>Ga0082335_1000044_pt1 | contig 391491 bp, 374 predicted proteins | sample Subgrocontami58m_FD_72375 | JGI IMG/M metagenome (GOLD analysis project Ga0082335, IMG submission 72375) | Subsurface groundwater microbial communities from S. Glens Falls, New York, USA - GMW37 contaminated, 5.8 m (SPADES assembly) (version 2) ... | reverse complement strand
CCTTTTGGAGACTGTTGAAAAATTAACGTTTTTTACTCGATCCTTTGTGTAACACTTCGTTTATCATGTTATTTTTTATCGGTTCTTTTTAATTCTCACATAATATTCAAATGTTCGCTCATTCTCATGTTATCTGTAGGCAAAGGCTTCTTCAAAGACAGGGGTTCTTAAGCGAGTCATGACGACCCTTGCCAGGCGTTTGATATTTATGCAGATAGCTGTCAATATCGCCTGGATGCTTACCTGTTCTATACCTCGATATCTGAATCTGTGAAGGCCGTGGTAGCGTTTGGCCTCAGCGAATTTGGGTTCAGTCCCAATAATACGCAGCCGGGCAGCTTCTTTATATCTCTGGGTCTTATTGCGAAGCCCGGCTCTTTCCATAACATCATAGTAGTTACTTATATCGATAGTTCGATACGTGTGCTTGCTTGTGGTACACTTACTTAGGAAAGAGCAGTTTTCACAGTCTTTTTTATACGAACGATATACCCTTGTAGATCGTCCCGAAGATATCCTTTGCCGCATAAAATGGAGAGCCTTGCCGCCTGGGCACGCGACAAGGTCGCGTTCTTTGTCATATTTAAAATCTTCATATTTAAACATATCGGGTCCGCGTCTATCGCCCAAGTCACGCAGGGGAATATAAGCATCGATCGAGCGCTTCTCCAGTTCTTCTCTTACATTACCGGTGCTATATTCGGAATCAGCGGATACCTCTTTAATGTTAAGATTGTGATTATCGGCCTGCTCATCTATGAGGGGTAACATCTCCTCATGAGCGCGTACATCAGCGGGAGTAGTTTCTACGTTGGTTATTATCTTCTCCTTGGAGTCGGTGGAGATATGCACACTATACCCAAGAGTAGCTCCTTCGCCAGGTCTTCTAGTCCAGCGAGCGTCGGGGTCAGACTTTGATAGAGGTAGCTCTCGGTTACCCTTAGAGGTTTTTTGTGTGGGAGTATCGTTGAAAGTTTTTTCGATGATTTTGTCGGCGTCGGATAAAAGGTTTTCTTTTGTTCTTTTATTGCTTGGCAGAGCGACGTCAGCTTTTACTATAGTAGCGTCAAGGGATATGTGAGAGCCGTCCACAAGATTATACTCTATGCATTGCTCTAAGGCTCTGTTAAATAACCTTTTAAACCGCTCTTTGCCGAGCCTCTGGCGGAATACGGTAAAGCTTGAATGGTCCGGGATGGACTCATCCAGGTTTATATCGCAGAAGTACCTGTATAAGACATTGACCTGGACCTGATCGACAAGCTCTCTTTCAGATGGTATATTATAGAAGAACATGATGAATAGCATCTTGAACATGCGGGTCGGATCTATTGAGCCTCTGCCGGTATCAGAATAGAGGTCTTTTACCTCATCGGTAACGAAGGAGAAGCTTACCAGCTTCTTTATGTCGAGTAAGATATGGCTCTTTGGAAGCATGCAATCTAAATATCGCCTGGAGAATAGATCGCAGTTATATTGATTTACTTTTAACATGTTTTTGGCTCCTTTTCCGTCGGCAAGTGTTATCTATAGTATATCATAAATAACTGAATTCCGACGAGAAAAGATAAAAAAATAAGGGGCGTTTTTCAACAGTCTCTTTTGGTGCCACCCCATCAGCCTAACATAGACTTATCTATTATCTTCTTTTTAAATTTTTTTATTTTGGAAATAAAAAAGCCCAGGCATTTGTCTGGGCTAATAAGTGAGCCGAGTGTTAATTCAATCATATTTATTTCTTCCTTATTATCAAATGTACCATGGAATCGGAAAGAATCAAGGTGCTATATCTGCCTTTTTTTAATTTTACACCTCTTAAGTAAAGTATATCATTAATTTAATTATTTGTCAAATAATTATTTAAAAAAATCAGCCTATTCCCTCTCTGTCTTATTTAACCAAATGACGTCTTCTCAGGATCAATGGTATGACGGTCGAAACGGCAAGAACCATACACCATAACTGTGCAAGAGTGAGCCCCAGGAATATCACAGGGCTATCAGTCCTGAAATGCTCTATGAAAAATCTACCTGCGCTGTATAAAGATATTGTTGATAAAAATGTTATCCCAGGCCGGAACCTTTGTTTTAGGTAGATATGCCGAGAGATTATGTATATTAATGTTATGAGCAAAGCCTCATATGCCTGGGTAGGGTGGCGGGTCCCCGTTTTCGTTTTAGGGTCCGTTTCCCGCGGAGCCACTTCTCTATATCTTAAATACATCATCCAATATCTTTTCGTAAGGCCTTGGCGTCATTATATATTCTTTATATTTAACCCGCCTGTCCTGTGCCGTCTGCCCAAGATTGTTATAGAGCGGATTTACTGTAATTATATCATCTGTCTGGCCGTTTGCATAGAAGTTGTAGCTTGACCATCGATACTGCGACAGATCATCCACCATCCTGCGCTTTGTCCTTAGCGGATTACGCTCTATATATCTGGCACATTCCAAAAGATACGAATCATTGTCAATATGAACGGACTTAAACCTGCCCTGCCATAGATACCCGGCATACTTATACCTCTTACGATAATATGCGCTATACGACAATGATACGGCTTGCATAAACCTGGAAAGCCCGGAAGCTGTTTCAGTGAATAGCAGGAGATGGAGATGGTTCGGCATTATACAATAGTTATAGATGCGTACCTTTACTCGCTCAAGATAGCGCCTTATCATGGCCTTCAAGCTCAAATAGTCCTCATCTACCTTGAATACCTGTGACCTGTCAAGGCCTCTTTGTGTTATGTGATGGATAGATCCGTCACATACTGTCTCACGCCTGTCTTTTCGCGGCATAACAAAAGCCTCCTTTTATGTTTTATATGCTTCCACATATAAAGACGTAAAAAGAGGCTATATTATTTCAATTATTTTAAAATAATTAATTGGACAAGATCGAGAGAACTGGCTCCTAATGAAACGGACCCTATTACGTATTACGGGCCAGAAAGCGTATCCTTATATATGATGAAATCCCGCTCATCATGGAAGACGGGCTGTTTATTATTCCCTCTTGCCATTACATGGAATACGCCTTCTTCTATATAGATACGGCTGGCTCTGGGCATAAAAAAGCTCCTATTGATAATAGGAGATCGTAACATAACAATAGTGCTGTGTCAATTAAATAGAACCGTCCCCTTTATCTTTATGCAAAAGACTTCCAGAGATGATTCCAAAAGCTCTTCCAGCTATGTCCTGTTGGGTCGGTGTAGTTTATCGGATTGTTACGGCAGTAACTGTAGCGGTTTAAATCCTGTGGATCGAATGGCCGGGCTATTATGGTATCCGGTTGAATAAACCTTCCAAGCTCCGGATCGTAGTATCTCGCGCCGTAGTAGTAGAAACTCGTGGAGCTATCGAGCCGCTGGCCGGTAAATCTGATATCCGTTGAGAAAGAGCCGCTTGCCTTTGAAGTCTCACCGTATGGCTTATATTCGTAACAGGCTACCTGCCTGCCCGTTGAATCCGTTATGACGTTACTTGAGCCTATATGATCTTAAAAAATAGAACCGTCCTCTTTATTCTCCTTTATTCTGAATCAGAAGGTGGGGTGTCAATAATAATAGGTGTCTGTCCCCTATTTCTGCTATTTCTTGTTAAAATACTGGGCATATCGGGTATGTACGATTCGGAACGTATCCCCAAGAGAATCTTCGTCTTTCGGCAGGACAATGAAGTGGACGTGGTTATTCATGAGACAGTACGCGAGGATGACGAGGTGGTATTTTCGGCTATAGTCGGCTACTAAGAATAGATACTGTCTTCGATCAGCATCGTCTTTAAATATATCTTGCCGGTAATTACCTCTCTGGGTGATATGATGGGGATATTCCGGAACGACTAATCGTGCTATGCGAGGCATGAAACGATGCTATCATATAGAAGGTGGGGGTGTCAATAATAATAGGTGTCTGTCCCCTATTTATTCCCTATTTATTGCCCTATTTATTGAGCCTATATACTTTATTCTTTATTTTTATTCCTCTCGATTAAAACTCCGAGAAACCAGCCTAAACAACAATAAAATAAACTTCCAAGAATGCCAAATGCAATAAAAGGTGCTACTATATTAGAAGATTTCCAAGATAAGATTTGATTTAGTATGTTAAGGAACCAAATATAGAATGGCCAAAAAATAAAATCAATAACACTGTAAAATGAAAATGCCATCACAGCTTCTGGATCAGCGCTGTTTTTAATCGCTAATATAGTACAAGGAATAGATACCAGTAAAAAGTGGCTTAACCCAATTAAAAGCATTAGTCTAGATCTTAATGTTATTTTTCTAAATATAGAGGATGTTGTCTTCAAAATTGCATTAACAATAAAAATCAGCGTTAAAAAACTAAGTAATGGAATAGCAATAATATATATTATGCCCATATAGTCATTACCCTTCCATATCAATCAAAATATCCGTTTATTTATTTATACTTCCAGGGCACCAACCTAAATCACTAGAAATATCTCCTCCAGATCCATACACAACATAATCAACTGCATAGTTGCTATTGTATGGCGGATTATTCGAATAAGTATTAGTGTATGGATAGCCTACCCATGTCTTTTCATAATTTTGCATCTGGACTTTAAATAATTGGTTATTTACTACCGTTGTCGCTAATTTTATCTGATAATTCTTAATGGCAGCATCGGTAGCGCTTCTAGTTGAAAAAGGATTGATTGCTATGTTTCCCTCCGCATCGGGCCCCATTTCCCAAAAACGGGATTCTCCGCCTTCTCTGTATTTTATAAATTTATGTCTAGCCGGACTATCAAATGCAGACCTTGATCCAACGCCAATCCTTCTATAGCCCGAAGCATTAGCTAGATCTTGTTCACCTGAACCATGTAATACATTTTGCCAACCAGCATTATATGAACCTTGAATTACTCCACCGATGGCTGCAGATATTCCACCGCTAATTAAACCGGATTGAATAGCATTTCCTAGTTTTTCACCGCTACCTAACGCTGATCCAAAGCCTGAGCCGAAACCGCTTAACCCAAATTCAACGGCTCCACCTAGGAAACCAGCACCAAATGTATATGTGGATTGCTCTAATACGCCGTATATTCCAGCCGCAGCTCCTGCGCCAAGCGCTCCTCCTATCAACCCTCCTGCAATGCCACCCGCAAGCCCTCCCCAGTTTCCGCTCATGGCTCCATTGATGACTGAGCTTGTCATGCTGTATGCCTGAAAACCGAGCCAAAGGTTTCCGCTGACTACTGCGGTGACGGCGCCTACAACAGCGCCTACTGCAGTCCCAACATTATCGGTTATCCAGTCCCAAATCCTCTTAAATATGTTTTTGTGTCCCGTCGGATCAACGTAGTTGATAGGATTGTTGCGGCAATAGGTATAACGATTGAGTGACTGCGGATCGAAAGGTGCCTGAATTATTGTGTCCGCGCTTATAAATCTACCCAACTCCGGATCATAGTACCTCGCGCCGTAATAGTAAAAGCTCGTGGAGCTATCGAGCCGCTGGCCGGTGAATCTGATGTCCGTTGAGAAAGAGCCGCTTACCTTTGAAGTCTCGCCGTATGGCTTATATTCGTAACAGGCGACCTGTTTGCCTGTTGAATCCGTTATGACGTTACTTGAGCCGATGTGGTCCTGATGGAAATAGTATACATTACCAGATACCGTCTCGCAAATCCTATTTTCGCCGAGGAAGATGGATTTAATTGTGCTTGTGGTGCTATCCGGATTCCTGGTAACTTCGTAGCCGGAGCCTATATATATTGACTGCGTTCCATCGGGAGATATCTTCTTAACTCTTCCGCCGTCACCGTCATATACAAATGTTGTGGTTCCCTGGAATACGAGCGGTATCTGCCAGGTCGCGGCTTTAAGCATGCGGACATAATAGGCGCACCCTTTATCCATCATATTAAAGTTATCTGTGGATGGATTGTTATAAAAGTACTCGAAGGTCTTCGTCGTAGTATTATATCTTGCTACTTTGTCATAATCGGTACCGAATTTCAGATTTGAGAGAGATTCGATCACGGATTTTGAAGTTGAAGTTGGGGCGCCTATCAGATTGTATCCAGGGACAAGCGCTATATTTGAGGCCTGTGACGGATAATTCCCTGTTATGGTTAAAATGCATCCGCTCGGGTTAGAGACATATATCTGATACCCAACCCCATAGTCTAGCGTCTTAAACTGATCGAATTTAGGATTATTTACCCAGTGCTCAAAAGTTTTAGTTACCGCGTTATATCTTGAGACCTGTGAATAATCGGTCCCGAACCTTATCGACGACAGAGCGCCTAAAATGGTTGTGTCGGCCGGTATAACCGGTAGTGAGATCAGGTTCATGCCAGGCTTTAGCGCTATCTGCACCTGAACGGTACCACTTGTCTGAGAGCTACCGACCTGAACAAGCCTATTCTCATGATCATACTGCAATACCTGGCTTCCTTTGCCTGTCATGTTGCCGTTAGCGTCATAGGTCGGTGTGTATATGGCCTGTCCGTTTCTAGTGACTTGTTTAACAGCATGAGGTCTGGCCGAGCCGGATTGCGGATAGGCAAGCGTAAGATCGCCTTTTTGGATCATATTGCCTATAGGGTCATACTGATAACTTATGATTCCGTATCCAACGCCCGTTGATTTGGTAAGCCGGTTTAAATTATCATATTCAAAGGTTTGAGAATTTGTGCCTGTAGGTGAGGCGTCCGCGATCGCCTTTACGTTGCCGATATTATCAAAGGTATATCCTAAATCCTGGAGTTTGTCAGACTGAGTATTTTGAGTAGTAAGATGTGTAAGGCGCAGTGTCTTTGGGTTATACTGATAATTGGTTACGGCGCCGTTTCCATAAGTGAGGGAAATCATCTGTCCGGTGGCGCTATAAACTACACCGCTAACATAGGTTTTGCTGCCGGCCACCTTGTCTATACCTCCCTGCTTATTATAGGTATACGTAATCGCCTCGCCATCAGGAGAAGTAACCGATACAAGCCTGCCAAGAGCATCGTAACTACGCAGCGTGGTATACGATACGCCATCGACAGTTTTAACAGTCTTTATCTCGCGGCCAACTTTGTCGTAGTAAAAAACGGTTGTGCCGGAGGCGTCGGTAACGGACGTGAGTCGGCCCGTCGCGTATTGACCGGAAGCCGTGCCAGCCGGATAAGTATCATAGGTATAATTTACTGCCGTTCCTGCAGGATATGACTTCTTTGTAAGACGATTTAAGTTATCATACGTAAAGCTTATCGTCTGACTTTTTGCATCGGTCTGACTTTTAAGGTTGCTCGCTTCATCATAGGCGTAGCTCCATATTCCCATATCAGGATCATTCATGGAGATCTTCCTGCCCAAGGAATCGTATTGGATTGTGGCTGTATTTCCCGCGTTATCGACGGTCTTCATTAAATTATTCAGCGTGTCATAGGTATAGGTTGTCGTATAAATACTTGGTCCATTGAATTCCGCTACCTTGACAATCCTGCCATAAACGTCCCTTGTCGCGCGCTTCTGATGCCCGTTCTCATCCGCGGCTGTAGTTACCCACCGGCTATAAGTAGTGGTGCTGTACGTGTTGTCGGGGTTTATGGTCTTAATGCCTCTTCCGACTACATCATATTGAAATGTCGCCTTTGGCTGGGTCAGGTCAGGCGCTATATATTTACCTCTGTCAGCGGCGGCCGGGGTAATGTAGTAAGAGAAGAATTTAGACTCAACGAGGCCGCGATTATTATATGTAGCGATACCGCTCACTATCTGCTTGGCGCTGTCCTGGGCGTCGGATTTGACTTCTATGGTCCGGCCAAGACCGTCTGAAAATGAATATGTCGCGCGTATCTTATTAGGATCGTCGGTATTATTCTCTTCTCTCACATAGCCGGCCGCTTTGACCGGAATGGCGGCAAGGTCGTATTCATACCATGCGCCAGGATGGCTTGGGTCATCATACGGACCAAATACTTGTTTTAGTCTTCCAAAGGTGTCATATATCTTTGCGGCAGTTTGACCATTCGGGTCGGTTGAGGTCAGGACTTGCCCGGTCTTTGGATCATATGTAAAGCTCTGAGTCTGGCCGAGAGGGTTTGTCACAGTCTGAGGATACATATGATAGGTTGAGTCGTAAGATGTTGTTACGGTCCTACCCTTGGGATCAGTAACGCTTTTAACATTCCCGTAGGTATCATAAGTACTGGTGACGATAAAGTTGGCGCCGCCATTTAACCACTTCTCTTCTTTGGTGACTTTACCTAATGTGGGCGTTACACCGCGCCAGCTCGCGTTCCCATCGTAATAACGCCAGCCTTCGGCTACTTTATTGCCATTACTGTCTGTTGTATACGAGTGTGAGGAGCAAGCGAGTATCCACTTATCCTGGTTATAGATGTACTCAATATAGGTATATTTCTCGTCGCCAAGTATCGTTCCCCATCCCTGGGTATCATCGCCTGAAAACGAAATTTTTATCGGGTTACCATAACTGTCGTATTCATAAGTTGTTTGAGTCCGTTTGAAATTGTTGTTATCTCCGTCGTAAACATACTGGTCCTGCGATTTTAAGTAAGGCAGATAAACACCCGCATAGGGCTCAAAACAGTCCCAGTTATTCCACAGCCTTGAATAAAGATTACCGGATCTGTCTTTTGTTTCCTGCAGATACAACCTTCCTTTATATTTCGGATCCTGCTTGAACCAATTGTCCACATAATTACCATCCGCATCGACCTGCCTCACTTGATCAAACCCCAGGAATTCCCTGCTTGGCACATTGAACATGCCGTCCCAGTAATTGTAAGTTACGGTATAAGCATGCCCCCGGCCGTCATCCTGGGTAACGCTAGATACCGTCTGTAGAATAATAGGAAGATGCGAGAAGCTGTCGGCTCCGTTATTATAATACCTGGTGGAAGGGGTATAATTAACCGTTGTTGTTCCGCCGATGCCGTTAGACACTTTCGATAGAATATCCGGAACCGGGCTATTATTTAAATATGTCTTCCTGTAGCCGCTATCTCCTATCACAAGATCCGGCATCCCGTCTCCGTTTACATCGGTGAATCTCCTTCCTTTATCCTGACCGCTTGTGATAAATTCGCCATCGGTGATATTCCAGGAATCATTCTTCTGCCAGCCATGGCCGGTATTTATATAAGTCGCCTTATAGCCGTCCTGCGCTATACTTAAGTCGGGTAACCCATCGCCATTTATATCGGTGAGGAGCCTGCCGCACGGCTTACCGCTTTCATAGAAATTGCCATCGGGTATATTCCAGGTATCGTCTCGGGTCCATCCTTTTCCATTATTTATATACACTGCCTTTGTGCCGTCTTTGGCGGTCACCATATCCGTAAGGCCGTCTCCATTGATATCGGCGAGCTGGGAACCTTGAGTAAAATCACCATCCGGCGTATTCCAACCGCTATCCCAGGTCCATCCGGTACCGTTATTTAAATATGTGCCTCTATACCCGTTATATGATATAACCAGGTCAATCGTCCCGTCTCCGTTTATATCCGCGAACCTCCTTCCCTGATCCTGTCCAACTATGGCAAAGAAACCATCAGGGATATTCCAGGGGTTCGCGCTGGATGTCTGCCAAAACGTCTTACCGTTAATGTATGTGCCGTAGTTATAGTCGCTTCCTCCATACCAGTATTTATTCGCGACGATCCAGTCCGGAAATCCGTCGCCGTTAATGTCGGCAATGCGCCTTCCATCATCTATATTCACCCCTTGAGTAACCCATATAAAATTGCCGTTGGGGGCATTCCAGCCCGAGTCATAGACCCAGCCGTTACCGGTATTCTTGTAAGTACGTTCATACCATGAACCGCCCTGGCTCGCTATCGCTACCATAAGTTCAGGCAGAGCATCCCCGTTCAAATCCACAAGGCATCTGCCCTGATCGTTACCTCCATGAACAAAACTGCCATCAGGAATAATCCAGGCGGCATTTTCTACCCAGCCATTCACGCCCGACTGATAGGTAAAATTCACGGGTGGAAGCGTCGAAACACCATCAGAACCATACTGGACGACCGATGATAACAGCGATCTGTAAGTATTGGCGCTATTTGCATATTGAAGAGCATATTTTCTTACAAGATTATTGTCGACTTTTACTTCTATAGTGGAAAGCCGATACTGGGTCATTATTTTCGAGCGGCTTCGATAGTTTTCGTATATATCGGGTCTTGGCGAAGTTTCTAATATAAATCTTACACTTTGCCGGGGGACATCGCCCATGTTATCGTTCCCGGTATATTGGATCGCGCTTAGATATATGTCTCCTGAATCTTTTGTGTAAGAGACGGTCATGTAGTTTGTGTCTATACTAGCCACCCTGTCGAGGCACCATCTGAATGTTCCCAGGCTATTATCGAGCCTGGAACCGGCACTGGAGCCGAAGGTGTATTTCGTCCCGCTCTTATCCCAGACCTCCCAGTATGCGCCGGTATAGCGGAATCTTAAGTATGAGGGATCGTATTTGGCGCGGTATTCTCCGTTTCCTATACTTACGAGATCAGACGTTACTCCGCTAAAGGTAGCTGTGAATGTATCTTTGGCATTATCATAGGTAGGCATTCCCTTCCTTGTGCTTCGCTCAATAGCGCCTATGCTCAAATCCCAGCCAACGCCGCACCAGCTGTTTCCGCCGCCCGATGTATAAGATAGCCCTATGTCCGGCTGGACATTGCCCCTACCCGGACTGACAACGATAGGGATATTCACCGAAGCTCTGCCGGTGAATAGATCCGTCTGATATATCTCTTTTGTAGTTCCAAGAGGCCCTGTTAATGACGAGGAAGAGATCGGCGTCTGTTGGCCGGTTGCGCCGGATGCGCCGGCAGATAGAGCCGCGGCAATTGTATTCGGGCCGCTTGAAGCGCTTGCCTGTACCGGGCCATGGCTTTCAGCGGAAGTAGAATCCGCGTCTTTACCCGCGCCTTGGTATACGCTTGAAGGGGGAATAATGGTATCCGCGTCAGCATGGTTAATGTCAAGCTGGATAGCTACAATCGCTATCGACAAGAATACCAAAAGGGCCTTCGACAGTTTCTTTTTTAATATCTTCCCTTCATAAGAAAAATTCAGTCTTTTCATAAAATTTTCTCTTTTTTCTGTCCTTAGCTCAAAGGTGGTTTTACGGGCGCCTGAACAACATATATCGCGGATGTCCTATAATTAGTCCCGTATTGGTTTTTAACTTCTACCTTGATATCCGCCAGCCCTATATCACTCTGGCTTGCCGACCAGTTATATATAGGTGAATTGGTCCACGCCTGTTTCACTGTCCCTTTGATCGTAAATTGATACTGGAGAGTATATCCATTTGGATTGTTAACCACAGGAGAGACAGGTGTGGATATGCCGGCATAACCAAATGTGCCGTCATTTGGGTTTATACCTGTTATATCAGGGATCAATGAATTGAACGTTATCCCAGCGCTGTATTGCGCGGCGCTCCATGAGCCCGCGCCGTTTCTTGCCTTGACGCCGAAATAATAGGTGTGATTCTGTGCTAGCGATAAACCGGCAGCCGTCACCTCCGGAACCGTGCCTGTCGAAGTCCAGCCGCGAATCACTGTGCCGGTAGTGGATCCGTCCGTAATGCAATATTGATACTCGATCACTCCTGATTCGCCGTCAGCCCCTGACCACTTGGCGCGCAATTGACTGCTCGACGCCGTATAAGGGCCGTCTACCATGACGCTCCCCATGACCGGAGCGGTTGCATCGAGATATATCTCGGCCTGTGAATTAGCGTTAAGACCGCTTATATTTTTGGCATTGTCCATGGCCCACGCGTAAAGCCTTTTCAGGCCGTTACCTGTACTTGTTATAGTATAAATCGTGGGTTTTGAGCTAGAACCTTTCAAGGCAAAATCACTTACGGAAGGTTGCGCTAACGTTTCAGTTATCATCCACTTTGTTATGCCGCCTGCATCATAGCCGTCAATAGAAACACTTACTGCGGCTGACTGCGTGTATCCCGGAGTGGGGCTGGCCGGATCGGTTACGGAAAACTGATTGATCACGGGAGAAACCGTATCCGTAAATATGTTGTGGGTTACCTGGGATATCTTAGCGTCGGCCATAAACGTATTCCATATAAGTCCTGTCCTGTAATTCTCTATCATTAACGCGATCGGGCCTAAATTAATACCGGTATACATGGTGCTGAATTTCTTCAGATGATTAAAGGAATCCCTCGGACCATATGGGCCCCAGAGCCTGAAATAGTAGTCATTGTAGTAGTGCGATAATGCCTGATACGCTATGTTAGTTGACAGGCCTTGCGTTTCCATATCTTTCATTAATGGCAGTACGCTTATGGCTCCATACGGAGGAACTGTGCCGTCATTAGCGGGCTCTCCCCCATCCGGCGCAATATATTCCCGTGGGGGCGCTCCGTTCATACCGAAGTAAGTCCTGTCCGGACGAAAACACGCCGAAAGTCCCCAGTCATTCTGGCTATAGGAACTGTAAGCCGCGGAATTGTCAATGCAGAATTGCCTGTTAGCTTGAGCGGCTGTCTTAGAATTTTCCCACCAATCCACAGGAACCGCAAATCTTGCTCCCTGTATGTTTTGCGGAATGTCGGGCCCCGCCTTCTTAAAATCGTACCAGCAGTGAGCGAATACATACGTAAAGAGCGATCCGGAATATGAATTATAAACGTAAAAAGTCTGGCTTGAGCTTGCGTAGCTATTTTTGCCGCGGGGATAACCGTAAAAGGCTTTTAAGAAATCCTGATTTTGCGGATCAGAGGCAATTGCGAGAAGAGTTATGAGCAGGGTTTCGTCGCTTGGGCGATCCCAGGTCTGCTGGATAAGACCGTAGTCGGGATTCCAGCCGTGATAGAACTGTTCATCGTTTGGGTCAAGGAAATAGTTCCACTTAACGGCGGCGAATATCTTGTCCGCCTTCGTCTGAATGTCGCCGCCGAAATACCTCCCCGCTGTTATAACTCCCGCCAGAAGTAACGCCGTATCGATCGTCGAAACCTCTGCGTTTAAACTGCTCTCTCTTTTCCCGTCAGGGCCTATAAAATGGAAGAAGAAGCCTTCTTTGCCATAATAATATTCCTGTCCGATCTGGTTATATTGAATGTTTATTAAAGTATCTAAAGTAGCGCTTACTCTCGCAGAGGCCTGGGCGGGCGTTATCGTCCAATACGGCGACGTCCCGTATCTACTTGCCATAACACAGAGGCTGGTCAAGCCAAATCCTGTAGCGGCGATGCTCGAATAATCAGAATAACAGGTATCTTTTACCAGGCCATACGCCGCGGCAGTATTCAGTACCTGGTCATAGAAGTACTTACATGCCTTTGCCTGCGTCTCGTCAAGAAGAGCTTCGGGAATCCTTGCCGGAGGGCTGCTGCATGTTATCTTATATAGGTAAGCCTTGCCGGATAAAGCGCCGTTTAGACTGTTGTTACTTGCGCCTATAATAAATTCGTCAATACCATCGTTATCCATATCTTTAGCCGAAGAAACCGAAGAGCCAAAATTATCCCCCGGGCCCTCTCCGCTGATAGCGGCATCTATGATATTATCCATAAAAAGCCCGCCAAACAATATGTAGGCTTTACCCGTTCCGTTAGTGTTATTGGGGCTAACTACAATAATATCACTATATCCGTCGCCGTTGATATCTCCGGCGCATGAAACTAAATGGCCAAATCGGTCATTTGCCGATTCGCCGGCAAACGTCAATTTAGGGGTATTGGTCAAAGCTTTTCCGCCGAAATATATATACGCCTTGCCGGCATTATTATTATTTTTTTCCGCGCCTATGATAATATCGCCGCAATCATCCCCGTTAAAATCTCCTGCCGATACCGAGATACCGAATAGGTCGCCCTTAACCTCTCCGCTCATAATAAGATTCGGGGTTGCGCTTATGGCGCTGCCACCGAGATATATGTATGCCTTACCGTTTCTATCAACGTTGCCAGGTTTTCCGCTTGCCCCCACAATTATGCCGTTACGACCGTTTCCGTCGACATTTCTGGCAGAGGCCAATGATACGCCAAAGAGATCTTCCGCAGTATCTCCGATTAAACTGACATCGGATGTGCTATTTATACTATATCCTCCAAAGTATATATATACTTTCCCAGCATTAGTTCCCGTAGCACTATTATATGGAGCGCCGATAATTATATCATCGCGGCTGTCATTATTAATATCGCGACAGGCAAGAGAATATCCGAATAGGTCTCCTGCGGTTTGACCTGTTAAAGTTACATCAGGATAAGTATGCGGTGACAATCCGCCAAAATATATAAAGACCTTGCCTGAATTCGCGCCATTTTCACCATTATAAGGTTCTCCTATAATAATATCCGCATAGCCATCGCCATTGATATCGCCAACCGCCACAGAATAGCCGAAGCACCCGCCGCTAAATGATCCAGTCAATACTAAATCCGCGCTTTTTGTAATATCGTCTCCGAAATAAACATGCACCCTGCCGATATCCGTTCCTGCACTGCTTCCTGGGGCGCTTATAATAATGCCGTTTGAGCCGTTTCCATTAATGTTCTTAGCTGACATTACCGTAGAGCCAAGAGCATTACCAGCCGCAGACCCCTTAACCGATGAAATAATATTTGCAGTTATTATAGGCGGGTTATCGGCGGGAACCGTGTTAATTGTCCATGTGCCCTTCTGGCTCCAGCCCGATGAGGCAGAATCATTATCTTGCGCGTATAGATACGCATTCTTTAGGCCCGCAAAACTGGATTTAAACACGACAGACCAATTTATGGTCAGGGTGTTCCCGGAACGCGATACAGTTGTCTTAGAACAGTCTATTTTCACATAGGAGTTCTCCATAATATTTGAAGAGCCGGGCGAGTAAGGACCGATCCATGCGGTACCCGCATCGTTCATTAAATAGATTATATTGCTACCCTGGAAATAGAGAGCATAAAGACCAGACGAAGCTCTTAATGTATTATTGATCAATAGATATACATAGCGTATATCGGACGCACCGTTAGGATCGCTATATGAGGTTATAAAATTGACTGGCGCGTCCGCCTGAGATGAGCCGCTTGAAGGGATGATCATACCGACTAGCGGTGGTGAATTTGGGGGCAGGACCTTCCAATAACCCTTTTGCACCCAACCATTGTAGGCGCCTGAGGCATCTCGAACATATAGGTATATATATTTATTAGCAGTACCCACGAATGGTGTCTTGAAGATAACGTTCCACTTGATGGTCAGCGTAGTCCCACTACCCGTTACTGTGGTCTGGGCACAATTTATCCTGGCATATGTATTTTCTATTACTGTAGCCGATCCGGGAGCATAACCGCCCAAAAGCGCCGTACCCGTATCGTTATATAGATATAGTCTATTCGTAGCGCGATTATAATAACCGTAGAAACAGTTCTTGCCATTTAGCGATATATTCATCAGAAAATATACATATCGTATGTTCTGATATCCGTTAGGATCGCTGAATGTTGTAACGAAGTTAACGGCCGCATTTGCCTTACTTGAACTATTGGAGGGAACGATCGAGACTACCTTGGGTGGTAAATTAGCGGCATAAGCCAGGCATGCTTGAGTAATTATCCATGCCGTTATCAGCCCTGTTTTCGCGAGCTTTGTATTCATGGCGCTTCCATTTAGCTTTTGCCAAGCAAAATAAGTATAGCATAGATTTTCTAAATGTCAAGCAATATTTCATTTTTTATCAAATCATTAATTTTCGATATTTATTCCGAGGCCAGGAGCAGGAGTCCCTTCAGGGTCAGGTCTTCATCAACTATCTGGATGGATGATGTATATTCTTTCATCAGCCCGGCATTGCCGCCGGTAGCTATGATCTTCGTCTTCTTACCCAATATCTTCCTGTATTTGGAGCTGAGGCAGTCGCACATCGCCCCAAAGCCGAATAGTATGCCTCCGCGCATCGAATTTACCGTATCCTTACCTATAATAGACGGCGCCTTCTTCAGCTCCACTCTGGGCAGCAGGGCCGTCTTCTCGTAAAGGCTCCTTAATGATATTTCTATACCGGGCAGTATAAGCCCTCCGAGATACTCTCCTTTTTTCGAAACCACATCGAATGTTATCGCCGTACCAAGATCCACCACTACGCATGGCGCTCCGTAGATAGAGCTAGCGGCATAGGCATTCACCAGCCTGTCCTGTCCCACTTCCGCCTTATTCCTGTAGAGATTCCTGATAGGGACTTTGACATCCCTGCCGGCTATTATAAACCTTGGCCGCATGATATTATTAAGGTGCATGACGAGCCTCGCAAGCGAAACAGGGACCACGCTTGAAATGACGACAGGACGGCTTGACTCCAGATCTACCCTATGAGCCTTTAAGAAACCCTTAAAACCGCTCTCATAAGACGAATACTTATGAGTAGGGAACCTCCTCTTGCCAATAAGGCGGGGCCCGTAGAAGATACCGGCTGTGATATTGGTATTACCTATATCTATTGTAATGATCGTATTCATCTTGCCACCACTATATCGCCTGAAGAGAACTTTTCCAATACACCGGCATCGACGCGGATAATGAGCGCCCCATCCGTATCGATATCATGCGCGATGCCCTCGACCGTTCGGTTGGATAGCACCAGTTTTACCCTCGAACCGAGCATAGCCGATAATTGCTTCCATTCGTCTATTATAGGCTCAAACCCGTATTTTTTCAAACGCATATATTCTTCTTCGATAGTCTCTATAACGGCCCTTGCCAAAGCCACCCGCGACACCTTCTCTAGCCTGCCGCCGGAAGCAAGCTCATCCCTAATAGAAGAAGCCCCCTTAGGAGCGGACCTGGGCTTTGAGTTTACATTTATGCCTATACCTAAAATAATAAAGTCCACGCTATCCTGCTCGGCCTTCATCTCCGTCAGTATCCCGCATATCTTCCTGTCGTTGGCAAGTATGTCGTTCGGCCATTTGATCATCGCCTCAAGGCCGGTCGTCTTCCTCACGGCCTTCGCTACAGCCACCGCGGCCAGGAGGGTTATCCTCGGGATCTCGTTCGGCGTGATCTTCGGCCTCAGTATGCACGACATATAAATACCGCCTTTCGGCGGAGATAGCCAAACCCTGCCATGTCTGCCCTTGCCGGCGGACTGCTCTTCGGCAAATATGACGGCGCCCTCTTTCATACCTTTTTCGGCAAGCCCATAGGCCACGGTATTGGTAGAATCGACCTTCTCATAAGAGATGATCTCTCTCCCTATGACCTTTGCCTTTAGCCCCCACTTTATCTCCTGCGGAATGAGGCTATCCGGTATACCCGCTAGGCGGTATCCAAGATGAGGGGAAGCCTCGATATCATACCCCTCGCCCCTCAACTTCTCCATATGCTTCCATATCGCGGCCCTGGATATCCCGGCTATCTTGCAGAGCTCTTCGCCCGAGATATAGGTATCCGGATCACTTCTCAGTATTTTTAATATCTTCTCGTCCAGCATACTTCTCTTTCAGCTCCTTTATCTGATCGCGTAATACCGCCGCCCTTTCAAACTGCAGGTTCCTCGCGGCAAGCTCCATATCCCGCTGCAGCTCTCCTATAAGCGAAGTCACCTCGTACTCTTCTTCTGTCTCTTCAACCACATCGGCTATAAGCTCCCTGGCCTTCTTGTACGACTCTATCCCTTCCTTCACCGCCTTCTGTATAGACCGCGGAGTTATCTTATTTGCGTCGTTGTACTCCAGCTGTTTCTCCCGGCGGCGGTTACACTCATCTATAGTCTTCTTCATCGACTTTGTCACGGTATCGGCATACATTATGACCTGCCCGTTCAGGTGCCTGGCGGCCCTGCCCGCAGTCTGTATAAGGCTTGTCGCGCTCCTCAAGAAGCCCTCTTTATCGGCGTCGAGGATCGCCACAAGAGAGACCTCCGGAAGGTCCAGCCCCTCTCTCAAAAGATTGATGCCCACAAGGCAGTCGAACTTATTCAACCTAAGGTCGCGGAGTATCTCCACCCTCTCTATAGCGTCTATCTCCGAATGCAGGTACTTGACCTTTAGCCCGAACTCCTCCAGGTATCTTGTAAGGTCTTCCGAAAGGCGCTTGGTGAGAGTAGTGACGAGGATGCGCTCCTTCAGCTCGGCCCTCATCCTGATCTCTTCCATAAGGTCATCTACCTGATTCTTGGTCGGCCTTATCTCTATGGGAGGATCGACCAGGCCTGTGGGGCGAATGATCTGCTCTACGACCCTGCCGCCGGACATAGCCAGCTCATAATCGTTGGGCGTTGCCGACACGAACACAACCTCATTGACGATAGATCCGAATTCCTCGAACTTGAGCGGCCTGTTATCGAGGGCGGAAGGCAGCCTGAAACCATATTCGACGAGCGTCTCTTTTCTGGCCTTATCGCCGTTATACATCCCCCTAATCTGCGGGATGGTGACATGCGATTCATCTATGAAGGTCAGAAAACCTTCCGGGAAATAGTCCAAGAGGCAGTACGGCCTCGAACCGGCCGGGCGCTCGGACAGGTGACGCGAGTAATTCTCTACGCCATTACAATACCCTACCTCACGCATCATCTCTATGTCGTAATGCGTGCGCGACTCGAGCCTCTGGGCCTCCACCAGCTTATTCTGCCGCCGAAGCTCGGACAGCCGCTCCTCGAGCTCTGCTTCGATCGACTTTACCGCGCGTTCTACCCTGGGTCCGGTTGTAACGAAATGCTTGGCCGGATATATGCCTATCTTAGGCACGCTTGTTATGACGTCTCCCGTGAGCGGGTTTATTTCATAGATATGTTCTATCCTGTCGGCGAACTGCTCGACCCGGTAGGCCGTCTTGGCATAAGCGGGGAATATCTCAACCGTATCGCCCCGCGCCCTGAACGTCGAACGCTTGAGGTCGTAATCATTTCTCTCATAGTGTATGGTCGCCAGCTTCTTCAACATCTCATCCCGGGAGAGTTCATCTCCTTCCTTCAAGAAGACTAGCATCTCGCCGTATTCTTCGGGAGAGCCGAGGCCGTATATGCATGAAACGCTCGCCACTATTATCACGTCGTCGCGGGACATGAGCGAACTCGTCGCCGAAAGGCGGAGCCTGTCTATATCTTCGTTTATAGAGGAGTCCTTTTCTATATAGATGTCCGAATGAGGGATATATGCCTCGGGCTGATAATAATCGTAGTAGCTTACGAAATACTCTACGGCATTCTCGGGAAAGAATTCCTTAAATTCGCTGTAGAGCTGGGCGGCGAGGGTCTTATTGTGCGAGATGACGAGCGCCGGCTTTCCATGCGCGGCTATGACATTGGCCATCGTGAAGGTCTTGCCGGATCCTGTGACGCCAAGGAGCGTCTGGTAACGGTCTTTCTTCCCGAGCCCCGCGGCTAATTTTTCTATGGCTTGCGGCTGGTCGCCCTGGGGCCTGAAACCGCTCACTAGCTTGAAACTGGCCATATCTACCGTCACATTATGTCAAGCGACACATCTATCGCCTTGACGGAACTGGTAAGGGAGCCCACCGATATCATGTCGGGCCTGGCCCTGGCGTAATCTTCCACCGTTTCCAGGGTAACACCTCCGGAGACTTCCAGGAGAGGCTTGATCTTTGACAGCTTTTTTATCTCGACACAGGACCTGACATCGTCAGGCGACATATTATCGAGCATTATTATGTCGGGTTTGCCGGAGAGCGCGTCATTGAACTCTTCGATATTCGTTACCTCGATCTCTATGACCGTCCCTTTAAGACTGGCCTTTCTCGCCTTATCCACCATCTCCCTTAAGGATGTTTTTTTACCGTGGACAGCGGACTGCCGGCTGTGGACCAGTATATGATTATCCTTTATAAGCGCCTGATCATAAAGCCCCATCCTGTGGTTGGCGCCGCCGCCGGTAAATACGGCGTATTTTTCCAGATACCTCAGTAGAGGCAGTGTCTTTCTTGTATCCATTATCTTCACGCCATACGGCTTCGCCTTGTCGACAAAACGTTTTGTCTGGGTAGCGATACCGCTCAGGAATGAGAGCATGTTCAGCATCGTCCTCTCGGCCCTCAGGATCGAAGCCGCGCACCCTTCCAGATAGGCAAGCTCTTTGCCCGCCCCCACAAAACCGGCGTCCTTGCAATCCGGCCTGAACCTGACATTGTAATCAATGGATGACATCGCCCATTCCGCGATCTCAAGGCCGCAGACGACGCAATCCTCCTTGGCGACTATGACCGCTCTCGAAGAAACGCTCTTATCTATAAGCGCCTGAGTGGTGATATCGCCTTTACCTATATCCTCTTTCAGCGCGGCCTTCACTATCGGCAATACCCTGTGTTTTTCCAACTGCATATCGCGTCTTCCGTTATTTCGTTAAACAGTCTACTTGTCAAAAAATATCTTTATCGTATTCGTCGTAGCCTCGAGAGAATCGATCGGGTCGGGGTTAACCGGCCAGAAATGGAGCATGAGACTAAGCTCCTCAGGCTTACCAAGCTCGAAGGACCCAAAGTTCTCGAACCTGACCTTTATCTTCTCACCTTCCATGCGGACGCTTCCCGATATCTCGCGGGTAAACACCTGAGACGACGGCGACTGGATCTCTTCCATGGGATCGTTCACATACCTCTGCGCCATCCGCGATTCATTCAGTTCCTTAAGCGTCGGATTGCAGAAGACGCCAGTATACCGGCCGCCAGCCCAATTACCTATCGTGAGGCTCGCGCTCTTCGAAAGGTCCCTGTAAAGCCTCATCTTGTAACCGCTGCCGTAGAAGAATGTAATGGTAAGCCTGATATCTTCGCCGGCATGGTAGACAGACTTATCGCTCTTTAGCTCTATCTTGGCGGGAAATCCGTCGAAACCGCTTACGACCGCGCCGCAACTATACGCCTGAACGGTTATCATCGATCCCAGCGCAATTGCCGCTATCCGTTTCATGCCTTTACACATCACCCCAACTCCTTAAGGTTCGCCTTCAGTTTCTTCAGTTGGGCCTCTACCTCTATTTTACGCTCGCGCTGTTTCGCTACGACCTCATTCGGGGCCTTCGATGTGAAATTTTCGTCTTTGAGCCTCGTAGAGATGGACTTGATCTCGCCTTCCATTCTGGCTTCCTCCTTCGCGAGGCGCGTCCTCTCTTTCCCGAAATCGATTAATCCTTCGAGCGGCACAAATACCTCGAACCCTCCGACCACGGTTACGGCCGAATTCTTCGGCTTAGTTACGTTGCCGGCCTCAAGGGCCGATATCCTGGCAAGGCGCTTTATGAACTCCGTGTTATCGGAAACCTGCCTCTGGCCATCCTTATCCGCTACCCCGACCAATGCCCTGACCTCCTGTCTGGGATCGATATTCCACACCGACCTGATATTGCGAATGGCCGTGACGAGCTCTATAATGGCGCGCATATCTCTTTCGGCTTCTATGGATATCATTTGACTTTGGAGATGAGGCCATTTCTGTAACATTATAGAAGCGGCTTCAGCCTCTTTCTCGCGAGGGAGCTTCTGCCATATCTCCTCTGTGACGAACGGCATAAAAGGATGCAGCATCCTGAGGCTCTTCTCAAGGACTTTATAAAGTATGACCTGCGAACTCTTTTCGCCGATCCCAACCTTGGCAATCTCAATATACCAGTCGCAGAACTCATGCCATAGGAATTCGTATATCGAATTTGCCGCCTCGTTGAACTTGTACTCATCCAGGCATTCGGTAACGTATCCCAGGGTGGAGTAGAATCGGGAGAGTATCCAGCGCTCTGGAAGCGACAATTTCATCGCCTTGAAAAATACGCAAAGATCGGCAGAGACCTCTTCGGGCTTCAAGTTCATAAGGATGAACCTCGACGCGTTCCACAGCTTGTTCGCGAAGTTCCTGCCGAGTTCGAACTTGCTCTCCGACAAGAAGACATCCTGCCCCTGGGCGGTGATCGAAACTATGCTGAAGCGCAGCGCGTCGGTGCCGTATTTCTTTATCATGTCGAGCGGGTCTATGACATTCCCGAGCGATTTCGACATCTTGGTGCCGGTTATATCTCTCACCGTGCCGTGTATATAGACATGCTTGAACGGTATCTCCTTGCGGAACTCGAGGCCGGCCATCATCATCCTGGCCACCCAGAAGAAGATTATCTCCTGGGCCGTGACAAGTGTGCTCGTAGGATAGAAATATTTCAGGTCTCCGGTCTCTTTGGGCCAGCCGAATGTCGTAAAAGGCCATAACCATGAAGAGAACCATGTATCGAGCACATCCGGGTCCTGCGTTATCTCCGTCGATCCGCATTCCGGGCATTTATCGGGTTTTATTTTAGAGACTATGATCCCCTGCCCGTCATTGCAGTTTTTACAGTAGTAAACCGGGATACGATGCCCCCACCATATCTGCCTGGAAATGCACCAGTCCCTGATATTGGTCATCCATTCAAGGTATACCTTCGTCCATCTCTCCGGATAGAACTTTACCTTTCCCTTCCTGACCGCTTCTATGGCCGGCTTCGCAAGGGGCTTCATCTTGACAAACCACTGCGGAGAAAGCCTTGGCTCCACCATAGTATGGCACCTGTAACAATGCCCTACGGCATGCCTGTGCGGCTCGCTCTTTACGAAGAGCCCCCTGTCTTTCAGGTCCTGGATTATCGCCTCCCTGGCCTCCAGCCTGTCCATGCCTTCATAATCCCCGCCTAATGAATTTATCGTAGCGTCGTCATTCATGACGTTTATCTGTTCCAGGCCGTGTTTTCTGCCAAGCTCAAAATCGACCGGATCATGGGCCGGCGTAACCTTCAACGCCCCCGTTCCGAATTTAAGATCTACGAGCGGATCGGTAATGACCTTAAGCTCCCTGTTCAATATCGGCAAAATGATCGTCATCCCCTTCAGGTGCTTATATCTTTTATCTTTAGGGTTCACAGCCACAGCGACGTCACCAAGCATCGTCTCCGGCCTTGTCGTCGCAACAACAACATATTCTGTGGACTCCTTAACAGGATACTTAATATGATACAGCATGCCCTCAATGTCTTTATGCTGGGACTCCTCATCCGACAATGCCGTCTGGCATCTAGGACACCAGTTTATAATGTAATTACCCCGGTAGATGAGCCCTTTTTCGTATAGTTTTATGAAAACGTCGAGAACAGCGTCCGAAAGCCCTTCATCCATCGTAAATCGCGTCCTGGACCAATCGCACGAGCATCCAAGCTTCTTCAATTGCCTGATTATAGTAGACCCGTATTCTTCGCGCCACTTCCACACTTCCTCAACGAACTTCTCGCGCCCAAGGTCCTGGCGTTTTATCCCTTCCTTGGCAAGCTTGCGCTCCACCACGTTCTGGGTGGCTATGCCCGCATGGTCGGTGCCCGGCATCCACTCGGCGCAAAATCCCTGCATCCGCTTAAACCGTATAAGAATATCCTGGATCGTATTATTGAGGGCATGGCCCATATGTAGGATGCCCGTTATATTGGGCGGGGGTATTACGATGGAATAGGATTTCTTCTTAGGGTCGGACTCGGCGTGAAAATAACCTTTTTCTTCCCAAATCTTATATATCCTGTCCTCGACATCATGAGGACTGTATGCTTTCGATAATTCGTTCGTTTCCATATCCGGCGCTCTTCACCTCATAAAACCAGTTTTATCAATACCGCCATAGCCTTCTCATTGTCGCTTGTAAGGAGCACCATCCTGGAAGCGCCCTGCAGCGATCCCGTGACGTACATATGTTTTATATCTATCCTGGCTTTACGCAGCTCTCCCGTTACGGCCTTCAAGGTGCCGGGTTTATTCTCCAGGGTCACTATCACCACTTCCACCTCTCTGACGGATTTATATTTTTTGCGCTTGAGGTCGTTCACTATCAGCAGGTTGGCGTTGGTGACCAAGAGGAGCTTCGCCGTTTTTCCGTCCTCATATCCGGCCGTAGCTTCAATGTTGATGTCGTGCTTGGCGAGCATTGCCGAGACATTCGCCATGAGGCCAATCTTGTTCTTCGTGGTTATTATGATCTCCTCACCCAGGTTAACGCTCTTGATCATATCTCACCCCTTTTTTGCATCTTTAAGCAGTTTATACTCCACCGAATCGACAAGCGCCTGCCATGAAGCCTCTATGATATTTTCGGATACTCCCATGGTCCACCAGGAGCCTTCCTTATCCTGCGACTGTATAAGAACCCTGACCTTAGCCGCCGTCCCTTCTTTCTCGTCGAGGACCCTGACCTTATAGTCTGTCAGATGCATCTCGGAAAGATTTGGATAGAAATTCTTCAGCGCCTTCCTGAGGGCGCTATCGAGCGCGTTCACCGGGCCGTCTCCCTGCGACGCCGTATGCTCCAATTCCTTGCCGACCTTGAGCTTGATGGTCGCCTCGGAACTCATCGGCTTGCCTTTTCGTTTCTCGATTATCACCCGAAAATCTTCGAGATCGAAAAAGTCTTTAAAGGTCTTCATGGAACGCTTTATCAATAGCTCCAGAGACGCTTCGGCCGATTCGAAATGGTACCCTTTATGCTCCAGGTCCTGGAGCAATTTCAATATCTTCCTGGATCTATCCGGGTCCTTCTCCAGGTTTATATCCATCTCCTCGGCCTTCTTCAGTATCGCGGATTTCCCGGAAAGCTCCGAGATGAGCAGCCTCCTGTGATTCCCTAAGAGGTTTGGCTCGACATGTTCGTAAGTCCTGGGATTCTTCAATATCGCGTTTACGTGTACGCCCGCCTTGTGGGCAAACGCGCTATTCCCCACAAAAGGCTGGTTATCCTGCAGCTTCATATTCGCTATCTCCGCCACAAACCTGGCCGTCTCGGTCAGTTCTCTGAGCGCGATATCGGAGACGCAGTTGATCCCAAGCTTAAGCTTCAGATTGGCAATGATGGAGACGAGGTTCGCGTTGCCGCACCTCTCGCCGTAACCGTTCATCGTCCCATGCGCCTGCAGGCACCCGGCCTGGATAGCGGCGACGGAATTCGCTACAGCCATGTCGCAGTCATTGTGGCAATGTACGCCCAGAGGCGTCTTGATGACGGATTTCACCTCTTCCACTATCTCAAATACACGGGAAGTCACTGTGCCGCCATTGGTATCGCAAAGGATGATCCTATCCGCTCCGGCTTCCCTGGCCGCCGCAACCGCCTTCAGCGCGTAGGCCTTGTTACCGTTATAGCCATCGAAGAAGTGTTCCGCGTCGAAAAACACTATACGCCCTTCGGACTTCAGGAATCTCACGGAATCTTCTATCATCTTCAGGTTCTCTTCAAGATCCACCCTGAAGACGTCTTTGACATGCAGGTCCCAGCTCTTCCCGAACAATGTTATATACTTCGTTCCCGATTCAAGAAGCCCCTTCAGCACACTATCCCGGTTCGCCTTGGAGCCGGAACGCCTGGTCGAGCCGAAAGCCACCATCCTGGACGTCTTGAGCCTGAGTCCTTTGGCCTTCTTAAAAAATACCGCGTCCTTCGGGTTGGCCCCGGGCCATCCACCTTCTATGAAGTGTATGCCTGTCGTATCGAGCCGCTCGCAGATCTTCAGTTTATCGTTAACGGAAAAAGATACACCTTCCGATTGCGCCCCATCCCTCAATGTAGTATCATATAGTTCGATCGACCGCATGATCACCTCGCTTTATCGCTGCCAATAACGTACGCCATATCTTTTAACGCCGCAATGCGCTTGTTGATAGGCGGGTGCGTGGCAAAAAGATCCGCCAGCCGCCCCTCTTTCGAATTTATCGCGCTTCCCTTCGGATCGGCGATGCACAGGTGCGCCGTGCCCCGGTTGATCGACCGCGTCGGCTCTACCCTCGAGCTGATCTTCCCGAGCGCGCTTGCCAGAGCAAGCGGATTCCTCGTGAGCTCCGCGCCCGAAGCGTCCGCAAGATATTCGCGCTTACGCGATACAAGCATAGCCATCATCTGGGAGAGTATCGGAGCCAGTATAACAGCCGCGATCCATATTACCAGAACGACCGGCCCAAGACCGCCTTCCGACTTCCGTGAATCCCTGCCGCCGCGCCCCGACGAACGAAACATCCCGCGGCCTGCCCAGTCCGATACAAGCGCTACGGACCCCACCAGCACCGCTACTATTAGCATCAGCCGTATATCGAAATTCCTTATATGGCTCATCTCATGGGCCGCGACCGCTTGCAATTCTTCCCTATTGAGAGAGTCCAGAAGCCCCCTGGTGACGGCGATCGACGCGTGCTTAGGGTCCCTTCCTGTGGCGAATGCGTTCGGGTCCGGATCGTCTATTACATAAGTCCTTGGCACCGGAATGCCGCTGGCGATGCTCATCTCCTCTACGACGTTCTGCCATTGATTCTCCAGGGGGTTCGATCTATCGAGCGTCCGTGCGCGCGTCGACGCCAATACCATCCTGTCCCCGAACCAGAATCCGCCGAAACTCGATATCCCGGCCACAAGAAGAGCGGCAATGGAAAAGACCGGCCTCCTTATGCCGCCGATATAATAATAATCTATCCCCAGCCCTAGAAATAAAAAGAGCAGTATGAAGGCCGCTATTATAACAACCGTGCCGCGTCTGTTTCGCCCCATCTCCTCGTAGATATTCGCCATATTATTTCAGGCTGAGATCTACTTTCGGGACCTGCTTCTCGGCCGGGTCGATTATCTCAAACAGCTCCGCCGCCTTGAAACCGAATGCTCCGGATATCAGGTTTGACGGAAAGGTCTGCTGGGCGACATTGAACTGTGTGGCTATATCGTTATAGAACTGGCGCGCGAAGCCTATCCTGTTCTCCGTACTGGCAAGCTCTTCCTGGAGCCTGAGCACATTCTCGTTCGATTTCAGGTTCGGGTAACTCTCGGCAAGGGCAAATAGCTGGCGCAACGCCCCGGTGAGGACGCTCTCCTGCACAGCCTTATCCGCGACGCCTGTTGCGGCCATGGCCTTATTGCGTGCCTCGATCACCTGAGTGAGGGTCTTCTGCTCAAAGTTCATCGCCCCTTTTACGGCCTCGACCAGATTGGGGATCAGGTCATACCTTCTCTTCAGCTGGACATCGATCTGTTTCCATCCGTTGAGCGTCTGGTTCTTAAGGGATACGAGCCTGTTATACATCATCACCACGACCAGCGCCGCCACTACCGCCAATACAGTTATCGTCAATGCTATCATAATCCCCTCCCTACTTTTTCTTGCCGAGGCCAAACTTCGCGTGTATAGCCCTTACGGCTTTTTCCCCGTCCCTCTTTTTGACCACGCAGGAGATCTTTATCTCGCTGGTAGATATCATCTCAATATTTATTCCCTTATCCGCAAGGGCCTCGAACATATTCGCGGCCACTCCGGAATGGCTTCGCATCCCTATGCCTACTATGGATACCTTTGCCATCTCGCTGTCACACGTCACCTCTCCGGCGCCGACCTTCTTAGCGATATCTTTCGACTTCTTTATCGTCTTATTAAGGTCACTCCCCGGCACCGTGAAGGAAAGGTCGGTGGCTCCTGTGCGGGAAATATTCTGCACGATCATATCGACGTTGATGTTCTCTTTGGCGATATCCTTGAATATCGTCGCCGCTATGCCGGGCTTATCCGGCACATCCCGTATAGTTATCTTTGCCTCATCCTTATTCAGGGCCACCCCTGAAACCACTATATTTTCCATCGCCTTTACCTCCTTGGATATTATCGTCCCCATCTTGTCGGAAAAGCTGGACCTCACGTGTATGGGGACGCCGAACTTCATAGCGAACTCTATCGAGCGCGGCTGCAGCACCTGGGCGCCGAGCGAGGCGAGCTCGAACATCTCTTCATAGCTTATAGTGTCTATTTTCCTGGCGTCCTTGACGATCCTCGGGTCCGAAGTGAAGACCCCCTCGACGTCGGTATACATCTCGCAGAACTCGGCGTTCAGGACCTTTGCCAGCGCTACGGCGGTGAGGTTTGACCCGCCCCTGCCAAGGGTGGTTATGTCCTGGTTCATATTAACGCCCTGGAACCCGGCCACTATGACTATCCTGTCTTTCTTCAGCTCCTCCACAATGCGCTTGGCGTTTATATCGATAATACGGGCCTTGGTGAACGATGTATCGGTGATTATCCCTACCTGCGCGCCTGTAAAAGATATCGCGTCATATCCCAGCTTATGTATCGCCATGGCAAGAAGGGCGCACGATACCTGCTCACCGGTGGATACGAGCATATCGAGCTCCCGCTCCGAAGGCTGGCTCGTGATACGGTGCGCGAGGTCTATCAACTTATCGGTGGTATCGCCCAGCGCGGATACGATTACTACCACCTCGTGGCCGTCTTTCTTGGAGGCGACTACCCTTTTCGCGACGTTCTGTATCCTGTCCACATCGGCTACGCTGGTGCCGCCGAACTTCTGTACGAGTATGCGCTTCATATTGCTTTCATCCTGTATTTCACAACTTCTTGATCAGGTTTTCGGTTAATGCCGCGCCTGATTTGAATATCTCTTTGCTCGCCGCAGCGTTCTTCTCGCTGAAGCTGTCGAAGCCGTTGGCGGTAACTCCGGTGCCGGCCATCACGAACGGCGCGGGATCGGATACATGCGTTTTTATCGATACCGGCGTAGCATGGTCGGAGAGGACCATTATCCTGTAGTCGCTCGTCCCTTTAAAATGCTTCCAGACCGCCCCTACGACATATTTATCGAAATTCTCTATGGCGGCGATCTTTGCCCGCACATCGCCGTTATGGCCCGCCTCATCGGGAGCCTCTACATGCACAAACACAAAATCGGACTCCTTAAGCGAGTCAACGGCATATTCGCCCTTTCCCTGGTAATTCGTATCGTAATATCCAGTCACTCCGGGTACCTGAATTATCTTAAGCCCGATAAGTTTTCCTATACCGTTAACGAGGTCCACAGCCGATATCACGGAGCCGTCGATGCCGAACATTCCTTTGAAACTCGGCATGTTAGGACTGGTACCCTGCCCCCATAGCCATATCATGTTCGCCGGGTTCTCACCCAGGTCCACCCTGACCTTGTTTATCTCATGCTTTTCCAGAAGCTCGGCCGACCGCTGCATAAGCGGGATAAGCTTATCGGCGCCGGTCCCGGACGGTAAATTCTTAGATATGCTATTTCCGGAGATGTCGTGAGGAGGCAGGCACCTGGTGAGCATGAGATCGTCTATCTCCTGACTGGAACGCGTCTTCATCACCATGAGGTTACGGTACGACTTGCCGTGATAGAACCTGACCTCCTTCGAACCAAGCTTATCGTTTATAAATTCCATCAGAAGCTTCGACTCTTTCTCGGTAATATGGCCGGCGCTGTAGTCGGCCATCGTATCGCCGCTCGTTGTTATAAGGTTGCACCTGAAAGCGACCTCGTCTTCGGCTATCTCTATTCCGAGGTTCGCGGCCTCAAGCGGCCCGCGCCCCTTATAATACACCTTCGGATCATATCCGAGGATCGACAGATTGGCGATATCGCTTGCCGGCTTCATCTTGCGCGGCACGGTCTTGACGAGCCCGATCATACCGCTCTTTACGATCTCGTTCATATTGGGGATCTTCGCGACTTCGAGCGGAGTTTTGTTATCAAGTTCGGGAAGAGGATAATCGCTCATGCCATCCCCAACGAGTATAGCGTATTTCATATCCCTATCTCCTTCAATATTAGGTCAATATCAGGTTCGAGCACTACTGGTTTATTGACGCTCGCTATGGCCCTATCCGGGTCTTTCAGCCCATGACCGGTAAGCACACAGACTATCTTCCACGGACCGCTGGACGCCGGCCGTTGACCAAAGTATCCCTTCTTCGCGAGCTTCAAAATACCCGCGACGCTCGCCGCGCTTGCCGGTTCTACAAAAATCCCTTCTTTTGCCGCCAGAATGGAATATGCGGCAAGTATCTCATTGTCGGAAACCGCGTCTATCAGCCCGCCGGAGCGGTCCCTTGCTTCCTCGGCGGTCTTCCAGCTTGCGGGGTTGCCTATCTTTATCGCGGTAGCGATGGTCTTCGGATCCTTTACCGGATGGCCAAGCACGATCGGGGAGGCGCCCTCCGCCTGGAACCCAAGCATCTTAGGAAGACGTTTCGAAACACCCGCTTTATTATATTCCTTATATCCCTTCCAGTATGCGGTGATATTACCCGCGTTGCCTACAGGTATCGCATGGAAATCGGGCGCGTCGCCCAGCTCATCGCAGATCTCAAAGGCCCCGGTCTTCTGCCCTTCTATCCTGTAAGGATTGATGGAATTAACAAGAGTTATAGGATGTTTCGCCGTTATGCCGCGGACGAGATCAAGGGCCTGGTCAAAGTTCCCCTTTATCGCGATCACCTTTGCGCCGTGAATAAGGGCCTGCGAAAGCTTGCCGAGCGCTATCTCCCCTTCCGGCAATATGACGATCGATCTCAGTCCCGCCCTGGCCGAATAGCAAGCCGCCGACGCTGAGGTATTGCCCGTCGAAGCGCACATAACCGCGCGGGAACCTTCTTCGAGCGCCTTCGATATGGCAAGGGTCATGCCCCTGTCCTTAAAAGAACCCGTAGGATTCAGCCCCTCATATTTAAGATACACCTCGCACCCATCACCAATAAGTCCGCTTAAATAAGGAGCCCGTATCAGGGGGGTAGAACCTTCCTTCAGGCTGACCACCGGGGTCTTATCCGTTACCGGCAGATATTTCCTGTATCTTTCTATTATACCCATCCCCATCATTGATCTTCCACCCTCACTCTCACCGTCTTCTTCTTTATTTGCGAAAGGGCGTTGATCTCTTTCAGTGCCCCGGCCATATTTTTCTCAAGAGCATTGTGCGTCATCATCACTATGGGCACCGTATTAGTCGACTTTTTGACTTTCTGCGTTACGCTGGCTATGCTGATATCGTATTTCGCGAGTATCCCGGATACCTTGGCCAGGACCCCGGGTTTATCAACGGTGGAGAACCTGACATAATGTTTCGTCTTTACATCATCCATATTCTTCAGGCGAATGGTATCGTCGCTGAAAGCCGCGGCATAGCTTTTGCTTTTCCCTTCAGCGGATATGCTCCGGGCGATAGAGACTATATCGCTCACCACGGCGCTGGATGTAGGCAACGCGCCCGCGCCCTGGCCGTAGAAAAGATTCTCGCCCGCAAGGTCGCCTTTTACGAATATCCCGTTATATACGCCCTTTACATTCGCCAGGAGATGCGAATCCGGTATGAAGGTCGGATGGACCCTGAGTTCCAGGAGGCCCCCTGAAGACCGCTTGGCTATAGCGAGAAGCTTTATGGCGTATCCCATATCTTTAGCGTATTGGATGTCAACAGGTTCTATGCACGTGATCCCTTCGGTATAGATCTCGGCTGGTTTTACCCATGCCCCGAACCCGAGCATGGCAAGTATAGAAAGTTTGTGGCAGGAATCGCCGCCGCTTATATCCAGGAATGGGTCCCTTTCCGCGTAACCTTTCGCCTGAGCTATGGATAACGCCGATCCAAAGTCGAGGCCCTCTTCCGCCATCTTTGACAGGATAAAGTTCGATGTGCCGTTTATAATACCGTATATAAGCTCTATCTTATCGGCTACAAAACCCTCTTTCAGCGACCTGATGATAGGTATGCCGCCTCCGACGCTCGCCTCAAAACCGACGCACAACCCAAGCTTTCCCGCCAGGCCGAATATCTCGCGCCCTGAATCGGAGAGGAGCGCCTTATTGGCCGTCACGACATGCTTTCCTTCGCGCAGGGCCTGCATGACGACATCCTTTGCCGGCTTGACACCGCCCATAAGCTCTACCACGATATTGATCCGGGGGTCGTAGAGCACTTTGGTCAGGAGCTTTGTCATGATTTTCCTGCTTACCTTAACGGGCCTTTTCGTCTTGAGATCTTTATCGCAGATCATCGTTACGGACAAGTCGACGCCGCACTTCTCCCTCAGGAAAGCCCTTCTCGACAAGAGCGCCTTAATCACTCCGGCGCCAATGGTCCCGAACCCTATGATCCCAATGTTTATCTTTTTCATATCTGTCCTTCTAAAGGTAGATCGGTTGTTAAAAAATTAATACTGGTCGGGACGGACGGATTTGAACCGTCGACCCCTTGCACCCCAAGCAAGTGCTCTAGCCGGGCTGAGCCACGCCCCGAGTCAGTATAAATTTTACATCTATCATGTCAGACACCCTCGACCTTCGGGGCACGAGTCATCAGATCGTTCACGGCTTTTTTCGGGTCCTTACCTTCATGCAGGATCCTGTATACTTCGGCCGTTATAGGCATTTCGACGTTATATTTTTTGGACAGGTCATAAGCCGATACGGAGGTCGCGACGCCTTCCACCACCATATCGGTCTCCTTAAGGATGACCTTAAGCCCCTTACCCAGTCCTATCTCTTCTCCCAGCCACCTGTTCCTGGAATATTGGCTGATGCAAGTCGTCGTCAGGTCGCCAAGTCCGCTTAAACCATAGAATGTTTCGCGCCTGGCGCCCATCGCTTCACCCAGCCGGGCTATCTCGGCCAGACCCCTTGTAAGAAGCGCCGCCTTCGCGTTCGCTCCGTAACCAAGCGCGTCCGATATGCCGGCGGCTATTGCCACTACATTCTTCAATGAACCGCCGAGCTCGACCCCGATTACATCGTTTGAGGCATACACCCTGAAACGGTCCGTCATGAATACCTCCTGGACCTTTCTGGCGAAAGTCAGATCTTCCGAAGACGACACAACTGTAGTGGGCGCTCCATTTGCCACTTCAAGCGCTATGGAAGGGCCGGAAAGCACCGCCAGGGCCACAGGCCCGAGCGTCTCGCGGACAAGCTCCGACATCCTCTTTAACGTCTTATTTTCTATTCCTTTAGTCACGCTTACGAACGCCTTGCCCTTTAAGTCGCACATCTTCAGCATAGTAAGAACGCCCCTCATATACTGAGAAGGCGCCGCCAGCACTACGATCTCCCTGGACCTTACCGCGTCATCCATCGATGAGGTTATTTTGACGGCCTCCGGTATCTTTACACCAGGCAGGAACTTCGTATTCTCCCTTGACGCCTTTAATACGCCTACGTAATCAGGAAAGGCTCCCCAGATAGAGACATCGAACCCTTTCTTGGACAAAAGGATAGCCAATGTCGTCCCCCATCCGCCGTCGCCTATAATAGATATATTTGTCATATAAACTCATATATAATAATTATCACATAAAGAGCATAAAGAGTACATAATATATCATGCCGCAATTATATATGTCAACCACTTCGTTAATAGCCTTCAACCTGTAATTGATAAAGATCACTATACGTCCCGGTAAGCCATAGATACCTGCCATCCCATGCGATACCTGTGGCCTTAGATACAGGCGAACGAACCTGGCCGAGGATGGTCCAGCTATTGGGATCGACTTTATATACCGTCTTTTGGTACCAGCTTGATATCCATAGGTACATGCCGTCCCATGCCAGATGGGCGGGTTCCTGGATATGGGGAATGGATACCCTCCGGATGACATTGAATTTTTCATCCATCTCCAGTAAATTGAATTTAGTCCCCATGCCTCTGGTCCAGGTCACTACATAGAGCCTGGAACCGTTCCAAAGCACACCCGCCGGAAAGGCGGGATCAACGGATCTTTCGCCCACCGGGAACATCCTGTTATCCATTATACGGACACGGAATATCTTCTTCTCTTCCCAATCAGCCGTTAAATACGTTCCGTCCGGCATCCTGGTGATGCCTTCGGTAAAACCCGCGGCGCCCGCCAGCTCGCTCTTCACGGAGCCGTTGGTCTTATCCACGATCCATGTCTTTATACCCTTGCCGTTGGTCACCCATATATCGGCGCCTTCCACAAGGAGCCCTTCGTGGTACCCTTTCGGTATAGGGATCTTTTTTACGATCTGCGAATCGTAATCCTTGAAATCCGGCGATCTTTGAAGTACAGCCTCCGCTTCCTGGGCCATAGCCGAAGCCGCGGACCAGATAGATAAAAGAAGAAGCGGAAATATTTTTACCACCTTCTTAAACATCTACTTTTGGATCCTCTTGGGATAATTCCTATTGATATTTTTTACCACCAGAAGCAACGCGCCGACCTTTTGTTTTAGGTCCTTATTATCCTTTTCCAGAGAAACGACCCGCGCCTCCAGGCCGTCTATCTTCCTGGCGGCATAGGCCTCCGGCGTCTCGTAAGTGTATACATTCTCATGCTTATATATCTTTGAACCCTTTGGGATTATCACTGTGGCGTCTCCCATCTTTACTTCTTCCATCCCTTCCCCTACAGCGCTATTCGCGTTACCCTCCAGCTCGCTGTAATCCTCGCACATTGCCATGCCGGTGAATACGATGGCAAGCAAGAAAATGGACTGCGACAGGACCCTTCTGGTCATATCTTATGCCCTCCTTTTACCGATACATTTTAATAGATCGCGCCGCGGGACATCCGTTAAAATATAATTGCAGAAGAAACAGATATCGTCCGCTTTACCCGGAAACCGTACGCCTCTTCTTTCAAGCCGTTTTCTTAACCGCCCAAGGCCGGTCTCGAATATTGCCCTGATGAGCGGGTCTTTATGCGCGCGCCTGACTATTATTCCCGGAGTATCCCTGGCAATATCGCCAATGGTCAGGTATTCGCTCTCCTGGTTGTAGCCACAGCAGGGTTTGACGCTTCCATCCGGCATAACAGCCAGCACATTCCCGGGTCCGCGGCAGTAGTCGTCCTTAAACCACGACTTCCCCCATGGATCCTTAAATGCCGACGCTCTTCCGACAGGAGAAAGATCTATTTGGAGTATTTTTACGAATAATGACCCGTTCCTTATGGATGGGTGCCTTGTATCCAGCCCTTCCGTATCCGCCTTCAAGGCACCAGCCAGCTTATGGATAAGACGCCGTGTAGCGGAGTCTTTGAAGCCTATGACGCAGGCGATCGAGACGATATCCGCTCTATTCCATATCCTTACGGCGGCTTCTATAAAACGGGCGATCTTACGCGGATCCTGCGCATGAAAAACATCGATGCTTACGCATATATCACCGTCGTAACCTGAACGCTTGAGGCCGCGTAAGACGCGGTCAAGTTCTACACCGTTTGTGAACCAAACACCATTGGTCATTATCCTGTCGAAGGCCATATTCTCCTCTACGGCCTTCCGGACCAGACGAAAGACAAAGTCCTCCGCAAGGAACGGCTCTCCTCCGGAGAACCCCACCTTATCTATACCGATCTTTTTACATCCGGATAAAAAAGAGGCCGCGAGGGTCTTTGAAAGGATTTTATCGGAAACTATATTGGAGCAGTGCGGGCATGAAAGGTTACATTCCGCGGTTGGAAAAAACAGCACCTCTTCGGGGCAAAACTTCATAGCCGCCTTACCTAGAAATTTTCCGCCAGTGTCTCGAAGAAGGCCTGCTGATGTTTGCACACCGGGCATTCATTCGGCGCCTCCTGAGCTTCGAGAACATAACCGCAGTTCGTACAATGCCATTTTACCGGCGACTTCTTCCTGAAGACTTCCTTCTTCCCTACATTATCTATCAGCTTCCTGTACCTGGCTTCATGGAATCTTTCCACCTTGGCCACCTGTTCGAAAGACCTGCCGACCTCCGGGAAGCCCTCATCCCTTGCTATCCTGGCAAAATCAGTATATATCGTCGTCCATTCCAGCAGCTCACCGGCGGCGGCCGACTCAAGATTGGACCTGGTATCCCTTATCGATCCGGCGGGGTATGTCGCCGTTATCTCCGCGTCTCCGCCCTCAAGATGCTTGAAGAATATCTTCGCGTGCTCCTTCTCATTCTCTGAAGTCTCGATGAATATATTGGCGATCTGTTCGTATCCCTCTTTCCTCGCCGCGCCGGCAAAGTAGGTGTACCTGTTCCTTGCCTGCGATTCGCCCGCGAACGCCGCAAGGAGGTTCTTTTCCGTCTTAGACCCTTTTAACGACTTTCCCATATTTATCTTCCTTTCGGTGTATCGGCCGCCGGAGCGCCCAACGCCGCAATGTCCTGCGCGGAACCGATATTTTTGACATCCAACCTTGGATCGATCTTTTTCAACATCCCCTTCAGCACCTGCCCCGGGCCTATCTCCAGATACGTCTTTATGCCGCTCGCGGCGACCGTCTTGATGGATTCCTCCCACATGGTCGTCGAATTGACCTGGCTTATCAGGTTATCCTTGATCTTCGATGGATCGGCCTGCACCTTCGCGTCCACGTTGCTCACAAACGAGAGACCGGGCGCGGTAAACTTGATCTTGTCTATATAATCCTTAAGCTTGTCCCTCGCATGCGTCATAAGAGAGGAATGAAAAGGACCACTCACATCGAGCATAATCACGCGCTTAGCTCCCTTATCCTTGGCAAGGCTCACAAAGAGCTCAATATTATTATTTTTTCCGGATACGACTATCTGGCCCGGACAGTTAAGGTTCGCTACCTCGCATCCGATCCCTTTACAGAGAGATTCCACGGCGGTAAGCTCCATCCCTATCACGACGGCCATCTTTCCGGGATTCTTCCTGGAGGCGTCTTCCATGTATTCACCGCGCTTTCGCACCAGGACGAGCGCGTCCTCAAAAGATATACTGCCGGCGGCGACCAAGGCGGTGTATTCGCCAAGGCTGAGACCCAGGCTGAATTTTGGGCTGTAATTCGCATATAAAGAGGACGCTTCGAAAACCCTCAATGCCGCTATACTGACGGTCAGTATGGCCGGCTGGCTGTTGCTGGTGGTGGAAAGCTCATCCTGCGGATCTTCAAAGCATATTTTTTTTATATCGATCTTAAGCATGGCCTGCGCCTTGTCGAAGACTTCTCTGGCCTGAGGAAAATTATCGTACAGGTCCTTACCCATCCCGACATGCTGGGCCCCCTGCCCCGGAAAGATCAGCGCGGTATCTACCATTCTATTACTATAGCTCCCCATGTTAGCCCGCCGCCAAACGCGTCGAGCAATATCTTGTCCCCCTTCTTTATCCTTCCTTCTCTCACCGCGTCGACCAGCGCTACCGCGCTTGAAGCGGCCGACATGTTGCCGTATCTCTCTATATTGAGATATATCTTGTCTTCGGTCAGACCCATCCTTTTTGCGACCGCGTTCAATATCCTGATATTCGCCTGGTGGGGTATGACGAGCTTTATGTCATCCGCCGTCAAGCCGAGAGGCCGCGTAGCTTCCCTGGCCGCATCGGCCATTATCTTGACCGCATGCTTGAAAAGTTCCGCGCCGTTCATCTTTATGAAATGGAGCCTGTCATCCAGGCTCTTCTTTGTCGCCGGTATCTTTGTGCCTCCTGCCGGAAGCTTGATCAGGTCGCCCTGCTTTCCGTTCGCTCCGAGATATACGGAAAGTATACCGCCGCGCTCGACCGGCCCAAGAACCGCCGCCCCGGCTCCGTCGCCGAAAAGGACGCAGGTGGAGCGGTCGTTCCAGTCGGTTATGGCGGAGAGCTTCTCCGCCGCTATTACGAGCGCGTGTTTATACGTCCCCGATTTTATGAACTGGTTGGCTATGGCAATACCATAGATAAAGCCGGAACACGCGACGCTTATGTCGAAGGCGGGGACCGTCCTCGCGCCGATCTTATCCTGCACAAGGCATGCCGTCGCGGGAAAGAACATATCCGGCGTTATGGTGGCAACTATGATAAGGTCTATATCCTCCGCTTTGAGACCGGCGTCATTTAGCGCGGCCTTCGCGGCCTCCGACGCCATATCGCTTGTGGTCTCCTCAGGCCTGGCTATCCTTCTTTCCTTTATCCCCGTCCTGGAAGTTATCCATTCGTCGGTAGTATCGACCATCTTTTCGAGTTCCTTGTTGGTCAATACCCTGTCCGGAAGATAACGCCCCAACCCAACGATTCCTGAATTTTTAGTCTCGCACATATTTTAGTAGCTCTCCAACTCCTCAATAATATGTTTATTTACGTCACGTTCCTTGAATTCCGCCGCCACCCGTATGGCGTTCTTTATAGCCTTTGGATTTGACGAGCCATGGCTTATTATGCACCTGCCGTCCACTCCCAAAAGCGGCGCGCCGCCGTACTCGGAATAGTCCATCTTCTTCTTAAGTTCGTTAAACGCGCTCGACGCCAATGCCGCCCCGAGAGTCGCGATTATATTGGCCTTTATCTCGTTCTTAAGGAGCTTGAGGATCGTATCTACAACACTTTCGGAAACTTTCAGTATCACGTTCCCGACAAAGCCGTCGCATAGCACAATATCCGCGCTTCCCGCGTATATATCGCGTCCTTCGATATTTCCGATAAAGTTGACCTTCGACTCCGTAAGGAGTATATGCGTCTCCTTGATAAATTCGGTGCCCTTCGACTCTTCCTCTCCGACGTTCAAAAGGCCCACCTTGGGATTGTCTTTATGGAGGATATACCTGCAATAAGCGTCGGCCATAATGCCGTACTGCAAGAGATGCATCGGCTTCGGGTCGATATTGGCTCCCACATCGATGATAAGCGAGGTCCCTAAAAGGGTCGGTATGCAGATAGCGATGCCCGGCCTTTCTATGCCGGGGAGGAGCCTCAGCGACAGGGTCGCCGCGCATACGACCGCGCCTGTATTACCGGCGCTCACGAATCCGTCAGCCTGGCCCTTCTTCAACAGGTCCATACCCACGACTATCGACGACTGGCGCTTGCGCCTCACGGATAACGCCGCGGGCTCATGCATCTCTATGCGCTCCGGAGCGTGTTTGATGGTCAGGCAGGGTGGATGGCCCGGATGTTTCTTAAGTTCTTCCGCGATGGCTTTCTCGTCCCCTACCAGCACTATCTCGTAACCGTATTCTACAGCCGCCTGACAGGCGCCGTCGACCTCGACGGCGGGCGCCAGGTCGCTGCCCATAGCGTCAAGTACTATCTTCATCAAGAAAGCTCCTTATTTTTATTTCTTCTTCTCTTCCTTGGTCTCCATCACAACTACGGGCTTGCCTTTATAATATCCGCAATGCGGACATACCCTGTGTGGAAGCCTCGATTTCTTGCAATTCGGGCAGACGGATAAGTTCGAGGCGAAAAGCTTCGAATTGGCAGAGCGCCTCTTGTCGCGCCTGGCCTTTGAATGTTTACGTTTTGGATTTGGCATTTCCAGCTCCTTTTATTATATTATACGTGTCCCTGGCTATCAGCATCTCCTCGTTGGTCGGGACCGTCATGAACCTGACCTTTTTCGAGACCGCCCCCTTAAGGTCACTTGCTATCTTCCTGATCATCCACGGATGGTTCTCTCCGATCCCCGCGGTAAATATCACGGCGTCGAGCCCGCCCATGGCCGCGTTATACGCGCCGATATATTTCTTTATCCTGTATATGAACATGTCTATGGCGAGCCTGGCCCTCATGGCGGTATCGCCCCGGCCCTTGGATTCCTTAAGGATGTCCCTCATGTCGTTCGATATCCCGGAGATGCCCAAAAGGCCGCTTTCTTTGTTCAATATATTCCCTATCCTCTCCGGGGATACCCCCTCTTTCTCCATAATGTAAAATACAACGGCCGGGTCAAGGTCGCCGGACCTGGTGCCCATGATGAGCCCTTCCAAAGGAGTGAAACCCATCGTCGTATCCACCGATTTTCCTTTGTTTACCGCCGCCATACTGCAACCGTTGCCGAGATGGCAGGTTATGAGCTTAAGACGCCTCAGGGGCCTCTTCAATATCCTGGACGCCTCTTCAGAAACATATCTGTGACTGGTCCCGTGAAAACCATACCTCCTGATCCCATACTTCTTGTAATATCCGAAAGGGATGCCATAGAGAAAAGCGGTAGCCGGCATCGTCTGATGAAAGGACGTATCGAATACGGCCGCCTGCGGCACGTCCTTTAGTATCCGGGCGCATGCTTCTATACCCAGAAGCGCGGGCGGATTATGCAGGGGCGCCAGTTCGCTGAATTTCCGGAGCGAGCGCAGGACCTTTTCGGTAATAAAAGTCGATTCCTTAAATTCCTCGCCGCCATGCACCACCCTGTGGCCGACCCCGCTGATCTCATCTTTGGCGCCGATCACGCCATACCGCTCGTCGGTAAGGGCCTCTACGATCATATCGATGGCTATATTATGGTCCCTGCAGCTTATTCTTCTGGAGAGGACCCTGTTCCCTGCATTGTGCCTCAGGGCTGAACCATTCTCGCCGATACGCTCAACGACGCCCTTGGCGAGCGCCTTATTTTTCCGTATGTCAAATAGCTGGTATTTTGCGGAAGAGCTTCCGCAATTTATGACCAATATTAGCATCAAGACCTTATCGCCGTTATAGCCGCTGCGTCAATTATGTCTTCCACGTTGCAGCCCCTCGAAAGGTCGCTGCACGGTTTGGTGAACCCCACAAGCTGCGGCCCTACGGCCCTGGCATTCGCCAGCCTCTGGGTCATCTTGTAGGATATGTTGCCGGAATTAAGGTCGGGGAATATAAGCACATTGGCTTTACCCGCGACTTCGCTTTCCGGGCACTTTATCATTGCCACTTCAGGGACTATGGCGCTGTCCACCTGAAGTTCTCCATCGATGATCAAGCCGGGCGATATCTCTTTGGCCCTGGAAAGAGCTTCTTTGACTTTCTCCACAAGCGGTCCGGAGGCGCTCCCTTTGCTCGAATAGCTCAGGAATGCGACCCTGGGCACGGCCCCTACAAGCTGGCTAAAAAGCCTGGCAGACAATACCGCTATCCCGGCCAATTGCCTGGCGTTAGGCTCCGGGTTTACCGCGCAATCCGCCATCACGAATACGCCATTCTCTCCGAATTTGGAATTCGGCACCTCCATCAGGAAAGAGCCCGCCACCACGCCTATCTCTTTATCGATCCGCATGCATTTTAAGGCGGCCCTTACCGTATCCGCCGTCGTATGATTGGCACCCGCCACAAAACCATCGGCCCGGTCAAGCCTCACCAGCATAGCGCCGAATATGAGATTATCGTTCAGAACGGCTTCCCTGGCCTGCTCCGGAGTGACGCCTTTAAGTTTTCTTAGCTCATAATAAGCGGAGGAGAGCGTTTCAATGTCTTTATATCCGGCAGGATCAACTATCTGAAGATCTCCGGAGTTCTTGCTCCCGACCTTTTTCGCCAACTCATCTTTTCCGACTAATATTACCCTGGCTATCTTCCGGTCCAGGATGACCCGAAGCGCGTCCAGGGTCCTTTGATCGTCACTCTCCGGCAAAACGATCGTCTTGGGATTTTTAGACGCCCTCAGTCTTATATTTTCCAGAAGGCTCAACGTCCACTCCTCTTTTTCTTCAGCTTCGCCGTTAAAGCGACGGCCGCCCTCTTGGGGATGAATTTAACGACGTCCGCTCCGAGGGAAGCGGCCTCCTTGATAAGTTTGCTCGATACATACGAATAATCTTCGTGCGGCATCATGAATATGGTCTCTATGTCCTCCGAGAGCTTCCTGTTCGTCAGCGCCATCTGGAATTCGTACTCGAAGTCCGATATCATCCTTAAACCCCTTATCATCACATTGGACCCGGACTTCCTGACATAATCCACGACAAGGCCGGAAAAATCGCAAACAACGACGTTCCTGACGCCTTTTACGGCGTCTTTGAGCATCGCCACCCTCTCATCCGCGGTGAATAATACCCCCTTCTGTTCATTATGGGCCACCGCAACGATCACCTTGCCAAAGATCCTGGACGCCCTCTTTATTATATCGATATGGCCGTATGTAACTGGATCAAACGTTCCCGGGTACACAGCTATCTTAGTCACGCTCATACGCTATCTTTCTGTAAAAAGCAATAACCGTGTCACTGTACCTTCGCTCCTCTTCAAGCACCATTGTTTTAAGGTCCGCGACAAGGTTATCTTTTTTGAAATGTTCAACTATTACAAGGCCGATTTGCGATAATATATCATAGGAATCGATATTTATCAAGCATTTTCTGGCCATCCCCTTATGGTAAGGGGGGTCCAGGAATACGATATCGAACTTTTCGCCCTCCTTTTCGAGTCTTGGCATGATACTTAGCGCGTTCCCTCTAATAATACAATAATTATCATCCGGTATATCCAGGGATTCTATATTCTGCCTGATCGCCTCGACACACCTGAAATTATTATCGACGAACGACGCATGAGCGGCGCCCCTGGACAACGCCTCTATCCCGAATGCCCCTGTACCGGCAAATAGATCGAGGGCGCTCTTGCCTGTCACATCGCCAATGATATTGAATATGGCCTGCCTTATCTTGTCCTGAGTGGGGCGTATCTCCACGCCATTAGGCATAGAGATGAGCCTCGACCTGTATTCCCCGCCTATGATCCGCATAATTTACCCCCTCCCCACAACCCAATTCACGCGACATCCCCCAACGCCAACTTGTCTCTGAATTTCCTCACAAGCGCTTCTTTAAGCGGCCTGTGGTGGTCTTCCTGCAATTTAGGGTCCTTCGCCACTACCTGAAATGCCTCACGTCTCGCAAGCTCCATTATATCAAAATCCTTCAGGATATTGCCGAACTTTATCTCCGGCAGGCCATGCTGCCGGGTTCCGAAAAACTCTCCCGGCCCGCGCAGCTCAAGATCGGCCTCGGCGATCTGAAAGCCGTCCATAGTGTCTTCTATCGTCTTCAGCCTTTCAGCGGCGGCTTCGGTCCTGGGATCCGCCAGGAGAATGCAATAAGACTCATGCTCTCCCCTCCCTATCCTGCCGCGAAGTTGGTGAAGCTGGGAAAGCCCGAACCTGTCCGCATTTTCTATGAGCATCACAGTCGCATTCGGCACATCTATTCCAACCTCTATCACTACCGTAGATACCAGGATCTGGATCTTCCCCTTTTTGAAATCGCGCATTATCCTGTCTTTTTCCCTGGATTCCATCCTGCCATGCAATAATCCAACCTCAAGACCGGCAAACGGACCTTCCTTAAGTTTCTCGAACAATTCCTTCGCCCCGGGGATCTTATTATCCTGACCACCGACCACCGGCCGCAGACCAGAGACCTTGCTCTCTATCACAGGACACACAACATACGCCTGCCTTCCTTTGCCGATTTCTTCTTTTATGAACCCGTACACCCTGTCCCGCTTCTCTTCTTCCACCCAATATGTCGCTATAGGCTTCCTTCCTTTCGGCAGCTCCCTGATCACCGACATGTCGAGATCGCCGTACACCGTAAGGGCAAGGGTGCGCGGTATCGGGGTGGCCGTCATCACCAGGATATGCGGGTTATGGCCCTTCCCCATAAGCATCGCCCTCTGCGAAACCCCGAACTTGTGCTGTTCGTCTATCACAGCGAGGCCGAGCTTCTTAAACCCGACGGACTCCTGTATGATAGCATGGGTACCGACCACCACATCGACATCACCCTCTTTTATCTTCGCATACAACTCTTCTCTCGACCTGTCGTCTATACCGCCTACCATAAGCGCCGTATTTATCCCGAGCGGCATGAATAATTCGCTCAACACTATAAAATGCTGACGCGCCAGGACCTCGGTAGGCGCCATCATCACGCCCTGATACCCGTTCTGTATCGTCAATGCCAGGGCGTGTGCCGCCACCACTGTTTTGCCGCTGCCGACATCCCCCTCGAGAAGCCTGTTCATCGCCTTACCCGACGTCATATCGCGTTCTATGTCGGCTATCGCCTTCTTCTGCCCCTCTGTCAAGGAAAATGGAACGGCCTTCCTGAAAGATTCCACCAGGCCGCCCGATACCACATGGCTTAACCCGCTATCGGGTGCCTTCATCCTGCGCTTCTTTATCGCCAGGGCAAGCTGAAGCATGAAGAATTCCTCGAAGACTATCCGTCTGTAAGCCTTATCCAGATTATCGAAACTGTAAGGAAAATGTATATTCCTGACCGCGAATTTTATGTCCACAAGGTGATCCCGGGCCAGGATATATGTCGGCAGTCTTTCGGATAAAAGCGAGTAATATTTGGTGACGGCCTGAAACATCAGGTTCCTTAAGTATCTCTGGGTCAGCTGTGCCGTAGAGGAGTAGATGGGAACGATCCTGCCTACATTTACAGAGTCCGTCTGATCGCCGTCCAATATCTCGTACTCCGGCTGTACTATCTGAAGCTTGTCGTACCTTTCGACCTTGCCGTACAGGACCACTTTCTGGCCCTTCATGAAATAATCCTTCAGATACGGCTGTTTGAACCAGATAGCGTGGACGAATCCCGTATGGTCGGTAACGGATACCTGGAATATGGGCATTCCGCTCTTAGCGGTACGCGAACTGACCGTGACGATCTCGCCCTGAACAGTCCGGGATTCGCCCGCCTTAAGGTCCTTTATCTTTGTGAAGCTGGAACGGTCCTCATACCTTGACGGCAGATAGAAGAGCATGTCCTCCACGGTCTCTATGCCGAGCCTGGCAAGGTCCTCGCTCTTCTTAGGGCCAACCCCCTTGAAATATCTTGCCGGGGTCTTCAGATCGTAACTTTTTTCTTGCATCTTATTCGGGCCTGTGTTATTATAACGCACCTAAAACGGAGCGATACCAAATGTCAAAGATATGCGCGATTTGCGGTAAAAAACCTGTTGCCGGCAGAACGATCGTCAGGCGCGGCCTGGCGAAAAAGAAAGGCGGCGTAGGACAGAAGATTACGGGCATTAATCCTCGCAGGTTCCTCCCGAACCTTAAGAGCGTAAAGACCGTAGTGAACGGCACCCCAAAAAGGATCACTGTCTGCGTCAAATGTATTAAGGCGGGCAAAGTAGTAAAAGCGGTCTAGCCTTACCTCCTTTTATAATGTAGTATATTATACATTATAACACGCCGTTTTTATATTCCATTTTTAAGAATCAATAATATTTATGTTTTCATCAAACGGACTTGACATTTATTAAAAAAAAAGATATACTTCTTCCTAAGAGGATATATATGCACGTCGGACACATCATACACGGATTGCGCAAGGCAAGGAAGATGACGCTTCTTGAGTTGTCGACAAAATCGGGAGTGGCGCTTGCCACCCTGAGCCGGATGGAGAACGGAAAGATGACCGGTACGTTAAGTTCCCACATGAATATATGCAAGGCGCTCGAGATCTCCCTGCCAGACCTATACAAGGACCTTGTGGCGGCGGATAAGCAGGTGGAACTGCAGCCAAAAAATACCAGGATGGATGTATTCGTCCATGACAGGAACGCCACCTCCGAGATGCTCGCCTCGAAAGTGCTTAACAAAAAGATGATGCCTCTTTTGATCAGGATCGCCAAAGGCGGCACGACGCATAAAGAGGAGACCAAGGTAGGCGCGGAGAAATTCGTATATCTCCTCGATGGAAAACTCGAGGCCGCTATCGGCGACCATAAATACAGCATGTCCAAGGGCGATACACTGTATTTCGAATCGTCCCTTCCCCATCAATTCAAGAACGTAGGCGCGCTCGAAGCGAGATTAATCAGCGTTTCGTGCCCGCCCGCGCTTTAACTAAGGAGTTATCAAATGAAAAAGTCCGTACTTGTATGCGATGACGAGGAAGGGATACGCGAATCGCTGAAGCTTATACTCGAAAAGGATTACGATGTAATATTCGCGGTTAACGGGAATGAGGCCATAGAGAAACTGAAGAAGGGTCCTGTCGATCTAGTGATCCTTGATATCAAGATGCCTCGAATGGATGGGATAGAGACGTTGAAGAAACTAAAGGCAACCAGGCCAGATATAAAGACTATCATCTCAAGCGGGTATAAAAGCATGGAAACCGCAAAGGCCGCTACGGATGCCGGCGCGGTAGATTACATAGTAAAACCATTCAACAAAACCGAAATCCTTGCTTCCGTCAAGCGCATATTGGCGTAATAAACTGCTTTAGGATCTCACTTCACAAGGTCCCATCGAGCGTGCTCTTCTGAAAGCATCAGGTCGGCCTCAATATGAGGTATATCTTCTTCAAGCACCTCCCTATCGAGACTGCCTTTTGCAAAAGATGTGAACATCGCCTGCGCATGCTTCTTCCTGTTCACCAGATCTTTTACTTCCTTTATAAGTTCCTGTGTGATGAGGGTTACCAGATACCGGCTGGGCGGGTTATTCTTTACGGTGATAAGGATCTTCATTCTTGCTATCACCTTCTCTCAAGCCAAGCAAGTCAAGTGGTGCAAGTATACCATGTATTATATGATTTGCAATAGGCGGGAAATTAGAAGTGTTGAATTATGAGATAGCTAGATTTCGTATATTGTTTATTTATAAGCAGTTATGATGTTAATGTAAGGTCATAAAATAGCTAGTTATATTCCTCAGACTTACTTATAGTTTTCAGGATAGCTTTTGACATTAGTTATGATATTGCCCTTTTCATACGCGAGGAGAAAGGCGCTCACAATGATAGGATCGAATTGCGTGCCGGAGCACCGCTTAAGCTCCTGCACCGCGTCTTCGGTAGGCCTCCTTTTGCGGTACGGCCTGCTGGTAGTCATGGCGTCAAAGGCATCGGCTACGGCTATTATCCGCGCGATAAGGGGTATATCATTCCCCTTCAATCCATCGGGATATCCGGACCCGTCAAAGGATTCCTGGTGATGGCGCACTTCTTTTACTACATCGCCGAGTTCTTTTATCGGATTTAATATGGTGGCGCCGATTATGGCGTGCTTCTTTATCTCCTCAAACTCTTCAGGAGTAAGCTTTCCGTGTTTATTCAATACATGGTCGGGTATGCCGATCTTCCCTATGTCGTGCAGGAGAGCGGCAATCTGCAGGGTTTCCCTGAAGTTCCTGTAATTTGACACCCCAGGGACGCCTTCAAGCTCCTTCGCTATCGAAAGGCAGTAATTCGTTACCCGTTCCGTATGGCCGTGCGTATACGGGTCCCTGGCGTCGATAGCGGCCGCCAGGGCTATGGCTGTATGTATAAATATCCTGTGCTCTTTAATATAAAGGTCCTTTATCTCGTCGATCTTGCCCTGAAGGTTCTCGATAAGCTGGGCATTGGCGATAGCCATGGCGGCGTCATTGGCGAGCGTCACGAAGAAGCCCATCTCATCCCTGCTGAAGTTTTCCCCGTTTATCTTATCTCCGAGGATGAGGATGCCGAGCAGGTCCTTCTTGAAATAGCACGGCACGCAGATATTCGCCTTTATCATATCCATCTGCTTTTTGAGAAGCAGGAGTTTATCGTAAAGGTCCGCCTGGCGCTCCAACACATCCCTGCTTCGCAGGCCGTCTATTATATCCTCGTACCGCAATATGCCGGTCTCCGAGATCAGGTAGCTTTGCCTCTCGCTGAATACCTTTATCAGGAGGTTATTGACCGGCAGCCTTATAAAACCTATAGGTATCTTCTTCCCTTCCGAGCCCTTCGAATCGATAAGGATATATGATTTCTTATGTTCCTTGTATAATAGTACCGCCGTATGCGTGACCTTCAACTGCTCATCGATGGTCCTCACTATCATCTTGATAAGATGTTCGGGCTTCTTGAATCTTATCATCGTCCTTGACGCGTTCTCAAGGAACTCCTGATAATTGAATTTTATCGGAGGCGGCTCTAGGGGCGGCTGCGGGTTACGCGCAGGGTCACCCTGATTGGGCGGCCTGGCGTTATTTTCCCGCGACATCGACTTCTCTATGAACCAGTTGTGCAGGTTCGACCAGCTCGGATCTTTTTTTGGTTTACTCATTTTATGCCTTTATGTGCCTTTCTACAGCCGCTTCCAGATGGTCCAATATGAGCGGCTTCGTTATATATTCGCAGGCGCCGAGCTTGCATGCCTCGTCTATCCTGTCCTGATCTTCCATCGCCGTAACCATCACTACCTTCTGGCTGCGGTCATTCTCCTTTATGTGCTTCAAGGTCGCGATGCCGTCCATACCCTTCATCTTTATATCAAGGAGTATCAACTCCGGCTTTTCGAGCTTAGTTATCTCCAGGGCGTCTTCGCCATTATTGGCGGTCAGTACATAGTAGCCCCTCTCCTCAAAGAAGTTCTTAACAAAATCGCATATATCCCTCTCATCGTCAACAACTAATATTTTCCGCATTTATTCTCCTGTCATGTACCTCATCGATCATTTACCAACCGCCTTATTAATCGCCTCTTCCAGGTCTCTCAGCGACGAGATCGGCTTATCAAAATACGCGTACGCCCCCATGCCGAGTAACCGCGACTTGGTCTTTCCGCCGTCATCATAGGCCGTCACAAATATCACCTTCGGTGACGGGCTCAATGTTTTGATGAGCTTCAGCACCTCATCGCCGTCTATACCCGGCATCTTCAGGTCCATGAGGACAACATCAGGCTTATGCTCTTTTATGAGCTCTATCCCCTTCGCGCCTCGGATAGCGACATTTATCTCATATCCGCGCAGTCCGAAATAGTTCTGTATCATGTCGACAAATTCCGCTTCGTCATCTATCGCGACGATCCTCGGCTTAGTCATAGCCTCTCCTTAAGATATAATTCTCATCTTTCATAATAAGCTGGGATGATGTTTTTTGATAAATTCCAGCACAATATTCAGGAACTTTTGCGCCTCTTTAATTAATTCATCGGTCTCTGATTCGGATATCTCTCCTGTATGCCTGTAATCGGTTATGTTTCTTTTTGACCTGCAAGAATCGAAATAATCAGCTTAAGCAGATTCGCAATTTCCTCTTTTGATGTCTTATGAGGTTTTATACTACCCTGATTTAACAACTCCCTTAAGCTCATTTTCACTCCCTATAATGAATATCTTTTTCTTTCTTAATACGGTGTTCAGAAAATGGTCTCCCTCTTCTATCTTATCCCTGAATTCCGCGGGTGTGAATACGGCGTAATTTATTTCGCGGGATAATTCTGCTTTCGGTCCGGAAAGGATCTTTGAAAGTTCCCTGGATGAGATGTTGCCGATCGTCATCAAGTCTATATCGCTCGAGGGCCCCTCTTTGTCTTCGGCATATGAGCCGTATATAAAAGCGGCCCTGATACCTTTCGATTTGGATAGCTCTGCTTTTAAGACTGCCGCTATCCCGGCTGCTTTAAAAATAATGCCTTTTAACTCTCCATATATAGGGCATGCGTTATTGACGCTATAGTAGACACGGTTGCCTGCGATACTCTTTTTTATCAATCCTATCTTCTCGAGCTTTTCTACCTCGCGTTGAACCGCTCGAATCGGCTGTTTAGACTCGAGGGAAATCTGCCGTTGATAAAATCTGTCTTTCGGATTAAAGATAAATAACTTTAGTATCTCAATGCGGGCTTTTGAAGAAAATAGTTCATCTAACATTAACGTCTCCTGTATACATTATGTAGTCGATTATATACAATTTGTAGTCAATAGTCAAGATTACAGTCGTTACACTGACCTATACTTTGCGAACTCGAGCCTGAAGGCCGTCCCGCATCCTTTCGAGCTTTCCACCGATACCTGTCCGCCCATCCTGTTCATCAACTGCTTTATGATATAAAGGCCGAGACCTACGCCTTTTTGGTTCATCTTCGTAGTATAGAACGGCTGGAATATATGCGCCATCTGCTCTTCCGACATGCCACAGCCGGTATCCTTTACTTCCATCTCTACGCGCTCACCTTTATCCTCAGCCGATATGCTCACCTTCCCACCGCGGCCTATGGCGTGTATGGCGTTACGCAAGAGATTGAAGACTATCTCCTGCACGTATTTTTTATTAGCCGATACCAGGGGGAGCTCCCGCACATGCTCATCAAGCATTATATCATTAACGACCATCTCATTCTGCAGTATTTCAATAACTTCCTTCGTTTCCTCCCGGAGGTTGACAGGTTCTATCACCTTGTAATCGGCGGGACGCGAGAATTCAAGAAGATGCTCAATCATATAATTTATCTTTTCTACCTCCTTTGGAACTAAACGCTCGAATTTGGCTATGAACTCGGGGTCATCCTTCTTCTCCTTTAAGAATTCAGAGAATGTCTTTATTGTAGTGATCGGGTTACGTATCTCATGAGCCATACCGGCTGATAGCGTACCTATGACTGCCATCTTCTCTCTCTGAGCGGCTTCTGCCTGAGTTATACCGAGCTCAACGAATAGCTGGGCGTTCGATATGGCGATGGCGAGAGTGCGTGCTAAAGGTAAGAGTATATCAAGGTCATCCTGGGTATAGTCTTCGTCTGATTTCTTAGTGCCTATGGATAAGATTCCTATAACCTTCTGATGTAATACCATGGGTATTATAAGCTCTGCGTTAAGTTTATCTATGATCTCCTGTATGCTTTCAGGGATGAATATCTTCTTCTGTCGCAGTTCCTTTTTAAGTAGATAGCCGTGGGTTTGTTCTAAGAAGGTTACTATGCCATCGGGTCTTATCAACGTAACCTGGGGGTCTTTGATGTTATGGGAGGCTATTACATTAAACTGCTGACTTTCATCATCGAATAGTAACACTGCGCAGGAGTTGAGCTTTATGACGTCTACGAGCTTATCCATTGTAAGATGTACCAGTCTATCCAGGTCGAGGACCGTGAGAACCTCAGCCGTGAATGTCTTCAATAGCTCTTTATAGTCAAACTTCTTCTGGAAGAGAAATTTATTCGTAATTACTAATAAGAAATTCTCAAGCGGACGAAGCATCATCGTTACTATAACAACGCTTGGTAACATCGCTATCCATCTATTGGCTGTAAAGAACTTTTCAAAGAATAACTGACTTAAGAGAGCAAAAAATGCGAAAACAACATATACTGCCGCAAATAGACCAGCAAATACAAGGGTCTTCTTTATAATTACTTCTATATCCAGAAGCTGATGACGGAGTATAGCATAAGCTAATATAGTTATATAAATAACAATATTGATACTTCCGACTGGATAAATAGGTATGCCATAGTTAGGGATAAAATCGATAGAACCAAGATTGCCTAGAAAAAAAGCCCAGAAAACATATTTAATGCGATTTAACTCAACCTCGGTCCTATTCTTTGTATTTATTCTATAGCTAACATATAGGTTATACAAACATTTAGTGAATAAACCGAAAACAAAAAACAATAAAAAATATGTATGCAAATATCCAACTTTTGTTTGGTACCCCCAAAAGAAACGATTTGCTCCTGCTACAATTAAATTGGTAAAAAAGTCCATGTACAAAAATATTAATCCAAGAGCGTAGCTTGCTTTTATAACTTTCCCTTGATCTGTTTTTCGTAAAAATCTCATCGTAAAATGGTGATAAGTGATAGGAATAAATATAATACCTACATAGACAACTCTAGCTAAAATGTTGGCTATGTATTCATTATCTATCGAATACATTATTGTATAAGAAAATAACCATATGACCCCACTAAGACATACAGAAGCAAGCGATATATGTAATATTGACTTTCTATTGTTTAAGTAAATGAATAGACCCAGGGATAGAAGGTATAATCCTGTTACAAATGGTAATATAGAATACGTTGACATATTAGATACCTTTTTTAAGCTTTCACCTTTTCAGTCAATTTTTGCAATATAAACGTTGCGGCTTTTTTCCCAGAGTAGATAACCTCCGATATACCTCCCTGACCAACGCCATTTGTACACCAATGCCCAACTAAAGCTAAATTTTCAACATCACTATCCTGAGGGAACGTCTCTTTACTTATCTGGTCAACAGTACATGCCCACCCGTATAGTGCACCTCTATGGTTTGATGTATATTTATAAAATGTATGAGGAGTCGCTATCTCTGATACTTCTATATATTTAGATAAATTAGGTATTATATTTTCAGCTTTATGGATTAATTTTTGTGCGAACTTACTCTTATTTTGATTCCAGTATTTTTCTGTTTTATAAGAAGCTGCCGAAAATAATATCATACTTGTCTTATTTGTATCAGGAGATAAATTATTATGAAAAGAAGGAAAAAGACATACTACATAATTAGGCGCTTCAGATATAAGATTTTCCATTGGAAATTCATAACATGAATCGATATCATATGTTGTAAAATACCATGTCGTACATCTATCATTTAGCTCTCTTCTTAGAGAACTGTTAACTCCTAAATATACTGCAAATGCAGAAAATGTTGGTTCCATATTTTTTAATTTATCAATAATAACGTTGTGTTTAAAATCTAATAAAGTGTTAAATGTTTCCATAGCATCAGCATTTGATACGACATATCGTGAGTTATATACAACATCTCCATCGATTAAAATACCTATAGCTTTCTTATTGTTTGTTAATATGTTTTTAACCCTTTTATTCAAGATTAATTCACCGCCCTTCTCCCTGAACGTCTGTGCTAAACTATTGGAAAACAACTGCATGCCGCCCTCAGGATAATAACCTGCATCTAAAATGAATTCTCTATACAATGCAGCGGCTGATATTGCCGCCACCTTTGATGCTGGCAATCCTATATTACCTAATAAAATTGACAATGATGCTTTAAGTTTATATTCCGTGAAATATTTATCTAGAATATCTTTAAAAGTTAGATTCTTGCATAAAGCATAAAGCTCGTAAAAATTTTTCGTTAATATAAAACTAAAGAAGTTTTCTATCGATCTCTCTTCTTTTCTATGATATACTAGACACTTTACACAATACTTTCATTATCAATCAGTTACGTATTTAATATGGGTACTTTGGGACCTCTACCTTTACGTCTCGGTATATGCCTTCCATCCTTATATATTAACTTCGCCTTAAATTGAGCGCTGCCAACAGGAGATTCGGAATCCTTAAATAATGACTCTTCATGTTCGTTAGATATAGCTAAATATTCAGAGTACCTTTTTCGGCGATCTGCGGCATCCTTGCCAAATGAGTTAAAGCATGGATCCTCTTTAGTTAGGCCATCGGGCGTACCGTATATATAACATTTGGCGCTGGAATATTTATATTCTTCTGCTTTGTTGACCATTTTTGCCTTAACCGGGTTTCTTTCGATATATCGGCCGCATGCAAGAAGATACGATTCCTTCTCTATCGGCTGGGATTTAAACCTGCCCTGCCAGATATGGCCTCCCAGCTTATAATTCCTCTGATAATAATGGACATACGACCTTGCGATACCGGCCATTATCTTGGATAGATTCTCCGGTGCTTTAATCTCAATCAAAATATGATAATGATTAGGCATAATAACCCAATGATATATTAATGTGTCAAATCTAACGGAATAATCTGACAGTAGTTTAATAAAATACTCGTAATCTTCTGAGTAATGGAACACATCCTCCCGCCTATTACCACGATTAATGATGTGATAAATAAGAGAGCCATGGAGTTGATGTTTTCTCGCACATGTCGGCATGATTATATTTATATTATATTGAACCACATATAGTTATGTAAAATGTCTATTTAACCACTTTCGCCGCCACAGGGAATTCAAGACTAAACGTCGTCCCTTCGCCTTCCTTCGTCTTCTTAAGATGTATCCTGCCGCCATTCTTTTCCACTACCTGCCGCACTATGAAAAGCCCGAGTCCTGTCCCCTCTCCTGGAGCCTTGGTGGTAAAGAATGGGCTGAATAGCTCTCTTATCTTATCTTCCGGTATGCCTGCTCCGGTATCCTGAATATCAATATGGATCTTATGATTGTCGGCTTTTGCCGTTACGGTTATCTTACCTTTGTCAGGTATTGCCTGCCCGGCATTACGAATAAGGTTGAATAATACCTCCTGGAACTGCTTTCTATCGACAAAGATATTAGGCAAGTCCGGATCTATATGTTTTTCGAATTCTATCTTTTCAAGTTTAAGCTCGTATCCGACAAGGCTGATCACCTCTAGAAGCTCATTATCCACACTAACAATCTCGGCTTCGCCCTTAGACGGTTTGGCAAAGTTTGAAAGCTTCTTAGTGATAGCGGTGGCTCTATCCGTTTCTCTTATTACTTTCGCCATGATCTCTTTTGCCTTCTCAAGAAGCTCTTCTGTGGTCTTACTCTTGTATAATCCATCCTTAATGTTGAGCAGGAATGCCTCACATTGTCCGCGTGCGATACCCAGCGGATTACATATCTCGTGATTTATTCCGGCTGACAATGTCCCTATGACCGCCATCTTCTCCCTCTGGGCGGCTTCCGCTTGGGTCTTGCCAAGTTCAACGAATAGTTCCGCGTTTGATATGGCGATGGCGAGAGTGCGTGCCAAAGGTAAGAGTATATCAAGGTCATCCTGGGTATAGTCCTCATCGGATTTCTTAGTTCCTAAAGATAGGATGCCTATAACCTTCTGGTGTAATACCATGGGTATGATAAGTTCCGCGTTAAGCTTATCTATGATTTCCTGTATGCTATCAGGGATGAATATCTTCTTCTGTCGCAGTTCTTTCTTAAGCAAATAGCCGTGGGTCTGTTCTAGGAAGGTCACTATACCATCGGGCCTTATCAGTGTTATCTGCGAGTCCTTCAGGTTATGGCTTGCAGTTACCTCGAACTGCTGTTTTTCATCATCGAATAACAATACTGCGCATGAGTTGAGCTTTATGATGTCTACGAGTTTATCTACGGTGAGATGAACAAGCCTGTCTAGATCTAAGACTGTGAGCACCTCTGCGGTGAATGTCTTAAGAAGCTCTTTATAGTCGAACTTCTTCTGGAAGAGGAATTTATTTGTAATTATTAATAAGAAATTCTCAAGCGGACGGAGCATCATCGTTACTATCACTACACTTGGTAGCATAGCTATCCATCTATTGGCTGTAAAGAACTTTTCGAAGAATAGCTGTCCCAGGAGCGTAAAAAATGCAAAGACAACATAGACTGCAGCAAAAAGACCTGCAAATACAAGGGTCTTCTTAATGATTATTTCAATGTCCATTAACTGATGACGTATAATTGTATATGCTATAGTGGCAACATATAAACTGATTAGACTATTGCCTATAGGATAAATAGGAATACCATAATAAAGCGGGAAATTGGTCGCACCTCCAAGATAACCGATTATTGTTGCTATAAGCACGTACATATACTGCTGTTTTCTGTGTTGGCCATCAGGTCGTTGGTATGCCTTGATTAATATAAGAATTGCCAAATACACATATAAAAAGAAATATATTAAATAAAAAATATACAAGATACCCGGTATTCCCCAAAAACGAAAACAAAAGCTTGGGCCTACATCCTTGATAAAATACTTTGTTGGAATACTTATTAGGAAAAATGAAGATAAACCATAACCAATTGAAATTGGTAGCTTATTTTCGTTAAGCTTATTTGTTAAAGCAGAAACAAACTGATACCAACAGACAGGAATAAAAACAGCACCGATATGAAGTACCCTAAAAGCCACTAAGGCCATAGCTCTGTTTTCTGCATTAGGCCAGAAGTAATAACCTGAACTCCAAGCAGCAATAAAAAGAGCATAAAGAAAATAAATCTGATTTAAAATCCTTTTTCTATTGTTCAAAAGTACAAAAATACCTAACGCTAGGCAACTAATGCCGTTCACCAACCCGCTTATCGAATAATATAACATCATATGCATGCACCATGATAATCAAGATTTTCTAATTCCTTAGAAACCTTCCATCCAGAAGTGGCAACAGACACAATACCACATCCTGGCTTTGTCCAGTGACCAACCAAGAACATATTCTTAATCGGCGTTACATTACCAAGCCGATGTCTTTGAACTTGATCAACACTCATCTCCCATCCACACATTGATCCCTTAGAGTTACCTGTAAAACGCTCAATAGTCGCAGGCGTTGCAATAAATTTATAGACAATGCTCTCTTTTAAGTTCTTTATAATATTACTTGCCCTGTTGATCATTATATTTTCAAATCTTGTCTTCATTTCAGACCAATCTATTACTTTATTGTATTCATAATGAAAAGGCATGGCCATTTCTATAATGTGATATCCTTTTTCATGCAAAGATTTATCAAATATCGTTGGAACAAATAAATAAAATGATTCTGTTGCGATATTATTAAGATCGTAAGATGAGTGATACCACCCTGACACATTTTCCAAGTATTCTGTTTTAATATCGACGGTTAAGAAAATAAGAAAAAATGAAGGACCTATAGAATAATGTTCTACTTTTTTTACATAGTCAACGGGGAGATGTTCTTTACCTACTAAATTAAATAGCGTTTTTCTCGCGTCAATATTCGAAATAATAAAATCGGATTCATATTTGTTAAAATCGTTTGTACATACATTCGACCCTATATTGTTATTAACGGTTATTTTTACCACCCTAGTTTTATAAATAATTCGCCCGCCTAACTCTATAAATCTATCAGCAAGTTTATTAGGCAGATTCTGTGACCCTCCTTTAACATAGAAACATCCATCTTTAAGATAACTGCTTAACATCAAACACATTGCTAGAGCCGACGCTCTTTTTGGTGATACTCCTATATAATTATATTGAGCTGACAAAATACCTTTTAATTCACTACTTTTAAAGTACCTATCTAATAATTGCTCATACGATATTTCTTGATATAAATCCAAAATCTTCTTGTTGTCAAAATGGCTAGCAATTCTTAACATTTCTTTAAAAAATGGATTCACCATGTCAGCTTCATCTGGAAAAATATTTTGTAAGGTCAACTTGAATTCATCAATATTTTGAGGCACATCAATTGTCCTATTCGGAAAGTGGAATCTGTCTGTTGGATTTAATTGAATAAAATTGACGTTGACGTCTAATTCTCTTAGGTATCGATTAAATATGCCATTTGATCCACAACTACCTATTAGATGAGCACCCACATCAAATATTGCATCCATTCGTTTTATAGAGGAAATGCAACCTCCTGGTTTATCATGTGATTCTATTATTAACACTCGTTTTCCCTGTTTAGCTAAGTGGCAGCCAGAAAATAGACCGCCAATACCAGCTCCTATAATAATCACATCATACTGTCTCATAATCAATATAGCCGTTTAAATGTAGCAATATTCATCGACCGTTTAGAACGATGCGGACTTTCATTAGGATATCCTAATACCAGAAATGCAATTAATTCACCCTCTTCATCTAATATTGTATTAATTTCTCTTTCAAAAAAATTCGGTGAGTCAATCCAAACGCACCCAAGCCCCAATAAATTAGACTCTAAACACATATTCTGTATTGACCCGCCAATACACTGCAATTCAGCCATATGTCCCCGTTCCGAATAAGATTTACCATACTTTTTCAACCTTTGCGATACTTTCTTGTTATTGTAAATAGCAATTACTACAGCTGAATTTTTCAGTGTAGTTGCTGTTATGCCAACTATTATCTGAAGCGTTCTGGGAATCTTATATGAATTATCAACCAATACATTAGCTAATTTATTAAGTATCTTCCTATTTTTTATACATACAAAATTCCATGGTTGTACACCTAAAATCGAAAATCCCCAGTTACCAGATTCTAATATTTTATTAATAATTTTTTCTGGTATATTGGTCTTTTTAAATTTCCTGACTGCTCCAAAAGATTTAAGAAAGTCTAGCATATCATAAATCATTATATTCGCCTTTATTTATAATAGATATTGCTAAAAAACTTTTCCTAAAACCAAACATGCATCATTCCCGCCGAACGCAAGAGAATTATTTAACGCAATTTTTACTTCTTTCTTTCGCAACTTGTTCGGAACACAGTCTATGTCGCACTCAGGATCAGGAGTCTCATAATTAATTGTCGGTGGCACAATACCTTCTTTTATTGCCAAACAGCACGCTATCGCTTCAATAGCACTGGCCGCGCCCATTGTGTGGCCAAGCATAGACTTAATTGAGCTCATAGGTATTTCTTTATATCTATCCTTAAATACTTCTTTTACCGCACCGCACTCTGCTTTATCATTTGCAGGGGTTCCCGTGCCGTGCGCAGATATGTAGTCAACATCATCTGTCTTAATACCGGCATGCTCGATAGCCTTCTTCATCACCCTTATAATTCCCTCTACAGATGGCGCTGTCATGTGGTGAGCATCACAACTAAGCGCATATCCTAATACTTCGGCATATATATTGGCATTTCTTTTTACAGCATTATCAAGCAATTCGAGTAACAATATACCTGCGCCCTCACCAACCATCATTCCTTTCCTGTTTTTATCAAAAGGCTGACATTTCTCTGGCGCAACCGCAAGAAGCCTATTGAACCCTGTAAATGCTATCCGCGAGAAGGGATCAGCACCGCCGGCCAGAGCATAATCAATCTTACCCTCTCTTATTAAATCGAAAGCATTTCCTATGGAGTAATTTCCGGCAGAACACGCCGTTGGGATAGCACGGTTAGGCCCCTTTATATCTAACTCAAATCCTACATTGGAGGCTAAAACGCTACCCGGATATTGAGGTACCATTCTTGCGTCCACGCGTTTTTCGCTCAGTTCAACCCAATCCTTATCCATTTCTTCTATTCTTTGCGCATCAGCCATCGTAGTCCCTATTATAACTGCAACTCCATCCTTATCTAATTGCTTAAAATCAATTTTAGAATCTTCCAGTGCCATCTTTGCCGCTGCTATAGCGAACTGAGAACCGCGGCCTAGGGTTTTTATCTTTTTTTTATCTATAAAATTCAAAGGATCGAAATCCTTAACTTCACCGCCCTTGTGATTTTCATATTTAGTTGTATCGAATAATTCCACAATGCTTATGCCAGACTTGCCAGCAATGAGATTAGTCCAAAACTTCTCTTTGCCTATACCTATCGAGGAAACAACCCCAATGCCCGTCACAACAACTCTTCTATTTGCCATGGTTTACTTTTTCATTAATTTCTGCGCAATTTCCACCATGCTTCTCAGGCTAGTCACTTTCGTAAGGTACTCTTCCGGTATTTTTATCTTATATTTTTTTTCTACAGATGCTAATATCTCGAGGGCCATCATAGAATCCATGCCAAGTTCTTCTACAAACCGAGCATCTAAACCTATTTTGTTTTTGTCTATTTCCAATATATCAGCCACCAGACATCTTATCTCCTCTTGAATAGTTTCGCGGGAAATATCAATCACTCCATACCTCCTACCTTTCTATTTCTCGGCCACAATAACGTTTGCCTGATTTCCGAATGACCTATAAACATGCGCCTTTATAAATCCCGCCTTTGAGATAAGATCAATGAGTTCATCCTCGTTAAAAAAATGATAATGCCCTTGCTTTTCTTTATGTCTGATTTTTCCCGCGCTACTTAGCAATTTACGACCTTCAATAATATCTTCCACATTCAGATTCTGGTCCAGATAATTCTTGTATATTAAGGACAAATCATTATAAGGCTTTAGAGAGCTCACTACAATTTTACCACCAGCTTTGAGTTTATAATAAAGCTTCAATAGCACTGTTTCATGGTTCCTTAAATACGATATCACAAGATTGCAGCATATCTTATCAAATGAGTTGTTGGGAAAGGGTATTGTTCCATCAAGGTCAGCGATAACATATTTGAAATCGATATTGTTACCCTTATCCGATGCATACAATCGTCTTAATATACCAAAATGTATTTCTTTTGCTTCCTTAATAGCATTTTCGGCAAAGTCTAGCCCTGTATAAGAGAATGCATTGCACATCTGCCTGCTAGCACTTTTGTTTTCCATATTACATAATAGCCATGATCCAAAATGACCATTTCCGCACCCAGCGTCTAGAATTCTATCTCCATTTTTTATATTTCCAAAAAGCTGAGCTATTAAGGATAAAAAATTCTGATAATCGTTAGATTTGATAAGTACATAATATTTGGATAGATAGTCTACCCAAAAATGTTTTTCTTCCGATTTTGTAACAGAAAATATACATCTTAGGTTGACCATTTCTTTCTTGTTTTGCACTACAATGTCATGTATATCAGGTTTCTTCAATTCCTTTTTAGTAGTTTCACCATTGATGTATTGTATGCATGATTCTACTATTTTCAGGATTGCATAGTAAGCAAGTCTTGGATTTTCCTGTATTTGATGAAGGGCGTGGGGAATAGAAATAAATTTGCTCTTCCTATTAATAGATTTCTTATAAACCGATCTTACATCATTGTGATTCACCCACACATCGTTCTCCGCCGCCACAAAACAGACCGGAACCCGTATTTTCTCGATATCCATCATCGTAGAACGCAGATCTGCGTATTTGCCATCTATTGCAAGGCCCAGAAATTCATCCTTAATCTCGAACCCGAGCATATCGATCGTACCCCATCGTCTACCATTATTGTATTCAGTGATCAAATCTTCCTTGTATGCGGCAGTAATTGTTGCTGCTAAGTTCACAACACTAGTCAGGCTTATGAGGTAACCAATTCTTTTATCTTCACCCGCAATTCTAAAAGCAACACGCCCAGAGACACTTGAAGAAATAAGGCCAATATTTTTTGGTGAATATTTCTTAACTATGAAATCTATTGATGACCTCAATCCATCTTCCATATCAGAAAGCACAAAATTAGTTATATCTCCTTCGCTTTCCCCAAGATGATTGGGGCAATCATACCGAAGTACGGTAAATCCATTAATCGCTAGATAGTATGCCGTGGAAATATAATCCCGCTTGGTCTCGGCATAGCCAGGCGATATAATAACAAAGTGCTTGGATTTCCCGTTATTTGAAGCTTTATCTATATACCCTTTGATACGACGACCCTTATTATCAGCATAATCTACCTTCCTGCTAATAACGTAGGCACTTTCTTGCTTGGACATGCTCCTTGTTTTTTTAAGAGTTTGTATCATTTTATTAGGATCTACTTCTCGACATTATATCGCCAATCCGCCATCAACCTTCACAACCTGGCCCGTTATGTAGCCAGCTTTATCGCTTACAAGAAACGACACCACCTTTGCCACCTCATCGGGATGGCCAAACCGCCCGCTGGGAATATATTTTAATAGACCTTCCTTCTGCTTCAGGTCCTTTGTCATATCTGTTTCTATATACCCCGGAGCTACCGCATTCACTCTGATATTATATGCAGCTACCTCTTTAGCTAGCGACTTCGTAAGCCCTATTATGCCGGCCTTAGCGCTTGCGTAATTGACTTGACGGGGCGTACCTATTACCCCGGCTACCGATGATATATTAATAATATTACCGCTCTTCTGTTTCAGCATCGTTACTATGCACGCTTTTGCCATGTTGAAATAGCCGGTCAGGTTAGTATCTATTACCTCCTGCCATTCGGACGGCTCCATCATCATTAGCGCCTTGTCTTTGATTATCCCGGCATTGTTTACGAGGATATCGATACGGCCGAATCTTTTCATAGCTTCCTCGACAACCTGCCGGGCCTGAGAGTAATCGCGTGAGTTCGACTTTACCGCTTCCGCTTCGCCGCCCATCTCTTTTATCTCGTCCAACGCTAAGGCGGCTGCGTCCTCGCTCTTTAAGTAAGTAAATACAACTTTCGCACCTTCCCGGACAAGCTCAAAGACTATCGCCTTACCGATCCCCCTTGAGCCTCCGGTTACTATAGCGACCCTACCTTCCAAGCTATTATATTTTATGGAATTCAATTATCACCCGCATTCCTTTACCTTCTTCGCTTTCCGCTCGTATCTTTGCTTTGTGAAGCGAAAGAATATCACGCACAACTGACAAACCGAGGCCGGTCCCAGTTGCTTTTGTAGTATAGAATGGCTGAAATATATTACCAAGTTTTTCCTTAGGGATCCCCTCTCCAGTATCTTGAATGCACACCTCTAAGAGATCGTCTTTGATAGTTCCGGACACCACTATATCGCCGCCACCCGGCATCGCATCTATTGAATTTAGCAATAAATTTAAAAAAACCTGCTTCAGTTGGTTAGGGTCCGCCATGATAACAACGTCTTCGGAAGTAAAATTTAACGCGGCATTGATCCTGTGCTTTAAAAAATCGCTTGATAATAAATCCAACGTTTCGTTAAGAACGTCATAAATCCTTACTTCCTTTAGATCAGGCAAAGATGGCTTTGAAAAGTCCAAAAGCTGCTGAAGCGCATAATTAATTCTTTCAACCTGAGGTCGTACTAATCTGGAAAATTTATCAATAAAACCTTTGTCGCTGGACCGTTCCGGCAAATACTCGGTAAATGTTTTTATAACGGTCAATGGGTTCTTGATCTCATGGGCCATACTTGCGGCCAACGTTGCCACTGCCCTCATGCGATCCTGTTTAAGCAACTCCTGACGAAGCCTGATATTTTCTTCAACGATCTCCCTTGCCGTACCCCTGAAAAAATATACATCGACGAACGATTGGATCTTGTTCTTTACGGGATTGAAACTAAGCGCAATTATAAACGATGTAACCATAGATGCTAATAATGACCTGTATCCTGCGAAGCCCTGAAAATATTTCTCAAGCATAAGGATCATAACAACAAATACAGCCGTTATAAAGCCTATTAACAATGAATAGATCAGCGTGCCGCGTATGACAATTCTAATGTCCATAAGCTGATGTTTTACGATCGCGTATCCGACGATCACGCAAAAAGCGATAACAAAAGCCCATCCAAGCGGATAAATTTCGATCCCGTACTTTGGTATATAGTCTGTCAGGCCGGGGAATATCAGGACCCAGATCGCCCAAAAGATGAGGTTCATCTGGTTATAGTAAGTTCTGGAAACGTCGTGTTTTCCTCTTTTGATAAAACTGTAAAGAAGGGTGATGGTCCTAAGCATAACCAGCGAATGGACAATTATCGCCAGATGATGCAGAGGGCCCGCCTTCGGATAATAACCCCAATAATAATGGTGAGGTTCCGGCAAAAAGACCGCGTTCGTTGTCCCCCCGAGTATAAGAATACCCATGACCAGGAAATAAACTGTATATACCCATTTCATCTCCTTTTTAAGTCTTAAGAAGGTCACGATGAAATGATAAAAGAACGGGCCGGCAAGATCGACAAATTGGCAGCCTAATCTTCCAAAGAAGTGCGCATACCACATTTCTTTGCTGGAATATGCCAGCGTAAAGGAAAATAACCATCCAAATAGACTGAAACCAAAAAGAGAAAATATTATATTCACCCTAGACCTGGGATCATTTAAAAGGACAATGACAGCTATGGCTAATGCCAATAATGATCCTATCAGGGTCGGAATAGCGTATACGTTCATTTTGGGCTGACTCTCTTATTATAAAAATCTAACACCGCGTCAGCAGTGGAATACTTTGGAACAAAACCCAATTCCCGCTTCGCTTTTTCACCGCTGGCGATCCAACGATACATGATAATGCTCGACATCGAAGCAGGCATTTCAACCAAAGGGATCCTCATCTGCCACATGAGCTCATTCATAAGATAAAATACCCCAAAAGGGATATCGATTATCTTTCGTCCGCCAAGGGCAGGGATGCTTTTAACAGGTAGGGGATCCCTTCCAACTATATTAAAAGAGCCGCTGACGTTCTTATCAAAAAAGAGCATGCATGCATCGATCAGATCGTTTTCATGCACAAATTGAAAATCAGGATTATATCCCGATATAAAAGGCACTACAGGCCTATCTATATATCTAGAAATATGATTATCGACGTTGGGACCGAATATTATTGAAGGTCTAACATTCATAATTATAATGTCTTTATATTCATTTCGGAATTTATCAGTTATTATTTCGACTTCGGCTTTATCACGCGTATAAAAGAAATCGTTATTTCCTCTAATCGGGGATTCCTCGGTAAGGAACTGCGCGTTATCCCTATGCGCTCCATACGCTACCGTACTACTGAAAATCATTATTCTTTTAATTTTTCGCTTTGCGGCGTTCTTTAAAATATTTGATGTGCCGTTAATATTTATATCGTACGATTTTTTCATATCGCGAATCGGTGTAAATATAAAAGCCAGATGCACTAGCGTGTCGATCTTCTCTTTCTCAAAGATGTCCCCTACCGATCTATCTCTTACATCGGCGTTATAAAATAGCATCTTTTGGAATGTAAAATCGGGATTCCTAATATCGATCCCGACTATTTTCTTACAATCGCCATAGCCTTCAAGCCTTTTGGCCAGTAATTTACCTATATAACCCGAAACACCTGTAATAGCAAAATTACTCATGTGCTTTTCCTTAATCAGCTACCGCCCCTACCACCAGACTCGAGTTTACGCCTGTCGGCGTGAATGAATCGACGAGCGCTCTACTCACTTTCGCCGCCCGCGCCTCATTCGGCACGTAATCGAGCCCGCAGCGCCGGTCCGGCGCCTCGTAATTGACAGTCGGCGGCACAAACCCGCCCTGCATCGCCCCTACAGCCGCGGCCACGCCCATCGCGCCCGCCGCGGAGAACGTATCGCCTATCATCGACTTTATCGCGCTAACCGGCACTTCCTTGGCGCGGACGCCGAAGACCCTCTCGATCGCCCGAGTCTCCATTACATCGCAGTCGAGCGTTGAGTTTGCCGTAGCCGCCACATAATCTATATCTGACGGCCCGACACCCGCGTCATCAAGCGCGTATTTAATAGCCTTCGCGGCGCCCTCGGCCTTCGGACTATAGATATTCCGTGATTTCGGATCGAAGCTTGTGCCATACCCCAGGATCTCCGCGAGGATATTGGCACCCCTTGCCCTGGCATGCTCTATCTCCTCTAGCGCGAATATGCAGGCGCCCTCGCCAAGCACGATACCGTTGCGCCGCTTATCGAACGGGCAATTAATCTCATCCTTGCCTTCTCTGGACCCGGCAAGATGGCCTATCTTGTGAAAACCGAGAAAAGTCTGGATGCATAACTCTTCCACCCCTCCGGACAAGACTATGTCGTAATCATACAATCTGATAAAATTAACAGCGTAATCCATCGCGTCAAGGCTCGAAGCAAATCCTGTCGATATAGTAGTATTAAATCCTTTAATATTATATCTAATGGAAATCTGGCTTGCCGGGGCGTTAATAACGGTATTAGGGAACAAAGCCGGATTGACCGACCTTGGCCCTTCCCGCAGGCCCTCTTTATCGAATTCACTGATCGACCAGACGCTCCCGAGAGTAGATCCGAGAGATACTCCAGTCCTGACCGATACATCATCGGTGAGCGGATACTTTAACCCCGCGTCGTCCAGCGCGAGTTTCGAAGCCGATAAAACAAGCTTCGTAGACCTGTCGAATGTCCTCAACCCCTTTTCTCCCAAAAAATCCTCCGCCCTGAATTGGGTGATCTCACCCGCCGTCTTTGCCCGCGCCATCGATGTATCGAATAAAGTCACCTGTTTTATCCCAGACCTGCCTTCCCTAAGCGCGGACCAGAAGGCCTCCTTACCTATACCATTCGAAGCCAGTATGCCTATACCTGTTATGACTATCCTCTTCCGCATACACCCCGCTTCTAAGGACACACCCCTAAAATAGAAAAACCCGTCTTCATATTTATGAAGCCGGGCTCTACTTTAAGCGTCCGATTCCTTCTTTTGCTTCCTGGTCAGATATCCAGCGGTCTATAGTCGTTTTCTTAAACCGCCAGTTGGCCCCTACCTTAAAACATGGAAGCTTGCCTGCCTTCGCGTGCTTATAGATCGTAACAGGCTGCATCCTTAAATAGGTAGCCAACTCCTGAACCGTGAAGACTTGATCTTCCTCTGGCATTCAGACCCCACTACCTTTTGTATGCCCTATACTCACTTAGTATAGATTAATATGCCCTTACACATCTTTGTATAAGGGCTCACCCTTTACCCCAGGGTGTTACAAAGTATACATTATAATGAGTGATTGTCAAGGTAAGGAAATGGTAAAAATGAGGTTTATTTATTATAACCTAATGGAGGGCAGATAGTTATAGATAATTATAATATTTAGAATTTAATCAGATAAATATGGAATAAGGTCAATTCCTATACAAGTTGAGTTAGAAAAGTCTGAGCAGGAACGATAATAGGCTTAATATGCTTGAAACAGTCTTTATGGACATATTCCATGTCAAATACGACCTGAAACGCGTGCTTAGCTTTTGTTTTCTCCTGAAAATAGTATAGATTCTTACTTAAGCCTGCCTTAGACGATGCTTTTACTTCAACGAGGAACCATGGCTTATTATCCTTGGAGATTATGAAATCCACCTCGCGTTTTTCCTTATCCCTTATAAATTGCAAAGCGTATTGACCCAGCCCGTAATCAGTCCAGTAATGAACAGCCTTGAGCAGATGGGAGGCCACGAAGTTTTCCAAGCGGCCACCCTCATCAACTACGTTTACCCAATCCCATAAATAGATCTTGGGCTCTTTGATGAGCGAACGTGGAATATTCTTTGTCCATGGTTGTATGGTGAAACAATAAAAGAAAGACTGTAATGTCTTGACCCAGCGGTGTATGGTATCAGAAGACACATTTACCTTGTTGGCAAGATTCGAATAATTCATCAATTGCCCGGATTGGTGTTTTAAGATCTCGGCCAAAATCTCTATCTGACCCAATTCCTGTATACGACTTAAATCCCGGATGTCTTCCCGGATAAGCTGCTCTTGTCTTAAAGTTTTCCACCTGTTCAGGAACCTGGGATCATCCTTAATAAATGGCTCTGGAAACCCGCCGTTTCGCAAAAGCTTTTCGAACGTTTCATCCTTACTCTTAAAAGGACCAGTAATTTCCATTTTGGATAAATCGGTCCGTCCTAATTCTCTAAGCGATAGCTGATGCAGGCGATATATAAAATATCTGCCCATAAGGCTATCCCCGCCTTTTTTATAGACATCGAGGCGCGAACTGCCGGTTACAATGATATTTACTTTTCCTTTGTATGTGTCGAAAAAGCCTTTTAAGAAAGTTTTCCACTTGCCGTATTTGTGAATCTCATCGAATACAATTACAGGATTTCCTGAAACGAGCTTATCAAGACCGGCGAAGGCGGCAACGCTATTAACCCCGGCCAAAATAATCTTGCGATGATCTATATTGTCCCAGTTGAGATAGGAAAATCGCCCTGCAAACTCTTTTGTCATCAGGCTCACGGTCGTTTTTCCGGCTTGCCTGGGACCAACGAGGAAGATCATTTGCTGATAACGTTTGAAATGCTCCCCAATAATGGAAGTGTAAATCCTCTTCATCTAATTTCCTCCCGTAACTCGCCTTTTCTACCTACGACTAGTTTAGCATATATCGTATATTAGTCAAGACTATTTTTAGATATATATGATTATGGTCATACGCCGGAAGATAGGGGGCGGTACCGCTTTCGAGGAGAAATGGGGACGGTTCTATTTATTCTTTTTCGGCCTTCCCCTTTCAAGCCTTATATTGCTTACGCTAAATATCTTCTCCATCCGTTTGATAAAGCCAGCTCATCATGGAATACGCCTTCTTCGATATAGATACGGCCAGTTCTTGGCATAAAAAAGCCTCCTTTGAGGAGGTAAAATTATTTCAAATATTTTAAATATTCTATCTAGCAGGGTATCCCCCAGCAGGATGGACCCATGCTGTCAAGGTTTGGATTTACTACTTGGAAAGCGCTAAAAAACTCGACCGGAATGGTCTGGACGGTAAGAAATAACGTTAATAATATGGTACTGCATAGCCTTCGCACACATAAAATACATCACCTGACAGCGCTAAAGACAATTATAAACGCGTTATACGAGGACCTTTTCCTCAACTTTTGTAACGCGCTTCTCAAGATCTTTTGTTGTATGACTCATATCCATCACGGCATTTTTAACTGTTCCGAGATCGCGCTCTATTCTATCAACTTTTATATCAATGGTTCCAGTCTGGCTTTTTACCGCTTCTGTATCCATCTGCAACCTAAAGTAATGCGTGTCCATCTTCCGAACTACATCACTTATTTCGCTTAATTTTTCGTCATGATCATCAAGCTTTTTGGCCAGCATACTATGGCCTTCAGCCACGGTTTTTAGCCCATGACGTATTTCTTCTAGCAACACTCTGGTTTTTTGTTCTAAATCTCCCTTACCAGTCTTTGGCGTTTTATCATTCTTTTTCATTTATAATTCCTTTGTTTTACAGAGGTAAATATACCACATCGAGATGTTAATGTAAATATATTTTTTACCTGTTGCAAAGCGCAATTTCTCTTAGTTTCTCGTTGGAAGAATACTTTCGCTCCCTCGGATGGAATCTCGCGCGCAGATCCTTTAAGTCGCTTGCCGTAACAGGAAGAAGCCAAAAAGATTCGTGAGCGCTGACGGCGCGATTTTAATTAGATCTACATCTTTATCTTAACTCCGGTGGACAGCATCCACATATCCGTGTTTACCGAGACTTCCAAGGCACTGCCGCGGCCGGTGGACTCAGCTTTCGTATCTGACCAGATATAGCTTCCTTCAATAAATAATCCGACGCCGGAAGAAGTGAATATATCCATGCCGCAGCCGAATTTTATCGCAAAGGCATTATCCATATCTACCGATATGTTATTAACCCTGAGTATTTCCGATTCATGATAATCCCAGAAGATCATCCCAAGCCCCAGTACGCCATACGGAGCCAGTTCAAAATCCCCGATATCAACAGGATATTTCACTATCATGTCCCCTAATAGCGGCCATGCGTGTATATTCCCATGCTTGTTGTTGCCCACTTTGTCTTCCCATCGCATAAATCCGCTTTCTACGCCAATGGCCGCATATTTCACAATGTCATATGTCGCTATTCCACCCCAATAAAGATTATTATCGATATCGCTGTCTTCGGGAAATGCCCCTGCGACGGCTGCGCCTATCGCGTATTTTTTCCCAATTTCACCTTCATTCGCGAATAGAGACCCTGGGTAGAGAATAAGATACATAAGAGCAAACAGACAGGATATTTCCTTAGAATATTTCATATCAATTCCTCAGTCTATACGACATTTTTACCAGCTCATCCTTCCTGAATAGTATAACGTCTACAGTCCCAGACTGTTTACGTATCTTTCGGAATACCTGGATGGCTCTCTGGGGACTGGCAAGCCTCTGGTCGTTGACCACTTTTATAACATCGCCATTTCTCAGGCCCGCCAATTCAGCCAAACCGCCCTTCTTGATGCCGCTTATCTTAACACCCGGAAATGTTTCATAAGCGCAATCGGACAAAGCAGAAACTTTATTTTCGGACGCCAATTCGGCGTCTTCCATATCCCGGAATACACCTGACTTACTGATAATCATTTCATTTGGGGAGACCTCCGTAACCGGTCCTTCCCGGCCTTCCGCAAGAAGCAAGGTTGTCTTATGAGTGTCTTTTTCTATCGTAACCATGCATCTTTCTATTTTAATGATCTTTGCGCCGAGCACATAGCTCCCCATCTTATAAGCGCCCTGTATTCCCGAAACCGTATCCTTAATAAAGGCCTCGGCAGGATCATCAAACCGTACTCCGACAAGCTTCAATCGCAAACAGAGTTCATCCGTACAGTTTTGATGGTATTGCGGCACGCATTCCGGTTGCGGTTCAACCGGCGCTATCTTGATAGAGTGAGTATCATGACCACGCCATTTTGTATCAATCACGGGGCCTATCGGCGCAACCAAATGGCTCACCGCAAAAAAGACCGCGATCGATGAAACAATTCCCGTGATAACCGGAATACTATTCGTCTTCATCATGCCCCATTAAATAACCCGCTTACATAACCACACCAGCGGCCTTAAAAACATCCTTACAAGAGCCCTAAGGCCTTCTCTTCTGGCGATTCCGTCCGCGATCGGAGGGCTAATCCTGTAATAGGCCCAAACGAGTTTACGGCCGGCGGCATTCGTCATTAAATACCTGTCCCGGAATTCGGAAAGCGCCCTGACTTCCGACGCCATCGGCGTCCCGAAGGCCGCTGTCGCTATAAAACAACCTTTACCGGTCCAACTGCCTCCCTCGCCTGCCGATCCGCCGCCGAAGATCGAAGCTATACCTGCGCCGAATCCGAAGATGGAGAAGTGCGTAGTAGTGAATGTGACTGTATGCGCTTCCCAGTCTACCCTCACCAGCGTTATGCCGTCGCTTGACCAATCATTTAAGGCCAGGTCGTAATAATAGACCTTCACATCGTAGTTCGGAGGGTTCCCGGGGCCATACGGCACAGTCACGGTAACCGGAGTATTGAATATAAGCCCGCCGGGCCCGAGGTCTAAAGGCGATCCGAATCCGTTTGGCGGAAGATCCGGAGGATTATCGATCTCTCCGATGGTGATCGTAACATCCGCGTCCAATGCATCGGGAGGGATTATGACCTCCGTACCGTTCAGGGCCTCAAGAGGGTCTTCTAAAACGACGCGGCCGCCGCTATCGAACTCGATATCCTGCGACTTACATACATCCACAAACGCGTTCTTCGCGAAATAGATATCTCCCGCCGCGTTATTTCGGTAGTCCAGCCAGCATAGATTGACATGCTTACCGTCGTTATCAAGCGCCAGCGAAGGATGATCCTGATTCGAAGTTCCCGCGTCGTTATTTATCAATATATTTGTGCTGAATACCGCCGCATCTATAGTCTGCGCCAGATAGATATCGCCTTGATCGGCATACTTCGAGCTCCTGGCATCGCTCCAGGCCGCTACTATATCGCCATTCTTATCTATACCTAGACAAGGGTTAGCCTGGGGCCGCTGGGTCTGGGCATCTTCATTGACTTGAACGTCCTGGCCAAAAGTCTGACCGGAATCCGTCGACCTGTCGCAATAAATATCGGTATCGCCATCGACTCCCTGGGCCTGCCAGATAACCGCCGCATGATCTACTCCCCCCGCAAACGATCTTACGTCTAATGACGGGGTTGCCGCATTCCGAGCGCCATCATCTACGATTTGCCGGTTGGAGCCGAAGGTCTGTCCCCCGTCCAGTGATATATCAAGGAATACACGGCGATCCCCTTCTTTTCCGGCTTCCCATGCCATATAGACTTTCCCGTCCTCGGCAATCTTTAAAGACGGATGGGCGGGCAGATCAGCTGCGGTACCGTCGACGACGACAATACTTTCCGAAAAAGTACCGCCGCCGTCCTGCGATCGCGCGAAACGGACCAATGCGCCGTTCCTGTCATCGCACCATCCCAGATAGACATCATCGGCTCCAGAAATATCTATAACCGGGTAAGTCTGGTTTCCGGGTACCTTTTCGCCTTCATCGTCTATAGGTATAGCATTGGATGAAAAAGTAGCTCCGCCGTCACTCGATCTTGCAAGGCATATATCCCAGGTTCCCGTCTCATCCAGGAGACGCTTCTCCTGCCATACAACGTAAATGGTATTCCCGGAATCATCACTGACTATGGATGGGTACCTTCTTTCAATGCCTGCGGCGCCGCTTATTATCGCATCGCGCCCGAAACTACGCCCTCTATCCGTTGATTTGGCGAAATATATTCCGAATTCTTTCCCGCCGCTCTCCTCCCAGGCTACATATATATCCTGGGCAGTCGCGTCAGCGGCGATCGAAGGCCTGCCTCTATGCGCGGTGAGCCTATCGCTGTTTACTTTCACGTTTGCCGTAACAGTCATTGTAGAAGCGGTAAATGAATAATCATAATCCAGCTTGTTCGGCTTCGCAGCCAGATCGGACGCCTTAAGAGACACACTTACCCTCTTTTCATACGCAAAATCGGTTTGCGGGGCATAAGCTATCGTGTAATCATTCGGTGTGCCGCGAATTACGGCGCATGGTTGTCCGTTCCTCTTCCACGCCTTTCCAGTATCCCTGTCAACTATGTTGATACGGTCCGAGCCTACTTTTAACAATATGCTGTCCTTGTCTACGCCGGCGCCGTCATCTTTTATACGGATGAATATATTCGCGTCCTGCGGCACCTGCACGGCCCCATTCCCGGGAAAGGTCTTGTCGACATCTACATATGGATCGGTAAAATCGCTTGTTACGGTGTTCGCGAAGGCCGGCTGGCCAAGATTACCCACCTCGTCGTAAGAATACGCCGCGTAATAATAGTTGGTATATTCTTTTAGACCGTCGCCGTCGGTATGCGCCGATGCGGGTCCATTGTAGACCTCGATCCCATCCGAGACGGATGCGGGATAAGACGACTCTTTTCGAATGATCTTCACACCCGCATAGTCGGCGGCGCCGGCCGGTTTCTTCCATTGCAGTTTTACACCCAACTGTGTGTCGCTAGCTATGGCGGTGAAATCCGTCACCGCTGGAGGAGCCGTGGTATCCCCGCTGGTCACTTCGGCATTCGCCGGGGTCAAGGACCAATTCATGATGTCATCGCGCGCCCATGCACTATAGAAATATTTGGTCTCGTCGGCGCCAACTTCGTCCGAGAATGACGCACCGCTTCCTTTATAAACTTCGACGCCGTCATTTATATCTGAAGGATAATCTCCGGCCTTCCGCTTGATCATAGTTTCCGCGAAATCGGCGTCCGGAGGGTTCTGCCATGACAATAGGACGATCCTGCTGTTAGCCGGACAGGTTGCGCCAAGGGATTGCACTGAGCCGGGCAGGGTGGTATCAAGGGTAATGGAATCGCTTGCCGCTACACTTTCATTTCCGGCGGCGTCCCTGACCTTACAATATACCAATTTATTACCATCACCGGCAGAAAGAACGAATACAAGCATAGCATCAAAGGCCTGCCATGCGGCGCCTGAGAAGTCGGCCTTCTCCGATAATATCGCTTCCACCGGCGCGCCATCGGCGTCAAGCGCTGCATTTACATTTTGACTCTTTGTCTTTGCGGCCGCCCCTGAAGCGTCGGATAAGGTTATGCTCTTCAATACCGGCCGCTCGGTGTCAAGGGTTATACTATCGCTCACTACATCCGTTTCAGCGCCACCCTTATTCCTGAATTTGGCGTATAAGGTCTTTTGCCCGTCGGTAGGGTCATCAAAGGCATATGAGACCACGACCGGGAACTCCGAAGAGATCCATGCCGCGCCTTCAAGGGAAGGGCTCTCGCTGATCTTATATTCGACTCCGTTCACGACATTCAAGTTCACGTCTACGTTTTTAGAATCGGTATAATCGGCCGATCCCGATGAGCTGTCTTTCAGGATCAATCTTGGATTACCGAATACCAGCTCAGACATATAGATATCGAGATTCCCGTTCCTGTCATCCGTATATACAATCCTGTCGCCCGACGCAGATGGGGCCCATTGCTTGCTCGAGTTTATATTAAAAACAGTATCTTTGCCGGATTTTATATCATAGGCATGCAAGGCGCCTTTTATTATAACTTCCTCGTCGTCGCCCTGCTTATCGATCGTATAGTCCTGATAGATTATTCTGTCGCTGTCTATGGCCGGATTTCCCTGCGGGAGAGCATCCGAGGTTATGGCGCTTTCGACATTCTTCGATATGTCGTACATATAGATATCAACTGCCCCATTCCTTTCATCTACCCATACTATCTTATCGCCGCATATCCGGGGTGAAAGCTGATCTTGTGTTTCCGCGCATACGGCCTTTTCAGTTTGAGACGATAGATCGTAGAGATAAATATCGTAAGAATTGCCATTCCTCTTATCGGACCAAACGATCTTGTCTTGGTATATATCGGGCGATATTTGATCATCCCGTTCGGTTATTACCGCCCTGGTTACTCCAGTCGTTATATCGTACATATAGATATCAAGATCGCCGGACGACTCGGGCTTAAGCTCCTGCCACACTATCCTGTTACCGTATATGCGAGGAACAAACATTATACCGCTTGAAGACTGATAGATCGTGCTCCGCGTCTCCGTCTTGACGTCATACAAATAAATATTGCCGGTATCTCCCCAGACGATCTTGCCGCCTGATACATCCGGAGCGGAATATCCTTTGCCATCCGATGTTAGCGGGGTTTCAATATCCGTCGCAACATCATACATGTAAATATCGCCGGATGCGTCGCCCCTGAAATCGAGCCATGCCACGATATCTACAGATATAGAGGGGGCATCCTGGTCGTCCGCGCCGATATGCAGAAACCGCTCCTCCCATCCAAAAGCCGGTGACGGAACATCGACTGCGGAAGAACGGGTCCTGCCCATAGCGTCGGTAACCCGGATAGCGCATTTTCCTGACCTGTTAGCCTGGAATAATCCATTCGTATCGATAGATCCCGACTTGACATCGCTTGACTGCCATGCGTAAGGAGGTGTTCCCCCTCCTGCCGTGAATTGGTGAGTCTTCCCAGACCATAGAGCAAGCGATCCTGGAACTATATTAAGATCAGCGGCGATCAAGACCTCGTTGCTGGCCTTAACGGCGCCGTCATCTTCGCCATCCGTAGCGGTCACTTCCGAACGCCATCTCTCGCCCTCTCCTGTAAGGTCACTACTCAGCGTGGAACCGGTTTGGCCTGCCACAATGGCGCCATTCTTAAACCACACGTATTTGTATGTCACGGTATCGCCTGGATCAGTATCCGTACTGCCCGCAGCAGTGCATACCAGATCCTCTTCCGATGTCGGAGTTGCGGGCGAAATCACCGCTTCCGACGCAATCGATGGCGGCGTATTTCTGATCACAATCTTATTACTTATCTTTGCCGCTCCTTCAAGAGCGCCATCGAATGGTGTGACCATACAGGTTATTTCATCATGCTTGTTAAGATTGTCACCCGATAATGTATTCGATATTGCCCCTGCAATGGGTCCTGCCTGATCGTTCCATTGATACTTATACCCTTCAGGATCTCCGTCGGGATCATTCCAGCCTATGGGGTTATCAACCGTGATCATTGTGTCGGTAAATGCTACAGCCGGTGAAATTGTAACAGATTCTATAGATGGCGCAGCATTGTCAATGGTGACATCTGTTGATACGACGAGCGTTCCAAACTCCGATGAGTCTTTCGGCTTTACCGTGAAGCGCCATTTTTCACTCTTCGCGGTGGCGGAAGAGGGCACGGAGAGCTTATCGTTATAGTCTGGCTGTACGACATCATCCTTATACCAGCGGACCTCACTGCCCGATTCAGGGTCCGAGTCCGGGTCGGAGTAGGTGTACGAGGCTACGAGTGAGTCTGTAGTAACCGGGCTATCAGGTGTTATGGCGGCGGAGGCGGCAGTAGGTGGAGTGTTATTTACCGTGACAGAGGCTGAGGTGGCTACCAGGCCGAAGCTTGAAGAGTCCTTGGGCTTTACGGTGAAGTACCATACCTCGCCTTTAGAGGTGGCGGATGAAGGCACGGTCAACTTATCGTTATAGCTGGGCTGTACGACGTCATCCTTATACCAGCGGATTTCACTACCCGATTCAGGGTCCGAGTCGGGGTCAGAGTATGTGTATGAGGCCGTTAAGTCATCGGCCGTCTTTGGTGTAGCAGGCGCTATCGATAGACTTGAGGCGGACGGGGCTAGATTACCTATCTTTACCTCATCGCTTGATGAGGCGCCGTCTATCGTGCCGTCGTTGGGTGTCACTTCGCACTTCCATACCTCGCCCTTACTTGTGAGGGATGATGATACGGTATTAGAGCTAAGGCTACCCTGTAGGACAGTGTCCTTATACCATTTATATGTGTAGGTGATAGCGTCGGAGTCAGGGTCAGAGCTTGGAGTTGTTATGTTTAATGTTAGATCATCCGTAGTGGCCGGTGAATCTGGTGTTAGGTCCACTACCGGAGCGGTAGGCAGCGAATTCGATATGGTGACGTCACTTGATGTTATGAGCGTGCCGAAGTCGGATGAGTCTTTGGGTTTTACCGTGAAGCGCCATTTTTCACTCTTCGCGGTGGCGGAAGAGGGCACGGAGAGCTTATCGTTATAGTCGGACTGTACGACGTTATCCTTATACCAGCGGACCTCGGAGCCTGATTCAGGATCCGAGTCAGGGTCGGAGTAGGTGTACGAGGCTACGAGTGAGTCTGTAGTAACCGGGCTATCAGGTGTTATGGCGGCGGAGGCGGCAGTAGGTGGAGTGTTATTTACCGTGACAGAGGCTGAGGTGGCTACCAGGCCGAAGCTTGAAGAGTCCTTGGGCTTTACGGTGAAGTACCATACCTCGCCTTTAGAGGTGGCGGATGAAGGCACGGTCAACTTATCGTTATAGCTGGGCTGTACGACGTCATCCTTATACCAGCGGATTTCACTACCCGATTCAGGGTCCGAGTCGGGGTCAGAGTATGTGTATGAGGCCGTTAAGTCATCGGCCGTCTTTGGTGTAGCAGGCGCTATCGATAGACTTGAGGCGGACGGGGCTAGATTACCTATCTTTACCTCATCGCTTGATGAGGCGCCGTCTATCGTGCCGTCGTTGGGTGTCACTTCGCACTTCCATACCTCGCCCTTACTTGTGAGGGATGATGATACGGTATTAGAGCTAAGGCTACCCTGTAGGACAGTGTCCTTATACCATTTATATGTGTAGGTGATAGCGTCGGAGTCAGGGTCAGAGCTTGGAGTTGTTATGTTTAATGTTAGATCATCCGTAGTGGCCGGTGAATCTGGTGTTAGGTCCACTACCGGAGCGGTAGGCAGCGAATTCGATATGGTGACGTCACTTGATGTTATGAGCGTGCCGAAGTCGGATGAGTCTTTCGGTTTTACCGTGAAGCGCCATTTTTCACTCTTCGCGGTGGCGGAAGAAGGCACGGTAAGTTTATCATTATAGTCTGACTGTACGACGTTATCCTTATACCAGCGGACCTCGCTACCTACCTCAGGGTCAGAGTCAGGGTCAGAGTATGTGTATGAGGCGGTTAATGTATCGGTCGTGACCGGGTTTACAGGTGTTATGGCGGCGGAGGCGGCAGTAGGAGGCGTGTTATTTACCGTGACAGAGGCTGAGGTGGCTACCAGGCCGAAGCTTGAAGAGTCCTTGGGCTTTACCGTGAAGTACCACGCTTCTCCTTTAGAGGTGGCGGCCTGTGGAACTGTCAATTTATCATTATAGTCCGCCTGTACGACGTTATCCTTATACCAGCGGACCTCGGAGCCTGATTCAGGATCAGAGTCCGGGTCGGAGTATGTGTATGAGGCCACTAAGTCATCGCCTGTCTTGGGTAGGGCGGGAGCTATTGCAAGACTTGAGGCGGACGGGGCTAGATTACCTATCTTGACCTCGTCAGTTGATGATGGTCCGTCGCCAGTGCCGTCATTTGGGGTTACTTCGCATCTCCAGATCTCACCCTTACTTGTAAGGGACGATGATACGGTATTGGAGGTGAGACTAGCCTGCAGGACAGTGTCCTTATACCATTTATATGTGTAGGTGATAGCGTCGGAGTCGGGATCGGTACTAGGAGTTGTTATATTTAATGTCAGGTCATCTGTCGCTGCCGGCGCATCGGGTACAAGATCCACTACCGGAGCACTGGGAAGTAAATTCGATATCGTGATAGTTTTTTCTACGGATACCCCTTGATCGATTCCGTCAAAAGGTACGCATATTACTTTTATCTCGTCGTCTTTCTTAAAATTCACGGCACCTAAGACATTTGATGTCTCTCCCGCTATATCTTGCCATGTGCCGCTTACCTTTTTCTGCCATTTATATATATAATTCTCTGCGTCACCATCATCATCTTTCCATCCCGATGGCGATGCCGCTAGCGGTGTATTAGTATACGCCGGATCCGGAGAGACAGAGACTCCGGACATTGACGGCGCGCTATTCGAAATTACGACCGTATTCGACGTCTTCTCCACTCCGTCCTCAGTGCCATCGTTCGGCGTAATTTTGCAGTAAATACCATCATTCTTGCTGAATGAAGCCCCTTTCAATGTAGACGATGTCTCTCCACTGATCACACCTGATTGGTTATACCATTTATATGAATAGCCTTCCGGATCGCTATCAGGATCGTTCCAACCCGTAGCGGCCGCAGTCAATGTACTGCCTTCATAAGCCGGGTCCGGCGTAATGGCCGCGCCTGTTATCGATGGGGGTGAATTATTTATCGTTGGCCCGGAATGATTATTTGTGTCACCTGTGGCGGCCGATGTGCCGTCACTTGCCGCGAACTTATAAGTATGATTAACCCCTTTTGCCAGCCCGGAAAAAGTATACTGATAACCGCACCCATTTACATAATTGTTATCGAGTGGATCGGACTTTGTCATCGCCAGCCCTACCCCATCATCTATGCTGACCGTCATTGAAGACGGCGCATTATCTTCCTGATCTGTATAAGTGACGGTATAGACAAATGATGTAGCTATAGTGCCCGATGCCGGCGCGATACCGCCTCCTGAGAGTGACGGCGCTAAATTAACCGGCGGACCGTCGTTTGAAGCGTTCTTTGTAGGAGTGGTATCCAAGTCACCGGCCCAATTACCGCCGTTAGGCATTCGATAATAGGACGCGTTTGCGACTGTGCTCGTATAAGCCTTGCTATCGATAACCGTAACGCCGTCCGGCCTTATCAAATTCACTGTGTCATTATCATTATTAAGATAGCCATCGCCGTTATAAACAGTGATGCTGTAAAAAGAGTTCGCGCTCAATACCGTTCCATCGGGGATCCTGATCGGCGAACTCCCTCCGCCGACTATATCATCGATAACAAAACCGCCTATATTGACAGAGACGGTTCCCTTATTATAGAGCTCAACCCATTCAACATTATTTGCGCCTGTTGGTCTTGGCAGGAATTCGTTGATAACGATCTTGCTGTAATCGGGCAAAGACGGCATAGTCAACCTGCCCGAGCCGTAAATATTATCCTTGCCGGATGTGCCCATATCCACGGCGTTAGATTCGAGCAGAGATTGCAGTTTCGCGGGCGTTCTTGTTGGATTTTCCGATAGGAAAAGAGCGGCGGCCCCCGCGACATGCGGTGTTGCCGCGGACGTCCCCTGAAAACCCTGGCCCGAATATGAATACGTCGTGACATCATCCGGTCCGCAAATATCAGGCTTGGTCCTTGCGTTTGAGCCTGCCCATGCGTTTGTCGGCCCCTGCGAACTGAATTCCTCCTGCGGCCCTGTGGTCCAATTATCCTTGTCGATCGCCCCTACCGCGACAACGCTCGCCGCATCGGCAGGTTCGGATATCGTGCTTGATGCGGTGTAGTAAGTATAAAGAAAACAAGCGCCGGCCGCGAAAAGCTCCAGATCTACTCCTGCGGGCTCCCCGCTCTTTCTTTTTATCCTGACATAATAATAATCTCCGGTCGAACTTGATGGAACATCACGTTCTATTGTTTCAACAGGTTCCTGCGATCCGTTTTGTGTTCCTGTTGACGATGCGACAATATTACCAGCTAAATCGTAAAGATACAGATCATAATCGACATTAGCATTTGGCCAGTCATTCCATGTCAAGACAAGACTAATTTCGTTATCTTCCGGATTATTATCGTCATCAAAGGCCGGAACGCCTATAACTAGATTTTCATAAGTTCCTGATGTGGAGCTGAATTCATGTTGATTGTCGCTGTTTGAATCCTTGAACGCCCCCTTCCAATGAAATCCGACTGTGGTGCCGCTCTCGGTCATGGTGGCGGCATTTCCTGCGGCGGCAACCGGTAACACTCCGTTCGCCCGTAGATCGTCGCATGCTTCGGCAATTACGCCGGTCCCATTCCCGGGACCCGAACCATAAGTACCGATCGACGCGCTGATGATCTTCACCCCTTGAGCCTTGCAATAGTCGAATGCGTTAAACACGTCCACATCGTCTTCTATTTTAATTAGATAAAGCTGCGCATCGGGTGCCATGTCATAAATAATCTCGGCGCATGCCGTACCATGCTTGTATCTTGTCTCGATTCCGTTTCCGGTAAAATCATTTGTTATAACGTTATTGGGAAGATCTCCATTTGTCTTAGCCGCCGCCAACCCCTTGAACCCCAAATCGATGACCGCTATCTTAACTCCCTGCCCTTTATAGCCGCCGTTATGAAACTTAGTCGCTCCGGACTTACTAACCCCTTCGCTGGTCACGCCTATAGGAAAGAACTTACGGGGTAACCTCATATGCTCGATCTCTCCAAAATCCTTAGCCAGGCCCTCTATCTCTTTCAGCGGCACCTCAACCTTGACGATATTTTTATACCGGCTCTTAATAATGACGCCGCGGTTGGCAAGCCTATCCAGGTCCATCCCATCCGGTGAAAGCTCAAATATCACGGCCCGGCGCTCAGCTATGGTACCACGCGAGACCCCCGAACCCTTTCCCATAGCCGCGAAGCCGGATACCGCCTTCTGCTGTGAAACATTGCCCCTAGTTCTTATCAGCTCCTTTAGATCGCCTGCTATCTTCTGGCTGGATACCGGCTCAACCGCCGGCACACTTACGCTCTCCTGCGGCGGGACTGGCGGCATTGACTCCCCCTCAATTGTAACGGCCCTTTTTAAGGCATTTTTTATCACTTCAGGATCATTCGGGAGGGCGAAGACATCCGCTGTGACCGCATTAAGCAGGAATGTCATTAGAACCAGGATATTGGTCAACTTACGCATTGATTTATTAGCCATTACATCCTCCAGAATATGTGGGGCCTTCTTATGTGTTTTACCTCTTTTTCCATGCTAAGAGGGATCAGGTCAATTATCGGGACGACAGCTCGTGTAGTGTTTTTATGGCTATTGATCTCTTTTAGATGATATAGCCTTGCGGTTTCTTCGGAAAGACCATGCTCGGTAAGAATGACTACCTTCACTGAAGAATCTATTATAGGTATGTTGTGTCTCATTGCGAATTCTGGAGGATCTTCGGATGTGGCTAATTGCAGCAATTCCGGGCTAAGCCTGTGGTCCTTTTCGCCTTGCTCTGCCCAGCCCGGTAGACCGAGGAACATTAGCAATAATATGGCTAGTTTTAAGGGTTCTCGAATATGCAATGAAACCGCCTCTTTACCTTAATAGTATTAGCCAAGCGACAAGCTACTCTAAATTATCATGAGATCGTTACCGTGTCAAAGACAATTTTGAATATAACATATTTTGATTTTTATGTCAACATATATTTGTTGTTTTATCAAAAAATGTCTACGGGCCTATATTACTGTGAGAATTTGTGGTTATTTAAGTGCGATGAATTTTATAGCTTCTTCTTCAGCTCATTTCGTTTATGCATGAATAATTCCGGCGGCCTGTAGTTTGCTGAATGCTTCTTCGGGGGCGGGTATTGGATAAAGAATTCATCTATGGCGGTGTTGAAGGTGTCGTATGCCTCTTTATATCTCTTAAGCCCTGTAAGCGCGTCGCCTAAAAGGTTCAGCCCCCTGAGCGAATGAGGGTCGGTCGCCAGGATCTTATGCGCGTAGCCTCTGGCCTCCTGAAAATCGCCGCGCAAATAATGATAACGGCCGAGCCTTAATAACCGGGAGTTTGGTCCCTTACCTGGCGGTCCTTTTCCTTTTTTAACCACGTTCAGGATAAGCTCATTACTGGTGACGCCGCCGATGGCGGCCTTAACGGAATATGACCCTTCCTTCAGTTTTGACGTCTCATCAGGGGTGATAAAGAAGCGGTGTTCCGCGGCATTTTCAGCGCCGAGCGCTATCACATTTTCTTTGGCCGGATCCGCGTAAAAAACAACCGCCGCGGGAGCGCCTTCAGGGCCGGTAACGGTGAATTTCACTGAATCGGCCCAGGGTTGTGCCGGTGCGCCCAAAGTCACCTGAGGTATCCCGCTCACTTCTTTGCCCGCGGCGAGGTTCCCGTAATGTGCATTCATCGCTTTTGGATTAGAAGCGGTCATAAATATGGCTACAGGATCTCCCTGCGCAAATGTCGTCGAATCGGCTTCGACATCAAATACGATATTGATACTGAAATCTTCGCCGAAAGCCGCGCCTATGCCGGATACCGCCGCAAGCGATATCAATAGTATAAAGATTAATATCTTCATTTGTCATTCACCCTTAATTGTCCCGTACAATTACCTTTATCGGCGTCGCCGCCAACCCGTCCGCCGGCATTGAACCCTGTTCCCGACCGGGAGGCGCAGAATAATGTGCCATCGTTGTCGGCGGGCCAGCATTGGAACAAATCGTCATCGGAATAATGATCGAAGAGCCCCACATATTTCATTACGCAGTTCACATCCCCGCTCTGTTGTTTCCCTTTCGGGTGGAACATTACCTGCGCGGGGAGGGCCAACCCGCAGCACGGCAACGTCAGGGGCGGATCCCCCGACCACTGCCTCCAGGCGCTGCGTATCGCGGCGCTGGCGCGGTTATTATAGAACGCGTTGTCTTCCGGGGCGTAGACCCAGGTCGGATCCCAGGAGGCCTCTCCGTGATGCCAGACACAGGTAGAATGGCCCATCTCGTGGGTAACGCGGCGGGCGGTCCATCTCTTGATCAGCACTTGCGTGACATTGCGCGGCGGCCCCATCGAGTCATCGTCCGTCTGGACCGATTGTGCGCCCACACCCGCCGGCAGCACTCCCGCCGCATCCATCCGCAGGATAAGCCCATGCTGAGGCCCGGTGGTAGAATGCCCCCTATTGAAGTTCGCTACGCGACCCCGCAGTTCGTCATCTGCGACGAGGCGGCAGGCGATCCTGGTGGATGGATAGTGGCCTATGCCCATGCCCGCCTGGTCATTGACCATGAGGTCCTTGCGTGTGATATCGGTGCGTATATGCGTGCCCTGGACAAAGAAACCGCGGTATTCCTCATAGTTACTGTATCCGTCGCCGTCATAGTTATCCAGCGCAGGTTGCGGATCTTTGTCTTTACTCGGCGGCGCGCCGTTATCATCCTGAGGCGCGCAGTCCGCGATGGTATTCAGGTTATCATCTAGGGGGATCGATACCGGCCCGTTAGGCTCGATATCTTCGCAACCCGGGGCGCTCGATTTGATCCACCCGAACGACCCGTAATCATCGCTCGTGACCGTGATCGTCGCGGACACAACGGGCCCGGTCGTCACTGCGGTATCATAAAAATTCCCCTCGCCGCCGCTGGGCGTAAACCCTGGTAATGGATCTTTAAAATAAAGATCCGGCGTCGTCTCATCCCCTTTGTTCAGACATATCCCTTTCTCTTTGGATATCCCGCTCAGATTAAACGTGATGACCTTAGGCAGTCCGGGGAATACCCACCCCTGTCCGGGGACCCATTTGTAGATCTTTGCGGTGAATGTCGTGGTATTATCTTTTTCGGGCATCCAGGGAAGCGGGCATTTGGTAATATCGATACCAAGGCGCAAGGGTATCTCTTCCGGCGGCGGTGTCATGGTGACGATAGGGCCGGGGATCACTATGACCGGGCCGCCGATACCCGTAGTCGTAGGCTCACGGGGCCTCTCTTCCGTTGTTGGATGGGGCGGCTCTTCCGCGGGAGGTTTTCCGAGGCCCTCGGGGAGCGGGAGCCCCTCCTCTTCAGGCGGTGTCTCCGGAACATCTTCCGGCGGCTTCGGAGTCTCTGCGGGTGGCGGCACCTCCTCCGGAGGCGCGCTGGCGTCCGGTGGCTTGCCGCCTGGATAGTAGTGCCCCTCCGACCAGTTCCCCTGGTCGTCCTCCGCCCTGCGCGTGACTGAACCATCCGGATTGCGCGTCTCTGTGATCCGCAATCCCGTATTAGGATCGAGGAATGTCCTCGTCGCGCCCCCTTGCTGTGGAGGCGGCCGAGTCTCACTCGAAGTGACTTTTCCCGACCGGTCCATGATTATCTTAGTGCGCGAGCCATCCGGGTTAAGAGTGATGGTCGTGGTGAGGCCGGTCTCCTCATCCGTCCAGCTGACATTAGCTCTCTCCTGCGCGCGTTGTGGTTCGGAAGCAGGCGTTGTCTTTGAGATCTCGGCGAAATTGAAAGGGATAGAGAATCTGTGGGATTTGCCTTTATCGTCCACAACGTCGATCACCGCCATCCAGTCGCCCGGCTCCTCTTTCACGGAGAATCTTCCTGTCGTAACCCATTCCTTTTCGGATCCAGCGGCGAGCCCCGTCAGGAGACCAAAGCCTGCGGCGGCCTCCGCGCTCCTCTGGTCCGATCCATGTTCCGGTTCGGAACCACCGCCTCCTTCTGAGCCGCAGTGTCCGCACGAGGCATATGCGTTTGAGCTAAAGATACCTCTAAACCATGATGTCAGGGTCTTCCCGTACTGGGAGCGGCGCTGTGGCAACTGGCTCATAGGGAAGTTGTCAAGCTCGGATGAGCGATACAGCGTCCCCGATGGGCTTCGAAGCGTCATCTTATCGACCTTGAGATTGAGCTTGCGCGGGTGCGGCCAGGCCTCGACTACAACCGCGCCATTCGCAACATGGTAGACCCTCCCTGTCAGCTTGATATTGTCCTCAGACTTATCATATTGTTGATAGTTCGCTCCTGCGGTGAAGACGGGAGGTCCGACGAAAAGAGATACTACAAGAATGGCTATCAGCGCTCGAGCGCTACGTGTTAACTGCGGGGATATCGGCATGTGTATGATCTCGCGTTTAATAATATTCGTATCATACCCCTTGCCGTTCTAATGGTCAAGATGTTTTCAAAGAATAAGAATCTCGAGAAATAGTGTTCTTCTATTGTATTCTACTTTATTTAACCTTGATTATTCCCAGGTGCTTTCTTATAAATTTCAATATGCACCATTCAAAATTGTAATTACGCACAATTTTATGGAATGCGTCCAAAACAGGGCGCGTATGCTCCTCCGAGGACTCGCCGCCAAGATACAGCCTTGAATCGACGTCATGCACCAGGATGAATCCTCCCGGCTTTATCATGGAGAGACCGTTCTTTATATCGGCAAAGGCGGTCTCGTAAGTGTGAGCGGCATCTACCAGGTAAATTCCAACGGATTGCTTTAATGCCGGAGCGATCTTTGACAATGCAACCTGAGAATCCTCGCATATTAGATCAAAATCAGGATCTTTCAAGCCGGCAGCCCTTATATTCTCTCTGGCTATCGCGGGAAATGCCCTGGGCCTTCCTTCTCCATTATCTATGCATATTAACCGGCCCTTGCCGTTTTCAACTATCGCCTTCGCGCTCCCGACCGCGGTACCTCCGGAGTTCGTTCCAACCTCAACGACAATATCGGGCTTATAATAACGCACGAACGCGTATATCCATCTCGCGTAACGCGGATGGTCCTTCCCCCTGCCGGCCAGTTCCGGTAAAGGTCCCGTAAATCCCGGGAGCGGATCCTCAGGTGCCGATAAAAATGTACGGAATAGGCCTTTGTCGAGCTCCAACGGCCCTTCGATCCTGAAATTCATCGTCAGGGCCAGAGTGATATCTTCAAGTATTTTCATAGGATAATTATATCATCTGACTTGCGGTTTGTATAGAAATTGCCAAAAGAAGCGGAAGGAACTCGGACGTTTTAAAATATTCTATCTTACAGGGTGTCCCTTTGCAGGATGGCCCCATATTGTTATACAAGCAGGTAGGCTTAGTAGATGTGGCTCCTGATGAAACGAACCCTTTATTTCATGCAGAGCGATAATTCATGCATTATTAAGAATGTTATTTATTTTAATAAATTGTCCAGTTTTTCTAAAAACTCTGCTATAAACTCTTCGTTTGCGGCTATGATATCAGCTGATGTGCGGGAAGATACATCCACCTTAATTTGGCCGTTAGGTATCTGTTGAACAAAGATTTTAATAATATATCTTCTCCAGATGTCTGCATCCATTACGGTGATTATGCCTTGAGCCTCATCCACATCTTCGACTTTCCAATTCCTCGTTTTGCTGGACGCCTCAACTGCAGCATTTATAACTTTATCATATGATGCGATATAATATCGCGAACTAAGAGCTGGATTGTTTGTCCGTATTGTAGAAAATGACGAAGCGCATCCTGAGCAAAATGTCATAACAAGCAATATTAGGAAAAGTCCTTTAATATCCGTCTTCTGAAAGCTTTGCAAATAAATCACCTCCAATCCGCACTTTTTCGGTTATTCCTTTTTCATATCCTGAAAATTTTCTGATCATTTTTTCAACGATCCATTCGTCATCAATAACACCATCTTTTAATGCTTTCATTTGGCCGAGATTATCTACTTCTGCAGAGAAAAAACTTATTTTACTTTGAAGTATACTTGAAGCATCCGGTGATATTGGTGTAATATCTTCTGAAAACTCAAAAACAGGTATATCATTATCACCTTCATAGATATAGGCATCATAAGATAGATAAAATCCGATTAGAGTATCTACCCTCCCAGGAGCGCCCGATATAACTCCTGGAGACATAGAATACGTTAATTTTGTATACGCAGTAAATGGAACTAAGATAATTTTGTCAATTTTATATAAATCGTTAATCTTGTTAATAATCTCATATGGTTTAAGTTGGTTCAATTCGTCTCTGGCTGGGGTCAGATTTACGACTCTAAAATCCTTACTTATAAAATAATCTCTTAGTCTTGCCGATATCAAATACGATATATCTCGCCAAAAAATATGATTCTGACCAATATTAGCTGATCCAGGATCGCTATCAGCAGAAAACCCTTTGATACTGTCAAGTATTCTTGAAAAATAATTAACCGCAAACCTTCTGGTATTCAGATCATATCTCACAAGATAGCCATAGTTTTCTATAAATTTATCCAGAACATCAGGCTTTGAAACTGATACCCCATACTCTTTCACTCTTTTCACTGTGTCTTTTTTTCTATCATAATATTTGCTTGTGGGACGAACATCACTATGATATACCAAAATACCGATCGATTTTTTTCCTTGTTCATTTCCTTCAATTTTTATATTCATAAGCGGCATAATTGGATCTTTCCATAATTCGTTATTTACTATTTCGTCCCCATCATAAATAATATCTTTACCAAGCATACTATAAACGTGCCTTGGTTTATCTATTTTTATTGGTCTACCTTTGCTATCAAGTTTAATCTTTATATCCTCCGACCTATAAGCAATTTTTATTTTTTCAATTAAATCTTTAAAAACACTATTTTTAATTGTATCATTCGGGTATCGATATTTTGCCGTGATCTTATCTATAACAAGATCACCATCTGTTACAATAAAATTGGCCCATGCCTTTTCAGCAAGTAATCCATATCCCAAAGCATGCTCTGCCCCTTTAATGTTAAATATAATTTTTAAATCAGCGTCTTTTATATTATCGACTAAGTTGAATCCGATTCCCTTAAGCTTGTCCTTTAGCTCGCTAATATAGCCATAGTATTCTTTCTTGTCAACCGGCGTTGTAAATTTGTAATTCACTTCAAGATCGATATATACGTTTTTAAAATCCTTTAATGTCATGCCATCACGCAATGGTGAAGCTCTGTTTATAATGGTTGCATTAGCTGGATTGGTACTATCTATAGAAATAAGTGGTTTGTTGGAATTATATTCTGTTGTGATTCTATCAATGAATATATCCTCCGCTTCTTTAATAGTAAAAGTTGTATTTACCCATGATTTGTTTCCGATCTTATACGAAACTACTGTAATATTTGATTTTGGCAATGTAAATTTTACTATAGCTTCATCAATAATGTTCCATTTTAAACCTCGTTGAACATCTTTGAAATTACAATTCACTAGAATATCGGCATCTTTGGCATCATTAACAATGTTGAACCCAACGCCTTTTAGCATTGTAGCAAACTCTTCTTTGTATTTCTTAAGAATGTCATCCTTCATTTGCCAATACGGATTCGATGCCTTTGCTTCATAAGTTAGATAAACATTTTTATAGTCTTTCAGCGCCATCTCCTGGCACATCGATGGCGATGAAACAAGAACTGTTAAAGCCATTGTAAAAACTGCTATCTTCATCACCATGTATTTTCTACTCCTTTCGACTTCCTTATATAGTACTATTTTCCAATTCTTTGTTTAATTTTTCAAGAAAATCAGGCTCAATTGCATATCCTAAATCTCGTGCTTTATTTAAATCTTCCACACTTTTATCGTATTTTTTCTTATAGAAATATGCTTTGGAGCGATAATAATAAGATTGAATAGACTTAGGATCGAGGTTTATCGCCTTACTAAAATCGGATATTGCATTATCGTATTGACCAGTTTGTAAATATACATACCCGCGCCCATGGTAGTAGCCACAAATATTACGATTGTAATTTATGGCTTTTGTGTAGTCAGATATGGCCTTACTTAAATCACCTTTCTTAGAATACGTATAAGCCCTGTTGCCATAAATCATCAGATTCATATTTCCTAAGTTCATTCTTAATAATTTGTCATAATCGGCTAGTGCCTTATCGTACTTACCCTTCTCGCAGTATGCGACAGCGCGTGAAAAATACGCCATAGGATCGCCTTGTTCAGTTTCTAAGAATTTGTTATAATCCGCTATCCCTTGATCGTAATCCTTTTTCTCAACAAAATTTCTTCCTCGAAGTAAATATGCACTTTTATCTCCTGGATCTAATTCAAGGGCTTTTGTGAAATTATAGATTGCTTTGTCAGGTTCCTTATTTTTATAACAAAAAATTCCTAAGGCATAGTATGCTTTTGCAAAATCTGGTTTTAATTCTATAGCTTTGTTGAAATTAATTAATGCATCGTTTATCTTATTTTGATTTGCAAAGATAATTGCTTTGTCTAAAAATGCCTCGGCATACTTAGAATTTATTTCGATTGCTTTATCAAAATCGGCGATAGCTTGATCTGGGCGATTTCTAAAATTGTGAACTTGCCCTCTATTTTCATGCGCCTCATAGGAATTTGGATTTATTTTTATCGCTTTATTATAATCAAACATAGCCTGATCAAAATTTCCTTTCATCGTATAGGCATTCCCTCGCCTACGAAAAGCCTCGGAATTATTCGGATCTGTCTCAATGACTTTATTGAACTTTTCAATTGCCTTGTCAGCCTGATTATTTTTTAGATACTCGACGCCTTCATTTATTAGCACCTTATCTTGCGAATCTTGAGCGGAGGCGTGGAGCGAGAATAGCAATATAAATATTATAGAAAATATGTTAAGCGTCATTTTAGTCATGCTATTTTTCATTAAGGTTTTAGGAACGGTTCTCACCCGCAATAAAAGACAGGCCTAATATCATAACGAGAAACGCCCCTTATTTTCGATTAGCATAATAGAGACAAGCCCCTATTTACTGCTCCTTTCCAATATACCAATCCGGCAAACCAGCCTCAGAATAACCGACCTGCTTGTTGATAAAAAATGGCTTTACAACAACTGTTTCGCCGAATTTTTCCACAGGAGAATATGCTATTCCTGTCCCGCCTTCCGGAAAGCTTCTGCTATAGTAAATATATTTACCGTCGCTTGTTAATCTTTCGCTTAACAAAGACGTTGGTATAACATTCCATATTACTTTTTCTTCCCCAGTTTCAATGTTCTGCGTAAATAGACAACCAAATTCATTGTTATAAAGCTCCCTATCATTTTTGATATTAGTGGTATATAAAATCCATTTATCATCGGGCATCCACCCTACCGAAGAAGCAAGGTTGCGAATTATCTTAATGTTTGAACCATCTATATCCATAATCGCTATATAACCTTTGTCATAAATAGCCGACGAAACATCAAATAGCACTTTTTTATTATCATGAGAAAGGATTATACATAGCACATCATAACCGGGCTCTGAACTAAAGATAATACTGGACACATCTTTCTCTAAATCGTAAATAACAATATGCGTAACATCATCCTTTATTCGACCACCTTCTGGCCTAATGGTTTCGGAATAGATTATTTTCTTACCATCATAAAACCATTCGTTTTCATCAATGCGCCCTTTGACAGGTATAGTTTTTAGAATATCCTTTTTTTCATTCATCACAACAATTTCTCTTTTTTCTGTTCGGCTATGGCATAAAATAGCACTACCGTCTAGTGACCATCGCGCTGAACCTAACTGACTAGATAATTCTGCCAGATTTTTATTGTGCAGTAGGTATAACTTATATTTCCCGGATTCATCTCTCCTCGATTCAAATAGTATCTTCCCTTCCACATTAGGACGTAATGATTGTTTGTTGTTATTCGCAACAGCCGATTTGTCCGAGCACCCTGCTATAACAAGACAAGTTAATATGGCGCATATTGCTAATGATCTTATTTGATTTAACATATACTTCCTTTTAATTTATAAGATAGCGACTGAAATCAACACCCCATTTAATTGGATCGAAGACGTATTTTATTGGTTCATATGTCTGTAGATTGCTAGCATTGATAGATATGTACGACGTCATGGCAGGTATATTTATATGAGCATTCTGGGTGAGGCCTGTAATATTGCTCACATAATCACGAGTAGATTCGAAAAGCCCTGTTTGATCTATGTCAGGATGTTGTGAAGCAAGCTGTGACGCCACATTATACATGAATTGTGTGAGATCCTCCTTTTCCGATGACGTCAAATACGCACGTTCTCCGGTAGCAACTTCATGAAGCAGCAAGGCGTTCTTTTCATTGTTCGTGAGAGATATGCCTATAGTCATCTTTTCGCGGATGGCGTTAGGGTCTACAGAGTATTTTACGGTAGAGGTTATGCCGGCAAGAGTTGTTATGTTGTATTGATAATACGTCTTTATAGGATCACCGGTCCCCTTTTGATAGTATACCTTGTGTTGGTTTTGACTGACAACATTATTAAATGAGCTATGAGTACCTATTTTAAGTGTCATAGCGTTATCATTAACGAGGCTTTTTGATACTGATATTTTGGATGGGTTTCCCGTAATTCCAAGCATGTAACCGCTCGTTAACGGTCCGGTAGTATTTCTATATGTTGCTTCATAACTACCGGACATGCTTGGAATAAGGCCGGAGATATCAAGGCTCAATCCGCCATTAAGGTCAAACGTAGAATCGCTCTTACCTACGTAATTTATCGCTCCTTCGGGCCTGAATGTCTGTGAGGTTGAGTATTCAGCCGTAACAGTTCCGGCTTCATTTGAAGCCGTAACCGTAAACCGCGAGGTGGTGATAGATCCCCATGGATTAAAATGGTTTCCTTGAAAATCATTAATACTTTTACGTAATATCTCATACTCATAAGACCCAGTACCAAGTTTTTGTCCCGCAATCTCCAAGAACCTCTGCCTCTCTTCAAATCCCCGCGCATCCAAATACGCACCGACCGATTGGGTCTGGTCATTCTTATACTGCTTTATATTATTGAGAGTACCATTCGTGAATGTTGAAACGGTTCCAGAATGCCGATCATACACGGATAAACTACCTGACAATAAATTATCTTCATCAAGAGGCAACCCGGTAAGTGGATCGATGGCGTCGTATAACGAGAATCGGGGCAAATTACTGGATTCGTTAAAAACATTAAGCGATATTAGTCTACCATTTTCCATATATGATTCTGTGTAATAACCATCATGCTGCTCGCGTATCATTCCTGAAATAAGTCCAAATTTGCCGGTCAGACTATCGACTCCATATTTTCCGTACTCGGTAATATTACCAGATTTTCTACCCACGACTTCATCATTAGCTGGGTTTAGATATAAAGATGTTCTTTCGTCGATGTCTACGATTATGGCGATAGTGTTTCCGTTTGAATCAATCCATGGACTAGCTTTATTTGAGAGGAAGTCTCGTATGCCACCGTTCTTAAATATAGTAGCAACAGCATCTGCTTGGAATATAGATGCTGCATGGGTTTCTATAGCTTCCTCTATTCCATGTCGATTTATTAGATCTGAAAAGTTTATAACTCTCGATAGATAGACCGTATTGTACCAGTTCATATCTGTATCATCTTGAATCGGTTGTGAAAGCCCCATAGTAACAAAGTTAAGCGTTGAGTTAATTATACCCTCAAGCGCTCCTTTAATAAAGCCCATTGATGCATTCTGGGGATTTTCAAACATGCCTTCAATACCACCGAGTAAAGTACGGGATGTGAAGTTGGCAAGAAGAGGATTTGATTCTATTTGCTGTCCTGCGAAATCTATAGCAAGCGAGGCTACCCCATTAAATAATCCTTGCATAGCGCCAAGCCATGCGTCTTTCCAATCAAATATGCCATCCGAACCATATCCGACACTGATGCTTGATCTTATCCCTATTCCTGCGACGTAGCTTTGGCTGGCATAATGACACCAGTACCCTGATTCTGACAAGACAAGGTTATTGATTCTTACAAGGTTTGATTTGGAAAACTACTAGGTAGGATCTGTTTTAAGCGCTTTTATAAGTCGTTTATTATCAACTGAGCCGAATCTATCCGAAAAACTGCCAAGTTTTTCCAGATGAGCAAATATTGCATTAGATACATCTAACCTCTGTGCATCATTTTTAAATCTCGCATGGACAAATTCAAATACCGCCGTTGTCTCATAGTCCTCAACCTCAGCGGCGAGCTCACAGGCATCGCATAAATCACATACATTACTAAGACGTGATAGATTTAATTCATGTAAGCCCTTGCATACCGCATCATACAAATTATTATCGACTTCAACAGAAAGTTGCTCAGGGCCAAACTTATTATACATCTCTACTATACGTTCATAATGACCTGTTTCGTCTTCAGCCATCTCGGCCCAAAACTGCGCTATCTCTTTGGAAAAAGAAAACTTTTTCTCAAGACCTTTATAAACCATGGCCTGAGTTTTTTCTAACTCCATAGCTTGTTTTAACAAATTTTCTAGGTTCATAAATATATGTTTATTATATCATGCGCCATTAAAAGGTAACAACCTTATCGCTCTCTTTGATGATCTCGTACATATCCTTCATGGTATTGATCGGGCACATCTCCGTACCTTCCTGATTCCTTGATTTAATGCATGTTCCACAGGCAAGGATCTTGCCACCTGATTTCAAAAGCTTGTCCGCCTGCTCAATCGTGTTAAATTTCTCCGTGCTTATGTTCTGGTATTCAACGCCCTTGCCGGTTAGGAACACCTTCACTTCATCTTTCTGCCCAAGGCAAAAGTTCGCATATCGTAAAGCATTCCAGCTTGTCTCCGCATCGTTACTTGAAATAATCACGCCTATCTTCATTTTGAAGCTCCTTTCTTAAGAACGATCCCGTAGTGGTGTGGCTTTAAATCGAATTGGACGGGATAATAAAACCCGCTGGCTTCGGCCCATTTGATGCACTGTTCCGGCTTTGGCCGGATATCCATTGATGGTCCCCGAGGTGTCTTTGGATCATAATTCCAATGAATTATTCCGAGCTTGCCGCTTTTTTTGAGAATCCTATTTGCTTCGCCAAGTAAAAGCAATGGTTTTTCAAGATGAAGTATATTAAAAAGCATGACGTAATCGACGCTTTCATCCGGCAGGCCGGAACCCTCTGTCATAAAATCGCGCTGGATGGTCTTGACATTATTCAGCCCATGCTTTTTAGCTTCCTCGTCTGTCAATCGGATCATATCTGATTCAATATCAAGCGCGTAAACCTTCCCCTTGATGATCTTTGCTGTGGGAATAGTAAACGTACCGTAGCCACAACCAAATTCGGCTACATCGCGGACTTTGCTATTGAGACCGAGAGTTGCGAGGGTCTTCTCTGGAGAAAAGAATCCATCCCATATAGCTCGCTCCGGCATGCCACTATCTCGAATTTTCATAGTCATAATTATACACCAGAAACCTAAGCCGCTAAAGTAAAATCAAACTATAGACTTTTGCCGCTTAAGTAGTTTAACCTTTTCCTCAAAGCGGTCTCGCTTATAGAAACCGCTTACATCATCTGCTATAACCGCTTTATACGCTTCGCACATCTTTATGGATTTAATGCCCAATGCCTTCTTAATCTTCTCAAGACTTGCTCCATCACGAAGCATATCAATAGCTGTCATATGGCGCGTAGCATACGGCTTGATCTTCTTATCTCCCCTGTATTTCCAGAATATCTCAAAGATGCTGCATTCAACAAGAGGATCTCCCCATTCGTTTAGAAAGAGCGTATCTGTAGGTACTTTGGATTTCTTCGCAAATACCGGCCTTGATACCTTAAGATAGCGCTCGATAGCCTTATAGGTCTTCTCATCCAACTTTAAGCCGTAGCGCCTTGCTTCTCGCCAGTAGACGATCCTTTTCATAAGATCAATATCCTGGACCTTCAGATCCTTTTGCTCATGACTTTTTAAAGGAGCAAGATGCCAGAGCCTTATCATCGCGGCATCCCTTATGCCAACATATGAATATGAGTCTGGCCGGGAAGCAAACTCTTCTGCGTCTTCTTCCGTAGGAAGATACCATCTGACACGAGGATGCGCGCTCGGGGTCTCCACACTGGCTGCCGGGTCAACCTTGAGATACCCTTGCTCATGCAGAAAATGAAAATACGTCTTTAAGGAATTAAGCCTTGCGACCGCGTCCTCCTCTCGCACCTTTCTTCCTTCGTGATTGCGGTGTTCCTTAAAGATATAGTTTTTACACCTTTCGATATCAGAAGGTGTTAGATCTTTCATGTCCTCGCTCTTTAAGAATTTTGCGAAGAACACTACTCTTTTAAGGATCTTATGTATGATGGTTGGTAACAGCTCGTCCTTTATTAGCTTTTCCTTAAACTCCGTAAATAACGGGATCTTTGCCACATACCTTTCCTGTTCAGCCCTTATCTCATTCCTGGCAAGAGTTGTATAGGTTATTGCCGTATTTATTTTTACACCCAGAATCTTGTTTATCTCATGGACTCCCGTCCCATTTTTTCGCATATGATTGGCGGTAGCCTGGCGCATCAGAAACGGATATATGCGTTTATCCTTTGCATATCTATTATACTTTTTGAATATGATATTCAGTGTGGTGTCGGTAAATGGCTTTCCCCATCTGCTAACGAAAAGCAGATCTGTCGGCGCCTTAAGCCATCTAACGAAATGATAACGGTCTTTCGCAAGGTACTTGTCCAGGATTTCAAACACAGGATCAGATATGGCAATCTTAAGCTCCTTCGATCCCTTCCTCGGATAAACACATCTATTTGCAAGATCTACTTGGTCTATCGTCAACACCATTACGTCTTTATTCTTTAATGGCATGATCGACATTAGCGCTATCACGGCTTTGTCGCGTACGCCTTCGGGCGTACTCGTATCGACTTTATTTATCAGTTCCCAAATCTCGTCCTCGGTCGGTAGATATGGCGGGAGTTCCTGCCTTTTCTTTGGTATCTCGAAACCACGAGTAGGGTCCCTGGATATCACTTTATTCTCTACCAAAAATGCAAAGTATCTCTTTATCCCCACAAGCTTTGCTATGGCGGTAGATTTACGAAAATGCGTACCCTCGCGCGTAATATATTCTGTCATAAGATACGTTTTAAACTTATTGAGGTCTTCGGATGTTATTTTTTCCATACAATCTGAGCCATACCAGTCCTCGAGTTTAAAACATATACTGATTATGTTGGTCATGTTCGCGGGGCACTTGTATTCCTGTAACAGTTTTTGTTTAAACTCTTCTATTAGCGGCAGCACGCCTAAACCTCTTTTCTCTTGGATGATATTTATCCTGGATATCTCTAATGTCGTTTGCTGTGAGTCTGGTATAAATCTGAGTGCTTGAAAGATTTCGGTGACCTAAAAGCACTTGTATATCCCTTATCCTGGCTCCATGCTTTAACATATGAACCGCGCAGGCATGACGAAAAGAATGAGGATGTATATGCTTTGCGCCTCGATACCTCACCAGTATTTGATTGATACCCCCGGCTTTGAAGGGTTCACCTCTTTCCGAAAGAAAGAAGGCATCGGTAAATCCCTTTGACCTCTTGGCAAGCCGCGGACGTGCTATCTCAAGATACTTCTCCAAGACCTGATACGTCGAATCGGTTATTGGTATACCGCATTCCCTACCGCCCTTGGCCCTCGTTGGATATATAAACCTTCCCTTCATATCAAGATCGCTTCGCTCAAGCCTCCTTACCTCTATATTCCTCAAGGGGCATGTATACATAAGCTCAAAAATAGCCCTATCTCTTATACCCATGAATACGTTAGTGTCCGGACCCTGTAATAGTTCCTCCATATCTTTCTCGCTAGGAATGTAATCAGGAAGATGCTTCTCTGCCTTTGGGAATTTCATATTGAGCGTAGGATCAAAAAATATAAATCTCTTCGCGGCCAGAAACTTGAAATAAGACGGCAGCGCTTCGAGCCTAAGCTCGATGGTAGTGTCTTTGAGCTTCTTGCCATCCTTTGTCCGGTACTCGGTCATTATATGGATCTTGTATTGCTCAATCGTTTTAGCCGAGACTTTTTTCATATCCTCATGACCAAGATATCTTGAAAAATATATAATATTATTGCATCGGCCCTTGATAGTAAAAGGACTCGTCCCTTCTCTTAATAAATTATCTTTATACTCATTCAATAACGGGAGCACTTACTATGCCTTTCTCTCTAGGATGGGTCTTCTCCAGAACCTTCTTAAGCTTCGAGCTCTTGACCTCTATGTAAATCTGCGTTGTATCAAGCGACTTATGGCGAAGAAGCTCTTGGATGCACCTTATATCGGCCCCGTTGTCATATAGATGGGTTCCGCATGTGTGTCGCAAGCTGTGAGCATCTGTCTTGCGTTTGATCTTGGCTATACGGGCATATTTCTGAACGATGTGCGCAGGCATACCCGGATCTAGGGTTTTCCCCGCGTTAGACAAGAAGAGTGTCTCCTCAAGTTCGTTCTTCACAAGCTTAGGTCGGGCGTTAGTGATATACTCTTCCAGATATAACGCAGCAACTTTACCTATCGGTACGGTCTGATCTCCTCCGCCTTTTGGATGGCGAATACGGACGAGCCTATTTGGTAGATCGACATCCTTCACCAAAAGAAGCCTTGATTCGGTATTACGGATACCGCATGAGTAATATAGCTCCATAAGAGCTTTGTCCCTTAAGCCTAATGTGGTCTCCGGATCGGGTGCATTCAAAAGACGTATCATTTCCCTCTCGCTCATTACCTCCCTTACCCTGTGCCTTGGAGGATTCTTTACCCTGATATGGCTCGTAGGATCATAGAGATAATGCTTTTCCCGCACTAGGAATCTGAAGAACATCATGATCCCGATAATCTTGTGGTTCTGCGTGGATAGCGATAACCTTCTGTCTCTGAATTTCACCGATGCAAGGTATATATGAAATTGCGTGACAGTCTCCGGGTTCACTTCTGACAGCTTCTCAATGGATTTCTCCTGAAGGTACTTGAAAAATCCTTTCAGATATACTATATAGGTCTCTATAGTCCGGTCCGAATAGCCGGAAGTCATCATGTAGACCTTATAATCAGCCAGTTCTTTTATACCTATATTTTCCACAAGGCACTCCCGTACAAGGTCACAAGGTCAGGCTTCGATTTTCTATCCATAGTATTTACAGTTGGTTATGAAGTTTCTACCTTGTGACTTTGAATTCACAAGGTTCCACAAGGTCAAGCTTTAGCCTGTATTCCATGGTCTTCCCGTTGGATCCGGCTATAAGCTCAACATATTTTGCCTCTACAAGCTCCTTTAATACGCCTCTTACCTCGTTGTCGGTTATGTGGGAGAAGGCCATAAGGTCTTTTCTAGTGAACGTTGCCCCTTCCTTGGATATCTTATGGGCAGCCGCCTTCTCTCGTATAAACTCCTCTATGCCCCTTAATATCTCCAGCGTTTCGCTGCGGAGCTGGCAATTCATCCTTACGACGGCCTTCATGAGATTATTGGCTATCTCGATATCTAAAGAGTCTACCTCTATATATTCGGCTTCCGTCTCCTGGAACCGCTTTACCTCTTTATGATATTGCCTTAAGAGACATACCGCTTTGATTAAGGATAAGTATCTCGGCTGAAATATCGCGGCGCCCTTTGTTTCGTCAGAGCATTCAATTTCTTTTACATACGGATTTATTATGGTGTAGGGCTTTAATAGCCTCTGGCTATTCCTGTGTTTCCGCTTGATGTTTTCCGCTTTCTTCTCGCGAAGTATCCCACGGAGAGTCTCGTCGTCCCTTTGTTGTAATAATACTTTCTTTGTCTGATCCAACGATTCCTCCATCCTTAATATAAGGAAGTGGCTCGATAGCTTCTTTATTATCTTGGGATCGGAGGCGCTCACCATGATGGATACGGGGCCCTTGACCTTATAGTCATGGCTTCGAAGCTTCCCCGTCTCGGGACTCTTGTGGGTTACGGAATATGAGAGCCCCCTATTTTGAAGACTCGCCAGGATATAGTCGAGCTCCTTCAAGGAGCCCTCATCATCTATCACGAGCATCCTGTTCTTTAAGGATAATTCATCCCTATAGAACAATACTTGAGGTGACAGTTTCGTAAAACGCTCCAAGTCCTGTTCCGGCACCGTATCTAATAAGGCGTCCTTAATGGCATCTTTTTGAGAGGAGACGCCTCCTACTAACATTATGGATAACGGGTGCGTAAGCTTCCTTGATATGAGCGAAAGATAACCTGTCAGAACATTCGTCTCTTCCCCTACTATGCCAAGGTCGGAGAAGTCCTTTAGGATCTCGGAAGTAATATCATCTGAGCGCAGGAACTTCATGGCCTCGTCTTTTTCGTGAGGCAGCATGTCCTGAAACTTCTCTTTCTTTTCTAATATTATCTTTGCCTGTCTATCTTCAAGATCATCCGTGATTCTTAGTAGATCCTGGAACAAAAACCCCTGGTCAAGACGAATGAGTTTCCTTGCCATGGTAACGAAATTCCTACGCTGGCGCTCGGCGTATAAGTCTATCGTGTCCAGGTGCCATAAGCCCTGGTGAGTGGCTTTAAGATTTATGCGTAGGCAATCTAATCTGAAAGGATCAAGTCTTCTTACTCGATAACGCCTATCTTCGAACTCATAGAATATCTCCTCGCCTCTTTCCTCTATAATAGGCTCTGCCATATCTATCTTTGGCTCTTTGACCAAAGATAGGCAATAGTCTCGCTTTAGGCCCTCCACCACAAGCCTAGAGAGTGAGCTCGATTCTATATCTATATAACCTACGGCAATTCCTTGGGACTTGATCTTTTTGGAGAATTTCTGAAGGTTATGGTTAGCGACAAGAAGAGTAACGGACTTAGTTTGATATTTCTCGAATATCTTAAGATGGGCATCGTTTAAGGTATCGCCTATCAAGCCGGCGGTTTCCCTCAAACCGATGGAATATAGCAGTAGTGCATTTAGGATCGAGTCTGTAAGATATATCTCCTTGGAAGCCTTCAATGCCTCGATGTTAAAGAGCGCTTCATTGCCGGGAAGGAATTTTTCCTTGTTGTCTGCAAGACTAACGCCCATTACACTCGCGAAGGTCTTCCCCTCTGATCTTATGGGAACGATAAGCGATTCACTGAGTGTCTCGTTGAGGTTATCATCCAGGATGCCGAGCCTCTTTAGCTTGTTAAAGGTCTCCTGGTCGTCAGGAAGGGCCGCGGCAAGATTTCCGCTAAACCCGAGCTTGAAATTTATACATGTCTCTTGGCTATATAGCCCGATCTTTTTTAAATACGCCTGAATTCTCTGGTCATCGAATAGTCTTGTATGGTAGAAATGAATGATGCGGTCTAAGAGCTCGCGGTCTTCGTATTTCACATTGCCTCCGTTGATATGGGAATAATTTATTCCCATATCAATTATACCATTTACCACGATTAAGTCAAGCAAATAGGGAATAATTTATTCCCGTTGACAGTTTTATTCCCATTATATAAACTTGATGTATGAAAACTACGGTCTTAGGCGAAATGCTAAGAGCTCGCAGAAAAGAGCTTAAACTCACTATTGATGACTTGGCAAAACAGGTCGGTGTAGACAGAACATACATTGGCAAAATCGAGAAACAAGGTATTCTGCCTCTGCCCAGAGTTCTGACTAAGATCATCAAACGTCTTAATGATAATCCTATTAAATACATACGAGTTTATAAAACCCTTAAAGTTAACCGTGCACTGTCAACCGTAAAACAAAAAATACTGCCTGAAAAGTTTTAATTTCCTCTCCCTTCTCTACAAAACTCACTCTCCATAAAATCCATAATATACATGCAACCGATTAGCCCCTTATATCCCCGTGGCTTCATAATAAGAAAGGGAACCTTTTTCGTCTGAAAATGGTTGTATGAATTTGCCTGGCACATCCCATCTACAAAGAACTTAATTTTAACCAGTCTTTTCTCTTTTGCCTTTTCGAACAACACGGGCATTTCGAGCCTGAACAATACCAGTACGCCGTTTACTATGACCGGTTCTTTGATCTTGCGAATCCATTTGGGATTTTGTTTTCCGTATTTGACTTCGACGGCGTATTTCGCGTGGTGGACATCTTCGCAGGATTCGGAATAGTTTATTCTAATCCTTCTTTTGCCTCCAAGAATCTTGGCTACCTGTCTTTCGGCGTCTTTCCAGCCTGTCACCCAATCACCGCGGCCTTTAAGATCTGCTCCACAAACGCGGGGACTTCATTACCGGCTATTTTCCCCGAGCTGGCTAGTACCTTGATAAGCGTTTCCCGAGTAACGGTAACGTCCGTCAGCTTTACTATTCTTAATCCCTGCCTTGCGAGAGCTTTCATTACGCCAGAATTGTCCATGAGTTCTTTTGTGATCCAGCTGTAATCCGGCTCCTTCACCTCTTGCGCCTCTTTAGTCCTTAGATTCTTTTTTGCCACTTGTTACCTCCTTTATGTAGTGTTCGATTTCCTTAGCGGCCTTGTCTATCTGGGTTTGCCATGCCTCTTTAGTAAACGCTGCCCCACACACAAAACAGTGCGAGTGTTCCTTCCGGTACTTCCATGCTACTGGCGACGGATAGAAGTATTTACTTAGGATTTTCTTGAGCACGCTGTCTCCTTACGGCATCTTCTAAAGTGATGGTCACGAGCAATTTCAAGGTTTCGCTCCAGGCCATAGCGAGCGATGAAAGCATTGCGGCCAAGCACTCCTGCCTCTTGATGGTGATAACGACACAATGGGATGCGATTTTCTGGACAACAACAACCCTGTCCGGCATTGTTATTGCCCTTGGACCCCATTCCCCTGGCAAAGATCTCATGATTCTCAGCAGGCTCTCTACAGATTTCGCAGAAGATGTGGGTTCGCTCATAGTAATCCTTATACTCTTGTGCCTTCTTGCCCAGCATTTCGCTTCCTCGGTAGTTTTCTCTTATAGCGGCATGGCCTTAGTGCGCTAAAATCCATCCGCTTCTCCGGATTAGAACAATTAAATTGTAAAGAGCAGTTGGAGCATACAAATTCGATCACTTTCTTACGAGCCTGCTCAAAGTTCACGGCCACTCCTTGACGCTCTTCTCGCGCATGTCGGTAATCATGATCTCAACTGTTCGCACCCGGGATTCATTATTGTATTTTTTGAAGGTCTTTAGCATGACGATAAGATATGAGAGATGGGTTCTATTTTCGTTAGTGATACAACTAACTTCCTGAGAGTATTTTCCGGATAGGCCTCGCATATTACTTCTGACATCTTCTGGCGCCACCTCTTTCTGCCGTTCGGGTAGACCTCTCCATTCTTTCATCCTGAAAGGTTCAGACGGTAATGGCCGATACTTCAAACCGTTAAGGGCATAGTCGTATGTCCAATAGTGACACGCTTCTTCCAATTGCTCTTGGGTAAGACGGCCTTCCATTCGATCCTGGTAAAGTTCTATCAACATCTTTACTTCCTCCGGTTGACGTGACGAATCGGGCAGGTTCATTTCTTCCCCCAGTTTTTCATCTTGCTAGCCAGGCCCTTGTCATTATTGTAGTAGCCCTCGATCTTCGACCTGCGAAAGAGCGTAGTCGGTCTAAGGTATGGCTCCATCGTCTCGTCGCCTAACCACCTCTCGCACTGGTTTTCTATGACCTTAAGAAGCATCTCTTTCGTATAGCCCTCTTTTAGCCTGGCGGTTATCAACAACTGGTTATCCTTGGACTGCCACCGATATTGTTTGCCGGATAAAGTATTAAGGCGTGCCAGCACTTCTTTTACTGTCTCGAGATATTTATTTGTCTCTTTCTGGGTGAGCTCCTGAGCACTCCTGAGCTCTCCGGAGGTCTCAAGAATATCCAGGACGTTCTGACTGCGCTTTCGATTGGACCATTCATCCGAATAGCCATTGGCAAGCCGCGGACAGAATAAGACCTCATCCTTTTCTAAAACGAATAACTCAAGGTTAATGGCGCGCTTTAATGCCTTGTCCACTACCTCGGGCTTTTCGTTCAGAAAGAACGCTATATCAGTAGCGTTGTATTTAGATAACGGAAGACGCCCGTACTTACCCTCTTTACCGATAATCTCAAGGCAGTAAAAGAACATCGCATACCCAACACTGCCAAATTCCCGGCATAACTTCTGAATCTTGATATCGGTGTGAGCGTCTACACGGTGTTTAAACCATTTCATCTCACCCCTCGATTATCGCGATGACGTCACTTTCTTTTATAAATACGGCCTCCGTGTTATTTATTGGAATCGATTGTCCGGACTGCGGCATAGCGACAACCCTAGAGCCGACAACGATCTTCTCGACTTCTTCGCCAACTGCAAGCACCTCGACAACTTCTTCTTCCTTCTGGGCCGTGTCGGGAAGCACTATGCCTGATTTTTGCGTAGCTTTCTCGACCTTGACTAATATCCAATTCTTTACGGGCTTTATCATCGCTCTATTTCCTTTCAGCTTTATTGCGCAGAAACGGAGGGACCTCGTCTACGACATCCGCCGGTTCCTGATCGTCATCGGGAAGATAATCAACAACCTTATTTCCCATGGCGCCGTCCGGCTTAGGCCCTTTACTGACCGTGATCCAGAGTTTCCTGCCTTCGCAAGCCGATAGTATTCTTTTGAACACCTCGCTGCTTGTGTCCATGTCCGGCTGTTCCGCTACCTGTACGCCGCAGGTATTGACGAATGTAGCGAGTCTCCACTGCGCCTTCTCCGTGAGCGGAAAGAAATCCGACAGGGTAGCCCCTATCTCTTCGTTACCTTCGGGGCCGATGATCTCGTACTCGAAGATAACGCAGTCGTTCTTATTGGCCGAGACATAATCCTTCCAGGAATTAACAACTACGTGGTAGGTGTTTGGCTCGACTACTCTATTCCTTGAGTTTTTCCATGACATTTTTGGCATCTCTATTCCTCCTTTAAGCCTGCTTTAGGTTTTTTCTGCACTCGGTGTCCAAGCGGTGAAGTAATTTCTCCCACCGGACCAAGACACGGTGCTTCCAGTTATCACATGGGACATGCCTCTCGACATCGCACGAGCAAGCATTTGAAGCCTCTATCATCCTGTCGGTGGCTTCGTCATACATGCGTCCTATTCGCTTCAATTTGGACACAGTCCACCCGCCCTTTCGTATAATCTTGCTGATGCAAGAACTTGCCAGATCCATGCTCGTATCCTTTCTAAGCAAAGTTATATGCCTCCTTAGGTTTAAGCCACCTGGCCACTTTAAGACGCAGCTCATCGAGTGGATCCTGAAAGCTTGCGCCTTCGTCCATCTCGATTACCTGATTGACACGCCAGAATTTGATCTTTCGTATAGCGCTGGCCATGGTATTAGCCCAGTTGGGAACTTGCATATAATACTGATATGTCTGTTGTTGGGCAGTCGCGGCGCCCTGCCAGATAGCGCCCAAAGTTGCGGTGGTTGTACTTATATCGTTACATGGTATTGCCGAACCCACCTGCCAACCGCTACCTGCGGTCATACTCTCCGTAAGGTGGCGGTAGGCATCAAGCTGTGTGCTTGTCATGCTTAGGGTGGCCATCCTTAGACCTTCTGGGTTATCTTCTTCTCAATGTTGTAGTTCACATTGGGAAGTTTCTCGGTGAGCATGTTATATATTTCTTTCATGTTCACGAGCTCATTGCAGAAGCGGTCTTCCATCTTCTTATGGAAATCTTTAAGGCTCGCCACAAGCTCCTGGCGCTGTTCTTCCTTGAACTTAGCTATATGCTCTGAGAACTCTTTGTTGAGTCTCGCCTTCTCGTTTTCGAGCTCGATCTTCATCTTCTCTTCGTTTAAGCGCTGCATGTGCTTGATCTCTTCGGCCTCTAAGCGCTTTTTGAGTTTTACGTCCTCAAGCTCCTCTTTTGTCGCGCGAAGGGCTTTCAGCGTCTTCTCGTACTCGCCCTGCAACTCCGCTACATCCGTCTTCTTAATGAACAGGCTCATTAACCCCATTGGATTTCTCCTCCTTTTTTGCGTAGTTAAATCCTTTTATCTTCGCGATTATATTGGGTAGGTTCGGCTCTTCGAACTCATCCACCCCTTTAAATTGGCACTTGGCCATGATCTTAGTTGTGCCAACAAACCTAATGAAACGGTCACCGGTCTTCTCATATACCTCCAGGCGACCTACAGCGTCTACCTTGCCGCAGATGTCTATGGTGATTTTTGGGTAGAGCTTTGGATAAGTTTTTGTTATGACACCTCCTTCCGTTCTTTCGATATCAATTGGATATTCCCAAGCATTAAATATGACGTTCATATTCCGCTCGGTTGTAAGATCCCGGAAGAGCGTGAGATACTCTTTCATCTTGGTCGAGGTATCCCCGTGTTCTTTTACCTCCGGGAAATCTTTTCCGCGCCCTTCATAGATAACTCTTAATATCCAGTCCTGCATCTCCGATATGTTATCTATGACCGCGTTCTTGTAGGGGTGGGCTTCGCATCGCAGATACTGATAGAATTTCTCGAGCTGCGCGAGATCCTCTTTGAGGTTAAACACGTGGTGGCCGCTACCAAGCAATGGACCGTAGCCTGCCTCGGTGTTTACGATAATGGTCTCGTCTACCGGAAGGGTGCCGGCAAGATGAGTCTTTCCCCTACCGGGATCCCCGTATATAATCATGGAGATCCCCCTATCTATCGTGGAGCCCATCGGTTTAATGCCTTCGTAAAGCTTGCTTACCTTAGCCATTTATTCTCCTTTCTGTTGGTTCTTCTCTTTCTTTTCTTCTTTCATATAAGGTGCTTATAAGTTCTTGGTCGGGCTTATCCTCCCAGCAGATCTTTTTATAGGGACATTCGGAGTTATAGGAGTAGCAGTTATCGGTATTGCGGAACCAGTCGTTATGACGTATCCTTCTTCGCATCTCCCGGGCAAGCTTCACCATATCAAGCTCATACTCGGATATCTCTTTCGCGGAACGATACGAGTAGAACCTCTCATAATAGAGCTGCTTCTTATCGTCTCGTGAATAGTCGGCATAGATCCTTTTGGCAAAGTCTTCGGTCTTTTCACTTGTGCCCTTACGCAGAAGCGGGCGCTTGATGGTGTCGTAGACAATTCCCTGGATCTTTTTGTCTTCCTGTTTTTCTATACCGTAGATATAGCCGGCTGCCTGGTAAGAGACGCCCGCCCTATTCTGGAAAGCCCTTCTATCTAAAGAGGTAGTCTTTACTTCCCTTACCCACCATTTCCCGTTTCGTTCGACAAGCCCGTCTACCCTGCCTGTTAAACGAACGCCTCTTAAATTCGCGAGGCGAACCTTGAATTTCATCTCGGGGAAACATTTCGTGAACTCCATCTCGTTAAAAGGATAGTTGTGCCACATCCCAAGGACCGTATATTTATCAACGATCATGTTTTCTACTTCTACTGGATCGACAGAGCTCTGCATGGCCTTGTCAAATGTGGTGTGGATAAACTTGTCTATCTCTTCTTTGGAAGAGTTATTGAAGTACATTTCGAAGCAGGGATGGACAATGCTGCCTACAGTAATGGCGCGGGATACCTTCTTAGGGGAAAGCCCCAGGATGACCCTGTAGTAATACCTTTTCCAGCAGTTCCTAGCGTCAGCGCTACTGGTGTAGCTTAGTTCCAGCATTTGCTACCTCTATTCTTTTGGCCTCGTTATACATGTCGAGGACGCCGTCGAAGTAACCGGCTTTGCGGGCCTCGTCCTTCTCCTCTATCTTTACCTTGCGCAACAACTCGTCTCTTTTTTCTTCCAGCGTCATATGGTCCTTTCGGGAAATAAAAAGGACGCTACCCGCGAGGCTTTTTTAGCCCAACGGATAGCGCCCTGTGCATACCACTCGAACGCTACATCTACTCCAAAATTAAAAAGGCCCTTCTACCTTATCCGCCCGATCCTACAGGTCAGCGGACACGGCAAAGAGCCTTGAGCCTTCCTCCTATATAAAAAATGACACGTAGCCCCTGAATAGAGTCATGTGTCAAATATGGTTTCTTGGTCATTCTATATCTCGCTTTCGTGTCGTAAGTATACATGGGCTTTTTCAAAAACCCAAATCTCACGACATAGAATTTTAAAGATTATTCGGTTCTTCCAGGTCTTCGGCCTTATAGTGGATAGATACTTCCATATCGGCAATACCCCCTTTGGATATCACGAACTCAAGTCTGCCGAATTCTATCCCCTCCTTCTTTACTATCCTGGATAAACCGTCAACCATGTCTCTAAGAGCCGCTTTTTTGACAGAAAGATCTTTGCGCATCGCTTCCCCCGAGTTTTCTACAAAAAAGAGGCATCAGCTATTAGCCCGCATACACCATGGGCTATATAGATAATGCCTCCGCTTTCCGGCCAGCCTATCTTATTTTAGATCCCGTTTATCTTTCCATTATAATCTTGGCGTTTATAATGGCTTGAAACATCTACATCCGTTATCCCATCATCCCGGTCTCCAAATCTTAAAACAATTACCGCGAACTTAAGGTTGAACCTGGTCTGCAACATCTTGCCCTTCCTGAAGAAATAGTCTTTAACGTCCTTGTCATCATGTCTTTCTTTCCCTTGTCCGGCCAGGTCGCCGTTTACTTTTTTTACCATTGGACTCCTTAGTGATTAAACACATATACCTTGCCCTCTTTTTCCTCGACCCTAATATCCATGTTAAATTTTTTTCCTAACCTCTTTAATGACCTTTTAGCGCTCATTAGGTTAGGATACCCGAGCTGGTAGAGAGTTTTTTGAATGGTCTGGGTAGAAGATAGCTTCTTTATATCTTCTATTATTAACGACTTCTCCATCCACGGTTGCCTCTCGACAACTTCGAATTTCGCTTTCCCTTCCAGCATTATTATTCATCACTCTTTTTGAATATGTATAATACGCCGTCTTTTTCCGCGACTTTTATCATGGGCATATTATATTTTTTCCCGATAGCGCGCAGAGAGTTTCTGGCGCTCTGTATATTCGCATACCCTAAGTCCGCAAGCGAACTCCTAACGGGTTGTTTATTCGGCAGAGTTTTTAGGAATTCCATCAGGTCGATAACGGTTGTGGAATAAGTCTTCTGCATCTTGAATTCCATCCACGGCTCCATCTCGACAACCTCGAACTTGGTCTTCGGCTTCTTGGACGGTTTAATACTGGCTGCCGGCACATCCATCCCCATAGCTTTATGTATCTTGGCAAGCGTCTCACCCTGTATATGGGTAAAACCTTTTTCGATCTTCGCGACCGTGCCAGTCTTTAACCCGGCCTTGTCAGCGAACTTCCTTAATGAGATTTTATTCTCCTCCCGGTACTTCTTTACTATTTCCGATATGTTCGCGCTCACTTACTGCCCCCTTTCTGTTTTCGCCATTTTCAGGCATTTGCTTTGGAACTCTGTTAAAAATATGTATGACGTCGTCCTTTTTTCTCTTTATACTTATATCCAGCCCCATCTTTTTAGCGTAATTCACGATCTTGGCTCTTAGCGTAATAAAGTCTGCATAGTCTTCTCCTATGCTTATATCCGCAAATGAAGTCTTTATAACTCTATACTCGCCCTGGGTGTGAAGAATCTTCAGGCAATCGAGAATGTTTATTACCCAAGGAGAAGGCGGCTTTCCCTTGGAGTACATCCAGGACTCCATCTCCGCAAGTTCAAAGCGCCCAACCTTCTTCCTTAGTATGATCTCGCTTCCGCAAACATAGTAATGAAGCGAGCCTACCGCCGATTCAGCCACCTTGCACCATCTTTTATAGATGTTGCTTTTGGCCTCGAGATTGCCGAGCGTTATAAAAAGAGGGCAATATGACGTATCCCATCTGCCACGGAAGCTGCATATGCCGCAATTGGATAGCCCTATACCGCCAGCGCAGTTACGCCAGTTGCATTTCCAGGCCCGCGAGTCTTCTGGCGCGACCTTATAGTCTATCCGCTTATAGGGAATCGGCGTCATTTCTTTAAGATCTCCAACAAGAGTTTCTTTAGATCCGCTACGGAAAATGGTTTATCTATATAAAAATCAGCTCCCAGCTCTTTTGCTATACGCTCATCCTCTTTTGAGCCGGAACCCGTGATAATGATTACCACGCTGGATCGGTCCATAGCCTTTATCTTCTTTAAGACTTCCAGACCGTATATGTCCCCCAAATATAGATCGAGCATAACGATCTCGTGTCGTTCAACGCTAAACGCATCCAAGCCGCCCTGGCCTGTCAATGCATATGTCACCTTGTAGCCCCTCGCATCGAAGAAATCTTTCAGCATCTCGCATATATCCACCTCGTCATCTATTATCAATATCTTTGTTATATCCTTCACTGTATGCCCCACGCTTCCGGCATCTGCCACACATGAAAACAGTTCCTGTGGATATTCACGTAATCTTCTTTCTTAGGCATAACCATCATGCAGTCTACATCGCCAAAGAAATGCTCCTTTACCTCAAGTATCTCTTCCCATGACGGATAACGGTCTTCTCTTGATATAGAAACGTGCTTTAATGCTCCCCACTTCGGAGTATTGTCTATAGTCTTTATGACACCTATACCGCACTTCGTGACAAACGCTTCCGCATCATGCGAATCAGTAGGTACGGGCATCCCCAGCCTTACTTTATTAAATTTCATCATCAAGCATTGCCCTTATGGCTGTCCAATTTATTCTTTTCATTTCCTTTAATAGGGCCACGATCTTAGCATGGCACCGGTTTGCCTCTTTTAATGTGCTATACCTTTTACAATATATGCTAGTCATATCATGGGGTGGGAAGACCATGGTCTCGAAGATAAGTATCCTTCCTCCAAAACCATGATCCAGGCCAAGCCATACCGTCGATACTCTGAATCCGTATTTGACGGTATCTAACCCCACCCGTCTGTAATTTAGGTCTTCGAGAAGACGAGCCCACTCCATAAGTGGTATAAGCTTACCGTATTTATCCCAGTGGCCAACATGCCATACAGGGAAAGGTTTCTTTTCTATAAACTTCTTTACTCTATTCATGCGTCTACCCTGCTTCGCAGATAACTCTTTACGAAATGCCGCGCCGTCTCTTTCGCGTCTTCCGGCGTAACGCCAAAATGGACTCCTTCAGGATGATCTCTGATAACTTTTTTTAGACATTCCACACAGATGGGCTTTTTTTCGAGGTTATGGACCATTATCCATATTTTTCTATAACAACTACCGCAGGAAACAAGGAAGGATTTTTTGAGGATCTCGGGAGGCGGAGTGAAATGTGTCGCATCCGCGCCTATTACGTATTCTTTATTATCCATTGGCACCTCTAGTAAATATTTGTCAAGGCCCTCGTGGCAAAAAAATAGCCCTTCATCACCTTGTTTGATAGGGTGATAAGGGTAAAACACCACTGTCATCTCGTTTATATGCTCGTATCATATTTTAGGAAATCGCAGACCGCCTCTATTACACGTTTTCGTAGCTCTTTTTTCATATGCAGCGTCATCCAAAATGCCCTGTTAATCCTGGAAGACGACGCATACGGCTTATTGCATTTTCTCCTAACCTCTTTAAACGTCTCATTAATAATGATCGCCATGTCGCTGTTAACCCGGTAATGTATGCTTTCAGACTGTTTCGCCAAGCTTTCCTCCTTTTCCTAGTATAAATCCTACTATCTCTAAGTAAAGCAATACCTTGTGAGTTTTTTGTAACCTTCACGTGTTACAATCACCCCACGTTATGCACACGCTTGTGCCACAAACGTGGGCCCTGACAAATATCGAAATAGCTAATTATACGGGAAAAATAGCGACGGGGGTTTAAGGAAAGAAAATGGCAAGGCCTTTTTGAGTAGCTATTACATCAATAACCTCATCTTCCAAATCTTCAAAAGAAAAAACGGCTCTTTCCCTGTTACATTGGAAATCGTATTCGTTCCCCCTGTTATTACCATAGGAGGATTGTCTTTTAGAGACCGCGCATATCCTTCCTTCCAACCCTTATTGTATCCCCCATTGTAGATATGTTTATATATCATAATGGGGCCTCCTATAAGAACCACGGCTATGATAGCCACGCTTATAAAACGCCATAGGGAATGCGTGATCCAATTCACTATCGGCAATAACCAAATTGGCATAATCCTCCTTACTTATTCTTTTTAAATAGCTTGTCGAGACTCGCCTGTATCAACGGATGAAACACATACGTCAATAGCGAGGATATCGCTGCTACTAAGAACAGTCCTATTAAATAACGCATCTTTGCACCTCCTTCCTATATATAGGGGGTCTCATGAGATCTCCTGAGACAGGTCTTCCACTCTTTCCAGAATGGTATCCGCATGAAACTGCCCTATTGTATGCTTCAGCTTATCGTTCATATGCTCACGCGACACATAATTACCATGGTCGAAGGCCCCTATTATCTCGTGGCCAGCGCCTATGACAACCTTATATGGCGTTCCCTTTATCCGGCATATATGTATTTCCATCTTCTTAATCCCCTTCCGATACGCCTGCGCTTACAGCCCTTCTTGCGACACCCATTTGCGGATTCAACCAGTTTATATATCCGGAAGGACTCTTGTAATACTTCCTTGCTATGTTTTGGGATTCAGGAGACTTCGGATTAAGGCCCTCGAACGATCTCTTTAGTTTTTCCTGTTCCCAGCGCTTCTTCTGTTCAGCCTCTTGAACTTTAACAAGAAGTCCTGATTTACCAGGTGAAACCCTTCCTCCTGCTACCATAGGCAAGAGATACTCGCCTGGTGTCTTAAACCTACCTTGCTTAAATTCTATAGGCAGGGCAGAAGCTGAAAGCGAATGACCCATTCTATTCATGATATTATCGACATTGCTTGCCCCGGGCCAACTTATCTGCTCGTTTGCTATAGGGTCGTAATTCATCACCTGCTGCATCGTCTCTTTAATAACAGGATCAAGTTTATTGACGAACCATTTATAGGTACTCGTCTCATGATGTATACCTAAAGCCTTCCCCACAAACTCCGGCATAAGCTTAATAAGCTGTTCGAACTGCCGGCCTAGCGGCATATTGTAATAGAGCTTATCGCCGCTACCCGCCTTCCAGGGAAGCTCTATATCCGTCCTGTGTCCTTCGTCGTTCTCGAACGAAAAGTGGCCTGAGAGCGCAAGATTCACAAGGTTGCTCGCAAGCATCATACCGACAACTTGCTTGACTACGATTTCCTGATAAGTCTTCGCGACCTCATCTCTCATTTTAGGATTTATCACCTCATGCCTAAGCATACGAGGGCTGAACTTTTCGACTATAGGCAAAGCTCCTGTAATAAGCCGAAGCTGGGCCGTAGTATAACTTTTGGCGAAGAGTAACATTCCCATAAGAGCCCCGGTATCTCGTGACCATATTCTTTGGGGAAGATTACCCATTAAATCATTAGTGATTATGGAAGAGAGCTTGTCGGAGGTCTTCTGGTCGTATCCTTTTTTCTCGAACCTATTCGACATCTCAAGCCACACAGCATCCCCCATGAGATCCACGAAACTCCACACCCAGTTGTTGGTCCCGGCGTGTTCCATAGCAATCCACTTACCCATCTCTTTTAAGTGGTTCTTGGCATCTTTATCCCTAAAGTATTTATTCGCCTCCTCAGTCACATAATCCATGGCCTGATAGTTTAGTTCCCTGTCTCTGGTCCTGCCGCTCAACATCATGCGCTGTATAACTTCCGGCGAGGCTACTTGTTCAAGAGGATTCTTTTCTGATGTAAATAGCTTTGGTAGGGCTTTAGAGAATATTCCCCACCATCTCGGGAATCCCGCAACGACTATAGTCGGCAAAGCGTTATCTAGAGTCTGCGCGAATGGCTGCCACAAGAGGAACTGCTTTTCGATACCCTGGACTTTTTTAACATTCTGATACCACTTGGCTTTGGAAAGTCCGCTTGATTTATACAGATACATCATCTCTTTGGCGAGGGCCGGATTCATGAATGTCTCTTGTTCGGCGCCGGATGGCTGAACGAAGTTCCATTGGCGCATTACCTTGCCAACTTCGACATAGTTATATCGAGACCTGAGTTCTTCTGCGGATACTCCGTCTCTCCCCGGTATCACCATCAAGCCTATGCCGCCTCGAACAGGGTCTTTTATCTTCCTCATATCCTGGGCAAAGCTGTCGTAGGCAAGCCTCTTGTATCCATCCGAGATACGCCTTGCCACAAGATTCGAATAATCGTACTCAGGTACAAGGTTATATTTGGCGAGTTCCTGCTCGAACTCCTCTATAGTCTTGAACTCTTTTCTCTTTTCGAACCAGTCTCTCGCGCTGTCAGTAGAGCCAAAACCCTTAGACCACTTCATGGCGAGTTCCTCTTCGGTTGGAGTGCCGTGAAATGGGAAGTATCCGTTTACTCTTTTTTCATGCCATACGTTTAGATCTGCGTCGTTATTTACAAGATGCTTCCAATGGGTCTGGTCTATTAAGCCTTTCCAATAAAGCATTTCTTTAAAGACGTCCGGATAAAGCACTGCGAAATTATGGACAAAATCCGCGTCTTCTTTAGATATGCCCCTGGCAAGGCTCCACCGAAAGTAATTGAAATCGGGATCAAGCGGACTCTTCTCCGGGTCTGCCACAACAAGGCTGGACGTTTTAATCCAAAGCCGGGATTCTCTAATCGTGGCCTTTATGCTATCCATGAACTGATGAATGGAGTTGCGGATCTTCGATTCTTCCGCTTGGGCGGACTGTTGAGCTGCCGTTAGGTCTATTGATTTCCACTGGACAAGATTGTCAAGATAAGCAAATGGACGAGACAGAACATCTATTATTTTTTCTCTAAATGTCCTGGTAGCCGGTTTAGGATCGTTTTGCATCTCCTGGCGCGCTGTTTTTTGGAGCTGTTCTTTATTCATCTGGTAAATCGCGTCTTCCACTCCGGGTATAATTGGCTGTTTTAGTTTCCCGATGCCGGTATCTATCAACTCGGCCAAATTGTGTCTTGTAACCCAGCCTTCTGAGCCGTCCTTAATGTGATACTCCATAACGCCGTCTTTACCCGCTCTAACGTCTAAAATAGTTACGTCGCCTGAAAACGCTTTCGCTTTACCTATAACATCCGGTATGGACACGCTCTCGCTAAGAGTAAAGGTCTTACCTCTTAACTGCTCGGGCGTAACACCGCCATAATATGTTGGGCCAAACGCTCTTTTCTTTTTCTCGAAAGCTTCCGAAAGATTATCCATGAAAGCCTGCCAACCCTCCGGAGGCTCGTCCTTTAAATCCCCTTCCAAAATTTGATCAATCATCTTCTGTTGTTCAGGATCAAGCTTAATTTTGTTCTTCGCAAGCAGTTGATTCAGGCCGTCCCTTGCCTCATCGACATCGCCCTGCCTCATTATCTCGTTCTGTTTCTCTATGTCACCCGCTGCCTTTATGCCTTCATCGAGGAGATTTACGCCTTCCTCTTGTTGAATTTTCTTATTTTCCTCTGTAGTGATTTCCTGTAAGCCCTCTTCTGCCATCCTCTGGGATCGCATGGCGCGGAGCCTCTCCTCTTTCTGTTCGGCCAAAAGCTGCGGTATGGTTTTTTCTCTTATCCCTGGTTTCTTCTGCCTTTCTCCTAAACCTCTTATGGGAGGGGTAAAGCCCTCTGCATCTCTATCAAACTCTCTTACCTGCTCGCCTCTCTTATTGAATATATAGGCTGCGCTTACCGGGATTCTGCGGCCATCTTTCAGCAAAAGTTCCCATTTTCCTTGTTTGCCCTCTGCTATCTTTCCCTCGAGATTAAGTTCTTTTAGCGCCTCATTTAATCTCGCGTTACTGGCGATCCTCGGAGGAAGGGCCTTGTTGTTTTCAATAGCGTCTTTAAGATCGCTGACGAGATCCTTAAAAGCTTCGTCTTTTACTGGTTTCTTTGGCGCTACGGGTTCGACTGCTCTGCTTAATACCTCTTTAGCTACATCGTTAAAACGCTCTTTCCCTTCCGCGACGGCATTGACGCGCTCTCTTAACCATCCTCCATTCTTAGTTATAAATGGCGCTCTTGTCGTTTCCGGCAGCATTCCTAGTATATCGTTCTGATATTCGTCGGCGGTTTTTCCTGACACAGGCAATTTGGCCTCTGGAGTCGCCTCGCTCACACCTACTGTAGAAGCGCCTGTAGTGGTAGCTGTAGGCTGGAAGAACTCTTTTAATTTGCGTATTTCATCCTGCAAGGACTGGGCTTCAACATGTTTTTTGCTCTCAGCGATTCCGTTTATCTCTCTTTCAAGTTCCCTGCTTGGACCCGTAGCCTTAAGCGTCACGTTTAAATTCTGAGGAAGATCGCGCCCTGTTCTAAATGGCTCAAACTTACCATTCTTCCAAAATTCTAATTTCTCTCCTCTTTCGCCGAAAATCCTGGGGTTATCCCGTACAACACGGGCAAGCTCATCTATAGATAGATTCCGATCCATCCAGTGGTACTTCGCGTTATCGATGGCATCACCCTTACCCTCGCTAACTATAGTGAGCATCTTACCTAAGAACGCTCTCTTTTCGGCAGCGTCCTTTAGGTTCGTGTAGATATTTTTCAAAGAAGCATCAAAGTTGTTCGGGTTAAAATCCACATATTTACGCAAAAGTTCCGTAGTCTTTTCGGCAGGTGCCTGATACATCTCCGTTCCGGGAGTCATTTCTTTGGAGGCAAGGATCTTATTTATATCATCCGACACGCCTGCTCTCTGGGCCCTGCGGACTGGTATCCCTATTGTGTCTTCTATAAATGACTTCTGAGCCTCGTCGAAATCAGCTGAAAATCTTGGCTTCTTCACTTCTTCGACGTTAGCCTCCCTTAAGAGTTTCGCACGCTTAGAAATACTATCTTCAATAAGAGTCTGCTGTTGCTGGTCTTGACGTGCGGATAATGGAGAATACTTATCCTGCCAATCGGCATAACGAGAAAGCTCCGGGTTAAAAGCTGCGTCTACCTTTCCACCTGAAAAATACCTTCTTAGATTCTCTGTTTGGCCCAGATCCTTAAACCCACCCGTAAGAGCGCTTCCCGCAGGAAACGACATGCCTCCTGCCAAAGCATTTATGATCCTCTCCTGCATATCGTTCGCTGGCTCAGTAAGACCAAGCCCAGCGCCAAGGGTGCCTTCTGATATTGCTTTCTTCACCCACTCAGCATGTTTCGGCGAAACGTTTTGAAGGGCTGTTTTTAAACCCGGTATGGATTCGACAAGTTTATTTATCCCTATTCCGGCTGCTCCAAGAGTCGCAAATGTAAGAGCTGTCTGGCCGGCATTTCCAATACGGGACGAGAAGTCCTCTAATGTCCCGGGGGACTTTTCAGGTGATTCCATAGATCCGTAGATGGCGCCCACAGCAGCGGTCTGAGCAAGCGGGTTCTCAAGCTTGGTAAGCCAGGCAAGGTTTCTTAGTTTTGAAAGTCCTGTTAGAGCTTTGACGCCCCGCCCAATTAGACCTGCCGGAACAGCGATGCCGGCAAGAGTTCCCGTGCCCCGGGCGAACTTCTGGGCAAGAGTAGTAGGCTCGCCCGAAACCTCCGGCTTTACATGCAGAAATTCTGATACGTTTCGACCGGCTTCTTTATTGACTAACCCCACCGCGCTGCCAGCCAATGTAAGAGGCGAAGTAAGCGTAGATAGGAAACCGGAATAAAACTGTTCCATGGCAGGGTTCGGCAATACACCTTTAGGCCCGAAAGGATTTCCTTCTAAGAATTTATCTGATGACTTTGTGGCGGTGGCAGGCGCAAGCCCGGAAAAATCGAAAGAGCTGGGCGCTTCAGATGTTTTTGTCAGTCCTGAAAAATCATATTCCATCTACTCACCTTAGAAATTTGGATTCTTAAGCAAAAATGTGGACACATCTTCATCCGATCCCGCATAGCCCTTACTTTGCAATAAAGTTCTCGCTTTTTTAATCCGGTCTGTATTCGCGGTATTAGCCCCTTTATTCTTAGCGGTAAATAACGCTTTCAGTTTGTCAATAAGCCCTGTCTGCGGTGCGGCCTTGGGCGTAAACATGTAATTCATTGTCGGGCCGCCGGAGTTAACATCAAGCTGCGAAGGGATTAAGTCATAACCTGCTGTAGAGCCTGTCGCGTTATCCATCAGCCCTCCCATCTTGCCCAGCCAGTTAGCCTTCTGCATGGAGAGCATGGCGTCATAATAGTTCTTAAGCATCTCCGATGATTTACCTGTCTGCGCGGCTCTCTCCTCGCCCGTAATAGTCCTTAAGCCAGGGTATGAATTGGTCGTATTCTCGCTGGGCCCAAGCCATCCTGCGTTGATAAGCGCGGGAAGCATCGCGAGATTGAGCTGATCTGCTTTACCCTGTTTGTATTTTGATAGGTCTACCCAGCTTTGGATCATGGGAGTAATATTTCGTGACCAGTCTTGATATCCGCTCCCAGATCCAGGTATATACTCAATATTATTTGCCATATCTTTTCCTTTACTGATTTCCGTACCACCAGTTCGCCAGTTGCGAGGCTCCCTGGTTAGCCCACTTCCATGGTGCCGTCATTGTCTGCCCCATGCCGCTCATCCAATCACCTGCGAATTGCGCGGGGCTTTGCGAATAGGTAGGTGTCGATAAATTCATCATGGCAGTAGCCCTTGGAGAGACGTTACCTACGCTACCCGTGCCATAATTATTGATCGAGCTCATCCCCCAATTATTTAAAGGATTTGTCGTCGTAAGGGGAGAGTTCCAGGTATAATCGGATGGATTCATGAAACTTCTCATAAGATCCTGCGTTTGATTTACGTTCATGCCTGATGTGGTCGTCGCGTTTGTAGGCATCGCTGACATAAGCCATGGAACGGAGCTACCCATACTTCCTAGCATGTTGGAAACTGAATCCCAGGCGTTTTGCTCGTAAGGCTGCTGATACATGCCTACAGGAGTTCCCCAGGATCTCTCGTCCTGGCTTAACTGCATGGATAATTGAGGAAATTGATACGCCCCTGTTTCTTGAGCCTGATATCCGAGTTGCGATATATAATCGTCTATGGCTTTCTCTTGTTGAGAATATTTCTGAAGCTGAGAGCCATATGTCTTAGACGATGCCGCACCTCTTCCAAGACCTCTTGCCGCGTCATAAGCGGCAGTCTGGTTAAGGATACCCGGTTGAAACTGATCGCCGTAATATGCCTGGTTTAATCCCTGTTGCTGCTGTTTCTTGAGTAGTGGCGATATCCCTTCATACCAGGCCGGAAACTTTCCCTCCATTATGCGCTGTAGGTTCTGGGTAATAAAATCGCTCGTTAGCCTCATCCTCGGCTCACTGTAAGACGGCTGCTTGGGATAGATGATATCGTAGCCTCCGCCTTTCCTATTCTGATTGGCGAGCATTCCAGCACCGGCAGCGGCGCCTCCCGTTAAAGCCGTAATACCGAGCGCAAGAGCAAGGTCATCCACGCCGAACACATAGCGCTTGCGGTCTATTGGTTTAGGGCTTGGTACTGCCCAAAGTCGTCTCTCCATTCCTCTCCTTTAACTGTCCATATATCCGGTATATAAACCGTCCTTATAATGCAGCGTCCTTGTCCCGCCTCCCGGCTTGGCACAAGCAACGTTTTCCGTTTTTCCTTTGGTTCCATCTAGAGATATATATCTTCCGCTCTCGAGCTTCTGAAGGATATTATTCAGAACGGGCAGATCTTTTGCATCAAAGCCGGTGACTTTATCCACTTACGCTTATATCTCCTTTTAGCTCGATAAGCTGCTTCTCCAGGTCTTTCTTTTTCTGCGCCTCCTGGCCTCTACTTGCCTGTAAAGCCTGTATCCTCTGGTCGTAGTCATCAAGCATAGTGTTGATACGCGCTATCTGATCCTTTATAACTTCCACCCTATCCGATATTAGTTTCTTACTGCTATCGCTTACTCCCATAAAGCCTCCCTCTATATAATCGGCTCGCTCGTCATAACAACGCCGAGCTGTTTAATCTTAAAATCGTAAATGTCATTCTTGTACCATTGGAATCGAATAGCCCTGCCAAAGGCCGTATCCGGGAAGAACGACTCCCAGCGATGGGGATATGCACTCAAATCAATGCCGGCGAACGCATACGACGTTCCGTCGCCGTCATCGATGTCGTAACTTAAATCAAGATATCCTGCCGGCCCGATCCCGGCCTTCTCATGAATAGACACTATTTTTCGAAAGAGCTTATCCTGCAAAGGAAGATCGAAGTTGCGATAGCCGGTCCTGTAAATCATTTCGACGGTTGTTTCAGCGTTAGTCTGGACCTTATAGTAATCGAATTTAACGACGTAGCTATTTGCATAATATATATACGGGAACTCTGCATAGTCGGGCGCGTCAGTTGAAGTCATTTCCACTTTAAATTGAAAATATTTCAAATCGTTTGGATCCGTAGATCCACCCGTAGATACTATGGGAGAACCTGCCGGATTTGTTAAGGCCAAGCTCCAGGATGCTGCCTGACAAAGAACGTCGGTGGAAGCGTTCCTGGTATAGACACCCACGTCTCCATGAGCACCTAAATACTCATTCCAGTACATATTGCCTAGCTGATCCGCGGTAATATGCAATACCGGAGAAGTCCAAGTCGCTATCGGTAAGCCTATCCGAATATTATCGATGTAAACCACATTGCCGGAATCCGTATTGGTTAGCTTTATGGCGAATTTTATGATAGCGTTTTTGTTCGCGTCTGGTACGCCTGAGAAATCAAGCGCTACTGTCTCCCAGGTATTGGATGATGCAATAGGAACGTTGACGAGATTATCTGTTCCGGCACTTTCCCCCATACCGAATTGGAAGTTAGCGCCGGTTCTTAGCGAGTAGACATCTATTAATATCTTATCGTGGGTAGAAGCAGACAAGTCCATCGCTGAAACAGTCTTGGCAAAATACTGATTAAGTGTATCAGCGCCAGGCGGACATACTATCTTAAGTGAGTAAGCGCCATGGTTATATACGTTATCTTCCGAAAAACACTCCAAAAGATTCACATAGTCCGATGTGTCGGTAGACGCAGGTACCGTGCCGGTGCTATTCAAATAGTCGCATATAGGCAAAGTGTATGCCTGAACCTGAGAGATGGCTCCTATCACTCGAACGTCATGATCTGCCGAAGCATAAGAAGAGATATTGGCCCTTATAGCGGTTGTACCGGTCCATGCTCCGGTACCAGTGCCGGATAATGACACACCGTGTCCGCTTCCCCCGCCGCCGTCACTTGCGCTGTAGATAGTGCTCCACGTTCCGTTTTGTTGTAACTCTACTGACGCGCTGCCGCCTGAGTTTGGAGCAGAGCTGTAGCCGTCGGTATATCCGTAAGCGTATAGGCTGTAGACTATCTTCGCTATAGATGAGGAGCTGAAACTAGTCTGCGTAGTCCTGGAATCACTTAAATTCCCTCCGCCCTGATAACGGTCATAGCTTGCGCCAGGTACAGACCCCACGAGTTGTTCGAGAGTGCCGGAATTGTTGATTGTATTTGCCCTGAAATGTGCGAGTCCATTCAATGCCCCTGCCGCTCCTATCGTTATGATATACGCGTATATATCAGTGACACCTGTCCCCGAAATAGTAATGCTCCCGTTTATAGTAATCGTTCCCAAGCACTTGATCATGGCATCGCCTGGGACAGTAAGGATCTTGCCGGAATCTATTGTTAACGAGGTATAGTTGTATACGCCTGATGTAAGCGTCTCGTCGCTACTTACAATCTTAGCGCCATCCACTCCTGTGCCAAGATCGGGAGGGACCTTCTTCGAGGCGGTAGTTTGAGATGTGCTCCAAGCAGCTCTTGAGTCGTCGTTCGTAGAATATTCCATGCCATCGATTGTCTCCCTGGTAAGAATAGGACTTGTCTCAGAACCGATGACACTCGCGTCCCCATACGTACCTGTATCGAAGTCGGTCTTAGAGCGATAGTTAACCACATCAGGTCGTCTATCATATTTATAGACATATCCCGTAAGACTATCACCTGCGAAGAGCTGCCCTTCGTCCGTTCCGCCCATAGCGGATGCGAAACAGCTTATATTCACATAGCCGCCCGATCTGGGCCCACCCTTATCTATGCTCATCTGCTTATTTACCATGTCATAGATAAGGACTCTATCGTGATACTGATGGCCAAGGTTCGCGTCCGTATAGGCCGCTATATACATTCCCTGATGGTATATGGCCGCGGTGAGAGGAAGCCGTGCCGCGAGTATATTATTCCTTATCGAAAACTCGGTTATATAAGGCATGGAAAAATTACCGTTATAAATATAGAAGTAATCCCACCCCTCATAAACGATTCCGTACGGAGTAGTAACGATAGAATACGGCGAGGGACACCCTTGAGTAGAAACAATGTTCCCTAAAGTCCATGTATCAGGAGTGCCTGATACATAGTATGGACGGATGGAATTTTGTTTAAAGATGTGCGTCACGCCAAGATAGTTCGCTATCCCCGTTATCTCATCATTATCGCCTCCGCCTATGATGTCATAGGCGTCCGTTGCCTCTACAGTCGATAGATCTGTCGAAGCGGTAGGAATGTAATGAGGCAGATATTGCTCGGAATAATATATGGTATTAGGCCAGTTCGGATCGCATGTGACAAATAGTCTCTCCTGTTCCAGGTGCAGGAGCGCTCCCTTCGGCATATCATTATTCACGGCTGCCATAGTAGCGCCCAATGATCCATCGGCTATGTTGTCGGTATATGTCATAGTGGAATTATCGGATATGGTTGCAAGAAGCTTAAGAGTGGCGCCTCCGGCAGCGGTTCGGTAGATCTTTCTAGCCGTTGTGCCGGTAGGCCCTAAAGGTATATGGGAAAGGCTGACCTTTGTATGAGAGGCATTCGTGGTAACAGTGTTGCTTAAAGCCCCATTTATAACTTCATATCCTGATACAATAAATGTAACGGCGTAGTAATGCGCCCCGGCTGTTACGGATCCGCCTGAATCAGTTACTAACGCAGTCTTGCATGAGCCAAGCTCCCAGGCTACAACGCCATCAGTTTGAATAATATTATCCTGGCCTGTGGAAACTATACAGAGGTCTTCATAGGTAACCGCCGAGAAGCGATACCCGCTCGAAGATGAAAATGTATGGATCGTTGAGAACGTGCCATTTGAATCGTTTCCTACGCGAAGATTATTGCCGTTTATTTGAATAAGATATTGGCTGCCTGTAGTTGTGTAATATCTGTATATAGACTGAATGGGATCGGAATCCGCGGACGCATTATAATAGGCTATCGTACTTCGCTTAGTAACGCTACCCACCTCAACATTAAAACGGCAATTCTGCGCTATATCTCCCCTGTTGGTAAGGGACAAGTCTTTCGTAGCGGTATCCTGACCCTCAAAGTTTTTTATGAAAAATACGTCTTCCGGTTTTCGTAATCCCTGATAGCTGCCCATTAGACATTCCTATAATTTTGCATCACTATCTCTTCGTCTTCTTTGTTGGTTTTCTCGATCAAGTAAGCTTTGATCTTATCGAAGTATTTTGACCAGTGGTCGTTGGCGAGATCCCCATATCCCCTCGATTCGAAACCCGTGGCCACAACCCAATCTATTACCGCTGGATGCAGCAGTCCCGCGAGATCGAGATCCGGAATACTCGAATCACTCGACATCACAGTCGGCTTAGAACAATAATCGACTCTTGCGTAATTCGTCCCGGCGCATACAGCGTATGGTTTCGGGTAAAACTCGAACATATCTTCGTCCATATCTTCTATGTATAAGAAGGGCTGGGAAGCCGACGTGTTGGGCCAGTCCGGATATTGGACATTAAGGGATTCTTCGGAAATATAATCGACCTTATGCCATTTGGCATCTATTGAATCGTAAATCCAAACTTTCCCTAGTATACGCAAGCAGTTGGGGAGTATCGCGGATACGGCATAGCGCGCGGTGTTTGCCAAAGTCGTAAACATTCCTTGAGTCTTCTTAAGCTTCGCCCTCCAGACGATGTCCTTCTGGGCATCTTCCATCCAGCCGTTGATCTCGGCGTCCGTCCAGAAGACCCCTGTCGTCTCGCCAAGTTTCTTACGAGATCTCTGCCTTATATCCGCTCTAGTCATAGTTATAGGTCCCACAAAATGGACAGCCTAATACCGACGAAGTGTCCGCTCCGTTATAAATGGTTACTCCTTCCCGCACAAAACTTGTCGCCGCAGCACGGGTGTTGCCCTCCCCTACGCCCTTCACATGCCTTTTCTTATTCATTGGAAACCCACACTTCTTACACCTGATATATGAGTTTTCAGGATAGCTTCCATCGTTACGGTTCCTGCCATGTGTCGTAACATCACAATCGATGGCCTGACCATATTTATCCGGGTGAAGGTTCATGTTCTCACCTCAAAAGGCCGGCTATCCATTTGATTACTTCAGGAGCAGCATTACCGACCAAAGCGCCGATCACTCCTGATGCCAGACCTATCTTCCAGATGCCTGACCGCAGAACTTTAACTTCCTGCTCCAGAATAACCAACCTGTCGCGCCATCCGCCTGGCCCCTCTCCTTCGGTAACGTGATTACAGACTTTGTCCTTTATATACTTAATATCTGTTTTTATTACTGCTATATCCGCTACAAAGGTTATGTGGTAATCACAAACTTCACTTGCCATCTTCTTTTTCCTTCTTAGGCTCCTGTGGCTCTTGCGCCTTGGCAAGCTCCTGCGCTATCTTTGCCTTTACCTCACCTATCTTCCCGTTGCTAGGGATCATTAAAGTCCCTAATATCTCCGCCTGAACCATCAGACGGCCAAGTTCCGCATATAACTTTTCCAACATGCAACACCCCTCCCTTCGTTTCTTATATCGAACTTACGGCTAATTTATATGTCGTTCCATTTAGCCTAACCCTGATCTCGTCCAAATCGGTCCTATGCCATATATCTCCATCAGTTAGAGAGCCAGGATCTGACGTCGAGCCACTAAGAGAAAGCGTCATGTCTATCTTAAAACCGAGAATGTTTGAATCCTGGCCCGAAAGATGGAAGTAGTCGTCGCCATCATCTACCGCAAACTTGACGTATTTAACTGCGCTTGCGGCGGTGATATAATTATATATTTTTATATTGGGACTTTTACCGCTACCTATCTGATCGAAGAAAAGGGCACTATCGCTGCCGGTCAGTCCTCCTGGGAGGATTTCAAGTCCACCGAAATTCTGCATCAATACTTCAGCGCCTGCCGACTGCCAATAATCAGATCGTATGGTGCTGATGTAGCCGTATGACACGTTATATATAGTCTTATTGTTGAAATATACGTTGCTATATATATTGACAGCGCCAGATGTCCCGCTACCGGTCGCAGTTCCGGCGGTCAGATTGATGTTACCGCCATTTTTGTTAGTTCCTACACCGTTTGCAGCGGTTATTACGATATCTCCACCATTCGCAGTTGTTCCCGCTTCTGTTTGTATAACAACTCGGCCCGAATGCGAATAGTCCATGCCGTTATAATTGCCGCGCCGACCGGATAAAGTAAGATCCCCTGCACTGGTCATAGTCGGAGGATAGCCAGGTTGTATAGTCAACGCTCCTCCTGTCACGGCTTGATTGTGTTTTACAGTAAGCAGTACCGATCCGATGTTGGCGAAGATGCTCAAGCCCGTATAACCGGACCAGCTCGGTTGTGTGACAGGCCCTAATAGCAATAACTCGTGGGAAGTATTAAGATAGATCTGTGCGGTTTTATCCGCCTGGTTAATCAGACTTATCATTGGGCTATCACCCGAATTCTTATCGAGCGATATATCGCCTGAGAAAACAAAAGGATTGCCCATCAAAATAGAGTTTGTCCCGTCAGTCAGGCGGTCGGTAAGATAAAGCTTTCTCCATCTGACAGCATGGGTAGCGTCCCTATAATATCCGAGATCAAATGACGCATCATTCTCAGGCACAACCGCTGGTCCTACCCCGCCGCCTCCCGCAGGATCAAGGATTATATTACTCGTCGAGTGAAACCTTATCCCGCGCTCCGCTCCAGTAGTTCCAGCGAAGTTGAAATTAGTCTCATTCATGGTCAACATGTAAGTATCGGCGCCGAAACTCCCGTTATTAAGCGAGAAGAAGAACGATCCGGCGCGTAAGTACATGTTCATTGAGCTATCAGCCAGCTGAATCAGATTATAATAGTAAGCTCCGCCGGCATATGTTGAGTGGATAGTCCCAGTGGTGTCGATAATAAGTTCTGTAGTCTTTAATGGGAACTGTACATCGAAGGCGAGAATCCCAGAGTTACTCCTTGTAACCTGGTAGGTATGGTTTGTATATCCATCATACGCGTAACTCACATACCATGTCGCGCCTTCGCCTCCCCAATCCCTGACGTAATGATTTAAGCTAGGCGGATAGTATTGATCCGTCGTCCCTAGATTCACGTTGCCTTGCGAAGCTTCAAAGGTAACATACCTTCCCCCAATATCGAGATTGTCAGCCCCTTGTAGTCCAAGCACCAAGTGATAGCCGTTTTGTCCGAACGAGAAATATCTGCTTCCAGGCGAACCTCGCGTACCAAAGTGAATATTCACATAACTGCTACCCATCAGATTAAGAGAAGTAGCTCCCGCAAGCCACATGTCATTTATGCCAGATTCGCTATAGACCTGTAGGCCCTCTATGTTAATGCCCTTATAGACGCTGTCAGTTTTTATATGGGGATATGGAGATCCGCCGCCATCTATCCCTATCTTGATATACTGATCTGACGGGGTAGAGCCATCCCATGTGGCGTGGCGCCATATCACTAAGTCTTTCCCCGCCTCTGGCTGGCCGAGACGGGTACCCGCGTTAAACAGGTTTATGTCCGCATCCTGGCTGGAATTCTCGCCATGCAGACGAAGCCACCTAGCGTCGCCTGTAGTCAGGCTAAAGTTCTTGAAGAAATCCAACCCCTCGACTGTAGGTTTATACGGCATTATCTGTCCTTTAATAGCGTGTAAGTGTATGTGCTCACGTTATCCCAAATAAACTTGGGTTCATCGCTTCCGTTTGGCCACTTAATAATCCACGAACTCTCAAAATCAGCCGGAGTGGAATATTCGATCTTGAAAATACGCCACCTGGCCTTGTCGGTCGTAGCACCTCTTGGCGCGTCGCCGAACCATTCATGATTACCGTCCGTGTAATAAGCCTGATTGGTATTAGGCTTTGGGCTGAATAAGTTTGATGCCATAGCATGCTCCCCTTATTTCTCTTTTCTGAATTTTTCAAGATCCGCGGCGGTCGGGTCATCGGGATCTATGATATTCATTATCTCTTTATACCTGGCCTTGTCGCTCTGGGTCCTCTTGTCCCAATTAAGATGCTTACGAACAGCTCCTGGACACATGGCGGGATGATCCATCTCATACTTTGTCGGCATCCCCTCGATAATGCGCCCCTTTAATACCTCCGCCTCTTTGACGAGCTCATCTCTTGTCTTGCCGTATACTTTCGGAGCCCTGCCGTCATCAAGCGCCTGACCGATTCTCGCTATCTGCCGCTTAAGGGCAGCCGTGTCGATCGAAGCTGACGTACCCTTGCCGTATTCTCCCGATTCCGCGTCCCTTAGAGCTACCTCAAGCTCCCTCTTCTCATCCTCTAACCCCTCGCGCTCACTCGGCGATAATATTTGTCTACCTTTTCCTCTGGTCATGTCTCTTCCTCCCACTTTCAATTACCAATTCAGTAGATATTGGTAATTGGTTAGTAATTGACGGGCGAGAAAGAGATCGACCAAGCCCGCCTTCGCCAATTACAGTTTTAAATTACATAGCCGTTGTCCTGGCTACCTCGTTAAGGTTTGTGCCATCGCTCACAAAAGAAACGACGAACACCTTACCGCTTGAAGCGCCCGTGGCAAGTGTTCCAGTCGATTTAAAATTCGTTCCGAATGTAAGCGTATAGCTATCTGTTCCGCTAGTCGTAACGACTATGTCTACCCTCTGCCCCGCTGAAACATTCGTGGCGTTTATGGTTTCCGCTTGCCCGGGAGTAAGGGTAAACACATCTCCTAATGCGCAGCTAAGGGTTACGGTAGATCCGGCCGTAAGCGCTGATACCGTAGTGGAAATCCGCTTGGCGCTAATATTACGGCTTGAGTCAATTACGACTACCTCGGAGCCTTTCCTTCCTACCGCGTAACCGCCATTCTTTACCGATAACGCGTCGTAGTGTGTGTATGCCATATCCTTGCACTTCCTTTCTTCGAAGCAGGGAAGTTAACAACCGTTAATTGATATTGGTTAACAATCGTTAACTTCCCCACAAGGTTATACGTTATGCCCGTAGATCCACTTATAATCGCTAAAGCCGTAGCTATAGCGGGTATAGACGGACCATTTCGAAATGTAAGTATCGAAATCTTTGTCCTTGTTGAACTCCACGGGTATACGGTCGAACCACTTCAAGAACAGCTTCATGTACTTCGAGTCGATCATGAACCAGCTCGTCGAACTCGTAAGACGCGGCCAAACAATGACTTTATAGCGCTGATAGCTATAGTTGATATCATTATTGGCTGATCCTACGGTGCCCTGGGTCTTGACGATTATATTCGCCATCTCCTCCAGGGCCGGAGGGACGAGGATGGTATCGAACATAACGTCCACGAGATTATCCGTCTCGTCTCTGAACGCCATGCCGAGTAGCCTCGTAGCCTCGACAGCTGTCGCCGAAAGCGAAGTAGAGCCGCAGTTAGACTGGGTGGCCGCGGTTCCTACCGACGAATGGTCGGTAGCGCAGAGCGCCTTCGTATCGCCACCGGCGAATACGCTTGTATTAAAGGCGCTGTTAAAGAGGCTCGCTCCGTGCTTCTCCCTTGTGCGTCTTGCCACAAGAGCCAGTTGCTGCGGCCTCTTATTGATGATCGAGTACACGTCGTCATCAACGAGCTTTCGCTCTATCTTGATACCTTTTACCCACTCCCTGTGTACATAGGAAGTCCTGTACTGCTGGCTGAAATCACCGTAAGGTATCGTGCCGGTGAATTCCTCCAGATCTCCGAGTCCTCCGATCCCGAGATCGTGCTCGACAGCTTTTGTGGATTTTTCGATTCCATAAAGCTGTTCGGCGACACTTCCGGGAGCGCCATACTCGTCCATGAAAATTTTACGCAGTCCTGGGTCTAACAGGGCTCCAAAATTTTCACTTGCAATCAATCCCATCTACTCATTCCTCCTTATGCCTTCACGTTATAGACATGATCGTGAATCAGAACGTCCGCGTAGACTTTCGGATTCCCGGTCAGATTAAGCCCGTCATGCGCTTGCTGTCTTAACGGTTCCAGGGGTTTGGCGTCAGTTGTGACGTAGTTCTCCAGGATCGTTAAGCTCACTCCGCTAGGAGCTGCCGCAGCCGAGTTCAGCTTAAGCGCATCGGCGCTAAGATTCGTAAGGCGCGAATGCACCGGCAGAATCTTAATTACCGTGTCGCTGGTCGTACCCGCGACTGTCGGCGCCGTCAATACCACACATGAACCGTCTCCACCGCTTGAGGCAACATACCTAAGCTGTCCGGCAAAACCGCTTGTTGCCGAAGCGCTTGCGCCCAGTATCCAGCCTGCTGCCGCAACATCGGCTTCCAAACTGGTAAGAGTTAAGGTAGTGGTGCTCCACGCTTGGGTCAGAGCGATGTCATCGGCTGCCGCTTGTGAGTATTCGGTCAGATATACTGCAAACGGATTGATGATCGCCTTACCGTAACGATTGCCGGTAGCGGGTGTGGCCGCTATAGACGATATCGCCGCCGTGGTCGTTGTAGCCGCGGTCGTAACGTGATCGCCGTAATCGGCAGGTGAGGTCGTGGTAAGACGTTCGTTCGATATGCCAAGACCGTCCACCATTTCCGCACTCGATCCCGTATAACCGGTAATAAACTGGTTATCGGTGTCTACGGTTGACCCGAGCATAATGAATTCGCCCTGGTCTATCAGGGCCGCATCATACATCGGCACATCCCGGTATATGATCTCGGCTCCTGTCAAATCGTAATGAAACTTCGCCATAATTCTCCTTTTTGCTTTAGGGTTTACGCCCTCGGGGTGCTTGCCCTTTTTTCCAAAGCTCGACTATCCTTTGCCACTTGCTTTTTCCGTATGCTTCGTAAGGATGACCCGGGTTATTACTGAACTCGTAGATGAGCGTCCTTCCACAGGCTTTACAGCGGTATCTGATCCTATACGGGCCAAGCTGCTCGACAAACCGCCAAGAGCTTGCCCCGCATATTTCAGGGTTACCGCTTAGACCCTGGACCATATAAGGACAAGTCATCGGGGTCCCAAATGCTGCCCTGTTCATCCCTTTTCGCTGCATACCGGATGTGATGATAGTCGCCATTGGCTTTAAGCTTTCATGTTCTTCATATAATCTTCGATCTTCATACCCATCGCGTTAGCAGCCTGAATCTGCTCTTGTGTAGGCTTAGGACCAGAAGTCGAGGACTGGACTGATACGGTTCCGCTAGTGATCCCTTGAATCTGTTCACCGGCCTGAATCCTTTTAATCAGTTCCGCTACCGCTTTATCCTTTTCGGACTGTAATAATGAATCCGCCTTTGTGCCCTTGATTACGAGATACGCAAGCTCCACCGCTCCGGCCTGAGACCTCTGATCCATAGGCAGCTTCTTTAAATGCCTATTGATCTCGGCCTCGAAATTACCGAAGTCCGGATACTTGGTTTTTACGATCTCTTTCTGCGTCTCTAGCGCAGTGTTAAGCGAGTCGTACCAGTTAAGGGCCATCATCATTTCCATGTTCACAGCCTTACGAGGGTCCTCTTCCCATGCCTTATTGAGCTCTTTTAAATACTGCTCCTGGCCTTGGGGCGCTTGAGGCACATTAACAGCCGGGATCTGCTGGATAGAAACTATATTGCCCTGCTCATCTATCTTGAACTTATCCCCGAATAGAGCCGTTAACTGCGAAAGCTTTGTATCAAGCGATTGTCTCTTGGTCCTTTCCTCGTGCAATGCCGCGATGGGCACTGTCGTCGCATCTGGCTTTGTTTCCGGCGGTTTCGCGCCTGCCCCAGCCGCTGGAGCTCCCGTACCTGCGGGCTTTACGTCTTCAGGTTTAGACGATGCAGGGGACGCCGGACTCCCTGGATTTGGCGGCGTATTATTTGCCGGAGGTGTCGGACTCTGGCCAGGATTAACGACATTTACTGGATCTGCCATTGTTACCTTTCTTCTATTGGGCCTTTTTCATCTATGACTTGATTCGGAAGGCCCTTTACCTCTTCAAGCGTTCTTATCCTCTCCTGAAGGATTAGCAATTTATCCGGAGAGGTAAATCTAAGTTCCTGCAAAACTTTATTTATTTTTTCATCTATCTCTTTACAAACATCATCCCAATAAAGATGCTTTAGGGCTAACGCCCTTTCCCTATCCATTGGGCGTCACCATCGCAGCTTGAGGAGGGTTCCCCATCATCTCCTGCTTTATCTGTTGGGGTGTGGCGCCCTCGGCAAGTCTCTGTTGTATCCGCGCCTGCATTTGCGGATCGAGCTGACCCGGCCCTGTCTGCATAGGCTGGGCTTGAATAACTAGCTTATCCACGTCCTTAAAACCGAAGAGTTCTGCTATGCGTTTATTTATCTCGGTCCTATTTATGGTAGGATCGTTCATCGTTATTTCTTTGTAACGAAGGAGCTGACCTATTTGAGTTTCTTTGTTGACCGTTTCGGAAAGCCCTGTAGGGATGAAGAAAATCTTTGCCTGGATCTGCTCTGGAGTAACCCGGACATTGTATTTCTGTCCGTCTTTACCTACGATTAAGACCCACTCAGGGATTGTCATGAACTGACGAGCGTTCGAGAAATAGAACATGGCGAGCTGCTGTATACCGTCCAGTTCGATGTTGCGAAGCACGGGCCTAAAGCGCATACCGGCTGCCCCCTGCAAGAGCTGTATGCCCATGGCGGTTCTATGTTGTTCGTCCTGGTTGTCGGAAGGCATCATGGCGCTTGTGGCACCCGTGGATTCTCTGAAGTCCTGTTTCGCAAGAGCCTCCTCTCTGTAGGCTTCAGCCGTAACGTCAGGCGTATCCATCCATCTAACGCTTGTTGTAGTATCGGCAACGCCGATCCATTTACCCGGTTTTGAGATTTGAAGCTGCTTTTTATTAAGAAGAGTGTCATTCGCGTTATAGAAACCCATTTTGTTCAGAATGAGATCGACGTTATCGAGTCTCTGATTTACGAGTTTATTAAGTCTCTCCTGTGTCGGGTATCCGATCTGTCCTATTCCAACCCCAAACCATGAAGGCTGAGCATCCTCGAAAAGTTTAACCTTTACGAACGGAGGGATTTGATGGTTGTATGGATTAGGAACGGCCCTGACCTTTATCTTCCGATTTATGATTATTCCCCAGTAGGGCACGGCCTTCTTCTTCATGACCTTTCCGTTTACTTCGTACTCCTCGTCATAAGGGCCCCAGTAATCGTGGATCTCATATTCGTCGCCGGTCTTTTTATCGTAGTCGGTGTCTGATTTGATTTCGCTCTTACTACCCAAAGCCTCTTCGAGATTATCGAATTGAAAGAATGGATTTTCGGACAGGCTCTTCAAATACTCCGCATCGCACCACCGCCTTCTTATTAAGGGCAATCCATCGTCCATACGAAGCTTTGCGGGATGAGGGAATATCTCAAAGAAGTCTACAAACTTGCAGTCGGGACGGGATTCGATAATCGCGTAAGATCTTTCGCCCTGATCGTTGATTATCCAGCCACGCTTTACAAGCCAGGTTCCTCCTTCAAGGTATGCAGTTCCAAATACCGTGTTCTGCGTTAATGTTGGCCAGAAGGATCCTTGCACATTTGATACTCTGAAATAGTGCTGTATCAGGTTCTTCACGAGAGATTTTCCAAGTGCCGTAAATACTATGACCTATGGCGCGGAAAATTGCCTGCCAAGGAATACGATCACTTAAATAACGTACACGTCCCGATGATGATAGAGGCGGAGCAGACTATAACGCCGAGGATCTTTACTGCCATATTTCCAACTGATGCGCCCGTAGACTGCCAAGTCGAAGGAGATACTCCTCCGGAGGCAGGGGTGGTCGTTTTTTATTCAGTCCGCGCGAACGCATATTAAAGTTTTTGGCCTTTTCCTTTAAAAGCAGGCTTCGCTATTAAAGCCGCCTTACATATTAAAGTTGATAAACTGCTCATAAATACCTATGGCATTGGTAACAACCAATAAAAAAGGCAGCCTGCTGTGCACAGACTGCCTTTGCCCTCCCGGAGCTACCGGAAGGGTTTACCGTAGATAACGAATTTGTTATCTACGATAGATACTATAAACCGTAGAAATAGAAAGGACGACTCGTCTTGAAACTAAGTCGTCCTTGTAATGCGAATATTCGATTTCAATGGTAAATATACACTATTAATATATAAACTCCAAATTCCACGACATCTTTTTCTCATGAGATCCTAGGATTGTCGGGAAATATATAGATCGAGGGGTCACTCGGTGCACCCTCGCCCTCATTCGCCAGGTACCTGCCCCCCTATCCTGTTCAATGAACCTGATCATGTACATGTATGGCTCACTTCGGGCTCGGTTGTCTCTCATTCATGTACAGGTACAGGAGCATGATCATTCTTTGCTCCACGCCTGATACCTTGTATACAGGCGTGTCGCTTGTTTCCTGATTGTCATAGTGATAGTCAGGGTCGTGTACTAACCATAGGAGGTGTTGTATGGCAGCACGTATCATGCTGTTAAAGAGTAAGGGTAATGAACAGCTGTATAATATGCGGCTGATTGAAGGAGAAGGTAAAGACGTATCCTTCAAGAATGTTGTCGGTCCTAATGGTCACCCTATGCTTGGGTGGCGCAATGATAAGGGTCATATCTCGATATTCGAGTCCGATCCTAACAGGGCCGGGAGAAGTTCCAATGATAGCGTATCCATAGCAGGTTTGATTGAAGCTATGGGTGGCAAGGCTGCGAAAGCCTTGGTATAAGTATCAGGATCAGGATTAGAGAGAGACGGGTATATATTACTCGTCTCTCTCATTTTTTAAACTTAAGCTTACTACGAAATATCTGAAGGGGGCGATTGAGATGTCCATAACCGATATAGTCAAAGCGAAAGAAGCGGAGAATAAAGGCGAGCCTAATACAGCTCTCACCTGGATATGCCGTGCTTCGATAAAGAGCCCCGCTGGTCATCACATAGATAAAGTTACGATAGTCGACAATAGTCTTATCGATATCGTCATGGAGCTTAAAGATTACGGCGAAGAGAATCTCGTCGAATTCAATTTTGGAAAGGGATAAGTCATGATAAAGCAACAGTCTACATTCAAAGAGAGATTCGAGCAAGATGAAGATTCGGGAGCGTTCGTATTGACTGCTGATGCGGTCACCAAGCGATTCGATGACAGGACGCACGAAATAGGCCGTTCCAACAATCGCATCACAATAAGCGATGTATACGAATATACCGAATTCGGTTTATCGGAATATAGAAAAGAGCAAAGACTTATAGCAAAAGCCTATGAGGTGCGTGGGCGCGGATTTAGACCGCCAACAAGAATACTTTGTAGGGTCTATGGTCCTGATGCTTTATCTCGATGGGTCGAATTATGCGAGGCGCAGAATGGTTCGAATGGTAACTGAATTTGAGCATGAGAAGTGCGAGCTATGCGGATCGGAAGCGCTTCTCACTTCTATCTTCTATCGGGGCAGATGGATAAGGATTTGTGCAATCTGTTGTGCCCCGTTAGTCATTGATAATCATAAGGAGCTTGAACATGCCCGCAACTGACCTATTCCCGGAAGCAATGTTACTCGACATAAGAAGACCAATACCAAGAGACCTATTGGCAAACGTCAAGACAGCCAGGTGCGGTAAGCAGAACTGGCATAGGTGCGATATGGGCAATGCCGAATGTCCTTTCAAATGCGTTAAGGCAGAGCCTTTATCGATATTACCGGACTTGAATAAGAATATGGACATCGTTGAGGAGGCGAAATGTTGACACAGCGAGACTTAGATCAATTCACAGGAACAGAAAACCACTATCGGCATTACACGAACTATAAGTATACCGATGGCGTTAAGTATATGGCAGAGAAAGCCGGTGCCTATTGGCTGATAAACGAAATCTTTATAATCACGGTCTATAACAAAAATCTTCAGAGAGACTTCGTTGTTTGGAAACTAAAAAAGACCAAAGACACCGCGGCAATTCTTTCATGTGAAGACGGAAATTATAACAAGCTATTTTCGAAGAAGATCGACTTCACCGACTTCCCTCTCGATTCCATAGATTTGTGGCTTGAGGAGGACGTTCTGATATTACCAAGCGAACATTAAGGCGATAGAAGGGAGGCACAATGCCCGACACATTAGACTGGATAAAAGAATTACCGACCTACCTAAAGAAAGAAATGAGAGGAAATCTTGAGTGGCGCGTAGTGAACGCAAGGATTTCAATAGTGACCGCTGCCCCAGATGGGCAGATTTCCATAGACAATTTCAAATACACAGGACAAAACCATGCACGAAATAAGCACATTTAAGAATAAACCGATAATAAAGCTAAAGCGTGATAGCGATGATAAATTCCCATTCACCTTTGGCGTCAATAAGGCAAAGCTGATACTCGATAATTATGTGGAGATCGAGAAATTCGTAGCTAAAAACGAGAAGGCAGAGGTTGTCCAGGAGAAAGTTTTAATATGACAATGATAGCAATAGCTGACACGAAAAATTCTCTATTCCATGGAGGATTTAAGGCATTCCAAGGCGATATCCTGGCTTCCTATGGAGAAATTGATATCGTCTACAGGGAAAGATCGAGCACTGCCATGTGCAGCCCCGTTAGAGAATATCGCTCCAAGGTCATCATAGAGCGAGGATCTATGGCTAAAGAGCTCTCCTGGATTGATAACAACCTTCAATATGCGGTCGATTATGGCAAATATGTGCAGGACAAGCGATTCAAAAAAGAACATTACAGACGAGCCAGTATTCATGGCAATGATGGCATCATAAGAAAGAATACGGATTTATTTCAAAGATATGAAGGCATGTGCGAGAGCCTGTATGTTCAAGGTCGTCTTATAAGTCAAAAATTCGTTTATCCGAACGGACGTGTCGCATATGCGCTAAAGCTCAATTCGAATGATATCCAAATACTTCATCCGAATGGCAAAGTTATTATGAACTTCAAACCCTTTCAGAAACTCGGAAGTCCTAAGTATCACGGCTCTCCTCTTCCCCATTCTTTTAAAGAATACAGAAATTGCTATATCGAGGAATGGAATGGCAATGGTGCGCTCTTACAAAAAGGACAACGAAAAGATGGTAAAAAGCAAGGTATGTGGATTGAAACGAAATACGTTCATATCCCGAAGCCTCTTGTAAAGCGAATGAAGGCAAGTCACCTGAGAGAAGAAGGCGAATATGAAAATGACCAGAGAATCGGTACATGGCTCATAGGCGGAAAGGAATATGTCTATCATCGAGGTACCGCCATGCCAAAAGAACTATGGGAAAAGCCCAAAGAAGAACTCGACTTGAAAGAAGTTCTCAAGATCGATAATACCCAGGTAAGAAGCCTTCTCTTGGAAAAGGCTGAGGCAACACCTGAGAAGATAGCATCGCTTGGTGAACTAATTCATCAAGCTACGCAAATGATGGCTCGCAAGAAGAAAAAGAAGATGCGGCTTTATTCCGTAACCGTTCCAAATGACGATCCCATGAAGTTTTTACAGGTAGAATGCCCTTCGACTGATACGAAATACTTTTTACGCGTTCCACCTACCGCGACAAAATGCCATGAGGCGTTACAGTGGACTTATGGCAGAGGCCAGACATTCAGAAAGCAGCTTAAGTTCGTGGAGGAAACATGAAAGGTTTTAATATCGATGAATTGTCACTGGCTGCTTTAGATATTACTTCCGTATCCTATGATTGGTCTAAAGGATATTGCGAAAAATGGGAAAGCTATGAGGCGACAAGATGCGACAACTGTAGATCGATTGTAACAAGTGTAAATCCGCAATGTGAAAAATGTAAGACTGATTATTCAGGCCGCATGCAAGGGCCGATGATGAATTATTACTATCCTCTTCCCTGCTTTGACCTAGACCCGGAAGAAGCGGCAAAGCGTCTTGTAGGTGTTTGTCTGGCTCTAGTCCATTTTACAGATTCGTTTGACGAAGATCATGAATGGGCATTGGCGCTGACTGGCGGTGGTATGGATCTGCGCTGGGAGATTTGTGAAGCGTTTTGCCTATTGGATTATGTACCACCTGCCCATTTCTGGGATCTACCGCAGTTCTCTGGTAAGACCATGGATACAACGAGCCGTCAAATATTGCAAGCTATCCGCAAAGGGATCAAATGTCGTAAGCATGAGGTCTATAGGTCAGTCGAAAAGATAAGGACTGTGGCTAAGTATTTAAACGCGAACGGCATAACCAGGAGGATCGATAATGCTAAAGTTCACAGAAGCAAGGCGACAAGGCGAGATCATAACATTCAAGTTGCCTGATAACTACACTATTTCCAGACAGACCCGAAAAGTTAAGGGCAACGTCATTCGCGAGGGTGAGAAATCAGGTCATCAGCACAAAGTCGAAGGTGATGGCCAATTGGTATTATTTCCAGGCACAAACGATATGGTAGTCGAGGTAGGCAAAAAAGGCGCTAAGATCACGCATCCCGAACATAAAGATGTAAAGCTGCCACCTGGAAATCATGCGGTCAAAGTTCAAAAGGAATACGATCCGCAGAAGGACAGTAAAGATGTTAAAGATTAAAACCATGAGATTCAAGAAACCGGATGAGCTATTCGAAATACAATCAGCTCAGAATACGCTTCGTAAGCACGATTTACATGACAAGTTTGTAGAACAGGCAGTAAACGCAGAACTGGAAAAGCGATTCGTATTAGAAACCGCTCCAGAAGAAGGCGAAGATGAAACTACAGGACCATTCTTTAACGATGACAGTAAACAAATGGAATAGGAGGTGAAAAAATGCTAGATCAAAATACGTTGAAGCGTCTTGCGAAGGGTACGCATGACAAAAGAGCTGACATAGGTTCTATTCATGTCAAAGATACATATGCCGAGGTAACAAACGGCACCATGATTATTCGAGAGAAAGTATCGGACTCTCCCCTTCCCGAACAGGTTATAGACCGTAAGACATTAAAGCCGGTGGAGAAACCTTTTCCTGATGTTGATAAGGTTTTAAAATCTGCCCGGGAGAAGCCTACTATCTTCAAGATGGCTTTTTCGCGAAGTGTCTTTGCCTCGTTTTTACAGGTACTGCCGGATAATGTCACAAAGATAGTATTCGAGATCAAGGGCGCGGAACATCCCCTGGTCATATCTTGCGACAATATCGAAGGTCTTCTCATGCCTATGACCTTAGAGCAGAAAGGCAATCCCCAGGAAGAGCCAGGGCCAGCGGCAGCTGAAAAAACTGCTGAAAAGGTAGTTAAGATAGTTATAGAGAACGGCGAGGTTATAGCTGTAGAGGGATTGCCGGAAGGTTATAAATACGAACTGGTTAAGAAATAATGCTCCCCTCTCATGAGACCTCATGAGAACTCCAGACTTGTACATAATGTATATGTTTTTAATACTTAAAAGCTATTGTCTCTATAACGTAAATGAATCGTTTCTAATGGATATTGATATCCTATCGAATTGATACTTATCAATGTTAAGTATCATATTGATACTGATAAATAATATATAAAAGAAAGGATCAACGATGAAAGTATACGTAGCAAGCAAAGGCCCTGTTGTAGCCGTTACCACAAGCGAACATATGGAGCTTAATAAAGAGACTTTGCAAAAAGCTATAGAGAGAACCGTCTCTTTCGCCAAGGCGCTGCATGCGTCATGGGACAAGAACAACTGGTTTCCCTGCGGATTTGTGAATGGCAAGGTGTCCGGTGACAGCCCTCTCGTAAAACTCATGAAGAAGAACGGCGTCAAAGAAGAAAATAGGAACGAATACAACTTCGATTGCCTCGAAATTTCCAAGGCTTACGGAGCCGGGTATCTTGTTTATCTCAGATTCGATAGGGGCTGGGGTGATGCCATCACCTGCCAGTGCATGAACTATAAAGCTCAGGTCTATCAGGAACTCGTAAAGCAGCTCGCGTTTCTCAATATCGAGATGTCGGTCTCGACGAATGTAGATTAGGAGGCTTATGGCACAGGAAAAAGGAAACTGGGCGCCTTACAATGTCCGTTCTATCGTAAACAACGTAAACCTTGTATTCAAGGCTAAGGACATCAATAAGCTCAATAAGGTTGCCTATAATTTCATAATTCAGCACATGGGCTTCATAGCTCATTATAACTTGGGCGGATTCCAAGATGTGTATCAGGACTTGCGTAAATTCGCAAAGAGGCTTCAAACAGGCGAACTTAGCCATGATTTAGACTCGAACATGCGACAAGCAGATTGTCAAGAACGTGATAAATGGTTTTCGAATAGCTATGGCGAAGCATATTGCAAAAGCAAAGCCGAGGCGATTCGGGGCATCGTAAATGTCGCACGTTCATGGGAAACAGAAATCAACACGGAATTCGATAAGAGAGAAATGAGCTCGGATTTGGAAGTAGCAACAGCATTAGCCGGTAAATATGGCTATAAACTTACAAGCGGAAAGGAGGTGACAATAAGTGGCTGAAGAAAAAGGACACAATAATATCAAGATCGTGGATAGGAACGCTGGGATATCTTTCGATGCTATAAGAGAGAATCTCGTAGGTAATGGCGAAAAGAAAGCCGAACCTATCCCCTTCGCTCCTGATGGTAGGCCTGTCGCTAAGATGGGCATAGATCCACAGAGCCTAAAGCCTATACCAAAGGCTCCTACCAAGCTAATGAAGTGGGTGGCCGAAGATGGCGGCCCGGGCAACATCTACGAGGAAAGCGAGATCATCTGGAAGTTAAACGGTAAAGAGATCGAAAAAATCAAGATGACCAAGAGCTTCAGCATTATAGCTTATCGGCCTCTCTCCAACTTCACTGATAGGTTCATCATAGAAAAGTATTATGAGATCATGCCAAGTAACGATGCCGGAGAAAATGCTTCCCAGAAAGAACAGAACGAGGTCGAAGCGAGCAACCTCATGGGTATGTATAAGCTCTGGGAGAAGCTCACCCGTGAGAAAGTTGTGGCAGGCGGTCATTTCAATGCTTCTTCCAATACGAGAACGCCCGGTATGGCTTTTGTCAGAGCCGTTACGATACCGCAAGGCAATCATTCGTATTGGGCATTAGAGCTCGGTGTGTTCAAAGAGGAAAAGATATTCCAGCATTTGAATGAAGGAGAACCAAAAGTAGAGGTTGTGGTATCGGATAAAGTCGAATACCAGGCGAGTTTTTTGTAGCACAAGTGTGGGCTAATTTTCCCACACTTTTTTCACATCTTTTAAATATAGGAAGGAATAAAATAGATTTGGCGAGGTGGCCCTATGGAGCGGTGCGGCAAGACCCACCCATTGATGTGCCTATAAAGTATCACGGCCTGCTGTATGTGAAGCTATTTACCAGCTTGGCGAATAGCAGAACATAAGGCGAGCATGAGGGTCATGTTCTAGACAGCTTAAACGACCTACGCTCGGCACTCTGGGCTGCCTTACCAAACAAAGGAGGTAATCGTGGAGAAGGACAAAACATTAGCAACGATATCGGATTTAAAATTCGATAGCAAGGCGACGCTTTCGAACGATCAGAAGAAAGCGTTCGTCCACATCATCGAGGAAGAGTTTTCCAACAAGAGAACTCTTTACTCACGCAAGCTCGCCGAGGCAAAGGAGCAGCTCCTCGCCAAATACCGCGAACAGGTGAATTACGAGAAGCTTAGAAATGACATCGAGACGGCCAAAGCGCGGCTTGAACAGGCGCAGGAAGCATTAAAGGCCGTGGGTCTCGAAGAAGACGGCTCCATAAAGTTCTACGCGAATTACGAGCTGAAACGTATCACGCCATCCGCCCGTAAGGGATACGAGCGCGTAATGAACCTCATGGAAGCTGTAGAAGAAGACGCGGACGGCCAGACCAAGAAAGCCAAGGTAATAGCCTGTATATGGCTTGCTAGGACTTATGCGGATGCCTGCATAATCCTGAAGGACGTATTGGGCAACAACCTTATACCGTCCGTCAAAAAAGAAGAGTTGCAGCAGAAATAATACGGCGAATGGGAGATTGATAGTGGAACCCCACGTGACCTTCGTCCCGCTTGTTTACTTTGATGCGAACAAAGCGCTCTGTAGGCCTTAAAGGACGGATAAAACTAGCGGCGCCAAGGCGTGCATCGCCCAATCTCCCATTTACCAATCTAAAAATGGAGGTTCAAGATGGAAGTAGCAGATTTGAAAATAGCAGTTACAAGGCTTCACAAGATGGATGGCACAGGCCCGACCAAGGCTATGTGCGACATATCAATCGCGGATAGTATTATTGTTAACGGTCTTCGCATAGTTGAAGGCAAAGACGGCTTATTCGTATCCATGCCCCGGGAAGAAGGCAGAGACGGCAAATGGTATAACACGGTTATACCGTTAAAGCGCGATGTAAAGGATGAGATAGAGAGGGTTGTCCTTGAGGCCTACAATGGCTAAGCATAGAAAAATCCTCGTAACCGCACATCATCTGCATAAAGTAATTGAATACCTCGCAGATGAGTGCAAGCACTATGAAGAGTGCCATTTTAACGGCGAAAACACTCGAAGCCATATCTACCACTCTGTCGTAGCGCTGGAAAGAGATTACAATGCTAATCTCAAAAGGTAAACCTCAAGGATTCCCAGAGCTTACTGGTAAGATCGAAACCATTCGCTATCCCGTTTATGTGGAACCAAAAATAGACGGGATAACGAATTGGCTCTATCTCCCATCTCTTGGCGATCCGGCCATTGATGATGTCGAAGGTCCATATCTTGTCAATGGTAATGGCAAGGTTCTGTCCGATCTTTCAATAGCCCACGAAATGGAAATGACATATTCTCCCCATAAGTTCCTGGGAGAGTTGCATTGCGGTGATGGAAAAGCCGGAGATTTTTACAAAATAAAAGGGGCAAGCGAGAACGAGCTCAAGTTCATGATCTATGATATAGATATGCCGGGAACTTATGAGGAAAGAAGCAAATGGCTTGATGGACATATCAATGATAGTGAGCATATTAAGCTTATACGGCAGCATAGATGCACTTTAAGAAGTCAGGTTGAATATTATTTCGAAGAATTTGTAAAACAGGGTTATGAAGGCATCGTGGTTAAATCCTTTGATTCAAGGCTTATCATGGGACCCTGCCCTTGGGTCAAGATGAAGCATAAAGAAACGCTCGATCTGAAAGTTTCAAGCATAAGCCCAACGCAAGAAAGAATTGAGGTCCTCGTCCCTCTTGAAACAGGAAGTATTGCATGTGGCGTAAAGGTCATAAATAAAATCAAGGCGATGCTAAAGGTTGGCGATATCGTAGAAATCGAGCACCTAGGCAGAATTGACGGCGATAATTTACGAAGCCCTGTCTTTAAAAGAAAGAGGGACGATAAATGCAGCGCATAGGATCGCTTTCTGAATTAAAGAAGCTTGCGAGTAACGGAGGTATTGAAGTAGCAATACTGCTTGCCGGAGGAGCCATCAGATCTGCTAAGTTTGTAGACTATAATCCTGCCACGAAGAAGTGGCGTATTGAAAACTATATCGACGGCTCAACAACCACTCGCCTATCTGATACGAATATCAAAGAAGCGATAAGAAAGAAAGCGCTTATCATATAGGAACACGGAGGGAACATGACAAAAAATGAAGCATTAAAAGTGTTGTCAGACGGACACACAATTATCACGGCTTCTTACGCTAAGAAAGTTTGTAAAGCCGTAAGCGTTTCATTCGATGAACGTCTTGTCCAAAAATACCACAGCGATACTTCAGGAAATCCAAAAGGCCTTACGATGGCAAAGGGTAATGAGGGTGTGGAAGGTGTATATACGCTCGATTTATCGCGATATGTGGCTTCCAAATTGGGTGTATTAGATAAAGCTGCTAACTGCCTTGGTAGAGGTTTTCAAGCGCAGGCTTATGCGGACCAGATAAAAAAGGTACTAAAAAATAAATGAGGGCTAATGAAAAGAAAAGCAACCATCAAAATCGAAATCGAAGACACCGTCATAAAGGCGGTATGGGCAAAGTCTGATGGCGACGAATATAAGCGGATCATGCTTCTGCCCGGTGATAGCGAGGCTCTTATTGCGCTATTGACCAAGATAATCAAAACGAGCATGAGCATCTTTAAGCCTCGGAACATAGTCATAGAGGCAGATATGGAGGTCGATGATGACAAAGAAAAAACTTGATATGCAGGATGTGTTGGGCCAGGAGCATTGCAAAAGGGCCTTGGAAGTGGCTGCTGTAGGTGATCACAGCATTCTCCTCATAGGGCCTCATAAAAGCGGTAAATGGGCATTAGGCGAGAGATTCTCGACTATATATAGCAAAGGTACGGTGTTATTCAAAATCCGTAAAGAGGACGTCTGTATACAGAATAATACCGCGAGAAATCATAAGGGCGTCATGATCGCGACCATGCTTCCCTGCCCTTGCGGAAACTTTACTGATCCGAAGAAAGAGTGCAATTGCAGACCCGGCGGCATACAAAAGCACCTGGAAGCTACCCCAAGCGAGATATTAAACAGGGTCGATATCCATGTGGAGGTGCCTAAGCTGAATTTGGATCATCTTAGCGATAGACGACGAGGGGAAAGTTCCGAAGAAATCAAAGCCAGGGTAGAAAAAGCACGCATGAACCCGGAGGCAGAGAAGCTTGATAAAGAAGCGGACGAATTACTTAAGCTGGCGATCCTGGAACTAGGCATATCCGCGAAATCCTATGATAAGATCATCTCGGTGGCTGCCACTATCGCCCAGATGGATGATAAACGGATCATCGAGGCTCATCATATAAGCGAGGCAATCAGCTATCGGTCATTAGACAGAAACTTGTGGGGATAATTATTTCGTGTATTGATCCCTTAAAACGTTCTTCTCAGTAATCTCTTCTAATTTTTCATCTTCTGATAAAAGCTTTAAGAGGCCTGCCCCTGCAACTTCTTTGAGTATAATCACCTTACTATCTTCTTCGATACCCACATATTTGTCCAAGAGGGCCAAGTGATTTCTGAAATAAATGTACTGATTAACGATTGTTGTTTTTTTGGCCCAAATATCGCGTTCGGTAAAACTCGTCCCGAAATACTCATTAAGTTCCTTAAGAATTTTGGGTTGGTTTGCTTTGTTGGCTATTTCAATATTGGGATACTTCTCGCGAATATGCTTTATACCTTCTATGGATTCCCGTATCGATTCACTAGACGAATTAATCATCGAATAAAGCCCAAAAACGAACTCTATGAAGTTGATAGATTTTACCTCCAGCAAAATCTTCAAAGACGCTCTATACGGGAAAAGAATCCTATGCCCATCCTTATCGTCGACTGCCGAAAAATATCTTAACATCTGGCGTTTAAATACGGTTTCAAAATCCACCTTGCCTTCATAAAGCTGCGTTCCCACAGGAGACAATTTATAATTTGATCCAATCTTGGATATAAGCCCCAATCTATCCGTATGCGAAACATTATTATGATTGATCTGCAATTTCTCAGGAGAAATCTCCTGGCTGGGTGCTTTGAATATCTTTATGGTCGGCAGAACGAGACTATTCTTATAGGCATCAACAGAATAGTCTCCCAATGTTGCAAATATCCTTTTATAGTCGCTTTTCCGCCCCCTCTTACCATACTTAACCGCAGTATGGCCGATTCGAGTCGGTTCCCCATTTACTTCCGCAATCCTCAAATACAGATTTTCCTCAAACTTCTTTACGTCAAACTCCGCTGGAAGATTTAATACTATCGGCGTAGTTTGTCCGGAAGTGAATTTATAAGTTCCCTTCGCAGCGTTAAGATTGATATGATCAATCCATTGCTCGAGACGCTGGTCCTGATCGCGCAATGATTGGATAAGGTTATGCAGCATTTCGAAATCAACTTGATTGATAACCTGCCCGACATCGTTTTCATCCGGCAATAGTATGGGAACTATAAAATATGCTATCTTATCATGCCTATCCTTGGGCTTTCTCAAAGCGCGTCCGCAAGCCTGCACGATATCTATAAGCGAATTCTTGGAATTAACAAAATAAATGCTGTCTATAATCGGAACATCTACACCTTCGGTCAGACATCTTGCATTTGAAATAACGCCATACTTGGAATCTTTGAATAAATCAAGCCTCTCCTTACGCTCTCCGGCGCTCATAGAGCCATTAACATGATCCAGGTACACTTCATCGGTCGGCTTCATCCACAACTTTTCGAACGCAACCCTAAGACTCAAATCCTGCGAACTCACGCCATTTATAAAAGCTTGGGCATTTTTTACAGTCGAATGGAATGTTATGCACTTGCTTATGGACAGCTCTTTCATTGATTTGATGAGTATTATTTGACGAAATATATTTTGGGCAAATGTGATATATTCCGGAGTCCCCTTTCTTACATCGACTAACAGTTTATTAGAAGCTATCCACTGATACACTTCTTTGTTTTTTACTCCCGCGACAATTATCCTATAGTCGGAGATAACTTTCTGCTGAATCGCATCTCCAAAACTAAAACGATATAAAATAGAACCGTATAATACCGGGTCATCCATTGAAAACACAACCCGGTTCATCTCCTGGGCCTTCTTCACGATCCAAGGGCGCACCAAGCGCTCGGTAGCTGTCATAAACAATCTCTTCTTTGAAGGAATATTATTGTCATGCAAGGCTAGCCCAAATAGCCCTGAGTCGCTTGTGCCAGCGGTGCGATGCGCTTCATCAAATATTGTCAAATCAAAACCGAATTTATCCAATTTACCTATGCCCTTCGATAATACATCCAGGGATTGATAGGTGCAGAATACTACGAGCTTGCTATCAATCTTTTTGGATAAACTGTTGTATATATCGTCTGGCGATGTAGTAACCGGGACGTTGAAATCGCTTATGGCTATATCTCCGCTATCTATATCGCCCGATACCGTCTTATCGCTACATACGCAGAGATAACTGAAAGGCACATGCGCCTGCTCAGACCACGCTTCCAGGGTTTGCTTTATTAGCGCGAGGCTTGGGGCTATAAAAAGAACGTTCTTGGCTTTCATTTGCTCAGTAATCCATAGAGCTGTTAAAGTTTTGCCGGTGCCACAGGCCGCGATCAGTTTCCCCCTATCACTCTTATCGAATCCCCTTATGACGTTGGAAATCATTTCTTTCTGATAGCTATACGGCTCGTGATAGGTTCGAGTGATTTTCTTCGCGTTAGTTATCTGATTGAGTTCTTCAAAAAATTCCTTCTCCAGAAGATCGAACTCGTCTACTAAAATACACAGATGCTTTTCATGTTTAGCGCAAAGCCGGGACAATTCATAACAATTGGCTATTGTATAATTATGGTCGGTGTGTCTCGCTTCAGCCCAAAATTTGGCAAGTTCCTCATAGGAAGGTTTCTCGCGGCCCGTCCTGAATTTGGCTTGATACGCTGCTACCCTTCCGTTTTGAAGTAGCATCAAGCCGTCAACGCCACAATCCGTTTTTTCGAGGCCGTATTTTTTCTTCAACCCTATCGGGATATCCGCCGCCATGTAATGCTCGGAAATCTGGTACAGGCTTTTCTTGAGCAATAAATAGAAATACACAAACTGTTCAAAAACATCTCCCCGTTCTTTCGTGGTGGAGAGTTTCTCTATTTCCTTTTCCAGCTCTTTCCAGCTACCATACTTTTTCTTTAGTAAAGGATGAATGATCATATTTTCTCCAGGGCAACTATGCTTTCCCTCATCAGGGTTCCATACTTTCCGTTCAGCTCGTCCATTTGCTGAGACGACGCCCTCATTTTGCGCGCATGGATTATTTGAAGAGGTTTAAACCCGACTTCTTTAGCAATGTCCGCGAACAATAGATCCGTCGGCACGAGAATACCTTTATAGCCAGAATTAGCTACGACTATAAAGCATTTCGCGCCCTTGACCATTACGTTTTTCATCTTTTCGAAAATCTGTGTCATATCGTCGAAATAGCCCCTCACCATATCGGGTATATTTTTATTCCAAACGTTAAAGCAAGAAATGAGATCCGCGATCAAGTCGACGTCTTTATTGCGATTGGCTATCGCATGATCGAATGTGGAATTGACGTGCGATCTTACGGCTATCGTTCTATATTTCCCGAAATCGGAGTAATCCCTAACGAATTCCCCCATCCAAAGCTCTAGCTTGTAAACTTCGCAGTAATCAAAACAATTCGCATATGGCGGAGAAAAAATAACGATCCCGATTTTTTTATTTTTTATGGCGTCAAAGTTCTTCGTCAGAGAACCGTTGATAATAACTGCTTCAGAGTCGAAATTCAGCGATTGAATATCTCGTAGCATTGATCGGCTTTTATCGAGAAAAAGACTATGCAGGTTGTCTATCTTGGGCTTGTTGTTCATAATCTTTATGCCATTCCCGTCCTTTACCCGGTTCGAGCATCGTTCAACGATGGAAAGATACGCTAATTTGAAGAACTCTTGCATCTTTTCATCATTGATGTTCTCAAAGAAACCTTTTATACTCATCAATTTTTCGAATGAATCTTCTGAAAATGCTTTTTCTAACAGCGGAGAATCCGGTATGACTTTACTGCGAACCGGAGAAAAAGAGTCGATGAGATGCGATATCCTCGACGATTCCTTTTCGGTGAAAAAAGACGTTTTAACCTTAGCCGCAAATGTGGCAATTGGATTGATATCAAACCCTATGCTTTTATAGCCCATGCTTTGAGCTACTAAATTGGTCGTGCCGACACCTGCGAATGGGTCCAGCACATAATACTTTTTTGACGGTTTTTCCCTAGATATCAGGGCTTTAACCAAATCTTCAGCGAAGCCTTGTTTATAAATAAACCATCCATGCTTCGCGTTTTCCTTGTTTTGTTTGAAATTGACAAGGTCAGAGAAATAGTCATTTTCAATCGTCTCATACTTGTTTTGCAGCCTCTCTATGAGCCTTATATATTGCGGGGCGAGCTTGCTATATAGCGCCTTGTTTATTATTGATTTTTCTTCGCTTTTCCTGGGCATATTACTCGTAAATCCCTCTCAAATAATTTTTGTTAAAATGAGCATACAAATTATGACTTTCTATATCTATCGAATTCTTCACAAAATTCTCGATCTTCGGTATCGCGTTCAAGAACATAGTCCTTATAGTCTCATTTCGGTCTGATCCAGAGGGGCTGAATTTGTTCAGGTAGAATTCAACTGTTGAGTCGATATCCTTTATGAATTCGCCTTCTTCGATCCTCTTGTCCGATGGACATTGACGTGGACATGGAACTTTTTTGAAAACATAGATAAAATCCCCATAGGGCGATCCTTCTGATTTTGTGTGGGCGGTTTGCTTGTAATTGCCGACACCGTCTTGAAAATATAACCCGTCCTTTTCTAGCGTAAACCCTGACCGGAATATAGAAACTAAAAGCGCGAACCATGCCCCCATATCCTTATTATTGAAAGTAAGAACCATGTAACGGTTTGGTTTTAGAACTCTGTAGGACCTCGAAAACACCCAAAACAAATTATGCTCGTAGGTTTTCATGTCCTTTGCGCCTTTGAACTTCTTTTTTCGGTTACAAACGGCCTCTTTCAGGAAATCCGGCTTCTTACCGTCATACAAATCCTTATTCCAAACATACCAAAAATGTGAAAGCTCCAGATACTGGACATTGCTGCCGTACGGAGGATCTGTTATTATGGCGTCTACGGAATTATCCGGAATATCGCTATCCTCTATCGACGAGTTCCCAAGAAAAAGATTTCCCCGACGCTCGAAAATGTCTTTTGATGTATCAGCCAGCCGCAAAACATAGTCATATTCTTTATTAAAAACGATGGAGGCCCTTACCCGGTTAAAAGCCTTTTTAAATGATGACAAGATATCTACTTCGCAGAACTGCGACGGCACCCAATACGCGTGTTTGGCCCATGTAGTGGGTTTTCCCGATTGCCAGTCTTCATTGGTAAAAGCCATTATGTTCGTATCCCGCAGAGAGCTGCTAAAAACAAGCCGCATGGTTTCATATACGTTTTTGTCGGATTCTTTTTTTATGAAGTTCAAGACAAGGGTATTAATCAGGAGATTCCGCTCGGTAAAAAAGTCCTGGAACGTCTCGATGCCTTTTCTATGCAGTAAGTCTTCGAGCTGCCTATCCCAGTTGAGCGGGATTTTATCCTTTTTAATTTTAATCTTATTTTTTTTGATCTCTGACTTTAGAAATTTTATGTGTTTTTTTACAAGACCGAGTCGCTTGGGATCGTAGACTACCGTAATTTTTTCTTTTGTTTGAGGAGCGGTGGCAACAGAAAAAAGATATTCGTAACCATCACGCTTGCAGTCCTTGGGCTCAAGATATCCGTCCTTATCCCTGCTCCCCCGGCACCCGCTATTAGGGCACGAGTATCTACCATTCGCGATACGATTGACGCTTGATAGAGTCACCTTCTTCCCGCAATATGGGCAATAAACATTGAATGCCAGCTCGTTCCAATCTATCTCTACCCGGCGTTCGAAAAGGTCTCCTCGTCCTGAATCAACGTCCAGACGATTGTAATGCCCATACAGATAAGTGATATAGCCCTTCACCTTCTCAAAGGCATCGTCAAGGCACTGAAGCGAGACATCTTTCTTTATCATGTTCTGCACTATAAAAATAGATAGCGGATTAATATCAAAACCGATCATTCTGCGACGAAGCCGGATACCCTCATAAATAGTCACCCCGCCACCACAAAAAGGATCTAACACCACCTCATCGGCGTCACTATATACTTCGACCAATTGCTTGAATACATTCCAGGGCCTTCTGGCAAAATACCTGTGGATTTTATAGGGAGCTGTGTGTGCCTCTGCAACCAGAGGAGTATATGTGGTAGTAGTCATATATTTCTGCGTTTATAGCTTCTCTTTGTTATTTTGCCCATGCATAATGCCTATTATTATAACATAATAAGTCTGTACTCGCCCATTTTTTAGCTTCAACCTATCCTAACTCATCAATATCACTTTCTTTACTGCAATAAGGACAGACAAAGGTTTCTTGATCATCGCTTAAGTTCTCTTCTACTTCGTCGCGAGTCACAAGTTGGCCGCATTTGGGACAATTTGAACTTTCAAAAAATAGGAATTCCAAAAAATCATCGCTCATAAATACAAAAACCTCCGCCGGTCATTGATAACCAACGAAGGTTTTACTTTTTTATAGTCCTGGATTTACCCCTTCCAACGCGGGACTGCCCTAACTTTATTTTATTATATCACATATTAGTCGATTGTCAAGGACAGCGTCCTGCTATCGCTTCTTTTCGGTTTCCTTGCTACGATTCCGTATTGTATCTGTAAAATCTTCGAGACTTTTAAGTTCTTTTTCAAGAACGTCCGGATCGGGAAAACTTCTTTCGTTTTTTGCCGGCGATTCGTCATGCTGATATTTTGAACACCTTGTCATGGCGTCATAAATAAATGTATAGTCGATATCGACAAACGTCACACCTTTTAATCTATGCGTTTCGACGCTATCACGATACCGCTGAATGGCATCGCAAAAGACAACTTCCTCGATAACGCGTTCCCATGTTTCCCGCAGTTTTTCCATAAAATCATTTACTCTGCGCTCGTATTCTTCCCGTTCGTTTGGCACAGTCGAGAGTTTCTTTATTTGCACAAGCGCTCGTCCTTTAAGATACCCGATCCTGCTTGATGCTTTTTGGCCTGCCCAGGGTGCGTTCGAATCACATAGGCCGGTTCCCCTACCCCTGCCTGACCAAACGGTTTGAATGGTATAGCTAACTTCGGCCTTATCGCAGGCATGTTGAAGGCCCACCAAAAACACCAAATCATGTGTAAATATAATAACCTGACGCTTCTTTGCCTCCTCCGCCAGGCGCTTAGCTACGAGTTCTCTTCTGGCATGGTCGAGCGACGAGACCGGATCATCAAAGACAATACCGCAATCATGAGGTGATGTTTTTAACTCGGCCATAAAAGAAGCTAGGGCAATCGCCCTCTGCTCTCCTTCGCTTAAAATATTCGAAAGAGTCATAGGCTCTGATGCCCTGGTCTGTAGCTTAAGCTTGTGCAGGGCTATCCCTTGCCTCCCAATTTTATCCAAATCGATTTTGATATAATCCACGTCGAGAGACTCAAATTCCTTCTTTAAATTTTGTTTCAGTGTCTCAGTAATCAATGATTCCATAAGCTCTGTGTTTTTTCTTGAAATGCCGGTCGTTGTGGTTGCTCTGAGACTCTCTTCAAGCTTGCTCTTTTTCTGTAAATCATTTATAAGAGCTGTAGCGATGGCTTTTTTCTCCGAGAATTTTTTCCGGCTAGATAGTTCATCATATTCTTTTATTAATCTGGCCTTCTCCGCCGGGTTAGCCATCTTTTCGAACGCCTTGGCGCTATCCTCCAAAGTAGCTGCTGCCCGAGCTATCTCTGACAAAGGCGGCGTAGGAAAAGTAATATCTCCCCATGCCTTGTTTGATATGGATTTTTTAATATCTTCGTGTATGCGCTTCATGTCCCCCAAGAAAAGAGATACGACTTTAGCAGCTTCCTCGCTTACTTCGGCTATTTCTTTAATAAGCTCTGGCTCGTTTCTTAAGATATCGACCTGCGCATTAACTATTTTGTAAGCTTCCGAATCATATTTATTCTTCGCGGTACGGTATACAGACTCCGTTTTGTCTTGTATGAACTCATAGAACTTTTTCATCCGATCAGAGGCCTCTTGTGAAAGTGGCTGGAAACACAGGACACAACGCGCATTCTGCCCTGTAAAGGGAAAAGAAACACCGGGATAGGCATCGCGTTCCGAAAATTCCTTTGCCGCCTGAAAAAGCAGTCTCCAGGTACCTTTTAGTGGTTCGTGTTCGAATGATCGTTTAGAAGCGATTTTATTCGCTTCCGCGGCACTATCCAGGTCCGTTTGATTCTTTTTAAGCTGTTCTATGGTTTCGCGCGAAAGTGTCTTACTTAGCGCGGTCATATTAACACTAAGCCGTTCAAGTTTTTGCTTCTTTGTCCTTAAAGCGCCTGCTTTTTGAGTGGGGTCTTATATAATGATATACTTCCTGTGTTATGAAGATCGGACATAATATTAAAAAAATACGGAAGGAGCAGGGCCTCAAGCGATCTGACTTGGTCAAGAAGCTTCGCTTTACCTATGGCGATAATGCACTTGGCTATCGGACCATTCAAAGGATAGAGCGCGGCGAGAATCTGAAAGATAGGCTATCTTCCCTATTGCAGTTGGCCTATGTCTTAGGGGTAAACTTAAACCAGTTCTACAAGGGAACTGAATACGAAGATAAGTCTCAGTTGGAAGAGGCGGCCAAAGAAGCCTGTATAACAAAGGCTAAGGCCAGAGGAGGAACTTTTAGATATAATGATAAGGCTGTTCTTGAGATCGTTTCTCCGAAGAATAGCGGTTATATCTCGATGCTATTGGAGCTTGAACCCAATTCCAAGACTAAGCAGGAACAGGATCCGGAAGCTACCATAAAATTTATCTTTGTTATTTCGGGTGAGATAGCGGTCATAATAGAGGAGCTTGAAAGGACTCTATATAAGGGAGATTCAATCCAAATAAATAGCCACCGACCCCATCATTTCGAGAACAGATCCAAAAGAAAAGCCCTTGCTATACTGTACCAAAATCCTAAACGTTTTTAGACCAATGGGAAAAATTGTTTTCGGTTTTTCAGTTCTTTAGTCACTTTATCGTAAAGCTCCACCAAAGAACTTCCTTTTGTTATATACTCGTTAATTCCCCTATTTTTGCAAGCTTCGAATACCTGATCGCTGTCCCAACCAGTAAAAACTATTTTATATATCGGCATATCCTTTGCGACATCCAATACCTCAATGCCGCTCTTTCGAGGCATTCTAATATCAAGAATCATCATATCGCAAGGATTATTCTGTATATAATTTATAGCATCTTCGCCATTTGATGCTTCCGGAAAATTAGCTTTTATTCGCAACTCGAGATAACTTTTAATATTTGCAAGCTGATCCGGCTCATCATCAACTATTAATATTATAGGAATACTCACTTCGTCTCCTCCTCATATATCTCATTTATAAGTTTGTGGGCAGTTTTAAGAATATCGTCAAAATTATAGGGCTTCGTAATATAGGCTGAGCAGCCTAATTTCCTGCATTTGTTTCTTGTAACGTCATCTTCCAACGCCGTGAGCATGATAACGCGTATTTTGGGATGCTTTTCTTTTATCTCCCGAAGCACTTCAATTCCAGTAATGCCCTCCATAACAATGTCCAAGACTATTATGTTAGGCTTTTCCTTTTCCACGAGCATAAGAGCCTCGGCACCACTGGTAGCTGCGACTGCATTATACCCTCTCGCTTCCAGAAATTCTTTCAATTGTCCAGACACGCCTATTTCATCATCAACAACTAAGAATTTTATCATGTGATAGCCCTTATTATGAATATTACGATTTAGAAGGCATCCTTCGTATAAGAGACACCAAGCTTTCCATATCTTCTATAGGCTTATAAATAATATGCTTTATCCCCATTTTCCTCAAGCGCTCTTCTGTTTTTTCATCTGTATATGCTGTCAACATGATGAAAATGGTATCAGGACTGATAGACTGAGCTTTTTCTATTACCTCATCGCCATCCATATCTAGTAAGAAAAGATCGCAAAAAAGGATGTCAGGCTTTTCTTCTTTGAGAATTCGAAGACCATCGTCTCCGGTCCCTGTAGTATAGACCTCATATTCGGGTGCAACAAGCTTGAGATAAGAGCGTATATTGTTAATAAATTTTACATTATCGTCAATGAAAAGTATTTTTATTTTAGTCATTTTTCTCTATGGGAAACTCTAATGTAAAGGTTGTCCCCTTCCCTTCCTGGCTTTCAAATGAAATATCGCCTTTGTTTTTGCCTACAAGCTGTCGTACAATGGCAAGGCCAAGCCCCGTCCCCTTGCCTCTTTCTTTTGTTGTATAGAACGGCTCGAATATTTTTGTTTTCTTTTCTTCAGATATGCCACAACCCGTATCAGAGATGCCAATAATCACCCTATCTCCTACTTTCTTTTTAATTACTATTGTTATCATAGCCACTTCTTTTGGCTTATTAGATTCTTCGATGGCTTGTGCCGCATTCCGCAATAGGTTAAAGAATATTTGATGCAATTGATCTTTGTCAGCAGAAATTGAGAGCACATCTTGCGGAATATTCTTTTCTATTTTTATGTGCTTTAAGCTAAGTTCATTCTCAAGAATTTCCAAAGCCTCGTTGATGCTCTTTTCGATATTCACAATCTCTTTTACGCCCTCATCTCCGGGCCGCGCAAAATCAGTAAATTTTCTTGTTATGCGCGAAATTCTGCGAGATTCATGCAATATCCCATCCAGCATACTCTTGAATCTCTCCTGCCGTTCTTTTTGAGACATACCAGCACTATCCCATTTTTCCATCTCTACGATAAACAGTTGTGCAGATGTCAATATGCTGGAAAGCGGATTCCCTATCTCATGCTTTATACCTGCTACCAAAGTTCCGAGAGTCGCTAATTTATCTTTTTGCCTAACATCTTCGTAAAGTCGAGCATAAACAATAGCAATCGCAATATCCCTTGTTAAAGGAACTAGTATATCCATATCTTCGCCCGTATAATCGTTACCCGATTTCTTTTTACCAAAAGCCAAAAAGCCTACGAGATTCTTATGAAAAACAAGAGGTATGCATAGTTCGGACTTGATCACTTTCATGTCCTGCGATAAATCGGTTGATATCGTTTTATCATTATTTCCTTTGATAATGGGACTGACTGTCTTATTAAGGTAAATAACTAAGTGTGATTTGTTGGAAAATGATGTATTTTTGTCTTCTATTCCGGAGGCGCCCACAATTTCATAGGCATCGCCTTCCTTATTCATAAGAAGTATTGCAAAATTCTCTAAGCTCAATGCCTTTGTCAATAGGTCAACGGCTATTTTTATTATGGCTGCCTGATCCAACACCGAAGCCAACACCATATCAGAAAAGGTCTTTAGCAATTGCAGGGGATTGTATTTCTTTTGGAAGAGATATTTATTAGTTACATTAATTAAATAACTCTTTATAGGATCGTATAGAAAGATCAGGATGACAATGTTAATTCCCAAAAACATTTGATTACTAACCGCAATAAATTTGCCTAATAAATTTTGTACTATAAATGTTACGATTCCTACTATAATAAATACCGACGTAAAGAGACCCGCAAAGACCAACGTTCTCTTTATAACAACTTCTATATCTAAAAATTGATGCTTAATAATTCCATAGGTAGCTAAAATAGGATATACGCCAATTAGTATGCTAGAATATGGCGGTATTTTTATATTAAGTATCAAAAAAAACAGGCTGACGCCTCCACCGAATCCAATTATCGCAGAGATAAGAAAATACTTGATCTTATTAGCTGTAGTGCGATCCGCATGCCTCACCGTATAATACATTCGATAAATACCATAACCCGCATATATATAATATAGAAGCGCATATAATGGATAAATGATGCCCCCTTCGGGATAGTATTTTATATTCATCTTAAGGGTAACATCTCTAACGACCAGAGGCGACAAGCAACAAATAAACAATATTGCAGATACATAATATCCTATTATTGTAAATTTTCTATATCGCTCTGTCTCTTTAACTTGTATCAATACAAAATCAAAGAATAATATCGGAATAAAAGATCCGAAGGCGTGAGAAATACGGCTACTGTATAAAGAGATATTGTAAGGGAACCATTCTGTAAGTGTTAAAAAATAACCAAACGACCAAATTGCTACAACGGAACAAAACATAAACCATCTTTTGTGTAACAATGACTCTTTATTTTTTTGATAGGCAAGAAATCCTACCAAAAAACACAATAAAGAAGTAAGCCCTGTGCTAGCCGCATACAATGTCATGATGGCCCTGGATTTTGTTTTAGCAATACTCGATATAGGACTTGTGCAATGATCTCATGCCCGGCATCATTAGGATGCATTCCGTCTATAAAAAATATACCCTTAGAGGCGTTTTCTAGCGGGGTGCGTATATCGATTAACGGTATATTGCATGTGCGCGCCGCTTCTTCACAAGTGTCACTATACTGCCTATGCCACAAATAAGGACTTTTTATTTTCTTCATATTTTTCCTGATTTCTTCGTCAACGCGTATGACCTGAGCATCATTGATAGGCTGAAGGTTACTGATATAGCACTTTTTACCACAAGAAGTAATTAAATTTATGATTTCGATTAAATTATTTTTGTACTCTTTTAAAGATATCTTTGGTGTATCAATTCCGATTAACCGACAATCGTTATTGCCGAATAGTATTATTACGTCAGAATATTTGTTATAGCCTGAGAGCGCATTGTTTTGCAAACCAGTCAATGCATCTTGAGTCGTTATATTATTTCTCGCTTTTATTATAACTGGTACAGATAATAGAGTTTTTAATTGCCTGCCACATCCCATGTTCTTATTAGACGCGCCGTATCCAAAAAAAACACTATCACCATAAAGAATAAGTCCTGTCATATTATTATTTCGCAAAATAAAAACGCTCCGCTTCCACTGTTAACTCATTGATAAGCTCCTTGACTCCCACGATCCCCTTAATTCTGTAGCAATTCGCTCCGGCCATTACAAACCCATTTTTCATATTACCTTTATATGCGTTTACCAGAGCCTTAGCAATGCAATATTGTGTATTTTCTGAATCGCAAGTCTTTAGGCAATGATATTTACACTCAAAATCTATGCGTTTACCAGATAATATCTTCTTTACAAATGCATTTTTTATTACTCGACCCGGCATTTGTACAGGGCTTTTTATAATAATGGTATCTTCTTTTTTTGATTTTATTACTTCCTGCTTGAATTCATCTGCAGCGTCACATTCACGAGTCCCTATAAACCGGGTGGCCATCTGCACACCGCTTGCACCATCTTTTAAAAAGTAAGCTATGTCCTTACCATCAAATATGCCACCCGCGACCACAATTGCAATCTTACCTTTTTTATCGTAAGCGCTAACAACTTTTTTTACATCATGGAAAATATTTTTTAGCTCGTCGCCTCTAATATTTGTTAGCTCCTCAAACTTATATCCCAAATGCCCACCAGCCAAGGGTCCTTCAATCACAAATCCATCTGGCATTCTATTGTATTTAGTAAGCCATGTCCGGATAATGATGTCGGCGGCCCTTCCCGATGACACTATGGGTACTAATGCTATATCATATTCTTTTGTAAGAGCTGGCAGTTTTAATGGGAGTCCTGCACCCGAAAAAATAACGGCCACTTTTTCATCTAAACAAACCTTAACCAATTGATCGTAATTAGTTAGCGCACACATAATATTAACGCCGAAAGGCTTATTTGTCCGTTTTTTTGTTTCTCTTATAATATCCCTTAAAGCCCTTGCGGATCGATCTTCGTAAGAAAGCGTACTATATTCTTCTTCCTCACCCAAGCCAACACTCGCAATTACACCAAGAGCCCCCTCGCTTGATACTGCGGATACTAACTTATGTAAAGAGACCCTTACCCCCATAGCACCTTGTATAATGGGAGGGTTGATTACTATGTCACGTATAACCAGGTTGGGTAATTTACTCATATATATTTTCGCCCTGTGCAAAATTCATACATATTCCACCTGTCTATACTAACAATAGGGTTTTTAAAACCAGCTTCGAGTATCCACCCTCTGAGTTCTTTTGGATCCCTATAAATCAGTTGCCAAGGCTTCCCGTTTTGTGTAGTACAAACTTTTTCCATTAATTTCTTACTCGGGTTATCCTTTTGTGTAGCAAAAATAAAAAGACCCCCATGCTCAATATTTTTATACACATCCGATAAAATATTTCTAACCTCTTCGTCGTTGAGATATTCAAATAAACCGGAACTTATTACAATATTTGGTTTCCAAGATACCTTATCTGAGAATCTTTTTAAGTGTTTCAGTTTAAAGATATTCGCTTTTGTATAGCGCATTGGTTTATTCGCGGATAATATTTTTCCGAAATTTAAAGAACGCCTGTCTTTATCCAGACAAAGCACTTCGATTTTATCCTGGTTATAGTTATTTATAACTTCCGTAAGATACCGAGCTGGACCAGACGCAATATCGATAATTCGAGTTTTTTTATTTTCAATAATATTATTAGCGATCTCGTTTTCCAATATTTTTATAATTATATCTTTTCGATTTCTAGTTGCTTTCACAGAAGGCAAATTTAATAAAATAGAGTCTATGAATTTTCCAAAAGATGCAACCCCTTTCGGTTTCTGCCTATACATATGATCAAAATTTAAACCTGAGTCCGATTTTCCTAAAATACTTGCCCTCCCGAGCTTGCTAAAAAAAATGATATTTTTAATAATCTTTTTATAAAAAAAATTCTCTATTGTCTCGAAGATAGTGTGTTTTTTCATCATACTACCGCATACCTATCATTTTTACTTTTTCACTAGGTCATGCTCTATGCATACACCGTTAACAAAATTTATAAGCTTTTCATTCGTCTCAATCAGTTGTTGATGCGCCATTGCGCTTTGGAGACATCTTTTTACTTTTTTTAACTTTAGTCGAGCCTCAAACGTCCCACTACGTGCAAATAAACCATGAACTATAATGTCGTGGGGTTGGATTTTGACGCTCTGAATTATATCAATAGTATTCAGAACTTGCCCTTCGGTCATAGCATAGTCGTTTATTAATACGATATCCGGCTGATTCATTAGCTCGTTCAATATAATGCCTGATAAATCATCCATGTCATGGCTATATATGACCTTTTTTTCATATTCATCGGTACAGAATTCGGGATTATTAAATAACCCGGCGGTATAGGAGTATAATTCGATGCTCGGCTCAATAAAAAGAAGACGCGCTTTCGCCTTTTTCCCTGACGACGGCATCTCTTTTTTCTCCATAACTCTTCCCATACCAAAAACTTCTTTAATAGCATCTTCTAGCTCGTTTAATTCATAAGCATCTTTGTCAAAAAACCGATCGATTCCAATTTTCTCAGCCTTTTTCCTATACTCAATGCCGTGTGATGTAAATATAAAAACTTTTATATCCTTGTATTCGGATCGGAGAATCGTTAATACCTGAAGGCCATTCATGCCCGGCATTTCCATATCCAATATTACGAGATTTGGTCGATCTGATTTTATGATCTCAAGGGCCTTCTTCCCATCAAGAGCATTCAACACCTTAAAACCTATTGTCTCCAGGTGGCTACTAATTGCGGTAATTCTCGGATTATCATCCACCAATAATATCTTTTTATCAGACATTGCTACAGCCCCTCCTGTTTAGTGCTACTTAAAATTTATACCCCACTCCGATGCTTATAACATCCGCTGCCGCTGAGACTTTTGTGCCTGCACCGATAGCGTCAGCACTATCACCGCCATCGTCCGCCATTACATTTTTAAAATGATGTTCCCACGCAAAATCAAGAGATAGGTCCTTAGTTAGGAAATACGAAAATCCCGTGGTGAGATGATGCTCCAGAATTACCGGTAAAAGCGCATTTGTAAAAATAACGTTTGGCTGAATCGGAGATTTCCCATACATATAACCAAGCCGCAACTTCAGCTTATCTTTAAGAGTGGTATATTCTGATCCGACAGCGAATACCCACTGGTCTCTCCATCCGAAGCCACCGCTATCAGGCGAATTTCTTGCAAGTTTCACATCAGTCCAGTTAATATAACGAGTATCGTATGTAACCTCAAGGTTTTTAATGGGCTTAATGGACACACCCAGATTAACTATCGGAGGCTCATCTATATAGGGGAGGACGTCTTTGTATTGATAATGGTGCCCCTGCCAATTATGGCTTTCGTAGGAAGCGCCAACGTTAAACATCTCATTAATTTTATATAGCAGGCCTAGGGTAAAACCTCCTCCAACCGTAAAGTCCCAATTGCCTTTGCCCGCTGTTTCAGCAAAAAGCGGAGGCACGGCAGCGCCAACAAGACTGTGGGCCAAGTTTGTCCTCAACGCTTGGATGTCTATATTGGCTGTCGCGCCAAAAGAAAGTTTATCATTAAATGCGGCTGCAATGCCTGGCGCAAATCTCATAGTCCTTAAGTCGACCATCTTGTCGTAATTTCCGCCTTCGGCCAATAATGCTGTATTGAGCCTTGAGCTAGGATAATTAAGTGCCATGCCACCTATAGTGAACAATCCAGCCCCTACTGATATGGGAAACTTATCAGTGCCGGGAATACGATAACTCACACCTGCATTACCACCCGGAATATAATCTATATTGCTTTTCTGCTTTAATCCGTTATTTGCATACGAAGCACCGCCAAGCAACGGTTGTGCAGGGCCTTCGGTATGCATAGTAACATCGTGAAAAAGGATATTTTCATAGGAGGCATCGATCCTGTTTCCTATTCTTACAAGCCCTGCAGGGTTTTTTACCAAACATGAAGTATCTTCTGCAGAAGCGGTAGTAGCGCCAGCCATACCTTCATCTCTCGCGCTAAATCCGATCATGCGCGAAGCATTACCAGCATAAGCAGATTCATTCAATGCAAGAACCGCAACAAATATTAAAATAATAATAACGGGGTTATATTTTTTGACAATACTCATTTAGCGATTTCCCTTTCTTCGTTTTACGCTTCCCCTTTATCCACTTTGCTTTTCGTTTTTCTTCTTTGGATATCCATTTATCAATCGCATTCTTTCTGAACCTCAGTTGTTTTCCTACTTTAAAAGATGGTATCTTGCCCCCCTCCGACAGCTGGTAAAGGGTGCTTTTGGAGACTCGAAGATACTCCGCTAACTCGTTCAGGCTAAGTATGTCATTCATTTGCTATCGCTTTTTAATTCACTGATTTTAACGGTTTTTAATAACAATGGAAGTATACACTATATTCCCTGAAATGGCAAACGAGGTAACAATAAACTACTTTTGATTGCTAAAAAAGCCACCCTTTTGTGAGGTGGCTCTAACTTATTGAGGATTAGCGAGTTACTTTAGGCGTTCTTTAATGAGTTCAACCGTATCTTTTAGGTTTGTTATTTTAGCCAGATAGTCTTCTGGTATTTGAACTTTGAAGCGTTTTTCGATGGATGCCAGTATTTCCAAGGCCATCATGGAGTCCATGCCTAGATCCTCAACGAATCTATCATCGGGTTTTATCTTGTCTTCCGGCAACTCTATAATCTCCGCCACGAGAGACCTAACCTGCTTTTCCAAATCAATCTCTTTTGCCGGCATTTTTGCTCTCGAATTCTTTAAAACCAGATTCTATTAGATTCGGTATGCAATCAATACTCTCGATGGCTTTCTTGATAACTTCAGGATCTATAATTTTACCCTTTACTAAAATGCTGTCCAAAACAGTTCGCGGAAGAGTAAGTTTATTTCGAATATCTGCTTCTAAGTCCTTCCTAGTATGCGGCATTGCTTTCAACTCCTATCCTGAACTTATTCGTCTGATACAGCTCTTCCCCTAGCCATTTGCGCGCCAATAGGTCCTTATCTAGCCCCTTTTTATCCCAGTCATACTCCATGATTATTAGGGTCTTGAGAGCCACGAATAGGGCCTCTTTTGCGAAATCCGGGTGCTTGGCATAGAAGGTATCGAGCTTCTGACAATAGAAGACGGGATCCTTGGATATGGTTATACCGCGATCCTTGCCATGCTCTATGAAGGAGGCTATTACCTCGGCTCGCTTTTGATAGGAAAGGTTGAGGTAGTCTTGGCCGGAGAAATGAGGCCGAGAATCAGCACAAAGGGCAGTGTTGTATGCCAAAACTATTAATATCGTAATGAGCACTAGTTTTTTCAATATATACCCGAGCTTATTTCAATCCTATCTTCTGATTGATAACCGGCTTCGCTCCTTTTGGCCAATAAGGGACAAAAGGTTCTTTATCAAATGTCAGCGATGCAATTAGATCTTTAATGCTATTCTCGTCATATATCTTATCAGCGTCAATAACCGATACCACCATTACTGTTTCATTCTTCTCTTTGTTATTAATTATAGCTATTGCCCCTTTTTGTGGCACAAAAAAGTCGAACACTGGAGTAGTAAAATGCCAAGGAAATGGCATTTTTTTAAAAAACCCCAGTTTAATAAAGTCGCCTTTTATATAGAGCACTTTTGTTTTTGAAGTTTCATATGCCTCTTTTTCAGCTACCGTTATACCTTTTAACATCAGATCGTCAGGAAGCTTTGCCGAATTCGATTGCTCTAAGAAGGGGAAAAATGCTTGGTATATTACTATATTAAAATTTGGCAGAACATTTGCTCTCACAAATCTATTCGTCTGCTTAAAATCAACGTCTCCCACAGCTATTTTCCGAGGATCTATGTAATAAAACCCTCTTAACCTTGCAATAACTAAATACTGATTGGTCGCCTTATTCTTTAAGATAACTACATATTTATCATTTGGATTTCCGGGTCGCCCTTCAAGATATTTAATTGCCTCATAGTTATCCGGTATTTTGTATGTACAAAAGTTAAATAAGCATTTTTTCCACCACCCCGGTGTCCAATATTGCGCATCATCAGAGCTAAACCGCGGGAAATACATGTAGACTATCGTCAACAATAATAGTAATAGAATGGCAACAATTTTTATGGTTTTCATATATTGATTCCTTTATGCATCACTCTGCTTGGTCTTTAGCATAGCAATAAAACCTGCGAGAGTCAAGCCTGCAAGACCAACAGCCGCGCCTTCGCTTCCGAGTGCCGTAGCCGCTAGGGCCGCTCCACCGAGAATCGCAAGAGCACCAACAGCAGCAGTACCATAGGCATACCAATCATCTTTATTGACCTTTAGCTCAAGGTTCCATGCACTTGAAGACGCTCCCGAGGATAGCCCATGACTAAATGAGATCGTATGCGTAAAAAGATCGCTCTCCGCCTTCCATGCCTCACTTGCTGATAAACCACTATTGATATTCCAGTCGTATGAACTACCAGTGCCAAATGAGAAAAGACTGCCGAAAGTTGATCCGCTATTGACTCCAGCTAAGTCAAATGACGTAAACATTTCGTTCTTTATTTTTCCAGATGAATCAGTTGTGGTAATCACGCCACTTTCAAATTGCCCTGTTACGAGATTAAATGTTAACTCACCCTTAGAACCACTTGGAACATTACCATCAAACGCTAATGAAGCATCTGCTTTGGCAGTTAAAGAAACCCCGCCAAAACCACCGCTAGCGCCTATGTATTCTCCGTAAACAACTTTAACATCTGGAGTAAAGCCATATTGTTGTGTCATAAGATTCAATACTGTATTAACGGCATCATTGTTCGCACTACCAAAGTTATTTGTAATATAAGGTTGCAACGCTGATATGTCTTGAGGAGCAGAATACTCTGGCCGCTGCATAAGATTACCTACGGTGCCCACAAAATATTTAAACTTTTCAGCAAAACTCTGCGTCCCTCCCGGCACTGTTCCATTAACAATAGATTCGACTAGAGATTGTGACTGCCCTGAAATAACTGCATTACCCGTTATCAAATCTAGGCCAAAATCTACTCCTCCGTCTGAGTTTAAAAGATTCTGTGTTATAAGGGACGAGTTTTGAAAATAATCTACCGTGCCATTTAATATATCGCTTATCTTGGCATCTACATAGTCACCATACGTATCATAATAGTTGTATCCTCCTTCTTCCCGGGGCTCTACTACAAATAAAATATTACCCTCATTGTCCTTTATTTCTGCATATGTCTGATTACCGTTATCAATAGTCTGCCAAATGCCAAGATCGCCCCATTCGTTGTACATAGTAGCATCATAATAACCCATCTTCTGATAACCGTCTTTGCCTATTTCGCCCAAGCTCCAAGATACCTTGCCATCTCCATAGGTAACACGCTGCCCAAGAGGATCCCAATCACTAGCATCAACAAGCCAATCAAAGAAGGTAGTAGTATGGCCTCCATCGGCTTGCGTAGGCGTATCTACGGCTTTGACTTCCTTGCCGTTTACCACCTCCGCATGATACTGTCCTGTCTCCAACATATGCCTAAAGTAACCGCCCAACGTGTAGCCTGTCTTTACTATTTCGTTAACAGCCACGGCATTGAAGAAGCTCGATCCGTATATGTTTAAAGCTTCTGCAAGGCCCCTTTGCTTCACGATGTCGGTAAAGTCCAATATCTGTGATATATAGGCTGCCTGGAGCCACGGAGAATCCCCATAACCTAAGAACGTAAGGGTATTCTTCTCGAATGTATCAAACATATACTTAAATATGTCATTCTGGTTTCCACCTGGCATAAGAGCCTTAATGCTGCCATTTAAGAGCGTAGATATGGCCGAAAATCCAATGTTGGCCAATAAAGGCGGAATATTTAACTGTTGAGTGGCATAATTTATACCTATTGAGGTAACTCCTTGCAATAGCCCCGTAGTGACGCTTTGCCACATCTTCCCCGGATCCATATTTGAGCTCAATCCCGCTTGCAATGAGCTGCGGATACCTATGCCTGCCAAGGAAGTTATGCGTGGATCAATTCCTAGCATCTCCCCGATCTTGGTCATACCGATATAGGCCGATTCCTCCGATACCTTCTTAGAGAGGCTCATCATAAAGTCATCGTAGGACATGGCTCTGCCGGCTGGCGTTGTGATAGCCCCGACGAATGCCCCTGAGGTAATAGCTGCGAGATGCGTTATATTAGTATCTAGCCCTACCGCGGCCCCTAGAGTCTCAACACCTTGCATAACACCGGATTGGAGTATGCCGCCTACTACCCCTATCGACGGGTTCGCAAGGCCCATAACAGCGCCTGAGAATAGAGCTCCGCCAAACGATGCAAGTGTCGGGTCTACGCCCATGCTGCGGAACACATAGCTAGTACCTATATTTATGCCCGTAGCTATGATATTTGTCGTTAGGGCAGTAGCCACCTCGGCTGCTTTTGAACCCAGGTTAATTACAGACCCTATGTTTTCCGCTATGCGTGTAGCAACATTTGAAATCGCCCCTACAACATTACCGACAAAAGTAAACACCCCTTGAAGCGGTGTAAATACCTGGCTTATAGATCCAAACATGTTACCTACCGCTGAACCTAAGGCACCAAAGGCGCCCTTAGCGGCTTCGAATATCCCGCCTATGACCTGTGATCCTATATATGAACCTACACCGTTGATTACGGCCCATGCAACGTCCATAAGCGTGCCAGTCCCAGCTACAAACGATATGGTCTGGATGATTATGTTAAGCGCGTGAAGAGCCAAACCGATAGGAGCTAACGCCGGGATTAGCGTAAGAATTGAAGCTACAGGAGCGATAATCTTCTGAAAGAAGCTCGCTACCCCCCTCCAGAACTTCGACCACCACCCACTCCCTCTTATATTCTTCTCAACAGTCGTGTTAAGAAGCTTTGAGGGATCGACGGCGCGCTCTTTTGACATCGCGTAGCCACGCCACATCTCCATGAACTCGGCTCTTGAAACGACCATCTCCTGGCCTGACTCTCCTACTGTAGGATCGGTGTAAGTGACTGTACCCGCTGTCTCATCTATCGACGTAACGGTGACATAGTGCTTGCCGTCGACATGGGCGATGACGCTATTTGTAGCGACTTTTGCCTTTAGGTCATCGAAATTCAGTTTCTCTGAGAATAGTTCAAGACCCGCGGCTTGGGCCGCCTTCCTCATGGCGAACATCGATACAAGAAGGTCGCCGGTCGTATCCTTATTGATGACACCCGTCAGTATCTCTACTTTAAGCGCGTCGGTAGCTATCTCCTCAAATGTCCTCGATGTGCCGGAATCGGCAAGCATCGTGCGGATCGTCTCGACAGCACTATCCCCGAAGTGGAGAGATTGCCCCTCGAGCCATGAGATGATGGAGGAGATTGCTTCGCCCTGCTCCGCAGAGATTGCTTCGGCGCCCGCCTGCGGCGAGGCGCCTCGCAATGACAATGACACATCGTCCAATGTAAGGCCTAACGATAAGAGGATCGTCTCTTTTTCAGTATCCGTCGCGGCTATATACGAGCTAAAGAATGCCGCGATAGACGAAATGATACCTGCCTTCCGCGCCGCGCGCTCCGTGTACTCCGCCAACCCTTCGATATACCGCGTGATCTCGGCAGGATTGATCGCCTTTAACGCGGCCTTCGCCCTGTTGGTCCAGTATAGGAGATCACCTTCGCCGGGATCTCGGCCTAAGACCTTCCTGTAATAGTGGTAGATCACCGGCATCGATTCCTTCTGGGCTATGTCGGCCAATATCTTATTGTAGTCATTCTCTATCAAGTCCCGCATCGCCGTCTTGGAGTCGGTCTCGATGCGGCCTCTCGCGTCCGCGACCTGCTTATTAAGGTCGACGTATGCGTCGGCCACTTGTTTCTCGAGCCTCACCGCATAGTCGTCTAACTCGGCGAACGCCCGCCCGAACTCCGACAGATCGTAGATGCCGGGGTCGTACTTCGCCTTCTCGGCCGTAAGCCTGACGCGCTCAGAGGCTATCTGGCTCTTGATATCGGCGTATTTCTTGGCGATATCGGTCCTCGCGTCGGCTTCAGCCCGCGTGAGCTTCGCTAAGGCCGCCTCGCGCTGTGTCACTATCTCGGCATTCGCCTTCTGATAGCTCTCCTCGAGCTTCTTTCTTGCCTCGACGAACTCGGCCCTGACGACATTCTTATCACCGTCATAGGTGTATAGGACCTGGACTACGCCATTCTTGTCAGAAACTTTAATCGCGAGTCCATTCTCGAAATACGTGATAGTCTGGTTCGCCGATATCATCTTCGACGGAAGTTCGCTTCCCTTATTGAAGATGGTAATGACCTTCTGGTTGTCGCCTAAGCGGTTTGACTCGATATCCTCTTTAAGCCCGTCCGCATACGACATATCGAGCCTTTGGATCCCTATCGCGGACGGATCGTAGATTTCCGTAGTCTGGCCGATAGTCACCTTGACGCGCGCGAGGTTAGCGATATCCTCTTCGCTAACCGTATCTTTAAGGTAGCTTAAATTGACACCCTCTCCTGTAGAGAGGACCACTTTAGGGGTTGCCGACTGAGCGGGGCTTGAAAGGTTTATCTTATACTGGATATACTTCGCGGCCGGGCCGGATATGGCGGACCCGGCGGCTTCGGAGAGAGGGCTGGACCACACGCTCCACGTCGCGTCAGGCGAAGTAGAGTTGCCTGTCCTTATCTGAACGGTCACATCAGTGCCCGGAGGAGTGATCTCGTTCCACGATATCGACTCGAGCGCCGTAGCGCCTACCTCTAACACATCCGATGTAAATGAGCTCTCGGCAGCATAAAGCCCCGCGAACTCATCTGCCGACGGGGTGAAGTCGCTCGTCCAGAGAGCCGAGCCCTTAGTGACGCGGAATTCGTCCAACCGTCCGTTCAGGAAGGTATTGCGGCCTCCGGCATACGTCTGGTACGCGCCGAGGTAGAGCATCCCGTTATAGTTCGACATGGCTGTAAACGGGCTCCGTGTGGTGACTTGCTGGCGGACACCGTTTAGAAATACGAGAAGCTCATTACCGTGTCTTGATACCGCCAGATGGAACCATGAATTGGCGGATATATTCAGGGGATTTGTGGTTACAAAATCACCCTGATTGTTATTGTCGTTGTCGCATGAGCTAAACACCAGCCTGTTATCGGCTCCGATATAGTAGTACCATCCGTCGATATATCCGGCCACCTTCTGGCCAGCTATCAAATTGTAGCCGCCAAGCGCGCTTAAGCTGACCCAGGTATCGACCGTCCAGTCGCCTGAACCGAAGTTCCAGCCCTCGGAGTCTGGCATAGTGACGTAGTCGTCGCTCCCGTCGAAGAATAGCGACGAGGAGCCGAATTTCGCGGTTTGGGTATCGATATGGGCGCCGCCATTGAATGTCATAGTGTTATTGGATAAGGAACTGTCAGTAGATGTAGTTGCTCCGTTCGCGCCGTTAAGATGCAGGAGCGCGGTTACCCTCGGGTCCGGCGAACGGGTAAGCTCTAGCGTCCTGTCAGCGCCGTGGGCGAGGATACCGGTTACACGGCTTTCGTACGCGTAGTTAGTCACCTGGCCGCCGGGAGATGTCACAGACTTCGGAAGACCATTTGAATAGTATTCGGTAATAGAGCCGTCCGCCTTCCTGGCGGATACCACATACCCGTCTTTGGCGCGATATGTAACGCCTTCCTTAATATAGGTGAAGTCTATCGCTTCGCCATCGGAGTTAAACACAACTTGAGTCACTACTGCCCCGTCAGCGGAGGTTATTCCTGACAGTTGGCCTTGTGTATACCTTGCCTTTACCCCGTCCACACCCGTCATCTCGGTAAGCTCGGTTATCACCACTTCCTTATTCTTGTAGGTGACCCTTGACGGCTGGTTAGCGATATAATCGGGAATCGCGGCTTTCACGCTCTCCGTATACGCGGAGTCGAAACGCACGCCCGCTGTATCGGCCGTTACCGTCATTTGGCCTGACGCCGCTATCTTCACGCGAGAGATTACACCGACCTCTTCGGCGTCTTGCGCTTCGCGCAGGAAACTAAAATCGATACCGCCGGTAAGCCTGGGGCTCGTAAGATCATCGGTAGCGGTCATCGTAACGCGGTACTGTAAATACCTTCCGGGCGCGAGCGCGCTTTCCGCACTCGACCACGCGCTCCACGTAGCATCGGGGGAGGCGGTATTGCCCATCCTTATCTCGACCGACAAACCGGCGCCCCGCGGCACCACTGAATTCCATACGGCCGAATCGAGCCTCGTCGCTCCGAGATCGACCGGATCCGACACGAACGTCCCTGTTCCCTTATAAAGTCCGCCGAACTCTTCATTTGGGGGAGTAAAGCCGGATGTCCAGAGAGCCCTGCCCTTTGTCACGCGGAACTCATCAATCCGCCCATCCAGATAATACATGCCCCTGTTAGCGGTCGAGTTCCACCACCTGCCGAGCTCGATATTCGCCGTATAGTCGGGGATAGCGCTTGTACTAATCTCGTCGGCGCCAAGCTTTACGCCGTCCTGGAAGATCCTGAAGGACGAGCCTTCCCTGGCGAGAGCCAAATGGCGCCACTGGCCGACAGCGATATCCGCCTGTCTTCTCATGGATATGACACTAGGCCCGCCATTATTAATTGTCAAATCCCAGTAATATACGCCGTTTATATTTGTCAGGGCCAGCCACCACTGGGTGCCCCATCCCTGTTCCTGCGAAGCGATGAACATATAATTATCGAGTACAGGCAGTGTATCGAAATTGACCCACGTATCTATCGTAAAGTCGCCCGAACCGAATGAAAATCCGTCGGAATCCGGTATCGAAGCATAGTCGTCGGTTCCATCCAGGACAAGTGACGAGGATCCGAACTTCGCGCTGTCTATACCAAGCACAGCTCCGCCGTTTAACGCAACACCGGCGTCCTGGCCGTTCAGGTGCAGAAGAGCCGTCACATTAGGATCCGGCTCACGCGACAAGGTAAGGAACGCCTGGCCGTCACCGGAGGTCCGGATTTCCGAATCCTGAGCGCTCCCCACGAGGCCGACCTTGCGCCGGTCGGGGATATCATACCTGTAATATGATGTCTCGGCGTCCGGCGTTCTTACGTACCGGATAAGGCCGTTCGGGTAGTATTCTGTGACCGTCCCGGCCGAAGTTGTAGCCGTGAATATCTTACCGTCCTTAACGGTGTAGGCTGTACCGTCCTTTATATAGGTAAAACCTTTTACCGAGCCGTCCGTATTAAAGGAGATATCCTTTATCGTAGTCTGGTCGATCGCGTTTATTGTGATATCCTTATCGAGATATATCGACTTTTGAGTCTCATTAAGCGCGTATTTCGGAAGCTCCGCCTTCAAGGCGGCGGTGAAGGTATCATCGAATACCAGCCCGGAGGCGTCTATCTTCGCCTCAACACCATTAACGCGGATAGAGGTCAATTTGCCGAGGTCGCCCCTCCCTATTGGATCCTTTGTGTACGATACGCTTATCCCTTTCTTGTCAGAGAATGTGACGCTGGGGCTCGTAAGAGGGCTTCCGGTAGACATCGTAATACGGTACTGGATATACTTCGCCGCTTGCGATCCGGCTTGAGACGCGCCGCCCGCGGTTATAGGAGTCGACCAGTCGCTCCAGGTCGTATCCGGTGAGGGCGTATTCCCGGTCCTCGTCTGGAGGGCGAGTCCCGTGCCTTGGGGCATGACGGTCTCCCATGATATGGCACCAAGAGATTTAGCGTTGAGTTCGGCAACGCCGGATGTATATGTTCCCGAGTTCTTATATAGGCCGTTAAATTCTTCGACAGCCGGATTAAAATTACCCGTCCATAGGGCTCTTCCTTTAGTGACGCGAAGCTCATCAAAGGCGCCGTCCATATAATAGCCGTAGAAAGACGCTCCGTTATAGTAAGCTCCTATCTGAAGGGAGTTCGTCGAATCCGTCATATTGGCTGCTGCCTGATCGAAACCTGTCTGTACGCCGTTTACAAAGAACCGCATAGCCTGTCCCGAACGCTCCAGCGCTATGTGATACCACTGGCCCGTCTGCGGGACCCAGTTGAACCTCGCGACGCTGTCGGCCGAATACTCGATGCGGCCTGAGTTCACGTTGTAGTAGACGTTGAATCCCTGGTTCTGATTATTATAGTTAGATAGAATAGTCGGGTAGGTCCCGGAAGCAAGCGAGTCGAACTTAACCCACGTATCGATCGTGAAATCGCCCGAACCGAAATTAAAGTCGGGACTGTTATAGACCTGGGCATAACCGCTATTTCCGTCCAGGTTTAACGACGCCGAACCTAAGACTTTACCTATCGTGTCTATACCAGCGCCGCCCCTGAGCATCGCCGAGTGGGAATAGATAGAGCTGTCCGGGCTGACGAGCTGGCCGTTCTGGCCGTTAAAGTGGAGGACGAGCTTCGCGTCCGGGTCCGGGCTTGAGAGGAGTTTCAGGGACTTCTCCTGTGAGGAAAGGCCTTCCAATGAGACATCGGCCATCTCCCCCGCGAGATTCCCCGCAAGATCCCTGAATATATCCGCGGCCGTATATTCATACCTGGTGACGACGCCGTTCGCGTCGGTCTTTTCGCGCGTAAACCCGCTCGCGTAATAAGCGGTCTTCGCCTTATCGGAGGCGACAACTTCCTTCACGTATCCGTTCTCAACCACATACGTCGTGCCGTCCTTTATATAGGTAAAGGCGCTCGGCGATCCATCAGTTCCAAAGACAACATTCTTTACTACGACCCCATCGGCAAGCTGGATCTCGGAGATATTGCCCCGATTGTCATATTTCACCTTCGCCCCCGAAGGGAATTGGACTTCCGCGCCGGGACCTTCCTTCGAGACATACGTATACGAATACTTCCTCCCCTTAGAATCTATGATATAAGAGAGTTTCTTCTTCGGTGTGTATGCCTGGATATTCCCATCCTGGTCGTGTATGAGAGTGAGATCGGCCTCATAAGTATAGGTATAAGTGTAAAGGATATCAGAGCCCTTCATTATCTCTGACTTAGAAAGGCTGCCGCCCGCGTTGTAGGAGTACTTCGTGGTGAGCCTAAGGCCGGCGAGATCTTCTAACTCGACCAATTTACCGGAATTATACTTGCGCTTCTCCTGGCGCGAGACGTCATTTATAACCACGAGGTTATTCTCATAGGACCAGTAGTAGGCGGTGCCATCGGCGAGGACGATCTTGCGTATCTTGCCATCCTGGTAATCTATCGACTCACCCATCTTACCTATTATATTAAGGAGCTTTGAGTCTGAATATGTCGCCAGGCTTCCATCCGGATACGCTATTAAGGCCGAATCGAGTTCGCCGTTCTCGCGGAAGGTGAGATTCTTCACCCTCGTCCCATCAGGTTTAACTATCTCTCTTACTACTCCATTCTCATAGACGATCTTTGTGGCGTCGTTTAAGGCGAGCGTCCTTAGGTTACCGAAGCGGTCATATATCCTCTTTATACCGTCTCTATCCACCGATAGCGCCTTAAGACTGTTATCGGATGAGATATCATATGTATAATCGGATATGACGCCGTCTGAACCGACGACGCTTTCCAGTAACCCATCCTCCATGTTAAATATCGAGCCATCGCTCTTAGTAGCCTTACGAAGCTTGAAATCCTGTCCATATACGAGCTCGGCTATCTCAGTCTTTGCGGCATACCGGCTTAAATTGACCGTATACTTGGTCGTGCCGTCTTCGGCGACGCCCTGGACCTTGTCGAACAGATACACCGTAGTGTCAGGGTCTGTGATCTTACGAAGTATCCCCTCTTCGTATTCGATCACCGTACCATCGGCCCTGATCATCTTCTTTAACCGACCCTGCCCATCGTAATAGGCGGTTCTTAAGCCATCCGTAATGATCGTTTCGGTGACATTGCCCAGAGCATCCTCTATATAGGTATATGTGAGGGTCCTTCCATCCGTATAGACCGCGGTGGATACCCTCTCCTTGTCATCATAGGTGATCATCGTACCGTCCGTATCTATCACCCCTCCCATCTTGCCGCCCCTCACGAAAAGGATGACGCCGTCCGGGTAGATAATATCGGCGTCCAGGAGCTCATTATTCCCGCCAAGGACTACATTCTGTATGACTGTGCCGTCCGGCCTTTCGATATAATAAATAGAACCGTCCCTATAATAGATCACATCGCCTGATTCGGTAGTGACCGAGACTATGCTTCCCTCGTTACTTTGAGTAGAACCGTCGACAAGCACCACGGATCCATCGGCACGCACACCGTAGGAGAGTTTTGGGCCGACTATCCTTAACTCATCTCCGGTCACTTGAGCTTCAGGCGCTGCGCTAGACTTAGCGTTCTGGGTTCGTATGAACGCCTCTATCGCGTCCTTCTGTGCCACAAGGTTAGAGTTCGCCTCATGGCTGCCTTTTAGATATTGCGGGGCGAATGTCTGGGACTGTTCGACATACTGTTTTTCGAGGGTGAAGTCGATCAGATCCCCGGCCCATGAAACCTGCTCAAAGAAAAAGATCCCGGCCACAAGGCCCGAGATCACTTTAAAATAAGAACTCGTCATCAATTTAGATATCATGTCTATCGTCTCCTCTATATGCCAAGCTTTCGGTTTTTATCCAGCATAAGGAAGTATAGCATAGTCAGGTCTATTTGTCAAATCTTTTTTGATAATATATCAAATAGGTATTTAAACCCTTAATTAATAAAAAGTAACGAACAAGTGTTTAGAGAAGTGACGAGATAAAAAATAGGGACGGTCCCAATCACCGCGAAAAAATACTTTTGGGACAGTCCCTATTTTTACTAATACACTTACTACAACTTATACCTATCGAATTCCTTGGTCATCTCTTTAAGCTCGCCCTCTAACTTCTTTATTCTTTCGCCGATGCCGGGAGCATCGTGCGGGCTGGCGGTGAATGTCTTTTTCAGCTCATTAAATTCAGCCAACGCATTTTCCGATAGAACCTTGTGATTGGAGATTGCCCCCTTAAGGCTTTCCGACAGGCTATTCATCCTTTCAGCGATCGTCATTAACTCATCGCCTTTCCTCAATGAAATGCGCGAGGTAAAGTCCCCTGAGGCCATTTTGTTCAGGAACCGCTCTATCCTGAATATCGGTCCGGCTATTTTATGTGAAAGTAATATCCCGATCACTATAACAACCGGGCTCATCAAAATAAGGCTAAGGAGGATCCTGAGATTCACCAGCTTCACTATCGAGACGAGCCTTCCCTGGGGATATACGCTAGCGAGCTTCTCCCCCATCATGACCATGGAGGTATAATATACGACATACGAGCACATCAATGCCGTGATGAACATCAGCAATAGTATTATACCGCTATATTTAAGCTGGAATTTCGGACTGACGAGATACTGTTTTCGCTTGAACTTCGGTTTTGCCTGATCGATGGCCATGGTCATCCCTTCCTCCAAATTGTCACTACCCTTCTAACCGTGATCTCAACCGAATCGCCGTTTGAATTCCTTATAAAATCCACCGCTTCTTTAAGAGGCATATACCTGGTGGGTTTGGAATCCAATGCCGTCACCAGATCGCCTTTTTGCATGCCCTCCGCGTACGCCGAGCCATCCTCGGCCATATCGGATATCGTAATACCGTCAAACTCCAGGCTGAATGACGCGCCTATAAGTTCCTTCGATCCGGCCAATATGCCCCTATCGGGCTCTATAGGCACATTTATTTTCCGTTCGATGGTGCATTTTATCTCAAGGGTCGGTTTTTCGAGGAGGATTTCTATCGCGTCCTGCGTCGCCATATAGCCTGTAAGCCGTCCCCAGATAGCTATGATCAGGTCCCCCTGCCGCACACCGGCCTCGTTAGCCGCTGATTTCGCGTCAACGGTCTCAACCTTGAATTGGCCGTCACTCGATTTAATCGTTATACCTATCGAATCTCTCAGTTTTAAAGTGGATTCTTTCAGCCTGTCCGTAGCCGAGTTCTGAGGCATAGCCTTCCCTGACTTCGCGTCTAGCTCCGCCTGGAGCATCATGTCGGAATGTTTCCACTGCTCTTCCTTCCTGAAAAGGTATGCCTGAAGAAAGACGATCCCTTCCCTGGCGATCTTCGAGAGAGGGTTGGCCTTCAGGGCCATCGTATAGTACACATATGATTTCTCGTAATCTTTATGGTCCTTGGCCCGCTCGGCAAGCTTTATCAGGTTCTCTTCCTCGCCGTCATAGGCGACGTTCTTTATGCCGGACTTCATCACGGTCAATTCTCCGTCGGCAGTCGAGATGATGACCCTGTCCTTGTAATCCTCCACGACTATGCCCTTGATCTCCTTGCCGTCGTTTGTCTGGATCGTGTCAGCCCGCGCGACTGCCGCCAAAAAGAGAATGGACCATAGACAATAGACCACAGACCTTAGAATCGTCATACCCTCACCGCCGCTTTCGCTTCTTCATATACCTTCTTTAAAGGCACGCCCTTCTGCCTCGCCAGCTTCGCGCACTCATCGTATTCAGGCGTTGCGGTCATTATATCATCCGGGCCGCTCGATAGCTTCACGGAGATATCCCCGTATTTCGTCTTAGCCTTGACGAACCTTCTGTCGAGCTTATACCTGTTCACTTCATGATACCTGATACCTATGGAAGTGGTCTCTCTGAATATTACCGTAGACAGTTCTTTGACCTTCCCTGGCTCCGAAAGGACCGTCAGCTTAAAAGCCGGCCTCGACTTCTTCATCTGTATGGGTTCGGTGTACGCTTCGAGGGCGCCTCCGCTAAAAAGTTTCTCGAAGAGATATTCGAAGTTCTGCGGGTTCATGTCGTCGATATTCGTTTCGATGACGAATATATTATCCTCACGGAAGGAGCTTTCTCTCTCGCCTATCACCACCCGAAGCATATTCGGCACTTCATGCAGTTCTTTTGTCCCGGCGCCGTAACCTATTCGGTCTATCTTCAGCATCGGCATCCTTCCGAACCCCTTTGAAACGGCCTTTATTATACCGGCCCCGGTAGGCGTCACAAGCTCGGCCTTTATATCCGATATCTCTACCGGTACCCCCCTAAGGAGCTCCAGGCTTGCCGGACCGGGGATCGGGATCGAGCCGTGCTCGCAGGAAAGAATAGTCCTCCCCATGGTGATATTGGATGAATATATCTCGTCGATGCCGAGCTTATCTATGGCTATGGCCGTGCCGACGATATCTATTATGGAATCTATTGCTCCTACCTCATGCAGATGGACATCCTTCTTCGCTGTCCCATGCACGGCCGCCTCCGCGGAGGCGATACTATCGAATATATTTTTTGACAGGCGCTTTACCTTTCGCTCAAGCGAGCTCTTATCTATGATCGCCTGAATCTCTTTCAATGTCCTGTGGTGACGGATCCCTTTCGGAGTAATACAAACGAAGCTGGTGCCGGCAAGGCCGTTACGCTTCACCTTTTGGGAGCGGATCTCGTAGCCTTTTATCTTCAGCCCGGAGAGCTCGCGCCGGAGCGTATTGATATCAAGCCCCGCGTCTAGAAAAGAGGCTATCGTCATATCCCCGCTTATGCCGCTGTAGCAGTCGAAATAGGCGATGCGCATCGTATCCTTATCTACACATTGATCATGCTCGCAAAATAAGCCGCGCCAAAACCATTATCGATATTCACCACCGCGATGCCCGGCGAGCAGGAGTTCATCATAGTTAATAGCGGCGCTATACCTCCGAAGCTCGCCCCATAACCGACGCTCGTCGGCACGGCAATGACCGGCCTTGAAGTAAGTCCGCTCACAACGCTTGCAAGCGCCCCTTCCATCCCGGCTATTACGATGATGACGCCGGCCTTATCGAGAAGCTGTTTTTTATCCAGCACCCTGTGCAGGCCGGCCACGCCGACATCGCACAATAATTCGGTATTATTTCCCATGATCTTAAGTGTCGCCAGGGCCTCTTCGGCGACAGGCAGGTCGGCGGTGCCGGCAGTCACTACAAGCACGGTCCCCGCCTTGACCTTTGGAGGGTTATTGGTGTAGCTGATGATCCCCGCCTTCTTGTTGAAATTTACTTGAGGATATATCTTCTTGAGGCGGCGGTATGCTTCTTCGGGGGCACGGGTTACCAGAAGTACCCCGTCGTGATCTATTATCTTCCTCGATATCTCCACGATCTGGCTGACGGTTTTACCCTTACCGAATACAACCTCGGGGAAACCGCGCCTGAGGCATCTATGCGTATCTATCTTGGCAAAGCCGATGTCGCTGTACGGCAGTTCTTTGAGCCGGGCGAAGGCCTTCTCGGAAGAGAGGCGCCCGCTACTGACATCTTTCAGTATCCTGGATATTCTTTCGACCATTTCCCCTATGACGATCTTATGATGAGCAGCATCAATACGGCTATTAGCGCGAAACAGACGAGATAATAATCATTAAAGTAGAAAAAATCGCTTACTCTTTCCGGAAATGAATAATCATACTGCCTGGCGCTCGGCTCTCTTCTTTTTATGTCGCGCTCCAGGTCCGAAAGGGCGTGGCTCGGGTGCCCTTTCGCGTCCAGGACGGGTTTCGCGTGCTCGGGCTCCTTGGCCTCGATCTCGGAGATCTCCCTCTTTATCGCGTCGATCTGTTCCTTGCGGAATCGTAAGAATGTATCTCCTATCTTATACGCGGGCACCTCTCCGGCGTCGACCAGCCTTTTTACCTCTTCCTCGGACAACTTCAGATACTCCGCCACTTCTCTGATGCTTAAAAGTTTCTCGGGCATTTTAAAGTTTTCCTATTTGATACGGCTAATATTTATCTGATCTTCCCTGAAGCGACCCATTCGTCCACCTTGGTGCGGTCGAATGTCCAGGTACTGCCTTCCCTGTTCGCCGGCAGTTTTCCGGAGTTGACCCACTCCACTATCATCGAAGGGTCGACCTCGAGATACTTCGCGAGCTCATCCGGCGTCATGGTATCATGCCTCGGGCCGGATTCCTGAGCCGGCTTCGATAACATCCTCGAAGTCCCCTCGAAGATCGCGCCCTCGGCGATGCTGAGAAGCCCCGTCCTTATATCGCCGACCACGCATGCCGGGGCGATGAGTTTCAGGTCCTTGACGGCGGTAACGTTCCCGTTCACCTTACCGGCTATCACGATCGATTCCCCGGTGATATCCGCGCTGACCACGGCATTCTCGCTGATCATAAGGCTCCCCTTTGTGTTGAGGGTCCCTTCGAAACGGCCGTTGATCCTGAGGTTCACCGGATCCTTGAATACCAGCGAGCCCTGCATCGAAGCGTCTACATCCAATATCTTTTCGACTTCCTCCTTACGAGCCTTTCTTCCTATCATATCCCACCTCCGATTTGCTGTTGCTGCAGCATCCGCAAATCTTTAACCTGCCTCCCACCTTGCCGCCTTCACGCCGTCAAGATGGCCTATGTCATCTATTATATCAGAAGCGCATTTCTTTTCGTATATTTTAATTCCTATCTTGAGCTGCATGCTCACGCCGTCCTTCGCGCGCTCCACTTCGAAATCCGTTATGTCCGTCCTGAACTCTCCAAGGACGGCGCGTATCGCCTTTAACTGCTCTACGCCTTCTTTGGTCTCTATGATAAGGGTTTTATACCAGTCCTTCCGTATCATGGCATGCTCGAGGCGCCCAAAGAACATCAGGGCTACAATAGTTATAACGGTCGTTACGATAGCTCCGAAATATAACCCCGAACCCACCGCCAGGCCTATGCCTGCCACCACCCACAGGCTCGCCGCCGTTGTCAGGCCGCGGACGGAAGATTTAAAATGCATTATCGCCCCGGCTCCGAGAAAGCCTATGCCGGTGACTACGCCGGCCGCTATCCTGGCCGGATCGACCGGTACTCTCGAGATATAAATATCGAAGATGTGCATCGATGTCAGCATCACAAGCGTCGATCCGATACATAAAAGTATATGGGTCCTGAAACCCGCGGCCCGGCCATGGAATTCACGCTCAAAACCGATGACACCGCTTAATACGGCGGCCAGGATAAGGCGAAATAATATCATCCAATTATTTAACATCAACCACCTCCAGATTTGGTTCAGCGCCCAGGAACAGGTCCGACCTGTAGCCTTTTTTATAAAGGGCCTCTCCGAGTGACCCTACCATCGCCGCGTTATCGACGCAGTATTTCATCTCAGGGAAATAGACCTTCGCGCCGGACGCCTCAGAATACCCGTAAATTTTTTCGCGGAGCCTCGAATTCGCGGCCACCCCGCCGCCCACCAGCACCCTCTTCGCGCCCGTCATCCTGCACGCCATGTATGTCTTTTCGACCAGGACATCCAGGGCGGCCTCCTGGAACGCGCAGCATACTTCGCTTACGTGCCCGGGATCGAGCGTGATCATCTTCCTCACATAATATAATACCGCGGTTTTTATCCCGCTGAAACTAAAATCTAAGGAATCTTTCCCGAGATAGCTTTTCGGGAATTTTATGCCTCTCTTCCCCGTAGACCTCTTCGCCGCTTTTTCCACCACAGGCCCTCCCGGATATCCGAGATCCAGGAGCTTTGCCACTTTGTCATACGCCTCGCCTACGGCGTCATCCTGCGTCTGCCCCAGCAGTCTTTGTCTGTCTACATCTTCGCAATAAAATAAGGCCGTATGCCCGCCCGATACTACAAGCCCGACGAACGGGAAGCGTATCTCTTCTCCGCCAAAAAAAGCGCTGTAAAGGTGCGCCAGCACATGGTTCACTCCGATGATCGGGATCCCCAGGCTGTAGCTGAGCGATTTTGCCAATGATAATCCTATCAGAAGCGCGCCTACAAGCCCCGGGCCGTTCGTGACGGCGACGAGATCGATATCTTTAAGCGACTTCCCGGAGGATTTTAACGCTCCGGAAAGCACTTCTATAATATACTCCACATGGCAGCGCGAGGCTATCTCAGGCACCACCCCGCCGAACTTCTTATGCAGGTGCACGCTCGAAGAGACTACGTTCGATAATACGCGGCGCGAAGAGGTCACCGAAACTCCCGTCTCGTCGCAGGAGGTCTCTATGCCCAGGGTGAGGAGGCTCTTCATCGTCTCGCGAGCTCCGAGAGCGGCACGAATTTTATCCCGTCGCCAGAGAGCTCCGGCATCATCCTGGCCAGCACCTCTATGGTGTTCTTCCTGTCATGGCCTATCGCCACGACCCTGCCTTTCTTGAGCGCAAGCTTTTTCATGGCAAGGACCTGTTTTTCTATATCCGCCGGCTGGTTCGAGTTATCCAGGAATATATCCCTTCTCGCGAAGCGCACCCCTGCAACGCCGGCCACGTCCCTGCATACGGATTTATCGGATGTAAGGCTATCCAAAAAGAAGAGGCCCTTCTCTTTCAGGTACGTGAGTATGACCGTCATGAGGATCCTGTCCTCGGTCGACTTCGACCCCTGATGATTCGAGACGCCTTTTAGCCCCGGTATCGAAGCTATCGCGGCGGCAAGGCGGGACTTTACCTCTTTCTCGCTCATGCCGGAGCGGATCGTATCGGCTTCCTCCCTCGCCTCGGGCCTATGCGATTCAAGCGGCAGATGAAGTATCGTTTCGCGGCCATTTTCCCGGGCCAGGTTGGCCACTCTGGTGGAATAAGGAAGGTCGGGCAGGATCGAAAGCGTCACAGGCTCTTTTATAGAGAAGAGACGTTCCGTATTATTCATATTATAACCGAAGTCATCGAGCACTATGGCTATCTTCGGCTCTTTATATCTCTTGATCGCTTCAGGCACCGCCTTCGCCTTTTCCTTGATGGCCGCAACACGCGCGGAAACCGGACGCTTTTTGGCGGTAACCGCCTGCTTCTTTGTATACTGTGCCGTCTTCCAAAAAAAGAAGACCCACGACAGCACCAGCGCGCAGGAAAGCACTATCAGCATATACCTTGTTTTCATGGCTTCACCGAACCATATTTCATTATAGCCTTCATCATGTTAACTGCCGCCGCAAGCTGATTGTCGCCGGATATCTCAACTTTTGCCTTGCCGGCGCCGTCCGGCGCCTTATCGGTTTCGATCTTTTCAAAGATATCCGTCCCGTCCTCTTTCTTCTTGTCGCCCGGGACGGCATCCCGTTCTATGATTATGTCGGGAGCTATACCCTGATCCCTTATCAGCCTGCCGCTCGGCGTAAGATATGACGCCGACGTGAACCTCAGGGCCGAGCCATCCCTGAGCGGAACTACCGTCTGGACCGATGCCTTGCCGAAAGTCTTTAGGCCCACTATAAGGGCGCGTTTATTATCCTGCATGGCCCCCGCCACTATCTCCGACCCGCTGGCCGACCCGTGATTCACCAGGATCACCATAGGCAGAGAGCGCACGACCGACCTGGCGTTCGACTTAAATTCCGATATCAACTTCTGATCCCTGCCGACGATAGAGACTATCTTCAAATCTTTCGCCAGGAATTTTTCCGATACTGCGACCGCGGCGTCCAACAGCCCGCCGGGGTTATTCCTGATATCGAGGATAAGCGACTCCATGCCCTGCGCTTCGAGCTTCTTCAGGGCATTCTCAAGGTCGTCCTGGGTATTCTCCTGGAATTCCGCGATCTTTATATACCCGATCTTCTCTTCCACAAGGATCACTTTTTTGACGCTCTCTACTTTGACGATATCCCGTCTAACCGTAATATCGAAGACCTTATCGTCTTTCTCCCTCCAAAGCGTCAGCGTCACATGGGTGCCGGGTTTCCCCCTCATCTTTTTAACGGCCTCATTGATATCCAACCCCTTTGTCACTTTACCGTCTATCTTGACTATCCTGTCTTCGGGCATTATGCCCGCGGCCTCACCTGGCGTTCCGGCCATGGGCGTTATGACGGTAAGGATCCCTTCCTTGAGGGCGATCTCGATACCTATCCCGCCGAACTCGCCTTTTGTATCCGCTTTTATCTCATCGTACTCTTCCGGCTCCAGGAAATCGCTGAAGTCGTCGAGAGACTCAAGCATACCCTTCATCGCGCCGTACATAAGCTTCTTCGGATCGACCGGTTCGGCGTATTCGTTCCGCAGGATACCGATGGCGTCGGCGAATAATTCGACCTTATCATAAAGGTCCGTCCTGGACTTAGCGTCTTTCTTTGGATTGACGTTGGCGGAATTTTGGCCCATCGCTATAGACGCCGCTAAGGCAACGGCTGTCAATACCAGGAATATCTTCAAACGGCTTTTCATGAACTCACTGTCCCAGGTTCTTTATTAAGATCGCGTTGACTACCGACGGATTTGCCTTGCCCTTCGTATCCTTCATCACTCGACCGACGAGAAACGCCAGCGCGGCCTTCTTCCCCGCTTTATAATCGATTACCGTCTTTGCCTCAAGGGCGATCACGCGCTTCACCACTTCCTCGATCTGGGCCTCATCGCTTATCTGCGATAAACCTTTATCCTTCACTATATCCTGCGGCGCCTTACCCGTTTCCATGGCTTCGGAGAGGACATCCTTAGCCATCTTGCCGCTCAAGGTTCCGTTGTCTATCATCTTCAAAAGATCCGCCAAAGATCCGGCCGTCATTTTCATTTCCATAATGGATACGTTCTTCTCGTTAAGCCAGGCCATTATATCGCCCATTACCCAGTTGGCCGCCGTCTTCGGGTTATTATATAACTTCGCGCACTTCTCGAAATATTCGGCGATATCCACCTGTCCCGTCAGGACATTGGAGTCATACTCCGATAAGCCGTAACTTTCGCGGAACCTGTCCGCTCTCGCCTCCGGCAGTTCCGGGAGGCTGTCCCTCGCCTTATCGATAATGGCTTTATCCACTACGAACGGCACTAGATCCGGTTCCGGGAAATACCTGTAATCCTTGGCTTCTTCCTTCGACCTCATCGGAACGGTGACCTGCCTCTCCACATCCCACAACCTTGTCTCCTGGACTATCTTCTCCCCATCCTTCACGCAGGATACCTGCCTCTTTGCTTCGTATTCCAGCGCCGCCCTTACGCCCTTAAACGTGTTCATGTTCTTCAACTCGACCTTCGTACCGAGGACCTTCTCTTTGGCCTTCCGCACGGAAATATTAGCATCGCATCTCAAACTGCCCTTTTCCATGTCGCAATCCGATACCTTCAGGTATTCGAGGATAGATTTGAGCCTGACGAGGTAATCATATGCTTCGTAAGGCGAATTCAGGTCCGGGTCCGTGACTATCTCGAGTAGCGGCATGCCCGCCCTGTTATAATCTACCAGGCTGTAACTCTCTCCGGCCGGGTGCATCAGCTTTCCGGCGTCCTCTTCAAGATGTACTCGCTTTACCGTTATCCTTTTTCTCGTCTTGTCCTTGGCCGTTATATCGACGAACCCGTCGTAGGAAAGCGGCATATCGTACTGCGATATCTGGAAATTTTTCGGAAGGTCCGGATAATAATAATTCTTCCTGTCGAACTTTATCAGGTCCTGTATCTTGCAATTAAGCGCAAGGGCGACCTTAATGGAATAATAGAAGGCCTCTTCGTTCAACACCGGCAGGCTGCCCGGAAATCCCAGGCAGACAGGGCAGGTCTGGCTGTTAGGCCTTTGCCCGAATGCCGTGGAGCATCCGCAAAATGCCTTGGTCTTCGTTGAAAGCTGAAGGTGCACTTCGAGGCCGATCACCGTTTCATAGTTCATAGCGCGGGCCTCTTCCTGTGAAAATCGGTGTTCTGTTCGAAGGTGTAAGCCGTCCTGAATATCGTCTCTTCGCCGAAATGCCTTCCCAGTATCTGCAATCCTATGGGCAGGCCCTCTTTCGAGAAGCCGCAAGGAATGGAGATCGCCGGAAGTCCCGCAAGATTGGCCGGTATGGTATAGACATCCGAGAGATACATGCCAAGCGGATCGCCGGACTTCTCCCCTATCCTGAAAGCGGGCGTCGGGGACGTCGGGGTTATTATAACGTCGCATGACCCGAAGGCTTTATCAAAATCCTCTTTGATCCTCGTCCTGACCTTGAGCGCCTTCAGATAGTACGCGTCGTAGTATCCGCTTGAAAGGCAATACGTGCCCAGGAGGATCCTCCTCTTGGCTTCGTTCCCGAACCCTTTCGAGCGCGTCTTTATATACATGTCGATAAGGTCCCTGGAGTCCCGGTCCCTGAAGGCGTACTGAACCCCGTCGAACCTGGCAAGATTTGAACTTGCCTCCGCAGGGCCGATGATATAGTAGGCGCTTACGGCATATTCGGTATGAGGCAGGGATATACCGACGATCCTCGCGCCAAGCCCCTTTAACTTTTCGATAGCGCCCCTCACGCACTCTTCGACGTCCTTATCCAGGCCTTTGACGAAATACTCTTTCGGTACGCCGATAGAGAGCCCTTTAACGTCCTTGACGAGCGCCTTTGTGTAATCGGGCACCGGCATGTCGACCGAGGTGGAGTCCATCTCATCATGGCCCGCTATGACGCCCAGAAGAAGCGCCGAATCTTCGACGTCTTTGGTTATCGGGCCTATCTGATCGAGGCTGGAAGCGAACGCTATCAACCCGTAACGGGATACCCTTCCGTAAGTCGGCTTAAGACCCACGACCCCGCAAAGGCTCGCAGGCTGTCTTATAGAGCCGCCGGTATCGGAGCCGAGCGCCATTATCGTGCAATCGCCTGCGACGGCCGCCGCGGATCCTCCGCTCGAACCGCCGGGTATCCGGTCAAGAGCCCATGGATTGCGCGTCGGGCCGTAACAGGAAGTCTCGCACGATGAGCCGAAAGCGAACTCATCCATATTCGCCTTCCCGATCAACACGGCGCCTTCGCACCGAAGCTTCTTCACTACCGTTGCGTCGTAAGGAGGCCTGAAGCCCTCAAGTATTCTGGAAGAACATGTCGTGTATTCGTCTTTGACGCATATATTGTCCTTTATCAGCACAGGGATCCCGGATAATCTACCGGAAGTATCCTGTTTGCCGGAAGCTGGAGCGGATGTATCCGGCCTGTTTACAAGAACGAAGGCCTTTATCTTCCCATCAAGGCGCTCTATCCTGTCCAGGACATCCGATCGTATTGTGGAAGGATCCAGAGCTTCTTTATCTATCATCTTCATCAGGGCATGGGCCGTATAAGAGTGGAGCTTATCCATTATTTACCTTCGATCACCTGAGGGACTTTAAATAGATCGCCCTCTCTTGCGGGCGCGTTCTTCAGGGCTTCTTCGGGACTTAAGGATCTTCTAGGGACGTCTTTTCTATAGACATTCTTCAGGGTGGCGATAGCATGGCTTGTCGGCTGGACATTTGTCGTATCGAGCTCGTTTAACTTATCTATATAAGATAATATAGATGCTAATTGGCTCGAATAAGCGTCAAGCTCCTTATCGTCGAGCCGAAGCCTGGAAAGAAGGGCTACATGCTTAACCGTGTCTTTATCTATAAATTTCATGGCAAATTTCCCTCATTTCGTTATACATTATCATAGTCCCTACCCTTTGTCAATGACACGGCAAGCGCATCCGTTATTCTGGCGAATTCCGCCAATCCCAGCGACTCCGGCCTCGCGAACGGGTCTATGCCGGCAGATTTTAATATCCGCGACAACCGGTCTTTCGGCATACCGAGGACCTCATCCCGGGACAGGGAATTTATTATCGACTTCCTGCGCTGGTTGAACGAGCCGCGGATCACCTTGAAGAAGAGCGCTTCATCCGCCACATCCACCGACGGTTTATCCAGGATATCTAGCCTTATCAGGCTTGAATCAACGTCCGGGGCGGGATAAAAACATCCCCGCCTGACCGTATAGATATATTTCGGCATGGCAAAATACCGCACGAAACAACTCAGCGAACTATAATCATCCGAACCGGGAGCGGCTATGAGCCTTTCGGCGACCTCTCTCTGGGTCATAATGACCGCGCTCTTTACGTATTTACGGTTCTCTATTAACCGGTCGATTATCGGAGTGGTTATATAATAAGGGAGATTCCCTACGACCTTCAGTTTCTTTTTCGGAGAGATACCGCCGATGTCAAACCGGAGAATATCGCCATAGAACAGCTTCAGGTTGGGAAATCTGTCGCCGGCCATCTCGGTAAGTATATCGAAGGCCTTCCTGTCTTTTTCAACGGCATAAACGCGCGCGCCGGATCCCGCCAGGTCCAGCGTCAACGCTCCCAGGCCGGGCCCTATCTCAAGGATGGCGGCGCCTTTGGCAGGCGACACTTCGCCTATTATCTTTTCTTTGATATTATTGTCGATGAGATAGTTCTCGCCGAATCTCTTGAGGGGCCTGAAACCGTATCGCTGGAAGATCTCTTTTAACTGGGTCTGCGTGAGCATCGTTTATGCTTATCCGATCGCCCTACCGGGGAGACGATCCTACAGGCTAACCTTATAGCCTCTATCATCGAAGACGGATCGGCTATTCCCTTGCCCGCTATGTCGAATGCCGTGCCATGGTCGGGCGATGTCCTGACGAACGGGAGGCCTATCGTCATATTAACCCCTGTTTTGAAATAAAGAAGTTTGAACGGTATGAGCCCCTGGTCATGATACATCGCAACACATGCGTCATACTTGCCGTTAAGACATTCGTTGAAAACCACGTCCGGAGGTATAGGGCCGTAAATGCCCGGAATTTTTTTCGAGGCTTTTCTTATCGCCGGTACTATCACCCTCTTTTCATCCCCGCCGAACATGCCATTCTCTCCGGCATGCGGATTCAGGCCGGCTACGGCTATCTTCGGGCGGCGAACGCCAAAATCCTTTTTGAGCGACCCGGCGGTAAGGATGACCGTCTTATATATCTTTTCAACGCTTAATGATGCCGGCACTTCCGCCAGGGGTATGTGCCTTGTGACGAGCGTGATCTTGAAACGCTCGCCGACGAACATCATCGCGACCTTCTTTGTCCCGGTAAAGGCGGCCAGGTATTCGGTGTGACCCTCGAAAGACTTCAGGCCACCCCAAGAGACGGACCTTTTATTGATGGGGGCGGTCACCAGGCAATCGCCGCGGCCAAGTTTTATGAGCCGGACCGCTTTATCGATATAGTCGATGGACGCCCTGCCGTATGCCGGGCTGGGCCTTCCGTACGAAAAACCTTTCTTCGGTACGTTATCGATATCCATGAAACGTCCGTGAACATCGAGTCCCATATCCCGTGCGGCCTTTTCAAGCACAAAGGTGTTCCCCACGACTAAAAAATTGGCAAGCCCTGATACCTTCGGGCTTGCCAGCGCTTTCAGCGTCACTTCCGGGCCGACCCCTGAAGGGTCACCCATCGTTATTATGACATTTGGTCTATTTGAACGCGATGTAGGCATTCTTCCTGAGATTGTCCACCCACCCCTTTATCTTATCTTTCGCCTTATCGGCGAATAGCTTCTCTTCTATCATCTGCCGCGCTTCAGATAACGGGATCGTCTTGGGATGTTTCTTCTCTTCGACCCTGAAAAATTGCCATCCCAGGCTTGTCTGGACGACATCCGACGTCTCCTGGTCCTTTAACACGGCTATAGCCTTATCTATCTCCGGGTGCAGGTCTTCTCTCTTCACATAACCCATCAACCCGCCATCTTCCGCGTTAGGGCCTTCCGAATACGTCCTTGCCAGGGCGGCAAAATCCCCTCCCTCCCTCAATCGTCTTTTGATCTCATTCACCAGATCTAAGGCCTTCAGGCCTTCGAGCCCTTCTTTAGGCCTTACAAGGATCATGCGCAGTTTTATCTCTTCGGGCTCTCTGAACTCGTTTACATGTTCCTCATAATATTTATTGATCTCGGAGGGGCTGACCATGATGGTCCCGCCGACCTTCTGGTCTATCATCCTCCTGGTCATGATCTGTTCTTTATACCTCGTCCTCAACTCTTTCAGCGTGACATGCTGGGCCGCTAAAGCCTGGTCGAACCCTTCCTTCGACGCGAACCTCTTTTCCGTCTCAGCTATCTTTGAGTCAACCTCCCTGTCGTCGACTTCGACATTCTTCTTCTTGGCCTCGCCGAGGATGAGCCTGTCTTCTATAAGCTGAGCTATGATATTCTGCCTGGCCTCTTCTAGTTTCTTCGCAAGCTCATCCCCCTGGTAGAGCGTCTTGTATTTTTCGTAAGCGGGAGAAAGCATCCTGTCTATCTCTCCGTAGGTGATGATCTCGTTATTTACGACGATGGCGACCTTATCGACGACCTCGGCCAGGGCGGGGCTTCCGGCAGGAAGCGTTAATGCCATGCAAAACATAATAGCTAAAGCCTTATTCATATCACTTCTTCCCTTTTGGAGATATCTCCTTCTCCGTATCGTCAAGGTTCTTGTAGACATCCTCTTTTATCTGTACGCCGTATCTTCCCTTCAAGTCCATCACTAGTTTATCAAAAAGATCGCTGCGTCTTTTCTTTCTCAGCTCACTCTCTATAGCGCGCCTGACCTTCGACAGGTCTTCCACAGCGGGCACTTTTCTGTCGGTCAGCTTTATCACATGATACCCGAATTGCGTATGGACGATATCGCCGAACTGCCCTATATTCAACTTGAAACAGGCATTCTCAAATTCGGGAACGAGCTGACCCTGCTTGAAATACCCCAGGTCGCCTCCGCGCGTCGCCGTCATATCGGTCGAATGTGCCCGCGCCAGGTCCTCGAAACTGGCCCCCTTCGAGAGCTGGTCGAGCATATCCTTCGCCTCGGCCTCGGTCGCCACAAGAATATGCGAAGCCCTCCAGAGTTCGGGGGTCTTATATTTATCTTTGTTTTCGTTATAAAAGCTTCCTATCTCCTCCTCCGTGATCCTGACCTTATCTTCTACATCGTTCTTGATAAGTTTGGCAATGAGTATCTTCTTCCTCGCTTCGCTGATCACCTCACGGACCTCCTTGTCCTTATCCAGGCCCTTTCTCACCGCATCTTCATAAAGAAGCATCTCCATGATCATCTCATCAAGATATCTCTTCTTGTTCTTATTTACGACATCCTGGTAATAAGAAGGCAGTTTGGATATCCTCGCCTTGAATTCACCTAACGTGACCGATTTATTGCTGACCTTGGCGAGTAATTTGTCTTCCTTTGAGGCCTTCTTCCCGCAACCTGACGCCGGTGCGGAAAAGACCACAAAGACCAGTATATATAATAATATCTTTTTCATATTAGCCTATATTAGCACAACGATACTAACTCTTCAATGAGTTTTTGGCCATGCCGTCTATGGCCGTTTTAAGGAGCCTGCAGTACATATCGAACCCTACCGCATTGATGAACCCGTGCTGTTCTACGCCAAGTACATTACCGGCGCCCCTTATCTGCAGGTCCTCCATGGCAAGCTTGAACCCGCTGCCAAGGTCCTGGAACTTCCTTATCGCCTGTAATCTTCTTTGCGATTCGGAGCTAAGGATGAAGTTCTTCGGTATGAGAAGATAGGCATAGGCGCTGCGCGTGAACCGCCCCACCCGGCCCCGGAGCTGGTATAGCTCAGAAAGCCCGAACGCGTCCGCGCGGTTAATGATTATGGTATTGGCGTTCGGTATGTCAATCCCCGATTCGATTATAGTCGTGGAGACCAGGCAGTCTATCTTGCCGTCTATGAACCTGATCATCGTATCCTCAAGGGCCTTTCCGGGCATCTGTCCGTGAGCCGTCACTATGCTTATATCGGGCAGGAGGGCCTTTAGCGCCTTCTGTATCTTATCGATACCCCTTACCCTGTTATGCACGAAGAAGACCTGCCCGCCACGCGCCTTCTCGCGAAGGATGGCCTCTTTGATCAAATTATCGTCATAATGCGCTACCTTCGTCTGGACTGGTATCCTTTCGGAAGGAGGGGTATTGATCACCGATATGTCCCTGCCGCCCATGAGGGCCAGATAGAGCGTCCGAGGTATGGGGGTGGCGGTCAATGTCAGGACGTCTACGCTCACCCTGAGCTTCTTCAGGTGCTCTTTATGTCTTACGCCAAAACGCTGCTCTTCGTCGATTATCACAAGACCCAGGTCCTTGAACCTCATATCCCCTGACAGCAAACGGTGAGTGCCTATTATTATATCCACCTTTCCTTCCGCCACTCCCCGCATAATGGCCTCCTGCTCGGACCTGCCTTTAAATCGCGAAAGCATATCTACCGTCACCGGGAATTTCTTCATCCTGGCCGTAAAGGTGTTAAAATGCTGCTCGGCAAGGATCGTCGTCGGCACGAGTATCGCAACCTGCTTATTGTCCATGACCGCTTTGAATGCCGCCCTTATCGCGATCTCGGTCTTCCCATAGCCTACATCGCCGCACAGAAGCCTGTCCATAGACCTGGGTGATTCCATGTCGCGCTTCACTTCGATGGTGGACCGCGCCTGGTCCGGGGTCTCTTTATACGGGAACTGCTCCTCCAACTCCTTCTGCCATTCCGTATCCCCGGAGAATTTTACACCGACCCCCGCCTTCCTCCTGGCCTGTAACTCAAGAAGCTCTACGGCTATCTTCTGGACCCCTTTATTCGCCTTCTCTTTGGCGGATTTCCATAGTTTTCCGCCAAGCTTGTGGAGTCTCGGGAGCCTCTTCTCGAAACTGAGGTACTTATGTATCTTCCCTATATCCTCGAAAGGCACGAGAAGCCTCGCGCTTTTCGCGTACTCCAGGACAAGGTGCTCCTGGAATCTCCTGTCGACCTTGAGCTTCTCGATACCCAGATATTTCCCTATGCCATGCTCGGCATGCACTACATAATCGCCGGATTCTATGTCGACAAAATTATCTATAGGGGATTCGTAACCGCCTTCCGGAGGCCTTCTCTGGATGCGCCTCTTCACAATACCTTTCACCGGAAGTATGATCGCGACATTATGGTCCTGGACGGGATCGAGGGTAAGCGGATCGACACTGCGGATCCTCTCCACCCGGCTGCCTGAGAGCTCTATGCGTAGAGGATATTCGAACGTTATGGGATAGACGGTGACCGTATCGCCCAGTCGGGCAAAATCGCCCTCCTCCGCCACCCTTTTGACCCCGTGGTAACCGTATTCCACGAGGTCTTTGGCAAGGCGCTCGGTATCCAATTCCTCATTGAGGTATATCTTGATTGAGTCGAACATGGGTCTTAAGTGAGAATAATTACATCTTCCTGGGCAACGACACTCCCAGGAGACGAAGGCCGTTGGCCAACACTATCCTGACGCAATCGACGAGCACGAGCCTTGATCTGGTCAGCGAAAGATCGTCCGAGACGACCCTGTGTTTATTATAGAAGGAATGGAACGCGGCGGCGAGGTCCTGCAAGTACTGCATTATGATATAAGGCTCCAGGGCCTGGCCGCTCAACAGGACGACAAGCGGAAATTGCCTGAGGAGCCTGACGAGCTCCAGCTCTTCTCCGGACATGAGCAGGTTACAATCGTATTTGGCGTTCTTGAATTTCTTACCGTATTCCAATATCGACCATATCCTCGCGTGCGCATACTGGATGTAATATACGGGGTTTTCGCTCGATTCTTTCTTAACGGCGTCGAGGTCGAAATCGAGATGGCTTGATACCCGCCTCATTATGAAACAAAAACGGGAAACATCCTTGCCCACCTCATCCATGACCTCCCGCAGGGTGACAAATTCCCCCGCGCGGGTCGACATGGATACCGCCTCTCCATGCTTGTGCAAGGTGGCAAGCTGTACGATCAGGACCGAAAGCGAGACTTCCGGATATCCCAGGGCCTGGATAGCCGCCTTCATTCGCGGTATATAACCGTGGTGGTCCGGACCCCACAGGTCGATTACCCTCTTGAAACCCCTCTTGAACTTCTCGAGATGGTAGGCTATATCCGGCGCCAGGTATGTCATGCTGCCGTCCGTCTTGATGATCACCCTGTCTTTGTCGTCTTTAAAATCCGTAGAGCGGAACCACACGGCGCCTTCATTTTCATAGACGAAACCCTTGTCTTTCAACAGGCCTATGGTCTTCTTCACCTTGCCGGATTCCCTCAAGGCGCGCTGGCTGTACCAGACGTCGAACTTCACTCCGAAATCTTTCAGGTCTTTCTTTATGTCGTCCAGTATCCAGCGCAGGCCGAATTCCCTGAATACATCGAGCTCTTTGGTCTTGAGATGCTTCCGGGCATATTTCGACTTAAAGTCCGCGGCGAGATCCGCGACGTAAGAACCCTTATAACCATCCGAAGGGAATTCCTCCTTGATCCCGCAAAGCTCCAGATATCTCACCCTTATGGAATTACCGAGGATGTTCATCTGGGTGCCTTCATCGTTCAGATAATATTCCCTTGCTACATCATAACCGATGAACTCAAGGATATTCGCCAGGCTGTCGCCTATAGCCGCCTGCCGGCCGTGGGCTATGGTGAGGGGCCCTGTCGGATTCGCGCTCACAAACTCCACCTGGAGCTTCGCCTTCTTGCCTACCGACGAACTGCCAAAATCATCTTTCTCTCTCTGTATATCCAGAAGAATGTTACAGAGACAATCCTTCGAGAGGAAGATATTTATAAACCCCGGGGGCTTGACCTCGAGCCGCTCTATGGCGCCCTTCATCTCCGCGGCAAGGGAAGACTTTTCCATCTTATCCTTGATAAGGTTCGCCAATTCGACGGGCGAGCGCCTCGCGGCTCTGGCGCATCTCATCGCCACATTGCTCGCCAGGTCGCCGTGCGCTCTCTCTTTAGGTATCTCTAATTCGGATTTCAGGTCATTCGGTGAGGATGTGTTGACGCCGAGGTCTCGGAGCGCTTCGCCCACGGACCTTTCGATAAGCAGATTTATCTCTTTTTCGATCCCGCCATGATGCATCTATTCTTTTTCTTCTTCTTATTCTTCTTCGTTATCTTTTTACTTATTCGCCTCTGGGGCGTACGGTCCCATAGCTTCTCCAGGCCGTAAAATATGCGCGTCTCCTCCAGAAATATGTGCGCGACTACATTACCGCAATCCAGGAGGACCCACGACGCCTCCCTCATGCCTTCGATATGCCTGACCCTGGCCTCTTTCTCTTCAAGAATGGCGGCTATATGGTCGGCTACCGCCCTGACCTGAGTGGTGGAAGAGCCGCTTGCTATAACGAAATAATCACAAACGCTCGACATCTTCTTCATATTTATGGTAACTATGTCGAGCGCTTTTTTGTCTGATGCAGCGCGTGCTATCGCAAGCGCTTTAGCCTTCGATTCTATGACTACACACCCTTCTTCTCTACTTCATTATCTTATACATTCCGGTGCCGCAAGAGGAGCACTTCCCCTTCATCGCCTGCCTCTTATTCTTCATCGTGACTTTCTGCGTATCTTTCATCTCTTTCTTCTCTTTGCATTTTACGCAATATCCGACTTCTGCCATTTCTATTCACCCCCCTTATTGAGTTGCGTCAACAGCAGCTATTACCCTAAAATTCGATTAATTATACACTAAAAACACCACAAGGTCAAGAGCATACCGATTATTCTCTGTACAGCTTGTGTTCTATTATGAAGCCCATGACCCTTTCGGGGACCAGATACCGTATGGACCTGCCCTCTTTCAAGCGCTTGCGTATATCCTCGGATGATACCTCTATGGGGGTTATGACCACGCTTTCAACCTCTTTCGGCACGTCCTTTACCGGATAACCCGGCCTGTTGGCCACTATGAACTTCGACATCTTGAATATATCATTGACATCCTTCCAGGAGAATAGGTCCTTCAGCAGGTCGGAACCGGTTATGAGGAACAACTGGGCGTCTTCGCCGTATTCTCTCCTGAACTCCTTCAGCGTATCTATAGAATACGACTTCTTCTTCGCGTCTATTTCAAAGGTGGATACCCCGAACGCGGAATTGCCTTCAATCGCGAAGTCTACCATCTTTAGCCTTTCCTCCGGCTTTACGATGGCCTCCACGGCTTTATGCGGCGGCATATATGTAGGCACGAATATGACCTTATCGAGATTGAGCTTATGCAGCGCCTCCTCCGCGAGGATCAGGTGGCCTATGTGGATGGGGTTAAAAGTGCCGCCGAGTATGCCTATTCGCATTGTGACTCCTATTTCCTTATTTGCCCAGTCCCGTATATCACGTACTTATATGATGTGAGCTCTTCAAGCCCCATCGGGCCGCGGGCATGGATCTTATCCGTGGATATTCCCATCTCCGCGCCTTTACCAAACTCTCCGCCATCGGTAAAACGCGTGGACGCGTTGACGTAGACGCAGGCCGAATCGACTTCCGAAAGGAATTTTGCGGCGGCCTTGCCGTCGTTCGTCACTATCGCGTCGGAATGATATGAGCCGTACTTCATTATGTGCGTAATGGCCTCTTTCACATCCTTGACGATCCTGACCGATATTATCAGGTCCAGATATTCGGTATACCAATCGGCTTCGACGGCTTCATTCACTCCGGGGACCATCCTCATTACCTCTTTCGACCCCCTGACCTCAACTCCGGCGTATTGAAATCTCCCTATCATGCGCGGCAGGAATTTATCGGCTATCTTTCTGTGGACCAGCATAGTCTCCATAGCGTTGCATACGCCCGGCCTTTGCACCTTGGCGTTATAACATATCTCTTCGGCCATCCTGAGGTCCGCGAATTCATCCACATATGTATGGCAAACGCCCTTGTAATGCTTTATTACGGGCAGCCTCGACTTTAAGGCCACGTCTCTTATCAGGGACTCGCCGCCGCGGGGTATCACCAGGTCTATCAAGGCCTCCTGCCTCAGCAGGATATCCACTAATTTTCTGTCGCTATCTCTTACGATGGCAAAGGAATCCTCAGGCAAGCCATGCCTTGAAGCCGCTTCGCTTAGGACATCGAATATCGCCGTATTTGAACGTATGGCTTCGCTGCCGCCTCTCAATATCACGCTGTTGCCGGATTTAAGGCAGAGGCCTATGCAGTCGCTTGTGACGTTCGGCCTCGATTCATATATTATAAGGACTACGCCGATAGGAACCCTGACCTTCCTGATCTTAAGGCCGTTAGGCCGCTTTATCGTCTCAAGGATTTCTCCTATGGGGTCTTTTAGCGCGGAGATCTTCTCTAGAGAGCCGGCCATAGACATTACCCTTGGCGGGGACAGGGTAAGCCTGTCGATAAGCGCTTCTGAAATACCTTTTGCCCGGGCCGAGCGTACATCCCTGGCGTTTTCAGCCAGAATGCGGCCGGCGTTACGGACAAGAGCCTTTGACATCGAGGCTATGGCCTCGCTCTTTACGCTGGAAGGCGTAAGCGCTAATCTCCTCGAAGCGCTCTTGACCTTTGCGCACATAGCTATTATATTCTTCTCGCGGACGGTCATAATATCACCAGGTTATCCTTGTGGATCGCCTCGTCAGGCCCTTTATATCCAAGAGCATCCTCAAAATCGGAGCTCTTAAACCCTTTTATCTTCAGCATTTCATCGGACCCGTATCCGGCAACTCCCCGCGCGATCTCCCGCCCCGCCTTATCGGTGACGCTGATCACCTCTCCCGCCGAAAAACGTCCTTGCACAGATACAATGCCTGAGGCGAGGAGGCTCTTGTCTTTCTCCTTAAGAGCCTTTAACGCTCCGTCGTCTATGGCGATGCTGCCTTTGGGCCTTGATGAATAAGCTATCCACCTCTTCTTAGCGAGATATTTAATGGCCTGGCCTTTGAACGTAGTGCCTGCCTCCTGGCCGGCCATTATCTTCGCCAGTATACCCTTCTTCTTGCCATTCGCTATTACGCATTCTATCCCGGCGTTCATGACATTCCTGGCGGACTCGATCTTACTGGCCATCCCTCCGGTGCCGAGGTCGCAGCGGCTCTTACCCGCCAGGCCAAGGAGCTTCGGGGTTATCTTCGTCACGCGTCTTATAACATTGCCGTCGGGGTCGAGAAGCCCGTCTACGTCGGTCAAGAGGATAAGCCTGTCGGCCCCGCACAAGTCCACCACAAGGCTTGAGAGCCTGTCATTATCCCCGCACTTTATTTCTTCGGTCGCTACAGTATCGTTCTCGTTTATAATCGGTATCGCGTTATGGGCAAGAAGGGCGTTTATGGTATGCCTGATATTCAGATACCTTTTCCTGTCGTTGAAATCTTCCTGGGTAAGCAGTATCTGCCCGACAACATGGCCGTTTTCCATGAAATATTCGCTGTATATCTGCATCAGGTAATTCTGGCCTATTGCGGCCGCGGCCTGGAGTTCGGACAGGTCCGTCGGGCGCTTCTTGAGCCCCAGCACCCACATCCCTGCGCCTATAGCGCCGGAGGTGACCAGAAGTACCTTTGGGCCATTCTTCTGTATATCGGATATCTGGCCGGCAAGGTCCTTTATCCTTTCCCTGTCAATCCCCTTATCCTTGGAGGCTATAACCTTTGTCCCTATCTTCACCACTATCTTTTTCATGTTATTCATCTCTTCTCAAGACCGCCACTTTCTTGTATACGGCTTCCAGGAGTTCCTTAACCCCTTCCCCTGTCGCCGCCGATACGGGATAGACCTTCTTGGACGGATACTTCTTTTTGAATTTCCTGATATTGTCCTTCGCCGGCGGTATATCCGCTTTATTCAAAGCTATGAACTGGGTCTTCTTTGTAAGCACCTTCGAATATAGCTTAAGCTCATTATTCAGCTTTCTATAATCCGTAACGGGATCGCGCCCATCGCAGGCCGCGGAGTCTATAAGATGGATGAGCACCTTTGTGCGCTCTATATGCTTTAAGAATTTATCGCCGAGCCCCCTGCCTTCGTGGGCGCCCTCGATCAGCCCGGGTATTTCCGCAACGACAAAAGTGGCGTCTTCGTATAGCTTTACGACTCCGAGCACCGGCTCTTTCGTTGTAAAAGGATAATTGGCTATCTTTGGGTGGGCGCTCGATATCCTGGAGATAAGGGTGGATTTTCCGGCATTGGGATAACCGATTATGCCGGCGTCCGCGATAAGCTTCAATTCAAGGATGACCGTCTTCTCTTCTCCGGGAGCGCCTTCATCGTTGGGATGGTTCCTTGAGTTGCCTTTTCCGCCGTGCCCGCCTCTGGCTATTACGGCAAAATCTCCGATATTCACGAGATCCCTCAGGAGGAGGCCGTTTACCGCGTCCCTGACGATAGTGCCTGGCGGGACTTTTATGCGCAGGTCTTCCCCTCTTTTGCCTTTTTTATGATTGGATGAACCGTGAGTGCCCGATGCCGCTTCATGATGCTGGCGATACTGGAAATCCAGAAGGGTCTGGATATTCCCGTCTACTTCCAATATTACGTTACCGCCGTCGCCGCCAAAGCCGCCGTCCGGTGAGCCGACCCTGTTCCATTTGTCGCGGTAGAAGCTGTTGCAGCCGTCGCCGCCTTTGCCGGCCTTTACGTATATTTTAGCTTCATCTATGAACATTATTTTGAAGCCTGGATAACGCTCACTATCTTGCTGGGCTTGAAAAATACCTTGCCGTCCGCCAGCGCGAAAAGCGAGCAGTCCCTGCCGATCCCGACATTCATGCCTGCCTTGAAACGCATCCCATTCTGCTTGAGAATGATGGTCCCCGCCTTGACAACCTGGCCCGCGTAGCGCTTTATGCCCAGCGTCTTCGGCTGGCCGTCGCGGCCATTTATCATATGAGCCATTTATATCACCCCTTCGCCAACTCTATCTCTTTTACCTTAAGCCTGGTAGCGGTCTGCCTGTGTCCGATCTTCTTCTTCTCGCTTTTGCGCTTCTTATACTTAAAGGCAATGACCTTGTCCCCGCGCACATCTCCCAGCGATTCGCACGTAACGTGCGCGCCCTTTATATAAGGAGTCCCGACTATGACCGAGTTGCCGTCTTTTGCGAGAAGGACGTTCGTTAGCTTTATCTCCTGGCCGCTCTTTACATCAAGCCTTTCGACCAGTATTACATCGTTCTTAGCTACCTTGTACTGCTTACCGCCTGTCTGTATCACCGCGTACATGTGTAATGCCTCCGATTTTGGAACGCTTAATATACCATGGCCCCCGTCAGTCCGTCAAGCGCTTAGTTCACGATAGTTTTTTCCGAGGATAGCCTCTAAGCTTGCCGCTCTTCGACTTTCATGTCATCGGTATGGAGGTTCGGATCCTCGATGATGCGGATCGTCTTCCTGAACCGCCTCTCGAACGGCTTTATCAGGTTCCTCTCCGGCGCCGACACGTAATACGCGACCTCGGGATGCAGGGAAACGAACGCCTCGCGGCTCCTCACATCCTGCAGTTTCCTCTCGAGCTTTCTCATGAGCTCCAGCGAGAGCGTAGGGATCGACTTTACGATACCCCTGCCGCTGCAATAAGGGCACTTCTGATAGCTCTTCGATTCGATGCTCTTCCTCACCCTCTGGCGGGTCATCTCCACGAGCCCGATGCTCGAGATATTCAATATGTTCGTCTTGGCCTTATCATGCTCCAGGTTCCTCTCGAGCGTCCGGAATATGCTCTTTCTATGGTCGGGGATCTCCATATCTATAAAGTCTATTATTATGATGCCGCCCAGGTCGCGCAGCTTGAGCTGTCTGGGTACCTCTTCGGCGGCCTCAAGGTTCGTCTTGAATGCCGTGTCTTCCAGGTTCTTCTTACCGACGAATTTACCGGAATTCACGTCTATGGCTACAAGGCTCTCCGTCTGGTCGAATATAAGGTATCCGCCGCTCTTCAACTGGACGATCCTGTCGTAGATCTTCAGTATCTGAGGCTCTATATCGAACTTTTCGAACATCGGTATCCTGTCGCCGTAAAGTCTCAGCCTTTGCCTGAGGTGCGGGGCAAGGATCTTCAGGAACCTGGATATCCTTTTAAAATCGCCTCTCGAATCGATCTCGAGCTTGGCCATATCGTTTGTGAACATATCCCTCGCCACACGAAGTATTATGTCGTACTCCTGATGGATAAGTTGAGGCGGCCTTGCGCGCCTGGCCCTTGCTTTTATCTGGTGCCATAAGTTAATAAGATATCTCGATTCCCTCTGAAAATCCTTAAGGCTCACTCCCTGTGCCGCCGTCCTGACTATAAAACCCAGATCCTTCGGAAGCCGAAGCTCTTCGAGTATCTTCCTGATCCTGTCCCTCTCTTCTCTCGACTCTATCCTCTTCGAAAGGCCGATATGGTTGTCAAAAGGCATAAGAACGAGGAATCTTCCGGGGATGCTTATATGGGTAGTGAGCCTCGCTCCTTTGGTCCCGATGGGCTCCTTCACGACCTGCACCAGGACCTCATCGCCTTTTTTCAATAACTCGCTTATCTGCGGAAGGGGCTTATGTTTCTGGTGCTCCTGGACTATCTCTTCGGCCTCTCCCTCTTCCAGCAGTTTTTCATAGCTCGCCGAGCCCGTAACGACGTCGGTCACATACAAAAATCCGTTCTTCTCAAGCCCCATTTCGATGAATGCCGCGCCTATCCCCGGTAGGACCGATTCCACCTTGCCCTTGTAGATGTTCCCGACCAGGTTCACATAGTCGGGGCGCTCCAGATAAAATTCCTCTATTCTCTTATTCTCTACGACCACAACGCGTTTTTCGTGCTGGGCGACATTTATGAATATCTCTCTTGCCATGCTTACACCTTCTTCTCCGCCGTCACGATCTTTACTCCGGACGGCAATTTTTCATTCATCATAACGACAAACTCTTCCGGACCGATATCCTTATCGAGATAAAATATTGCCTCTTCGGCCTGACTCTCCAGGCCCAGCTTAAGCGCCCTTGTTATGCTTATCTTCATGTGAGGGCTGAAACCTTTTGTCATGGTAACCGGCACTTCCGCCCTCCTTGCTGTCCTATGTAACATCCTGTTCAGGTCAAGGTGCGATATGAACCGCATATCGCCTGTCTTTCGAAATATCACTTTATAGGTTGTATTCATAAAAAAACGATTACACGGAAGTTTTTTTACGATCCGCGTAATCTGATTTCCGCGGTTATTACTTAAGACCGTTATTTACCTTTGATCTTCTTCTTCGCGGCCGGATCTTTCTCTTGGGTGACCGTGTACCTCGGCACATGCGCCTTGCTGGCCACCGGAACATCCTTCAGGTCTTTACCGACTGTCATCAGGTGTACCGTTATAAAGAAGATGAGCTCGGTCTTCTGCTTTATCGTCTCTTTCTTTGTAAACGCAAGCCCCAGCACCGGCACGTCTCCGAAAAGGTCGCCGAGGAACGGCAGCTTCTTTCTTATATCTACATCATTTTCCTTTATAAGGCCGCCGATAAAGATGGTTTCGCCGTTCCTGACCATGATCTGGGTCTTGGCCTGACGCTGTGAGAAGACCGGCGCGACGACACCGGTGGCTTTATCGAGAGTATCGTATCTTACCAGGTCGCTTATTTCCGGCGCAAGGTCGACCACTATCTCGCCCTTATCATTGACATGCGGGGTAACCTTAAGTATGACGCCAAGCTCCTTCGGATCGTATCCGGTTATCTCCATCTTGCCTGTAGACCCGTTTCTCTCGTATTTCGGGAGATTCAGCGTCTGGCCGACATTTATTACGGCCTCGCTGTTATTAAGGGTCGCGATCTTCGGGTTCGATATTATATCGGTATTCGAACGGGATTTTATCATCTCGAGGACAGCCTGAAATTCTGAAAAATCAAGGGTACCGAAAGAGAAATCTCCGGGCGTCGCGAACGGGAAGCTGAATACGCCTTCAGGTATAGTCGGAAACTGAGCGGCCGTATCCGTAACGGTAGCTCCTCCGGCGCCGACCGTGGTAGTCTGGGGCGCCGCCGTTTGAACTTTCGGGAAAAATTGCTGGGAAGACTGGAGAGGCTTTGAAAAAAATGGGACTTTAAAAGACTCAAACGGAATAGTGGTCGGCCTCCTTGCTCCGGAAACGGAAAACTTGACGTTCCAGTCTATCCCAAGTTTTTCGGTATCATCCAGGAGGGTTTCTATCACCCTGGCCTCTATCAGCACCTGGTCGGTAACCTTGTCCAATCTCTCCACTACCTGGCTTATCTTGTATATGTTGGTAGGTATGTCGGTGACGATAAGCGTATTTGTCCTGTCGTCGGAAACGGCCTTGCCTCTTTCGGTGAGGATGTTCTTTATCGCGGCGACCACATTCTTGGATTTGGCATAGTTCAGGTTGAACGTCTGAGTGGTAAGCTCTTCCTGCTTAAGCTTGTCTATTGTAACGACCCTGATGATATCCCCTTCTCTTTCATACGCGAACCCGTAATTCCTCACTATGATATCGAGGGCCACCTGCCATGGCTTATTCGTCAGTTTCAGATCGAGCGTCCCTTTCACGTCCGGAGACGGGACGATATCGACCCCGGAGACCTCGGCTATGTAAGCAAGCACGGTCTTGATATCCGCTCCTTTGAAATCTACGGTCACGTTCCCGGCGCCTGCCGGCATGATCTGTTCCTGGATTGCGGCGGACGTTTCCGCGGTTTCGGCCTTGGCCACGTCCACCTGCGCCGCAGGCTGGCTCGCCACCTCGGCGATAGAAACTGGTAGATTGGACGTGAAAAAACTCACAGCTAAGATAGATATGACGATCTTTTTATTGTTCTTCAACCTTTTTGTCCTCCTTCTTGAGGGAAATTTATCTCATATTCCTTGCCGCTAATTATAAGTGCCACACTTTTATTTTGTATTACATGCACCACAACATCGCCGATCTTGTCGTTTTCCTTGACCAGCTCTCCGTTAATGATCGCCATCTTCTTGCCGCCCGGGCCGGAGGCGACTCCCTCAAGGCGCACATCATCCACCGAAACTACATCCTTCAGCTTTATCACCGACGGCCTGTCGCTCCCCACGAGAGGGACAAAAGGGTCCCTTTTACCCCTGGGCTCATAAAGAGAGCTCTGGCAGAAAGACCATTCCGCCGCCAATAGGAACGCCGCGCTTAACAGGACCGCGCGTGAAATGAATATTTTAACAGCCGACTTATAGCTCAAGCTCATTTGCCTTTCAATAATATATACGTCAGCACCAATAGCTCGACATCGTGTTTCTTCGGCGTTTGTTTGTTCGACCTTACGGCCAGATCCGCTACTTTCATGAACCTGTCCGAATTTTCGAGGTTTGACAAGAACCGCCCCAACTCATGATACCCGCACTTCGCGTTTATAAGTATCGGTATCTCCTGATATATCTGGCCGCCGGCATTGGAACCCGGCCTGTTCTGGATAGGAGTTATCCCCAGTATCTTGATATTGGAATCCCTCGCTATATTGGACAGGCTTTCAAGCAGTTTAGGTATCTCCTGCTCGACAGGCAGTTTTTTTTCATAGAATGACACCTTTCCTTCGCATTCCTCTATCTCTTTCTTGAACATATCGATCTTGGATATATCCGATTGAGCGGACCTGAAGTCCGTCCCCATCTTATTAAGAATCGAGGCTGACCCGAATACCTGCATGGTATACGGCCGGAGGAAGAACGAGAAATCTATTATGAAAACGATAAGGCATGCCAACCCGACCAATACGAGCAGTTGTTTCTGGTCCGGTTTAAAATCCATCTGTATATCCATAAAGCTCCTTACGGGTCTCTCACTTCTTGAATAAGCACGTGATCTTGAAACTCATTACTTCCTGGTTCTCTATCCTGTCCGTCTTGATCGAACCGAGCTGTATATCGCTGAAATCGGAATAAAAATCCCCGTTATCTTTCAAGCCTTTGATAAATTTTCCTACCTGAGCGGTGCCCTGCTCGCCCATGCTCGACGCGTACCCTGAAACGATAAGGTATTTTTCTACGGTCATTTGCGGCCCGGAGGCCTGCTTCTTCCCTCTCGGCGCGGACTGTTGAGCCTCAACCGATTTTTCCTCGTATTCCAACTGTGAAAGCCATATACCCGGCGTCACCGAATCGCCCAGCGCGTTGAGCTTTTTGGCCCAGCTGAACCTGTTCACCATGAGTTCATTGATCACGTTGACCTTGTTGCGAAGCGTGCCCGCGTTCGCCTTCAACACGTCCGATTCTTTCTTCTTCGGCAATATCGCGTTATACTTCGCGGAAAGGCTTATGACGTTTCTTTTACCGAAACTGGCCGCCAACAAAAGGAGGACGTGAAGGATAACAAGGACAACGGCGACGCCGGCCAATATCTTCAGGAACGGAAGGCTGCGCAGGTCCACCTTCGGCATATTTGCCCGCTTGGCGGTCTGTTCCTTCTTCTTTTTTTTCTTCTTCTTAAGCTCTTCTGGTAATAGATTTATCTCTATCATTATAGAACCTATCTTAGCGCGAGGCCGGAAGCCACGGCAAAATAATCCCTGATCTTATCCAGGGCGGCGGCTCCGGGTGCGAAAGAACTCATATCCATGAACTGGAACGGATTCCACCTGTTCGGCTGGATCCCAAACGTCTCCTGGAACACGTCGGCCAGGCCCGCAAGAAGCGAACTCCCGCCCGATACGTAGATCTCATCGACGCTTCTGCCGCTCTGGTTCTCGTAGTATCCGAACGATAATTTCGCGTCGTCAAAAAGATTCGATAATACCGGTTTTACGCTATCGATAACTTCTTTCGCCCTTTCGCCGGGGGAGCACTTAAGCGCCTCAACGGCGTCAGCCGGTATTCCGAGTCTCTTTGATATCGCGGCGTTAAGATCATTCCCGCCGATCGCGACATCCCTTACGAGCGATATCATCCCTCCGCCCGATATGGTGAGGTTTGCCGAGCTCGTCCCTATATTCAGCAAAGCAACGGATTTCTCGGGACCCGGGGCCGGCATATTCTTAAAAAAAGCGTTCGTCATCGCGAAGCTGTCTATATCTACGACATTGACCGTAAAACCGGCGTCTTCGGCGATCTTGATCCTATCTTGTATAAGGTCCTTCTTCGCGGCCACAAGCAATATGTTAAGCTTGTTTTCCTTATCGTCCTTCTTCAGCGTCTGGAAATCCACTATACAGTCATTTATATTGAAAGGCATGAACTTCTCCGCCTCAAACCTTATCGCGCTCTTCAGGTCCTCCTCGCTCATCTTCGGCATAGCTATCATCCTGACGATTACGGACGGTCCGGAAACGGATATATTCACGTCCTTCGATCCGATCTTCGACTCGTCGGCCAGACGCTTCACAGCCTCCGACAAGCCGTCTTTCGGGCCTCCCGCTATATCCTTCATCCCCAGGCCGACGAGCGATATTTTCTCCGGAGATATCGATACCTCGATCATCTTTATCGAATGGGTGCCTATATCAAGCCCTACGCTATTTTTCTTCTTCGACTGTTCTTTTGCCCCGAACCTAAAGTTCATGATACCTCGCGGATACGCTTTAGCTTACTGCTGTTCACCTTTTCGTTTACTGACATCGATATTAAAATTGCTCGCGGTCAGGTTCTTCAATGTTTCGGCTATGAAAAGAGTGTGCTTGGCCCCCTTATCTTCCGGGTTACCGGCCAAGGCGGATCTTGCTTCCGTTATCTTCTCTTCCAGCCCTTTGGCAACACGCTCTTTCTCTTCGGGTTTTACCCTCGACCATGATTTGATAAGATTCTTTCCGACATCACCCTGGGGATATTTATTATATACATCTCCCATGCTTACGGGCTCGGATATCTTTTGCTCTTTTTTTATCTTTTCCATGTCATAGATGACAGGCTCTGCGGAATCGCGCTCGGGCAAAGCTGCCGTCGGCTTCAATAACGCTTTTGGGACATTCGGTTCGCTGAGCCAGCCCGATCTATGGATGAGAATAGCGGCGATCAAAATGGCCGCGAACATCGCCAGACTCTGATATACGCCTTTATGGTCTTTCATCCGGTCCTCTAGTGTGTCTGCCAGCGCGGTTTATAACTTGTCGCCGGATCTGTTCCCAGGTTCTCAGCCTTGATGACAAATGTGTCCAGCTGGGTAAGAATACGGTATAGCGGCGGCATCCCGAGTGGTACGCCCTCTATGCCCCAATTATCTGTCCCTTTATTAAGATCGCGATTGAATAAGAAACTGGGAAGGCCGGTATGGACATCGACGTTCCCGTTAGCGAATATCGACCCGTTGGTGCTTCCGCCCAGTACGGCAACAAAATCGTCCATCGTCACCATATTCAGATTCCCGTCGATATCCGCGAGGTCGCCCAGATTTATACCGCCGGTATATATATCCCCCTGCGCGATAAGGTTCAGCCTGTCGTCGGATCCGTTAACCGGCTGCACTATCGTAATATCCCCGGTCGATACGATAGTGAGATCGGATTCGCTCCCCCAATACGACTGGGCGTTCAAAACAATATTTACGTCTCCGTCTACGTAGATGATGTCGGTCCCTGCCGGTACCGTGTCAAAAAATATACCCCCGGGGCCGAACGTTTGATTGCCCGAGTAATAAGCCGTATCCCCCGGGCCGGAGATACCGAGGTCCGCGCCGGTAGGGTTATTGGCCGCCTGGTTGTAATAATCCGTATAATAGTAATCGAAAGCGTCCGCGTCGTTTATCGTGTTGTCGGCATTAACATCGTCGGCGGCAAATGTCACCAGGGCGTTGGGGTCGCCTCCCGCCTGTTGTGCCTGGGCTTCCGCCAGAGAGATGTCTCCACTCGAATCCGAGTCTATAAGAAGGTTAGTGTCATTATTAGTATCGAATGTCTGCCCCAGCCAATAAGAGATAGGCACGATCCCCGCGCTATTCTGCGTGACGGTGCCGAAATATTGTACATAGTCGCTATTTGGCATTCCCGACGGTGTAATGCCTGAGGCGCTCTCGATCGGCCCATCGGCGTAGACCCAGGATGTCACCCACCAAAATAAAATCCTCACGCGCTGTCCGTCCATATCCATCGGCCCGGCGCTTCCGACAGGATAACCATTAGTATAGTTTGACGAATAGCCGTATTTGACCGTAACCCTTGACGTGCGGCCGTTCACCGTGCCTGTCGATGAGATCATAAAAACACCGGCCTCACCGGTAAGATAAGCGTTTACGCTGTAACTTCCGACCGTGGTCCCGTCCATCTGCACGTTTGTCGATGATATCGTTACAGGCCATGTAAGCTGGCCTACGGTGAGCTCTTGACTGCTCAATCTCGCGTACATCCGCTCTGTCGCCGCAAGGGCAAGGTAATTCGCGGCAACATAATCGTTCCTTACCCTGGTCTGTATCGCCTCCCCGCACCCTATATCGATAACCGCCCATGAAACGAGCATGACCACGGCCATCACCCCGACAACCATGATTATCATAAAAGCTTTATTGCCCGATAATAGGCTCATACGTTCCTCAGGAAAACAAAATCATCGTACTGGATAGCTATCTGATAAGGGTCCTTACGCACTCCGTATACGGTCCTGTCGACATTGACCGTGACCTTAATAAGGTTCGAATAACCAGCCACAGATTGAAAAGTGAGGCGGACATCTCCCAGGTCGGGATCTATCTCCGTCCCTGGAACCTTTCGCGCCACCACTGTATTATCTTTATAGAAAAGGGCCTTATTCCCGGTTGCCCCGTCTGTGGCGATATAAAAAGCCCTCGTATTTGTCGTATCGGGCTCAAGCCTGAAATCGATGCGTCTACTATCCGCTGAAATTACCGGAGTGGAAGGTGTGGGATTGGCGTTGGTAAGGGTCGAAAAGGCTATCCCCGATCGCCGTCTATATGTAGTGCCGGAAACGGAATCCTGGCCCGCGGTGGTATCTATCATTCCTTCTACGATCGTCTGCAGGGCTATCCTCGCTACACGCTGGCTCTCTATTACGGGAGACGTCTCATACCACCATTTCCATGCCATCATATATACGCCGTATGCCGAAAGCATGACATATATGGCGATGAATGAGGTGGTCATAACCTCGATCAATGTGAATGATCGCGCGCTATCCTTACCGATTATTTTAATGTTGCGAGACATATGTAATAGCCCGTTCACTGCAGTTAACGCCGTTTCCCACGCCGCCATATTGCGCCTCTGTCCATGAAACGACAAAACCGATAGATTTGTAATTAACGCCGCCTTCCGCGGCGATCCCTGCCGGGTACGGTTCAGGACCTATGGAATACGTGATCCCTCCTACGACGGTGGTGACCGGTGTGTCGGAACCAAAACTATTGTAACTTCCGGATCCATATCCCGCGGACACTTCTTTCTCGATGTATTCGCGGACTATATTCATCGCAGTCATCCTGTGCCTGGCCCTCTCTGTGCTTGTCCTGGAAATAAAAAAGGCGCCAAGGATACTTATCACTATGGCGCTTAATAACGATATGCTCACCAGGGCTTCTACTAACGTCAAACCTTTTCTATCTAATATTCCCTGCCGCATTTAAGCCTTTATATAGTAAAAATAGTATAATATGTGTAATATTATATGGCTGTATTCTAATTTATCATAGCCGTTATATTTTGTCAATAGCGATGAATATTTACAAGAAAATCGCTTCGCGATCACTTTAATGCGATTTTTAGTGGTTAGGAAAGTGTTTTATGCTTTACTATACCATAAAAAAACCCGCATCCTTTTCAAAGGATGCGGGTGACTTCGTTAGCAGCAAATCCACTTGCTCATCACGCTCTTTACAGAGTATGATCCGTATTCGTACCAGAATTCGGACAGACCGGATTCGTTCCGACATCGGCCGGTACCGCATAAGTAGCCGTGCCTTCACCCGGCCAGCTCTTCATGTAGTTCGGTACTATATCGGCCGTCGTAAATGTGGCGGTCGAAGCCGCGCCGGTATCTATCGCCCATACCTGAATAGCTCCCTGGACCTGCTTTAAGTTAGCTATACAAGCGTTCTTAAGGGCGGTCTGCCTTGCTCTGACGAAATTCGGAATGGCTATCGCCGCTAATAAACCGATAATTGCAACAACTATCATAATTTCTACAAGCGTAAAGCCTTTCCTATTCATCTTTATCATCATAATTGGTCACCTTCCTTCCCCCCAAGATTGGGTTCTTTTTAATAAAACCTAAAAAAATAACTCCAACTAGCCCTATTCATTGCCCTACGAAGGCCTACTTGGAGTTTGTAAAACGAAATACATATCTATTTATTATAGCAAAACCGCTTAAATACCCCTTCGGCCTCTAATATAAGTATACCTGATAAAACAGCCCTTGTCAAGCCCCCGGGCTATCCACCCATAACCGCGGTTATCTTGAATATGGGCAGAAACATGCATATCACTATAGTGCCTATGACTATACCAAGGAAGGCTATGATAAGGGGCTCTATCATGCTTGTAAGGGCGCTTACGGCGGCATCGACCTGCTCATCATAGAAATCGGCTATCTTGGATAGCATCTTTTCGAGTTCACCCGCCTGTTCACCCACGAGCACCATCCTTGTCACCATAGGAGGGAATATCTTGGTCTTTGACAGAGGCTCGGATATGCTCTCCCCCTCCCTAACATTGTTCCTCACCCTGTCTATCGCAAGCTCGACAACCCTGTTCCCCGATGTCTTCCCTACAATTTCAAGGGCCGCCAATATCGGAACACCCGACTTGATCAAAGTAGAAAGCGTCCTTGTAAATTTGCTTATGGCCACTTTTCTGAATAGCACGCCGAAAATAGGCAGGTTCAATAACAACGAGTCGAATTTCAGGCGCCCTTTGTCGGTGTTTATGTACTTTTTTACCACGACGCCCAACCCGCCCACCAGCACAAAACCGACAAGAAAATACTTCCGGACCGCATCGCTTATCATAAGAAGGATAAGCGTTGGAAGAGGCAGCGCGGCGCCAAAACCTTCAAATATCGTCTTGAACACAGGTATGACCTTTAAGAGTAAAAGCAGAGTTATGGCAAAGGCCATTCCGCTCACTATGCCCGGATATACGAGCGCCGAGGATATCTTCTTCTGTAGAGAACTCGTCTTCTCGAGGTACCCGGCCAACCGGTCAAGGATATCATCCAGCATACCGCTCGATTCCCCCGCTTTGACCATATTCACAAATAGGGGGGAAAAAGCGTCTTTATGTTTTGCCAGGGCGTCCGAAAGATTGGATCCTGTCTCGACATCATTGCGCACGGTCTTGATGAGCGATCCGAAACTCTTGTTATCTATCTGTTCACCCAATATGTCCAGAGCCCCGACTAACGGTATTCCGGCGTCGACCATTGTGGCGAGCTGTCTGCAGAATACCACTATATCGTCAAGTTTCACTTTTTTCTTACGCTTGAGAAACGCGAAAGCCCCGCCCTTAGCCTCCTCCGCTACCGAAATAATGATCAAATTCTTCTTCCTTAATATATCTATCGCTTCAGCGCGGTCCTTGGCGTCGATGGAAGCTGTAGTACTATTTCCGTTGCTATCTTTGGCGACATACTTATAGGTCGGCATAGACTTCCTTTCTTATCAATCTTCCGAAGTAACCCTGAGCACTTCCTCAAATGTGGTTATACCGTTGGCAAAATTCTCAAGCGCGTTATCCCTGAGCGTAGTCATGTCCAAATGCTTTATGGCATAATCTTTTATTTCGTCATTAGAGGATCTTTTCATGATCATCTCCCTGACCTTATCGTCAAGAAGAAGGGCTTCAAGGATAGCCAGCCTTCCGTAATAACCGGAATTCCCGCACTTGACGCAGCCTTTACCTTTAAAAAATGCTTTCGTCCCGCGCCTGGAAAATTCTTCCATCTTCATTCCCGCCTTTTCAAGGACATTTTTAGGGATATCTTCTTCCTCTTTACAATTCGGGCATATCTTCCTCATCAGCCTCTGCGCCGAAGACATAACCAGGCTCGTTGCCACCAGGAACGGTTCGACGCCCATATCGATGAGCCTCGTTATAGCTCCGGCCGCATCGTTGGTATGCAGGGTGCTCAAGATAAGCTGTCCTGTCAACGATGCCTTTATGGCGATATCCGCAGTTTCACCGTCCCTTATCTCTCCTACCATCACTATATCGGGGCTTTGCCTGAGCACCGATTTAAGCCCGCTCGCGAATGTCAAACCTATTTCCGGCTTGGCCTGGATCTGCGTTATGCCCGGAAGCTCATACTCCACCGGATCTTCCAATGTCATTATATTGTACTGCGGAGTGTTCACCTGGTTTATTATCGAATAGAGCGTCGTAGATTTTCCGCTTCCCGTAGGGCCCGTTACAAGTATCATGCCATACGGCCTCGAAAGAGCGGTTTTAAAAGTTTTTAACGGGCCGGAAAGAAAACCGAGCTTGTCCAATCCGATGCTCAGGCTCGATTTATCGAGCGCCCTCAGGACGATCTTACCGCCGAAAGCCACCGGCAGGACAGATACCCTGAAATCTATCTCTTTTCCTTCGAAATTTATCTTAAAACGCCCATCCTGCGGCATCCTCGTCTCCGTGATGTCGAGCCTTGAGAGTATCTTTATCCTTGCGGTGATGCCGTTCTGGTTCTTTTTCGGAAGGATAAACGCCTCATGGAGGGTCCCATCTATCCTGTACCTGACCCGCAAGGATTTCTCCGCAGGTTCAATATGTATATCGCTTGCGCGCTGCTTCATGGCTTCATTAAGGATATGGCCCACGACTTTGATGATCGGCGCCTTCTGGCTCTCCTCGGCGATCTCGCCAATATCTACCGTCTCGTCTTCTTTGGCCGCTTTTTCTTCTTTAGAGATCTCGTCGACTTCCGTGATATCCACCTCTTCAAGGATCTTCGATATCTCCTGGGCGTGAGATCCCCCATAGTAAGTGTTTATGGCGTCCTTGATATCATCCTCTGTGGCAAGTATCGGCTCTACCTGGAACTTTGTAAGCATCTTTACGTCATCGATCGCGAAGATATTGAGGGGATCCGCCATCGCAACCGTAAGGACTCCGCCTATTTTGGAGACCGGGACGAGCGTATATTGCTTGGCGATACGGTCAGGGATAAGCTGCATAAGCGCCTTGTCGATCTTGTACTTGGAAAGGTCTATCGGAGGTATATTCAACTGCCTGCTCATCACTATCATCAGGTCTTTTTGGGTCACCGAACCCTGCTTTACAAGGATCTTGCCGAGATTTTCTCCGGTCTTTTTCTGGGTCTCTACGGCCTTATCAAGGTCTTTCTGCTTGATAAGCTTTCCGGCCACCAGGATCTCGATAAGCTTGTCTCTGAACGATTCGGCCATAACTATCTACCTCAATTCAAGTTCCTGATCACCTATAGTAACACGCACTATTTCATCCAAAGTGGTTATTCCGGCCAGCGCGTTCTGGATGCCGGTCTCTCTCAATGTCTTCATCCCGTCCCGCCTGGCTTCTTCCCTTATGGTATGTTCCTGGGCCCCCTGCAGGACGAGCTTCCGGATTTTCGGCGTCATCCTCAATACCTCTATAAGCCCCACGCGCCCTCTGTAACCGGTCCTTGAACATTTTTCACAGCCCCTGCCTCGGTAAAACGTAGGTTTTCCGATATCGGGCTTTATATTCATCAGCCCTATCGTCTCTTTATCCAGTTCATACGGTTCCTTGCACTCCTGGCATATCCGGCGCACGAGCCTCTGCGCTCCCGCGGCGATCATCGATGACACGATGAGGAAAGGTTCGCATCCCATATTCACCAGCCTGATGATAGAGCCTGTAGCCGTAGTGGTATGGACCGTGCTTAGCACAAGGTGGCCGGTCAATGCGGCTTTTATAGCTATATCGATAGTCTCGAAATCCCTTATCTCGCCGATCATTATCACATTCGGGTCCTGTCTTAATATCGACCTTAAGGCGGCTGAAAATGTAAGCCCTATATCCGGCTTCGAAGTGACCTGGTTTACTCCTTCTATCTGGTATTCTACCGGATCCTCTACCGTCACCAGGTTCTTCTCTATGGAATTCACGTATTGAAGTATAGAATACAATGTAGTTGTCTTTCCGCAACCTGTAGGGCCGCATAGAAGGATGAGGCCGTGCGGCCTCACGGCCGCCTCTTTAAGCTCCTGCACCGATTTAGTGTCAAAACCCAGCTTTTCGATATCCAGCGTGGCCTGTGCTTTGTCGAGGATCCTGAGCGCGACCTTTTCGCCTGTGCTGGCCGGTATTATCGATATCCTGAAGTCGACTTCCCTGCCATGAAGCTTCACCTTAAATCTTCCGTCTTGCGGCAGGCGCCTTTCCGCGATATTCAGGCTCGACATGACCTTAAGCCTTGAAACTATGGCATTGTGAAGCACCCGTGGAGAGCGCCTGCCTTCCTGCAAAATGCCGTCCACCCTGTATCTTACGCGGACTTCATCCACAAGAGGCTCTATCAGGATATCGCTTGCCCTCAGGTTCACGCCTTCGGCCAGAAGAAGGTTGGTTATCTTGACCACAGGCGCCTCCTGCGTCATCTGCAATAGGTCAAGAGCCCCTTCCAGCGTCTCCATGGAGCCGTCGTCGAGCAGCCTAATACCGCCTTCGTCCATATCGCTGACTATCTTTTCTATCGCCGTATACGCGCTCTCTTCATAATACTGCTTTACGGCGTCTTCGATATCTTTTTCGCTGGCGATCACCATGCTGATCTTAAACCCGGTCAGGGCCTTTATATCGTCGATGGCCAATATATTCATGGGGTCGGATAGCGCGACCGTCAGGATATCGCCCATTTTCGAAATGGGTATCACCTTATAATGTTTAGCGACTTTTTTCGGTATGAGCTTTATGAGATTCTGATCGGCCTTGTAGCGGGACAAGTTGATAGGCGGTATGTCCAGCTCGTGGCTCAGCGCCACCATGAGGTCGTTCTTAGACACAACCCCGAGGTTCATGAGGATATCGCTCAAAGAACCGCCTCCTTCTTTCTGGAGGGCCATAGCCTTATTGAGATCCTGCTCTTTTATCAGCTTATTATCAATCAGGATCTTCGTAAGCTTCTCTTTTAACTTGGGAGTCATTAGATGGGCACCTTTTAGCGCTCTTTTTTAGGGCATATCCCTATTTATGAGCGTAATACTTCTTTATGGCGTTATTGACGTCTGTCATAGTGCTGACAAATACCTGGACCTTGCACTTTGTGACCGTTTCTATATCTTCAACGGCCTGGACATTCAGCGGGTTAGACATAGCTATCGTAAGAAGGTCTCCTATCTTATCGATAGCGATAAGGTTATACTGCTTTGCTACGTTCTCGGGTATCAGCTTTATCGCCTCAGCGTTTATCTCATAGCAATCGAGCGGCAGATAGGGAAATCCATACTGCACGGTGAGGGCCTGGGCTATCTCTTCTTCTTTCGCGAAACCGAGCATTACGAATATCTGCCCTATCAAGCCGCCTTTTTCCTCCTGCAGCTTAAGGGACTTGGTAAGCTGGGCCTCGGTGATTATACCCCTCTCGAGAAGCAGTTCGCCCAATTGTTTTGAGACTATCCGTTTTATCGGCGGCATCTGTTCTTTCTACCTCTTAAATATCCTGGCCAGGTCTTCAACGTCCGTAGAACGTTCAAACGCATCCTCATACGATATCAAACCCTTCTGATACAGCTCATAAAGGGCCTGATTCATCGTCTTCATCCCTTCCTTCTGGCATGTTTGGATGACCGAATATATCTGGTGTATCTTCGACTCCCTTATCAGGCTTCTGACTGCGGGCGTAGACATCATCACCTCGACGGCAAGCGCCCTGCCGCGAGCCTTGGTCCTCGGGATAAGCTGCTGGGAAAGTATACCTATAAGGACAAATGAAAGCTGTGTCCGTATCTGCTGCTGCTGCGTGGCCGGGAATACGTCGATCACCCTGTTTATCGTCTGAACGCAATCCGAAGTGTGGAGAGTGGCAAAAACAAGATGGCCGGTCTCCGCGATAACGAGCGCCGCTTCGATAGTCTCCAGGTCCCTCATTTCACCTATCAAAATAACGTCTGGATCCTGCCTTAACACATGCCTGAGGGATTCGGCGAATGAGCGCGTATCGCTATGGATCTCCCTCTGGTTGACTATAGCCCTCTTGTTCCTATGGGTGAACTCTATCGGATCTTCCACTGTTATTATATGGCACGGCCTGTTCTGATTTATCCAATCTATCATAGAGGCAAGGCTGGTCGATTTTCCGCTTCCCGTGGCTCCGGTCACAAGGACCAGCCCTTTTGGCCTGTTGCACAGGTCGAGGGCTACATTCGGCGGAAGCCCGCATTTTTCGAACGTCCATATCTCGTCGGGGATGAGCCTTATGGCTGTGCCTACGCACCCTCTCTGCTTAAAGACATTTATCCTGTAACGCCCCTGGTCCACCATTCCTACGGCAAAGTCGAGCTCAAGCTCGGTTTCAAACATTTTTATCTGTTCCGGCGAAAGCAGGCTGTAGATCAGCTCCTGCGATTCTTTAGGGGTGAGAATGTGGTCATCGACGGGAATAAGGTCTTCGTCTATCCTAAGTTGTATAGTGGCTCCGGCTGTTATATGCAGATCCGAAGCTCCCTTGTCGACCATCTGCTTTAAAAGACCTTTGGCATCTTTTGACATGTCATCTCCCCATAAATTTTACGCAATGATCGTATTCTTACCCGCCGATTTCGCCTCTGACAGGGCTTCCGACGCCTTCTTCAACAACTCTTCGTTCGTCATGCCATCTATCGGATTTTCACTGACCCCGCCGGAGACGGTAAGAGCAGCCTTTCCTTCCTTGAGAAGGTTGGTTGCCTCTATCTTCTTTCTTATCTCTTCCGCCAAATAAGCCGCCTCTTTCTTATTCTTCTCGGGCAAAAGAATAGCGAATTCGTCGCCGCCTATCCTTGCCACCTTAGCCACCGGCATCGTGCTGTCTTTAATGACCTTGCCAAGCCGTTTAAGGGCTTCCTCCGAAGCGAGCTCTCCCCTCGAGTCCCGGAACTTCTTAAATCCATCGACATTCAGGACTACCAGTGAACATGGTCTCTGGTAAAATATCGCGCGCTTGATCTCTTCTTCGAGCCTTGCCATTATGAAATTCTTATTATAAAGCCCTGTAAGGTCATCGGATATCACCAGGCTTTCCGTCCTTTTGCTTAAGATGTCGTTTTCTACGGCAATAGCGATCTGCTTGGCAAAAGTCTTTATAAGATCAACATCATCGTCCTTATATTTGTAATCATCGGCCCTGTTGCCGATGAGAAGCAGGCCCAGCATCTTTCTGCCGCACTGGATGGGAACGGCGATAAGGTTCTTGATATTGCAGGTGGCCTTAAAATCTTCAATCTCTTTCGACGACTTAAGGCCGCGGTCCAAAACCATTACGGCGCCGTTATCGAGCAGCCTATCAAGAACGCCACAGCCGCCTTTTTTTATCACCAGGCCTGACAACTTCTCTTTGCTCAGGTTAAAACTTGTCCTGACCACAAGGTCCATGCCTTCGGCCTTTGGCATATATAAGATACCGAACCCTCCGTCAAAAAGCTGAGCCGCCTTTTCGACCGCCATCTCGACAAGAGAATCGATCGCGACTGTACCGGACGAAATGGCGTCGCCCACCTGAAGAAGATTGGAAAGGGTAAATACCTTCTTATGTATATCGATATTTATATCCTTCATCTTCTGGCCGTAATTCTTAAGTTCATCCAGATTTGTCTTGATCTTGTAAGTCATGAAATTGATGGATTCGCCGAGGGTGCCTATTTCGTCCTCACCCATCACATCTATCCTGTGGTCATAATCGCCGCCGGCTATTATCTTCGCTTCAACGGCCATATCAATGACCTGGTCTATTATACCCTTCGCGAGGATAAGCCCGAGCACGGCGACCAATATGGAAATCACTAACGGTATGCTCACGTCGACCAGGCTGCTTAAACGAGGAAACAAATATGTCGAGATTATATACATGCAGGTCAGAAGAGGGATCAATGTCATCAGGCTAAAGGCAAGCATCAATTTATACCGCAGACCCTTGTTCACAATAGTGAGTTTCCCAAAGATTGACATAGCCCCTCCTTCAGTGGTGTAATTATGTAATATTATTATCTGTAGTTAAGATAATTGTAACAAAGTATACTATATATAATGGTGTTTGTCAAATTCGCGCCTTCCGTCCTATCGAAAGAATACGCCGGATCCTCCGCTTGAACCTTAGCTCATATGGCCATCTCAGCCATGATAATCATATCCTATAGCGTTTACTATTGGGGAACTACCCTTCGCTTGCCGCTCACTCGGATTAGGCATCCTCGTTCGCTGTCGCAAAATTTATGATGTAGCCTGACCGGACACATAAAATTCGTGATGAAGAAAGGCAGTGGTGTTTGGATCGCCTTAAGGTATCATAAATTTTGAGAGTCGCTCCGGGTAGTTCCCCAATAGTCCCACCATGCGTATCAATATCATGGCCTCATGCCATGCAACGCATAGGTCCAATAGCATCCTTCGCACGATTCTCTGTCGATAGCCGGAAGGCGCGAATTTTTGGTGTTGGCTGGGGAAATGAGCCCTGAGGGAATAACCGTTATAGTATGAGCGAAAGTATAGCCAATTAGGCCATGGGAGATGCATGGAAGGCGGAACTATTGGGTGTTTGCTGGAGCGAATGTCGTAAAATCTTGATCCCTTATGGCGATATAGCAAGGACAAGGAAACCGCTCCATAGATAATAAGTAGGCGGGTTCATTGGCCATCAAGATTTTACCACAGTAAATTTGGATGCCTAATCCAAATTTACGACGAGCGGAAGCAACACCCAATAGTAAACGCCTTCTATGGGTGGTTACTATGGCCGGGATGGCCATATGGAGCGATGGCTCATGCACGGCAACTGGATGCTTCTCGCGCCATGGCCTCTTTCTTATGCCCAAGGTCGAGATGGTCCCAGGGCAAGATCTCATCATAGGACTTACGCCTGGTCACATAGAAGTCCGGGTCGATACCCTCGGCCTTGAATGCCCCGAGCCACCTTTCCATGTTGAACATCTCCTGCCATCCATCGAATCTGGCTCCCTCCTTCCATGCCCCGTAGATAACAGCACCCAGGCGCCTGTCACCTCTTGACATGGCCGCTTCGATATAACTCATCTCGAAGGAATGAAAGTCCAGCTCTATCATCCTGGACCGGATCGATCCTTTTAACAGATCCCTCTTCGCCTTAAGAGCTTCCATACCGTCCATCCCTTCCCACTGAAATATCGTATGCGGCTTGGGCACGAACGCGTTAACGCTCAAGACCACCTGGGCTGGACGAGCGTCCAACTTTGTCTTCAAAGACGATACCGTACGCGCCATCTCGGCGATCCCCAGAATATCATCATCCGTTTCTCCGGGCAGGCCTATCATAAAGTACAATTTTACCCTTTTCCAGCCGTTCTTGAAAGACTCCGAAACTGCGGTATAAAGTTTTTCTATATCGATATTCTTACTTATCGCCTTCCTCAGGCATTCGCTGCCGGCTTCCGGCGCGAAAGTGAGGCCGGATTTCTTGACTTTTGATATCAGGGCGGGCAGGTCTTTGAGTATGTCCTCCACCCTGAGCGAAGGTACGGAGACAGAGACATTCTTTCCGGAGAATTCCGCGTTCAAGGCCTCGATGACATCGCATATTTGCGAATAGTCGCCGCTCGACAGGGATAAAAGCGATATTTCATCATAACCGGTCGACGCATAAGCCTCTTTGGCAAGCCTCACGACCGTCTCCTTAGACCTTTCGCGGCATGGACGGTAGGTGGCGCTTGCCTGGCAATACCTGCAGGCATGCTTACAGCCGCGCATCACTTCGATAGCTATGCGATCATGCACTATCTGTATATTGGGGACTATTTGTCTTGTGGGATAATAAGCGCTATCGAGATCTCTCACTATCCTTTTCTCGACCAGTTTCGGCACCCCATCTTCCGAAGGGACCGTATTATTTATCGTTCCATCCGGACCATATTCTACCTTATACAATGACGGCACATAAACTCCCTTTATTGCCGCCAGTTCCCTAAGGAGACTTTTTCTGTTTGCCTTATCTGTGGACTGTTGACTGTGGACTGTGGTCTTATGCGCCTTATAACACTCAACGATCTCCGGAACGGCCTCTTCGCCTTCGCCGATGAGAAAAGCATCGATAAAATCGGACACCGGTTCGGGATTAAAAGAGGCCGGCCCGCCGGCTATCACCAGGGGATCGGCCGAGCTTCTTTCGGAAGACCGGACCGGCACTCCGCCGAGATCAAGCATATTAATCATATTCGTATAAGTCAATTCATATGCCAGGCTGAACCCCAATATGTCAAAATCTTCGAGCGGCATCTGCGATTCAAGGCTCGAGAGCAAGATGCCGCTATTTCTCAATGCGGCCTCAAAGTCGGGCCACGGGGCAAAGACCCTTTCGCATAGACAGTCTTTGCGTTCGTTCAACATTCCGTACAGAATCTTGATGCCCAGATGGCTGGAGCCGACTTCATAATTATCGGGAAATGCTAGAACGACCTTGACGGTCCCGTCGGCCCATTCCTTACGTACCGAGTTCCATTCTCCGGCTATATATCTGCCGGGCCTCTGCACATTTATCAATATTCGGCTCAATTTTTCGGATATCATAGATGGTGGTCGATATTCGTAGCGGAGTTAGGGCATAGGGGGAACTCGTCTACCGCCGGAGAGTCATAAGAGACGTTTCCTTCAGTCGGCCATTCCTTGATATAATTCGGCACAAGGTCGGCTGTTGTCGGGGTGGCGTTGGACGCCGCGTTGGTGTCGATGGCCCATATCTGTATACAACCCTGTATCTGGTGAAGATTCTCGATGCATGCGTTCTTCAGGGCCGTCTGCCTGGCCCTGACAAAATTCGGTATGGCTATCGCCGCCAATAGGCCTATTATTGCCACAACGATCATTATCTCTACAAGCGTGAAAGCGTGTGTACGGAATTTTACCATGTTATGCCACATCCTCTCTTTTAGAACATCGACCTTCTCATCCCCACATTAGCCAGAAGACCTATCGCGATCATTGTAGTCAGTAAGCTCGATCCTCCGTAGCTTATGAGAGGAAGGGGTATACCGACGACTGGCATCAGTCCGATAGTCATGCCTATATTGATGACCACCTGCGCGGCGAACATGACGCCGATCCCTGTAGCAATGGACTTGCCGTATAGATCGCTTGTCATTTGAGCGATATTGAAAGCTCTCTTAACTATCAGGAAATAGAGAAGGACCAGGGCGATGGAGCCAAAAAATCCCCACTCTTCGCCTATTACGGAAAATATGAAATCCGTATGCCTTTCGGGCAAAAAGTTCAACTGGTTTTGCGTACCGGCCATCCACCCCTTTCCCATCAAACCTCCGGAACCCACCGCTATCTTCGATTGGATGATAGTATAGCCTGCGCCAAGAGGGTCGATATTGGGATCCAAAAATACGAGAAGCCTTTGCCTTTGATAATAATGGAGCATGTGCCAGAAAAACGGCATCCCCGCAAGGCCGATGGCTATGGCGCCGGCCATGTAACGGATACTTGCGCCGCTTACGAACATTATCGAAAAAAATATCGGCAGCAGCAAAAGACCCGTCCCCAGGTCAGGTTGCGCCAGGACCAATACAAATGGCAGCGCAAGAAAAGCCCATGCCTTAAGAAAATTCCAAAAGCTGTCCATTACCCCTTTTTTTTGGCCGACGTAATTTGCCAGCGCTAGGATAAGGCTCAATTTCATGAATTCAGACGGCTGGAAGGCAAAACTGCCTATGGCAAACCATCGTTGCGCCCCAAGCCTCACATGCCCTATTATGAGCACCAGCACAAGGAGCAGTATATTTACTCCATAAATTATATAAGAGACGTCGATGAACTTTTGATATGATATCCCGAGGGCGAATAAGGTGAAGATCAGGCCTATTCCTACCCAATATAGCTGTTTCAGGACATAGCTGTCCCTGAAGGTGAGCTGTTTGGCCTGAGTCGAGCTGGATATCGTAAGAATACCCAGAAGGAATATCAACACCATGACCGCGAAAAGAAGCTTATCGATCCCCTTGAATGGCCTGCGGGATAATACCATCATATATAACCGTCATTCTTTGCTTCCTGGAAAACACCTCTTGCGATCGAAGCCGGTTCCAACCCCCCTTTTCCTCCATGCTCCAGGAAAACCACAATACATATTTTCGGATCGCTGTACGGAGCGAACCCCGTAAACCATGCATGCGTACGCCCGTGGGGATTCTCGGCGGTACCTGTCTTACCGGCGATCGAGGCGCCTTCTATCTTAGCATACCTCCCGGTGCCCGTTTCATTATTTACCACTTCGAACATCCCCTGCCTTATTAGATTTATCGTACGCGCGTTCAATCCGATCTTCTTCGGCCTTTGCGCCTGCACATCCTGAGATCCGATACGGTTTACCAGATGCGGCCTTACGACATTGCCGCCATTTGCTATTACGGCCGTCATGCATACGATCTGAAGAGGTGTAGCCAGCAGATAACCTTGCCCGATAGCGTAATTCAGGGTCTCCCCTTCATACCATCCGTCATTCCTGTAAAAACGTTTCCACACCTTTCCCGGCGCCAAACCTTTAACTTCGTCCGGCAGGTCTATGCCGGTGACCCTGCCATATCCGAATGCCTTCGCGGACGCTTCCAGATTATCCGCTCCCGCAAGCCTTCCTACATGATAAAAGAATACATTGCACGAATTCATCAGGCCTTCCACCACATTCTGAAGTCCGTGCCCGGTTTCTTTCCAGCAATCGAACTTTCCTTTGCCAAGCCTGTAAGATCCCAGGCATGTAAATTCTGTATCCTTCGATATGGAGCCCGTCTCAAGACCGGCTGAAGCGGTGACTATTTTAAAGACCGAACCCGGAGGAAATAAACCCGATATCGCCCTATTGGAAAGGGGTCTTCCCAGCGTATCGCCTATCAACCTCATCCTGTCCTCTGATGTATCAGACCGTATAAATATATTAGGGTCATAAGAAGGATGGCTTGCCAGAGAAAGGACTTCTCCGTTTTTCGGGTCCATTACGATAATGGCGCCATTGTGCTCCCCCAAGAGCCGATCGCAGACTGATTGCAGACGGGTATCGATGGAAAGCTTCAGATCCTTGCCGCCAACCGGCTCTTTTAGCCCGATGATCCGGGTTTGACGTCCACGGCTATCCACCTCTATCTGGGTCCCGCCGTCCTGGCCCCTGAGATACTTATCGTAATATCCTTCCAGGCCGTCTCTTCCTATAAGATCCCGCGGCCTGTATCCGTAATCCCTCAGGTTTTCAAGTTCATCTTCGGTGACTTCGCCGAGATAGCCGGATATATGGCTCGCGGACCCTCTGAAGGCATAGTCCCTCTTTGACCGTGTCTGGATCATAAGGCCGCTGACATCAAAACTTGCCTCCTCCAGCTCGATCGCTTTATCCTTTTCTATGTCTTCGGCTATCACGACCGGGGCATACGGTTTCGCGCCGGCCTTATCGATAGAGCGCGTTATGTCGTCCCCTTTCAGCCCAAGGACCCCGGCAAGAAGACGCGACAGCTTCCTTATATCTTTCAATTCCTGATATACCAGGGCAACATCGAACGAAAGCCTGTTGGAGACGAGCGCTATCCCATTCCTGTCAAGCATCACTCCCCGAGGCCCTTCTATCGGGATTATCCTGATAGAATTATTCTTCGATAACCTGGAATAATAGGGATATCTTACCACCTGCGTATAGAAAAGGCTCACGCCAAGCAGAAAGAAGACGACGCTGAATGAAGATATCAGAAGGCGCTCTCTCATATAAATTCTTCCGATTCTTTTAAACCGTAGATCGCGACCAATCTTGAGATTATCGGTACGGATACGACGCTCGTATATATCGATGATGGGACCGCGGAGCTTGTAAGGTACTCGATGAACCCGAGATTGACCATCCTCGAGAATGAGGCAAATACGGCAAAATGCGTCATCATGGATAGCATCGTAAAATAGAAGACGAGCGTCAATTGCGTTACCCTGGTATCTTTCGCGAACTTGTTCGCCAGCAATCCGGCCATCAGCCCTACGATGCCCATGAGGCACGTGTTTATCCCAAAATAATCCAGGGCAAAAATATCCCTTAAGAACCCGCTCACAAGGCCAGACTCCAGGCCGGCGCCTTCACCGAGAAAAAGCCCGAAGAATATTACCAGGACAAGCCCGAGGTCGGGCGCGGAACCGAAGACCCTTATCCGGTTGAGTACTGTTAAATGGATGAGCAGAGCCAATATTATCATCAGATATATATGGAACCTGCTTATTTTATACATAGGACCTCTTCGAGCTTCGACAGGTCCTGCGCGGTCTTAATTATCGCGTACTTATATAGTCTGCCGGGTTCTTTATCCACCGTCATCACCTCGCCGACCATGACGTCTTTCGGGTATATGCTCCCGAGTCCCGCCGTGATGACCTTGTCTCCGGGATAGACGTCCGAATCAAGGCCTATATATATCATCTTGCACCTTCCATCCGGCCTGCCTATCAATATCCCGCCCTGCCTGTTCCTTTCTATTATCACGCCCACCTTGGAGTTGGGATCGGTGATCAGCAGCACCTTGCTGGAATTCCTTCCAAGCTCCAGCACCCTGCCGACGAGCCCCTTCGTGGATAGGATGGCGCTATTTTGCTTTATACCCTGAAAAATACCTTTATTGATGATGAGCGAATTCGACCAGTTCGAGGGATCTCTCCCGATGACCTGCGCCGGGATCGACGAATAAGGCGCCGACCTGCTAAATTCCAGCAGTTCACGCAATCTGTTGTTTTCATTTGACAGGATCCTCGCCTCCTCCAGCCGCCTTTCAAGCAGATCCGCCCTTTCGGCGAGGATCCTATTCTCTTCACGAAGAGAGGCAAAAGGCAAGATACCCTTGACGGACGAAGCAAGGGAGTGGAGATTATCGAGCGAGGGGGAAAGAAGAAGCGAAAGTTTTACGCGCAAAGGGCTGGTGATAGTCCTGGAGTTATAGAAAAGAAATGAGATTACGGCTAATACCGCGAGGTACCTTAATATCTTGGTCTTATGGGTATGCACATCGACTGCCTGGTGCTACCTTTCAAGCTTGGGCGTTACTGTTACCTTCTTCAGGTATTTAATCTCGCTCAGCACCTTGCCGGTTCCCAGGGCCACTGCGGTCATAGGATCCTCGGAAAGATGAACGGGAAGCCCCGTCTCTTCTGAGATGAGCTTATCTATTCCGCGCAGTAATGAGCCTCCCCCGGCGAGCACTATACCCTTTTCGATGAGATCGGATGAAAGCTCGGGGGGCGTCCTCTCCAGCGTTATCCTTACCGCCTCTATTACCTGCGCGATAGGCTCAGCCATAGACTCTCGTATCTCTTCGCTGGTGACGGTAACGGTCTTGGGCAATCCGGCTACCAGGTCCCTGCCTTTGACTTCAAGCTTAAGCTCTTCTTCCAGAGGATAGACCGAACCTATCTTTATCTTTATATCTTCGGCCGTCCTTTCGCCTATCATGAGATTGTAATTCTTCTTCAGATAGTTGATTATCGCTTCGTCCAGCTCATCGCCTCCGACCCTTACAGATTTCGAAAAGACTATCCCCGCAAGCGAAATAACGGCCATCTCTGTGGTGCCGCCGCCTATGTCGATTATCATATTCCCGGATGGTTCCTGTATCGGAAGGCCTACGCCGATAGCCGCCGCCATGGGCTCTTCGATCATAAATACTTCCCTGGCTCCCGCATGCAAAGCGGAATCTTTAACCGCCCTCTTCTCGACCTCTGTAATACCCGATGGGATAGCTATCACTATTCTTGGACGGACAAGCGGCTTGCCTTTATTGACCTTCTTGATGAAATACCGGAGCATGGATTCCGATATCTCAAAATCGGTTATTACGCCGTGTCTCATGGGCCTGATCGCGACTATGTTACCCGGCGTCCTTCCGAGCATCCTCTTAGCCTCTTCTCCTACGGCAAGCACGTTCGTGGTACCTGCCTGTACGGCCACCACCGAAGGCTCGCACAATACTATACCCTGGTTCTTAAGGTAGACTAATGTCGTCGCAGTCCCAAGATCTATCCCCATATCATTCGAGAACAGGCCCAACACTTCATTATATACCTTAGCGACCGCGTTCATAACACCCTTAAGATCCATATGGTCTCCTTATCATGCGATATTAACAAAAAATGATACTATTGTCAAATATTAAATAGTTTATCTATTACCGATCTTATCAAATACGTCAAAAAAACCCGGGAACGACTTTGACGCGCATTCTACGTCATCGATCTTGCTGGGGCCGTCCGCCGCGAGAGCGGCTACGGCCATCGCCATACAAGTGCGATGGTCCCCGAAACTTTTCAGGCCGGCGCCTTTCAGTCTTCTTACGCCGCCTATCACTATAGAGTCTTTCTCGACATTCATAACGGCGCCCATCTTTTCAAGATTGTACTTCATTGAAGCTATCCTGTCGGTCTCTTTCACCCTTAACTCCCCGGCCCCTCTTATGACCGTTTTACCATCCGAAAGCGCCGCAAGGACAAAAATTACCGGAAGCTCGTCTATCACAGCCGGTATCTCATCCTTCTCGATGACAACGCCTTTAGTCTTGGAGCCTTTTATGATGATGTCGCCCGACGGCTCAAACGTATCCTTCTTCGATATAACATCAATATTCGCCCCCATCCTCGACATTATATTCAGTATCCCGGCCCTCGTAGGATTTATACCGACGCCCCTGATAAGGATCTCCGACCCCATCAGGATAGAGGCTCCCGCCATGAAGAAACTTGCGCTGGAAATATCCCCTGGCACCTGGAGAGACTTTGCGGTAAGTTCGCGGCCGCCATTTACGGAGACGCCTGAACTTCCCAAATTGATATCGGCGCCGAAATATTTTAGCATGCGCTCGGTATGGTCCCTGGACCTGACCGGTTCCGAGACTTCCGTCATCCCGTCCGCGTAAAGCCCCGCGAACAATACGCACGATTTCACCTGGGCGCTGGCTACCGGAAGACGGTATTTTATCGGCCTTACCCTGCCGCCCTTTATCCGGACAGGAGGAAGCCCTCCCGGCCCCGCCGATATCTCGACGCCCATAAGTGAAAGCGGTTCGGTCACCCTCTTCATCGGTCTTGCCGATAATGAGTTGTCCCCGGCAAGCGTCACTTCGAAATCCTGACCAGCAAGGATGCCGGCCAATACGCGCATCGTGGTGCCGGAATTACCGACATTCAAGGGTCCCTTCGGAGCCTTGAGCCCCTTTAGTCCCACGCCATCGATCGCAGTGACATTCCCTTGCTTCTCGATAGAAACCCCCATCCTGCGAAAGGCGTCGATAGTAAAATTACAATCATCGCAATCGAGGATTCCCGCAGCCTCGGTCCTGCCCCTGGCAATAGCGCCTATCATTATCGCCCTGTGAGATATCGACTTGTCGCCCGGCATGACTATTTCGCCGGATAGATCATTTGCCGGATGCAGTTCTTTTGGACGCATTTCGCCTCTCTTTGATGATCGCCTTCATATCCTTCGGTATATCGCTGGTGAATTCCATATATTTTCCGGTGACCGGATGCGTAAACCCTAGAGTTTTAGCGTGAAGACACAGGACCTTGGCCTCCGCATTCGGAGAACCGTATTTTACGTCCCCCAACAACGGATGCCCGATATGCGACATGTGAACCCTTATCTGATGGGTCCTGCCGGTACCAAGCACAATCTCCAACAGCGTCGAATCCGCCATCCTGTCCATAACGCTGTATCTGGTTACGGCGTCTTTGCTCTTCTCATAACTGACCGCCATTTTCTTGCGGTCTCGCGAAGAACGTCCTATAGGAAGTTCGATGATCCCGTTATCAAGGTCCATCACTCCTTTTACGACCGCCACGTATAGCCTTTTTGCGGCCTTTGCCTTGAACTGCCTGGAAAGGCTCTTGTGCGCGTGGTCGTTTTTTGCCACCACCAGAAGCCCCGAAGCATCCTTGTCGATCCTATGCACTATCCCCGGTTTTGTCACTCCGCCTATTCCGGACAGGTCCCTGCAATGGGCAAGGAGGGCATTCACCAGAGTACCGCTGTAATTACCCGGAGCCGGATGCACGACCATGCCTCTGGGTTTATTTACGACAAGAAGATCGTCATCCTCATAGATTATGTGGAGTTTTATCTTTTCCGGGGTGATCGATGAAAGCACCGGCTCCGGGATCTTTATCTCGACACGGTCGCCCTGCCTTACAAGATAGTGGTTCTTAACTTCTTCTCCGTTCAAAAGCACGGAGTTCTTCGTTATCAATCTTTGTATAAATACGCGGGAAAATCTGTCATGAAAACGGTCGGCCAGGAACTTATCGAGTCTCTTGGCCCTGCCTTCCTCGGTCACCTCGAATTTGATCTCTTCTTTTTCCATTCATTAGCCTTATGCGTCAACAGGGTGATAGAAACGGCCAGGACGACGGCGCTGACCGCCTGGGAGAATGTCATGCCGAAGACGACCCTGGGATTATCTCCCCTCAGAAACTCGATCATGATCCGCTTGTAAGAATAAAGGATACAATACCCCAGAAATATCTCTCCGCCGAAATGGCGTCTATCCTGCCAATAACGCAGGATCAGAAATATTAGTAAAAGCGCAGCCGCGGAATAAAGCTGGGCGGGTATTCGATAGCACTCCTCACCCGGGAAGATGACCGCCATCCGAAAGGCGGCGGGGGCCTCCGCGCCGTAACAGCATCCATTAAGAAAACAGCCTATCCTGCCGAATGCCTGCGCAAGCGCTACATAAGGACTTATCATGTCTCCCACGGCCCAGAAGTTCAACCTGTTCCTGGCGATAAAAATAGCCATGGCTGAAAGGGCCAGAAAAAAACCTCCGTACCATATCAGGCCGCCCTTCGACAGATCGAAAACTTCAAGCGGGTTAGCGGCATACCTTCCCGCGTTCAGGGCAACGTACAATATCCTCGCCCCTATGACTCCGCTTATCAGGATAAGCACTACCAGATCGAGCATCTTCTGTTTGTCGAGCCCGGCCTTTCCCGCTCTCATATAAATGCAGAGCGTTGCCGTCGCAAATCCGATAGCTATCATCGCTCCGTATGAATAGATATTGAACGCCGCAAATTTCATCAGGATAGGATGCATGTCACGACTCCCTGCTATGCCCGTGGGCGAATATATACCATACCAGGAGCGCGGTGCCTATGGTAATGGCCGTATCCGCTATATTGAATACCGGCCATATCTGGAAATCGAAGAAGTCGACTACATGTCCCGCTATTATCCTGTCGATCAGGTTACCGGCCGCGCCTCCCAATATCAGCCCCAGGCTGAATGGCAGCATGGGACCCGCTATCTTCTTTTTCCATACGGCCAGGAGGATAAATACCGTCACAAAGGATGAAAGTACTATAAAAAGGATATTGGCGTTCTTGAACAGGCCGAAGGCGGCGCCTTTGTTGAATACAAGGGTGATGTTGAATATTTTTGGAAGGACGGAGATGGTATCGCCTTCGGCCATCCAGGAGACGACCATGAATTTGGTCACCCTGTCGAGGAGGATCGAAAACGCCGCGACCGACAGCGCTATCAATCCGCCGTATCTTGCATCCTTGATGGCAGGGTCGTTCAGGTCTGGGCCGAAACGCATTCTTTCGCTACTCTTCCTTCTTTTTTTGGCACTCTATACATAGCTCCGTATAGGGAATGGCCGAAAGCCTGCTCTTGGATATATTCTTTCCGCATTGAAGACATTCCCCGTAGTGGCCTTCCTCCATGCGCTTCATGGCCTCATCAATGGCAAAGAGCCTTTTCTGCTCATCCGTCGCCCTGCCGAGCGAAAAGTCCCTCTCGTAACCATCGCTCGCCATATCGGCCATATGGTAGGAATAACCGGACAGATCGCCTGAGGCCTCCCGCGCGGATTTATTCAACGTATTCTGCGTTATATGCGAAAGGTCTCCGCCGGCCTTCTCCCTCTCGGCCACAAGCATCTTCTTATAGAACTTCACATCCTTCGCCAGCAGCTTCTTTTTAGAAGGCGCCGCTTTTTTTGCTTTCGTTGGTTTTTTTGTCTTTGCCATTTTCGTTGGCTTACCGAGCTTCCTGACCTTTGCCATTATCTCTCTCCTTTATCTAACCAGGTTAGACACTGCGGTTAACCTGACAAATCTAACCAGGTTAGATTTGTCATTGTCATAAAGATACGATTTTGACGCATCTTTCACAAAGAGTAGGATGCTCCTTATCCAACCCGACATTTTCGCTGTAATTCCAGCATCGCTGGCATTTTTCGCCGCGCGCTTTTTCGACGTATATCGCAATTCCGGATCCGGGATCCACATCTTTCGCGGAACGCGGAGCGTCTATAAGCTCTACGCAAGATACGATGAACAGGTATCTGAGTATTTCCAGGGAGCCTCTCATCAGCGCCCTGGCGTCATCCTTATTCGAGGCAAGTTCGATCCTTGCTTCAAGGCTTGAGCCTATCTGTCCCGATTGCCTCTTATCCTCCAGCTTTCTGAGGACCGATTCTCTTATGGATATAAGTCGCGACCATTTATCGTTAAGGGCCTGGTCATGCCATGTTGTGAAATTATCTTCCGGCCATTCTTCCAGGTGTATCGACCCCGACTGTCCGCCCGATGGCATAAAACCCCGGGCCTCCTCGGTCGTCATGCAAAGTATAGGAGCCATCAGCTTCAGTAGCGCGGTGAGGAGCTCATACATGGCTGTCTGGCCGGACCTTCTCTCCACGCTGTCTTGCCTGAAAGTATACATCCTGTCCTTCAGGATATCAAGATAAACGGAGGATACTTCATAAACACAAAATTTGTATACATCCCTGTAAACCTTATGAAATTCAAAAGAGTCGTAATCGCCTGTTGCGTCCCTTATAACGGCGGATAGCCTTGAAAGTATCCACCTGTCTATATCGAGCAACTTTTCATACGGCACGCAGTCGCGCTCATGATCAAAATCGTAAAGATTGCTTAAAAGGTATTTATATGTATTCCTGACCTTCCTGTAAGCATCGGCGAGCCTGGCCAATATCTCATCGGACAAACGGACGTCTTCGTTGTAATCGCTTGAGGCAACCCACAACCTGAGGATGTCGGCGCCGTACTTCTTCATGACCTGTTCGGGGGTTATCACATTGCCAAGGGATTTCGACATCTTCTTCCCTTCCCCATCCACGACAAAACCATGGGTAAGGACATTCTTATAAGGCGGTATCCCATCTATTGCCATGGCGGTTATGAGCGACGACTGGAACCAGCCTCTGTGCTGGTCGGAGCCTTCGAGATACAATTCACAGGGATACTGCGGGGCCTTCCCGGACTTAAGGACTACCTGATGGCTCACCCCGGAATCGAACCAGACATCTATTATATCGGTCTCCTTGCGAAATTCCCTTCCCGAACATTTTTTACATCGCGTCCCGTCGGGCAACAACTCCTCCTCTTTCCTGGAGAACCATGCATCGGCGCCTTCTTTTTCCACCAGGGCCGCCACAAAATCTATCACCTTGTGGTCCAGGAGCACTTCCCTGCAATTCTTACAATAGAACGCTATTATCGGGACCCCCCAGAACCTCTGCCTCGACAGGCACCAGTCCGGACGGTTTTCTATCATGGCTGATATCCTGTGCTCGCCTGAGGGGGGTATCCATTTTATCCCCGACGAAACCGCTTCGAGCATCTTCTCCCTTAAGCCATGGTGGTCTATCTTTAAAAAATACTGTTCGGTCGCGCGGAATATTATCGGCGACTTACATCTCCAGCAATGAGGATACGAATGCGTCGTCTCTTCCTGCAGCACAAGCTTGCCCAGCAGTTTCAGCCTGTCCACTATGGCCGGATTGGCCTTATACACTTCCATGCCGGCGAATTCCCCGGCTGTTTCGTCGAACCTGCCCCTTGGATCGACCGGCATTATAGTCTGAAGAGCGTACCTCTTTCCGGTCATATAATCTTCCTGACCATGACCCGGGGCCGTATGCACGCAGCCGGTCCCGTCTTCCATGGTTACATAACCGGCGAGGACGACTTTCGATACCCTGTCCATGAAAGGATGCCTGGCCTCGAGACCTTCGAGAGTCCTGCCCTTCATCGTCTTTAGCACCGCGTAATCGCTCGCGCCTATCTTTTTCATAACGCGCTCGGCCAACCCATTCGCCACAATAAATCTCTCTCCGCCGAAAACCGGCCCGCGTATATCGATAAGCACATAATCATGATCCGGATGGACGGCTATGGCCACATTGGCGATGAGCGTCCACGGTGTGGTGGTCCATATAATAAAATTAGCCGGAATATCGTTATGAACCGATTCAAATTTAACATAGATCGAAGGAGAAGTCTTGTTCTCGTATTCGACTTCGGCCTCAGCAAGCGCCGTCTCGCACGTTGAGCACCAATTGACCGGCTTTAAGTCCTTGTAAATATACCCTTTTTCCACAAGCCTGGCCTGCGCCTTGACTATCATGGCTTCGTATTCCCTGGACAAAGTGACGTAGGGATCCTGCCAATTCCCCATTATCCCGAGCCGCTTGAATTCTTCCCGCTGAATATCTACGTATTTCATCGCATAGTCATGGGCCTTCTTCCTGAACTTGACCTGATCTATATCGTATTTCGTAAGTTTTAGCTCTTTAAAAAGCTGGTGCTCCACAGGCAGCCCATGACAATCCCATCCCGGGATATACGGTGAATCGTATCCGCGCATGGTCTTATACCTGATGACCATATCTTTGAGGATCTTGTTCAGCGCATGCCCCATATGGATATTGCCGTTTGCATACGGGGGCCCGTCGTGCAGTACGTACTTCGGGGCGTTCCTGCGCCTGTCGCGGATCATGCCATAAAGGCCGGTCTCCCGCCATTTAGCGAGTATCCCGGGTTCCCGTCTGGGCAGGTCCGCTTTCATCGGAAAATCGGTCTTCGGCAGGTTTAGCGTCGTCTTGTATTCCATCACTTCACATATTTTCCTATTATCAACTTAAGGTCTTTCTTCGTTTGGGCCGGCATGACTTCCGGCCTGGTCATAATAGCGTTCTTCAAGGCTTCGCCGCAAGAGCAGTGCCTCTCTTTTCCCGCCTTCTTCACAACCTCCTTAAGGATCTTCTTCGAAACATCCACATTTTTTAAAAGGTTCTGGATAATCATCTCGACAGTAACCGTTTCGCAGTTCTCATCCATGCGCCAGCAGTCATAATCCGTGATGCAGGCAAGCGTCGCATAGCATATTTCCGCTTCCCTGGCAAGTTTCGCTTCGGCCATATTTGTCATCCCAATTACATCCATCCCCCAGGAGCGGTATGTCTTCGATTCGGCCTTCGTGGAGAACTGCGGGCCCTCCATATTCAGGTATGTGCCTCCAAGGTGGACCGTAGCGCCAACCTCGCGCCCCGCTTCGAAAAGCGTCCTTGACAGATCCGGGCAAAATGGTTCCGCCAGCGCGACATGCGCCACTATGCCGTTACCAAAAAACGTCATACGCCTGCCCTGGTTGGTCCTGTCGAAGAACTGATCCGGTATGACGATATCGAGCGGTTTCAATTCTTCCTTCAGACTGCCGCATGCGGATACTGATATTATCCTGTCCACGCCCAACTTTTTCATCCCGTAAATGTTCGCGCAATAGTTCAGTTCGCTCGGCAATATCCTGTGCCCGAGACCATGCCGGGTAAGGAATACAACTCCATGGCCTTCCAGTTCCCCGGTCGTATAATCATCGGACGGGTCGCCGAACGGCGTCTTCACTTTGACTTTTTTGATCTTTTTTACGCCGTCAATATTATAGAACCCGCTGCCGCCTATTATTCCTATTTTGCCCTGCATACAACCTCCTCGATACCCGGCCTCGTTCAACCAACCCTCATCGCCAGACCAAATAATGTCCTGACCAGGAATAGCTTCAGGAACCATATGAATATCAACGCGAATATCGGCGACAGATCGAACCCTACGGTATAAACCGGTATCCACCGCCTGAATGGCGAAAGCAACGGCTCCGTTGCCTTACAGAGAAACTGCACTATAGGATTGTAAGGATCCGGGCTTACCCAGCTTATCAGGGCCCTTATCACTATAAGCCAATTTGCTATCGTAAGTATATAATCTAAGATCGTGGCAAATGCCGCAAATAGATTACCAATCGCAAACATATCAGCTCCTTAAAGAAAGTTCTTTTGAACGCATACGCGCTTTCTTAACGGCCTCGCGCACCATGGCCTTGAATTTCTTCGAGTCAAACACCTTGATAGCGGCTTCCGTAGTCCCGCCCTTGGACGTGACCATCTTCCTTAGATCGGAGGGTCCTTCTTTCAGCGCGGAAAGCAGTTTCGCGCTCCCGAGGGCGGTGCCAGTAACAAGTTTGCGCGCCGTTTCGGCATCTAACCCGCTCTTTACAGCCGCTTCCAGAAGCGCCTCGGCCATATAAAAGAAATAAGCCGGGCCGCTTCCGCTGATCGCCGTAACGGAATCCATGAATTTCTCTTCTACCTCGACGACCTCTCCGAGTATCGAAAATATCTCCGCAGCAAGCCGCATATCCCCCTTTTCCGCCGACGTGCCCGCGGATATGCTGGTGATCGAGCTTCCTATGATCGCCGCAAGATTCGGCATCGCCCGTATCACCGGGACATCCTTGCCTAAGACTTTCTCTATGTGCCTTGTCGTTATGCCGGCGGCGATCGATACGATGAGCTTTTCGGGCGATGCGCCGCAGCAGATCTCACTCTTCAAAACACGGTCGAAATCTTTGGGTTTCACCGCTATTATTATCACGTCCGAATATTTGATCACCGCATTGTTATCGATCTCCACTATGATCCTGTATTTATCCTGGATCTGGCCGCGCCTGGCCGCGTCCATTTCGCTGACCATTATGGCTGTGCTCTTTTCCATCACCGAAGACAAACCTTTTAGGAGCGCCTCTCCCATATTGCCGCAACCGATAATCCCTATCTTCTTATTTATCATGGTATCGTCAACCTCCGTCCTATGACCCGAATATAGCCCTACCGATCCTGACCATATTAGAGCCTTCTTCTATGGCAACTTCGAAATCTCCGGACATCCCCATCGAAAGCGTACCGAGCTCCAGAGGGCATATCTTCGACTTCACGATCTCATCGCGCAGCTGCCTTAGCCTGCAAAAATAAGGCCTCGCCTTTTCCGGATCGTAGGTTTCGGGAGCCATAGCCATCAACCCCTTGATGGAAATATTATTATATACGATTATCTCTTTAATAATGATCGGCAGATCCGCGGGACGCACGCCGTACTTTGCAGGTTCTTCGGATACGTTCACCTCGATCAAAGCGTCCTGGACCTTGCCCGCTTTTCGGGCCTCTTTATCGATCTCCGCCGCAAGGCGGATACTGTCGACCGAATGGATCAGATTGAAAATACCTACGGCATCCTTGACTTTATTCGTCTGTAGATGGCCTATCAGATGCCATTCCGCCTTCGCTGACAACAACCGGTATTTTGCAACGGCTTCCTGGACCCTGTTTTCCCCCAGTATAGCCACACCAAGACCGAGCGCCGCCCTGATCCGTTCGATGTCAACCGATTTCGTGACGCATACCAGCTTTACATCGCTTACCGGTTTGCCGGTTTTATCGCAACACTTTGCTATTCTTTGCGTTACGGATTTAAGATTCTCGGCTATCATTGTAACGCAATAAAATAGCATAAAACTTTGTCAAAGTCAACGATATTTGATTCGTAAAATATTCTGTTTAAGGCCGATTTAGGCAGCCTTACCGGCAGCTCACACTTTCAGTGAAACAAATATTTTAGGGTCCTGTCCTCGGTCGCCTTTCGGTGCTCGGATGGGGTTTACAATATCGTGTATTCTAAGCGCGTATCTGTACTGCCCCATCCCATCCTGCGCTCCTCAAGGCTGGACCTCGGCCACCCTAAAATATCATGCCCAAAATGGCATGTCTGCAGGTAGCTGCCTGCTACATAAACAGAATATTTTACTTCTTGTGGCTGGGGAGTTGAGATATAGTAATGAGTGAAAGTATGGCCATAAGGCCATGGCCGGGATGGCCATATGAGTGGATACGTTTTACGGGCGGGTGAAGGATCAGAAATAGTAATTGAAGATCTCGGTAAGGGTATCGGATATGCGCTTGGCGATATTACGGTCCTCGAGGACCCTCTTCCTGTATTTTGAATATGCGAACCTTGCCAGGCCTATGGCAGTCACGAGCCTTACGCTATCAAGGCTCGATATCTCTCCCCTGACATCCCTGGCGACGCCCATCTTGACAGGACATGATAGCCGCTCCTCCAGGAACTCTACTATGCCGTCAGAAAACGCCAGCCCGCCTGTGATCATAACAAATGGCGCCTTATGCTCTTTTATCGTAATGGCTTCTGTCTTCGCGGCTACTTTCGAGATCATTTCGATAAATTGCGGATTATTCCTATAATCATCGCCGCTGCCGCGCGACTCTACCGGCATCACGCTTACATCGGTCAGCGTTCCGGATGAAAATACCGATATTTCGGTAAGATTCGAACCCATATCCATCAGGACCACCGACTTTTCCTTGTCCTTATCTTCCATGAGGCCGTATCCATCGGCTATTCCCGTATAAACGATCTCTTTTACATCATACCCCGCGCTATTTACTACTTTATGGATATTCTGTATATGGTTAATATCGCAGGTGATGACATATATCTCGCAGCTTAACCTGGATGCGTAAAGACCGAGCGGGCTTTTGATCCACGACTGATCGTCGACCGAGTAATTATGGACTATTTTTTGCAGTATCTCTCTGTCGAACGGCAGGCGGATCACGCTGGCGACATTTACGCACCGGTCCATATCCGGCCTTGTCACCTCCCGTCCCCTTAAAGAGAGCGGAACCATGCCCCGGGATTTCTCGCCGCGGATACTTACCCCGCTTACGTTCACATATATATCTCCGGGCTTCACCGATATCTTTTCACGCAGCTTTGATAATACTTTTGATACGCCGTCTATGGCTTCCCCAAGATCGATCACAACGCCTTTTGATATCCCCCTGGATGGTCCGGTGACCTGAGCCAATATCCTGAACGTGTGATCGGCTCCGATCTGGGCCGAGACTGCGGCTATTTTGGAAGAGCCTATATCAAGGCCCGTTACTATCACCGGTTTTTTTATTATTGGATTTGGGATCATTTGTTATGGATCATCCTTTTTATTGTTACCGAAACCGCCTTACTTTGGACCGATCACAACATCCTTGAAGCGAAGATCGATATACTCTATCCTGTCCAATAAGAGCCTGGGGTCGCGAAGGGTGTATTCAAGCGTACTTAGCCGTTCTCTGAAATATTCGTAACCTATCCTTATTTCCGGACCATTCCTGAAGACAAATGACAGATTCCTTATATCTCCGGCCCGGATGACATCTACTTTATAAGCCGAGATGGCCCTGGACTTTTTAATCTCCTTTAATAGTTCGAGCGCCAGCCTTAGATTGCGCGAGGTGTTTTTCTTGCCCCTCTTCTCGTCGTATCTTATATTTACCCCCTCGATGACCGGAAGCTCTCCCATGGAGACCCGATCGGATGCGGCAAGCACATATCCCTCTTCATCGATCGGGTAAGAGCGTCCGCCGGATACAACCGCCACCGGTTTCCTGAATCTCATGCTGACCGCTAACTTATCGGGCATAGCGAGCCTGACGACCACATCCTTGGCGTCCGGATAATAGCTTTGGATCGCCGAGGCGGTCCCGGGAAGGTCTATACGGAACACATTCCGGCCGCGATAGGCGCCGAAGAGCTGGCTCTTTAAAAAAGCGTCGGCCCTCTGGTCAAGAAAGCAGTCTTTGGTCTCTATCGACCTAAGTCTGAAATAGTCCGACTTATAAAGAAAGGCCTTTATTAGAATGAAGATAATTATTATAAAGGCAGCGATCACGAGCATGTTCACCAGCCTCTGCAGAACGAACTCCCTGATATCTCCTATGAACTGCGGGCGCTTTACGTTCCTAAATCTTTTTTGCTTCTTCATAAGCGTTCTCGATTAATTTAATGCACAGTTGATTAAAAGACAATCCGGCGGCCCTGGCCGCTTTGGGTAAAAGGCTCCGTTCGGTCAAACCGGGAATGGTATTGACCTCCAAGACAAAAGCATTGCCCAGCTTGTCCAATATGATGTCGGTCCTGGAAAAAGCGCGGCACCCCAGGGCTTCGTGAGATCTTATCCCCATGCCCTTTATCATCCCGGCGACATCGTCATCTATCGGAGCAGGCACAAGATAGCGGGTATCGGGATCGTTATATTTGGCGGTAAAGTCGTAAACCTTGTTCTTGGCGACTATTTCTATGACCGGCAGAGCCTTCTCTTCCAACACTCCAACGGTAAGTTCTCTGCCTTCGATGAGCTCCTCCGCCAATATCCTATCGCCCAGCCGAAATGCCTTTTCCAGGGCCTCATCAAGATCGTTCCGCCCGTTGACAATAGATAATCCTATGCTCGAGCCTTCAAATTGAGGCTTTATCACCATTGGGAATCCGAATGAACATACCTCCTTTACCGAAGACTCTCCCTTCCGGAAAGTCCTATAACGCGGAGTAGGTATGCCCGATCTGATAAATATCTCTTTAGAAGCTATCTTATCGAGCGCAAGCCTGGAGGCGGCCTCGCCTGATCCCGTATAAGGGATCCCGGCTGTTTCCAGTAACCTCTGCACCGTCCCATCCTCACCGAATCTTCCGTGTAGAGCAATAAAGGCGATGTCCACTTTATGCAGAGAAACTGCGGCCATAACATCGTTCCGGACATCTAAAAATACCGCCTCCAGCCCTTCCTCTATAAGCGCATCATAAACCGCCTTGCCGGATTTAAGACTGATCTCTCTTTCGCTTGATGGGCCGCCGGCCAGAACTCCGATCTTGCCGAGCCGGGACCTGATATCAGTCTCTCCCCTGGAGCTCATATAGTCATCACCTCCAGCTCAAGCTCGATCCCGTAATTTTTCCTTATCTCGGTCTTGATCAATTCCACCAGGTCCATTACATCCCGAGAAGTCGCGTTACCCCTGTTCACTATGAAATTGGCGTGTTTTGCCGATATCTCGGCGCCGCCTATCCGTCTGCCCTTCAACCCGACCATTTCGATCATCTGACCGCAGGTGAATTGGGATTGCGGAGGGTTCTTGAAGACGCACCCCGCGCTCGGCAGGTCGAGCACCTGCTTATCCCTCTTGATCTTGAGAAACCCGGAACAGCTGGAAACCAGATATTTGCTTTCGGCGTAACTAAGTTTCAGCACGGCTTCCAGAATGATCTTGCCTTTCAGGCCGGAACTTCTGTATCCGAATTTAATATCGGAGGCCTTGAGAAATTCTATCTTTCCGTTATAATCCATCACCTTTAAAGACCTGACCAGGTCTCCGATATTCCTGTATATGGGATTTGTATAACCTCCGGCGTTCATATAGATTGCCCCGCCTACAGTACCCGGTATCCCCACAAGGGATTCCATCCCGGCAAGCCCCTTCTGGCAACAGAATATAATAAGCTTTGGTAAACTAAAGCCGCCCCCTACCTGCACCGTTTTGCCTAAAACCTTTATCTTCCTAAAATTATCCGATCCGAGGTGGATCAGCATGCCGCCAAAACCTTTGTCGGAGGCAAGGAGATTCGAACCGTTACCGATTACAAAAAAAGATATCTTCCGGGACCTGGCAAAGGAGAGGGCCCTCTTCAGGTCGTATATATCCGCAGGTTCGCTCCATATCGAGGCGGGCCCTCCTATTTTGAAAGACGTATGGGCCTTAAGCGGTTCATCGATAACCAGCTTTCCCTTAAAATATCTCTTGAGCCGGTCCGTTACGGATCTACCGGCCGTCCCTGCCGGCGACTCCGATATGCGGCCGTTAAGCTTTTCGACTACGGTATCTGCGACCAGTTTTATATCTCCGGCGCCAAGCAAAAGTATCATATCCCCGGGCCGTTGTATCTCTATGATCCTGCCGGCAATTCTATCTTTCTTAACGATCTCGACATCGGATATACCGTTCTGCCTGACCTTATTATATATATTCTTTACCGATACGCCTTTAATAGGGGATTCACTCGCGGCGTAAATATCCGTTAATATAAGCTTATCGACCCCGTTAAAGCATCGGCCGAATTCCTCGAGCAGGAACTTTGTCCTTGAATAGCGGTGCGGCTGGAATACCGCAACGATCCTTTTCGCTTCCCAGTTTTTGCAGGCGTCCAGCACGGCCTTGACCTCTGTGGGATGATGAGCGTAATCTTCTATGAGCATCACGCCTCCGGCGTCATATCTTAACTGGAACCTGCGTTTTGCTCCGGAAAAAACGGCAAGGGAAGGAGCTATCGTATCGAACTTGATTCCAAGTTCCAAACCTACGCTAATCGCCGCAAGGGCGTTCAGGATGTTATGCCTTCCGGGTATATTCAATTCGATCTTCCCGAGGGCTTTCCCTTTACTCATACATAAAAAAGAGCTCTTAAACCCTTTCATATTTATCTCCGTCGGCCACAGATCCGCCTCTTCGGAAAATCCAAAACTGGAGGATTTATAAGGAAAATCCTTAACAACGGCCCTTACGTTCGGGTCGTCCATATTATAGAATATCCTCCCGCCTTTTTTAAGATTATTGATGAATGAGCGATAGGCGGACTTGATATCGTCCAGAGACTTAAAATGGTCAAGGTGCTCCATCTCAATATTGGTTATTACGGCGTAATAAGGGTTCAGGTGGATAAACGAGCTGTCGCTTTCGTCGGCCTCGGCCGCGATTATACCGGCCTTGCCAAGATTCGCGTTCCCTTCGAACTGGCTGACCTCTCCCCCGATTATTACCGTAGGATCGAGCCCCGCGCCTTTCAGCATCACGGAGATGAGCGAGGTGGTGGTCGTCTTACCGTGCATGCCGCTTACCGCTATGCCTTTCCTGACGTTAAAAAGCTCCCCCAGCATCTCGGCCCTATGGACGACCCTCACGCCTCTCTTATACGCCTCTTTTAATTCAACATTTGACTTGCCGATGGAGGAAGAATACACAACCAACCCGGCATCATCCGGGATATTGGACCCGCTATGGCCGCAATATACCTTCCCTCCCCTTCTCTCGATCTTCCTGGTAAGATCGTTCAACTCGAGATCGGATCCCGATACCTTATGCCCCATATCGAGAAGCACCCGCGCTATTCCGCTCATACCGATGCCGCCTATTCCCACAAAATGTATGCTCTTATCTTTATCCAGGCTCATTTTCCATGCCCCATCGATACCACCTCATCCGCAAGCCTTGTCGAAGCGTCCGGAACGCTCATCATCCTGGCCGACTCCGCAAGCTTGACCATCCTGATTTTATCATTAAACAGTCCTTCTATGGTATCTTTAAATTTCTCCGCGGTCAAATCCGCTTCGTCTATATTGATCGCCGCCCCTTTTTCGGCAAATGCCCTGGCATTTTCCGACTGGTGGTTCATCGCGAATGGGTACGGCACCAGGATCATCGGTTTGCCGAAAAAAGCTATCTCGAATATGGCGGAGGACCCGGACCTGGTTATCACGAGATCCGCGACGCTGTAAGCATCTTCTATCCTGTCGATAAATGAAAAGACCCTGCTGTCTATGCCGATCTCCCGGTAAGAATTTACCGCCTCATCGTAATCCTTCATCCCGGTAATATGCACGACCTGCAACTTATCCGAAACGCTTTTTCTCATCCCGGTCACTGCGTTTATAAATTTCTCATTTATGGAATGGGCCCCCTGGCTGCCGCCTATGACTAATACCGTAAACTTTGCGCCATCCAGCCCAAGCGCCCTCACCCCCGACTCTTTATCGTTCTTTAACCTGTCCACCCTAATGGGGTTCCCCGTCAATACGGCTTTATTGGCATTACGGCCGAGTCTGTTTTTGGTATCCTGGAAACTTAAGGCTATCCTGTCGACCAGGCCGAAGAGGAGCCTGTTTGCCCTGCCGGCTACAGCATTCTGCTCATGAAGAATCTTGGGTATACCGAATATTTTTGCCGTCAATATGACGGGGCATGGTACGTAGCCGCCGAAACCCACCACAACATCCGGCCTGAAAGACAATATCGCAAAGAAAGACCTGATCATATCCGCGAATAATTTTACTATGAACGTGATAAGCATAAAAGAAAACCCGTAAGGGAGTTTATTGGAGGAGAGGAGCGTAAACCGGAACCCTTCTTTTTCAAATATCCTTACATCGAGGGGCCTGTTACTGCCTATGAACAATATATCATTTTTTGCGACCCTTTTCTTTCCAAGATCATGGGCAAGCGCTATCGCGGGAAAGATATGCCCTCCTGATCCTCCTGCGGCTATCAGCACTTTCATTGGTATGTCTCGCATATTTTGGCCACATTTAACAACAATCCTACGGCCATGAGATGAAAAATAAGGCCGCTTCCGCCGTAACTAATGAAAGGAAGCGGCAAACCTTTCGTGGGGAGGGCCCCTGCGGTAACTCCTATATTGATGATCGCCTCCAAGGCTATCATCGTGACGATCCCAAGGCTTAAGAGCCTTTCAAAAGTGCCCAGGGCTTTAAACGCCACCTTCATGCCCTGCCATACCAGGAGGCTGAAAAGCGCGATGATCGAGGCCGTCCCTATAAATCCAAGTTCTTCTCCTATAATTGAGAAAATAAAATCGGTATGCGAGGCCGGCAGATAGAAGAGCTTTTGCTTCGACTGCCCCAGCCCTACGCCGAACAGGCCTCCCGATCCCAGCGCGATAAATGACTGTATTATTTGAAATCCCGTACCGCGTTTATCGGCCCAGGGATTGATAAACGCCAGCATTCTCTTTCTTCTGTAAGAAACGCTGAATAGCAGGACGTAAAGAAGCGGAAGGCTGGCAAGAAAGGACCCCATGATATGACGGGGCCTGACATTGCCCACATACAGCATTATCATCGCAACCACGAAAATAGTAACGGCCGTTCCGAGATCGGGCTCCAGAAGTATAAGGCCGACTACCAGGGCAAGGGCTATAACGGCCGGCAAAAATCCATAAACAAAACTTTTCATGAGCGTTTCTTTGCGCGAAACAAAATCCGCTATATAGATTATTATTATGATCTTGGCCAGCTCGGAAGGCTGGAAATTGACCATGCCCAGCCTAAACCACCTCTTTGCCCCCCCGGTCTCTCTGCCTATATGGGGTATCAATACGAGGACAAGCAATATAACGCACAGGATCACTGAGGGCTTTGCGATTTTCTTTAATTTATTGATATCGATCGACATGGCAAGGAGCATCATCACGACTCCAACCAGAACATACAGCAGGTGCCGCTTCAAAAAATACATGCTGTCGCCCATCTTGCCATAGGCGTAGATAGCGCTGGCTGAATATATCATGACGACGCCTATCGCCACAAGAACCGCGACTATGGTAAAGATGGAACTTCTTACGCTCCTCATCGCTCTTAAGGCCTTTCCCTGCTCGGGCGGTTCTTTATCCCGCTCACAGCGTCCCTGAACGCGTCCCCGCGGTCTTTATAGCTCTTGAACATATCAAAACTCGAGCACATCGGAGAAAGGAGCACCGAGTATCCTTCTTTGGCCAGGCCATGCGCGATCTCTACAGCATCGCGCATGTCACCGGCTTCGTGCACAGGCACGATATCTCGAAGCGCTTCCTTGATGGCATGTTTTGCCTCGCCTATCAATACGGCATGCCTGACCTTATCTTTTACCGCTCCCCGCACAAGGGTATAATCACTATGCTTATCTTTCCCGCCCGCTATAAGGATCACGGGCCTATCGCTGGATTCGAGAGCCCTCTTGGTGGAATCGACGGTAGTCCCTTTTGAATCATCGATGTATTCAACTCCGTCTATAATGTCTACCGTTTCGACCCTATGGGCAAGGCCTTTAAATGATCTAAGCGTTCCGGGGATTGTGCCGGTCCGGCACCCGGCAAGAATGCCGGCCAGGCAGGAGGCAAGGACATTCTCCTGGTTATGGACACCTTTTATTCTTATATCCGACAGGTCGCAAACCTTTTCCTCAAGGCCCCGTATTGCGCAATAAATAGCCTGATCCCGTATAAATGCGCCGTTGGTCCGGACCGACCTGCTATAGAAAAGAACTTCTGATGCCGCCAACTCTTTTAAGGGCCTCAGATTTTCGGCGTCGTAATTCAGTATAAGACGATCTTCCCGGCCCTGGAGTGAAAATATCTTCAGTTTCTCGTTATAATAATCGCTGAACTTATTATACCTGTCCATATGGTCGCCGGTGATATTCAGTATCAAGGCTATCTTCGGCTTAAATTCCGATATCCTTTCCAGTTGGAACGAACTCACCTCAAGGACAACCCATGTATCGCTGGTTATCCCGGCTATTTCGCCGCAAAGCGAATTACCGATATTCCCGCAAACGACCGTAGCGATACCGGAATCTTTCAATATCTCGCCGACCAACGTCGTAACGGTGCTCTTTCCGTTCGTCCCTGTTACGGCGATGATCTTGCCCCTGCAAAACCGGTACCCGAGCTCCATCTCTCCGATAATAGGTATAGACGATCCAAGGGCATACTTTATAGCGTCCGAAGAATCTTCCACACCCGGGCTCACTACGACAAGATCGCTACCCTTAACAAACCCTTCGGTATGTACTCCTATTTCTACATTAGCGCCTTTTTTACGCAGAAGACCCGCCGCATGCTCAAGCTGCGGACAGGACTGACAATCGGTGACCCAGACTCGGGCGCCTTCGTTCAAAAGCAATATAGCGGCGTTCATACCGCTATTGCCTAAACCTACAACCGTTACTCTCTTGCCATTAAGGCGCATGGTACCTTATTATTGAAGTTTTAGCGTGGCCAGGCTGAATAATCCTATGATTATCGCTATGATCCAGAACCTTATCGTTATTTTAGACTCGGACCAGCCAAGCAATTGAAAATGATGATGGATCGGAGACATACGGAAAAGCCTATGACCCGTAGATTTGAACCATATTACCTGTAACACAACGGAAAGGGCCTCGGCCACGAATACCCCCCCCACAAGAAACAGGAGTAACTCTTTTTTGATAAAAACCGCTACCACGCCGATAGCGCCGCCAAGAGCGAGGGATCCCGTATCTCCCATAAATACATTGGCCGGATAACTGTTAAACCATAGGAACCCGAGCCCGGCTCCGACCATCGCCGCGCAGAATATCGTAAGCTCCCCGGAACCGGGGAGATAAAAGACGTTCAAATAATCGCTTAACCTGAAATTCCCCGCGATATAACTCAGGAATGAATAAGCAAGCGCTGTAATTATCGTACAACCTATCGCCAGCCCGTCCAATCCGTCGGTCAGGTTGACCGCATTACTCGCGCTCGTCAATACCAGCACGACGAAAACGGCATAAAATATGCCAAGGTTAAACGCAAGATGTTTTACGAACGGGATGGAAAGGTACGTAGGTATCGGCGTGAAAAACATCACATACGCGGATATTCCGAGGCCGAGGGCAATCTGTCCGGCCAGTTTCATGAGCGGACTGAGGCCGAGGTTACGTTTCTTTATCACCTTGATATAATCGTCGGCAAATCCGACGCCGCCTAACCATAATAAAGATATAAGGGTAAGCAGGATGTACTGATTAAAGATATCCGCCCATAATATCGTAGATACGGAGATTGAAATAATTATAAGGACGCCGCCCATGGTAGGCGTGCCCTGTTTGTGTTTGTGGAGATCGTAAAGAGGCTCCACATGCTGTTTTCTGATGTTTTGTCCGAAACTCAGCTCTTTAAGCCATCTGATGATGACCGGACCGAGAATAATAGATATCAGAAATGCCGTAACACTGGCCATGACGGCCCTGAAGGTTATATATTTGAAGACGTTGAACCCGAACCATAAGTCACGCAAGGAATAAAGCAGATAATATAACATGACGGCCTTTCAGTATATAGGATCTATTTGTTACCAGGATCCTGTAGTTTTATTTTTAAAATATCTATAACTTCTTCCAGTTTCATACCGCGCGACCCCTTAAGCAACACCGCGTCGCCCGGCTTTACCACCTTCCTCAGGATGCTTGCTATCTGTCCGTGAGTGGAACAATGCCACAAATTTTTTGCCGGCATGCCGGATAACCTGGCTTCCGAAAGAGTGTATTTCGACAATTTCCCGAATGTTAACAATCCGTCTATATTTGCCCCGGCTATTTCTTTGCCGATCATCCTGTGCATGTCACTGGAGCGCCTCCCTAACTCAAGCATGTCGCCCGATACGATCCATTTCGCTTTCGCCGGATAGGACTTTATCGTTTCGATAGCGCCCTTCATAGACTGCGGGTTTGAATTATATGCGTCGTTTATTATAACGACGCCGCTTAACCTCTTCAGGTTTAGCCTCATTTTTACGGGCCTATAACCGGCAATGGCCTTCTTAATGAGTTTGCCGCCAATACCGAATTCTATCCCTACCGCGATGGCGGCCATGGCATTATATACATTGTGCGGCCCGAGAATGCCCATCGTAAAAACTTCTTCGGCAGCCTTAAAGGAGATGCGCCCTTTATGCGTCCGCGCCCATTCGCAAACAATCCCGTTGGTGCGGTCGAAACCATATTTAATTATTCTTTTGCTGCCTGGCCTGATCTTCTTTAAATATCTATCGTCACCATTGAGAAAGACCGGGCTGCCGGCCGCAAGATATGATAATATCTCCTTCTTGGCGGCAAAGACTCCATCCAGATCGCCAAAGAACTCGAGGTGCGAAGGCCCTATGCCGGTGATCACCGCCGCTGTCGGTTTCGCTATGGCCGCAAGCGACTTGATCTCGCCTCTATGATTAGCCCCAAGCTCAAGAACGCATATCTCGTGGCTTTTCTTCAGCTTCAAAAGCGTCTGTGGAACGCCGATGTGGTTATTTTTCGTTCCCTCGTTCTTAAGGACGCTATACCCGGCCGAGAGGACTTCCCATATCATATCCTTTACCGTGGTCTTGCCATTACTTCCCGTTACGCAAATAACGGGAATGTTGAACTGTTCCCTGTGGTAACGCGCAATATCCTGTAGCGCTTTCGTTGTGTCGGCGACATTGACGACTATCCTTGAAGGATCATCGATCTTCCACGTAAAATCGGATGCTATGATTCCCGCAACGCCCTTTTTTAAAACTTCCCCGATGAAAAAATTACCGTCGAACCTCTCGCCTTTAAGAGCTAAAAAAATATCCCCCGTCTTCGCTGTGCGCGAATCGGTCGAAATATCGTCCGGGTCTATCCTTCTCTCAGGATCGCCCGATAACAGATTTCCGCGTGTTACTCTTACGATATCCTTTATCCTCATGCATCCTCTTCAGTATTTCCATCGCGACCGTCCGATCGTCAAAAGGAAGGATCTTATCCCTGATGATCTGATGATCTTCATGCCCCTTACCGGCTAAAACCACCACGTCGCCCTCACCGGCCTGCATTAAGGCGGTCTCTATAGCCGAACGTCTGTCGGGCACGATCTCATAATTCCGGCATATATTCTTTACACCGGCTTCGATTTCGGCGATTATCCGGGAAGGCTCCTCAAATCTTGGATTATCGGATGTTATGATCACACGATCCGAATATTTGCAGGCGACCTTCCCCATAAGCGGCCGCTTCGTCGTATCCCTGTTCCCCCCGCAGCCAAAAACCGTTATAATCTTCTTATCGGCCACTTCTCTCAGAAGAGACAGGATGTTGTATAGCGCATCTTCGGTGTGCGCATAATCTACAAGCACCTTAAAGTTCTGGCCTGCGTCCAGGCTTTCCAACCTGCCCGGCACAAGCCGGAAAGACTCCACCCCCCGCTTTATCGCGGCTTTGTCTATGCCCAGGACAAGGGCCGCCGCGATACCGGCAAGGATGTTCGATACATTATGCCTGCCTATCAAAACGGTATTAATATGAAAATTACCGGATGGCGACGAAACCTTAAAACTGGAACCGTTCAATGAGAGAGTGACATCCTGAGCCGCGATGTCCGCGTTGCCCTCTACCGAGTATGTCATTGCCTTGCAGCCTATGGAATCTTTCACGGAAGCTACTTTTGGATCATCCAGATTCAATACCGCCATACCCTTGTCCTTCAGAAGAGTGAATAATCTCTTCTTGGCATCGAAATAGTTTTCGATATTTCCGTGATAATCAAGGTGGTCTCCCGTCAAATTCGTAAATATTCCGACGTCGAACCTGGCGCAATCGACCCGGCGTTGATGAAGGGAATGGCTTGATACTTCCATAACGGCGTATTTGGCTCCGGTCCTTGCCATTTCGGCCATGATCGAAGCCAGCTCAATCGGTCCGGGAGTCGTGTTCTTAGACGGGACTACCTTATCTTTTAATCTGCAATTGATCGTCCCTATGACTCCGCAATCGTTCCCTGCAGAGCTCAAGATGCTCTCGATCAAATAAGTTATAGTGGTCTTTCCGTTGGTTCCGGTGATCCCAACCGTCTTGAGCTTCCCGGAAGGCCTTCCATAGTAATTATCGGCTATAAGGCTGACTGCGGCCCTTGAATCCCTGACGATCACCTTGGCCACGTTCTTCGGGGCCTCAAAATCGGTCTCGGAAACTATAGCCAAGGCCCCTTTGTTGAGCGCGTCATTGATAAAAAACGATCCATCCAGTTCATGGCCTTTTACGGCAACGAACAGGCTGCCCTCTCTTACCGCCCGCGAGTCGTTCGTTATATGGGCTATATCGAGAGCTGGCGGCCTGTTAGCCCTATCCATCTCTATTCCCTTTAATATGTCCGATAATTTCATTTATTATTCTTTCAGATTACCCCGCCCGCTTGCTTCGCGCTGAGATACTTCAATGACTCATCCACAACATTTCTGAAGACCGGGGCGGCGACTTCCCCACCGTAATATACCGGATGAGGCTCATCGACGTTTATAACGACCGCAAGGCGCGGCCTCTCCACGGGAGCGAAGCCTATAAATGAAGCGATAAACTTATTATGCGAATATACTCCTCCCTCCACCTTTTGCGCCGTTCCGGTCTTCCCCCCTGCCGTAAAATCCTCGATCTTAGCCTTTTTGCCGGTGCCGCTCGTAACCACACCCATCAATACGCTCCTGACCGTAGCGGCGGTCTCGGGAGATATAACTTTTCTTCCAATCTTCGGCGGGAATTCTTTGACCGCCTGCCCGTTATCGTCTATGATCTCCTTTACTATCCTCGGGTGGACAAGATAGCCGTTATTCGAAACTGCCGATATCGCGCAGGTAAGCTGCATGGCAGTGGCGGTGACTTCCTGCCCCATTGGTATCGCCAGCATGCTGACTTTGGACCATCCGGATAGAGGCCTGTTCATTCCAACGACTTCGCCGGGCAGATCTATACCCGTTTTTTCATAAAACCCGAACGCCTTCATGTATCTGTACATCTTCTCGGCTCCGAAACGAGCCGCGGCCTTTATCGTCCCGATATTACTCGACTTCTCGATGATCTCCCTGAAGGTCATAGTTCCATGAGGGGTATGGTCATGCAGGATCCTGCCCCCCACCCGCCAGGCGCCGTTTTCGCAGAAGAATTTATCGCTCAGGTTTACGGCCTTTTCCTCAAGCGCTACGCTGGCGGTCACAATCTTAAATACACTGCCGGGCTCAAAGAAGTCGTTTATCGCCCTGTTCTTGATCGATTCCGCAGGTCTCTTACGATAATCGTTAAGATCGTAATTAGGGAAGTTTGCCAGGGCCAGGATATCCCCATTATTGGGATCCATCACGATGATAGACGCGCCTTTGGCGTTGTACTTCTCGTAGACCTTAAAAAGCTCCCTTTCGGCAATGCTCTGGATGACTTCATCTATCGTCAACACTAGAGCCATACCGTTCTTTGGCTCGACAAATTCATCCTGATAGGATTCCAGCAATTTTCGTCTGGCATCCTGCGTCGAGATCAACCACCCGTTCTCGCCCTTAAGGTATTTGTTATAATAAAGCTCAAGCCCCTCTAAGCCGTTATTATCTATATCGACCGTTCCAAGCACATGGCAGGCAAGACTTCTGTCGGGATAGAATCTCTTCGACTCTTTGATAAGGCCCACCCCTTCGATCTTCGATCTCTTTATGAGGGATGATTCGGGCGGCGATATCTTCCTTTTTATCCAGATAAACGATTTATCCCTGGACAGTTTCTGCATCAGCACATTTTCATTAATATGCAATATCTGAGAAAGCTTCCTGGCTACGTTTCTGGTATTGATTATCTCGCGCGGGTTGGCGTATACCGAATCGCAATTAAGGTTTACAGCCAGGACGCGCATATTCCTATCAAATATCGTGCCGCGCTTGGATGGTATCTCAACAGATACGGTATGCTGTTCGTTCGCTATTTTGTTGTAGAAATGGTGGCGGTATAACTGCAGATAGGAAAGGCGTACCAATAGGACTGCAAATGATAAGAGAAAAAAAAGAAAGACAAATAACTGGCGAGACCTTATGTTTCCGCTATGCACGAATTAAGAAATCCCCGAGATATATAATAATTATCCCGCAAAGTTAAACGGGTAGCTTTTTACTTTTCGTTGGCTTGGGCCTCTGACCTTAAACCCATGAAATCAAACAAGCCTGCCAGGTACGTCCTGTTACCGGATGAAACCGCCCCGGCATGGCGTCTTGCCGCATTTTTTGGCTCATACTTCGCTATCTTGACTACATTCCCTTTCCTGGGAAACGCCATATCTATATTCCTGGATATCAGGACCCTTTCCAGCCTTGACGGCGCTTCCAGGTTATCGATATTATATCCCAGCATATCCCTCCGGTCAAGGATATCCTTGAGGCTCTTTTCTTTGTATTCGATGGCATAACTTAGTTTCACCAGCTCAACCTGCTGGTGAACGTATAAAAGGGCTATTAATGTTATTACGGATATTGAGGATACCATCTTAAAAAGCTTCATTTCGCGATCAGATCCTTTCTGCCACCCTCAGCTTTGCGCTCCTGGAGCGCGGGTTCATGCGAACCTCTTCAAGCGAAGGCCTTACGGGTTTCTTGGTTATAAGTTTTAAAATACCCAGATTTGCATACCCCTTGAACATCGTCTTGACTATCCTGTCTTCGAGGGAATGAAACGATATGACGCATATCCTCGCGGAAATATCGAGCCAGGATATGGCTTTCTTAAGCCCCTCTTCCAGGCTCGCGAGCTCATCATTTACGGCTATCCTGAGGGCCTGGAATGTTCTTGTAGCCGGGTCGATCCTGGATCTCCCGTAACGGCCGCCGATGGCTTTATGCACTATCGACGCCAGCTCATGCGTCGTTACGATAGGCCTCGAAGATCTTGCTTCGACTATATATCTGGCTATCCTTCTATGCATCCTTTCCTCTCCATAACGTTCGATCAGATCCGCGAGATCTTTTTCTCTGTATTTATTAACGATATCATAAGCTGTGACACGAAGACGCGGATCCATTCTCATATCGAGCTTTGAATTCTGCTTTATCCCGAAACCCCTGGTCTGATCATCGATCTGGTAAGAAGATATGCCGATATCGAACAAAGCCGCGTCCAACTCTTTAACATCCATTCCGGAAAGCGCGGAATCTATATTCCGGAAATTCTCATTTATCAATACATATGAATTCCTGAAATCCTTTAAGGTTTCTTCCGCGACTTTTATCGAGGAGGCGTCCTGGTCCATCCCAAACAACCTGCCGCCGGGCAGTATCCTTTCAAGTATCTCTCTCGAATGGCCGCCTCTGCCTATCGTCGCATCAAGAACGTTATCGCCTTTTTTTAAATTCAGAAAACTTATTGCTTCTTTAAGCATTACTGGCTGATGCACACCAAAACCGCCCTTATAGGAATTTTATCGTCGCATTGGACCTGTTTACCAAAAATTTCTTCCAGAGATGGTCGTCCATCCCTATATCGGACGGATTGCAATTGAGCGCTCTGATCTTCTTCAGCCGCTCTATCACCATATCTATGGTCACCTCTTCAAGCTTCTCTTCCTTCGTCTTCAAACGTACGCATCGCGAACCCATGGTCTGCCCCCTATCATTCCGGCGTCATCAATCTTTCGGCTATCTCTTCGAATGACTCCTTGGAACTGTTGTAGTACTCCTGCCACATATCCTTACCCCATATCTCGATCCTGTTCGAGACGCCGATTATCATCACATCCCTTTTGATAACGGCATAATCTTTCAGGTATTTCGGGATCAGAATCCTGCCCTGCTTATCGCATTCTATTTCCCCTGCCCCCGAGAAATACAACCTGTTAAATTTTCTGGATTCGGATTTCGTAAAAGATATGGATTTGAATTTCGCCTCCTGCGATTTCCATTCATTTTCGGTAAAAATAAAAAGACATTTATCGAGACCCCTCGTAATATAGAACTTCTCTATATCGTACTCCTTGAAGGATTCTCTGAATTTCGAAGGGATTATCAGCCGCCCCTTCTTATCTATGGTATGTTCGTATTCCCCATAAAACATTCTATGCTATCTCCATTTTACTCCACTTTACTCCACAACATAGTACAAAGTATACACTACGCCCCCCCCTTTGTCAAATAAAACTCCATATTATATGATAATAATATAGCTTATGGGAGACTTGTTGGAATGGAGAAAATAGAAGGGGCGGTAGTTTCCTACCGCCCCTTCTATTTCGCAGGCCTGTAAGCCGAGTTCTGTCTATCCCGCTATGCGGGAGTAGGCGTTCATCTATCTAGCCCCGGGATCGCTCCCGTGGTCATGCGACCTTACCCGTTCCGATACTGACGTGTTTTCAGTAGGAGCGAGCAACTCCTGGATCGGAACCTATTTGGTCTTGCACCGCGTAGAGATTGCCTCGTTTCACCCAAATCTGCATCGCAGATCTGACTCGTCTCTGTGGCTCTGTATCCTCACCTTGCGGTGGGCGGCCGTTAACCGCTACGCTGCTCTCTGGAGCTCGGACTTTCCTCTTGCGGCCTGATTCTTTGCCGAAGCGAACGCCCAGCCTACGAATTTCTGTCAACTCCCTCACGAAATTCGTCCCGAGCGGTTGCCGCTACATCGACCGCGAGGGACTACAATTAAAACAGGTCGGCCAGATTTATTGCCTTATTTGCAAGCCTGTCGGCATCCTTGTTCTTTTCGCGTTCTATATGCTTCACCTCGAAAGATCTGAATGTCTTCAGGATATCTACCGCTCTTTCGAACAGCGGTTTAATGTCTGCGTTCTTTACTCTGTATTCGCCGTTCAGTTGTTTTGATACAAGTTCGCTGTCGAGATGCACCACGATCTTATCGGCTTTCAGACTGGAGGCCTCTTCCAGCCCGTAAATAAGGGCATTATATTCGGCGACATTATTCGTCGCTTCGCCGATATATTTATATAACTCTTTTATTTTTTTATTGGTACCGTCAAGTATCACTACGCCGATCCCCGCGGGTCCGGGATTGCCCCTCGCTCCGCCGTCGGTATATATGAATAACTTTTTACTCTTCAATGTATAATATCCTGGCGCAGTTATCGCAGAAGACAAGGCCCGATCCTATCTTTATCTCGTTAATTACCTGCGGAGGTAAAACCCTAAAGCACCCCTGGCAGGCGTCTCCGGCTACGTAAACAACGGCAAGCCCATTCCTGTTCTTGACTATTCTTTCGTATTTTGTCAGCATACCTTTGTCGATCCCGGAGGCCAACTCGCTTCTTTGACTCTTCAGTTTTTCCGTTTCCTGCTTGATACGGGATACTTCCTGGTCCAGGCGCGCCTTCTCCTGGCCCACCCTTACTTCTTCTTCCTTTAAATACTCTCTCTCTTTTGCTATCTTCTTCGTTTCGGCGTCTATCTGGTCGAATAGATTCAGGATCGCTTCTTCTATCAACGAATTATCCGCTCTGGCGCGCCCTATCTCTTCCTGTAATGCGGCGTATTCTTTATTCGTCTTTACCTGATTAAGCTGCGACTGATATTTCTTTATAGCCACTTCTCTGGTTTCAAGCTCAACCTCTTTTTCATTCCTCTTGACCTGCAAAGCCTTCGATCCGTCTTCAAGGGCTTTTAAACTGTTTGTCTTATTCTTGTATTCGCTTTCCAACGACCTTATATGCTCAGGTATCGACTCAAGCTCATCCTCCCAATGGAATATCTGGGTATCGAGCCCCTGGAGCTCAACTAGCAACTTAATCTGTCCTTGGTAATCTTCCATTTGAAATTTCTTGTATGTAACGCATATTTATGGTTCCTGTAAAAGCCGGGTGCCCGTCTTTCGCTTCGCACTGATCAGGTCCTGAGGAATTGGCTACTTCGGCTCGCGGTCTTCAATTCCTCCACTCGTCACCTTAAAATCAACTGTCAAACAACGCGAGTTATGGTGGGCACTAGAGGAATTGAACCTCTGACCTCTGCGATGTGAGCGCAACGCTCTAACCAACTGAGCTAAGTGCCCAAATTTGCGTCAGCAAATTTGATACTGAAGCGGCGTTAAGCAATACGACGAATAGGAGCATTGTATCCGCTGAAGTACCTTATTCATGCTCGTGAACTGTTATAGGTCCTTCGTCCCGCCTTCGGCGGGACTCAGGATCAAATTTTGCTTCGCAAAATTTGGTGGGCCCGCAAGGATTTGAACCTTGGACCAAGAGATTATGAGTCTCCTGCTCTGCCAGACTGAGCTACAGGCCCGATTTACGAAGTAAATCGGATGCTGAGGCAGCGTCAATAAATGCGAGCAAATAGCGAGCATTTTAGCTGCCGAAGCACCTTATAAGATATTGAATTACTATTCCACCAATATTAGAAAGTTAATTATACTCAATTTCCATACTATTGTAAAGGGCAAACTTGGGAGCTGTCCCGGAGGATGAATAGGGCTGGAAAAACAAGGCGGGGCTTACTTTCCGGCTACGGTAGCAGGCGTTTGGTCCGGACGCAGCGGGTCGGCCCGTTCCATCCGCCATCCATCATGGTCTGTCAACTCGCCTTTTGGATCCGTCCTTACGACCTTAAAGGCCGCTTTCCATTTATTGGACTCGCTATTCCATGTGATAGCAACGTAATTCAGGCTTGAATAATAGCTATCGCCTTCCCACCCCTTCTGATCATACTGGTAATTATAATAATAAGCGGTGTAGAACGGCGGCTTCTTATTGTCTCTTATGCTCATCCAGTTCCTCCATCCTTCTCCCGGCTTACTACACTCTTCCCCTGAATTGCCCTGGGTAAAATAATTGAGATTTTCTTCATCCTGCCATGTACGCGGATCGTCTACGCTGTTTTCGTGCGGACCCTTATATTTTAATTCGTAACCTTCGGGTCCGGTTACGCACCGCTCCACCAATCGATCGTTCGCGGCAAAGACCGCATCAACGCCGTACTGCCTGAAGACGGGATCGAGCTCGCGCAACTGGTAACCGCTGTTAATATCCTCCGGATTGCAATGAGCCCCTCGATTATATGGCGATGCGTGAAAAGCGATGAACGTGAACGGATAATTATCCTTCGCGTATTTTAACCTTTCCACAAGCCACTTATATTGCTCGCTGCCGGGTTCCCAATCCGGCGTATCGCCGGCCTCCAGTTCCTGGCTATTATCAAACGTCTGAGCCGATGTGTTATTGATATCGAGCACTATAAAATAGGCGGGACCGAACGAAAAGGCGTAATAACGCTCTCTCCAATCCGGATTAGCGCTGCCGTTATCCGGATTATCGCACACCGATTTATAGCGTCTCATAGCCGTCTCCAGATTGCCGCCTATATAACTTCTCCCGTCAAAAATCTCATTGTCCCCGACCGACATAAATACCGGTATGCTATGCCCAACGCCTGTTCCGGGTTCGGCCTTATCGTTGGCACATATTACCCGCCTTAAGAAGCTAGACCATTCCTCTACGCTGCCGTTACGCACCATGTTACCGCAATATACGATGAACCGCACATCAAGTCCGATAGCGGCGCTGAAGACGGCCCTGTGCCTGGCCCTGGCATCTTCGTCAGACGTCCCGCCCTCGCCCATGACGGCGAACATTACATCCGAAAAACGTCCGGGGGCCGTACGAAATTCATACGGCCCTTTCAAATAACGGACTTTACCTATGGAGCTTGAGACACGATATACATATTTTCTTTCGGGCAATAATCCGGTGACGCGGACTTCGTGCTTGTAGCGGTCGTCGAACCCGGTCCCTTCCGGTCCTGTCTGATTAGCCGCAACCTTATTTTCCAGGTCCGTCCCGCCTTCCGGTCCATATTCAACCGAACTCTTTGGACCATCCGCGGAAAAATCGGTCCACCATATTATCGTTACACCGTTATCGCTTACATTCTGGAGATAAGGGCCGGCGACTATAGCCCTTGCGGAATAGATGACCCTGTCGATCGCCGCCCTGGCTCTGGCAACCCCGTCGGCATCATCCGATTCAATAAATACCTTTTTGGCCGTTTCGAAATACTTTATGGAATCGTTCTTCTTTCCCAGCAATGCATATTCTGAGCCAATGGCATAATAAGTATCGGCGTTATGCGGATATGACTCAGAATATTTTTTCAGGCTTTTCACGGCATCTTCGTGCCTGCCCATCTGGATATACAACTTTGCGATCTTATTATATATCCAGGTACTGCCAGGCTTCAGTTCAAGGATCTTCTTCAGGCAATCTATCGCCTTTTCTTTATTGCCAAGAGCTGTTTGAACGATCGCGAGCTTTGAAAAAAAATTGCTATTGCCAAAGCCAGGAGAAAGATTCATCGCTTCTTCATAACAAGTAAGAGCCCTGGCATGCTTTCCCTGGCTGAGATATTGATCGCCCATCTCGCTGTATTCTTCGGAGGAAATGCAGTATGAGTTGCCTGCGAAACACATGATCATCGCGGCAATAAATAAGGCCTTGGACGGGGTTTTCATCTCTTACGTTTTTTAGACTTGGGTCTTCGAGCCTATTTTCCTCTTTTCAGCTTTTTCTTGATCTTGCGTATCATATTTTTTATCTCGGCATTACCCTTATCCAGCGAGTATGCGGCCTTAGCGTATCTATACGCCTTGCCGTATTTACCTTTTACCATATAGCATCTGGCCAAAGCTGAGTACGCGCCTACGGATGAGGGTTTTAGCTCGACCACTTTTTCGTAATTCTCTAAAGCGGGATCGGTCTTGCCCAAAAGCTCGTATACACCGGCAAGCTCATAATACGCATTGTCGTACCTTGGATAGGCATTTATGACTTTCGTAAATAATGGGATCGAATCTTCGAGGCGGTTTCTGCGTTTATATATAGTTCCCAGGCTCATATATGAAGACACGGTTCCCGGATCCAGCTCGATGGATTTTTCAAAGTAATGAGCGGCCTCGGTCTCCTGCCCCTTTGCTATGTATATATTCGCCAGACCCCTGATGCTGTCAGGACTGTCGCGCTTGATCGAGACGGCTTTTCTGTAAGAACCGAGCGCTTCCTCGAACCTGCCAAGGCAATAGTAGGCTTTACCGAGGCTGTTATAAGCGGAGTGATCATCCGGAGCCAGGTCCACGCATTTCGTATATTCGGCTATCGCTTCTTCGAGGCGGCCTTCGGCAAGATATCCGGATGCCTTTTCTTCATACGCTGAGGCCAGGGCTCTTGCGGACGCGGCTTTCGGGGTTTCGCTCGATTTGGATCCGCCGCTCTCCGGGAATGCGCAATCGGAGGATATCAGGAACGCGACTGAGGATAGAAGACAGACAAAAGGGATCACCTTCTTCATAGATAAGTTTCCCGGATGCGTCATATACTTGATCTTCAGGTGGGTGTTATTCCCCTACGCCGATCGCCAGAAAATTCTTCAACTTCCGGGACCTGGTAGGATGCCTCAGTTTCCTGAGAGCTTTGGCTTCTATCTGGCGGACACGCTCTCTGGTGACTTTGAATACGGCGCCGACCTCTTCCAATGTTCGCGGGTATCCGTCGCCGATCCCGAAGCGGAGCCTCAACACCTTTTTCTCGCGCTCCGTCAACGTGCCCAGCACATCATCCATCTGCTCCTTGAGCATCGAATACGCGGTCGCGTTCGCCGGTGAGATGGCGCGTTTATCTTCTATGAAGTCGCCGAAATGAGTATCGCCTTCATCGCCTATCGGGGTCTGCAGTGATATCGGTTCCTGCGCGATCTTGAGTATGCCTCTGACTTTATCAACCGGCATCCTCATTTTATGGGCTATCTCTTCAGGGGTCGGCTCCTTACCGTTCTGCTGCACAAGGGCCCTTGAAACTTTTATCAGTTTATTTATCGTCTCCGTCATATGCACAGGTATCCTGATGGTCCTCGATTGGTCGGCGATAGAACGGGTGATAGCCTGCCTTATCCACCATGTAGCGTATGTGGAAAATTTATACCCCCTCTTATATTCGAATTTATCGACCGCTTTCATAAGCCCTATATTGCCTTCCTGGATCAGGTCGAGGAAGGAGAGCCCTCTGTTGGTATATTTCTTGGCTATGCTTACGACGAGCCGGAGATTGGCGGCGACGAGCTCCTTCTTGGCCTTGGTAAACTTCACCTCCGTGGCCCTTATAAGCTTGCATTGTTCCCTAACGTCATCCAAAGGCTCGCCGAATTCATCCTCTATCTTTCTCTTGTGCTTTAGGTGGCGCTTAACCTCTTCTCTTTGGCCTCTTTTCCTGGCCCTTGATATCGCCGCCTCGACCTTGGAATGCTCTTCAAGATATTCGTCGATCTTTCTTACCATCTCCTCGATCACCGATGGAGCCAGGCACATCTCTTTAATATATTTTGCGATCTCCGCTTTGTTCCTTGTCCTCTTTAGCCCTTCCATCAGGCGTAAAAGCTTATTTCTTAACCTGGCCCCTTTCAGCTTTATATCCAGATTAAGATATTCTTCCGGATTGATCTGATTATTGAGTATCTGCTCCGCAACCTCTACGGCCTTATATTTGCATAGCTTCACCGCCAGGACCGCTTCGCGGAATTTTCCTTCCGCTTCTTTTATGCGCTCGGCTATCTCTATCTCTTCCTTCCTTGTCAAAAGAGAGATCTGTCCCATCTGCCGGAGATACATCTTTACGGGGTCGTCTATGGCGGCGAGTTTCGTTGGCTCTTCTTTTTCCGGCTCCTCTTTTTTCTCTTCAGGCTCTTCTTCGCCGCCTTCTTTGAGCAAGTCCTCTTCGCTGTCTACAAGCCGTATGTTCTCGTCTCCGAGTATTCCCAGTATCTCATCTATCTCTTCGGAAGACACTATATTAACGGGAAGGATATTATTGACCTCTTCGAACGTCAGGTGCCCTTTCTCCTTACCCAGGGCGATCAACTCGGAAAGCTCCTTAATGCGTTTTTTCCTGTTTGGCGAGTCCTTCTCAGCCAAAGAAGCGGCGCTGGGCGCGAGCGCTGCGGTCTCGGGAGAAGTCTTGATCAGGACTTTACGTTTCGAGACTCGGGGGCTCTCTTTGCGCTTGGCTATCTTGCTCTTCTTCATTATCTTCTTCATGTGACCTTTGCACCATGTTTAGTCTGAACCAGACCGTTATACTCCGTAACTAATTTCTTGACCGTATCTTCATCTTTTTGGCTATGCGCCGCCTTTATGGCGTCCTGGAGCTTGTCCAGCTGGTCTTTGATATTGTCCTTTTTTATGCGCATAATACAGTCGGCCATGGCCCTGTCTTTATCGACCAGCATATCGAGAACGCCTACGGCCTCTGACACCAGGGCCGAGGCCTGATCGCTATTACCAAGACTGTTTATCAATCTCAGCGGAGTGATCTCCTTCTTTTTATCATACATGTCAAAAACGATCCTTACCATATCCCTTATCGGGGGATCGTTGAATTCTTCGTTCGATAATAGCGCCTTAATCTTCCTGACGGCCGATTCACCGTCCATGAGCAGCGCCAGGACCATGATTTGGGCCTGCCTTGAATCCGACCTCTTGGCCAAAGGCTTGACAGTAAACGGCTGATCGAGCTTGCGGTCGGTCTTTACTTTCTTCATCTCTGCCTTAACGGCATCCTCATCCACCGACAGTCTCTCGGACAGCTTCTTTACAAGATCCGACCTCGAAACCGCGTTATTGATCTTCGCGATCGTAGGCAGCATCTCTCCTACTATAGCGGCCTTGCCGTGAGTCGTTGAAGCATCGAACCTTCCCTTCAGTTTATCAAGCTTATACTCAAAGATATTCTTTCCGGCCTTTACAAGACGTAAAAAATCTTCCGCTCCAAATTCCCGGATATAACCGTCCGGATCCCGTCCTTTCGGGAGTTCCGCAATATATACATTGACATCTTCGCTAAGAAACAGGTCCAGCCCTCTTAAGCTGGCCGATTCTCCAGCCGCATCAGGGTCATAAACGATTATTACGGTATTGGCAAACCGCTTCACCAGTTTTACCTGGTCCAGTGTAAGCGCCGTCCCAAGAGTAGCTATTATGTTCTGAACGCCTGCCTGGAATGGTATTATGAAATCGAGATATCCTTCGACGACTAACGCAAATCTTTCTTTCCGGATGGCTTCCTTGCTAAAATTCAACCCGTAAAGCTGCCTCCCTTTGACGTATATCGGCGTTTCCGGTGAATTTATGTATTTTGGCAGGCTGGAATCGAGCACTCTGGCGCCGAACCCCATTATCTTGTCTTTCAGGTCGATTATGGGGAACGTTATCCTGTTCCTGAACCGGTCATAATGCCCTCCGCGGTCATTGGCTACGACAAGCCCTGCCTTATCCAGCAATTGGGCGTTTAAACCTTTCGCTATAAGTCCGGACAAGAGAGCCTCCCACGCATCCGGAGAATATCCGATCCTGAACTTTTTTACCGTATCATCCCCGATCCCCCTGGAATTGAGATATTCTATGGCCTTCGGATTTCTGGAAAGAGACGCCTGAAAGAACTGGCAGGCAAGCTCATTGGCGGAATATAGCTGGTTGTTCAACGAGCTATTCTCCTGCGATCTGGAAAAGTCTTTGGGTAATAATACTCCGGCTTTTTCGGCAAGCATCTCTACAACTTCCGGGAATTGCATATTTTCATAACGCATCAGGAACGAAAACACATTGCCGCCGGCGCCGCATCCGAAACAATGATATATCTGCTTGTCCTGGCTTACTATGAATGAGGGCGTCTTCTCCTGATGGAACGGGCATGGCGCCTTATAGCTCCTGCCCGCCTTCTTAAGGGGGACATACTTGGATATTATCTCGACTATGTCGATCCTCGATTGTACCTGCTCTATAACCTGATCCGGGATAGCCACTTATCTCCTCACCCTCATAAACCCCGAACATTCGATAATATTCAAAGGCTCTTTTTTTTCCACCTCATCGAGAAGTAAATTCAGCCCAAGCGCGTCGCTCGCTATATGCCCGGCTATCACAAGATTTATCCCCTCTTCTTTCGCGTGCCTGTAATGTTCTTCGCTGAAATGCATGCCCACTACGGTCGAGACGCCTGCCTGGGACAGCCTGGCAAAAATCTTTTTAGGCCCTTCCGTGCCGCCGGTCATATCCACGAATATCTTGCCCGCTTTTTTTGTCGCCTCTCCGATAAGGACCCTTGGACCGGCGTTTTTTCTGACGCCATCCGCGAATTCCGGGATATTAAGAAGGATGGAGATGACTTCGGAAAGTTTCCGCGGCTTCTTGCGATCAAATATTTTCTGCAGGTAGTCGTTTACGTGATTATCGGCGGGAGTATGAACGCACATGAACGGTATATCCAAAAGCCTTGCCATATCTACGCTCCTGGAGTGGTTTGCCGGCGCCAGAGAGCGCTGGACCTCTTCGGACCTGTCTTTCAGCATCCGCTCGGCCGCTTCAGACGATATCCCGAATCTCTTAAGGCCCGCCACTTGAAGATGCATCACGCGATAAAGGCTTGACCATGCCACCCCCTCCGGATGGTGGGCCATGACCAGATCGATCGGCTCATTTCTGCGTTCGTTCATCCATGCCGCCAACAATATCTCCGGACCCTCCATGTCTATACCCACCATGACAGTCTTAATCCGCCTGTCGAGATCGCCGTAAAGAACCCTTGTATCCGAATACGGGTTCTTCAATCTATCCCTGTCGAATGCCTTCCTTTCGACGCCCTTAAGCTTCCCGTATTCCTTTCTCACGACGTTCAATTCCCTGCTTATCTCAAGACGGCTCCTTGGATCGGTCTCCATGCCTTTTTTTACTGCGATATCGTATAGATCTCTTATTTTCACTCGCCCTCCGATAAGAAAATTTATCCCTCGATAATAGTCTCGAGGGATATATGCTCTTCCTATATTCTTATGCTGCGCTAACGGTCTTTATCCCGGTCATTCCGGGGCTTGGGCTTCCTGAATCCGATACTTTCCTGCGGAACGGATTTATCCGCTATTATCTGTTGAACAATATTATCCGGCTGTATCGAACGCCCTCCGATAGTGATTTCCGGAAGTATTCCGGAAACCTTGCCATACACGACCGGACCGATACTTAAGAATGTCATGCCCATGAGAGATTTATCCCTGATCGACCTCTGAAGGTATGACGCCGGCACCATTGCAATTATTATAAGTACGAGACTGGCCACTACAGCCGCCCGGAGTATGCCTGCAATAAGCCCTCCCAGGCTCTCTATGGCCGGGTGCCATGTCACTTTTATCATCTTATCTACCATAATCCTGAGGAATTTAAATATATATCCTACGCCCAGGCTTATGGCTATAAAACCTACCGGGTCCAGAATCTCTACCGGTATATTGATGACATATTGGGATATTGACAGGGCTATGCCGCGATAATAATGCAAGGCGATAATAAGAGATGATACAGCGCCGAAGAATGGAAATATTTCATGACTCAAGCCATCATGAAAAGCGACGCAACTTATTCTCAGCATTATAATTATGACAACTACATCAACCCAGTTTATCTTTGTAAGTAATTCCATATTATATCATTGTTATAAAGAGTATGAAGTATATCATATAATATACTACTTGTCAAGGCATCCACCCCGGGGGTTATTTTCATGGATAAAGGACAAAAAAAGAGACCCTTTTATAAAGCCTCCTTTATTTAAGGGTCCCCATTAACGCCTTTCGCCATGAGCGCACGATATCGCGCGCCTCCGGCGAAAGTCCATTTTTAGGTGTGATGGAGCCTTGATTTTAGAAACCTTGCCTCTATCGAGGAAATATCACGGCTGATATCATTGCAGAGCCGTCTTGCCTTCCTATAATCCAAAAACCTTGAGATCCTCTTCCCTGCAATACCATGAGATGTTCTTGTGTTCACTGGCGTCATATCTTTCCTTTCTATTGAATCATCGGCATTTTAAGAAAATGCACCTTAAATGAGTGGAGAAACGCTATCGTATATATCGTATTCTCGACTATGACGAAGAAAGTCCCGATGATCTTGCATATCAGCGCGTCCTGGCCGAGGGAATCGCTGTGCCTCTTAAAGAAATGGAACTGTCTTGCGTCGAGAGATTTCGCTCCGTTCTGGGAATATACCCACTTCTGCATGTCTTCCGGTTTCTCAAAATGTATGATATCGCGAATGCAGTACAGGCACCTTCTCTCGGTCTTTGCGACGACACCATCTTTCTCAAAGACTTCCTTTAACATGATGTCTTTTTTTCTTGAAGTTATCGAGGTCAGGTTTCTGTATACGACTTCTCTCATTTTGCGCCTCTTTTTTTAATACTTTTTAAATCATTTTACTAATATTCTAAAAAAAATATCCTCTTATACTAATAAGTATACCTAATATTACAAGCCTGTCAATGATATTATTCTATCTTTTTTATATTCTAACATTTATTGAAATATTAGCAATAAAACCTACTTACCAAATATATGAGTCTTGTTTTCCTGCCTAGCCACCAGACGCATAATGTTAGCCTTATGTTTGACGATCACCATCGTACAGATGATAACGCTGAAGATGGTAACGGAAAAACCAAGGTCTAATAGAACGCACATTATGGGAAATATGGTAAGCGATACCACCGAAGCTAATGAAACATAACTCGACACGGCAAAGACGGCCAGCCAAATGCAAATAGTCGCTAACAGTACCCACGGCGCTATCACGATACCTACCCCGAGCGTCGTCGCGACGCCCTTACCGCCCCTGAATTTCAGGAATACCGGCCATATATGACCGCATACCGTGATAAAACCAAGGAATGCGCGATATGTCTGGAAATCCAAAGTATCTATGAACCTGTACGAATAGCCCGCGACCAGCGTTACGACCAGCACGCCTTTAAGTATATCGATGACGAGAGTCAGTATCCCGGGCAGCTTTCCGACGACCCTGAAGACATTCGTGGCACCGGCATTTTTCGAGCCCGCCTGCCGTATATCTATGCCCAAAATGGTCTTTGCAAAAATAAAGCTGGTTGGGATCGACCCTATCAGGTATGCCGATAATGCCGAGAGCGCTATGGCTAAAAACGAATCCACCTTATCCCCCTGACCTTTTAAGGACTGAATGATTTTCTGTGAGAAGCTTGGATCCCTTTACGACATAGTCTATACCGGAAGCCATAGTTAGCGCTATTGCCGCGTTCCACACGATATATGAATATTTAAACTGCGCCAGAACGCTGACGATCGTGATCATCTGAAAAAAAGTTGTCAATTTTCCTATAATGCTCGGAGATACCTTCAGGTCTCCGGTGATCATGTGGACCATTATCGACCCCAGCACTATTATGGCGTCACGCGATATAACGGCTATAAGGACATAAGGCGGCATCCTGAATTCCTGGGGTATGCTGGCGGATATCGACAAACAGATATAAGCGCTTACCAGAAGGAGCTTATCGGCTACGGGATCTATGATCGTGCCGAACCTTGTCTTCTGTTTCATAGACCTTGCTATAAAACCATCGATACCGTCCGTAGTTATAGCAAGGATAAATATGGCAAGCGCAATGTCCTTTCTAGAATAAATGATCGCGGCGATAAAAAACGGGATCAGGATTATTCTCGCTATAGTTATCTTATTCGCTAGATTCAATATCAACCTCCGGATTTATTGATAGACATTATTTCACGGCCTTCATCCTGTAGACCGGCCAATAGATAAAAATAACTTTACCTATCATGTTCTTCTTAGGCACAAATCCCCAGTATCTCGAATCCCGGGAACTGCCGCTGTTGTCGCCGAGGGCAAAATATGAATCCTCGGGGACCTTTGTCGCTTTCCCCTCAAACCCGTAATTGCCGGCGTTATAATAATATACCGTCCTGATCGAAGCCGGCTCGTCCATAACGCTTCCGTTAATATAGATCTTTCCTTCCCGGATCTCCACTTCTTCGCCGCCGACCGCGATGAGGCGTTTTACGAAGTCTTTTTTCGGGTCCTCCGGGGATTTGAATACTATTATATCTCCCCGCTTGGGCTGTCTCACCGCGGGCAGGCTCCACGGCGTTAAAGGAACCCGCGCTCCATAAATGAATTTATTCACAAATATGCGGTCTCCGACCTTGAAAGTCGGTATCATCGACCCGGAAGGGATCTTGAATGCCTGTACGATGAATGTCCTTATGAACAGGGCGAGCACGACGGCGATCAATATCGACTCTGTCCATTCCCGGATCTGGTATTTTAATTTTTCGTTCATCATGACATTCCGCCTTTTCTAAGCCTTGAGAGCGGCAAAGAACGCTTCCTGCGGTATCTCTATCTTGCCGAATTGCTTCATCCGCTTCTTCCCGGCCTTCTGTTTCTCCCAAAGCTTCCTTTTCCTGGTTATGTCCCCGCCGTAACACTTGGCGGTGACGTTCTTACCGACCGCCTTTATCGTCTCCCTTGCTATCACCTGTCCGCCTATCGCGGCCTGAAGGATGATCTGGAAGAGATGCCGCGGGATCGTCTCTTTAAGCTTTTCGATGATTGCCTTGCCTTTCGTATACGCTTTGTCTTTGAAAACGATGGACGAAAAGGCGTCGTAAATCTCTCCGTTTATAAGGATGTCCAGCTTGGCAATGGTGGTGGGCCGGTAATCGAGAAGCTCATAATCGAGCGAGCCGTAACCTTTGGTAAGAGATTTTATCCTGTCGTAAAAATCGACTATTATCTCCGACAACGGTATATTATAGATTATCTGGACCCTGCCCTCATCAAGATATTCGGTAGAAACGTACGCTCCCCGCCGCGATTCAGAGATCTCAAGGACATTGCCTATGCAATCCTTGGGGGTTATTATATATGCCCTCACATAAGGTTCTTCGACTTTATCTATGTCCGCGAAATTCGGCAGTTTCATCGGGTTATCTACGTCGATCACCGTTTGGTCCTTCCTGGTGATCTTGTAAATAACGCTCGGTGTAGTCACCACAAGATTGAGATCGAACTCTCTCTCCAGCCTCTCCTGGACGATCTCCATATGCAGGAGCCCGAGGAAACCGCACCTGAATCCCATGCCGAGAGACGCGCTCTTCTCCGGTTCGAAGACGAGCGAGGCATCGGACAGCCGGAGCTTCTCGATCGCCTCTTTCAGGGCGGAAAAATCGGCGCTGCTGGCGGGATATATGCCGCTGAATACCATAGGACGCACCTTCTTGTAACCGGGGAGCGGCGTCGAGGCGGGATTTTCCGCGTCGGTGACCGTATCTCCTACGGATACTTCTCTGGCGTCCCTGATATTGCACGTTATGTAACCCACCTCTCCGCAGGAGAGTTCATCTATCTGGGTCTGCCTGGGATTGAATATGCCCACCTCCTGCACCTCATACACTCCCTTACCGGACATCATCATTATCTTTTCGCCCTTACGTACAGTGCCGTTCATTATCCTGATGAGAACAACAACTCCTTTATATGTATCGAATTTTGAATCGAATATGAGCGCCTGCAGCGGATTTGTCGTTTCGCCGCTGGGCGGGTGGATCCTGGTAACGACCGCTTCGAGTATATCGGCGGTCCCTATGCCTTGCTTCGCGCTTGCCAGGATTATCTCGTCATCTTCAAGCCCCAGGATATCATATATCTCATGCTTGACCTTTTCGATCTCGGCATTGGCAAGGTCTATCTTGTTGATCACCGGTATGATCGTAAGATTGTGCTCCATAGCCAGATAAAGGTTCGCGACGGTCTGTGCCTCAACACCCTGGCCGGCATCGACCACCAATAGCGCTCCTTCGCACGCCCCTATGGATTTCGAGACCTCATAAGTGAAATCAACATGTCCCGGCGTATCGATGAGGTTGAGTTCGTATGTGTTGCCATCCTTGGCTTTATAAAATATCCTGACGGCGCTAGCTTTGATGGTTATGCCGCGCTCTCTTTCCAAATCCATGTCATCAAGGACCTGGTCGTGGAATTCCCTTTCGCTTATCGCTCCGGTGAACTGCAAAATCCTGTCGGCGAGAGTCGACTTACCGTGATCTATATGGGCTATTATCGAGAAATTCCGTATCAGGGATCGTTCCATGCCTATTTTATCCCAAAGGCTATCGATTTACCCTCTTCCAGTATGGCCAGCGCCTTCTTTTCAGTCGAGGCTTCCGAATATATCCTTAGTATCGGCTCTGTCCCAGACAACCGCAGCATCAACCAGGAAGAATCATCGCATATGAACTTGTGACCGTCAAGCGGGTTCACCCTTACCACCTTTTTACCCAGGACCTCCTTGGGGGGATCGTTCTTCAAAAGCTCCATGAGTTTCGGCTTAAGCTCATCCGGGTATTTGGTATCAAGCCTCCTGTATTCGTAAGTGCCGTACTCTTTGTCTATCGATCCCAATATGTCCATGATCTTCTTCTTCCTCATCGCCATCATCTCGAGTATCAGCAGTCCTGAAAGAATTCCGTCCCTCTCAGGGATGGAATTTTTGAAAGCGACGCCGCCGGTCTCTTCTCCGCCTATTAGTATATCCTCTTTGAGCATATGGTCGCAGATATACTTGAACCCGACGGGCGTCTCATAGGTCTTCAAGCCGTACTTCCCGCAGATCTTATCGATAAGGAAGGTCCCGCATAGTGTCTGGACCACTCCTCCGGTCATATTCCTGTCTTCCAGGAGATGGAGAAATAAAAGGGTCATCACCTTATGTCCGGTAAGAAGTTTTCCGTTAGGCAGGGCTACGCCCAGCCTGTCGGCGTCCCCATCGGTAGCAAGGCCTATATCGTATCCGCCTGCCTTTGTCTTCTTCGCCAATTCCGCGAGATTTGGCATTATAGGCTCCGGGTTTATGCCGCAGAACGACGGATTATATTCGTTGTGTATGATATCCACCTTGCACTTTCCTCCGGATATCATGCCTGCCATATATTCCTTCCCTGTGCCATACATGGAATCGATCAATACCTTCAGCCTGGATCTTTTGATCAGAGCCGTATTTACATAACTCTTGATGAATTTGAGATGGCAGGGTATCAGGTCCGCCATCTCGACCAACTTCGCGGCCTTCAGCTCTTCGAGAGGAGCGATCTTTACCTTATTCCTATCCAGATACGATTCGAATACCTTTGTTATTTCAGGCCCCGCGGAACCTCCATAATACGCCTTGAACTTAACGCCGTTATATCTCGCCGGATTATGGCTTGCCGTTATCATGACGCCGCCGAGAAGCCCCTTATCCTTTATATAGATACTGATGGACGGCGTGGGCGTGGATCTGTCTGAAAGGACCGTCCCTATCCCGTTTGCCGAAAGGACGGACGTCATTATCTCGGCGTATTTTTCGGACATAAACCTGGTGTCATAACCGATCACTATCCTCCTGTCCTTGATATGAGGCGCATAAACTTCATTATTCAGATAATCCGCAATTGCCTGAGCCAGTTTTTTTACGTTCTCGAATGTAAAATCATCGCTTATCACAGCCCGCCAGCCATCGGTGCCGAATTTAACATTTCCCATCTATGCTTCCCCCTTGAAATTTGGTAAAAATTTCATCAAATTTGTCCTCTTAGCTTTCTTATGGCATCCGCATAATCTTTGCTTCCAAAAATGTAAGTCCCCGCCACGATGACATTCGCTCCTTTTTTGATCGCCTCGGATACATTGGCGTCGTTCAAACCTCCGTCAACCTGGATATCTTTCCTGAAAACCCTGCCGACTTCCTCTATTTTAGACAGGCAATCCGGCATGAACTCCTGCCCTCCGAAACCCGGCTCAACCGTCATCACAAGCACCATATCCACCATTGGAAGTATCGGCCCTATCGCGCTTATGCCGGTCTTGGGCCTTATGGAGACACCTGCTTTTTTCTTGAAATATTTTATCAGCCGTATTATCTCTTTCGGATCCTCATCGACTTCGATATGAAAAGTTATTATATCGCTGCCCGCCCTGGCAAAGCTTTCGATATACCTTTCCGGGTTCTTGATCATCAGATGAACATCAAGGGGCATCCTGGTCAAAGGTCTTATTGATTTGACGATTGCGGGCCCTATAGTGATATTCGGCACAAAATGGCCGTCCATCACATCGATATGCACCCAATCTGCGCCGGCCTTCTCGATATCTTTTATCTCCTGTCCCAGTTTTGAGAAATCCGCGGATAATATGCTCGGCGCTATTATTGTCTTTTTCATATAGATCACCTTTCCTGCCGCCTTTTAAGAATAGATGGAATATACATTACCGATGCCCTCCGACCTGCGCCTCCTCACCCGACGCCGCCATATATATGAAAAGAGCTATCACTATTAGAAATATGTTAAATCTGATGACGCCTACAGCGGCGAATATGAGGCTGAATATCCGCCCCATATTGACCGCTATCCTTGTAGCCTTGTGGTATCCCATGCTCCGGGCCAGGACCGCTCTCAATATCCTGCCTCCATCCATAGGAAAAGCGGGTATAAGATTAAATGACGCCAGCATCAGATTTATCCAATATACGTAGGCAAATGTCAGGGGCCAGGTGGCGGTCGACAATGGATGAAAAATAACATCGGCGCCGAGCAGGGCTTTGAGCGGGAAGAAAAATATTATGATGACAAGAATATTGAATAAGGGCCCCGCCGCCGAAATGAGAAACTCCTGCACGGGCTTGTCCGGCAGCCTGGACATCGAGGCCACTCCCCCGATTGGATACAGAGTTATCTCCCGTACAGGTATCCCAAAACGTTTGGCGACGAACGCATGGCACAGCTCATGCAGGATAACAAAACAGAATATCGATACCGTCAGGAAGGCCCACTTTGTACCGCCCTGCAGGACAAGAAAAAGCAGTAGTACGAACGTGATATGGAGCTTGACGGAAATTCCAGAAACGGTAAATAGCTTTATTGAGCCCTTCATTTGATATGCAATACGTCCTTTAATGGCCTGTCATCCTCCATGGGTCCGATCACCGCAAGGTTCATACGGTCATCCCTGAAAATATCGTTAGAGACCCTCATTATATCTTCCGCGCTTACGGCATCTATCCTGTTAAGGACCTTCCTGGGGCTCAGGTCGTCTTCGCCGGATATCATCTTCTCGCCCAGCCATAACATATGGCTCATCGTATCTTCGAGGGCAAACAGGAGCTGCCCCTTGTAATATTCCTTCGCCCTCTTCAGTTCTTCCTCCGCAACAGGCTCCTTCTTTATCCTGGCAAGTTCCCGCATGATTATTTCCATAGCCCTCACCATCTTTTTGTGGTCTACGCCGGCGCTTATCACAAAAGCGCCGCAGTCTTCATATCTCCTTACGCTCGACGATATCTCATAACATAACGCCATCTCATCCCTGACAATATGGAATAGCCTCGATGACATATTTGCCCCCATAAGCACGTGCAAAAGGCTCAAAGCGTATTTATCCGGATGATACCTGTCTGTGGAATGTATCCCGAGGGCGACATGGGTCTGTTCCGTCTGTTTTTTATAAAGCCGCAGGGAGGGCGAGGCTTGAGCTATCTTTATGGCCTTGAATTTCGACGCATCCCCGCGCGCGGCGCCCGACAGATATTTCGCGACCAGTCCTGCGGTCGCCTCTTCATCTATCCTCCCCACCTCTATCACAAGCATATTGCCGGGATTGTAATATTTTTCTCTATACGAAACAAGATCATTCCTCGAAATGGACCTGACCGACTCCACGGTGCCGGCCAGCGGCATACCAAGCGGCTGGTCCGGCCACATCATCTCCGCCAGGACCTCATGGACGTAGTGGGCCGGTATATCTTTATACATGTTTATCTCTTCTATGATCACATCTTTCTCTTTCGCTATCTCCGACTCCTCAAGACGCGGATGCAGCACCATATCGCTCAAGATGTCTATGCCAAGCTCGGCGTCTTTGGCCAGGACCTTGACAAGATAGCATGTGTGCTCTTCGGATGTAAACCCGTTAAAACTCCCTCCGCGGCCTTCTATCTCCTGTTTTATGGCCGACATATCCCTTTTCTCGGTGCCCTTGAAGAGAAGATGCTCCAGAAGATGGCTTATGCCGCTATTGGGTTTCGTCTCGTGCCTTCCTCCGGCATGTATCCAAATCCCGATAGACACAGACTCCATATGGCTCATCTCTTCGGTCGCCAGCTTAAGGCCATTACGGAACGACTCGATCTTGTACATTAATTTCCTTTCTATTTATTCCTTCGCGAATCCAAATACCCCTGAAGGATGAGCTGTGCCGCAAGCTGGTCGGTAAGCCTCCTCCTCTTCATCCTGCTCATATCCGCTTCAAGAAGCGCCCTCTCGGCGGCTACCGTAGTGAGCCTCTCATCCCATGTCCGGACAGGTACATTGACAGCCTCTATAAGGCTGTCCGTAAATTCGACCACTTCTTTGGTCTTCGCGCTGTAACTTCCGTCCATATTTAGCGGAAGGCCAACGACCACTTCCAGTACTCCGTTATCGGCGATAAGCTTGTTTATCGAGCGAAGATCCTCATCGAGCGCTTTTCGCTCTATTCTACCGGCCCCCTGAGCGGTCAGAAATAGTTCGTCGCTCAAGGCCACTCCTATACGCTTGGTGCCCACATCTAAACCCAGTATCTTCATAATACCTTCACTACCTTTCCGTCCTTCATGATAAACCTTCTGGATTCGCGCTTAAGGATCCTTTTGAGGCTTTCAAAACTCCCCATGTCCCGCCATCTAAAATTCCCATTTACGCAAAATACTCTCTTTGCCCGTTCCATCACCGCATAGTCTATCGACACATCCGGCATACTCATATAAACGTTCTCTACGTCGCCTTTGCCGGCCAGGCCTCTATAGATCGTAGGGGCGCACCTTTTAACCTCTTCCAGTAATCTATCCGCTTTAAAGATGAATAATCCGGAATTCCATAGATATCTTCCGCTGGAGAGGTATTTTTTCGCCGCGGCGATGTCCGGTTTTTCGACAAAACGCTCGGCTAAGTACACTCCCTTGGCATCCATATACGGTTTATCGCTTTTCAGTTTAATATATCCAAATCCCGTGGAAGGAGAGGTCGGCCGTATCCCGACAACTACGATCCCGCCGCTATCGACCGCTAAAAAAAAGATACCGCGCCTGATCGAATCAAGATATTTTTCCTCGTCGGTGATATACTGGTCCGAAGGGAGCACCACCATCACGGGATCGCGGGACCTTTTCTTCAAAACTACGGCCGCCAGCGTTATCGCCGGAGCGGTATTTCGCGATACAGGTTCGAGGATCAGATTTTCCTTAGGTATACCTGGATAGTCTATCTTAATAAGCCTTTCGTGCTTTTTGTTCCCGACAACGATGATCCTGTCTTTTTTTACCAGCTTCTTCGCCCTGTCCAGGGTGGCCTTAAACATCGTCTTTCTATCCCTGGTAACCGACAAAAACGCCTTGGGTCTGACGTCTGTAGAAAGAGGCCTGAGACGCTTGCCTAAACCCCCTATCAGGATAACGGTATATACATCGCCGACGTTCTTATTTTTGGCCATGAACCGCTCTCGCCAGCGTTTTAGCAAATCTTGAAACCTTGACCACGCTCTTCTTGCCGCCCGCGATCAGCTTCACTATAGCGCTCCCTATAATGACACCGTCAGCCGCGCACGCCACCTTCGCCGCCTGCGTTGCAGTCGATATCCCGAACCCCACAGCTACGGGTTTAGATGTAACCGATTTTATCCTCTTGACCTGCCTGAAAATATCGTCGGGCAGTTCCGTCCTGGCTCCCGTAACTCCTGTAAGCGAAACATAATATATGAAACCGGTGGAATTGCGGCATATCATCTTAATCCTCTTTAGGCCCGAGGTGGGAGCCACCAGGAATATGGTCGAAACTCCGCTCGACTTACCGAGCCTCGATACCTCCCGTGACTCTTCGCATGGAAGATCCGGTATTATAACGCCGTCTACGCCAAGGCCCGAGCAATTACGGAAAAATTTTTGAAGGCCGTACCGCAATACAGGGTTAAAGTAAGTCATGAAGACAAGCGGTATTTCGGATGACCGCCTTATCTTCTCGACGAGAAGAAAGGACTTTTTCAAAGACATGCCGCGTTTTAAGGCCCTCTGAGAAGCCGCTTGAATGGTAGGCCCGTCCGCGATCGGGTCCGAGAATGGTATCCCAAGCTCGACGATGTCTACACCCTGTTTCTCCAGACTAAGCACGATAGATCCCGTAGTCATGGCATTGGGGTCACCGGCCGTTACATACGCTATAAGGGCCTTCTTATGAAGCTTCTTAAGAAGTCTGAATTTTCTATCGATCCTGTTCATGTCTTTATCTCGTTCAGTAGAAGGGGATAGTTCAGGAACAGCTCCCCATCCAGCAATATCTCTATCCAATATTTTCCGGCAACGGGGAATACCAGATTGTTGAACCTTGAAATAAGGGTATGGTGCCTGTCGATATCCGTAAGCTCGAAGGTCTGGTCATCGGTATGGAATATTATGGCGTCGTCTTTGGAATTGACCACCCTTATCTTCTGCTTGAACTTACCTTCGCCCTTGCACCATCTGTTGATGACATAAAGAGAATGATGCGTCGCGGGGAAGGTCTTGGCGTTTATCGCCTCAAAAAGTCCCAATAGCATCAGCTTCCCATTGTCTTCCCGGCGGATATCATCGCATACCACAGAAAACTGCAGATTCGGTTTTATGTCCATACGTCTCCTCGATAGTTAACAACCCGTCATAATATTTTCTATAGAAGGCGTTTACTTTTGGGGGTGCCTTCCGCTCGTCGCTCGCTCGGATTAGGCATCCTCGCTCGCTGTGGTAAAATTTTGATGTAGCCTGATAAAACGGCAGTGGTATCTATATCGCCAATAGGTATCAAAATTTTACTACATTCGCTCCGGGCAACCCCCAAAAGTTCCGCCTTCTCGACTAAATAATAACTTCATATGAAATATTTCACGTCTATTCTATCATGAACTGCATGGCCATGAGGCCATGGGGGGTGAGCCGTATAAATTTTGCTAAGGTTGCATAATGTAACAACACATTAGATCGCAGTATAACGTAACTCTGATAACTTTATAACTACTAATAAAACAACTAATCTTTTATAGCAAAATTAGGCGAAGCCCCCTGGCCTCGTGACCATTAACCGAAAGAGTTGAAAGAAATATTTCATAACACCCCCCTGACGATATCTATATCCTTGTCGCCTCTACCTGACAGGCAGACAAGAATGATCTTATTCTTGGATAGCTTACGGGCGAGCCTTGTAGCATGATATATCGCATGGGAGGACTCAAGCGCCGGTATTATGCCTTCGAGCTCCGTAAGCATCGAAAACCCCTGAAGCGCTTCTGTATCCTTGACCGCTACATATTCCGCCCTTCCGGAATCCCTCAGATATGAATGCTCCGGCCCTACACCCGGATAATCAAGGCCGGCGGATATCGAGTGAGCGATTTTTATCTGCCCATCGCCGTCTTGCAAAACATAACTTTTTGATCCATGAAGCACTCCTACGGACCCTTTACATAAAGAAGCCGCGTTATGTGACGTATCCAGGCCGAGTCCGGCGGCCTCCACGCCCACAAGCCTTACCTTATCCTTGATGAAAGGGTAGAATATGCCCATAGCATTACTGCCCCCGCCTACGCAAGCGACTACGTAGTCCGGCAGGCGGCCTGCCGCAGGTATCGACTGACGGCGGGCCTCTTTACCGATCACAGACTGGAAATCACGCACCATCATGGGATAAGGATGCGGTCCTGCCACAGAACCGATGACATAATATGTCGTCCTGACATTAGTGACCCAATCCCGGATGGCTTCATTCATAGCGTCTTTAAGCGTCTTTGAACCGCTTGATACGGGATTAACTTTTGATTTCAACAGCTTCATCTTGAAAACGTTCACGGCCTGGCGCTTTATATCCTCTTCCCCCATGAATATTTCGCATTCTAGCCCAAAAAGGGCACTGGTGGTCGCTGTCGCGACGCCATGCTGGCCCGCTCCAGTCTCCGCTATGATACGCCGCTTTCCCATCCTGAGGGCAAGCAGCACCTGCCCCAGGGTATTATTGATCTTATGGGCGCCGGTATGGAGGAGATCTTCCCTCTTAAGGAATATCTTCGCTCCGCCTATTTTCTCCGTGAGCCTCCTGGCATAGTAGAAAGGCGTGGGTCTGCCCGCGTATCTAACCAGGTAATAACTTAATTTTTTCTTGAAGGCAGGGTCCGATATGGCCTTTTTATATTCGCTCTCAAGTTCTTCTATGGCGGCCATAAGGGTTTCCGGTACGAACTTTCCGCCAAAATCCTTGAAGTATCCTTTTTTATCCGGCAGCCTCATTCGGCTCTCCTCACATTTTCAAAAAAACGTTTCATAAGCGCAAGGTCCTTCTTCCCTGGCGAACTTTCAACGCCGGAAGAAACGTCCAGGCCGTAAGGGCTAATCTCTTTTACGGCGAGTCCGGCATTATCAGGCGTAAGTCCTCCGGCGAGGATAAAAGGTTTCAATATCTCAAAATCCTTCAATAGCTTCCAATCGAACATATGCCCCGTCCCTCCTATCGTATCCGGGGTGAATGCGTCCAAAAGATAATAAGTTGTATCGTAATCGTTCATCCGCTTCAGGCTCTCCCTGTCTTTAAGCCTGAATGCCTTTATTACCTTGTAGTCATCCGGAAATGACCCGCAAAACTCCGGCGGCTCGTTCCCGTGGAACTGTAAGGCTGTAAGCGATGCCTCATCGGCGATACTTAACACGTCTTCCCTGGTCTGGTCCACAAAGACCCCTACCTTTTCTATGTGTTCCGGAAGCTCGTTTACTATATCCCTCACCAGAGAAGGATCCACGTATCGCTTTGATTTATTATAAAATACAAATCCAAGCATATCCACGCCAAGCCCTGCCGCATCCAAGGCATCTATCTTGCGGGTAATGCCGCACACTTTTATCCTCGTAATATTCATGGGCGCATTATCTCCCTCATCTTCGAACCGATATCGCCGGCCTCCATAAAGGCCTCGCCTATCAGGACGGCATTCACTCCCAGCGACTTCAGGGACATCACATCCTCATAAGTCCTGATGCCGCTCTCCGACACTTTTATCTTTCCGGCCGGTAAATGCTTGATGAGTTTTTGAGTAACAGCCAGGTCAACTTTGAACGTATGAAGATCGCGGTTATTTATCCCTATGATATCCGCGTCAGCCGCGATAACTTTGTCGATATCTTCCTCACGATGAACTTCCGCGAGCACATCGAGTCCCAGAGACTTTGCAAGACGGTAAAACCCGACCATCTCATCCCTTGAAAGCAGGTCCGCCACCAGCAGCACCGCTTCCGCGCCGGAGCTCACCGTCTCGTATATCTGATACTCGTCTATGATAAAATCTTTCCTGAGTACGGGGAGCGATATATTCTCTTTTACTTTCTTTATATATTCAAGCCTCCCCTCGAAAAACCTCTCATCCGTCAATACCGATATGGCGCTTGCGCCGTTGGCCTGATAGGTAACGGCTATCTTTACCGGGTTGAAATCGCCTCTCAATATGCCCTTGGATGGGGAGGCTTTTTTTATCTCAGCGATCAGGTTTACATGATGCGGCCTGGATATATTCTTTTTGAAAGAGCTCTTTACGCATATATTCCTGACTTCCGCCATAAGGTCCGCCAGCGGCTTTTGCCTTTTGGCCTCCTCGACGCAGCGCCTCTTCTCCTCTATTATCCTGGACAATATCATCTGTTGGTAATCTCCACCAGCTTAATCAGTTTAACGGCCGCCTTGCCCGAATCTATCGATTCGGCGGCCATCCTGATCCCTGCCTTCATGTCTTTGACCTTATCCGCGCATAATAGCGCCGCGCTTGCGTTCAATAAGACGATATCCCGCTTCGGTCCGCGGCCGCCGTTAAGCACCGACTGGACTATGGCGGCATTGGTCCTTGCATCCCCTCCTTCAATATCGGATAAAGTCGCTCTTCTAAGGCCGAATCTTTCCGGAGTGATAAAATATGTCCTTATCCTGCCGGCTCTCAACTCCGACACCCTGGTCTTCCCTGTTATGGTGATCTCATCGAGGGTATCCATCCCGTGCACCACAAATGCGCGCTTCGACCCAAGATTCTTCAATACATAAGCCATCTTTTCGGTTAGACCGGGATCGTATACTCCCAGTACCTGGCTCGTGGCGCCGGCAGGATTGGACAAAGGGCCGAGGATATTGAATATAGTCCTTATGCCTATCTCCTTCCTGGGATTTATCGCGTACTTCATGGCATTATGGAAAAGCGGCGCGTAAAGAAATCCTATCCCTATTTCCATGATGCACTTCGTGACGGTCTCGGCGCTTACATCCAGCTTAACGCCAAGCGCCTCAAGGACATCGGCGCTCCCGCACTGGCTCGAAACGCTCCTGTTGCCGTGCTTCGCGACGCGTACACCGCACCCGGCCACTACAAAGCCGACCGTTGTGGAAATATTGAAGGTATTGGTTCCACTGCCCCCCGTGCCGCAGGTGTCTACTATGGTCTCTTCATCGATATTTATATCATCCCTGTCTATATCGACTACTTTTCTTCCCACGTCTATCCGGAGGCATTTTTCTCTCAAGACTTTAGCGGCGACCGTTATCTCGTCAACGGTCTCGCCTTTCATCCTTAATGCCGTTATGAAAGCGCCGATCTGAGCGTAGGTAGCCTGCCCCGTCATGATCTCGTCGAAGGCCAGGCGCATCTCATCCTCCGTAAGGTCTATTCTTTTAGTTACCTTCTCTATCGCTTCGCGTATCATCTTCTCCCCTTTAGTGCAGATCCAGAAAATTTTTAAGTATATTCTTCCCTTCGGACGTCAATATCGACTCCGGATGGAACTGAACGCCGTATATGGGATACTCTTTATGCTTTAGCCCCATTATCTCATCATCTTTTGTATGGGCGGTTATGGAAAGGACCCCGGGGAAAGAGCCTCTGTCTACCAGCAAAGAATGGTACCTTGTCGCTTCAAACGGATTCGGTATGTCTCTGAATACCCCCGTACCGTCATGGTATATGGCCGATGTCTTGCCGTGCATAAGGCTCTTGGCGCCGACTATCTTACCGCCGAAGACTTCCCCTATGGCCTGGTGCCCAAGGCAGACCCCGAGGATGGGCGTCTTCTTGCCGAACTCCATTATCACAGCTTCGGAGATTCCGGCATTCCTTGGCTCTCCGGGACCCGGCGATATCACTATCTTATCCGGCGACATTTTAGATATCCCTTCAATCGATATCTTGTCGTTCCTGTAGACCTCGAGCTTTGAACCGAGCTCGCCCAGATACTGGACGAGATTATAAGTAAATGAGTCGTAATTATCTATTACAAGTATCATAATATTATCTCTGGGTTCACTACAGGCCGCCTTCTGCCATCTCGATCGCCTTCAGAAGCGCCTTGGCCTTATTTAACGTCTCCTGATATTCGTTTTCCGGCACCGAATCAGCTACGATACCGGCGCCTGCCTGAATATAAGCCGTCTTATCTTTGACGAGTATGGTCCTGATAGTGATACAGCAATCAAGGTTGCCGGAGAAGCTGAAATATCCTACGGCGCCTGCGTAAGGACCTCTTCTCGTATTCTCAAGCTCATCTATTATTTCCATGGCCCTGACCTTAGGCGCGCCGGTGACGGTTCCCGCCGGGAATGTAGCCTTCATTACGTCAAATACATCTTTATCCTTCTTCAGTTTCCCGGATACATCCGTCACTATATGCATCACATGAGAGTATTTTTCTATGGACATGAATTCCGATACCTTTACCGAGCTGAAATCGCATACCCTGCCTATATCATTCCTCCCCAGATCCACCAGCATTACATGTTCGGCCCTTTCTTTCGGGTCGGCCAGCAGGTCCTTCACCTGTTCCTTATCTTCCTCCTCCGATGCCCCCCGGGGCCTTGTTCCGGCTATAGGCCTCACCTCCACCCGCCCCTCCTCGCACCTGACCATAATTTCGGGAGAAGAACCGACCAGGGAAAAATCACCGAGTTTCAAATAGTACATATAAGGCGATGGATTTATCGAGCGGAGGGCGCGGTAGATCTGGAAAGGCTGGGTCTCGAACGGCACCTCCAGCCTCTGCGAAAGCACCACCTGGATTATATCGCCTTTTTTGATATACTCCTTTGCCTTCTTTACCGCTTCTTCGAATCCGCTCTTTGAAAGATTTGATTTTAGCGCGATCGGCTTCACGATATGTTTCAGAGAAACGCCTGAGGTCTCTTTTGAGCCGCCTTTTTTCAGCAGTCCGGCTATCTTATTTATTTTCTGGACCGCGTCATCGTAAGCTCTGGAAGGATCGCCGGTCACATGCACATTCGAAACTATCTTGATCTTGTGGTCCACATGGTCGAAGACAAGCAAGGTATCGGTAAGCATGAATACTGAATCCGGAATGTCAAGCTTATCGGCCTTTTTATCCGGTAAGTCCTCCATAAACCTCACCATATCATAGCCAAGGAACCCGACCAGCCCTCCGGAAAACCTTGGGAGCCCCTTGACATGGACGAACTTGTATTTGGATAAGAGGTCCTTAAGCTCCCGGATCGGGTCATCCGAGGTAAAGCTCTTCTTCGATTTCCCGGTCTCCAATACCACTTTATTGCCTTTACTTGAAAATATCACGTACGGAGAACTGCCGAGGAAGGAATACCTCGCAAGCCTCTCGCCGCCCTCTACCGATTCGAGCAGGAATGAATACCCCCCGCTGTCTATCTTAGAGAATGCCGAAAGAGGCGTATCGAAATCCGCCAATATCTCGCCGAATACCGGGATGAGATTCCCCTTGCCGGAGTATTTTATAAATTCTTCTTTTGATGGGTGATAGTTCATTTATACACCTTGGCGGGATCGAATACGCGCTTTCCTACGATCTCTATATTGCCATCACCGTCTATTTTCCTGAAATAACACGTAAAAAAACCTTCGTGGCATCCGGCTTTTCTTTGGCCCACCCTGAAAAGGAGGGAATTGCCTTCACAATCTATAAATACGCTCTTCACATCCTGCGTGCACCCGCTCGTTTTACCCTTCATCATCAGCTGACCCTTTGACCGCCTGAAAACATGAACCTTGCCCGATTCAAAGGTCATCTTGAGCGCCTCTTTATTCATATAGCAGAGTGTAAGAACTTCGAGCGATCCGTCGTCCTGGATGATAGCCGGTACAAGTCCTTTTTCGTTAAACTTTATCTTTTCGAACATTTTGTTCATACCCTTACCGCGACTCCTTTTCTTTTGAGAAATTCCTTGGCCTCGCGTATCCTGAATTCCCGGAAATGGAATATCGAGGCCGCAAGCACGGCGTCGGCCTTGCCCTCGGTGAGGGCTTCATGCAGATGTTCCAGATTACCGGCGCCGCCCGAAGCTATCACGGGAATATTTACCGACCCGCTTATCCTTCTGGTCAACTCTATATCATAACCCTCTTTGGTCCCATCGTAATCCATGCTGGTCAATAGTATCTCGCCGGCGCCGTACTTTTCCATCCTTTTGGACCAACGGACCGCGTCAAGACCCGTCGGCGTCCGGCCTCCGTTTATATATACTTCCCATTTTTGGCTCGACCTTATCTTTTTCACGCACTTGGCGTCGATAGCCACCACTATGCACTGGGCGCCAAACCTGAGCGACGCGTTCCTGACGAAGGCCGGATCTTTGACCGCCGCGGTATTAATGGAAACCTTATCGCAGCCGGCCTTCAACAGGTTCCGTATGTCATCTATAGTACGGATACCGCCTCCAACCGTAAACGGCAGAAAGACCGTATCCGCAACCATCTTCACAAGCCTTATAGTTGTCTTCCTTTTTCTGTAACTGGCGGTTATGTCCAAAAATACCAGCTCGTCGGCGGCCTCATTGTCGTAAAACATGGCATTCTCCACCGGACCGCCGGCGTCTTTCAGATCTATGAAATTTACGCCCTTCACTACCCTGCCATCCTTGATATCCAGGCAGGGAATTATCCTTTTTGTGAACATACCTTTATGGCCTCTTTCAGGTCTATTTTGTTCTCATAAAGCGCTTTTCCTATGATAATGCCTTTCAAACCATCCTTTTCCATAACACAAAGCTTCCTAAGGTCTTCGATGCCGGACACGCCGCCTGAGGCGACGATCTCCATCGACGTTGACCTCAGAAGCTCTTTCAAGCTGTCCAGATTGGGCCCCTCAAGCGTTCCATCCTTTGAAATGTCGGTATAATTTATGGTCTTTATGCCGTATCCGCCTACCTTTTTGACAAGCTCGATCGCCGTTACCCCTGTCTTGAACAACCATCCGCGTGTATGCACGATGCCATGCTTGGCATCTATGCCGATTATGATCTTGTCGGCGTATCTTTTTGAAACTTTTGACAGAAAATCATCATCCAGGGCCTTTGTACCTACGACTACCCTGTGAATACCCGCATTGAGCGCCAAATCGATCGTCTCCTCATCCCTTATCCCTCCGCCCAGCTCTATCTTTACGCCTACATTTTTTGCGATATCTTTAACTATATCGAAATTCTTGAGGCTCCCCTCAATGGCTCCGTCGAGATCTACTATGTGGATAGTTTCCACACCATAAGATGCCCACTTTTTTGCCATATCCAGCGGTGAATCGGAATAAACGGTCTCCAGCTCTACGGCCCCCTGGATGAGACGCACCACTTTGCCTTTCCTTATATCTATGGCCGGGATTATTCTCATATCAACTCTTTCGATCCTGTAAAATTCTTCAGCACCCTAAGCCCCAGGGACTGGCTCTTTTCGGGATGGAATTGAAAACCGTATATATTACCGCTTATAACCCCGGATGTGAATCTAATGCCATAATCGGTGGAGGTTACCGCTATCGCGCTATCTTCCGGTTTCACATAATAAGAGTGGACAAAGTACATGAACGAGTTATCGGGTATGCCATTTAAAATACCCCGGGTCACAGATCTTGAATGGGAAGAGCGGGATATCGTATTCCATCCCATATGCGGTACCTTTAACCCCACATATCTGAATTTTTTCACTTCGCCGTCCAATACGCAAAGACCCTTAACGCCCGGCGCCTCATCGCTTCTTTCGAAAAGAAGCTGCATGCCAAGGCAGAGGCCGAGGAAAGGCTTACCTTCGCTTATCGCCTCTTTGATCGCATCTACCAGGCCGCGCCTCCTTAATTCTTTCATGGCCGCTCCGAAAGATCCTACTCCGGGGAATACAAGCTTATCGCATTTTTTTAAACCGGCCGGCCCCGAAACGATCCGCACCTTTGCCCCCACCGCGCAAAGGGCCTTTTGGACGCTCCGCAGGTTCCCCATGCCGTAGTCAATGACTGCTATCATAGAATCTCCGATAACTGCCGAAAAATCTCAAATGACTCCCTTGGTCGACGGCACACCCTTTCTGCGCTTGTCTATCTCCGTAGCTTCATCCATCGCCGTCCCAAACGCTTTAAAAACAGCCTCGAGAACATGGTGCACGTCCTGGCCGGAATATATCTCTATGTGAAGATTTATGTTCGCGTTCTTCGCAAAGGAATCAAGAAAATCCTTCCCGTCTTCTATCGAATAATGCTCGCGCGGGTCCAGGGTAGACGCGTATGGGGGCACCTGCCATCTGAAGGCATACCGTCCTCCGACATCCACTATCGCCTTCGCGGCGGCCTGGTCCATCGGCACCTCTTTCGAGCCGTATCTTTTTATCCCCCGGCATTCTCCAAGCGCGTCCCGGAATGCCTTGCCGATGCATATCGCTATATCTTCATTGGTATGGTGTATATCGACCTTCAGATCGCCTTTTGCCTTTAACGTAAGGTCGAAGAGCCCGTGGAACGCGAACAATGAAAGCATGTGGTCCAGGAAACCTATCCCGGTTTCGATATCCGTCTTGCCGGTGCCGTCCAGGGCGAGCCTTCCCGTTATGTTTGTTTCGGTTGTCTTGCGTTTTATGACAGCGGTCCTAGCCTTCTTACTCATGGTTTCTCCCAATTTTATTCAAACCTTACCTTCACGGAATCTAAATGCTTTTGCAATCTTTCGATACCGGCGACTTTTTCAAGCGGTTCCCGCACTTTTTCAAGCGCCTTCCTGGTATAAGAAATGATATGAGAACTCTTATAGAAATCGGAGAGGCTCAAGCCCGAAAAGAATCTGGCGCTTCCTCCCGTAGGCAGAACATGGCTCGGGCCGGCAACGTAATCCCCCACAACCACCGGCGTGTACGGACCAAGGAATATAGCGCCTGCGTTCACTATCCTCTTTGCTATCCGCTTCGGATTACTAGTTAATATCTGCAGATGCTCGGGCGCTATCCTGTTCGCTACTTCCGCGGCCTCTTCCATGTTCCTTACTAACACGACGAATCCGGCTATATTTTCTTTCTTAAGGATGCCGGCCAGCCTTTTTGAATTTGTGATCAAAATGGACAGGCCCATAAAATGTTCGGATTGAGCTTCAAGGTCGGCCCTTATGAAATTTATATTCGAAAGCTGGTTGGCGATAATCGCGACCTCGGTCGGGCCGGCCAGCATATCGATATCGCAATAACCGAATACCTGCCTTTTGGCTTCGGTTACATAGGCATTACCGGGACCGACTATCTTATCCACCTTGGGTATCGTCCTGGTGCCGAAGGCAAGGGATCCTATCGCCTGAGCGCCTCCAACTTTATATATCTCATCGACTTTAAGGAGATCGGCCACTACAAGTATGTGCGGATCTACCGACTTATACTGGTTAGGCGGCGTCACAAGGACGATCTTCTTTACCCCCGCCATCTTTGCCGGTATGACGGTCATGTATACGCTCGATACGAGAGGGACCGTTCCACTCGGCACATAGACGCCTACGGTCTCAATCGGAGTTATCTGCTCTCCGAGCAGCACGCCGTCTGCGTCCTTTATCTTCCATGATTTCTTAAGCTGCTTTCTATAAAATTTATTTATGTTTTCCAAAACGACCTTGAGGGTAGATACAAATTCCGGCTTTATATCCTGATACGCTCCGGATGTTTCACATTCGGATACCTTAAAGTCTCTCGGGCTAAGGGCGACTTTGTCGAATTTCTTTGTATATCGGATCACGGCATCGTCACCAAAGGCCTTCACGCTCTCCAGGATCTTCCGCACGCTTTCGCCTACGCGCTTATTACGCCCGGAATTCCTGTCGCACAGTTTCTGGAACTGCTTACTGCCGACTCTGACAAGTTTCATCTTAACCTCTCCTCCAAGGTCTTCATAATGCCGTCGAGCGCCTCTTTCAGTCTACCGGGCGCCTTGCCGCCGCCCTGGGCAAACTGCGGCCGGCCTCCTCCGGATCCTTCTACGGACTTCGCGATAACCTTTGCCAGCTCACCGGCGTTCAGTCCCATATTTAACGCCTCTTCCGTTATGGAAATTATGAACGATGCTTTTTCGTCCGTACTGGCTGCCAGTACAATTACCGCGGATCCCGCCTTTTGACGGATCCTGTCACCTACTGTCCTCAAGGACTCCGTTTCGAGTCCGGCCAATATCTCTCTGACAACCTTGATCCCCCGGACCGTTTGAGCTCTTGCCAGGAACTCGTCTATGCGCGCGCTCTCATCGCTTATCCTGGACTCTTGCTCCTTCTTATTGGTCTCTTTTTCGGATTCCAGTCTGTCCCTTTCGGCCTTCTCCTTCTGACTCTTAATTATCCATTCGCGGGCCGTACCGGCAGTCAGCGCCTCAATTCGCCGTACACCCGAAGCCACAGAACCTTCGCTTATTATCTTGAACGTCTCTATCTCGCCCGTATTATCGACATGCGTCCCGCCGCATAACTCCTTTGAGAGATCCCCGATAGTGACTACCTTTACCTTATCTCCATATTTCTCGTCAAATAGGGCGGTTGCGCCTTCCCTGCGGGCGCTTTCAATATCCTTGATCTCTTTTTTGACCGGTACGCGGCCTCTTATAGCGTCATTTACTATCTCTTCGACTCTCGCTATCTCGCGCTCTTCCATCTTCCTGATATGCGTAAAATCAAACCGGAGGTGTCCGCTATCGACTAGCGATCCGGTCTGACGGACATGATCCCCGAGCACTTTCCTTAGCGCCGATTGAAGAAGGTGGGTAGCGGTATGGTTTAACATCGTCTTTTTCCGCGCTACTTCGTCGATACTGAGTTTAGCCGTCTCGCCCTTGATGATACTGCCTTTCACCATTCTGCCTATATGGACGATCGTTTCACCAAACCTTTTGGCATCCTCAATCTTCATGGTGCCCGACTGCGTCTCGATCCGGCCCCAATCCCCGGCCTGGCCTCCCGATTCTCCGTAAAAGGGCGTCTTATCCAGGATTACCGCGCCTCCTTCGAGCACCTCTATCACCTTCGCGTCGTCGCAAATCGATCTTTCGTATCCCAGGAACTCTGTCTTGAGACCCAGAGACTCCACCTTTCGCGCGAATGTCTCAGAAAATATCCCGCCCTTAATCTTTGTTTTGGACCTTGACTTTTGTCTTTGCTCCTCTAATAGAGCTTCAAACTTGTCTTTATCTATCCTTAAATCATATTTCTCCGCAATTTCTTCAAGCATTTCGTAAGGCATTCCGTAAGTATCGTAAAAATTGAATACGAGATTATGAAACCAGTTACTGTCTTTCTTGCTAGCGAGAACTCTGCTAAATGCTTCCTTTACTTTTGGAAATTGCGTTTCAATTATAAAAATGAAGTTTTCTTCTTCCCTCTTTACAACTTGCGCGATGTCGTCCCTATTTGCCTGTAATTCAGGGTACTGTCCTTTCATAACTTCCGTTACGACACTCACTAACTTATATAAAAACGGTTCTTTAATTCCGATATCATGACCACGTGAGGTAGCTCGCCTGATCAACTTTCTAACCACATATCCTCGCTCTTCATTTGACGGCATTACACCATCTGCGACGCAAAATGCAACTGCCCTGATATGATCTGCTATAGCGTTAATCTTAGGCCTGCCTGCCCCGGCTGTTGTTTGACACGGCCCTTGGCCTACTGGCAGGCCGGGGTGGTCTGTGGTCTCTGATCTCTGGTCAATAAATTTTTTAATCTCCGCCACGATCGGCACAAATATATCGATATCGAAGTTTGTCTTTACCCCCTGCATGACCGACGCAAGCCGCTCAAGCCCCATCCCGGTGTCGATATTCTTGCTCGGAAGAGGCTTCAGACTTCCATCAGACTGCCTGTCAAATTGCGTAAATACCAGGTTCCACACCTCTACGAACCTGCCGCAATCGCATGCCGGATCGCATCCGGGTTTTCCGCAGCCAACGCCCCTACCATAATCATAAAATATCTCCGAGCATGGCCCGCAGGGCCCATTAGGGCCTTTCGTCGGGGCTTCCGACGGCCAAAAATTATCCTTCTCCCCGAACCTTATTATCTTCTCTTTTGGTATCTTTATATGGTCCTTCCAGATGCCATAAGCCTCTTCATCATCCTTATAGACAGACGCCCATAATCTCTCAGGATTTATCTTGAGCCTGGCCGTCAAAAAAAACCAGGCCCACTCGATCGCCTCTTTTTTGAAGTAGTCGCCGAACGAGAAGTTCCCGAGCATCTCAAAGAACGTATGGTGGCCTGTCGTCCTTCCGACATTATCCACATCTCCCGTTCTCAAGCACTTCTGGCTTGAAGCCGCCCTCCTGTAAGTTATATTGCGGCCCATGAACTTCTCTTTAAACTGGTTCATTCCGGCCCCTGTGAATAGAAGGGTAGGATCGTCTTTCGGGACCAATGAATCGCTCCGCACAACTTCATGCCCCTTCGACTTGAAGTATTCCAGAAATAACCTTCTTATGTCGTCAGTCTTCATTGCCCTAGCTCGCCTATGATCCTCTTTATTACATCAAACTTAAATCCCCGTCTTGCCAGAAAATCATAAAGCCGCTTAGCGGCTTTTCTCTTATCCAGTTTCTTAAGACGGTCGTATCTCTCCCTGGCTATGCTGAATGCCAATTCGTGCTCATCGTAAGCGCTTGCCTTTTCACTCAAAACCATATCTATCGTAGGTTCGGCAATGCCCTTGGAACTAAGCTCATGGCGCAAGATAACATCCCCAACCGGGTTGGTATGCATCCGCGATTCCACCCAGAACCTGGCAAAGCGCTCATCATCCAGGTCGCCTGTCTTCATGAGCGAAGCGACAACCTCTCCTATCACCTCTTCTATATAACCCTTGAGTTTTAGCCGCTCTATGACCTCCCGGACACTACGCGGCCTGGAGCGAAGTAATATATAGGCGTTATTCTTGGCTTTCTGCAATACCTTGTCTTGGACCAAATCGCTTACCTTCCCGAACTCGCTATCTCAACAATCTGCCCATTTAAACCAGGACCTTCGCCTTTATCTCTTTTTCCAGCTTCTCGCATACCTTAGGGTTCTCTTTTAAGAATACCCTGGCATTCTCCTTGCCCTGGCCCAGTTTCTCTTCGCCGAATAGAATCCATGCGCCGCTCTTCTGGGTGACCCCCATAGTTTCAGCGGTATCAAGAACGCTCCCGGCCCTGGATATCCCCTCATCGAACATTATATCGAATTCCGCTTTTCTGAATGGGGGAGCTACTTTATTCTTTACTATCGATGCCCTTACCCTGTTGCCGACAGCCTCTTCGCCTTTCTTCAGCGACGCTATGCGCCTTAAGTCTATCCTCACCGAAGCATAGAATTTGAGCGCCCTGCCTCCGGGTGTAGTTTCGGGGTTGCCGAAGAATACGCCTATCTTTTCCCTTATCTGGTTGATGAATATTACGCAGGTCTTGGATTTAGATATGGCTCCGGAAAGCTTCCGCAGGGCCTGGCTCATGAGGCGCGCCTGTAAACCCATGTGGGAATCGCCTATATCCCCCTCGATCTCCGCCCTAGGGGTTAACGCGGCCACGGAGTCTATAACTACCACGTCAAGCGCGTTCGAACGGACCAATGTCTCGGCTATCTCAAGCGCCTGTTCCCCGGTATCCGGCTGAGACATCAAAAGATTATCCAGATTAACACCTATCTTCTTGGCATAGGAAGGGTCGAAGGCATGTTCCGCATCTATAAAAGCCGCATTGCCTCCCGCCTTCTGCGCATTCGCTATTATGCTAAGGGTTAAAGTCGTCTTTCCGCTTGATTCGGGTCCAAATATCTCTATAACCCTGCCCCTGGGAACCCCTCCAACCCCCAAAGCCATATCGATCGCTATAGAACCGGTGGGTATCGCAGGGACATCCAGCTTGAAATCCTGGCCCAATTTCATGATAGAACCTTTCCCAAACTGCTTCTCGATCTGCTCCACGGCCAGATCAAGCGCCTTCGTCTTTTGCTCCCTTAAATGCTCTTCCTTCTTGACCGCTTCGTCCACCTTTTCCCTCACTTCTTCCTTATGCTTAGGCTTTTCCTTTATCATAACCTCTCCTTAATTTACGGTTAGAAACGCGTTTATATACCATAATTACATACATTAAGAGTTTATATTATACATTTATAACCCCCTTTCTGTCAATCCGCATCTACCCTCATCTACCCTCCCTTTGCCAGTCTTTTGCCATATATAAAGACGTAATAAGTCTCAAGATTATTTCAACTATTTTAAAATATGTTTCGCTCGCTAGTTAAGCGTATCCACACATATGGCCATCTCGGCCATGGCCTTCACCTAATTTTGCTCTCGAGGATTATTCGTTTAATATGTAGCTATATCCTTTGGTCATATACTATCCTCTGTAGAAGGAATAAATAGTTTTAGTTTAGTGTAACCTTAGCAAAATCTTAACGGCTCAGGCCATTTGGCCTCGTGGCCATACAACAAGGACACGCTTTACCTGGCTCGCTCATACTATATAGTAATGAGCGGAGTATGGCCATATAGGCTATAGACAATTCTAACCAGGTTAGATATGTCAGGTTAAACCTAAGTGTCTAACCTGGTTAGAACAGTGAGAGTCGCTTCGGGTAGGTCCCCAATAGTTCTTCCATACGTATCAATATCATGCCCATAATGGCCATACTACACTTAAACGCTTTACTAGGCTCGCTTACCCTGGTAAATTCTGGGCACGTGCCAGCCACTAGCAAAGAAGAGCCAGGAAGGCGGAACTTTTGGGTGTTTGCTGGAGCGAATGTAGCAAAATTTTGATACATTATGGCGATACAGAACGGCCGGACAAACTGATCCATAGGTACCGTATATTCAGGTTGGACGGCCATCAAAATTTTACCACAGCATATTTGGATGCCTAATCCAAATATGCGACGAGCGGAAGCAACACCCAAAAGTAAACGCCTTCTGGGGGAGCGGCAGGATCCGGAAGATATCCACCGGAGGATATTCATAAGCTTGACCGAGGACGGAGCGGGGTATATAATGTGGGTTATGAAAGCGGAGATCATATCTATAGGGACCGAGCTCCTGCTCGGGCATATAATAAACACCAATGCCGCCTTTATAGCGGAGAGGCTGGCCGGGATAGGGGTAGATGTATATCACCAGGTCACAGTCGGAGATAATGTGCCGAGGCTTGCCGATGCCATCAGACAGGCTGCCGGCAGGGCCGATATCGTAATAACCAGCGGCGGCCTGGGTCCTACTGTTGACGATGTCACGGTAGAGGCGCTGACAAAGGTGATCAAAAAGAAGCTGGTCCTGGACAAAGCGGTTTTGGATGACATGAAAGAGGTTTTTGCGCTTAGAGGCAGCAAGGTGCCTCCCGATAGCGTAAGGCAGGCCTATGTCCCCGCTGGATCTACTATCATCCGTAATCCAAGAGGGACCGCCCCCGGGATTATTTCTGAATTCCGCAAAAGGCTGGTTATATGCCTTCCGGGACCCCCAAGAGAGCTTGAGGCCATGCTTGATGAAATAATTAAACAGATTATACAAAAAAAATACGGAAAATGGGTATTGAGGTCCCGAACCGTCAAGATATCAGGGCTCGCTGAATCTCAGGTGAATAATACGGTGCAAGACCTTTTGCGCCTTAAGCCGCCGACAACGGTCGGCATATACGCAAAGATCGGTGAGGTAGACCTGAAGATCATGGCAAAAAGCAGGACTGACGCAGACGCCCGGACAGCGATATATAGGATCGAGCAGAAGATCCGCAAGAGATTAAAAAAGCATGTATTCGGATGCGACGAAGAAACGCTGGAAGGCTCCGTTGTGGCTCGGCTCATCCGTAAAGGCATGACGCTCGCCATAGCGGAATCATGCACCGGAGGCTTGTTATCGAGCAGGATAACGGATGTTCCGGGAAGCTCAAAATGTCTTCTTTCCGGATTTGTAATGTATTCCAATAAGTCCAAGGGAGAATTACTTGGGGTCCGGCGTGGCGCTATCAAAGAGTTCGGCGCGGTATCGGAACCGGTTGCAAGACAAATGGCCGAGGGCATATCCAAAAAAACAAAGTCCGACGTTGGGATAGGGATAACCGGAATAGCGGGGCCTTCCGGAGGCACGCCATCAAAACCCGTAGGGCTCGTTTATATAGCCATGACAGGATCGCGAAAGACGGTGGTTAAGAAGTATGCATTCAGGGGATCCAGGACAGAGATAAAATTCCAGGCCACACAAGCAGCTCTTGATATGATAAGGCTGTCACTCTGACACTTAACACCTAAAACTTATCACCTAACACTATTATGCGTACTTTCATCGCAATAGATCTATCGGAAGATATCAAAGGGGCCCTTGCCCGTGTTCAATCTCATTTAATTTATTCAGGCTCGGACGTCAAATGGGTAAAGCCGGATAATGCGCACCTGACGCTGAAATTTCTCGGAGAAGTGGGTGAAGACAGGATACCGGAAATTGGATCGGTCCTTGATCTCGTTGGAAAAGATACGGCTCCTTTTAAAATATCCCTGAAAGGCATAGGCGCCTTTCCTGAAATAGATTACCCTAGAGTGCTATGGATCGGAATCGATGATGGGAAAGATCAGCTTAAGGCGCTTGCGGAGAAAATAGACGCAGGATTATCAAATATCGGGTTCGCTAAAGAATCCAGGCCTTTTGTCGCGCATCTGACGTTGGGCAAGGTCAGGTCCCCTAAGAACAAGGCGGTGTTAAAAGATAAGATCCTCTCCATTCCGCCCCAATCCACAATATGCGAGGCTCAATCAGTATCTTCAATTGTTCTATTCAAAAGCACTCTGGCGCCTGCCGGTTCGATATATACCAGGATCAAGGAACCCTTACTGTACGGAAGATCACCTGCAGAATGATATTTGTATATAAAGCGGCCACTATATCATCCAGCATCACCCCAGCCGCTCCGCTAAGTTTTTCCGCTCTTCCCGCCGGAGGAGGTTTCAGCACATCCATTGCCCTGAAGAGAAAAAATCCAAGGATAACAGAATAAAGGCTGAAAGGCACAAGGAATAAGGACAGGAGTATGCCGCAGGCTTCGTCGATAACTATCATGCCGGCGTCTTTACCGCCGTATATTTTCTCCGCTTCACCGGCAAATAACATTCCGGTGATAAAGATAATAATTACCGAAAACGCGTAAAAAAGATCGTTGTTCTTAACAAGGAAGTATACCGCGATACCGCCCAGGGAACCGGCGGTACCCGGCGCGAACGGAGAGTGGCCGAGATAAAAAAAACTCGTTATCAGCTTAATCGTTCTTCGGATTGGAATAGACCCCTTTATTTTTAACCAGATAGGATATCCCGCTTATGAGCGTCAAAAGTACCGTTATGGACATTAGGGCAAAGATAGTATCCTTATAGATCGCTTCCGAGCGTTTATCCCAAAAATGAAATACCTTTTCACCCGCCTCCCTGAAAAGCATGAAGAATAGCACCGCGAATATCGATACAACCTGCGAGACCATCTTGTGCTTTCCCCCTTCGTCGGCCGGGATGACCTTCCCTTTTGCGGCGCCAAGAGCCCTTAGACCGGTTATCATTATCTCTCTTAATATAATTATTACCACCATCCATGCCGGCACAAGTTTCATTTCCACAAAAGCCAGGAACGCCGCCAGGACAAGTATCTTATCGGCTATCGGATCCATAAGCTTCCCGAAATCGGTACCGATATTCCTCTTCTTGGCGATGAAACCATCCAGAAAATCCGTAATGGTGGCCAGGGCAAATATCGCCAGGGCCAGGACTTTGGCGGCGACGCCTCCGGAAAACAAAAATACCATGAATATGAAGGTAAGGAATATCCTTGAGACCGTAAGCTTATCGGGCAGGGTCATGCCTTTTCCCCTATGAGGTCATATTCGGTCGCATCCGTTATTTTAACACGGCAGAACTCGCCTATCTTTATTCCCTTGCCGGATACCAGGACGCCGCAATCCACTTCCGGCGCGTCGTGCTCGGTACGGCCTGCGAACTCCATATTCGACGTGCCGGCCTTTTCATCTATCAATACATCGATGACCTTGCCCACCATCGATCTATTATGCCTTAACGATATAACCTGCTGGGCCTTCATTAATTCATCGAGCCTTTCTTTCTTCACGGCCTCCGGCACCTGCGACCTGAAGGTCGATGCCCGCGTGCCGTCTTCCCGTGAATAAACGAATGAACCCAACCGCTCAAACCCGGTCTCTTTAATGAATCGCAGCAGCTCTTTAAAATCGCTCTCGGTCTCTCCGGGAAATCCGACTATTACCGAAGTCCTGAGGGCAACGCCGGGGATAGACCTTCTCAGCTTATGTATAAGACCGCGGATATCCTTCCCGGTGGTGCGCCTGTTCATAAGTTTCAGGATCCTGTCGCTGGCATGCTGGATAGGGATATCGAGATACTTGCATATCTTATCCTCGCTTCTTATCGTAGATATCAGCTCATCGGTGTAATGGGCCGGATGGGTGTAGAGAGCCCTGATCCATCGGACGCCGTTATTCAGCCTGCACATGCTCCGCAGAAGGTGGCTAAGGGCCATCTTTCCGTATCTATCCATGCCGAATAAGGTCGTATCCTGGCCTATCAGATCTATCTCTCGCAACGCTCCGCCCTTCGACAATCTGGCGGCCTCGGCTAGAACGGAATCTACTGACCTGCTCCTGAAAGGGCCTCTCAGCTTTGAGATGATACAATAACTGCAGAAATTGGAACAACCTTCGGATATCTTGATATAAACGCGATGTTTAGGGCCGATGATAAAGCGCGGGGTGCGCTCATCGTACAGATACCTTGGTTCCTGCCCTATCTCGGTGCGTCTCTTCGCCCGGCCCAGGCTCTTTATATAGAGCGAGATCTTTGATATCTCGCCCGTGCCGAGGACAAGATCGGCCTCCGGTATCTGTCTTGAAAGCTTTTCCCTGTAAAGCTGCGGAAGGCAGCCGCATACGATAAGCGACTTAATCTTCCCTTTTTTCTTAAGGCCGGCGAGCTCCAATATTGCCTCCACCGATTCCTTCCTGGCGGACTCCACAAAAGCGCATGTGTTTACAAGGCAGATATCCACCCCGTCATCGACTTCAGCTATATCGTAGCCGCATTCTCTTAAAGATCCGAGAATCGTTTCGGAATCTACAAGGTTCCTGGCGCAACCAAGCGAGACTATACCGGCTTTACGCATACTAAGATTATTTCCTGACCTTCATACCCTTCTTGGTGATCTCGATATCCCTGAAGACTCCCCTGCCGGGCGAACCCAATGATTTACCGTCGAGAATAAGCTCAACGGCTTCACCTTTCGCTATGAGGAGCTCAATCTTCTCATCCGCGTTAAATGTCTTTTCCATACCGGCATACATGACATTCTTAAAAAGGGTAAGGCCGTCCTTCTTGGCTTCGATAAGGACGGCAGCCTTTATTCTTAAAACCAGAGAGAAAGAATCGGGCTTTGGTTTTGAGATATCGCGCGCAACCGGCGGGGATTCGGGAGCGCTTATGACCTGCAATACTCTAGGTTCTGAAAAAGCGGTTTCCCGGGCATCTTTCTTTTCTTCGGATTTAACGATCCCGGCCTTTTTCTGAAGAGCCTCTCTGGATCCGCTCTTCGGCGCCGCCGGCTTAATGGCCTTTTTCTTGTCCGGCTGCTTTTTTAGCGTCTTCCCGGGCTTGACGGGCGCCGCCGGGAGAGCCTTCTTCTTTGTCACAACAGGCGCCTTGGGCTTACTATGTTTCTTAAAGTATTCCCCCGCCTTGACCGCCATAAACCGTATGATAAGAATACCTATGGCGATAAATACTATCATCTTTCCAATTTTTACAAATCCGGTAATATCTACCCTTTTCGCAGGTACCGGCTCTTTGGGTTTAACGATCTGCGGCGCTTGTGGTTTAGCGGATGGTTTTGGGCTTAACTGAGAGTATTCGTTCACGATCTCATTCGGGTCAAGACCAAGAAATTGAGAATATTTCTTAAGGTAGCTCCTGACATATGTCGGTGTAAGCGCCGGGTCAAGATGACCCTGTTCTATGCCGTTCAAGACCGAAGAGTGGATATGCGTCTCTTTCTGCACCTGGTCGATAGTCAGGGACTTGCCTTCCCGTGCCTTCCTGATCTTTTCGCCAATTGAAACCATCGTTGGAATAGTCATGACAATTATTTTTCGCCTTTGGCCTGATAATCTTCCATACTGACCAGTATATCTCTGGGTTTAGAGCCCTGATACGGACCCACTACGCCTTCATCTTCCATCATATCTATCAGTCTTGCGGCGCGGGTATAACCGAGCCCAAGCCTTCGCTGTAAGAGCGATACCGAGGCCTGACGGGTCTCAAGCACCATCTTCACCGCTTCGTCATACACTTCATCTTTATCAAATTTCTTGTAAGCGCCCGGTTTTTTCTGTATCTCAAGTATATCCTGTATATAATCCGGCCCTCTCTGAGCTTTGATAAATTGAGTTATCCTCTCTATCTCTTTGTCGGCTATTAGGCTGCACTGCGCCCTGACGGGTTTCGATGCCCCCGGCTCTACAAAAAGCATATCTCCCCTGCCAAGCAGTTTGTCGGCGCCGTTGATATCAAGCACCGTCCTGGAGTCCACCTTTGACGCCACCTTGAATGACATCCTTGCGGGGAAGTTGGCCTTGATCACTCCCGTTATTACATCCACCGAAGGTCTCTGCGTCGCTATTATTATGTGAATACCCACGGCCCTCGACAGCTGCGCCAGGCGCGTTATCGCCCCTTCCACATCCTGCTGGGCTACCATCATAAGATCGGCAAGCTCGTCTATAATTATGATTATATACGGAAGCCTGCCCGTCCCGGCCGACCCGTATTTCTCGTTATAAAGATCTATATTGCGCACCCCTGATTTCGCGAATAATTCATACCTGGAATCCATTTCGCTCACGACCCAGTCAAGCGTACTGGCGACCTTCTTCGCGTCCGTCACTACCGGAGACAGGAGGTGAGGCAGGTCGTTGAATACCGCCAGCTCCACCCTCTTAGGGTCGATCATTATGAATTTCACCTCGTCGGGGGTAGCGTTAAATAGAATGCTCGTTATGATGGTATTGACGCAAACGGTCTTGCCCGACCCTGTGGCCCCGGCTATCAAAAGATGCGGCATCGTCGCGAGATCCGCCACCACCGGAGTGCCTGCTATATCTTTTCCTATAGCTAATTTCAACTTGGATTTCGCCCCTCTGTATTCTTTGGAATCGAGGACCTCGCGCAGATATACCAGGGCGCTGGTAGAGTTAGGGACTTCTATGCCTATCGTCCCCTTACCGGGTATAGGCGCGACTATCCTTATGCTCTGGGCCTTCATGGCAAGGGCTATATTGTCGCTTAGCGATGTGATCCTGTGTATCTTGACTCCCGGAGCGGGTTCCATCTCGTACCGGGTTATCACCGGCCCCTTATTTATCTCCACAACTTTGGCTTCTATGTCAAAATCGCTGAGAGTCTCTTCAAGTATCCGCGCGTTACCTTCAAAATCTTCCCTGATCTTCCTGTTTTCCAGAGGAGGCGGCGAGTCCAGGAGATCGAGCCCAGGAAGCGTGAACTCCCGCGAAGCCGCCGCGGCGGGCCGAGGCGATTCATGGGCCGCCTTTACCGCCGGCTGCTCGTTGATAGAGGGCTTCTTTAGCGCCGCTTTTTCCCTGGCCGCGTCTTCGTATGTGTTAATCTTGATCGGCCCTTCTCTATCAAGTTTCTTCTGGAGAGATAATGCCTGTTTTGCCTCATCCTCTTTGATCCTGGACGCCTGTTCTCTTCCCTGACGCGCGTTCGCGGCCTTCTGGCCCGGATCGGTATTAATAGCGGGCCTTCTTAGCCTGACAAGCCCAACATCTTCTTTGCCGGATAATGCGGGAAGACCCTTTATTTTTCTATACATCGCGGACAGAAACGGCAAAAGCAGGAATTCCGTAGCAAGCATCAATGAAAGTAAAAACAAGATCGTGATAACGACTATCGCCCCGCCTCTGCCTAAATATTTAATAAGAAAATCCGAGAAGACGAGCCCCACTATCCCGCCCAGACTAAAACGCGATGAATTATCGCCCCTTCCAAGTATGGAAAATATGGAGCTGGAGGCAAGGATCAGGAAGAATGTACCGAAGACCTTAAAATGCAATTTTTGCGGAGTTATGCCGGATAATCTTGCCACCGCCCATGAAAGGATCAAGAGCGGGATGACGTAGGAACTAAGTCCCATTACAAAGAACAGGAGCGTCCCTATATAAACACCGAAAAGTCCCGCAAAATTCCTGGCGGGGATGTTGGCGTTTGAAGAGAATTTTGGAAGGTCCTGGAAACTGAAAGAGAGGAGGCTGATCAATATCAGCAAGGCGACGCCAAAAAGTATTATGGCCTGGATCTCGTTCCATTTAGTGCTAATGGCGTTATCGTTCTTGTTCTTCCTATCCATACGCTATTCACCTGAAATAGATAACGGGAAGATGCTGATCTATTTACCCGAATGCCCAAAACCACCATGGGCCCTGGCCGTCTCATCAAGCTCATCGGCAAGCTCGATCTCGGCCTTCATGACCTCTTTAATGACCATCTGGGCTATCCTGTCGCCCCTTTTTATCACAAAAGGATCCTTGCCATGGTTTATCATGATGAGGCTCAGGAGCCCCCTGTAATCGGAATCGATAGTCCCGGGTGTGTTGACGAGACTTATACCGTGCTTAAGGGCAAGCCCGCTCCTGGGCCTTATTTCGGCCTCGTAACCTTCGGGTATACTTAAATAAATGCCAGACGATATCAGTTTGATCTCGCCTGGCAATAGTTTCACTTCCCCTTCAACATCGGCAGTGAGGTCCAGCCCGCTCGAACCCGGAGTCGCATATGACGGAACGGGCAGGTCTTCGCAGCCCTTCTTCTTCTTGATAAATATCTTTACCGTTTGAAGCATTTTGACAGATTGCTCTAGCTTCTCCTGCGGCGGGAATCAGGGCTTTGGTCGTTTTCGGGCTTCCAGTCTGGATCCGCCTGCTTCTTGGAAAGGTTTACACGCCCCTGTTCATCTATCTCTATAACTTTCACGGTTATATCATCGCCGACCTTTACCACGTCTTCTACGTTCTTGACGAATTTATTGGCCAGCTCGGAGACATGCACAAGCCCTTCCTTGCCCGGTAATATCTCGCAGAAGGCCCCGAAGTTCATTATCCTCTTCACTTTTCCGGAATATATCCTTCCGATCTCAGGCTCTTCGGTGATCCCTTTTATAATATTGACCGCTTTTTCGATCGCGGAATTATCCTGCGAAGCCACCTGGACGGTACCGTCGTCGGAAATATCTATTGTAACGCCGGTGTCCTGTATGATCTTCTTTATGTTCTTGCCGCCCGGCCCTATTACCTCGCCTATCTTATCCTGCTTTATCTTGAAAGTCACTATATGCGGGGCATATGCTGAAACACCATCCTTGGGCCTGGATATCGTCTGGACCATCTTTTCGAGTATATAGAGCCTGGATACCCTGCCGACCTCAAGAGCTCTCTTTATAAGGTCACTCGACACCCCTTGGACCTTAAGATCCATCTGCAGGGCCGTAATGCCGTCTTTAGTGCCGGCTACTTTAAAGTCCATATCACCGTAATGATCTTCAACGCCGCCTATATCGGTAAGTATTATCTCTTCGCTGCCTTCTTTCACCAGCCCTATAGCTATTCCGCTCACGGGGCTCTTTATCGGAACCCCGGCATCCATCAGTGAAAGCGAACTGGCGCAAACGGTGGCCATGCTCGACGATCCGTTGGATTCGAGTATATCCGATACGACCCTCACCGTGTAAGGAAATGCGTCCTTACTCGGCATTACCGCTTTGAGGGCGCGCTCCGCAAGGGCTCCGTGGCCTATCTCCCTTCTTCCGGGACCTCTCATAGGCTTCACCTCTCCCACCGAGAACGGCGGGAAGTTATAATGGAGCATAAAGCTTTTTGCCTGCTCGCCTTCGAGAGAGTCTATGGTCTGCTCATCGGCGCTGGTGCCAAGCGTTGTGACGGACAGGCTCTGGGTCTGTCCGCGCGTAAATAGCCCGGAACCATGCGTCCTGGGCAATATCCCGACCTCGCATGTGATCTGCCGGATCTCGTCGAACTTTCTTCCGTCCACCCTCTTCTTTTCATTAATGATGAAGTGCCGGACATTTTCCTCCTCCACCTCCATCAGTGCGGCTTTCACATTCTTAGCGGAAAAACCGGAATCTTCCGTAGCGAGCTTATTCACCAACTCCTTGCATAGGCTCTCCATCGCGTCCTGCCTCTGCTCCTTTGTATTAAGCCTGTTGATCTCGCCCAGCCTGGGAATCGCGGTCTCCTTAACTTTCTGCACCAAGCCCCTGTCTACCTTGCAAGGCTCGTAATCCCTCTTCTTGGCGCCTATCTCCTGGACCATCTTTTCCTGCAAATCGATGATCGGTTGAAGGCTCTTATGCGCAAACTTGATGGCCTCGAGCAGGTCCTCTTCCGTCATCTCGTTCGAGCCGGACTCTATCATAATTACCGCGGTGCGCGTTCCGGTCACAACAAGGTCAAGGTCGCTGGACTCGAGTTCCTGGAAAGTGGGGTTTATAACTAACTTACCGTCTATCCTGCCGACCCTCACCGTACCGATCGGCCCGTTGAAAGGGATATCCGATATTGAAAGAGCGGTCGACGCGCCTACCATCGCCAATACGTCCGAGTCGTTCTCACCATCGGAAGAAAGCACTATAGAAACGACTTGAGTGTCGTTTACATAACCTGCCGGGAATAAAGGCCTTATCGGCCTGTCTATAAGACGCGCCGTTAATATCTCCTTTTCCGATGGCCGGCCCTCGCGCTTGAAAAAACCGCCCGGTATCTTACCGGCGGCATAGGTCTTTTCCTGATACTCGGCCGTCAGAGGGAAGAAATCGATATCTTCCCTCGGCTCTTTAGCCGATACCGCGGTGACAAGCACAAGTGTTCCTCCGAGTTGCACGGTCACAGCGCCGTCCGCCTGCTTAGCCATCCTTCCCGTTTCAATAACTAATTCAGACCTTCCTACATTTGCCGTATACTTTTTTATCATCGATCCCAAATCTCACTCTTACCTTTCTTTTTTTGGATTGTAAGAATTCCAGAAGGAAAAACCGCATAAAAAAAGCCGTTCCGGGGACTATTTCCTCAGGTCGAGCTTTTTTATGATATTCTGGTATTCTTTAGTATCTTTTCTTTTAAGATACTCTAAGAGCCTTCTCCTTATGCTGACCATGCGAAGGAGACCTCTTCTTGAATGGTGGTCGCTCTTATGTTTTTTAAAATGACCTGAAAGAGAATTGATCCTTTCGGTAAGGAGCGCAATCTGGACGCTCGGCGAACCGGTGTCCTTTTCGTGTTCCTTGAAGTCGGTTATAATCTCTTTCTTCTTTTCCTTTACTAAAGCCATTGTATCTTACCTCACCTTTCAAATGAATACTGAAGCGGCCTTAAACGATCCGACACAGGAAAGCATTCCGGCCGCCTCTGTTACTGTGCCATATAGTAACATATTTACGTACTATTGTAAAGTACTATCATCGCGGCAATTGGCGTAAGGCCCAATCCAGCCGGCCTGAACTGCGGTTACTCCAAAAGCGATGCTGAAGCCCTGTCCGGGGCTATTCTCTGAAGGATGATAGATGAGAGAAGAGGGATGATTGTGGCTTCGACACCACAGACATCCCTCTTCCTTCTTTCCTCATCCATCTAAACTTATCTACTCTCTACTACGCTGACTTCACACTCAACGCTATCTTATGCTGAATAGAATCGACCTTCAGGACCTTTACCCTGACATCATCGCCGAGCTTATATTTCTCTTCCAGTTTCTCATTCTCGGCAAGTGGTGTCTCCGAAATATGGACGAGCCCTTCGAGATCCTTGTCGATCTCTACAAAAAGCCCGAAATTGGCGACCTTTGTTATCTTACCGTTGAGGACCGTCTCCGGGGCAAGTTTGCCGGCAATATCATCCCACGGATCTGTGACCAGCTGCTTTACGCCCAGGGATATCCTCCTGTTGTTGGCGTCTACGGCCAGGACAACGGCCTCTATCTTTTCGCCCTTCTTCATTACGTCTTTCGGATGGGCTATCCTCTTGGTCCACGATATGTCGGAGACATGGACCAGCCCGTCGATACCGTCTTCCAGCTCAACGAACGCTCCGTAATCGGTAAGGTTCCTTATCTTTCCCTTGACCCTTGTTCCTACCGTATATCTCGTCTCGACTTCAAGCCATGGATTTGACTCAAGCTGTTTAAGCCCAAGCGATATCTTCCTGTTCTGCTTGTCTATGTCAAGGACCTGCACCTCTATCCTGTCTCCGATAGCCAGAAGCTCGTTCGGATTGGTATATTTTTTCGTCCACGAGAGTTCCGAAATGTGCAGAAGGCCCTCGACGCCCTTTTCGAGCTCGACGAAAGCGCCATAGGGAACCAGATTCACGACATTGCCCTTCACCTTGCTTCCTACGGCATATTTAGTATCTACAACTTCCCACGGGTTCTGCGTCTTCTGTTTCAGCCCCAGGGAGACCCTGCCGCTCGTCTGGTCAAAATCGAGGATCATTACATCAATGGGATCCCCTATTGCCAGCATCTCGCTCGGATGAGATACCCTTCCCCAGCTCATATCGGTAATGTGCAGAAGGCCTATGATCCCCGCGCCGAGGTCGACAAACGCCCCGAAATCGGTTATGTTCCTGACTATGCCGTTCATCACAGTGCCCTTCTGCAGGCTCTCGAAGATCTTCTTCTTGTCCTCTTCCTTCTGCTGCTGCATCGCGTCCTTGCGCGAAACCACGATATTTTTCCTGGCCTTGTTTATCTTCACAATCTTGAACTGAAAGGCCTGTCCCATGATAAGGCCGGGATTGCCGAAACCCTTATTACCAGCAAGGCTCGCCGGCAAGAACGCCTCCACGCCTATGTTGACCATGAAGCCGCCCTTGACCTTTTTGGATACCTTACCCTCGACCATATCCCCTTCGCCGTACCTGGATATTACCATCTCCCAGCCGACTGCCCGTTCCGCTTTCTGCTTGGATAGGACGACCGTCCCGCTGTCATCTTCCTTGGATTCCAGGTACACTTCCATTTCGTCGCCGATCTTGATCGACTCCGGATCGCTGAATTCTGAGATGGCTATCGCCCCCTCGGACTTGTAGCCTATATCGACCACTATATCTTTCGAGGTTATCGCAATAACCTTGCCTTTAACTATCTGCCCTTCTTTGATAGCCGCCGCGACGCTTTCCTGATACAGCCTGGCGAATTCGCTGGTTCCCACCTCCTCCGTCTCATCCCGTTCCAGCTCCTGTAACCCGTTATTCTCATTGCCCATTAACGCCACAACCCCTTTCCATTGGATTTGATTTTTACGCGCGGATCAAAGATCTAACCGGCACGTTTGATGCGCTCCACCACTCTGTTAACTATCCAATCGGGTGTGGACGCGCCGCTTGTAATGCCTATTGCCCGACCGGACCTGAACCATTCTTTCTTTAACTCGTTTTCGGTTTCAACCAAATACGTTCTCTTCCTTATCTTCTTCGTCACCTCAAACAGCCGCCTTGTATTAGCGCTGTGTTTACCGCCGATTATGAGCATCACATCGACTTCTCCGGCAAGCTTTCGAGCCAGTGTCTGCCTCTCTTCGGCGTCATTACAGATGGTATTAAAGACCCTCATCTCCGCCGGTTTCTTCCCGGTTATCTCCTTGACCACGTCTAGAAAATTGACCGTCGATTGGGTCGTCTGGGAGATCATGCTGACCTTCTCCCCGGGCCTTATCTTAAGAGCGCGGGCCTCTAACTTGTCCTTTACCACGTAGACGCTCTTCTCGACAAAATCCACAAGAGCCTTCACCTCGGGATGGTTCTTATCGCCTACTATCACAACGCTGTAACCTTCGTCGCTCAGGCTCTTTGCGATCCTTTGCGCCTTCAGCACAAAGGGGCATGTCGTATCTATGACCTTTATGCCTCTTGCCGATATGGACCCCGCGATCTTCGGGCTCAGTCCATGCGACGATATCACGATCACGCCGCTTTTCACCGTACCGGGGTCTTTTATGACCTTGAGCCCCTTCTTTTCGAGATCCTGAACAACCTGCCTGTTATGAATGATGGAACCGAGCGAATATATCGGAGCGTCCTTCTTCAGCGATTCATCGGCCATCTTTACGGCGCGCTTCACGCCAAAACAGAATCCTATCTTCCTGGCAAGGCGTATCTTCACCGTACACCCGGTATCAAGCTTTCACTCGTTTTATATAGGATAATACCTTCTCTACAACCCCGTCTATGGTCAACTTCGTAGTATCCACAAATATGGCGTCTTCGGCTTTCCTTAACGCGCCGACGGAACGGTTCATGTCGGATTCGTCTCTTTTAATGACATCCTTTTCTATCTGGGCCAATTCGACTTTCTGCCCGAGAGCCACAAGCTCATCATACCTTCGCCTGGCCCTCTCGCGCGGATCGGCGTCCAGATAGAACTTATAATCGGCGTCAGGAAATACCACGGTCCCGATATCGCGCCCCTCCATCACTCCTCCCGCCTTCTCCCCTATCATTCGCTGTAGTCTCACCATCTCGCCGCGGACTCCCGGTACGCGCGCAATATGTACCACCTTGTTGGTAAGCTCGGGCGTCCTTATAATGGCGCTCACATCTTCTCCATCGAGCAGAACCTTCAATATCCCGCCATTATCCTCCAGGTCCACTTTGGTGTTCCTGGCCAGATCGATAAGCGTCTCCACGTTCTCAAGGGCGACATCCTTCCTCACAGCCTTAAGCGTGAGCGCCCTATACATGGCCCCGGTATCTATATATACGATACCGAGCGACTTCGCAATGCGCTTAGAGACTGTGCTCTTGCCGCTCCCGGCCGGGCCGTCAATAGCTATGATCACAGGGGCGCTCTTCTCCGGATTAATCCCCATAGATGTGCTTATCGCGCTTCTCTTTGGCGGCCTCAAGCATGCTTATCATTTCCGTAAATCTGCCTTTTGACAGGCGCTTTATTATGCCTTTATAATATTTTTCGAATATCCGGCAGGCCTTTATAACCTCTTTCCTGTTAGTTATAAAGATATCCGCCCATAATCTAGGATCGCTCGAAGCGACTCTCGTCGTATCCTTGAAGCCCTCGGCCGCGTATTTGATCGATTCTCCCGGAACCGCTCCCGCGAGACTGAACGCCACAAGATGCGGCAGATGGCTTATGAGCGCTACTACCTTATCATGCCTGCCGGGGTCCATTGTATCGACATTTGCCCCCAGCGATGACCAGAAGGCGCTCACTCTGTTAAAAGCGGCCTTATTCGTATTCTTCGTCTTTGTGACAATGCATGGGGCCCCTTCGAACAGGTCCGCGCGCGCATACTCAACGCCGGTCTGCTCAGAACCCGCCATCGGATGCGAACCGACAAAGAATATGGATTTGGACCTTTTCAGCCCTTTTTCGATCCAGTTCACAATCCAGGTCTTCGTGCTCCCGACATCCGTTATGATCGCTCCTTTTTTTGCGAACAATATGACATCGCTGGCCAGGGCGGGGATCATGGAGACAGGGCCGGCCAGTATGATCAGGTCGGCATCTCTTACGCCATCGGCTATGTTCATTACGCCTTTGTCAACGGCGCCGCGGCTCAATGCCGTCTTCATCCTTCGGCCGCGCCTGAATACGCCCGTAACCTCCCGGGCAAGCCCCCTCTTCTTTATGGCAAGGCCTATCGATCCTCCCATAAGCCCGACACCTATAATCGTGATCTTATTAAAATGTTTCATAAATTTACGTTATATCTCCCTATCCACCGCATGCGCCACGCGTCTAAGCTCAATCATAAGCTTTGCGAAATTATCCGGCAATAGCGACTGCTCTCCATCGGAAAGCGCCTCCTCAGGATGCGGATGCACCTCTATGATCAGTCCGTCCGCTCCAGCCGCTATAGCGGCTTTGGCGCAAGGGCCTACGAGCCCCCATTTACCCGTCGCATGAGAAGGGTCCACTATTACGGGCAGATGGCTTAAGCTTTTTATGACCGGCACCGCGCTTACGTCAAGGGTAAAACGGGTAGAGTCCTCAAAGGTCCTTATACCCCTCTCACAAAGCATAACATTGAAGTTCCCTCCCGCCAGTATGTATTCGGCGGACATGAGGAATTCCTTGATAGTATTGGACATCCCCCTCTTCAACAGGACCGGCATCTTCGTCTTCCCAACTTCCTTGAGTAGATTGAAATTCTGCATATTACGCGCCCCGATTTGTATTATGTCGGCGTATTTTGAGATCATACCTATATCCCGGACATCCATAAGCTCCGTTATGATCTTAAGGCCCGTCTTCTTCTTGGCCTCGGCAAGGTACTTTAGACCCGTAAGTCCGAGCCCCTGGAACGCGTACGGCGAAGTCCGAGGCTTAAAAGCTCCTCCCCTAAGCACGGTGGCTCCGGCTTTCTTAACTTCATTACCTATATCCAACAGCAGGCTCTTCTTCTCAACAGAGCATGGCCCTGCCATCACAACAAGCTTTCTTGACCCGACCCTCAGGCCTCCGCCCAGGTCTATTACGCTGTCTTCTTTCTTGAAGTCCCTGGACGCAAGCTTATACGGCTTAAGTATAGATAAGACCTTCTCTACGCCGGGAAATGCCTCGAGAGGTTGGCTCCTTAATACTTCTTCTTCGCCTATAACGCCTACGATCGTCCTTTCAACGCCCTTCGATATCCATGGCTTCAGGCCAAGCTTTTTTATTTTCGATACGAGGTGACCGAGTTCCTTCTTCGTTGCATCCGGCCTTAAGACTATTATCATTATCGATCTCCTATCCTATCAGCGCTTTCCGAAGCGCACCAACGAACTTCCTGTTTTCTTCCCGCGTCCCGATAGTTACCCGGATGAACGTATCCAGCCCCCATGCCTTCATATCGCGGACTATCACGCCTTCTTTTAAAAGTCGGTCGAATACCAGCCTGCAATCGCGTTTCACATCGACAAGAATAAAATTGGTGGCGCTCCTTATATATTCAAGACCCATCTTTTCGAAGACAGCGTAGAGCGACTTCTTCTGGCTTTCGACATGGACGAGCGTCTTTTTCAGGAACGCTTTATCATCGATCGCGGCGAGGGCTGCGGCCTGCGCGAGTATATTGACGTTGAACGGTTCCCTCGTCCGCTCCATATAACCTATCGCCTCTCTAGTCGATATCCCATAGCCTATCCTAAGACCGGCAAGTCCATATGCCTTGGAAAACGACCTGACCACTATCACCCCCGGGCGCTCCAGATAATCCATTCCATCGGGATAATCCTTAAAAGCATGGGAGGCGAATTCATAATATGCTTCATCGAGAAATACTATAACAGACTCCGGCAGACCGAGAAAGAATCCGTCCAGCTCTTTCTTTGTAACATAACTGCCTGTTGGATTATCCGGATTGGCGATAAAGACTATCTTCGTCCTGGGCGTTATCGCCTTCTTCATCTCCCGCAGGTCATACCTTAGATCCCTTGTCATCGGCACAAGTTTTATACTGGCATTTTGTATCTGGGACGCTATTTCATATATAAGGAAGGTCGGCTTGGCGATCACTATTTCGTCGCCTTCATTGACGAAAGTCCTCACCGCTATCCCGATTATCTCGTCCGAACCGTTGCCGAATATAAGATTAGCCTCGGCGGTCCCAAGGGACCTGGCTACCCTCTTCCTTAGGTAGAAACTTGACGAATCCGGATACCTGTTGACCGATCCGAGGTTCTTCTCTATCGCCTTCAGCGCCTTAGGAGAGGGGCCAAAGCAGTTCTCGTTAGAGGCGAGCTTTATCACGTCTTTAAGCCCCAGTTCCCTGCGGACTTCTTCTATCGGTTTTCCGGGAATGTAGTTTTTAACGTTCATGATACTGGGTCTGACAAGTTTCTTCATTTACTCATACTCCGCTTCCCGCCGGATATGAACCAAGGATCTTCATGTAAGAACACGCCTTCTTCAGCTCATTCATAGCCTTCTTCACCCTGGCGTCCTGGGAATGGCCTTCCAGGTCGACGAAAAAATAATACTCCCAGGGCCTTATCTTCGAAGGACGGGATTCTATCTTCGTCATGTTAATACCGTGTTTTTTAAAAGGGACGAGTATGTCATGCAAGGCGCCGGAGCGATCCTTTACGGAGAACATTATCGATGTCTTGTCTTCCTTTGTCGGACGGGCGTCATTCTTACCTATCACCAAAAACCTCGTAACATTATGCGTAGAGTCCTGGATGGAACGGTATAGTATCTTAAGGCCGTACTTCTTTGCGGCCGGTTCACTCGCGATACAGGCGGAATATTTCTCTCTAGAGGCGATCTCCGCCGCCCTGGCGGTGCTTGAAACATCTATCAGTTCCACTTTCGGGAGATTTGATTCGATCCAAAGCCTGCATTGGCCGAACACCTGGTCCTTGGAATATAGCTTCCTTATCCTCTTCTTATCGGTCTCTTTCGATAAAAGGCAATGCGACACTTCAAGGAATATCTCGGAACATACCTTAAGGTCCGAATCGATGAACATGTCGAGCGTATGGGTAACCGCGCCCTCTATGGTATTTTCTATAGGGACGACTCCGTAATCCGCCCTGTCTTTCTCGACTTCGCTGAATACATCGGTAATATTATTACATCCGGAGTAATCTACGCTGGAACCGAATTTTTTCATGCTTGCCAGATGCGTAAAGGTAAATTCCGGGCCCAGATACGCTATCTTCACGGGCCGCTCAAGCTGGAGCGAACTGGACATGATTTCCCTGAAAATGGCCTTTAACGATTCATTCGTTACCGGACCCGCGTTCCTTGATATGAGCTTACCATATACTTCTTTTTCCCTGTCGGGAACGTATACCGGGGCTTTGAGGCGCCCCTTTATCTTACCTATATCGAGGATCACCTTAGCCCTCTTATTAAGCAACTCAAGTATGAGGGAGTCTATGGAATCTACCATCTTACGCAGTTTTTTCAGTTCCATCTGCAGCCTCCTCCCTGGGCATCTCTGCGGGGGTGCCAGCCCCTACGGTTTCTTCTTTTGCGGTTTCGGGCCGCAATTGGCCCGTTTCGGTATTAACGACCTGGGAGCGTTCCTCTTCTTTTACAAAATCAAGATCGCTCTCTTTGAACTCCTTCAGCTTCGGAAGGTCATCCAATGATCTTAATCCGAAATGCTGTAAGAACTCCGATGTGGTGCCGTATAATATAGGCCTGCCCGGCGCATCGAGTCTTCCCCTGGTCCTTATAAGCTGCCTCTCTTCCAGGGTCCTAAGCACACCGTCCACATTTACGCCTCTTATCGCTTCTATGTCGCTTCTTGTGAGAGGCTGTTTATACGCTATGATCGCCAAAGTCTCAAGGCCGGGGCCCGTAAGCCTATCGGGACCCTTCTTAAAAAGCGCGGACACCCACTTACTGTATATAGGGTCGGTCATCATCTGAAAACCGCCGGCTATCTCCTTAATACTGAAGCTCCTCGATGAAGAGACGTACTCTGAGTTCAACTCTTCGACTATGGTTTTTATATCCGAAGCGTCTATCTCTTCGGTTACATCCATTATCACATCGGCCGATATCGGTTTATCGCTCACAAATAGAAGCGCCTCTATGATCCTTTTGGACTGTTCCCTATCCATTCGCACCGCCTGATGGTTGAATTGATTCCGCGTTTCTGATGATCTCTATCTCCCCAAAAGGCGTTAACTGCCTGACGACGACTTCCATTATCTTTATAAGCTCCAAAAGCGCCAGAAAGATCGTGATCACCTCGTACTTCGTCCTCGCCGCCTTGAAGAGATCGTTAAAATACATTACCTTGCTCTTTACGAGCATATGCAGGATGTCGTGTATCTTCTCCGACACCGTAAATTCATCCTTGATGACCTGATGGAACGCCTCCTTAGGAACATCCTTCAACACCTTTGTAAAAGCCGTTATCAGGTCGAACAGGCTCGCTTCAAAAAACCCGCTCGTGACCTCTAATTCGTCTATATTCGCGCCGGGGCCCACCCTTGAAAAGAAATGCTTGTGGTGCGATTCCATCTGCGAAAGCTGGGACGCGGCTTCCTTGAACTTCTTATATTCCAAGAGCCTCTTTACAAGTTCCGCCCTCGGGTCCTCTTCTTCCTTTTCTTCCCCTTCCACCTGTTCCGGCGGAAGCAGCATCTTAGACTTTATATGGATCAGCGTCGCGGCCATCACCAGGAATTCTCCCGCGATATTAAGATCGAGCAGCTTCATCAATTCCATATACTCAAGATACTGATCGGTTATCTTGGCTATTGGAATATCATATATATCTATCTCTTCCTTCTTTATAAGATAAAGGAGGAGATCGAGCGGCCCCTCAAAGATTTCGAGCTTTACTTTATATGTCATCGTTTTAAGTCACAAAATTTACGAGCTTCCTGACCTCATTCATCGTAGCTTTAGCGGCGGCTCTTGCCTTAATAGCGCCTTCGGATAATATATCCGACACGGCCGAATCCGACAGCCCGCCGCGCTTCTTACGGATAGGCTCAAGATAGTCTATGAGTATCTTCGCAAGGCGCCTTTTACATTCGGTACACCCCATTGTAGCGCCTTCGCACCAATCCCTGGTTGCCTTCACGGCGTCCGGGAGCGTGAACGTAGAAAAATAGCTGAATACGTTGCATATATCCGGATGACCGGGATCTTTGAGCTTGATCCGCTCAGGATCCGTTATCATCTGCGAGACCTTCTTATCTATCTCCTCCGGCGTATCCGAGAGCGCGATAAAATTCCCGTAACTCTTGGACATCTTCCTGTTATCAAGACCTAGGAGCTTCGATGTCTTTGTCAATAAGGGCTCGGGTTCCGGGAACAATTTTCCGCCGTAAAGAGCGTTGAACCTGCGCACTATCTCCCTCGTCAACTCAAGATGCGGGACCTGGTCGATCCCAACAGGCACCGCGTCGGCCTTATATACCGCTATATCCGCCGCCTGGAGGACCGGATATCCCAGAAAACCGTACGTCGTCAATTCCCTTCCCTTGATCTCCCTGAGCTGATCCTTGTACGTGGGGCATCTCTCAACCCACGCCAGAGGCGTGATGTCGGAAAATACCATAGCAAGCTCCAGATGCTCCGGTACATGGGACTGCACGAAAATATTCGACTTCTCAGGGTCAAGGCCGGCTGCCACAAAGTCCCTGGCCATTTCGAGTGAATTCTTCCGCAGGGCCTTTGGATCCTCATATTCGCTCATCAGGGCATGCCAATCGGCGATCATGTAATAACACTGGCAGGTGTCCTGCAGTTTTACCCAGTTATTGAGAGCGCCCACGAGATGACCCAGATGCAAAACCCCGGTCGGCCTCATGCCGCTTAGTATCCGTTTTTTCGAACTCATGAGATAGTTTTTAATTACTGATTTTTTCTCGAATCCAACCTGCGCGCTACTTTTTCTATCTGATACACTTCGATCAGGTCCCCTGCCTTTATATCATCATGCTTATCAAGACCGATGCCGCACTCGAAACCCTCCGCGACATCCCTCACGTCATCCTTGAAGCGTTTTAAAGAGACTATCTTCCCTTCGTATACTACGTTCTTATCCCTGATAAGCTTGGCTATCCCGGTCCTGACGAGCTTCCCTTTCACCACTTGAGATCCCGCTATGGTCCCTGCCTTGGTCACTTTAAATACCTGCTTGACCGTGGCACGGCCCACGAAGACCTCTTTAGAGTACGGCTCGAGCAATCCCTCCATGGCCGCCATGACATCCTGAATAGCCTCATAGATGATGCCATATATCTTGATCTCGATCCCCTCTTTAGCCGCAACTTCCTGGGCGCCTTCATCTACTTTCACGTTGAACCCGATGACAACGGCATTCGAAACGACCGCAAGCATTACATCCGATTCATTGATATTCCCTACGTCGGCATGAACTATATCTATCTCGACATCCTTAGTATTAAGTTCTGTGAGCGACGTCTTGATGGCCTCTACAGACCCCTGCACGTCACCTTTTAATAATATCGACAGGCGCTTGGTTATCCCGTCCTTCATCTGTTTATAGAAATCTTCCAGGGTGACCCTCTTGGAGGATTTGAGCTTCCTTGTCCTGGCCTCATCCTGTTTCAATACGGACAGGATCCTCGCCTTCTTTTCGTCCTTTACCACGAAGAATTCTTCGCCGGCCATCGGAACTCCGGACAGTCCGAGTATACTTACCGGTTTAGACGGAGGAGCCTCATTAACGCGCTTTCCCGTATGGTCCATCATCGCCTTTATGCGTCCATAATGCATCCCGGTCAATAACGTATCACCGACCTTCAGCGTTCCGTTTTTGACAAGCACCGTCGCCACCGGACCCTGGCCGCTCGACAATTTTCCTTCTATCACCACTCCCCTTGCCCGCAGATGCGGGTTGGCCTTAAGCTCGAGGAGTTCCGATTCCAATAGGAGCATCTCTAATAACTGCCCAACGCCTTCTCCGGTCTTGGCTGAAACGGGTAACACGATGGTCTTGCCGCCCCAATCTTCGGAGGCGAGTCCTATCTGAGAAAGCTGTCCCTTCACCTTATCGATATTCGCCCCGGGCAGATCGCATTTATTAAGGGCCACCACTATAGTAACGCCTGCGGCCCTTGCATGATCGAGAGCCTCCTTAGTCTGAGGCATAACGCCGTCATCGGCGGCGACGACAAGAACGACAACATCCGTCGCGTTGGCTCCTCTTGCCCTCATGGCAGTAAATGCTTCATGGCCGGGAGTATCAAGGAAAGTGACCGAACCATGCGAAAGCTTAACTTCATACGCGCCTATATGTTGGGTTATCCCGCCCTTCTCCTTATCAGCCACACGGGTCTTCCTGATGAAATCAAGAAGGCTGGTCTTGCCGTGATCGACATGCCCCATAAATGTCACTACCGGCGGCCTCGTGGCAAGGTGGCGGACATCCTGTCTCTCTTCCATCTCCCTGTGCTCTTTTACCATCTGGTCTTCAAGCTTAGGCGGTTTTTTAAATTCAAATCCGTATTGGGCAAGTATATCTTTTACGATGTCTTCGCTTAGGCCCTGATTTATCGTAGCAAATATGTTCTTGGCCATCAGCCTCACAATAAGTTCGTTCGGCTTAACCCCTATCTTGGCGGCCAGGTCCTTGACTGTCACAGGCAGGTCAAGCTCCAGGACCTTAGGTTTTATCTCTTCAACCACAACAACATCCTCAACCGGTATCTTTTCTTCGACCGGCGGCGGAGGCACAGGAGACGGCTTAGGCTTGGTTTCTTCAAGGACAGGTTTTACCGCCGGTTTCGGGGCAAGCTTGACCTCCTGCTTCGGCGGCGGAGGCGGGATCGTCTTAGGCGCCGGCTTCTCCTCCGGCTTCTGTTGAACCTTGGGTTGGATCTTCGGTTCGATCTTTACCTGGGGCTTTGGCGATAGCTCCGGCCTGGCAGGCTTCTCTTTAGCAACCGGTTTTTTCGGCAATACAACAGCCTTCTTCTTTAACAAAGGCGGCTTCACCGCCGCTTTCTTCTTGGGCTCTTTCGGTTCAGCCTTCTTAACAGCCGGCTTCTTCTTTTCTTTCGTTTCTTTTTTTAACATACCTTGCGCCTATGATCCTTTCGCTGAATTCAAAATCTTCTCGGCAGTTTTTTTACCGATCCCCTCGAGCTTGGTAAGATCCTCTACGGATAGGCCTTTTATCTTCTCAACAGTGTCGTATCCGGCGCCTAAGAGTATCTTTTGAGTCTTCGGGCCGACGCCTTCTAATTGGCTTATATCCGGAACCGCGCTCTCCTGGGTCTCAGGCTCCGCGGCCGGCGCCTCGGGCGCCGCCTTTACGGCTATTTCGGGTTTGGACTCTTTTGCCTTTTCATCCTTGCCTCTAATGTCCATATTCCAGCCTATCAATTTAGACGCCAGCCTGATGTTCTGGCCATGCTTACCTATGCCTATCGAAAGCTGGTCATCGGGGACTATTACCTCTATCTTCTTGTTGGCCTTATCGACCTTTATCTCTTTTATCTCGGTAGGGCTCAAAGAAGCCTTTACATATTCCTTAAGATCATCGCACCAGCGGACGATATCTACCCTTTCCCCCTGGAGCTCTCTTACGATATCTTTTACGCGGGAACCCCTCATCCCTACGCATGCCCCTACAGGATCGACTTTATCGTCCTTTGACCATACCGCGATCTTGGTGCGCTCGCCAGCTTCCCTGGCCACAGCCTTGACCTCGACGATACCTTCGGTTATCTCCGGCACCTCTATCTCAAAAAGCTTCTTAACGAACGCCGCGTCGGACCTGGATAATATTATCTGCGGGCCATGGGCCGTCTTGTTCACCTCAAGTATGTATGCCCTGACTCTGTCGCCTTGCTTATACCGCTCTTTCGGGCATTGTTGCGAACGCGGCAGTATGGCCTCGGTCTTACCGAGATCTATCACTATATCGCCCTTTTCAAACCTGTGCACCGAACCGCTCGTTATCGTCCCTATCCTCTTCTGATAATCCTCATAAACTATGCCGCGCTCCGCCTCCCTGATCTTCTGAATAATGACCTGTTTAGCGGTCTGGGCGGCTATCCTGCCGAATTCGTAGGAATCTATCTCTTTGCCCCCGCTCATTATCTTTATAGCGCCGCTGGTCCTGTCTATAGCGGCGGTGACTTCCGCCTCTTTATTGCCTACGATCTTTTTGGCCGCGCTGGCAAGCGCGGACTCTATGGCCTTAAAGAGGAATTCTTTATCTATCCCTTTCTCCCTCTCTATATGCTCCAGTACCGTTAACAGTTCTTCGCTATTCATTATAACCACCTCTTTTTAGAAAACTATCTTAAGCCTAGCCGCCGCTACAAGAGACCTCGGTATCACCGTAGATATTCCGTTTTTCTCTATGACGATATTCTCTTTTTCCATGCCTATAAGCATGCCTTCATGGGTCTTCCTCGAATCCACAGCCTGATATGTGGTCACACAAAGCTCCTTACCCATAGAACGCTCGAAATCCCGGTCGGTCTTCAGATGCCTGTCAAGACCGGGTGAAGCCACCTCCAGGACATAATGCTCGCCGATCACCTCTTCCTTATCCAACACTTCGCTCAGATAATTATTCAGCGTCTCGCACTCATCCACGGTCACGCCTTCAGGTGTATCTACGAGGAGCCTCAAGGTCATACCGCCCTGTTCCCGCCTGTATGTAATGTCAACGAGATCCATGATATTCCGCTCCAAGTATCCCTGTATCAGCCCCTTAACGCGTTCGATAGTCTCCATTTAAAACTCCTTATAAAGAGGCAAAAAAAAGTGGGTTAGTCTCTTAACCCACTTTCGCTCCTTAAACGAAAAGTATGTATATCTTATACTATATTACGGTAAATATGTCAAGAAATATTTTATAATGCCTTTCGGCAGGACGAGGCCTCTTATCTTTCGCAGGTAGAATTTGGCAAGTCTATTTATTATCGGCATACTTTTAGAATGCCTTCTAACCGTTTTTTGACGTATACACGCGCGGGCTTGCTTGGTATTTTATTAACCCATGCCTTTACTTTCTTAAAATTGAAAGTATCGGGAAAATGGAGCTCGGGGAAATGGCCAAACCGTTTCTTCTTATATGCCGAAAGATATAAGCTATCAACCAACGCCTTCTCCGGCTCGGCAATCAAAAAATCTCTGTTCCCCTTGTACCACTCGAAACCGGCAAAAAACGAAGGAGTTATGCGATGCACGTAAAAAACGCCTACGGCCGTGCGGATGGTCCTGGCGTGAGCCGTTGACGCAAGCGTTGTTACCTGCGGGATCTGCTCGATAATACCGTGAAGATGAAGCGCGCTTATAAAAGAAACATAGGCGCGATTTCTCGGGAACAGACACGGTATCACGGTGTATGGACTCACTGCCTCAACTTCCCCCTCGGCCCACACGCCCCTGCAAACTTTAACGATAACCCCCTCTCTCACCAGATAGTTCAGGGATTGGGTCACTACCGACAAGGACTTTGCCGACGCCAAAGAGATTTCGTGGGTAGTAAATACCTGCTTTTTGAGTTTCTTGATGGTCGAAAGGATCGATCTTCTACGCATAGGATTTTCGCGCCTCTTCGATAAAATCAGCAACTTTCAACTGCACTTCTTCCCACGACTTGGGCCTGTTATACAGGGCCTGATCCTCGGCGGATAGATATGAAACAACGGTATCGCTGAACTGTTCGAACTCAACTTCAAACACGCGCTCATACGCCTTTGAAAGAACGCCGATTTTGATAGTATCAGCGCGCTTGACACCGGCGGCGTATTGAGAACTCAGGACATACAGGTCGAAGATATCCCTTGCCTGAACCGCTGTCCGCGAGGCCAGGGCATGCAGTTTCTGAGCAATGGCGGAATAGCTGTCATAATGCGGCGCTAACAATGGCGCCAGTTTATACGCGCGTAAAATGGCGTTGTCAACCGTTTCAACAACGGCTTTTCCGGTAAAGCCCCTGCGGGAAAATTCAATCTTGGTAAAAAGGTCCTCTCCTGAAAACGAAATGAGATGGACCTTGAAACGCTGTGTCGTTTCGGTCTGCTTGGCCTTTCTTATATCCGGCGTCATTATTCTTGTTATCCCAAATGGTTTCAGATTATCTTGAAATACGGCGTTATCAAGTATCTTCATAACGATATCTTTAAGCAAAGCGACACCGATGCCGCGCGCGTCTATGTCCATGTCTTCGGAATAGCGGAAACTTTTAAAGAAAAACCGTAAATTCACGCCTCCCTTGACGGAATAATTTTCAGCCTTTACCTTCCTGCCGAGCCGCCTCAAGAATTCAAGGTGGAACACTTCCCGTAATTGTAATGGGTTATATCGGTCCATAACTATAATAAGTTATCCAGTTTAGTTATAACTAATCTTCTATGCTTTTCAAATATATAAAGTATACACTAAATACTGATTTTTGCAAGTTCGGATAAGATTTTTACTGGACTTATGGAACAACATGATTTATTATAACTGTATAAAAGGCGGGTGAGATGAATACTACACATAAGCGGCTTATCTGGTCAATTCTGATACTTTTATTTATAGCCGAATTTTCGCTTGCCGAAGTAGACGAAATCAGAATAATCGACGCGAAGACGGCAAGTGATGTCAGTCCAAAATTCATGCCGGTGAAACCTGCCGATACCTTTCGGGAAGGCACCTCAAAAGTATTCTGCTGGTTTAAATGGAAGGACGCGAAAGTGGGGACAAAGCTTACCGCCAGGTGGCATTACGTTACCGATGGTGTGCATATACTCGATAATACTTTCGCCATCCCGAGAAAAGAGGGTTCGGGCGGTATTTCGCTCTCCATGCCTGCTAGTAAGACACTGCCATCCGGTTCATACCGCGTAGATCTTGCCGTGGGAGACCACACCCTAAAGTCGGTGGAATTCAAGGTCGAATGAGCGGATTTCAAAATGGTTCAATTTTAATTTCTGATTACAATATATTGCCTTTGTCTTGGACAAGTTTAAGTGAAATATTTACTACATTAGAATAGGCGGATTTATCGCTACCTCTTACTGAATATACCCTGAAGTGATAGGTTGTGCCGGCTGTTAAAGCGCTTACGGTGTATGATGTACCATTAGCTACTGCACTTCCTTTATAGGCAAAGGTCACTCCATCCGTACTCATCTCCACTCTAAAACCCGTCTCGTCAGATGAGTTATCCTGCCATGAGAGCTTTATCTGGGTTGAAGATACGGGGGTTGCCTTTAAATCAGAAGGCGCGGGAGAACCCACCACACTAACCATGACTTCATTGCTTTCTCCACCTGTAGTAACTATTTTAAGCGGGCCGGAAACAGCGCCATAAGGAACCGTGCACGCTATCTTTCTGTTAGACCAACTCTGAATGGGCGCGTATACGCCGCCCGCAAATAAAACCTTTGAATATGAGGCTGTATAGCCAAAATGTTTACCTATAATATTGACCTGCACCCCATACGATAGCTCGGATGGCTCAACAGATGTAATTTCAGGCGGATAGATAAGCCTGATAATAGATATCCCCCAGCCCCAGGAGTCGTGGCCATACACAATTTTGTCATCATGCATGGCCAAATAATCCACGGTGCCATAATAATAATTTGTATTTCTGTTATCAGTTACTCGTATCTCTTGGCCTGTGGGAATGTCATACATATATACCTCGTGATAGGTGTTATTGGGTGGACCTTCAGCATCCCCCCAAACAATCTTGTCTTCATAAATGGCGGGACGTTTTGTTGAAACCACAAAAAATGTTTTGCTGGTTGAAACCTGTTTTTCCTCATTTGTTGAAAGGTTGTACATATAGAGTTCGGCGTTCCTGATAGCCAGCAAGTCGCCTCTTAACTCTCTTAACCAAACAATGTTGTCTCCATAGATTTGAGGCTTCGAATCCAGTTCGGTATTGGTAGTAATCTGTCGCTCAGCACCAGTACTAAAATCAAGCATGTATATATCCCAATTGGCATCACTTAGTTCATTCCGGCTGTCTGTCCATACTACTTTATCAGCATAGATGGCTGGGGTAGATTGGATAGATCGGATTTGTTGATCATAAGCAAGCCGGGATTCTGTGCTAGTATTAAGGTCATACAAATATATGTCTGCATCTCCGGCGCCATTTCGATAATCATCCCAAGCAATCTTGTCGCCATAAATATATGGGCAAATTTGCAATGCGCTGTCTGAGGTTATCCGCCGCTTTTGGCTTGTTGACAGATCGTATAAATATACGTCATAATCACTCTCATCCACCCAAACTATTTTATCTTCATAGATGGATGGAGTCCAGGTAGGTTTGGCAGTGATCGATATTTTTGAGCGCGTTGATAAATCATAGACATATATGCCACCGGACAGTTGAGCCCAAACGATTCTGTCACCATAGATAGCAGGGAGCGAAAATGCCAAAAAGCCAGTACTAATACTACTAAACTCGGCGGGGAGTAATCGTATCTCTTTTTCTGTGCTATTTTCGGAGTCATTTACAATAAAAGTAACGGCATAAGACTTCCCATCTGAAATCGAACGGTCCCATGAAAAAATTTGTGTGACAGGATCAAGCCGCGCCCCAGCTGGAATATTTTTAGCCGAGTATATCAATTGCCCCCAGGGCCTATTGGGGTCATCTGGATCAACAACCTCTATTTTAAATTCCAGATGTTGACCTAAAAACGATATTTTATCGGTCATATTTCTAAATACAGGGGGTTCATTTCGGTTATCGACGATTATGTCTTTAAAGATCCTGTTTTCAATAGAGTCATTTTTTATAACTTTCAAGAAAAGATAATATTCTCCATCACTGCATTGAGCTGTGTCCCATGTTCCTAATACGCCGTTTATTACAGGGGTTGTTGATGATATTATAATTACTGGATTGTTGATATCGTTCTTAGAAACATAATACAATTCGTATCGTAGGAACCCCTCTATTGAGGCGCTGCCTTGTATGTTTTCTACCCCTCTAAGATAAGCATTAAACCGCGGAGATGAAATATAAATAGTGGAACTGCCTACTGCCCGAGCCGCGTTTATTCTGCCGTAACCAAAATAAGTATCTTTTCCTATATCGCCAATGTCATCGCTGGAACCGCATATTATGCCTCTTACTTCTTCATTGGTCAAATTACGATTTTTGGCAATTATGAGCGCGGCTACTCCGGAAACATGTGGGCATGCCATAGAGGTTCCCGCTAACCGATAATAAGCTGGTGCGACCTTCAGCTGTGGCCTCGCAACCGCTAGCGGCGTGCTTTCTGACATGGAGGATAGTATATTATATCTATCGTCTCTCCCGCCGCCTAACTCATTTACGTATCCGCCGCCCGGCGCAGATACATCAATTTTGGCCCCGTAATTGGAAAAATCGCATTTTTCATCTCTTTGAGTCGAGGCGGCTACGGCTATCACGGTATCAATGTTTGCGGGTGTTGCCCTTGAAACATCCACATTGCTGTTTCCTGCAGCGGCAATAGCTAAAGAGCCCTTTGAATGGGCATAATGAAATACGTCAATAAACACATTGCTTATTCCCTGACCTGACCAGGAATTGCTTATAACCCTGGCGCCATTATCTGCCGCGTATATTACGCAATTTGCCAAATCAGCTTCATAGCCGCTGCCGTTAGAGTCAAATCCTTTTATGTTCATAACCAGCGCCTTTGGCGCGACGCCTATAACTCCTTTTGAATTATTGCCAACTCCAGCGATTGTGCCTGCCACGTGTGTTCCATGGCCGTAGTCATCCATAGGGTCATTATCGCCATATCTAAAATCCCAGCCCCTGATGTCATCCACATGGCCATTGTTGTCATCATCTATCCCGTTAAAATCACTTGTATCAACGACACCGTTATTATTTAAGTCTTCACCTGGATTTACCCATATATTCTGGGCTAAATCCTCATGGTTATAGTCCACCCCCGTATCTATCACGGCAACAATCACACCCTCTCCCTGCGATATGTCCCAGCCCCGTTCACATTGGAGCTTCTTTATTCCCCATAGATCGTCATAGCCTTGTCCCCAGCTTTCTTTAGAAGAATAATACGGGTCATTTGGGAGCATTTGTAATTTTACTTCCATGTTTGGCTCTGCATATTCTACGCTTGAGTCTTGCCTTAGTTTTTTGCATGTGGTTAAGACGTCCTCGTCTGTCTTTAGTATATAAATAGGAAGGAGGTCTACTTGTTCTTTTGGTTTAGGGGCTGCTTTTGGGATCTTTAGAGATTTTGCATTTATTTCTTCCTCTAAACCGCGCTGACTTAGGTTCTTAGCCTTTAATTGGTTATGCAGGCCCTTAAATACGGGCTCTTCGTCTTTTAGGTTATACTGGCCTTTTAATCTTGAGAGGATGTTTTCCTGAGTCGATTCTCTTTCAGAATATGAAGAGGAGAAGAGTATTTCCGCCTCTTGTTTCTCTTTTAGCTTGATTATAACTTCACCTGGCATGTATTCGGGTTTTTTGGTCTTTCCTGATACATCTGGTGCTCGCCTTGGGTCAAGCGGTAGCAGCCGATCAAGCTTGTTTTCTTCGTCTTCTTTACCATTATCTAACACTACGGCGTAACTTAGGCTGTTAAAACATAACAAAAATGTCAAAAAACAAACCAAAAAAATACTTCTTTTTAACGTTGCCATTGTTCCCATTTTATCTACCCCTATTATTTAATGTTTTTTGAAAATTTTAGAAAAGTGGATAAATAAAGATTTTAAATCTTTAAAATAACAAGTGAAAAAAATATACCTTTTTAGTACAAAGGTACTCGTAGATTCTATCTATTATAATAGTATACATTATCGCAAACGAAAATACAAATATTTTATGTACCTTTTTAATATTTAACATTAATAACCATATAATAATATCATAACTACAAATATATAGAACAACCCGTCTCCAATCATATATCCTATATTTAATCCTTTTCACCGATATGCAATTCTACGTCTATCTTGCCTTCCTCCGACAGGACAGAAACGGAAGTGGCGCCCTCAAACGCGCTCTTTGAAACCGGTACCGAGAGGCTTGCTTCGGATGAAACTTCCTCAAACGATACGGGTTCTGCCAGATTTATCTCGGAAGTAGCTCCGATGAATGTTTCCGCCGTGACGGTGGTATGTGTATCTAAAGAAGAGGGCGCCATCCTTTGAGGCACGTGGGGTAATGGATGTCCGGGCATGAAGGTGGGCATAGGGGCCATCCCGGGTCCGATCGGGACGAGTCCGAAGCCCATCATGAGAGGTTGCTGGAAAGACGGCGAGCGGAATAATATGCTCTCCCCTTGTTTGAAGGTAGGCGAGTTATTTACCGATGATTGGACAGGTAGTGGATTCTGAGGTGGAACATACGCGCTATATGACCACCTTGTGTTATTGCCTGAGTTGACGGAATCGTCGGCATAGATCTGGTCAGTACCGGTATTATTCGAATTTGCCACATCGACGTAAGAGACCGAGACCGTGCCTTGAGGCTTAATGCTCCACTGGTCAAGGCCCGCGCCTCCGGACCTTCTCAGCAAAATAAGGTTTCCAGAAGCGCCGGTAAGAGTTAACGTGCCGGCAACGGTCTGCGTTGAACCTGATTCGAAATTCAGCGTCTTTCCGGCAATTATGCATTTAAGATCATAGAATGTCGTAGAGCCGGATATGGTAGATGAGCTGGCGCCGTTAAAGGTGACTGTCCCTAAGCGTGCGGTGAATGTGCCTGAATTAGACCAGTTGCCAGTAAGGGTCAGGTTATAATTATTAGTGGTTGCGTCTAAGGTGGCATTGGTAGAGATGGTTAAATTACCTGTAAGCGTCGTGTGGTTTAGAAGGCTATAGGTTGTAGCGGCTGTAGGAGTCAGGGTTAAGTTGACATAAGCGACATTAGCGATATTGGTAGCTGTGGTAGTGCCTGTATAGAGTACGGTTGAGCCTGTGCCGCCGTTAAAGGTGCCTGATGCATTGGTGGTAAGAGGTGTACCTGTTCCGGTGATGTTTAAGGTGTAACTGCCCGTACCTAAGTTAAAGGTGGTGCCGTCACCGATACTAAGAGAGGTTACCTTTAGGTTATTGGTCATAGTGGTAGTGCCTGTACCTGAGGTCACAACTACGCCTAAGTCATTGGTAGTGGCATTGGCATCTGAGATGTTGCCTGTGCCGGTCAAGGTCAAGGCTGAACTATTGCTTGACTTGGTGAATACGGCGCCGCTTGCGATAGAAAGGTTGCCTGAAACATTAATAGTGCTGGTGCCTTGCTGAAACGTACCTGCCGCTATGTTAAGTCCGGCGCAGGATAATGCTACCGGCAGGGTGAATGTCCCGCCTGTTCCGTTAATCTTTACTGTGGCGTTGGTATAGGTCCAGTTTTTAATGTCTCTTATGCCGCTGGTTGCCGTGTATTCAACAGTTGAGCCTGCGTTTAATGTTGGGTTAACAGTGCCTATTGTTTCATCGCCTTGGAGTTTTAGGGTGGCTGAGTTGGTGAAAGTAGCGCCGGTGGTGGTGAGATTTTTGCCGTTTAAATCAAATGTGCCGGCGGAGTTGGCAAGGGCACTGGTTACAGTTAAGTCATTAGTGATAAGCTGCAAGATTCCGACTCCGGAGTGAGTCAATCCATAAAAACTTGAGCCGCCTGAATTCAAAGTCTGAGTACCGGAACCAGCATTAAAGGTGACTGTGCTTGAGTTGGCTGTAAATATGCCTGAGTTAGCCCAGTTGCCGGTTAAACTTAATGCGGTAGTTCCAGAAATCTCCAAAGTTCCGGCTGAAATCGTAACATCGCCGCTTATGCTTGAGTTGTTGCCAGAGAGAACTAACTTTGAAGTGGCGCTGTTTTGAGTAAGCCCTGTTACGTTGCTTCCGATCACCGAGCTGATGGTCGTTGTGCCCGCTCCGCTGCCGGAATTAGTGATGGTGCCGGTTGAGTTGATAGTGACGGTTGAAAGGATGACGTTATTGCTACCCGTTCCGCTGATTATAATATTTCCAGTCCCTGTTATCCCGCCAGTTATCATGAGATTTGTTCCACTGGCAGTTAGTGTTATATTATTACCCAAATCAATCGCGCCGCTATACGTTGTACCGCCGCTGCCGGCACTCGATATATTTAATATACCGCTACTGCCTGATGCAACCGTGATTGGATTAGCAAAAGAAAGCAAACCATTTCCTTTTAATGTTGCATCCGCATTGCCGCTTGTATCTCCAATGGTAATTGTGCCTGTGCCAGAGCCTCCGCCAGCAGAGGTGCTTGTTGTTAATGAAACTGTGCCAGCCTTAATGGTTAATCCGCTAGTGAATGTATTAGCGCCACTCAAGGTTAACTGCGACGTAGCGGAGTTTTGCACAACGCCAGTTACATTACTGCCAATGACCGAGCTAATGGTCACTGTGCCAGAGCCCGAACCAGAGTTTGTAATGGTGCCTGTATTATTAATTGAAGTAGTGGAGAGAGTAATTGTGCCTGTGCTTGTTTCATTAATTGCAAGATTGCCAGTTCCGCTTATGCCACCTGTAAAAACAAGGCCTATAGCAGAAATAGTCAAATTATTATTCAACGTAATAGCCCCGCTAAAAGTAGAATCAGCTGTGGAATTAGCGGAGGTTATACTAAGCGTTCCACTGCTTCCCGCAACTACTGTAATAGGGTTAGCGAATGTTAATGCTGTTCCAGTATTCCCTTTCAACGATGCATTTGCTGTACCGCTTGTGTCTCCAATGGTGATAGTTCCTGTTCCCGAGCCTCCAAAAGCGCTATTGCTCGTCTCTGCCTGCACTGTCCCTGCTTTAATGGTTAAACCGCTGGTAAATGTGTTAGCGCCAGAGAGGGTGAGCTGTGACGTGGCGGAGTTTTGGATAACGCCAGTGACGTTTGTACCGATAACGGCGGAGATGGTGGTGGTGCCACTGCCTGTGCCGGAGTTGGTAATGGTACCTATCATATTTGCAGTGGTAGTTTGAATAGTTATAGCGCCTGTTCCTGCGTTAGTTATTATGTTGCCTGTTCCTGTTATACCGCCAGATAATATAAGCGTACCAAAAGAAGAAGAATTTAGTGTTAGATTATTATTTAATGTAACTGCTCCGCTAAAAGTAGTGGTAGTACCGTTCATTATGCTTAATATTCCACCACTACCAGCTGCGACCGTAATTGGGTTGGCATGATTGATACTACCATTACTTTTTAAAACAGCATCGGCACTGCCAGCGGTGTCGCCAATAGTAATAGCACCTGTGCCCGAACCGCCAAAAGCGCTAGCGCTAGTAGTTCCCAAGACTGTCCCCGCCTTAATAGTTAATCCACCCGTGAAAGTGTTGACACCCGACAAGGTCAACTGCGACGTGGCGCTGTTCTGGATGACGCCGGTAACGTTAGTGCCGATGACGGAGCTGATGGTGGTGGTTCCGCTTCCTGCTCCAGAGTTGGTGATCGTGCCGATATTGTTGATTGAGACGGTAGAGAGAGTGGTGGTGCTGGTATTTGTCGTGCTAATAATTACGTTGCCTGTACCTGTAATGCCACCAGATAATGTTAATGTGCTGGCGGCACTAATTGTTAAATTATTATTTAGCGTAATAGCTCCGCTAAAAGTAGCGTTAACTGTATTGGTAATACTCAACGTGCCGCTGCTACCCGAGGCAACGATGATTGGATTAGCAATCGGCGAAATAGATGCCCTTAATGCAGCATCTGCGCTGCCGCTCGTATTTCCAATAGTAATCGTACCGGTACCTGAACCGCCAAAAGCGCTGGTGCTAACTGAACCGGTGACTATACCTGCTTTAATGGTCAAACCACCGGTAAAAGTGTTGGCGCCGGAGAGACCCAACCCCGAGGTAGCGCTGTTTTGGATAACACCGGTGACGTTGAGGCCGATAACCGCGCTGATACCAGTAGCACCGGTGCCTGAACCGGAGTTTGTAATAGTACCGATATTATTGATGGATGTGGTGGTAATAGAGATAGTGCCTGTGCCTGTTGTGCTGGTAACAACATTGCCTGTGCCTGTAATGCCCCCAGATATTATAAGTCCGCCGCCATTAGCAGAAGAAATTGTTAAATTATTATTTAATGTGACGGCTCCACTAAGAAAAACAGCGTTGCCGGTTGCATTTATAGTCAGCACGCCGCTGGTGCCTGAGGCGGTCGCGAACGGTTGAGGATAAGTGGTTGAAGCAAGAGTCAATGTTGCGCTGGATGTGCCGCTAGTGTCGCCTATTGTGACTATATTACCGTTGGCTCCGAGAGCGTTAGGGGTAGCACTAACACTAACAAGGAGCGTCCCCGCCTTGATTGTGAGCCCTCCGCTGAAAGAGTTGCTGCCGGATAAGGTCAAAGTCCCTGCGCCTGTTTTCGCGAGGTTGTAGTTTCCAGAAATAACGCCGGAGATGGTAAATGTGTTGCCGGTGTTAACAAACACTATTGTGTCGGCTCCCATAGTTAGCGGAGCGGAAATTGTTCCCGTATCTCCGCCTGTAATTGTCTTGCCGGTGCCGGAAAAGGTGACGGCTGTTGCACCGGAAATAGTCTTATTAACGGTCATGTTTCCGGTGACCGTAATGCCGTTTGTGCTTGTAGCAATCGTAATGTTGGTGGATGTTTCGTTAAGGTCAAGCACGGAAACCCCGGCCGAATTGATCGTTACGGTGCCCGAGCCCGAGTTTGAATCAAAGAATACGCTATCTCCCGCAACAGGAAGATTTCCGGCTCCCGGCAAGCCCCCTGAAGTAGCCGCCCAATGGTTGGCCGCGTCAGACCAGTTGCCTGTGCCCCCCACCCAGTAACGATCAGCATCCCAACCTAAGTTAGTGTCCCCGCTTATATTGGTATTATGCGCCGGGATGGGAACTATAGGACCTAAGGCGTCGGATCCGTCCACGGTTATGTACTCCAGATATGGATTACCCTGGGCATCGCTTACAGCGTTTATATAGATATTGAATCTATTCTCCACGCCGCTTACGGAGGATTTCAAGGTGACGTTATTACCGGGCGCTCCTTCAATGGTAAGGGTATTGGTTATAGTGGTAAGCGATCCTGAATCAAAAACGAGCGTTGTCCCGGGCGTTACACAAGTCAAGCTATAAAAGATGGTACTGCCTGAAATTAGCTGATTTGTACCGTTAAAAGTAACCATATTATTCCCATGGTTAAACGTGCCTGAATTTGACCAGTTTCCGGCAATATTTATGGCATATCCGGCCGCGTTTAGGGTGCCAAAAGCGCCAATAGTAAGACTTCCGGGGCTCGATACGGTGACATCGCCGTCATCCAGGGTAAGGGCCCCTGCCAGGGTCAGGGAGCTGGTATTCGTGCTGCCTATGGTCAATTGCCCTATGGTAACACCGGCCCCTATATCCATCGTTACCACGGCATTTAACTGGTCTATGGTGACATTATAACTATTGGTATTTGGCACATTGCCGCCTGTCCAATTCGCCCCTACATTCCAATTACCCGTTCCCCCTATCCAGGATACGGCTATTTCGTCTACAGGGTTATATATAAAGCCCCCAAGCTTCGATATTACCGTCCCCTGCCTCAAATCTATGTTACCGCATGTCCATAGCCTTACCGTGCCCTCAGGGGCCTTTACAGTGCCATATACGTTGATATTACCCTTAGTCTGTTCGAGGTTCACAGATCCGGCTTTTGAGTAAATAGTAACTCCTCTTATATCGATCGCACCGGTAGTAGAATATATATTTATATCGCCATATGCGGTAACATCCCCTCTGACATTGATACCCGTATCCAGCGAATCAAGGCATATGGAGCCATTATAAGATATGATCTCAGCCAGACTGTTAGCGATAAAATAGACAGGATTTTCAGGCGTACCTATATTAAGATATGCGGATAAAGAGAGGCTTTCCGAGATTATGGGAGCAGAATTCGATAAAACGAAAATACTGCCCCCTAAAGCCTCAAGCTTAAGGGCAGCATTTTTTGGATAGATTATTTGGCCGAAGCCGTTCTCCGGGGGGCCGCGAAGCATAATACTTGTCCCTATGCCAAGACTTTCTCTGATATCGATATCTCCGTCTATCTTAACAATAGTCAGGTTGAGCGTATCTGTGATAACCGGGGTCTGGTAAGTGCCAAATCTGGCCCCTATAAGTTTAAGGTTATAGGCTGTTAGGATAACTGCCGCATCGGTATCGATACCGTTATCGGACCTGAATGTCACATCCGCTGATTTAAGATACGTAACCCTAAACCCCTCTCCATCCACCGTAACGACATCATTATCGACCCTGGAAGCGCTTATATAAAGGTCGCCGGAGTTCTTATAGAACTCTACCTTAGGAGCCTGCGTCTGCACTTCCATATTATTAGCCTTAATCTTAATATTATTAGCTACAATCGGGGTATTGGTGGCGTCCTTTACCGCTCCAGCGGTGGCTTCAAGAGCGATACCCTGTTGACTATTATATCTGAGCACGTCTTCCCGGTCGGTTTTAAGCACTTTCGTTCCATTTTCATCGTATTTTTCGATAATATTGATATCGCCCTTACGGTGAACATATTGCGGGAAGCCCTCTATGCTATCAGGGGCCTTTCGTGTGCCTATCTTGATAGCCCCATACTCGGTAGCTATAATACCGTTCAATGTCATAACCCCCGATCCATCTATATACACATCGCCGGTACCGGCGGCTTCGATCGTTCCCGAAACCTGAGAAAACGAGCCAATACCATCATTATCGTAATCAGCGTATAATCTAATGGTATTATCGGCATTGTAAATATCGGCCTCGACCGTAATATCCGTGTTCGCCTTTATGTCGAGAGCGCCCTTCGCGTTAAGATCTGACTTTACTTCGATAGAAGCCGTTGAAGAGATGTCTATTGAACCTCCGGAAGCCTCCATGGTGCCTGAAACCCGCACTTTGTTATCCGCTACTATCCGTATGACACCGTTAACCTCTACCATGCCGGTGGCCTTTACCACGCCATTCTGGTTGACCGCGTTCTCGAAAACATCATCCGCTGTCTTCGCGCTCATGATAACCTGCACACCTTCGATCGTTCCGGAGTTGGCCACAGCGTCTTTAACGACCACGCCATTCAGGTCGAATACCTTGCCGCTCGTCTCTTCGTTTATCTCAACCTGGATGAATCCCCTCTGATCGATCGATACTGTAGTTTTATCGCCTGATGCGAGATGAACGATCCCTGCCCTTGCCGTGATAATGCCCTTATTGTTAACACTGCTTCCGATCAATGCTATGCTTGTGCATGTTATCACGCCCTCATTGAAGAGCTGCGAGTATTTCGCGTTGTCGGCATGTTCAAACACATAATTCTGATTGATGAAATTATTGGTGGAGATATCAAGAGTGGATGCGACAAGATTGTTTACATTGACGTTCGCGGTCGGCCCGAACCTTATCCCGTTTGGATTTACAAGGAACAACATCCCGTTCGCTGTAAGAGAGCCATATATCGTGCTTTCGCCCGATCCTACAACCCTGCTTAATACTTGAGATGTTGAAGATGGCTGGATAAAATTTACACTTTCATTTTGCGCGATATTGAATGATTGGAAATTTATTACAGTATTATCGGCAACTATAATATTAAGTGTGCTTGGATCCGCTTGTCCGGTATTGGGGTCTATAGGATGTTCGAATGTGGCTGTCCCCGACTCCACCTGGCCATCTTCAGGCAAAGAAAAGACCAGCGGAGTGGTGCCGGTCATTAATGATAAGGTTAATATAAATAGGATTAATTTTTTCATAACTTTTTAAATTTCTTTATTATTCGGTCAAAAAAAATCCCGCTAAACTAACCCGGCCCTTATATTTTTAAAACAACTTATTGTTAACATAATAAGTATACCACATAATAGTATAATTGGCTATATTCTAATAGCTGACTTTTTTCTTCTTTACATTTCTGCCTGAAAGACTAGATGGAATGTTGATAGATCAGCGCCGGGAGTGGGCGCATCACCTATCGGCTGAGCCCATTCGAGTCTCAAATATATCCTGTCATAAAGACGCACCCTTGCTCCGCCACCAGCGCCGATCAAAAGTTTCGTATATCTTTCTCCCTGAAATACATTTCGAAGTTGGCCCCAACCGATATCGAAAAAGGCAACTGGTTCTATTTGTTTTCTCAAAGGAGTATCGGATTTGGGAAGTTTCCAATCCTTGGGGACGAGATACATCGGAAAGACCCAATCGGCGTTAAGGCTGGCTCCAATATCCGCGAGATAATCACCTTCCGGATATCCGCGGACAGAATATAATCCGCCAAGTTGCATCTGCTCTGAAGATGGCAGGGTGCGGCTGGGAGCCTGGAATTGAGAATTAAGGATCATATAGCTTTCCCATGGCATCCTTTGGATACGTCTTATGGTATGTTCATATTTTACAAAAGGCACTTCTGTGGTATCCCTGCCCGGCTTCGGCCTGTCCATCGGCAGTTCCCCTAAAATATTCTTTGTGCCGAAACTGAACCTTGGCGTAAATGTTGTCTGCCCTCCGAGCGAATCTATTTTTGTAAAACTATATCCTATATATGGCGTACGGAGCTGGTCATTGGATGTTGTGTCGGACCTCGTCATCCTCCTGATAGATTTAATTTCAAGGCCCGTTTCGATGTTAGCCTGGAAATCCGCCGAAAGGTACATCTCCCAGGAAAGACGCGGGGTATAAAACTCGGTATATCCGGTTATGTCTTCGTCCCTATATTCGCGCCCTAATTTCATCCCGAAATGCGTAAAATCGAAACCTGCCTTTGCGCCATAGGTACCAAGCGGAACCGTATAACTAACGAATTCGCCAAATGAATCTGCCGTAATTAGAGAATTTGCATAAACGCTGTCTCCCCAGCCTGTTACGCTAGTACTTCGTACGTATAATGACGTTCTATATTTGCCCACAAGGCGCGTGCCAAGATTATCCTCGCTAAGGCCGGCATGCCATGGAAACTTATCGCTAACCTTCAATGTTATATCAGATGTCTCCGCTTCCTGGCCCGCGGATATTACGGTCTTTACCTCAATATCCGGATTCTGATTGAGCCTCAAGACATCTCTTTCCATCTTTCTTACATTCAAGACTTCGCCTTTTTTTGTATGGAAGTACCGCTCGATCATCTTTGTCTTAACCCACCTATTTCCTTCGGTGATCAAACGGCCCATCTTCCCCTCTATGACACGGATCTCGACCTTGCCTTCTCTTATCTCCTGTTCGGGGATATAAACCGTAGATGTAAGGTACCATTTTGACCTGTATTTCTCTTTGATCTTTATGGCAATCCGGTTAAGATCATCGAACGATACCAGTTTGTGAAGGTATGTTTCGTATATGGATACAAATTCTTTTTCAGAAAATGTGGTTGCGCCGGATATATTCACTTCGTTAAGGAGAAATGACGCGACTTGCGCTGGGGGTTTTTCTTTCTCTTCGGCGATCTCTATCTCCGGGGCTTTGAGAGGCTTGGCTTCGGCGCGCTCTTTTTCGCGCTCAACTCCGGTCTTAAACCGCTCGACCTGCGCTCCGGCGCCGTCGCTAGGAGGCGGATTCTGGGCAAGGATAATTGTTGGTATGCTTAATTGGAATGAAAAAATAACTGCAAGGGCAATTATTGGACGTCTATTCATAACTTTATGAGTAAAATTATATCATATCATCCCATCCTTGTCCAATCTACATCGGAAATGGCAGCTTGCCCATATGGAAGACCTTTTGAGTAACAGATTTTCTTATACTCCCTCGTGGTCGCATAACCTGGTGAAGTCCGCCGCATTTCAAACAGGGTACAACATACGGTGAGGCTGTGTATCCGATGCTCCTGCATTTTTTGCAGATCACTTTTTCCATTCTTGTCACCCCCTAGACACGATGACTTTATAAATCAACGAAAAAACTGATTAAAGATATTCCTTAAACTTCCTTTACTAATATAATCTCTTAAATAACAAAAAAATGCAGAAAAACAGATAGGGATTGTATTTCTAACGGTAATAGAACGAGGGCTTATTTGTAAGCCCCCGTTCTGATAAATAGTTCTGGTAGAATTATTCTATTGCTATTTCTTACAAACTGTACAATATTTATCATGTATACATGATATCGCCGTTTTAATGAAATGAGCGATACTGATAAGGATGACTATCTTCACCACAGCTCCCCAGGTAATACTTAGAACCATAATTACCTCCTTAGTTGTGTTAATTCACCATCGCCTTGATGTGCGAGACAAGCTCTTCGGCCTTGACTTCCTGGACGGCCGCGGTCTTGCGGAGCTTGACCTCGACAATGCCCTTCTTGGCATTCCGCTCGCCAATCACGATCTTTACTGGCACGCCTATAAGGTCGGCGTCTTTGAATTTAACACCCGCAGACTCATTGCGATCGTCATAAAGCACATCATATCCGGCGTCGGTCATAGTTTGATAAGCGGCATCGGACGCTTCTTTGACTTTCTTACTATCCATGTTAAGGGCAAGTATTAGTACCTGATACGGCGCAATGGAAAGAGGCCATATTATGCCGTCCTTATCATTCGAGGTCTCTATAAGGCTCGCCATGATCCTATTGACGCCTATACCATAGCAACCCATGACTATGACATTTTCTTTACCGTCCTTATCAAGATATTTCGCCCCTAGAGCCTCCGAATACTTTGTACCGAGCTTGAATGTGTGGCCTATCTCGATAGCCTGCCTGACCTCCACGTCTTTACCGCAGGCCGGACAACTGTCCTTACCGGTGATCATCCTCAGGTCGTCGAACTCTTTTACTTCAAAATCCCTGTCGATGTTGACATTGATAAGGTGCGCGTCTTTCTTGTTGGCTCCCGTAACGAAATTGACCATCCCTTTCAGGCTGTTGTCGGCGACCAGCCGGGCGTTCCTGATATTTACTGGTCCCGAAAATCCGACAGGCGCTCCGGTAACTTCTATGATGGTATTCTCATCGGCCAATCCAAGCGCGGCGCATTTCAGGTGGTTCTTCAGCTTCGTTTCATTCGCCTCATGGTCTCCTCTTAGAAGAAGCGCAACCACTTTGCCATCACATTTATAGATCATCGTCTTGACAAGCCTTGTTGCATCCACCTTCAACAATTCCGACACCTTTTCTATGGTCGTAATGCCCGGGGTCTCGACTTCCGCTATAGGCATCTTCTTTTCATTCTTTTTGTTCCCTGGACCCCGGATCCTGGACCCTGGATCGCACCTGGCCACTTGAACGCTCGCGGCGTATTTACACGACTTACATACCACTATCCTGTCCTCACCGGCCTCCGACGGAACCATGAATTCGTGCGAAACATTTCCGCCCATCATTCCCGAATCGGCCTCGACAGGGATATAAGGCAGGCCGCAACGTTCGAATATCCTGCAATAAGCGTCGTACATCTTCTTGTAACTGGCCTCCATCCCTTCCGCGTCGCGGTCAAAGCTGTATGCGTCTTTCATTATGAATTCCGAGGTCCGCATCACTCCAAAACGCGGCCTGGGCTCATCCCTGAATTTAGTCTGGATCTGATAAAGTATTATGGGAAGAGATTTATAAGAGCTGACGTTATTGGCTACGAGGTCCGTTACAACCTCTTCGTGGGTCGGCCCGAGGACAAGTTCCTTGCCGTGCCTGTCTTTGAACCTTATCATCACGGGCCCCAGGATCTCTTTGCGGCCCGTCTTATTCCATAATTCCGGGGGTTGTATCGCAGGAAGCAGTACTTCTTGCGCCCCTTTTGCGTTTAATTCCTGCCTGATTATCCTCTCAATCCTTTCCAACACGCGGAACCCGAGCGGAAGGTAAGAGTAAACCCCGGATATCAGCTTTCTGATAAAACCACCCCTCACCATCAATTTATGGCTCGTAACCTCCGCATCCTGCGGGTCTTCTTTCAGGGTCGGTATGAGCGCCTCGCTCCATCTCATTTAAGCACCTCTTTCATCAGTTCTTTTACAAAATCTTTCTCTTTAACCCGGCGGATGATCTTTCCGTTAACGAACAGGATGCCAGATCCTTTACCGGCCGCGATCCCTATATCCGCGGATCTGGCCTCCCCCGGCCCGTTCACCTCGCAACCCATTATGGCTATGGTAGGCATTCTCTTAGCGTTTAGCGGATAGTGTTTAGCAAATAGTTTGGCTTCCACTTCCCTGGCTATCCGCACCAGGTCTACCTGGCACCTTCCGCAGGTAGGGCAGGATATGATATCGGGACCGAACTTCCTGATCCCGAGCGATGACAGTATCCTCTTTGCCGCCACTATCTCTTCCGACGGATCGGCCGTCAGCGAAACACGCAGCGTATCGCCTATCCCGTCAAGAAGAAGCGCGCCTATGCCTATCGACGATTTGATAACACCCTGCTCTTTCGAACCGGCGGCCGTTACCCCCAGATGCAAAGGATAAGCGGACAATCTTGACATTTTACGGTATGCCTCAACCGTAGAGGTCACATCCGAGGCCTTAAGCGATAATACCATATCATAAAAACCCAGACGCTCGAACATCTTGATATAACCGAGAGCCGCACGGACCAGCGTATCCGGCGACGACCCATAACGGTCGGATACCGAGCCGGAGTTTACTCCGATTCTGATCGGGATGCGGGCGACCCTGGCCGCTTTGACTACCTGCACTATCTCATCCCGGTTACGTATATTACCTGGATTTAGACGTATCTTGTCGGCGCCGTTCATGATAGAGCTAAGGGCCAATCTGTAATCGAAGTGTATATCCGCCACTAAAGGTATCCTGATCTTGCGCTTTATAGCCTTTATGGCTTCCGCGTCCTCCATTGTCTTGACGGCAACCCTGATTATTTCACAGCCGCATCTTTCAAGGTCCTTTATCTGGGAGACGACGCTCCTTACGTTGGATGTCAACACCTTGGTCATCGATTGTATCAATATCGGCGCGCCTCCGCCTATCTTTACGTTACCTACCTTAATCTGTTTTGTCTTTTTTCGTTGAATCATATATTAACCCTTGAATATCTTCACTATCTTCTCGATAACCCCGAATTTTATTATATCGTTATAGAATATAAACACCGTAAGAAGTATCAAAAGCGCTACCCCGACATTCGCTATCGCCTCTTGGGCTCTCATGGAGAGAGGCTTGCGCCTTATCTTCTCCAGGGCAAGAAATATTATATGCCCGCCGTCAAGGATCGGTAAAGGAAGAAGATTAAAAATGGCTAACGAAGCGCTCAGGACTCCCATGAGGTGGATTATATATATGAGCCCGAGACGCGCCGCCTGTCCGGTGACGACGAATATCCCTATAGGGCCAGTCATCGATTCTTTTACGGATAATTGGCCTATCAGGACCGACCATAACGCTTTATAGGTCACCAGGGTAAGCGTTATAAGCTTGCTGAACCCCATATGTATCGACTGCAGCAATCCGTAACGCACATTCTCTATCTTCTGTGAAGGGCCTATTCCTATAAGCGTAACGCTCGTCTCTTTTCCGAATATATCCTTCGTCTTGCGGACTACGGGCCTTATCTCTTTTTCAAGGTCGGAGCCGCCTCTCTTTATGGAGACTTTTATCATCGGACCTTCGTGCCTGCGTATCAGCTCGGTCATCTCTTCCCAGTATTTTACCGGTTTTCCATCTATAGCCAGTATCTTGTCTCCTGCGATGAGCCCGTATTCCTCGGCCGGATATCCTTTCATAAGAGCGCCGATCTCGGTGGTCACCGTAGGGCTCCCGAACATGAATATGACCGAAAATATGATAAAGGCAAGTATATAGTTCAGGAGGGGACCCGCGAATATTATCTGGAACCTCTCCGATACGGACCTGGACAAGAATTCGCTCTTTTGGCCGGAGATCTTCTCTCCCGGCTCATCTCCCGCCATCTTGACATATCCTCCGAGCGGTATCGCCGATATAATATATTCCGTATCTCCCTTTTTTACGGAAAATAATTTCGGGCCGAAACCCCACGAAAACTTCTCCACCTTTACTCCAAGCCGTTTTGCCGTTATAAAATGGCCAAACTCGTGCACCAGGACAAGTATGCTCAATACTATCAGAAAGGTTACTAATGATAACAAAGCGACCTCGCTTCCTCTCTTGCCCACGCATCCGCTTTCATAAGATCGCCGATGTTAAGGACAGGATTTTTCGCACATTTATGACGCATAAGGACCCTTTCTATTATCTTTGGTATAGAGGAAAACTTGATCTTACCGTCTAGATAATACCTGACCGCTTCCTCGTCTGCCGCGTTCAATACGGCGGGAAAGGTCCCGCCTTTACGCGATGCCGATATCGCCAGGGTAAGGCATCGAAATCTTCCGGTATCGGGTTTTTCAAAAGAGAGACGCCCTGTCCCGGCAAAGTCAACTTTATCGGATACCGAATCGGAACGCTCCGGATATGTGATCGCGTATTGTATCGGAATACGCATATCGGGTACGCCTAACTGGGCAAGCACCGAACCGTCGATAAGCTCCACCATCGAGTGCACTATGGCCTCGGGATGTATTAAAACCTCTATCATCTCCTCCCGCACGCCGAACAGGTGCTTGGCCTCTATTACCTCAAGCCCTTTATTCATCATGGTGGCGGAATCCACGGAGATCTTGCGCCCCATCTTCCATTTTGGATGCCGCAATATAAAATTCCTTGAAAATTTATCGAACCTATTCTGTGGCACCCTTAGGAGCGGCCCGCCGCTTCCCGTCAATATTATCTTTGACAGATACTGCCGCCTCCCTTCAAGGCACTGAAATATGGCGCTATGCTCGCTGTCTATAGGGATGATCCTGACGTCCTTGCGCCTGGCCGCCTCCATAATTATATCACCGGCGATGACGATAGACTCTTTATTGGCAAGCGCCACTTCTTTACGTTTCTCAATCGCCTCCAATAGTGGGATGGCACAGAGACCGCCCGCTATCGCAAAAATGACTTGATCGACGTCGGGGCTCGTCACTATTTCTTTTAAACCGTCGAGCCCGGCCACCACTTTTACGCCGGAGGGCATCGAGATCTTTACGCGCTTCGACAATAACGCGCTGCCTATCGATACTATCCTGGGATGGAATCTCCTTGCCTGCTCCGATAAAAGATCGATATTCGATTCGGCAGAAAGGGCGACCACCCTATACCGGCTTTTCAGCCTCGATATTACATCCAGCGTATTTACGCCTATCGAACCGGTGGAACCTAAGATCGCTATTCTTTTCATCATCTCATCAATACTTTTACGTAAAAATAAAATATCGGAGCGGTAAATAAAAGACTGTCGATAAGATCGAGCACCCCGCCGAACCCGGAAAGATTGGCTCCGGAATCCTTGACGCCGCAGTCTCTTTTCAACAATGATTCCGCAAGATCCCCTACCTGTCCGAGAATACCCAAAAGCACGCCCAGGACAACGAGATGCCCAAGCGGGAAGTAAGGAAGATACGCCTTGCTTGCGATAGCGCTTACCAGGCTGAAAATAAGCCCTCCGACAGTGCCTTCGATCGTCTTGTGGGGACTTATTCTCGGGATAAGGTTACGCCTGCCAATATAACTGCCTACAAGGTAGGCTCCGATATCCCCGGTCTTGGTGACCAGGATAAGGAAAGCCACCAGTAACGTTCCGTCAGGCAGGAGCTTAAGCTTAATAAAGAAGGAAAAGAACCACGCGATATATAGAAGCCCAAAAAGTGTCACGGCTATGCTCGCAAGAGCCTGAGAGCTGTCCCGCCTTATGAACTGCAGAACAAATACCATAAGACATGCCAGGACTATAAAGAACGGTTCCAGCGTAAAATACCCTTCGCTGCCCATCTGGAAAAATATTATCAGCGGCACACACATTCCCAGTATGATACCGAACCACCTGTAGACAAACACTCCTTTCCTGCCGGCAAGGGAATAGAATTCATAAAGCGCTACGCCGACCATGCAGGAGGCCAGGAATGAGAACATCCAGTTTGGAAAAAAGAAGGTGATCAGAGCTACCAGCGTTATCACCAGGGCGCTCGTTATTATCCGTCTTGTCAAGGTGAGGTTATCCGCCAAATCTCCTCTCCCTCTTCTGGAATTCCGAAACGGCTTTCTTCAGATCATCCTTCTTGAAATCGGGCCATAGTTTTTCCGTTATATACAATTCGGCGTATGATATCTGCCATAACAGGAAATTAGATACCCTGTATTCTCCCGAAGTCCTTATCAGCAGATCCGGGTCGGGCAGGTCCCTGGTGTAAAGGTTTTCGGAGAATAGCTTATCGTCTATATCCTCGATTTTCAGCGATCCCTCTTGGACCCTGATCGATATTTTTTTGACAGCCTCCAGCATCTCGGCCCTTGACCCATAATTAAGGGCAAGGTTCAGGACCATCCCTTTATTGCGACCCGTCGACTGCATCACCCTCTTCAGCTTATCCTGCGTAGAGAGAGGCAGGTCGTCCAGTTTGCCTACCGCAGAAAGCCTGATATCGTTCCTATTAAGCTTCTCCTCCTTCTTATCGAGATACTCTTCGAGCAATTTGAACAGGGCTGTCACTTCATCTTTGGGCCTTTTCCAGTTTTCGGTAGAGAAGGAATACAGCGTAAGGACCTTTATGCCCATTTCCCTGGCGGCTTCGGTTATATCATCTACCGACTTCGCCCCTTCACGGTGTCCAGCTATTTTGGGAAGCGATCTTTGCTTTGCCCATCTTCCATTACCGTCCATTATTATCGCGATATGAACGGGGAGTATCTTTTCTTTGTCCATGGGGACCTTACTTTAACTTCTTATAGAAAATATGAGGGACCTCGTTCGATCCCTCATTAAGGACTCTTCTTAAACATGTCCGGATATGATACATAGCCCTGATAGACGTGATTAAGCTCTCTTTGAAAATATCTGTTTTCTGTCCGACCCTACCGATACCAGCACTATTTTGCTATCTACCAATTCCTGAATACGCTTCAGGTAATTTCTCGCCTTTACGGGAAGCCTTGAATAAGATGTTACCCTAGAGGTATCTTCTTCCCATCCCGGCAATTCCTCATACACCGGTTCGCAATCATCAAGCGCTTTGACCCCGGAAATAAAATTATCGTGCACCTTGCCCTTATACCTGTACCCCGTACATATCTTAAGGCTTTCCAGCCCGTCGAGCACATCCAGTTTCGTAATAACTATTTCATCTATGCCGTTCACCGCTACAGAGTGTTTTACTATCAAGCTATCGAACCACCCGCACCTTCTGGGCCTGCCGGTAGTGGCGCCGAACTCCTTGCCCTTCTGCCTGATCACCCCCATAAACGCGTCATCGAATTCTGTCGGGAAAGGACCCTCACCGACCCTGGTGGTATAGGCCTTTACTATCCCTATCACCTTGTCTATCCTGGTAGGCCCTACTCCTGTACCTATCGACGCCCCCCCTGCCGTAGAATTCGAAGATGTTACGAACGGATATGTGCCGTGATCAACGTCCAAAAGCGTGCCCTGCGCCCCCTCGAAAAGAATGCTCTTTTTTCTTTTTATGGCGTCATTCAGCAGGATCGTGGTATTCCTGACATACTTCCTGATCTTCTTCGCGTAATCAAGATATTCCCTGTAAAGAGAGCCGAAAGAATATCCTTCCACTCCGTATATCCTGGAAAAGATAAGGTTTTTTTCTTCCAAATTCGATCTGAGTTTATCCTTGAATACAGTTTCATCCATAAGGTCTATGACCCTGATGCCGGATCTGGCTACTTTATCCGCGTAACATGGCCCTATACCTCTCTTTGTCGTGCCTATACGCCTGGTCTTCATCTCCTTAAGCTCATCCAGTTTACGGTGATACGGAAATATCACATGAGCGTCTTCGCTGATAAAAAGCCTGCCTTCGACGCTTATGCCTTTCTTTCGGAGCATCTCTATCTCTTCGAGCAAGGCCTTGGGATCCACCACAACACCGTTTCCTATAACACATATCTTTCCTTTATGTAAAATACCGGAAGGAACAAGATGCAATATGAATGATTCTTTATCGATCACTACCGTATGGCCCGCATTATTACCGCCTTGATACCGCACGATAAAATCTACTTTAGGGGCTAAAATATCTATAACCTTGCCTTTACCTTCGTCTCCCCACTGGGCCCCGACAATCACTATATTAGGCATTAATTTCTCCTTATTTCCTCGGTGGTGTAGGCGCCTGAGGAGGCGGTTTCGGCACTTGCGGACCGGGCTGGGATGACGGAGGAGGTGTTGGCGGCAGGGGAGGCCTGTACGGCTGCTGAGGCGCCGCCGGTACGGCTGACACCCTTGCGGCCTGCTGAGCCTGCTGAGCCGCGCGTTGAGCCTGTAATATCGTCTCCATCTGCTTATTTATCCTCTCCGTCCTTATCCTGACGTATTCATTCTGAATGCGGAGATATAATTTTTGAAGCGCGTCGACATCCAAATTATCTATATTTGTCCCGTTCAAGGCGTAGTATTCCTTGTTATCCGGACCCTTGACTTTCTTAACCTCCTGGATGAAATCTAGGAGTTCCCTATTGTAGTCGAGAATACCTTTGATATGCTCTAAATATTCTTCCTTGGAAAATTGCTTTAATTTCTTATCAATGGGACTTGCCGGGGCCTGTGTGCCTGCCGGCGCGGCGGACGATGGCCCAAGGGCAGACGGTTTTGGAGGAAGGGCCTGTTTTTTCACCTTCGGCACTTCAATCGGCTTCCTGGACTTGACGGCTTCCGGCGGCTTCATCCTGGCTCTTTGGGCAAGTTTTCTAGCCTGCTCCGCGCCTGTGGACGTCGCCGATTTCCCAAAAGCAACATCTGAAACCACATTCGCGAACGCCCCAAGGGCGTTCTTCTTCTCTTCAGCGCCAAAAGAAAGCGCCGGCATCAGGAAAAACCACAATATGATCAACGCTGCGAGGCGTATTTTCATGAAAATATCCTCCAGTTTAGGGTGCCATTGTAAATATTTTTCGCGCTATCTCCGGATACTTGGCGATGAAGCGCAGTTCATCCTCCACAAGAGGCTGTTGGGTGTGTACGTTCGCATACCTTACAAGCTCAAGGATCTTAGTGGCCTCTTTTTCGTCCTTAAACTTGATCTCAAGTTTATCATATACGTTCCTGAACCCTTTTATACCGCTATACTCTCCCGCGGTTATATGCCTTCCGGTATCTATGATCTCCGGTTCCCCTCTGCCCAGCTCCTCGAAATCATACAACTCGTAGTTTCTTCTGTCCTTAAGAGCGCCGTCGGCATGTATACCCGATTCATGGGCAAAGGCGTTGGCTCCGACCGCGGGCTGGTTGATAGGTATCGGAACCTTGAAAGCGTACGAGCCGTATTTCGCGATCTTCCACGCATGTGAAAGTTTTACGCGCTCATCAAGGACATACCTGCCCCGGAAACCGCTTGAATATTTTATGGCAAGCATAACGCTTACAAGGTCGGCGTTCCCCGCCCTTTCTCCCATGCCATTAACGGTAGTATTGATATACGCATCAACCCCTGCGTCTATGGCGGCTTTGGCTCCGGCGACAGAACAGGCCACGACCATTCCCAGATCATTATGGCAGTGCAGTTCTATCGGGATCTTCACCTCTTGCGCCAACAATTTAACCCTGTCATAGATGGTAAAAGGATCGTCATATCCAAGGGTATCGCAGTATCTTATCCTGTCGGCCCCCGCTTTTTTCGCGGCCCTGGAGAATTTTATCAAATAGTCAAGATGGGTACGCGACGCATCCTCGGCGTTTACTCCTACTATCTTTATTCCAAGCTTCCGCGCGGTATGGACGGCTTCGACCATCTCCCTTATAACATCCTCTTTAGTGTATTTACCCTGGAATTTACCACTTATCATCTGTTCCGACGTTGATATGGAAAGATTGAGGTTTTCCACCTTCGTCATCTTGCAAGCCTTTTCAACGTCACCCCTTATAGCCCTTACCCATCCGCTCAATACCATCGGCTTTATCACGCCAATCCTCGCTAGCTCCAGGTTGGCGTTCAGATAATTTGTCTCATGATGAGTTACGGGAAAGCCGAATTCCGACTGGCTTACCCCCATCTCATTGAGGTATATATTGATCATCGTCTTCTGGAGCTTTGCCAATCCCAGCCTGGATGTCTGGACTCCGTCCCTATTGGTCACGTCCAGGATATATATCTTATTTTGCCTGTTCTTCATGAAAACCGTCCTTTTTTTTATAGCCTTACCAGCTTGATCTCTTCCACGTCCTTGGCGCTCCTGAGCTCATCCAATACCGGTTTTGGAACGTTACTATCGACGTTCCACACACTTATGGCTCGCCCGCCCTTCTCTTCTCTTCCGAATGAGACGCTTGCGACATTTATCTTGTTTTTCCCCAGGATAGTGCCTATCTGGCCTATGATCCCGGGAACATCCTTATTCAAGACCACAAGCATATTGCCTTCGGGAACACAATCGACATAAAATTCGTTTATCTTTACTATGCGCGGGTCTACCTTGGTGAAGAGCGTGCCCGCGATCGAGCTTTTGGCTTTATCGGTCTCGACCTCAACCCAGATAAGGCTGGCGAAATCCTGAACTTCCCCTGTTTTCGATTCTATTATGCTTATTCCCCGCTCCTTAGCGATCACAAGCGCATTCACAAAATTGACCGTCTCCTGCAATATGGGCGTGAGCATGCCTTTCATGATAGACACGGTAAATGGAGAAAGGTCGTATTTTATAAGATCGCCCACGTATCTGATCTTCACCCTCTTTATATGTCCGCCTACTAACTGAGCGTGCATCGCGCCAATATTCTCGGCAAGTTTCAGATAAGGCTCAAGGATCTTGTATATCTCCGGATCGACACACGGCACATTCACCGCATTCCTCACCCCTCTGCCCAACAGCATATCCCGGACAGTATTAGCGATATCTATAGCTACGTTCACCTGAGCCTCTTCGGTGGACGCCCCGAGATGCGGGGTCAGGACAACTTTATCCATCTTTATGAGACCTGAATCCTTCGGCGGCTCTTCCTCAAAAACATCCATGGCAGCTCCAGCCACATGGCTGGATTCCAGCGCTTTAATCAGGGCTTCTTCGTCTATTATGCCGCCTCTCGCGCAATTGATCACCCGGACGCCTTTCTTCATCATCGCAAATTCTTTGGTTGAGATCATATGTCTCGTCTCTTCCGTAAGCGGCGTATGAACGGTTATATAATCGGCCGTTTTCAGGATGGTCTTCAGGTCCGAGGGCTCGATCCCTAGCTCCTTTGCCTTTTCTACCGAAAGGTACGGGTCGAACGCCATGACCTTCATCTCGAAACTAAGGGCGCGTTTCGCCACTTCCGTTCCTATCCTGCCCAGGCCTACTATGCCAAGCGTTTTACCGTACAATTCCACGCCCATGAACTTTTTCCTCTCCCACTCCCCTCTCTTCATCGATTGGTCGGCCTGGGGAATGCTCCTTGACAGCGCAAGCATCATGGAAAATGTGTGTTCGGCGGTGGAGATCGTATTCCCACCCGGGGTATTGACTACCACAATCCCTTTCTTGGAAGCGGCGGCGACATCCACGTTATCCAACCCTACGCCGGCCCTTCCTATTATCTTCATTTTATCCGCCGCCGCGATTATATCTTTAGTTACCTTCGTACCGCTGCGAACGCAAAGGGCGTCGTATTCCTTTATGACCTTCTTAAGCTCTTCCGGGGTAAGCTTCGTATTGACATCGACCTTGAATTCCTTCTCTTTCTCAAGAATATCAACAGCTTCTTTAGAAAGCGGATCGCTTATCAGTATCTTGTATGGCATTGTGTATCTCCTCGTAATATATCCGGGCTAATAGCTGCATTATTTTAATATTTTCTCCGCCGCTTCGAGCCCCGCGCCGGACTTGAACTTGTATCCCAGATTCGCCAGAACCTGCTCCAGCGCCTTTATAGACTCTACTGTATGTTCCCTGTCTATACCGCCCATGTGAGCGACCCTGAATATCCTGCCTTTCAGGTCTTCCTGTCCTCCGGCAAAGGTCACGCCATATTCCGTCTTTAGGATCTTGATTATATCATCCGCATTTATTCCGGAGGGGGCATTGACTCCGGTCACGGCATTGGACGGAGATCTGGAGTATATGCCCAGACCCATCGCCTTCATTGCGTCGCGGAAAGCTATCGCCTGGGACCGGTGCTCCTGAATGACATTATCGATGCCTTTCTGATTTATCTTCTCAAGGGCCTTCTTCAAACCTATCACAAGCGTGATAGCCGAAGTAAAGGGCGTATCGGTCTGGTCGTAGGCCTTCTTGTATTTTTTAAAATTGAAATAAAACTTGGGCAGCCGGGAGGCTTCAACAGCCTTCCATGCCTTTTGGCTCACGGAACAGAACGCCAATCCCGGAGGTATCATAAGCCCTTTCTGCGATCCGCATATTGCTATATCTACCCCCCATGAGTCGTTTTCAAAATCATCCGCGCCGAGGCCGCTTATCGTATCCACGACAAAAATGGCGCCGGTCTCCCTGACTATCCGGCCGATCGCTTTTATGTCAAATACTGTAGCGGTGGAGGTCTCGCAGAGCGTAGTGTACACGCCCTTGACACCGGGGTTCTTTACAAGAGCTTCCTTTACGTCTTTCGGATCGGGGCCGGTGCCCCACGCTACGTCTATGGCGATCACTTCTACGCCGTACGCCTTAGCGATCTCGCCGAACCTCTCTCCGAATTTACCGCCGCGCACAACTATTATCTTGTCTCCGGGGGAAAGGACGTTTACGATAGAGGCTTCCATGGCGCCCGTCCCGCTCGATGTAAACGTATAAACATCATTGATGGTCTTGAATATCTTCTTTAAACCTTCTGTGACATCCTTAAATATGGCCTGGTACTCCTTTGTCCTGTGGTGGATAATAGGCTTGGCCATCTCGTTCCTTATGTCTTCCGGGACCGGTGTCGGGCCGGGAGTCATTAAGTAGGTTTTCTTCATATAAAAACTCCTGTAACTTTATTTCTTCCTCTTCACAATATTCTCGATCACTTCATCTACGATACCGTAAACCTTGCCTTCCGTTGCTGACATAAAGAAGTCCCTGTCGGTATCTTTCTGTATCTTCTCTATCGGCTGTTTTGTGTGTTTTGATAGTATCTCTTCCAGCCTTGCGCGCAGCCTTAATATCTCCTGAGCCTGTATGCTTATATCGGTAGCCTGCCCCTGCACTCCTCCCCACGGCTGATGTATCATTATCCGCGCATGCGGCAGGGCGAATCTCTTGCCGTGAGCCCCTGCGGCCAGCAGGACCGCTCCCATGCTCGTAGCCTGTCCCACACAGTACGTATTTACGTCGGGCTTGACGAATTGCATAGTGTCATAAATGGCGAGCCCGCTTGTCACCGAACCGCCCGGGGTATTGATATATACATCTATGTCCTTGTCCGGGTCTTCCATCTGCAGGAATAATAATTGCGCTATGATAAGATTGGACACGATATCGTCGATTGCGGTCCCGATGAATACGATCCTGTCTTTTAGAAGGCGGGAGTATATATCATACGCCCGTTCGCCCCTGCCGGTAGTTTCTATGACCATAGGAACAAGAATACTCATCGCAACCTCCTTTTGTCATTTACGATCTACGCCTTGTCCGATATCTTCGCGTTCTTAAGGATAAACGCTATCGTCTTCTCTTCCCTTACCTTCTCTTCCAGATTATCCACGAGGTCCTCTTTCTCATAGTATGCCTTGATCTCTTCCTCGCTCTTGCCGACCTGGGCGGCTATGGCCTTAAAAGCGTCTTCTACATCCTTCCGTTCCACCTCTATTTTTTCGTTCCTTGCTATCTCGTCCAGTATGAAGAGAAGCCTCACCTGCCTCTCGGCGTCTTTCTTGAACTTCTCCCGGAACTCCGCGTCCTTCTTATCCAGCTCCTCTTTTTTAAATCCCTTCTCCTGCAATTTTCGCTTCGCGTTCTCTACCATCTGCTCAAGCTGTCTTTTCACAAAGCTTGAAGGGACGCTGAAGACGTTATCGTCCATCAGCTTATTTAATAGCTGGTTCTCGCACTCAACATCGGCGTTCGTCTTGGCTCGGGCTTCGAGTTCCGCAAAGACTTCTTTCTTAAGGTCCTCCAGGTTATTTTTGCCGACATCCTTCGCGAATTCATCGTCTATATTCGGCAGCTGCCTTGCTTTTATCTCTTTGCATAAGATATGGTATACCGCCTTTTTTCCCGCAAGGCCCTTATCGGGATATTTTTCCGGCAACACCGCCTCTATGTCCCTCTCCTCGCTTTTATTCATCCCTGCCATCCCCTCCGAAAGGCCGGGGATCAGGGACTCTTTCTCCAAAAAGAGCCACAGGTTCTCGCGCTTCTTATGCACAGGCTTGCCGTCCACAAAGCAGTCCAGGTCGCTCACCACGTAATCCCCCATGCCTGCCGGACGGTCTTCGACCGCAATATACTTTGCGTTCATCTCCCTTAAGCTTTCGATCGTCTTATCCACGTCATCGGGCTTTATTTCGGCCTTCCTTCTTTCCAGCCCGATGAGCTTATACTCCCTTATCTTGAATTTAGGCCTTGTATCCACCCGTGCCTTAAACAACAGCGGCTTGTCGTCCTCAAAAACCACTTCGGTTATCTCCGGCATACCTATCGGACTTACCTTGTGCTCCTCCAACGCCCTGCGATACGCTTCCGGAATGAGCCGCTTAAGGACCTCTTCCTTCGCGTCCTTGGAATAGTGTTTCCTCACCAGGTCGATCGGAGCCTTCCCTACCCTGAAGCCCGGTATATTGGCTATCTTCACGATCTCTTTATAAACATCCTCAAAGACGTCCGATATCGTCGTGGCCGGCACCTCTATCTCGAATAATGTTGAACATTCCTCAACTGATTTTGCCCTGGTCTTCATCTTTCTCCTGTACGATAAAGCGCATATTATATCACAAATATTTTACATTGTAAATTTTTCGCCCAGATATATTTCCCGGGCCTTCGGATTCGATATCAACTCTTCTTTCGGGCCTGAGATAAGTATCTTGCCATCGGCCATCAGGTAAGACCTGTCGGTTATGGTAAGGGTCTCTCTGACATTATGATCCGTTAGAAGTATCCCCAACCCTTTGCTCCTCAGCTCAAGGATAATATCCTGGCACTCGGCGACCGCGATCGGATCGATGCCGCTGAACGGCTCATCGAGCAGGATGAACATGGGGTTCGTAACGAGGGCCCTTGTGATCTCCACCCGCCTCTTTTCTCCTCCCGATAACGTGTACGCCTTATTCTTTCTCAGATGGGATATCTTGAGCTCGTTAAGCAGTTCATCGCACCTTCTCCGCCTCTCTCGAGGCGAAAACCCCAGGGTCTCCAGCACGGCCATTATATTTTCCTCAACCGAAAGTTTCCTGAATATCGACGGCTCCTGGGACAGATATCCTATGCCGCACCTGGCCCTCATATGAAGAGGCATCCTCGTAATGTCCTGTCTGTCGAATACGATCTTCCCTTCATCCGGCTGGATTATCCCTGTTATCATATAAAACGTAGTTGTCTTGCCTGCGCCGTTAGGGCCCAGAAGGCCGACTACTTCGCCGCGCTTTACATTGATCGCAACCGAGTCCACTACCCTGCGGCCGCCATATTGCTTTACAAGACCCGTCGTTTCTAAAAGATGCATATCATTTACCCAGAAAACCTTTCTCTAAGCCGCCTTCCTGATATATGACAAGCCTTGGCCTGCCCGTCAACAGCACCTTCTTTTCGGCCTCAATATAAGTCGCCTTATCGCTATAGGTGACATTCTCCCCCTGGTAGATCTTGACATTGCCTTCGGCAACGATATCCTTTATCTTCTTGCTGGACGGCTCCAGGTTCACCGTTATCTTATCCGCTTCAATTGCGCCATCCTCACTGATGACCTTTACGTTCTTATTGAAAAAAGCCTGATTGGACTCGTAATTGAACTGTACGTCGCCATCGCATGTTATGACGGTTTTGGATTTCTTGCCGGTACCGGGAGTCTTTTTCTTATTTCCATCCGGAGTGCCGGATACCGGCGCCGGAAATTTAAAGAAGTCTCCGGTAAAATCGGCGGTGTTCTCTATCGTGGCCCTGACGTTCTTCTCGAGCCGGACGTTGTTCTTCGTCTTATCATACACACCTTTATCGGCAGTTATCACGGCCTGAGCTTCATCGCCGTATGCCTTGGCCGTTATATTATTAAGCTTTACGGCGCTTTCGGATATAGCTTCGGCAGATTCGCCCTGGACGCCCCACTTCTTCTCTCCCTTTTCCGACAAACCTTCCAGGTTAAAAGCTAATACTTTATGCTGTACCATATCCGGAGACGCCTTCTCATCTTTGGCATAGGCACTCCCCGCCAGGAGGAAAATACTGATAAATATTGCAGCATAAATCTTTCCCACGGCCCACGTCATATATTTCATATCCCTCATCTTATGACCCATGACCTAATACGGTCTTCCAGCGCCTATGCATCCATACCCAATGGTCCGGATATTTCCGTATATAAGCTTCAACTACATCCGACCATCGCTGGGTATTTGCTATAATATCTTTCTCTTTATCACCGGTATCGACCAGCTTTACAGGCTCCTCAACGATAAGCCTGTGCCTTTGTCCTTCCCTTACCATAAAAGCAGGTATCAGGCTGGCGCCGCTCACTCTGGCAAGTACAGCAGGACCTGCAGGGGTAAAGGCCTCCTTACCGAAAAAACTGACAAATACGCCATCCACTGAATCGACATCCTGATCCGCCAGGATCCCTACTATATTATTATCTTTAAGCGCCCTTAATATGCGTTTCGGCGACTCATCTCTGTATATTATATTTACGTCGTGGATCCTTCTTAATTTATTCAGGTAGCCGTCATATTTGTGGAAGTATATCCTTCTGCCGATGACGGAGCCTTTATATCCTTTAACCCTGAATGTAAGCGCCAATAGCTCCCAATTACCAAAATGGCCCGTGAGCATCAGCGCGCCCTTGCCTTTTTTTAATTCCCGGTCAAGGATATCGCCGTTTTCCACAGTAACAAATTCATCTATGTTAGACTTGTTTATCTTCGGGAAATTGATCATCTCGGCGGCGTTCTTTCCGAGATTCCGGAAGACCGCCCTGGCCGTACTATCCATCTCTCCCCTGGTCTTACTTACCCCAAGGGCCGATGTGAGATTACCTAACGCTATGCGCCGGTATTTTCCCAGCAGTATGTAGGCTATTTCACCGAGCCAGCCGCCGAAAATAACCGCCGCCCTTAATGGCGCAAGAAAGAACAGAAAAGCGAGGGCCCTGCCTAGATAATATAGATAATACCTCCTGAGCTTATATTTCATCTTACCGGATCCGCCCTCACAGCTAATTACTATATAATACTATATAGAGGTTTGTCAAGGAGATGGTGTTGGGTCGTGGATCATAGGGGACGTGAAATATGGGATGTGGGTGGCGAGAACCGGGCGAATCAGGATGTTTCTATATTCCAGGCGGTACTGGCGGATGAGTTTTGCGGATCCCTTACAGTCACCTTCACTTGCTGTAATCCAGCGCTGTCAGGGGCTTGGTACATGTAGCTGGAGGGTACGCCCTGAGCCAGATTTTCGGTTTTTACAGTTACCCCATTTATGCTCCAGGATATCTCGAGGGTATCATTATCCGGATCCTCGGTCATAATGGAGATATCATACGCCTCTCCCCTCGCCACAAGGATGTTGGAGGATGCGGGGTCCTTACTGATTATCACCACGCCATTATTGACAGGATCGAAGGTGATATTTGAATTATTGCCGCTATCTTTCGAATTCCTCATCGTCATCCCGCCGCCAAGAACTTTCGCGTCGCGGATATCGGTATTTTCGATCAACGAGCTCACAGACTCGTCCTGCAGCGTATATTGCTGGCCTTCCTGTGTGCTTCTCACATATACCCTTGTCTTAACAACGGGATTAGTGTACGTATTCCCCACAAACGCCACTTGCGGATCCAGAACAGCGTTTGGATCTATGTACAGGAACGTCGTTGCCGCGGATCCGGAACCGGTAAAGGCAATATTCTTAGCCTGGATATTGCCATAAGCAAAGGTAGTCCCTCCGCTGAACGTAATGGTCACATACTTCTTATAATTATCGGTGAAACTCACTCCCGGGCCGATATTTATTATAGAGCCTACCGATACCGTTGCCGCTGCCGCAGCGTCGAGCGTCCCTGATTCGAGCAGCATAATATTGACGCTGATACCTTTTAGTGAAATTTTACCGGAATAATTTCCACGGGTGACGATGCCTCTGTAATAGGTGCCTTTCAATACGCAATCGACATTCGAAACCGAGCCGTCAAAAACAGCCGTCTCTTTATCCCAACCGTCCGGCACATGGCCAAGGCTCCAGTTTGCCGCCAGGGAGGCATCAGTAGAGCTTGTGCTGATCCATATGTTCTCCGCGGGAACGACGACTACGATACTTATATCTATATATGATTGTTTACCGTTGGAGGTCGCATAGATCCGCGCGTTTCTTGTCCCGGCCGATCCTGCCGGCGCTGTCCAGGTTAGCAACCTTGTATCCACATTAAAACTAGGCGAGCCGGGAAGCGTATTACCATAACTATATACGACCGCCGTACCATCGGGATCCACTGCCGGAGGCACCGTAAACGATATCGACTGGCCTTCAAATAAACGGAATGATCCTTGCTTATATTCAAATACCGGCAGACGATCAGCGTCGGGAACGAAGAACGTCCTCTCTTCCGAGACCGTTTCATTACCTGCCGGGTCCTGTACGGTAACGCGATAATAGTATGTGGTATTCGGGGTAAGCTGATTCAGGATAATCTTTCTGTTCTGCCAATAGCCGGATAGCGGATCATAGTCAATGTGGCTCGTATATATGCCAGGCGATACTCCATATTCGACCTTCCAATAGGCCAGGTCTGGAGCGCGGCCGGAAGTATTTAACGATGCGTACAAAGTCACGCTATCTGCCGAGGTCACGACAGAGCGCGTATCAGGCATAGGCGGAGACGTCGTATCCAGCTCGGTGATCTTACCTTTCTTATATACGCATGTAAGAGGATCTCCCTGCGCCCAGTTAGCCCAATTGACATAAACGAGTGAATAGCCGAGTGCCTCTCCGAACGTATACCCTTCCAACGCGTAATAGACGAATTCGAAAGGCTGCGGGACTCCGCTGGTATAAGGCTCAAAACACGGGCCCGAGACAAATGTCGCGCCATGAGCCAATGCGTCGGTCGCAGGTGTGATATAAGACCTCACCTGCGTATAGAAAGACCCCGGTATCCAGTTATACACATTGCGGTATTCCCCGTACCATCCTCCATACGAGAGGGCCGGAATGTGTTTATTTACCGTCATGCCGTTATTAAATGCATCGGGAGTGACATAGTCGCCTACAACATTCCCGGCAGGATGCCACAGATAAAAGTCCGGACGCTGTTTCTCGTCAAAATACCTGACGCATGCGACGGCCTTTGCATCCAGGGAGTCATATCCGAAACCCGGAATATAGGGGTAATTCTTTAAGTCAAAATAGGAATTGGACACACCGATATCGTGTATGTTGCCTTTGGTTGAATAAGTACCTCTATTGGTATCGATTATGTGTTTACCGCCGAGATAATTTTCCCATCCTACGTATTTCTCGCCGTATAAGCTCCCTTCTACCTGACTTACGCCCTCCATTCCGTCTAGATGCGCGGCGATATAGTAGAAGTTCTTTCCCCCGTCATACATCGCGTGGGTGAAACGCGGAAGCGGTTTAAGCGCAGTCTGCGGGATTGGAGACGCGTACCAAGACAATAATGGGTTCCTATACAATGGGTTCGGCACCCACGTGCCCGGATTGGTATCACGCGGCAGATTGCGTATATTCATGCAAAGGGTCTGGGCGGAAATGCTGACAAATGTCTTCGGAAATCCTATCAGCACTACATGATAAATGTTCTCAGGCCCTAACAAATCCAGTTTCGCCTTAACAGGGGTTGCCCAACTATCATATACCGTCTGCCAATTCGTTTTGACCAATTTTACCTCGAGCGTATTCCCTGCGGGGATTGATCTCTTTTCCATATAATAATTTAGAACGTCAATAACATCGGCCTTGCCATTGGAATTCGTGTCGAGCTTCTCGTTAGAATTATACACCACTAAAACCCGGGCAGGGTCTGATTGGTCGGTAATGTCGGCCGGATTCGCCTGCGCGGGAAGAGAATAATCGCTCTCGACATTATTAACGTTATAAGCCTTTATCCTGTAATAATACGTCATGCCGTTCACAGCACTTAGATCACGGTAACTGGATTGAAATGATACGGCTATTTTTGAATACGGCCCTGCTTCGGAATCGCCGCGATAAATGTTATAGCCGGATAATCCGGTATCGGTATTGTCGTTCCACATGAGCCTTACGGCCCCATTTCCGGATATAGCCTTCAGGCCCGTAGGTGTATTCAGCGGTGTTGTAGATGTAAGAGTAAATTTTGCGGAAACGGTCTTATCGCTATCCATTGTTATCTTTACGGGATTATATGTGCTGTTTATAGATCCTGACCATCCGTCAAAACGGTATCCGTTACCCGGGGTTGCGGTAACGGTAACCACAGCGCCATGGTCATACCGAGTTAAGTTGGGGGCGCAGGATACCGTTCCTCCCTTTAGCGGGGTCGGACTTATTACAAGGGAATAGTTGTTTATGAGAAACGATGCGTTAATTTCATGGTTGGCTGTTACATTACTAAATGTGTAACTTGTTGTATTGTTAGTGCCGCCGTCATTGACTGGTCCGCCGCGCTGCAGCACACCGTCAACCCAGTACTGATCAAGATGATATGTAGGATCTGGCGTCATAGTAAATGTCTGGTTCACTCCCGAAACTACACTAACATCACCACTTGGAGATATTGACCCGTTAGGGCTTGCGGTAGATTTAATTATATAGGCAACAACATCCTGCGCGAATGTGACAGATATGGTGTGGCTGGCGGTGACATTATTAAATGTATAGCTCGTCACCGACCCTACTGAAGCACCATCGACCAGGACATCTAGTACACGATAGCCGGTATTAGGTGCCATGGTGTATATCTGGCCAGTGCCGGAATTTACCGTAGTGCTGCCTAGAGGCGATATAGCACCGTTAGCGCCCGCACCGGCAGTAATGGTATAGGTGTTAATAGCGAAGCTTGCCGATATGGTGTGGTTTTGGGTGATGCTGGTGAATGTATATGTTGTAGTGGCTCCGGGAGATGTGCCGTCTACGCGGATATCGGCTACATGTACGCCATCAATTGATATCCCTTTTATCGAGTAACCCTGATCCGCTGTTATGGTGAATGTCTTATTTGTCCCATAGTCTGCCGTGACATCGCCTTTAGGATCTATCGATCCTCCTACCCCCGCCGAGGCTGATATTATATACGTATTGACGGCGAATGTGACGGATATGGTGTGGTTTGATACGATATTATCGAAGGGATAGCTTGTTATGGCGCCTTTGGATACACCGTCTACGAGCACGTCTAACACATGGTAGCCGGTATTAGGGGTAATGGTGTATGCCTGGGTAGAGCCATAATTGATCACTGAATCGCCTGTTGGACTAATGGCGCCGTTCTGTCCGCTAGAAGCATTGATAGTATACGTATCGATGGCGAATGAGGCGGATATGATGTGGTTTGATACGACGCTATTAAAGGTATAGCTTGTTATGGCGCCCTGAGATACGCCGTCCACAAGTACGTCAGATACATGGTAGCCGGTATTTGGGGCCATGGTGTAGGCCTGGGTATGGCCGCTATTTACCGTTACGGAGCCATTTGGCGATATAGTGCCGTTCGCGCTCGCTGACGCGATTAGAATGTAGGTAGAACCTGCTGAACCAGCATATTCATAGGCGCCAATATCAAAGCCTGCGCCACTTGGCCTGCTTGCGTCCACAAAATCATTTCCGGGAGCGTTGTCAGGTGAGCCCGCATCGATACTGGAGCTCCCGGCAGTTATTTGATAGTCGCTTGCTGTTAAACCTCCTGGATTAGCTAAATATGGATTTCCAGCAGGAGAGCGGTCAACATATACTTCAATCCCTGAATCTGTTTTGGTAGTGGTAGGCAAAAATCTCGGATCAATGCCTGCTTCAATCGTTCCTCCTGCACCATCATCAAGCTTGACTTCTGATTCGTATATGACATAGGTGTCACCGCTTGAGGGCAATATCTCTGCAGCAGGAGATAAATTCAAGGTCGTTGGAGTGCTTGACATTACAGCATATACTTTCCCGGAATTAGATCCTGAAGTAAATTTGATAAATTTAGATAATGGAGAATTAGTATCTGTAGCAACAGTTGACCATGATTTTGATGTATCGGTTATAGTGGTAGCTACAGTTGTTGCCCATGCCATATTAAAAGGTGTAGCGTTAGATGTTAAAGAGCCGCTTTCTTTCACAAGTTGCTGTTCTGCGCCATTACCCCATTTAAGTGTCTGGTCAGCATCAGCCCCGTTTACAGTCAAGATCAGATCTCGTCCTGCCTGATTTACGCCATATGACGGATTCCAAAGCTCAACCCCTGTGATATTACGTTCTGAACCTGTAAGCAGATTGTAATTTTTAGAATTAAATATAAATGTTGCGGCTCTATTAAGATTGGAATACGTTGATTTTATCTGGCCGTAAAAATTATTATTGTCAAATTGGGCTAAACCTCCGCGTCCGGCATTATCAATAGAATTGGCTAGTCTTTCTACGGCATAATCGCCTCCATAGATTATGTTATTGGCAAACTTCAGGCGGGTGTAAATTGCCGATTGCAGCCATCTTGTCGCGTTTGCGCCTATTCTAAGAGCGCTGGATTTAATATTAACAAAGGTGTTATTAGTAATAGTCCAGTTATCAACCCAAACGCTTACTATTAAATCTGACAATAAATTTACGCCGTAAGCGAAGCTTAAAGGATTATTGTAAAAAATATTATTTTGAATGGTTACATTTGAAGAATATCCTTGATACCCGACGCCGGCTGTTATGAGCCTAGAAAAAGAGTAAAATATATTTCTGTAAATTACCGCATCATGATTTACCGCCAACATAGTGGCAAAATGAGAAAATGAATTATCATGAATTAATAATGGATGGCCGGCTGCTCCTCTAATATCAACTAATGCGCGAACAAAGCTGCTCCCTTCTCCTACGCCGTCAATAATATTGCCTGATATTTCACCATCCGAAAAGCTTGTCCCGGGAGGAGTTAGGTCATACCAAAACTGTTTTAAACCGCTCCCTGTGTTATTAATAACCCTTACATGCTCGTCCTTGTTGTCGAATGCGTAAGATGATCCGCTTAAAAAGGCTCGCGAATGCAATATGTTATTGCTGATAGTTATATAACTATGAGGTACAGTTTTCTTACCTGAGTTAAGATAAAAATTTTGGGCATTCGAATTAAGCCCTTGGCATTGTAAAAACTGATTAGAATCAATCACTATAGGATCATTAACAGTTCCGGTCATTGTATCTTTAAATCCTATAGACCAGCCAGTCCATCGGAAAATACTGTTTTTAACGTAAAAATTTCGATTTGCCTCAACTGAAGGGGTTTTTTTATAGGCGGCACGAAGAACTGGTATAGGCCATTGGAGTCTTGTTCCCATATATTCAAAAATACAATAATCAAACCAACCCTCATTATAAGTGACATCATTTTTTGTGCTTTTTGCAAGATCGATAGACCAGCCTCTCCATCCTGCCGATGAATCGTCAAGATACATGTAACTGACATTAAATGTGGGTCTAATGGGGCTTCGATTGGCAGGGCCGTAGTCATGGTAAAAATAGATAAAACCTGTTGCGTAATCTACAAAATAATTACCAGGGCTAATTATTGCTGAGATAGAATCAACTTCTGATTTTAAAATACTGGATGGGGTCTGCCCTGTAATAACTACAGAAGTATCTTGCGGAGAGCCGATACCTGTTCCGGTTGAGTTAGAAATCCTGGTGTGAGTCATATCAACAACGGCAATGTTTTTATATCTATCGTATTGCCATCCGCTCGAAGATGCTGGAAGCGCTATTGAGCTCTGAACCATTCCCCAGTTTCTGTAAGCTACTGGAACCGTAAAAAGAATGGGTTTTTGGGCGGTGCCTCGCGCGTCAATAATGCCTTCTACTAAAACTCCTGTCTGTCCGTCAGAAAGGGCGTCAACCTGCACTGTAGACCCTGGTTGTGGCGCAAACTGGCCATAGCGCTCAACCTTCATAGCATAATAAGTCGTGTTTACCCCTTTTAATGTTAGTGCCACTCCATCAGCAACAATTAATTTTCCATAATTTTCAGGAGATATGCCTTTTATTAAAACTCCGTGATTAGTTCCGGTGGTTGCGCCAACAGTTGTGTTTTTATCTACTGTTACAGTGTGGCCTGAAGCAATAATAACCGTATTCCCGTCTGTTGGAACAATTCCGCCCATCCACGTAGAAGCGTTGCTCCAGTCCCCGCTCTGGGCAGAAGTTATCTGGTTTGAAGGCACGAAGACTATGAAGGCAGCCGATATCGTGTGACTTGCTGTGACGTCGCGGAAGGTGTATGTACTTACCGCTCCGACTGAGGCTCCATCAACTGTGACATCGAATATCCGGTAGCCGGTATTTGGGGCCATGGTGTAGGCCTGGGTAGAGCCATAATCGATCACTGAATCGCCGGTTGGACTAATGGCGCCGTTCTGTCCGCTAGAAGCATTGATTGTATACGTATTGACGGCGAATGTTACGGATATGGTGTGGTTTGATACGACGCTATTAAAGGTATAGCTTGTTATGGCGCCCTGAGATACGCCGTCCACAAGTACGTCAGATACATGGTAGCCGGTATTTGGGGCCATGGTGTAGGCCTGACTTGAACCGCTGCTTACTGTAACCATGGCACTTGGGGTTATCGAGCCGCTTGCACCAGCAGAGGCAGTAATAGTGTATGTGGGTAAGCCCAATGCGGTAAATATTAATACATATGGGTTAGAATTATTTTTGCTTATGTTTATAGGCAGTGGCACATCATTGTATCCTGTAATCTTAGCATAAGGGCTATTTCTGGTTACTTTTTGAACTGTTGTAGAAGACGGCGGATGACTAATCGTATAATCAAGCACATCTAATCTTGCTTTTCCTTGATTATCTGTTGTGCCTGAAAAAGCGTTGCCCGCGCTGTCATTTACTTCAATGGTTGAATTGGCTATAGGGTTATTGTTTTGGTCTTTTGCAATTATATACAATGAGTGGCCGACAGACCAATTTCTTAAATAGTTCACAGTAGTAGTACTAGGAACATAATGTTCAAGGCTTACTCCCTCTCCCAGGGTTGAATCTATAAACCTATGCCCGTATGAGCCGACCCACGCGTTTCCGAAGCCGATAAAATGGTAAAAAGGCGTATCCCCTGTCCTTATAAAATGATTATTCCTAAAATAATGGTTGTTTCCGGCTCCATTCCAATTTCCCAGCGAGATATGGCGCGCATTTGTAATAAAGGTATTGTTTTCATAAAGCACGAATGGCGGGTTGGGCTCTGTATTTGAATAGCCCTTAGTTTCCACACATGAAGCTATTCCAAACTGGTCATCTGCTATTGTTACTTTTACCGTGTTATTTTTTACAACATTATTTATATAACCAGCATTATATGAAGCAATATTAATTCCGCTAATTGCGCGCTTTCCTTCGCCAACAACGATGATTGTGTTGTTGCTAATTACATTATCCCTGACATCCGGTCCATAGGTTGTTATACGAAATCCCATCGCGCCGACGTTTTCAGCGGGATATTCAGTAGATCTTACGGTCGCCGTAGGCACGGAGTACATCTGAATGAGGTTACTGTCAAAGGTACAATTATTTGATGTGGCCCACATCCCGCCTGCATGAAAACCTGTGCCAAATATAAAATTGTTGCGGAAGTTTAGATTAGGTTTTGAGCCCGCAACTGCCCAGGAATTCGTCGCATAACTGTCAATACATATCTCACTGGAATAAACATCTGTCCGTGTATCTACTGCCATTTGCCGGGCGCGTTTAATTAAATTATTATGGACTGTTGTTGTCCCATCTCCATTAAAAGTAAGAGCCCTATGTCCCTGTTCTCTGTTTCCTATAATCGTGCCCTGGTCAATAATAACATTATGATGCGCATCTATTTTTTGGGTATAATGCCCGTTGATCCCTCCTACGTTATCTCCGGAGTACATTACAGTAACACCGGCGATTTCTGCTGAGGTTACGCTGATATATATTGGGTTAAATCCAACTGAAGGCGCAGAAGGATTTCCTCCGCTATTTTGCGCGCCTTGCTTGATTATGCCGTTTAGTATTTTAATATTGGTGTATCTGCCGGCGGTAGCATAAATAGTGGCCACACCAAAGGATGATATTGGACTGGAAATATAGCTGATCGAGCTTGTCAGCCCTCCGGCAACGAGCGGAGCTCCTTCATCATAGGTAACTGTATGCCCGTTTAAATCCAGAACAACTCCAGTCGCTTTTATCGTAAATGCCCTGGTTTGGGCAACTATGTCTTCCTTGACGACATAGGTTGTGTTGGCTTTATCAAGTATGTATGGCGCTTCTCCCAAGTTTGCCTTTGATACATATATGGCATTAGGTATTGTCATTGTCTGGAAAGTCATATCAGGGGAGGTAATAGTGTTTCCCCTTTCATCCGTTGCCACCAAACGGTAGTGATATGTGGTATTAACCTTTAGATTGTTTACATAGTGCAGGTGAATATAGAACCATCTTTCAGTATCGTTTGTTCTGGAGCCGTAGGAAGGCGTTTCTCCGTATTCTATATATGTTTTAGCAGGGAGACTGGTTTCAAAACCAATAGCAGATGAGTTTTCTGATGTGTAAATATATGAGCCGCTATTTTTAAAGGTTAGATTGTTTCCAAGCATCTGGTAGACAAGAGCGTCTTTTTCGGCTCCAAAGTGGTTAATAGCAAAAGCGTTGTAAGTGCTGTAGATGTCGTTGTAGGTAATAATGTTTATAGAGTCAATGTTGACAGAAGGATTACTGGAATTATTAGTGCCATCTATTGCAAAGTTAGCGGTCACTGACTTATTGCTGTCCAAGATGATCGTTTGGCTTTGGCTTTCTCCTGACGTAATATTACCGCTAGTGGTTACTATCCCATTTGGGTCGGAAATCGCATCTATGTTGTATTTCGGCACGATACTATTTACCTTAATAGTTATGGTCTGTTCGGTCTGAATTAACATTAGGCCTGAAATTGAACTGCTAGCAACAAACGTTACCTGATAACTACCAGCCTGGTCATGAACCGGTATCAAGCTGAATATATTCTGTTCGAACTTGGCGCCGACAGGAAGGTTTTTTACGCTTAATTTTGCATATAAACCATTCGGATTGTATGCAACCACAGCAAACTTCAAAAGCTCTCCTGTATTAATCTCTTTATCGCCGATAGGTTCTATCACAGGCGCGGTGTAAAGCGACAATGTAGTTGCCGAAGCTGAATTGGAATATAGCGAAGCTCCATAATTATTATATGCCCTTACCCTATATACATATGTAGTAGAAGAGCGAAGCCCTTTATCTTTATACGATCCAATGTTTGCCGGGACCTTTGCGACAACAGTGAATGGCGATGTATTAGAAACAGCGCGTTCGATGGAAAAGCCTGCTTCATTGTTACTGTTATCCTTCCATAAAAGAGCCATCTCGGATGCTGAAATAGGTTTAGCAGATAAGTAGGAGGGGGCGCTTGGAACATAATAGGTAGGATTCAATAAGTAATTGCCGGCCGCCGATCTCAATCTATTTATATATGTTGATAAGGACGCGTGAGAAGTTTCGCAAGTCGACACCATCAATAGGAAAACGATGATGATTGTTACGGTTAGCCTTATAACCCTCATATCATATCCTCCGAGACTTAATACTTTTTTAATGCGTTAATTAAGTACGGAAAAAAAGGTGCTATTTTGGGTACCGTACTAGTATATCTGATTCAATACAAAAGTCAATAGTCAATAACTTACTTTTTTATCCCTTAATAATTATTAGTTATTAGTGTCCTGACAAGCTGTTTTTCATTTGATTTTTTACGTAAAATACGGTATCCTTGACTATAAATACTGTAAGTGCTAAATGAAAATACTCTTAATTTTATTGATCCTCCTTATTCCTACATGCGCCATGGCGAGCGATACTGTGCTCGATACCTATTATGAATTCGGCAGGAAGGGCTCTTCCGGATTAGTAGATGAAGAAGATTTGACTGACGAATTTGATTATAGTAAGTATAACGTCAAGTTCTCGGGTAAACTTAATGATTCAGCCTCCTATTACGCCAAGTATCAGTATTACGATAAAGATTTTGATAGTCTTGAGAACCTTGACAACAGGTTCCACTACGGCGGAGTAGGGGTAGACGCTCCCCTATATAAAAATGGCGATCTCTTGATAAAAGCCGGCCCTGATCTTGAGTTCAAGAAAAAGATTTATCAGGATTCAAAGAACCTGGATTACGACCAGATAAAATTCGACATTCCTTTGACCTTTAAGAAAGAGGGTGATTGGACCATCAAGGCCGCAGGCGGTATCAATTCGTATCATTACTCATATGCTCCCAGGGATCAGCTAAAACTTAACGTCTCGCTCGACGTATCAAAGAAATTATTCGACGAGAAACTCGAGCTTTCAGCTTTTTATAAATACCAGTATATAATGAGGCAGAAGATCGCCGACAGGCAGGAGACGACTTACGGCGGGGTGATGGATCTAAAAATAGATTCTCGGTTCATCAAGGGATTGGAAGCGGGGGTAACCAGAGGCAAGGACAATACGATCATCTTCGAAGAACGCGAAGACTCGTTTGACTATAAGTACCTGAACTGGCATATAAAGTCGAAACATTCGTTTCCGGACAGATATAAGACAAGCCTGAAATATACCGATATGACAAGGGAATACGCCGATTTTAATCATAATTTCGACGGATTTATGATAGAAAACCCGTGGGATATAAGGATATTCGAAAAAGGCGCCCTCTCTCTCGATATGAAACTTGGCTTTATGCACAAGCAGTACCGCTATCCCTACGTGGCAAGCCCATTCGCCTTCTATAACGACGCTTTATCTTCAAGCGCGGAACTTGGCATGAAGAATGATTGGGCCATCAATATGGGGTCTGACGTCCGTTTTTGGAAATACCCGGCCAGGCGGACAAATGATAAGATATATTACATCGAAAAGGTAAGCCTGGATAAATATTTCTTTAAGAAGGACCTTACGCTGGGCTTCGAATATAAATACACCTTCAAGAATTTCCTCCACCGCATAGACATCACAGAAAGCGTTTACCGTTTCCGCGGTATATATAAATTCTGATAAAGCCCTGTTTTATTATTTGAAATATCTTTGAGTGGCGAGATCCCATTTATCCTGGGATTTTAATATGAGATCGCATATTTCCCGGACGGCTCCGCGTCCGCCGCTAGCCCTGGTGACATAATGCGAACCTTTCCTCACTTCTTCGACCGCGTTCGGGACCGCTACCGCGAAACCTACCCTTTTTAATACCGGAAGGTCCATAAGGTCGTCTCCCATAAAACACACCTCTTCCGGCTTCACCCGGAAACGTTTCAATACCCTATTAAAAGGAACTACCTTGTCAGGGTTGCCCTGATAGGCCTTAGCAAACCTCAGGTCGCGCGCCCTCATCTTCACTATACGCGTTTTCTTCGCGGTTATTATAATTGTCTTTATTCCTGCCTTGTTAAGAAGGGATATGCCAAAACCATCCTGCACATCGAAGAACTTTAATTCGTCCCCGTAAATACCGTATACTATGCGTCCGTCGGTCATTACACCATCGATATCGACTATAAGCACTTTAACGCGCCTTGCCTTTTCGATGATATCCTGCCGTATCATACAAGTCCCGCTTTGAGAAGGTCCTGGACATCAATGAGTCCTATAGGCCTCTTTCTTTCGTCAACGACAGGAAGCTCATCTATCTTCCTGGACCGCAAGATATCGAAAGCTTCGGCTGCCAGCTTATCTTTCGTTATCGTAGTTGGGTTTTTTGTCATGACATCTTTTACTTTTCTGTCTATGAGTCCGGGATCTCGCTCCAGATGCCTCCTCAAGTCCCCATCCGTAAAAATCCCCGACAATCTTCCATTAGAACCGATAACGCTGGCGGAACCGGCGCGGGCCCTCGTAATGGCCAGGAGCACCTTTTTCACGTTCATATTCTCCCTTACTATGGGATTTTCCGGGCCTTTTCTCATTATATCGCCTACGGTCAAAAGCAGTCTCTTTCCTAAGATGCCTCCCGGATGATAAAAAGCAAAATCCTTCTCTTTAAAGCCTTTTTTATCCAGGAGCGCTACAGCAATCGCATCTCCCATCGCGAGCATGGCGGTTGTGGATGTTGTCGGCGCAAGCCCCAGAGGGCACGCCTCCCTCTTCACTGATACATCGATGGCATGATCCGAAAATTTGGCCAACGTGGACTTCGTATTGCCCGTAATGGCGATCAGCTTTGCTCCGATCTTCTTGACTACCGGCAGGAACTTGATTATCTCCTCGGTCTCCCCGCTATTGGATAGCGCCAGTATAAGATCTTCTTTTGTTACCCTGCCAAGATCGCCATGCAATGCTTCCGCCGGATGAAGATAAAGCGAAGGCGTGCCTGTTGAAGAAAGTGTAGCCGATATCTTCTGCGCTATGAACCCGGGCTTACCCATGCCTGTAACTATCACCCTGCCCCTTACCTTCAGAAGGGCGTTCACCGCTTTCTCAAAATTGGAATCGACCCTTTTTATCAAAACGGATATCGCGTCCCTTTCTATCTTAAGGACCTTCTTTGCCATATTTATGGGCATTATCTCACCGCTTTGTATATATTCTTAAGCTTTATTAACAATTTTTTCAGCTCATCCAATCTGACCATATTAGGACCATCGCTCTTGGCATTATCCGGATCCTCATGGACCTCCAGAAACACGCCGTCTGAGCCGCAGGCTACCGAAGCCATCGCGAGATAAGGCACGAACCTTCGCTCGCCTCCCGACCTGTCTCCAAGCCCTGCGGGGACCTGGACCGAATGAGTAGCGTCATATACGACCGGGTATCCATATTCCTTCATTATCAGGATAGACCTGAAATCGCTCACAAGATTATTATACCCGAAACTGACGCCCCGCTCCGTTAAGATTATCTTCTTATTCCCCGTCGATTCTATCTTCTTTATCACATGCCTCATATCCCATGGGGCAAGGAATTGCCCCTTCTTTATATTCACAACGGATCCGCTCCTGGCGCACTCAATAATAAGATCGGTCTGCCTGGAAAGAAAGGCCGGGACCTGTATGATATCGAGGACCTTTGCGGCCGCCTTGACTTCTTCCCTGCAATGCACATCGGATAAGATGGGAAGGCCGAGCGAGTCTTTTATCTTCTTTAATATCTTAAGGCCCTTTTTCATACCCAACCCTCTGAATGAATCTATCGAGGTACGGTTACCTTTGTCATAGCTGGATTTAAATATGAACGGGATATCGAGGGACCTCGCCATAGAAGATATAACCCTGGCATGTTCCATAGCGCCGTCTTCGGATTCAATTACGCAAGGTCCGGCTATTAGGACGAACGGGTTCGATCCGCCTATTTTAACGTTCCCTATCTTGATCTCTCTTGTCATGGGAATAACCTGTTATCCAAAGGCTTACTTCGCCCTTGCCTCATCCCTCTCTTTTAAGAGCGCTTCTTCGGCCCTCTTGAGGTCTTCCGGAGTGTCTACTCCGACCGTATCGAATTTTGTCTCGACCGTCTTTATCTTATAACCGTATTCCAGCACTCTCAATTGCTCAAGCTTCTCCGCATTTTCCAGGGAAGATTTTGGCAGGTTCCTGAAAGTGAACAGAAAATCCTTGGTGAAGGCGTATAATCCTATGTGCTTAAAGTAAACAGGCCTCTTCTTCGGGTCTTTTTCCCCCGTCCTGTTATACGGTATGGCATACCTCGAGAAATAGAGCGCATACCCGAACTTATCCGTCACCACTTTCACCACATTGGAATTTGTAAGCTCTGAATCGTCGTCTATCTTCTTTATCATCGTAGCCATCTGAGCGGTCTTCTCGCCCTGCAGCGCTATGACGAGACTATCGATCATGATCGGTTTTACGAGCGGCTCGTCCCCCTGGATGTTGACGGCTATCTTGACATCTAACGGGTTGACGACTTCGGCCAATCTATCGGTCCCCGAAGGCTGGTCCGGGGAAGTATATATGGCCTTGCCTCCGAATTCCTCCACGACCTTCAGTATCCTTTCATCGTCGCAGGCGACTACTAGATCGTCGAGCGTCTTTGCCTTTTTTGCATTTTCCCATACATGCTGTATTACCGGCTTGCCCATGAGCGTAGCCACTACCTTACCCTCGAACCTGGTAGCCCCCCATCGCGCCGGTATCACGCCTATTGCTTTCACTATTCGACCCCCCTTAAGATAATTTATTTAATTCAGATTTTATCCTCAAAATCAACTCGTCAGGCGAGACGACGGCTATTCCAACCTTCCCGACCACTATGCCGGCTGCGTAATTTGCTATATGCGCGGCCTGTATGGGATCGGCGCCCGATGCAAGGGCCAGCGTATAGCTGGCGATCACGGTATCCCCCGCTCCCGAAACATCGAACACTTCCTGAGCGACCGTAGGTATCTGCTTCATTGGCCTGCCTTTCTGAAAAACAGCCATGCCATTCTCGCCAAGCGTTATCAGCACGATCTTGCAGTTCAGTTTCTTCAACAACACCTGTCCGGCCTTTTTAAGGCTATCATTGCCTTTTATTTGAAAACCTACGGCCTTTGAGGCTTCATGGTTATTAGGGGTAATGACGCTGATGCCTTTATAGTATCTGAAGTGTTCTTCTTTTGGGTCTACAGATATGATCTTACCCATACGTTTTGCTACAGGCACGATCCTCCGCAAAAGAACGGGCGTAATTACCCCCTTACCGTAATCTTCTATTATCACCGCGTCCATTTCCTTGACTACGGAATTGAAATAATCGACCATCCTGTTCACGTCAACTTCGCTCAAGTCTTCGGTGCTCTCTTTATCGATCCTTACCACCTGCTGGTGCTGGGCCACAACGCGCGTCTTGAGTGTAGTGGGACGCTTTTCGTCCACGATCACTCCTTCGGTATTTATCGCCCTTCTGTCCAGCTCTTCCCTGAGCGTCCTTCCCCTCTCGTCGCCTCCGACAACGCCCAATAAATATACCTTCCCGCCGAGCGAACTGATATTACTGGCTACGTTCGACGCTCCGCCTGGCATGAAATTTTCCTTCTTCACCCAAACCACCGGGACAGGCGCTTCGGGAGAGATGCGCGATACGTCGCCCCATATGAATTCGTCCAGCATGAGATCACCCACCACAAGGACCTTTGCCTTCTTGAAATCCTTTATCGTATTCTGTATCCTGTTAAATTGAAGCATGCGGCTTCCTCACATTTTCTCTATAATAGAACGGTATAACAACGGTATCATGATCTCATGATGCCCGATCAGGTTGTAGCCCTTACCACCGGTCGAGGTGGGCCTTGAGAGAATATTCTGGTAAGGCCTGTACTGGCTGATCATATCAAAATTCGCCGTCGTGAATGTCTTGAGTTTGTACCCCAGATTCCTGGCAACGGTCACAGCCTTAAGAAAAACCTCGGGCAGCACTACCGCCGAACCGAAATTGATCGCTACACCGTGCTCCAGCTTGGAAATACTGTATATGAAATTCCGAAAATCGAGGAGCGAGCCTTCACCTATGGCTTCGCCGTTAGCCGACGGATGCTGATGTATGATGTCCGTGCCTATAGCTACGTGGACCGTAACCGGCACATTAAGCCGATAACCGTTCGCAAGTATACTTAAACCCGCATGAGGCAGCTTAGCCTTCACTATCGCGGCGCCTAATGCCTCGCCGATCCCGACGCCTTTTGTAAAACCGGAATTTATTGCGCCGTTGATGAACGATGCGGTCTCCCTGGCCATCCCAAATGAGCCGTCCACAAGCCCTTCGCCGACGTCTTCGCTGGTCCTGCCGATCATCGCGATCTCGGTATCGTGTATGATGCCGGCGCCATTAAGCGCAATGGTCTTCACGACGCCTCTTTTCACCAAGTCTATTACGAGCGGAGAAAGGCCGCATTTTATGACATGCGCGCCCATCATGAATATGACCATCCGGCCATTCTCATAAGCCTCTATCACCGATCCCGTCAGGGCATTAAGATTATTGGCGGCCAAAATGCGCGGCAGGGAATCATAAAAGTTAGCGAAGCTTGAGCCCTTTTTCATGGGCTTGGCAAAGTCATCTATCGAAACCTTGCATTTCCGCGCATTCAGGGGTATCGTTCTTATTCTGCTAAGATCTATCTTTTCTTTCTTCATACTCCACCTTTTATAAAAAACGTTAGTATTCTAACACTAATGTCGAGACATCGTCAAATACAATGTACAGCACATTCGCGTAAGGCATCATAAAGGCACGAGATCCGTAAAACAAAAGCGATCCAGCATTGTAACGGTTCGGCCGGTTCGGAACTTAACCGGTCTTGAGAATATAGGGCCGTCATATACGAATGAATGAAATTCGCCGTTCTCCCCGCATGGGTCCACTTCCGAAGGAAGCTCCGATAGAAAACCTGCGTCAAATTCCCTACCAGAGTACTTCTTATCGAGAACGCTCGTATCAACGCATGTTATTATCGCTTTAAATCCCAACTTTATGAACTCTTCGGCCATGACCGCGGTATCTCTCTTCCAGATAGGGAATACACCCTTCATCTTCGCTTTCGATAGATTGTCTTCCCTGTATTTCCGGAGGTCTTCCAGAAAGATATCTCCGAAGATCACCGAAGAGGCGCCCATGCCCGCATACTTCATCAGAGTTTCCATTATCCTGGATTCATATTCCTCGTTAGATCCGTCTTTCGACAAAAACACCTTTTCCAGATTTATCCCGACCGATGCGGCTTGATGTTCAAGCAGAGTTCGACGTACGCCATGCATGCTTATCCTGTCATGATATTCATTGACCGTCGTAAGAAGCGCCAATACATCATATCCATTGGACCTCAAGGCTTCGTAGAGCGCCATAGCGCTATCCTTACCGCCGCTCCATGAAATTATCACTTTTTCCATCTTATCCTCATCGATGTCTATAGACCATAGACTATCGACCCTATACGTTAAACCTGATATTAATTATATCTCCGTCTTCTACGATATAATCTTTTCCTTTAAGATAATACTTCCCCGATTCTTTCACTTTATCTTCGCCGCCAAGACTCATCAAATCATTGTATTTCATCACCTCGGCGCGGATAAATCCTTTTTGAAGATCGGAATGTATGGCGCCGGCCGCTTCCGGGGCATTCGATCCGGCCTTGACGGGCCATTGCCTGACTTCATCCTGGCCGATGGTATAAAATGAGATGAGATTCATGGTCTTTATGCAAAGCCGGGTTAATAGATCTACAGCGGACTCTTTTATCCCGATCGATGCCATGAATTCCTTACGCTCCTCTTCCGATTCCAGGGCCGCTATCTCGGCCTCCACCTTTGCCGAAACCTGCATTATATCGATGCCGTATTTCAAATAATCCCGCCTCATGCCGTCTACTATGGCGCTATCTCTCAGGTCGTCCTCGGAGACGTTAAGCGCTATCAGCATGGTCTTGCGCGTCACGAAAGGATAGCTCGAAATAACTTTCCTGTCCTCGGGACTTATATCGAGAAGCCTTAGCGGCAGCTCTTTGTCGAGATGCGCCTTGAGCCTGGCGAGCGCTTCCCTTTCCTTAATAGCGGCCTCTTCCTTGGTCTGTTTTATGGTCCTGTCAAGCCTCTCCATCCTTTTTTCGATAAATAACAGGTCGTTCAATATCAATTCCGAATTGATCAAATCGATATCGCGCCTGGCGTCGACAGATCCGCTGACATGATAAATAGAATCGTCCTTGAACATCCTCACCACATGACATATGGCGTCAAGTTCGTTGATATCGATAAAGATATCGCCTTTCGATATCGCGTCTTTTTCCAGTTTTGGCAATGTTTCTATGTCTATCCTTGCCCTCACTTCTTTCTTCGGTTTGTACTGCCGGACAAGCGCGTCAAATCTGGGGTCCATTATCTCGGCAACCCCCTTTATAGGTTTGCCGGAAGCTATCTCTTTCTCCGTAGGTTTGTGTTTGGTCAATAATTCGAAAAGCGTCTTCTTCCCTACCTGAGGAAGCCCTATCATGCCTATCTTCATTTGGCTTCGCCTTTCACATACGCCTTGATTATCTTTTGTTCCACAAGAGGCTTACTGGAAAGATCCGTCTTGGTCTCTTCTATCTTTTTTACAATATCATATCCGGAGACCACTTCTCCGAATATAGTGTGGTGCATATCCAGCCACGGCGTCTTAATGGTAGTTATAAAAAACTGGCTGCCGTTGGAATTCGGCCCTGAATTCGCCATCGCCAATATCCCTTCTTTGCCAAATTTGATATCTTTGCGGAATTCGTCCTCGAACGGCTTGCCCCATATCGATTGCCCGCCCCTGCCGGTTCCTGTAGGGTCTCCGCCCTGTATCATAAAATCTTTTATTACCCTATGGAATACGAGCCCGTTATAATATCCCTTTTCTATAAGTTTTGTAAAATTCTCACATGCCTTTGGCGCAACATCGGAATACAGCTTCAATTCTATGGTTCCCTGATTTGTCTCAAACACAACCATGCGGCCCTCCTTTGCGTGCAATACACCTGTATGCGATACCATAAACGAAATAACCAACAACGCCAATATGAACCTCATCATACCCCTCCCCGTCTACTGATTATTGTTTCAGCTGCCTTGATCACTTCCCCGGCGGAGACAGCGTAAAGACATTTAAAACCTGTCTGACATCTATGGGCAAGACAAACATCGCAATCGACATCCTTATGCAGAACTATATCTTCTTTTCCCGAAGGCCCCCATCGCAAAGGCGAAAGCCCCGTATCGCTTCTTCCAAAAATAACTACGGACGGCGTCTCCACGGCGCTTGCTATATGGACAAGGCCGGAATCATTGGATATAAATAGAACCGCCCTTCGTAAAACGCTGGCCGCATCGCTCACGCGGGTCTTGCCGGACAGGTTAATACACCCCTGCCTAATAAGCCTTGCGACTCCATTACCATGGTCTTTGTCCTCAGGCCCGGCCAGGATAACTATCTTTGCGCCGAACCTTTTCATGAGCCCTTCGCCGACTTCCGCAAACCTCTCCTTTGGCCATCTCTTCGACACGCAGCTGGCGCCGGGTCCTATAGCAACGATGGTATCGCCGTCTTTAACGCCGTTTTCTGCAAATATCTTCCTCACTCTTTCTTCGGAAGTCTTATCGGCCGGCATGTAAAGCGATCTGTCATCAGACCTTATCCCGATATAACCGAGCATATCCAGGACATAATCTATCTCATGCCTGAGACCATATTGCTTTGTATGAGGAATTTTTCTGGTAAGGAAAAAACCGGCCTTTCTGTTATAACCGAACCTTATGGGTATACCCGCCAGGAAGGTTACAAGATGCGCTCTTGTCATCGGATGCAATATAATGGCCATGTCAAATTTTCTACGGCGCAACATGAGAGCGAACTTCATATTTCCCGATAGGCTCTTTTCCGTGCCTTCTTTATCGTAAATAATGACATCTTCAAGATAAGGGTTGCCTTCAACTACCTCCCTGGCGTAAGGTTTGACCATAAAGGACAGTCTGCTGTTCGGAAAAGCGTCTTTAATAGCTTTTATGGCAGGCGTTGAAAGAAGGACATCCCCTATCCTATCCAACCTAACGATAAGTATATTTGTTGGACTGTGGACTTTACTCATACCCCTCCAGCATCATCTTTGCGGCATCAAATACCGCTTGCGGGGAGATCAGCTTCATACATTCGTAATTGTATTTACATTCGGCGCTCTCGCACGGGGAGCAGGTTAGTTTCTCATTTATGACGACGTCAAATTCTCCGATAGGACCATATTTCTTCGGATCCGTAGGGCCGAACAAAGCCAGCACCTTCGTGCCCACAGCCGAACCCAGGTGAAGAGGGGCGCTGTCATTGGTAATTATAAGCTTGGAGCGCTTGATGAGGCTCGCCAGCTGCCTTATATTTGTCTTCCCCACTAGATCATGGGCCTTATTCTTCATGTTTGAGATGACCTTCTCTACTATGGCCTTGTCTTCATCCATCCCGATAAATACCACTTCCGTTGAGCATTCCCGGACCAGCCTGTCCGAAACCTCCGCAAATCCTTCCGTCATCCAGCGTTTCAAATGGCTCTTCGCGCCTGGGTTCACCACCACAAATACCTCCCCGATCCCATGATCCTTGATCACCGAGGCGATGCTATCTTCGTCATCTTTCGGTATGTAGATCCGGGGCTGCCGCTCAACATCCTCTATCCCGAGGGATCTCAAGCGGTGAAGATGTTTTTGAATGCTGTGAGTGACCGATGCCGGGAAAGATTGTATGGTTGCGGTCCTGAATCTCGGCCCTATAAGCAGAGGAAATACGGTATTCTTGAGATCGACCACGAGGTCATATCGCAGTTTTTTCAATTTAAGCTGGAGCCGGCGCTTTTGGGGTATCGGCATGTGTTTATCATAAATTATCAATTTGAATACATCGGGATCCTTTTCAAATATCCCTTTCCCGCTGGGTCCTGCCATAACATCTATCCTGGATCCGGGATACTCCTTGCGCAGGGTACGGATAGCGGGGGTTGTCAGTATGATATCACCGACATTGGATAACGTTATCACCAGGATCCTTTTCACTTCAGATCTATCTATCTTCATACAGGGCTGCGGCCTTCGTTCATTAATTCCTGCGCCACATTGAATACATCTTCCACCTTTATATCCGCCATGCATCTGTTGTCGCGGCAACTCATGTCATAACATGGTACATCGCATTTATCATTTCTATATATTACTCTATGAGGGGCTTCTCCGTAAGGCCCGGTGATATCCGGCGAAGTAGGACCGAAGAGGGCCAAGACCTTCGTCTTCACGGCCCCGGCCATGTGCATTGGCCCGGTATCGTTGGCTACCACCAGTCCGGACCTCTCGAGCAATGCCCCGAGTTGCCCTAATGTCGTCATGCCGCAGGTTACCACAGGCTCATTTCTCATCATTTCTTTAATCTCTTCTGCAAGGGATACGTCCTTCTCCGCTCCGGCGATAGCTATGCGCGCACCCGCTCTTTCGATCAACATATCCGATAATTCGGCGAAACGCTCCTTTGGCCATCTCTTCGGGTCCCAGTTCCCCCCGGGGCATATCGTTATCAAAAGCTCACCCCCGCTTATGCCGCCCTTAGAAAGAAGGCCCTTTATGTAAGCCCTGTCTTTATCTTCCACAAAAAATTCATACCAATGCGGTCCTTCATCTATCCCTGCGGCTTTCGCGAGGCCAAGGAAATATTCCACTTTATGCATCTCTTCCGAAGGCATCGGGACAGGGTCCGTAAGAAGGAACGACCTTTTCTTTTCCGGATATCCGACGCGCTTTCCTATCCCGGCCAGGAAAGTAATGGCCGCCTTGGTCAAGGACCTGTGCAAAATAAACGCCGTATCGAATTTTTTTCTTCTTAACTCAAAAATAAGTCCCGCCTTACCGAGGATACCCTTATGGCGCTCCGCTTCGTCATATTCGATCAACTCGTCGATCCTGGGATTAGACCCGAGGACCTGCTTGGTCCTTGGGTGCGCCAGACAGGCAATATAAGCGTCGGGATAAGCCTTACGCACCGACCTGATAAAAGGCGTCGTGAACAAGACATCCCCCACCCAATTGACTTCAACGATCAATATACGTTTTGGCATTCCCGCAACCTATCACTCATCTCTCTGTTCCTTGATCCACGTATAATACCCGCTTGTCTCTATCCAGAATACGAACATGCTGTTCGAGGTCCTGGAGATCTTTATCCTCTTGATCGCGAAAATATCATCGGGAGCGAACCGCCTTGGGTTCGTCCCAACAGCGCAGTAGTACCCCGCGTCCTTTGCGGCCCTCTCTACACGGTCGTTGACCGCGCCGATCGGATAACATAGAAAATCCACTTCTTTACCAAGCTTCTCTTCAATGATCCTCTTCGATCTTTCAAGCTCGTCTTTAAGCCGGTCCGAACCCAGGGATGGGAGCCATTTATGAGAAACGGTATGGCTTCCTATGGTGATCACGCCGGAGTCCGACATCTCTTTCAGCTCTTTCCATCCGACGTACCCCGGCTCGCCGATCTTATCCACTATCACAAAGATCGTCGCCGGGATATTATATTTTTTCAACACCGGATACGCATACTGGTAATTATTATAATATCCGTCATCGAAGGTTATCGCTAATGTCTTAGGCGGCGCTTTCTCTTTTTTGCTTATATAGGAGGCAACCTTGTCAAGGCCCACAATATTATAACGGCGACTATGAAGAAATCCCATCTGCCGGACAAAGCTCTCGGGAGAAACGGACAGTTTTGTCATCAGGTCATTGTGGTCGATCGAATGATACATAAGTACGGGCACCACGTATATCTTACTCAAAAATAAATACACGGCCGCGATGACAACCAGCGCCGTAATCGTAATTATGCCTAGTCTCTTCTTCATTTCGCCGATATCGCCTCTCGGTACACTTCCGTTATCCCGTTGATCATTCTGTCCATACCAAATCTTTCACGTACAATAGCGCGCGCATTCTCCCCCATTTTTTCCCTAAGGGCGCTATTATTTAGAAGTTGTAATACTGCATCGCTTATTGAGCGCCAGTTTCCGGGTTCCACAAGCATCCCGTTAGAGCCGTCTTTAATTATATCCGCTATGCCTCCGACATTCGAGGCGACACAGGCCTTCCCGGCGGCCATCGCTTCAAGAAGGGCAAGCCCCAGCCCCTCTTTGAGGGAAGGAAAAACAAAGACATCCATGACCGAAAGGAACTTCAATGTATTTACGTTCGATGTGATAAAGCGTATGCCGTCTTCTATGTCAAGCGAGAGCGCAAGCGATGTAAGATTCTCTTCTTCGGGGCCGTCGCCCACTATTATCGCCTTGATCTCCGGAACGTGGGTCACAAGGTCCGCCATGGCCTCCACAAGGTACTTCTGCCCTTTCACGGACGAAAGTCTTCCTATAGTGCCTATCACCGGACCCTTTATAAGATCGAGAGAAGATCTGATATTATCCAACTCGACCGGGGAATATTTTCCCGCGAACCTGGCGAGATCTATCCCGTTATAGACGAGCCTTATCCTGTCGTTCGATACGCCCAAGTCGTCTATAAGGTGGCTCCTTACGGCATCGCTGATAGCTATCACCTTCGTACCCCATGTATCGATTATGCCTCTTAACCTCTTTTTAAAATAACCGTGGCATGTTGTGATATAAGGCGTCCCTGTCATTTTCGACGCTATTGCGGACGCCACCTGGGACACCCTGGAATGCGCATGTATGATGTCGATCTTTTCGCCTTTAATGATCCTTGAAATAGCGAACGCCGACCAAAACACCTTAGGGCTGAACTCGTTCTTGGTATCGATGTCTATCCTGCATGCCTTGATCCCAAGAGGGCCAAATTCTTTTTCCAACACGCCTCCGGATGAAGCGACTATCACCGATGACCCTTTTTTTACGAGCGCTTCCGACAGGGATAAGACGTAATTACCTATCCCTCCGATATTGACGTGCGTAGATACCTGAAGTACTTTCAATTTGCCCCTTTTTCAATAAAGCTCTTCATCGAGCTTATCACTTCGTCGACCGTTATCTTCTTCATACAGGTGATCTTTTTTTTACAGGTCGGGCCGTAACACGGACTGCAATCAAAGTCCGCGGCCTTGCATATGACCATGCATTCATTAGATGGAGCAAGATGCCTGGCGGGGTCCGTGGGCCCGAATAGCGCTATGAATGGCGATCTCATACTGGACGCGATATGCATCGGCGCGGAATCCGGCGTCAGGTAAACCCTGAAACGCTTGATCAGGCTGGCCAGTTCCAGCACCGTAGTCTTGCCCGCCGCTATTATCGGCTTGGATTTTGAAAGACGGGATATATGCTCGGCATATTCCGCATCGCCGCTCGTACCGGTCAGCACCACCCTCGCGCCGTAATCTTTCGCAAGACGGTCGCATAACTCGGCTATATGCGCCGCCGGCCAATTCTTCGTGAACCAGCGCTCGGACGCCCTGACGTTAACGCCCACTATCGGCTGGGACGGCTTCACCCAGTTATCCGCAAGCAGCTTCCCTGCGTTATCATCGTCAAGTGATGAAGGCCAGAGCTCGAGGGTTTTCTCATGAGGCTTTATGCCGGCAACCTTAAGCACCCTGAATTGATGCTCAAGAGGATCGAGATATGGAGCGTCGTCCCTGATCCCCCGGTTCAACAGGAATGATAATTTACCGTTGTCATATCCATACCTGTCATGCGCCATCGAAAGGAAGGCCAATAAATGGCTCGACCTATTATTTTGCAGATCGATCACTATATCGAAACATTCCGGCCCCAGCTCCCGGGATAAGCGCCACAGGCCGCGGAAACCCTTATGCTTTCCTCCAAAATCGCATACGATCCTGTCATTGATGTAAGGGCATCTGTCCAGGACCTCCCTGGCCCGTACCCCGACCAGGACCTTTATATTAGCTTCGGGGAATTTCCCGCGTATCGCTTTCAGCGAAGGGACGGACAATATTACGTCTCCTATCGCGCTTATTTTTATCACAAGAATGTTCTTTACCTTCAGCGCTTCTTCGTAAACGGCCAGGGTCCTTTTTATCATAAGGCCGAGGTTATAACTTGCTTCGACCTTCCGCCTCGCTTCCGATGCCAGCGAAGAACACAGCGCCTGGCCGTTATAAAGCTCCATTACCTTATCGGCCATATCCCTTGGGTCTTCGGAAGCGCATAAAAGCCCCGTCTTCCTGTCTTCGATTATATCGACCACTCCGCCAACGGCAGTGGAAACGACCGGCACGCCCGATGCCTGGGCCTCGATTATGGACCTTCCGAAAGCCTCGGGGGTCGTTGTCGCGCATATCAAGACATCCATCTTCTTAAGCATCTCAGGGATATCATGCCTTGCTCCCGCAAATTCTATGGTCCGCGATAATCCAAGTCTCCTCGAAAGAAGCTCCACGTCTTCCCTGTATTTATCTTTCGGGGCCGATCCTACTATGATCGCCTTCAGCTTAGGTATCTTCCTGTTAAGAATAGCGACCGCTTTGATAAAGTCCGCATGGCCTTTAAGAGGGGTTATTCTTGACACTATCCCTACGACGAATTCTTCCGCTTCGGATCTTATATAAGGCTCGTACGTAAATCTATCCAGGTCGACGCCCCTCGGGATAAGGCGTATCCTGGAATGCGGTACTCCGAAATCATGGACCATATGTTTCGCCATTATATTTGAAGCCACTATAACGTATTTACCCCACCCCATGGCATCGCTGAATAAATGTTTCCCGTAATAACCGTGAGCCGTGGTGATAAAAGTCCTGCCGGTCATCTTGCATGCGAAATAAGCTATGATGGCGGGAACGCGGGAACGGGCATGCACAATATCGATATCCTCGCGCCTTATGATATCCCCTAACGCATATACCATTCTGATGATGGAGAATGCCGATTTTCTGCCTACAGGCAATTTATAATGTCTGCAATTTGCCGCTTCCAGTTCTTTTACAAGTTTTCCACCCCCGGAAACCACTATGGCTTTATGGCCATGTCCCGATAAATATCTGGCCAGGTCCACAGCCCCGGTCTCCACTCCCCCTATACCCAGCGATGGTAATATCTGTAATATATTCATCTATATCAACCTGCGTACCGCTTCGTATATCTTTTCGGCATCATCCGGAACTTTGGCGTGGGCGCCGGCTTCCAATGCGTCCCGTACAGCTCTTGAAAGTCCGTCTATCGTCGATACCCTTATATAGCCTTCTCTTTCCAATGACGCAAGCAACATTTCGTGCTTCGTAACAGCATCCGTCTTCTTTCGAGGCATAAAAACTACGACCTTCTTCCCCGAACTTATCGCTTCTGAAACCATCGAAACGGATTCACCGGACACTACGGCGACATCGCTTAAAGATAATATCCCGGTCACCGTACCGGGCGGGTTATCCTCGTTCGCCAGCACGGCCAGCCTGCATCTCTTATCTTTCCTTGACCATATCTTTATAACCTCTTCCGCCTCATGGGAAGTCCGCCTTGAAGTCGTAACAAGAAACTCCGCATTCCGTTCATTTGAGAATTCGCTGATATGCCTGATCACATTATCGACAGCCTCTCCGGCAAGGGCAAACTCCGGATTGTCCCCTCCTATGAAGAGGCCTATTATTTTACCGGATCCCAATTTCACGCGGCGCTTCAACTTCTCTCCCTCGAGACCGATGGAATCGCGGCAGACCATGTTGGGCGCGAGCCTGGTCGCCACTACATTCGGGGCGGCTGGCGGCTTATCATGTTCCGGGATCACGGCAAGATCGTACTTCTTTAATCCCATGGCTATATTAGGCTTCATCACTATCACGTTCCTGGCGCAATTCTCTTTCGACATGAATATATTCACAGCGGCAAGATCGGAACCGCATGAAATTACATATTCGGAATGCGTCTTCATTAGGATATCGTACGAATCCTTCGTAAGACAATATTTCATGCACCGCATGCAGCCATGACAGCGCCACGACGCAAAAGAAGCGCATGCCGACAGAAGCGTCTTCGCGATAGGGTTCTTTAATTTCACATCCACTACCTTTATCACGGTATCCTCCGGCTTGAACCCCCGCTCGACCCTCGCTTTTTTGATCTGCGCGGCAATACTCAGGGACTGATTGATGTGGCCTGCCTTACCGTCGCTTAATACCAGCACGGTCCTGACGGGCGTCGATTTCCATCTCTTATGCAGCCATAACCATTGGTCGGGATATAATCTGACATATTTTTCGAGCAGCGCCGTAAATTTCTGAAGATTCTCCCTGATCTCATCCGCCGAAACTGTATTGCTGAATTTCAGATAATCTTCCAAAAAAACTTTATGATAAGGGCCGTGCTGCCTTACGGCAAAGTTAGGGATGATGACAGCGCCCGTTCTCTTCGCTATCTCGAAAGGCCCGGAGTGGCTTGATGTAGGCCTGCCGAAGAAATCCACGAACATCCCGTTCTTGCCGGCATCCTGGTCAGACAAAATGCCGATCACTTTCTTGGCATAAAGCGCCTTGAACAGGTTTTTTGTAGGCATGCCCTTCGAGATGACCTTGCATCCGTTAGACTCCCTCAACCGGTTGAGCAAATCATTTAAGCGCTTCATCTTTTGCTCCCGGGCAAGGACCAGAATAGGAAACCCTATAACAGAACTCACAAGGCTTAATAGCTCCCAATCCCCAAAATGGCCGGTAAGGAGCACCACCCCATTACCGGTACGTACGGCTTCATGAAGACATTCAATATTCGCGATATCGATGTACTTTTCAACGTATTTCTTATCGACCTTGGTAAGGTTCAGTACTTCGAAGAAGGTCTGAACCATATTCTGATAGACCCTCTTCGTTATCCCCTTAAGCTCCGCGGGCGATTTCTCCATCGCAAAGGCAGCCTTCAGGTTCGAATAGGCGATCAGCCTTCTCTTCTTGTTGACGAAAAACGCGGCCGTCCCGAACCTTCTGCCTATCCAAAGGCATGCGCTTATGGGGACTAACGCGAATATCCGGTTAAGAAGCCGGACTACTATATATGCTATATAATCTACCAACCAGTTCCTCCCTGCCGGATATTATCTCCATCTCGATCGCCAGCGTCATGAGCGTATAATTTGCGAAAGAGAACCTCATCCTGTTCAACTTTACGGCGTCTTTTTCCGTAGTAACGATCATATCAAACTGCCTTGTACCGCATATCTTTACGATTTTCTCCATGTCCTTCTGACGGTAATTATGATGATCTCCGAATATGATGTGCTCGACCACTTCCGATCCCAACGCGCTCACCGTTTCCCTGAAGTACAGCGGATCGCCTATGCTGGAAACGAGCACCACTTTTTTTTGCCTGATGAAACCCGGTTCGTACAACTTTTTGGTCCTGTTATCCTGAATATGCCTTGGCTTGTGAACGGCCTCGAGGAAGAGAAGGTCTTCTTTAATACCTTTCAGTTCCTCCTTGACAGGTCCCAGGGCGGGTGAGGCCTTATCAACCTTGGTAAAAACTACGATGTCCGCCCTTCTTATCGCGGATTTCGGCTCCCTGAGAGTACCACGAGGAAAGATATGCCCGTTTCCAAAAGGGTTCCTGGAATCTACCAAAACCACATTAAGATCCCTTGCCAGTTCCCAGTACTGAAAACCATCATCAAGTATCGCGGCTTCCGCGCCATAAAGTTTAACCGAGCGGCGCGAAGACTTCACCCTATCCTCGCCGACCAACACCGGAATATCCGGCAGGCTCTCCTTAAGCATAGCCTGCTCATCCCAGCCATAACCCCGGATGAGCACTACAGCTTCTTTCTTAAGCTCGTCCTTAATGATCCTGGCAAGCGCGATGACCATCGGCGTCTTACCGGTCCCTCCGAGGGTAAGATTCCCTACGCTTATGACCTTTACGGGGGCCCGGTTCACTTCGAAAAAACCGGCCTTATACAGTATGCCCCTTACCCAGATGGCGGCAAGATATACAAGAGATAATAAATACAATAATAGTTTTAACGGGGCCCATGCCGCTCCCCTTCTCTGATCGGTCATAAGCGAATATATAAAATTCACCACCTATAATAACCCTTCGATCATATTGATATTCTTGTCGGTAGCGCCGCGGTTCTCCATAATGATCTTCCTGGCATTCCTGCCCAACCTGGAACGGGCCGATACGTCGTTCAACAACATCTTAAGCTTTTCCAGGAGGTCGTCTCCGCTGGCGATCCGGATAGCTCCCTCTCCGGCGATCAATAGATCGGCAACCGTCCCGAAGTTCGACATATATGGGCCGAAAAGCACTGAACGCTCATGCACTCCCGCCTCGATCGGGTTTTGGCCGCCGCGATCGACAAGACTCCCTCCAATGAACACAAGTGACGCTATGGAGTAAATATCTTTAAGATGGCCTATAGTGTCAAGGATCAGGACCTTCGGTCTTGAACCATGATTGCAAGGCCTTCCAGGATTTGAGATCTGCGAGACCCGGACCGGGTCAAAAGAATGTTGTCTTACGATAGCATCGATCTCTTTTACCCTTACAATATGGCGCGGCGCCAGCAGCAGTTTCACATACGGATAGTCACGCAAAAGTCTCGAATATATCGATAATATGATCTCTTCTTCACCCTTGTGTGTGCTGCCGGCAACCAGGAGCTCATCCCCGTTCTTAAGCCCCAGCTCCCCCCTGCCTGCATTATCCGGCCCGGCCGCGGAACCCGGCTCCGTATCAAACTTCATCGTTCCGGTGACTCGCACCCTATCGATCGGCGCGCCGAGCGATATTATCTTTTTCATATCTTTATCCGACTGCATACAAAAAAGATCTATCTTCTCCATTGTCTTGCGCAAAAACCCCTTGATCATCTTGTATTTGGCGAAAGACCTGTCGGATATCCTTCCGTTTATCAGAATGGTGCGGATATCGCGTCTGCACAATTCGCCAAGAAGGTTCGGCCATATCTCCGTCTCGATCATTATATACAGACTCGGTTTAACGACCGTTACCGCTTTCCTCACTACTGCGCTAAGATCCAGGGGAAAATAGATTATGATCGCATGGTCAGAAAATAGTTTTCTGGCAAGGTCATTACCGGTTTTTGTGATTGTTGAAAGAACGATCTCTTTTCCGGGAAACCGTTTTATCAGGTCCGGGATCAGGCTCCTGCATAACGACACCTCCCCTACACTTACCGCCTGTATCCATATCCTCCCCGAGCCCGCTTCAAGCGCCTTCTTTTTATCAGGCCCAAACCGGCCGAATCTTTCAAGAAAGTCTCCATGCAGCTTTCCTTTAAATATAAGCGCCGGGAGATAAAATAACGAAAATACCAGAAAACCTATGTCGTATAGCATTTCACTTTCCATATCGCCTTATCGTGTTATCAATCACGCCCTGGGATGCGCCTTATCGTAGACCGATTTCAACCTGTCCATGGTAACGTGCGTATATATCTGTGTTGTTGACAGGTTCATGTGCCCCAATAGCTCCTGGACGCTCCTTAAGTCCGCCCCTCTGTCCAGAAGATGTGTGGCAAAGGAATGCCTCAACGAATGCGGAGATATATGTTCGACGATGCTGCAGAGCCGTATATATTTATCGACTACGCGCCTCACGCTTCTATCCGTCAATCTATCACCGGATTTGTTCAAAAATACGGCTTCTTTATCATCCGCCCCGGGCCTCGTTTCGATATAGGAGCGAATGGCCTTGAGCGCCGGTTCGCCGATAGGCACGATCCTCTCCTTGGATCCCTTACCGAACACCTTCACTACGCCGCTTATAAAATCGATCTTGCTTATATCGAGCCCTACGAGTTCGCTTACCCGTATGCCGGTCGAATACAGTGTTTCCAGTATCGCCCTGTCTCTCAATCCCGCGGGATCGTCGCCCGAAGGGGATTTTACCAGCCTTTCGACCTTTTCCACATCAAGAAATACGGGCAATTTCTTATCCAGCTTGGGAGTGGCTATAGCGGTGATCGGGTTTGTCTTTAGGTGCCCTTCCCGAAAAAGGAACTTAAAGAAGCTCCTCAGGCTCGCGAGCTTACGGGCAATGGTGCGCTTTGAATAGTCCCTGCCTCTCAGCTCGGCCAGGAACCTCCTCAACTGCAGGTGGTCCACATCGGCCACATCACTTTCCCCGAGGAACGAATCGAATAACCGCAGGTCTATCGAGTAATTCTTTATCGTGTGTTCCGAAGAATTCTTTTCGACCTTCAAGTAATTGATGAACTTATCTATGTAGCGTTGCATTTAACCTGCGGCCTGTTGTCCTTCCTGGGCCTGGCCTTCCTGGGGAAGCTTACGCGCTGTATAGGTGCATTTTGGATAATTAGTACAGCCGAAGAACGGCCCTCTTACCGATTTACGCATAAGAAGCTCTCCGCCGCACCCGGTCGGGCATTTCACGCCGCTTGTGATAGATTTCGCGTTCTTGCATGTCGGATAGTCGGAACAACTCAGGAATTTTCCTCTCCTGCCCCACTTAACGACCATCGGTTTGCCGCACATCGAGCATATCTCATTTGTTGCCGAGATCTCTTTTTTGACATCTTTCATTTCCAGCTTGGCGGCTTCCACCGCATGCATGAACGGCGAATAAAAGCTCTTTAACACCATCAACCAATCGGCTTCGCCTTCTTCTATACCATCAAGCTCATCTTCCATATTTGCGGTAAATTCCACGTCAAGCACCTTTGGAAAATGTTTCATAAGAAGGCTATTCACGATCCCTCCCAGTTCGGTCGGCTTGAAATATCCGGAGTCCCTGATGACATAATCGCGGGCCGTTATCGTATGTATAATGGGGGCGTATGTCGACGGCCTGCCGATACCCAGCTCTTCAAGTACCTTGACAAGCGTTGCGTCCGAATATCTGGGGGGCGGCTTGGTAAAATGCTGTGAGGGCAGGATCTCCAAAAGGTCCAAAGGCTCATCTACGGAAAGGACCGGCAGCTTCCCCTTGCCTTGCCCCTCCTCGTCTTCCTTCTCCTTCTCGGCCTCATATATAACCGTGAAACCATCGAATACCACACTGGTCGAACTGGATTTGAAAAGATAATCGCCGGCCTTTATGTCAACCGTCGTCTGCGAATATAACGCCTGGCTCATCTGGCTGGAAACGAACCTGTTCCAGATCAGCTGGTACAGTTTCATCTGGTCCGGGGTCAGGTAATTCCTTAGCGAGCCGGGCTCACGCAACGGAAGCGCCGGGCGCACGGCTTCATGGGCTTCCTGGGCGGATTTTCTGGATTTATACACGTTCGGTATATCCGGATAGTAGCGTTTCCCGTATTTTTCCATTATATAATCCCTGGCTCCGGCCTGGGCGTCTTTCGATATCCTGACCGAATCCGTTCTCATGTATGTAATGAGACCCACACTGCCCTCTTCGCCTATCTCTACACCTTCATACAAGGTCTGGGCTACATGCATCGTCTTCTGCCCCGAGAACCTGAGCTTATTAAAGGCCTCCTGCTGCAATTTACTTGTAGTGAACGGAGGATAAGGGCTCTTCTTCTTTTTCATCTCCTTTATGTCGCCGACAACATAACTCTCGAGCTTCAGCTGAGCGACTATCCTCTCCCCGTCGTCTTTATTGTTTATCTCGATCTTTTTATCCATATATTTATCGAGCTTTCCCCTGAATTTTCCCTCGGGAGCATCCGCCTTCCGCTTCAGGTCGGCTTCGATATCCCAGTATTCCTGGGGCTTAAAAGCCTTTATCTCGTCTTCCCGCTCCACCACCAGCCTGACCGCGACAGACTGCACCCGTCCCGCGCTAAGGCCTCTAGCCACCTTTCGCCACAATATAGGGCTCAAAGTATAGCCTACTATCCGGTCCAGGATACGCCTTGCCTGCTGGGCATTGACAAGATTCATGTCTATCTCGCGGGGATGCTTGAACGCCTCATTCACCGCATCCTTGGTAATTTCATCGAAAGAGACGCGGTAAAACTTCTTCTTATTATCGTCTATCTGGTTTTTGATATGCCAGCATATCGCCTCACCCTCCCTGTCGGGATCGGCCGCCAAATATACCGCCTGCTTATCCTTTAGCCCTTTCTTCAATCCGGAGAGGTTCTTCTTCCTTTCGGCCATGATAACATACTGGGGCTTAAAATCGTTTTCAACATCCACCCCCAGCTTCGACTTGGGCAGGTCCACGATGTGGCCCATGCTCGCCACCACATCGTAATCCTTCCCAAGGAATTTATTTATGGTTTTGGCTTTCGCCGGTGATTCGACGATCACAAGATTCTTTGCCATATCCGCTATTCCCCTTTTCGTATAAATTGCTTGCCCGGGATTTCTTTGATCAAACTCTTGAGCTGCATACCCAGAATAGTCTTCAGGGCTATTGACGAGTCCAGGCCGGTCTTCGTCAATATCTCATCTATATATATCGGCTCATCCGACAATAACTTATATATTTTTCGCTCATTATCGGTAAGCGAATTGTAAATATACGTCTTCGTTTTGGATGCGATCGCCTTGCGCGCGGCTTCATCCCGGACACCGGATGCGGACGGCGTACCTTTTATGGACAACTCTTCAAAAATATCATCCACCGATTGAATAAGCCTCGCACCGTCTTTTATAAGTTCATTCGTACCGGAACTGGTATTGGACGATATCTTCCCCGGAACAGCGAAGACTTCACGCCCCTGCTCAGCCGCGAAATCGGCGGTTATTAGCGCCCCTGAATTGCGCGCGGCTTCTACAATTACCACCCCAAGCGAAAGTCCGCTTATAATACGGTTACGCCGCGGGAAATTATAACGAAGCGGCTCCATGTCGTCTTCATATTCCGTGACCACAGCGCCGGTCCTGGCTATCTCTTGATAGAGTTCTCTATTTTGCGAAGGATATATATTATTATGGCCGCTCCCCAGAACCGCTATCGTACGCCCCTTCGCCTTTAAAGCGCCGCGATGCGCGGCGGTATCTATCCCGATGGCCATACCGCTTACAACCGTAATGCCGCGCGCGGCGAGGTCATATCCAAGCTTTTCGCCCATCTCCAGGCCGTAGATGGATGCCCTCCTTGAGCCCACTATCGCCACCGCATTCCGGTCCTCTTCCAAAATGTTCCCATTCACATATAATTGCTTTGGAGGATCGTATATATTTTTCAAGTTGGCCGGATAAGATCCGGAAGACATTCCTATCTTTTTTATCATCCAAACTGCCTCTTGGTCTCAAGTTTGGTAAAGAACCACAATAGGACAAAAAGGTATAGGGCCAGCAACACCTCAAAGAAACCCATTATTCCGCCAACCACCTTGCCATTAAGCCTGGCAACCTGCTCCACGAACTGCTCTTTGGTCATATTTATCTTTGCCCTGGTATCGGGAGGAAGGCTGTCATATTGCTTTTCGAATATGGCGATAGCATTAGGCTGTGAAGCAACGTTTTGGGCATATCTGTGATTGAATGGGACAAATATGATGGCTTGAAAAAAACCTAGTATCACAAGCGCAAGGACAAGGCGCCTGGACCACTCCTTTAACCTCAGTAGATTGATCCCGGCCAGCATACCGCAGATACTGGACAATACCCCATACAGGACGAGTAACCCCAGAACCTTGCGCGAAAGAAACGTATACATGCCCATCATACCCGGGGCCATAAACAATCCTATCAGGTTTGTTATTATGAATGTCCATGTCCAGAACGCGATGCCGCCCGATCGCTTCTTTTTAGTCTCCATGCCAGAACGCCTCCTAGATCTTTTGCGAAGCTGTTATATCCTCATAATCGATCGAAGTCCTGTCCTCGGATGAATAATCTATATATACCCTGTATAGCCTGCTTTTTGCCAAAGCAACTTCCCACGGATACAGCCTGAATGATGTTGCCGGGCTATGCACAGCTATCACAAACGACAAATTATTATAATTTCCTTTTACGATCTTATTTATATTGAATGTGACCAGATATCTTATCTCCCCATGAGACTCCATGGCATTGGCCGAATCATTACCGGTTACAGCCTGCACAGAGACGGGTTTCCCCTCGAATACCAGTTCGGCTTTCGATAGTAACCTTGACCGTTCATCCGCAGTCATTGGCGCCGGAACCGGAAGGCAGGAAGATATCGACAGCGCCAGAACTAAAACGCATAATACCGGCATGATCCTCATGGCTCTCTCCTTAATCATCTTCGGTCTCAAACCGGCGGCGGCATATATTACATTCATACACCGACGCTTCATGATGCGGTTCGACAAAACGAGTATCGCCGCTTCCGCAGCCGGGACAGCTGACGCTCGAGCGCCAATCCGTACGCGGCAAGTCGTAAGTATCGTTATCTACCCTGGAAGCCCCGTCCTGAGAACGTCCAGCGGCTTTAAAACCCCTATAGTGAATGCCAGTATTCGGCGCCAGTAAAAGATTCACAAAAAAACTGACGATACTGAATAGAAGCGCGGCCCAAAATGCGCTCGAAAAACCGGAAACTGTAAACCCTGCTACAAAACGGGACGCTAAATAGAACATAAAGCCGTTAATAAATAGCGTCAGGACGCCCATCGACAATATATTGATAGGCAGCGTAAGAGCGATCAAGAACGGTTTTATGAACGTATTGACGAGCCCTAGAACGAGCGCGGCTATGACCGTACTCTGCCAGTTCTCGATGCTCACCCCCGCCACGACATGAGAAACGATAAAAAGGGATATCGTATACACCAGCCATTTAAGAAGAAATTTTAGGCCCGACCCGGTCATATATCATCTTTCTTTTATTAAGACCGTATTGGCTGTGCCATGCGCTATATTCTTAACTTCATCCCTCACTCCCTGAGGCAGAAGCTTCCAATAAACCTTCACTATGGTCCTGATCGCCTTAGCGGTTTCCCGCTGCTGTCTCTGCATTTCAATATATTTAGGGGCAAATACCAGTATTATCAGGACGAACCCGCACATCATAAGCAATGTCATATAGTCCCGTCTATCGTCACCCATCGCTTTTCTCCCGGCTCATGATTTTCGGCATTTACCCCTACCATGCCTCGGCTGTCTTTACGGCTAACCGCTTTGCCTCTTCAATTCTTTTGGACTGCACATCCGCCCCAAGGGCGTCCATCGGCTGGGCATTTATGAATACTATATCGGTTATGCCGACGAAACCGAAGACGGCCCTAAGGTACGGCTCCAAATGGTCAAGCGATCTAGCCGGACTGCCGGGGCTGTAATCACCGCCCCGGCTTGTCACTATGGCCATCTTCTTATTTTTGGCCAGGCCTTCCGGACCTTTATCTGTATATCTGAACATATATTTCGGCTGAACGATGAGATCGATATAATGTTTCAGCGGATATGGGACTCCAAAATTCCACATAGGCGTGCTCACAAGATAACCGTCGGCCGCGAGGAACCGCTCGATATGGGTAATTATCGGCTTCCAGGCAAGCTCAAGCTCTCCCTGGAGATCCTTGCCTCCTAGCAGCACGTACTTGCCGTTTACCATCTTTACCGTAAGTTCGCCGAGCCCGTCCGTAACCGTATTCAACACGTCTATCGCGCATCCGGGGTTCTTCTTTCTGAAAGCCGCCATGAAAGACTCCGAGACCTGAAGGGTCCTGGATTCTTTCCCCCTGGGAGTGGCGATTATATGCATCAGTCTCTTCATAAATCGCCTCCTATCCAAAAAACTATCGACCTTTAATTTTACTGGGCGGACTTCATGGCTTTACCGCAGCAAACTAAATTGCCACCGGCCGCCTTCGTAACAGTTACTTCGGTGCCGCAGTGCCCGCACTTAAGCGCCTGGCCGTCTTTCAGCTCTCCCGATGACTGCGCGCTCTTCCCCTCATCGGCTGAAGATTCGCCCGCGCCGCACGTTCCGCACATTGCATACGAAGAAGCTGCCAATATCGACACAAGGGCCAAAACAACTACCGCTACAACCGCATATTTCTTAAACATATCCCCCCCCCTTTTTTTACCAAACCGCCAAAACCGGATACGCACCGGTTCTTTACGGTTTACCTTTTATTTGTAAATAACCCGAATACGGTCCAACTGGCTATGAGGATGAGCAGGCTGGCCCCGGCGCAATTTAAAATAAGCGTCTTCTGGTCCAGAGACTTCTTTTCTTTATGAAACACTTCCAGCATATATTCGCCTTCCGGGCTCCTAAAAGGCGCGTTATATTTTGCCTGCCTCAGCAATAGCTCCCTGTATTTTGTCCTGATCGAAACAGATTTGCGGTAAAGGGGTATGCCTATGACGGCGTAGTTAAAGATAAGCACGACCAGCAAAGTAACCCCCGTCCACAACCGCGCCTTCCGTATCATACTATTTAGCCTCCAGCGCACTCGCTATCTCAACTATCTTTTCCACAACCTGCCTTACGGTATATTTTCCGGTATCGAAACAATGATGGGCCTTGGCGTAAAAATGGGCGCGCCTCGCCAAGAGGTCCCTTACCTTCCTTTTTGGATCTTCCACGTTCAGAAGCGGCCTATGCTTATATTTATTGGTCCGTTCTATTATGGAGTTCTCATCCGCGGTAAGGCATATTACAGTGCCCCCGGACATCAGGTTCGCCATATTTTCTTCTCTCATGACCGCCCCGCCTCCGGTATCTATCACCAACCCCTCCATAGATGACACTTCGGCTATGACTTCGGATTCGACGCCGCGAAAATACTCTTCTCCACTCTTGGTGAATATCTCGTTTATCGTCCTCTTCTCTCTTGTTTCTATCAAGTCATCTGTGGATACATACCTTAAGCCAAGCCTGTTTGCAATGGCGGTAGCTATGGTGGTCTTGCCGGTACCCATAAAGCCGATGAGGACTATATTCTTCATATTAGAATTTTCTCAACTGATCCAAGTACCCCTCGTAATTCCTCTTCATCTCCTTAACGGAATCGCCCCCCGCCTTCTCGATCAAGGCATTGGCTATCTCTATCGCGACTACCGCCTCTCCTACCACTCCCGCCGCAGGCACCGCGCACACATCGGAACGCTCTACGGCAGCCTTGAACGCTTTCTTGGTCTTTATATTAACGCTCGACAGAGGTTTTTTCAGCGTAGGTATCGGCTTCATCACGGCCCTTATCACCACGTCTTCTCCATTGGTCATGCCGCCTTCCACGCCGCCCGCGTTATTCGTCTTCCTGTAAAAACCGGAATTCTTATCGAAAAATATCTCATCATGGACAGCCGACCCTGCGCGCGACGCCGATTCAAACCCAATGCCGAAGCTTACACCTTTTATGGCCTGGATCGACATTACCGCCCTGGCGATAGATGCGTCGATCTTCTTATCCCATTGAGCGTAGCTTCCCAGGCCTGCCGGCAGGCCTTTAACTATAATCTCAAATACTCCTCCAAGCGTGTCGCCATCGTTCGCGGCCTCATCTATTTTTCGCATCATGAGACGCGAAGCTTCGGGATGCGCGCATCTGACCGGGGACCGCTCCGCCAAAGTCATTGTCTGCGCCAATCCAAGCCCTTTTACCCCGGACCAAACTCCGCCTATCCCCACCACATGGCTGGTCAGCCTGATATCGAACTCTTCCAGTAGGAGTCTTGCAAACGTTCCCAAAGAAACGCGCGCAACGGTCTCTCTGGCGCTGGAGCGTTCCAGTACATCGCGAACATCCTCAAGCCCATATTTGAGGACACCTGCCAGGTCAGCATGCCCCGGGCGGGGATCCAACACAACCGGAAGATTGTCTATAGAATGGTCCGCATTCGGCACCATGACTGATATGGGACTGCCGGTGGTCCTTGATCTCCTTAAACCGGAAAGGATCTTCACTTTATCGGATTCTATGTTCATGCGTTTTCCGCGGCCATATCCCGACATCCGCCGCTTAAGCTCCCGGTCTATCCTTGACTTATCCACCAACAACCCCGCGGGCATACCATCGAGTATAGCCAAAATGCATTTTCCATGCGACTCACCGCCTGTCAAATACCTAAGCATAAAGACCTCCGCTATCAGATAAGACCGTAAAAGAATAAACCCAAAATCTTGTCGCCGTAAAGAAGAGCCACAATAGCTCCGAGAGAAAGATACGGCCCGTAAGCTATGATCTCCCTTCCGTCTCTCATCTTCAGCGCCATACCTGCAAGCGCGCCAAAAACAGGCGCTATAAAAAATGCCACCGCCGCCATCTTCAAGCCCAGGAAAGCGCCTATCATGGCCATCAACTTAACATCCCCGCCGCCCATTGCGTCTTTTTTGAAAATGATCGTACCTATGACTCCCATTATATATATGCTCGCCCCTCCGGCAAACGCCCCTATGAGTGAACCGATAAGGGCCCTCGTGTGGGAGTGGCTGTTCATCAATGACGGAAAGATGAATGCTAAGATGAGGCCGGCCGCAAGACCGCCCAGAGATATCTCATCCGGTATCTCCTGTATCTCAAAGTCTATGAATGTCGCAACGATCAGGGCGCATACAAATACGGAATACGCATAGAACTTCGGCCCAAGGCCGCAGGTCGAAAATAAGAGAAGGGCCATGGATGCCGTTAAAATCTCTACCAGTATATACCTGAAGCGTATCTTTCCGTTACAGGAACGGCACCTCCCCTTAAGAACGATAAAACTTATTATCGGTATGTTGTCATACCAGGGTATATCCTTCCTGCAATGCGGACAATGGGATCGCGGCCATATAACAGAGTCGCCTTTGGCCATCCTATAGATACATACGTTCAGGAAGCTTCCTGCTATCGCCCCTAATACGAAGATAAATATATATAAAGTATACCCCATGCCCCAACCTATCCTTGAGCTTTCAACGCGTCATTGAGCGCCCTTCTCATAACATCTACCGGCGCTTGCATGCCTGTCCATATCTCGAAAGCAATGGCCCCTTGGTATAAGAGCATCCCCAGGCCTGTTACCGCGTGCAGTTTGGATCTTCTTGCCGCTTTCACCAGACCTGTCAAGGGGCGGTTGTAGACCAGATCATATACCCGCATCGGGGCCTTAAGAAGCTTTTCGTCCAACGGCAGAGGGTCCGACTCTTTCATTCCGATCGGTGTAGCGTTGACCAAAAGATCGCAGCCCGGAGCGGAGTCACCAAGCTTTTCGTGAGAGATGATCTCCAGCCTTTTAGGGTCATAATATTTTACGTAATGGTCCTTAAGGTCCTCTGCCTTCTTTGTGTCGATATCGGAGATCAATATCTTCCGCGGGCCATCGCCAAGATACATCAGGACCGCGCTTGCCGCGCCGCCTGCTCCAAGTATGAATACCGTCTTTCCTTCGGGCTCAAATTTAAGATCTTCGACCAAAGACCGGTAAAAACCGGGGCCATCCGTATTATAACCGCTCAATCCCCCGGATGACACTTTAACGGTATTAACGGCCCCCAGCCTTCCGGCATTTTCATTCAGGGTACCGGCGTGTTCCAGATATTCTTTAGCCGCTATCTTGTGCGGAATAGTTACGTTGAATCCCAGGATCCCTTCGCCTTTAGCCGTATCCATGAAACCATTGAGCTCTTCCGGGCGGACGTCGTAAAGATCGTATACCGCATCTATGCCCAGGCTCTTAAAGGCGGCATTGTGCATGGCCGGCGAGAGCGAATGCGTAACCGGATGCCCTATTATCCCGTATTTCTTTTTCGCCATTTTACCGCTTCTTATTGACGAACCTGTTCACCGCATTAATATACGCTTTCACACTGGCTTCTATGATGTCGGTACTGGAACCGCGCCCCGACACAACAGTGCCTTTCGATTCCATCTTCACGCTCACTTCTCCCAGCGCATCCTTACCGCTTGTGACCGATCTTATCTGGTAATCCAGCAGCTTGCCCGTAACACCCGTTATTTTATCGATCGCTTTATAGCAGGCGTCGACCGGACCGTCTCCCACCGAGGTGCTCACAAGCATCTTACCGTCAATTCCGATCTTAATGGTAGCGGTAGGACTCACCTCGTCCCCGGAAGAAATATAAAAATGCATGAGATGGAACTTTTCAGGGATCTTCGATATCTCCTCATCGACAATGGTCTCAAGGTCCTCATCAAAGATCTCTTTCTTTTTATCCGCGAGGATCTTGAACCGGTCGAATGCCTCGTCTATCTGTTCCCTTGTCAGGTCCATGCCGAGGGTCTTCAGGCGGGCCTGAAAGGCATGCCGCCCGGAATGCTTGCCCAGGACTATCTTCGACTCCTCGAATCCCACATCCTCCGGGCTCATTATCTCGTATGTAGTCCTCTCCTTCAATATGCCATCCTGATGTATACCCGATTCGTGGGCAAAAGCGTTGGAACCGACTATAGCCTTGTTCGGTTGAACAGGCATTCCGGTCAATTTCGATACGAGCCTGCTCGTTTTATATAACTCCCTCGCCTGAACACGCGTAGTTATCCCTTTAAAGATATCATTACGCGTTCTTATGGCCATCACTATCTCTTCCATAGAAGCGTTCCCGGCGCGTTCTCCCAGGCCGTTTATGGTGCATTCTATCTGGCGGGCGCCATTCAGCACGGCTGAAAGGGAATTTGCCACAGCCAATCCGAGATCATTATGGCAGTGTACGCTAATCACAGTTTTACCTGCATTCGGCACGTTTTCGATGATCCCCCTGATAAGCTCGCCGTACTCATAGGGCGTAGCATATCCTACCGTATCTGGAATATTTACCGTCTTTGCCCCTGCCTTGATCACGGCCTCTACAACCTTATAAAGAAATGTCTTCTCCGTCCTTGACGCGTCTTCCGGAGAGAACTCAACGTCCGGACATTTCGACTTCGCGTATTTTACCGCCGATACCGCCAGGCGGAGGATCTCGCCTTCCGCCTTCTTCAACTTATACTTCATGTGTATTTTCGACGTCGCGAGAAAGACGTGTATCCTTGGCCTGCGGGCGTGCTTGACCGCCCCATAAGCGGCATCTATGTCCTTCTCCAGCGCCCTCGCCAGGCCGCATATTATCGGTCCCTTGGCGTTCTTCGCGACCTTCGCCACAGATTCGAAATCTCCCGGGCTCGATACCGGAAAACCCGCCTCAATGACATCGACGCCTAAAATGGCAAGCTGCCTTGCTATCTCTACTTTTTGATTTATATTCAGGCTCGCGCCGGGACACTGCTCTCCGTCCCTCAGCGTCGTGTCGAATATGATCAGTCTTTTATCATCCATAAATTTACTTCATCCACGGCATCATCTTCCGCAGCTCGTCTCCGACCTTCTCTATATTATGCGAATCCTCTTTCTTCATGATCGAGTTGAAATTGGGCCTTCCTTCCTCGTTCTCCCTGATCCACTCTCTGGCAAACTTACCGGAGACTATCTCTTTAAGCATCTTCTTCATCTCCTTGCGCGTCCTATCCGTGATTATACGCTTGCCGCGGGTGATATCGCCGTAACATGCAGTATTGGATACCCTCCTCCTCATCCCGCTTATCCCGGTTTCCTGGATAAGATCGGTGATAAGCTTGAGTTCATGGAGGACCTCGAAATACGCTATCTCCGGCTGATATCCGGCCTCGACCAGCGTATCGAATCCGGCCTTTATAAGTTCGCTTGCGCCTCCGCAGAGCACCGCCTGCTCGCCGAAAAGGTCGGTCTCCGTCTCCTCTTCAAAAGTCGTTTCTATGACCCCGGCCCTGGCGCCGCCGATACCTTTTGCGTAGGCAAGCGCGAGATTCTTGGCGTTGCCCGTCGCATCCTGATATACCGCCACCAGGCACGGAACGCCTTTTCCTTCTTCGTACATCCTCCTGACAAGAGCGCCGGGCCCTTTAGGAGCTATCATAAATACGTCTATCTTCTTTGTAGGCTTAATCTGTTTAAACCGTATATTGAAACCGTGCGAAAATAGAAGAGCCTTCCCCTTCGTCATATTCTTGGCTATGGAGTCTTTATATAGCTTGGCCTGCACATGATCCTGGGTTAATATCTGGATTATGTCGGCCTGCCTTGACGCCTCTTCCGCGGAGATCGGATTGAACCCGTCTTTTTTCGCCAGCTCGAAATTCGGAGTATTAGAAATCTCGCTTACTATCACATCGAGACCCGAATCGCGAAGGTTCAGGCTCTGCGCCCTCCCCTGTATGCCGTAACCGATGACGGCTATCTTCTTACCCTTTAATATGCCCAGGTCCGCGTCTTTGTCATAATAGATCTTTGCCATTTAAACTGCTCCTTTCGCTTTTTTACTCATTCACTTCCGGTTTTCCTTCGACCGTCAAACCTTTATCGCCGGTCCCCATAGCTATCCTTCCGGTCCTCACCACTTCCATTATGCCAAAAGGCCTTAGAAGTTCGAGAAGAGACCGCATCATAGTCTGGTCGCCCGATGCCTCCACGCTCAAAGAGAGCGAACCGGCATTTGCCACCCTGGCTCCCACGGACTCTATCGATTCGAGAACCTCTTTCCTGTTCTTGGCTGTAATGGCGACCTTTATCAGCACGAGCTCCCTGTCTATGAATTCGCCGTCCTTAAAATCTACGACCTTTATCACGTCTATAAGTTTATTAAGCTGTTTTTTGATCTGCTCGAGCGTCTTGTCGTCGCCTTCAACGCCTATCGTCATCCTGGAAACGGACGGATCTTCCGTCTCGCCTACGGCAAGGGAGGCTATATTAAAACCTCTGGCGCTGAAAAGCCCCGATATCCGGGCAAGAACACCGAACTTGTTCTCCACTAGCACCGATATGGTATGTTTCATGCTAAACCGCCTATCATCTTATTTATCGCCTCGCCAGCAGGGACCATCGGATACACGTTCTCCTCCTCCACCACCTTGAAATCTAGTACTACGACATTATCGGTCTTTATCGCCTTATCGATCGCGGAGCTGACCTCGCTCTTCTTTGTGACTTTTATGCCTACGGCCCCGTAACTTTCGGCAAGTTTCACAAAATCAGGAGACTCGTATGCCAGGCTCGTATAAGAATAGCGCTTCTTATAGAATAGCTCCTGCCATTGCCTGACCATGCCAAGATAAGAATTATTCAATATCGCTATCTTCACCGGAAGCTTGTTTATCACGGCAGTGGCAAGCTCCTGGATGTTCATCTGGATAGAACCGTCTCCTGCTATATCGAACACCAGGGCATCCGGCCTGCCGAACTGCGCGCCGATGGCCGCGGGGAATCCATAACCCATAGTGCCAAGGCCGCCCGATGATATCATCGTCCTGGGCTTAATGAATTTATAGTACTGAGCGGCCCACATCTGGTTCTGCCCCACCTCAGTTGTTATGATGGCCTCCCCTTTTGTCGCCTTCCATATCTCCTCGACGACATACTGCGGACGGAGCTTATCATCGTCTTTATAACGTAGAGGATACTCATCTTTCCACTTCTTGATCTGTTTAAGCCACTCGCCTGTATCGGGCGACTTAATGCTTTTTGCCAATTTCGATAATATCTTCTTCGCGTCTCCGACTATCGGGATATCGACAGGAACTGTCTTCGAAACGCTCGCCGGATCTATATCGATATGTATGATCTTCGCGTGAGGCGCGAACGCGTCCACCTTGCCGGTCACCCTGTCATCGAATCTGGCGCCGACCGCGATAATAAGATCGGATTCCATTATCGAATGGTTCGCGTACCCTGTCCCGTGCATGCCCGGCATTCCGAGGGCAAGTTCATGAGTGATCGGAAATGATCCCAGGCCTAAAAGCGTAGTCGTAACCGGTATCTCATTTGCTATGGCCAGAGATCTCAACTCTTCGGAGGCTTCCGATAATATTACCCCGCCGCCCGCGTAAAGTACCGGGCGTTTTGAATCGCTTATAGCCTTTGCCGCCCTCTTGATCTGCCCGGGATGTCCTTCATAAGTAGGATTGTATCCCCTTATCTCGACCTTCTCCGGATAGGCAAACTCGGCCTCCTGCATCTGAATATCGGAAGGTATGTCCACAAGTACCGGACCGGGACGGCCGGTCCTCGCTATATGAAATGCCTCTTTCATGACCCTGGCAAGGTCCCCTATATCTTCGACGAGATAGTTATGCTTGGTTATCGGCCTGGTGATGCCGGTGATGTCGGCTTCCTGGAAGGCGTCATTCCCTATTAAAAATGACTTTACCTGCCCTGTAATCGCCACCATCGGGACCGAATCCATGTAAGCTGTGGCTATCCCCGTCACAAGATTCGTAGCGCCCGGGCCCGATGTCGCAAGACAGACCCCTACCTTCCCCGTGGCCCTGGCATATCCGTCCGCGGCATGCGCGGCGCCCTGTTCATGGCGGGTAAGGACAAGCTTTATCTTCTCATCATATAGAGCGTCGAATATAGGCAATACCTGGCCTCCGGGATAGCCGAATATGATATCGACCCCCTCTTTCTTCAGACACTCCATCAATATCTTAGCGCCTTTCATCTTCATGGTTTTAATATAGCTCCTTCTGACGCCGACCCGACCGCCTTCGCGTAACGCGCAAGGTATCCTTCCGTCTCTTTTGGGTCGGGTGCTCTCCATGAAGACAGGCGCAACTTGATCTCATCATCGCTTAACTTCACTTCAAGCTTTCTAGCCGGAATATCTATCACTATCTCGTCACCGTCACGGATCGCCGCTATCGGCCCGCCGATCTGGGCTTCAGGCGATATGTGGCCGATACATGGGCCTTGAGTCCCCCCTGAAAATCTTCCATCTGTAATAAGGGCAACGCTATCCGCGAGCCCCATTCCCACGATCGCAGCGGTAGGGGAAAGCATCTCCCTCATGCCGGGGCCGCCCTTCGGCCCCTCATACCTGATGACGATGCAATCACCTTTCTTTATCTTGCCGGCCATGATCGCGGCCATACACGATTCTTCCGAATCGAAGACCAGCGCTACTCCGGTAAATTTCATCATGGCGTCCGAAACCGCTGTCTGTTTTATGACCGCGCCCTCCGGGGCGAGATTACCCTTCAATACCGCGATACCGCCTTCTTTGTGATAGGCGTTCTTATAATCCCTTATCACATCCTCGTCCAATATCTGCGAATCATTGGCTATCTGGCTGATCAGCTTTCCGCTGACGGTCATTATGTCATCCAGCTGGTTTTTCATCCGCTTCATTATGGCCGGAATGCCGCCGGCCGATTCAAGGTCCTCCATGAAATGTTCGCCGCCCGGAAGAATGTTGGCCAGATGCGGCGTCTGTCTCGATATAGAATCGAACATCTCCAGTGGAACGTCCATGCCGAACTCCTTGGCAACGGCCATAATATGAAGCACCGTATTGGTAGAGCCACCCAATGCCATATCGATCTTAATAGCGTTCTCAAAGGCTTCCCTTCTTAATATCTGCCTTGGCAGGGTATTCCGCCTGACAAGATTTACGACCCTCTCGCCGCTCGCCTGGGCGATCCTGTCTTTCTTTGCGGTTACAGCAAGGCTCGTAGCGCATCCCGGAAGGCTTAAACCAAGCGCCTCCGTGACGCAAGCCATCGAATTTGCCGTATATAACCCCTGACAGGCGCCTGCGCCCGGACATGCGCACATCTCAAGCGTGCTCAACTCATCCTGCGATATATCGCCTTTCTTGAACCTTCCCACAGCCTCAAAGGTATCCTTTACCAGTGAAAGCCTCCTGCCCTTATAGTTGCCGCTCATCATAGGTCCGGCAGTGACAACGATCGAAGGGACATTGAGCCTTCCCATAGCCATAAGCATACCGGGGGTTATCTTATCGCAATTTGTAAGGCAAACCAGGCCGTCAAAGGCATGGGCCTTCATAATAGTCTCTATCATATCTGCTATAAGCTCACGGGAAGGGAGCGAATGACGCATCCCTGTGTGCCCCATAGCGATACCATCGCATATGCCGGGTATACCAAAGAAGAAAGGCACTCCACCGCCAGCGGCTATTCCACGCTCGATGAAACGTTCAAGCCTGGCCATATGTATATGTCCGGGGATTATATCCGTTCTCGAGCTGGCAACGGCTATGAATGGCTTTGCCATATCTTCCCTGGATAAACCCGTAGCATACAAGAGGCTTCTTGCCCCTGCCCTTTCAACGCCTTTTTTGATCTTATCGCTCTTCATTTTTAGGTCTCCTAAGATACTATCAGCCTGATTTCCACGATTTTATGGCCTATAATGGGCCATTTCACGAGTGATTTAACCTATCTGCATTCAGGTATTAGCTCATGTAAGTCTAAAGATTATATAATATTAGCATATATAAGTCAATTAAAACGTGATAGCTAGCGGGGTCTTGGCTCATGGGTCATGGGTGATTGGGTAAGGGTTAGGGTAAGGCAGTTGGTTTGGGTAAAGGTGAGGGTTAGGGAAAATAGGGACTGTCCCGCCTTTTGGGACTGTCCCTATTTTTCTGGTTACTACACCTTAACTACATTCGATGCCTGATCACCCTTCGGTCCCTTCGTAATATCGAACGAGACCTTCTGGCTCTCGGCAAGGGTCTTGAAACCCTCACCCTGGATCGAGCTGTGATGCACGAACACATCTGTGCCGTTTTCGGGCGTGATGAACCCGTAACCTTTTGCGTCATTAAACCACTTCACTATTCCTATTGCCATTGTTAACTACCTCCTTCCTTAATCGATTTTGCACCTAGCAAGAAGGCCCAAACAAAGAAACCGCACGGCTTAGTCATCCTCTGCCTTGCGGTCTTAGATTTCTAACCTCTACGCTATTACGGTACTATTATAGCATTTACTATTACCTTGTCAACAGTTAATTAATCTTTTATGCAGAAACAAAATAGACCTCTTAACTTCAGAGGTCATTTTGTAGGTGATAGGCCTGATGGCTTTCGCTATCGAGACATCTCCTCCAATATTTCTATATTAAGTATACCCTATGATTTCGGTTTTAACAAGGGGTGGGGTGTAAATTTTACTGACGCGGTTATGGGTCCGTTTCTCTCGGAGCCACTTCCAGGCATGGCACCTTATGAAACGGACCCCAGCTCTAGGGACTTTTGGTGCCATATCTTACGACGCCTTAGGACTGCCAGACATGCTCCTCCCAATCCAAACAGGAGCATCGTGGCGGGTTCAGGAACGGGAGTAACAGGCGCTTCAGAGGCTGTCCAGACGGGCACCGACCCGCCATCTATGTTGGTAGTTCCTAAAACACCATCATGACCATTACCGGATTTATCGTGCAATATGCTCCCGCTACCTTCGTTAAAATCCCAATAACTAACCAGTCCTTGTTCATTACCGGAAAGCGAATAATTCTTCCAGTAATTTATATCTTCAGGAGTTCTCGCGTAGTCCCATATACGAAGTTCATCTATCGATCCGTCCAAATAGAAATCGTAATACAAAGCTCCGTTATAATATGCTCCTATCTGTAAGGAATTGATCGAATCGGTCACATTGGTCGATGCCTTATCAACATCTATTTGAGCGCCATCCAAGAAGAATTTCGTACTCGGGCCGGATATTGAGTAGGCAATATGGTACCATTGCCCGGTTACCGGAGCCCAATTAACTGTAACATAATCATCCGCATAATATATTAGCTGACTTATGTATGCATCGTAATAGATCTCGAACCCCTGATTCATATTGTTATAGTTAGAAAGAATATAAGAAAATCGGCTATGCGAGAAGGAGTTAAATTTTATCCATAGATCAATCGTAAAATCATCCTGGCCAAAATTATAGTCGTTGCTATTGGGAATAATTGCTATATCATCGCTTCCGTCAAATTCCAAAGCATAGTTCGCGGCATAAGCTGGGCCACATATTATTGTAACTACTGCACATAAAATAAGTAACCTAGTTTTTGTAGTATTGCCCAATAAAAAAGAAATTACAGCCCTCTTCATGTTTGGGTCCGTTTCTCTCGGTGCCACGTCCATGGCGTTTGTGGTGACGGCCCTTTTGGAGACTGTTGAAAAATTAACGTTTTTTACTCGATCCTTTGTGTAACACTTCGTTTATCATGTTATTTTTTATCGGTTCTTTTTAATTCTCACATAATATTCAAATGTTCGCTCA